>Ga0208888_100005_pt1 | contig 463134 bp, 389 predicted proteins | sample LakWasM115_HOW13_2_FD_183929 | JGI IMG/M metagenome (GOLD analysis project Ga0208888, IMG submission 183929) | Freshwater sediment methanotrophic microbial communities from Lake Washington under simulated oxygen tension - Sediment Metagenome... | ecosystem: Environmental > Aquatic > Freshwater...
TTTTTTTAATCCACTGATAATATGATTCTTGGAGCTAATCTTTTTCTAAATCTTTACAAACACAAAACAAAAGTTAACTGTTTAGCCCCGATTGAAGCAGCTACCATGTAGCGCGAAAAGCGGGAATACAGACCGCAAATAAAGCCCAAGCCTTTCGCTACAAAAGAAAAATTATTCGAAACGGATGGATTTTGACGGTGTGATTTTGGTAATGATATAAGAAGGAATGAGCAAAACTACCAAACAAACCACAATGGTTCCGATATTGAGGAGCAAAAGATAGAATAGGTTGATGTCGACCGGCGCTTCGTTAACGTAGTAACTCTCCGGATTGAGTTTGATGATACCGAAGTATTTTTGAAGCAATAGTAAAGTCAACCCGATGCCATTTCCCCATAACAAACCTCTACCGATTAAGTAAGCTGCATTGTAGAGGAATATTTTTCGGACGGACCAGTTGTTGGCGCCGAGTGATTTTAGAATACCAATCATTTGGGTTCTTTCTAAAATGAGCACCAAAAGCGCAACTACCATATTAATAGTAGAAACGGCTATCATGACAATTAAGATGACCAATATATTAACGTCGAAGAGTTTTAGCCATTCGAAGATGTAATAGTATTTTTCGACTATGGTTTGGGAATCGAGTGTGGACGAGGTTTCTTGATAAACTTCTTGGCCTTTTTGTTCGATTTGGGTAAAGTCGTTGACAAAGACTTCGAAGGCACCGACTTGATCAGGCTTCCATTTGTTGATTCTTTGTACGTGGCGAATGTCTCCTATTACATAAGTAGCGTCGAATTCTTGAAAGCCGGAATTGTATACGCCTACAATTTTAAAATTGCGCAGGTTATAGCCTTCTCCATTTTCTTTCATGAAATAGGTTACGAATTTATCGTTGTTTTTTAAGCCTAAGCGATTGGCCAGGTATTGTGAGATCAAAACCTCTTCGTTGAGAGTGCTTTTGAAATTGGGCAATCTTCCGGCAACCAAATATTCTTTTAGGTTAGCTGTATCGTAGTCGGCGCCGACACCTTTAAAGATGATACCTTCAAATGCAGTTTCAGTTCGGATGATTCCGGCTTTGCTGGCAACGGCTTGAATGTGTGCAATACCATCGACTGAGGTGAACTTAGGATAAAAGTTTTGTTTTTTAGAAACGGGCGTAGTACTGACGTCCGAATTGTTATCGTTATACCCGGAAATAATAATATGTCCGTTAAAGGCCGAAACTTTTTGGCGTATCTTTTGTTGCAAGCCAATGCCGGTAGCTATGGAAACCATCATCATGATCATTCCGAGCGCTATGGCAGTAATGGCAATTTTTATTATTGGCGCGGATATACTACTTTTATGGTCTTTAGTAGTAATGAGTCTTTTCGCTATAAAATAGTCTAATTTCAACGGTATGATTTCAAATTTGGTGTTCAAAAATACAGTTTTATTCTCGGTTTTGCTAATGGTTTCGTGTGGAGCTTCGCAGGAGAAAAAAGCGATAAGGGATAAGGTAGAAGATATTCTTCCTAAAAATGTAAAATTCGAAATTCAAACAGGAGCACAAAACACAAATACTTATTTACCTTTATTAAAAGATAAAAAAGTTGGCATTGTGACCAATCAAACAGGAGTATTAAGTAACGCTAAAGTCAACCATACTTCAGACCCAAAAAACACAACCATTTCAAGAGAAACTGTTCATCTAGTCGATTACCTTTTGGAACAAAAAATTTACGTCCAAAAAATCTACGCACCCGAACACGGTTTTCGCGGTACAGCCGATGCAGGCGAATTGATTAAAGACGGTAAAGACACCAAAACAGGCTTACCGATTATTTCGCTGTACGGCAACAACAAAAAACCTAAACCGGAACAATTGGTCGGAATAGATATTATGGTCTTTGATTTGCAAGATGTGGGTGCACGTTTCTACACTTACATTTCATCTTTACATTATATCATGGAATCTTGTGCAGAAAATAATATTCCGTTGCTGGTTTTGGACAGGCCAAATCCGAACGGAAGTATTGTTGACGGACCGCTATTGGAAAAAGAACACACCAGTTTTGTGGGTATGCATCCTATTCCGTTGCTACACGGGATGACGATAGGCGAATACGCGCAAATGATTAACGGTCAAAAATGGTTGAAAAACGGCATACAATGTCAACTGACTGTTATTCCGTGTTTAAATTACAACCGAGAAAGGTCGTATTCCTTACCCGTGAAACCATCGCCGAATTTACCCAACGACCAAGCCATCAATTTATATGCGAGTTTGTGTTTGTTTGAAGGCACGAATGTGAGTGTTGGTCGAGGAACAGAGAAGCAATTTCAAATCTACGGCTCGCCGTTTTTACCAAAAAGCGACTTTAGTTTCACACCGGTGCCAAATTTCGGAGCCAAAGAACCGATGCACAAAGACCAACTTTGTTATGGCGAAGATTTAACAAAAATTGAAAAAGTAACCCGATTAGAGTTAAAATGGCTGATTAAAGCGTATCAAACTACAGCAGATCAATCGAAATTTTTTAATGATTTTTTCACCAAATTGGCCGGCACCAAAAAACTACAGCAACAAATCATGGCCGGGACTTCGGAAGCAGACATCAGAGCCTCTTGGCAAAAAGACCTCGAAGCCTTTAAAGCGATGCGAAAACCTTATTTGCTGTATTGATTTTCCTTTTGCATCAGCGATTTGAAAAAAGAGAACATCAAGTAAAGTATGCAAAACAATCCGGACAGCAATCCGAACAAGAATATTGAGAGCATAAACACCTCGTACATTTGGTATACCAAAGTATTTTGAGGTACATCCGAGTCTAACCAATAGCCCACAAACGACAGAAAAAGGGAAAAGATATAAATCAGTATGAGGTAACGGGCTACTTTTTTCATAACGCTTCTTTTTATCGAAACGAAAAAAATGTCGAATTATTATCAGCCCACCACAATATTAGGATTGATGCTTAGCAAGTGCGCTATAAAAGCCGATTGGTCTTTGGGGGAAATCAGGATTTCATCATATTTATTATAAACAATGGCAATTCGATCCAGCGATAAAGCAGGCGAACTTAACGGATTGTTGGTACGGTATACTTTTTTAATCGAATGGATGTCAATTTTGGTGGTCCAAACTTTGAGTTGTTCGCCTACTATTTTATATTGAATAGACCAAAACATCAAAAAAATTAAAACCACCAAGCCAAAAAATACCAGCGACATCAGGTAGTCTTTACTGATAATACCTTCTATTATAGGATAACCGAAAAGAGCTCCGATAAGGATAATCAACCACCAATCGATTTTAGATTTGTACACTTTCATCATAACGGTAATTTTTTCTTCATTTCTTCTACTATGTTGTAGGCAGCCGGACAAATGGCTACATTCTTCAACGTCAAATCTGAAATTTGCTGGAATTTCTTTCGGTCGGTGTGCGGGAATTCGCGACAAGCTTTCGGGCGAACGTCATAAATCATACAGTAATTTTCGGCATCTAAAAACGTACAAGGCACGCGTTGCAAAACATAATCGTTGTCTTCGTCTATTCGCAAGTATTGGTCAATAAACTGCTGTGGTTTCTGTTTGAAATGTTTGGCTATTCGCTCGATATCAGCCAAAGTAAACAATGGCCCGGTAGTTTTGCAGCAGTTGGCACAAGTCAAACAATCCGTTCGCTTAAACTCGGCTTCGTGCAAATCCTGCATCACATAGTCTAAATTTTTGGGTGTTTTCTTTTTCAGCTTATCAAAATACTTTTTGTTTTCGATATGCTTATCTTTGGCTAACTTTTGGATTTCGTTTAAGGAAGGCTTCAAACTCATACCACAAAATTAAACAACTTTGAATAAACCACCTGTAAAAACATTCAAAAACTCAGTCACAAAGTAACTCAGTAATGACACGAGCGAAGCGACTGCATTTGACCTTTAAAAACAATATTAACGACAAATGAAAGATTTATTCGGCCAAGCCATACTTGATTACCAAACTCAAAATGCTCCGGAAGATTTGGTTACCGAAACCAACATTTCGGAAGCCGATGAGATGAGTGTAGCCTACCTGTTCCGCACCTATCAAGATATGCCGAAAATAGAAAAGAAAGCACTCCAACTGGCCAAAGGCAAAATCCTCGATGTAGGTTGCGGTGCCGGCAGTCACAGTTTGTTCTTACAGCAAAAAGGGTTTGAAGTAACGGCTATCGATATTTCGCCAAAAGCCATTCAAGCTTGTCAGTTGCGAGGTGTAAAAGACGCGCGCATACAACATTTGTTGGAGCTGGAAAACGAACAATTCGACACCATACTTTTGCTTATGAACGGCACGGGAATCTTCGGAACCTTAGCTGAAACCTCCAAATACTTGCAAAAACTCAAATCGCTTTTAACGCCTAACGGCCAAATTATACTCGACAGTTCCGATATTATCTACATGTTCGACCAAGACGAAGACGGCGCTTATATGGTTCCGGCCACGGGTTATTACGGCGAGTTAACTTTCAACGTGAGTTACAAAGGCCAAACTGAAGATGCTTTCCCTTGGTTGTATCTCGATTATAACACCCTGCAAAATGCCACGCACGCCAATGGTTTGCAATGCGAACTATTGCTGGAAGGCAACCATTTCGATTATTTGGCAAGACTGACCACTTAAAGTTATTGCTTTTTGGAGCTGTTTCCCGCTTTCCGCAGTATCTTTTTACGAGTTCTCGATACATTTTGTTTCCCACAACTTAAATAAATTGAGTGACTGTTACAGCAGGAAACAAAACACTCGAACTGTCGTAAAAAGGATACTTGCTGCAATCGGGGCTAGGATTTTAGTGTGCAATCAAATCGGTCGTTTTCAAGATGTCTTCCAAAGCGCGGTACAACACGTCCAAATCTTCCTGCGTATTATAAGCATTAATCGAATATCTTAAATACACTTTGTCGTTCAACGGCATCACCGGAATTTGAATTTTGTATTGGTTATAAAGTAAGTCTTTTAACTCGGCAGGTTTGGTAGTTTTCACAGGAATACTGGCCATCTGACCTAAAAATTCAGAAGTAATTGGTGCAATAGGTTGGGTTTGCAACAAATCGCAAAAGCGTTGGTAATTCTCGAAAACGATTTGTTTGCACGCTTCTGATTTCGCTTTCCAATTGTTTTCCTTTAAAAAATGGATAACCGTAGGCGTACACAAAAAAGCCGAATGGTCGTTCGTACCTTGGTATTCGTGGTAATCTAAAAACCGACTTTCACTCGGCGCCAAACTTTCGTAACCCCAACTTACCACCAGCGGATCAATATCGTCTTGGAATTCCTTTTTCACATACAAAAACGAACTCCCTTTAGGCGCCAACATCCATTTGTGCAAAGTGCCGGTGTAGAAATCCGGATTCAAATCGGCTAGATCCAAATCAATATGACCGGGAACGTGCGCGCCATCTACTATAGTAATCAATCCTAACTCTTGTGCTTTATCGCAAATTTCCTTAACCGGAAAAATCAAAGCCGTTGAACTCGAAATGTGATTTAAAAAAATGACTTTGGTTTTACTGGTGTAGCCTTTCCAAAATTCGGCTATTATTTGTTCTTTGGAAACCACAGGCAAAGTTATCGGTTGGCGCACATATTTAGCTCCTGATTTTTTACAGTAAAAATGCCACGTTCTGTCCATGGCACCGTACTCATGATTGGTTGCTAAAATTTCATCTCCGGGTTGCAATTGCAAACTGCGCATGACAGTATTGATCGCAACAGTCGGATTGGGAACAAAGAAAAAATCTTTTGGATTACACCCAATAAATTCGCCCAACGGTGCTTTGGCTTGCTTTAAGTATACCGGTAATTTCTTCTGAATAAAATGAACCGGGTCCAATTCGAGTTCGCGTTGGAATCGTTGGAACTCGTCAAAAATGGGTTGCGGACAAGCACCAAAGGATCCATGATTTAAAAAGGTAATAGTAGAATCTAATAAAAATTGGGAAGTATTCATGTTTTGAATTGATGATTTAAGGTGTAAAAATAAAAAATCCCAAAACAAGTTTGGGATAGTATTTTAATTTGCGGCAAGAGCAATCGGCAATCCGAATTGACAACGAACCGGAACATTTTTTTGAGTGGCCGGTTTCCATTTCGGGCAATTGAGCAACACCCTTTTAGCCTCTTCCGCCGTACCGAAACCACAATCTTTTAAAATTTTCACTTCGGTTACTGAACCGTCTTTTTCAATTACAAATGACACAATTACTCTACCGCCAGGGAACTTTTTATCCTTTGGCGCTTTGAAGTTTTGACCTATGTACTTGTAAAATTCGGAAATTCCACCGGGGAATTCTGGTTTCACCTCTAATGAAGCTAGACTGTAAGTTGACTCAATTATTTCTGTCGGTTGGTTGGTTTCTTGTGCCTTTACAAAAAGTGTGACACAACAAAACAGAACAGTGTAAATAATTTTCATAGAATGTATTTATTTTCTCTTGAAGTTCATCGGATATTTGATTTCGATACTAATGGGTTTGCCGCCTCTTTTGGCTGGTTCCCATTTCGGACACAACTTAAGAACGCGTATCATTTCTTTAGCCGATTCGACGTCCAGCATTTGCACAATTTTGATTCCGGTCACATTGCCTTCTACATCAATAGTAAAAGCGGCAACCATAGTCCCTTCTTTGGTAACTTTTCGGTAATCAAAAACATTATTTACAAACTCATCAAACTTCTCTAAACCGCCGCCTCGGAATTTGGCTTCAATACGATCTCCGGACAAATACACTTCATCTTCACCATCAATTTGGGCAGTTCCTAAAAAAGGCAAGAAGAGTAAACCGATAAAAAGCAAAATTTTTTTTGTCATTATTAAGGTATATTCAAATATTTATGCGTTTGCAATGATACACGCCATTTAGGGTTGTTCATTACATAATCTACAATCAACGGCGTCATTTCTTCTTTCTTGCTCCATTCGGGTTGCAGGAAAAGAATGGCGTTTGGATTGACTTTAGCGGCTTGTTCTTCGGCAAAAATAAAATCGTGTTTGTTGTAAATGATTACTTTGAGTTCGTTAGCTATTGCATAAGCTTCGGCCACCGGGAGTTTATTCTTTTTAGGCGACAAACAAAACCAATCCCAAGTTCCGGAAACCGGATAAGCCCCGGAAGTTTCAATGTGGACTTTTCGTTTTTTTTCTTTTAACTTTTGGGTAAGCAATGTCATGTCCCACGTAAGCGGTTCTCCACCGGTTACTACTACTGTATCGGCATATTGAGAAGCATTTTCGACTATAGCATCCGTGTTTGTTGGCGGATGCAATTCGGCATTCCAACTTTCTTTCACATCGCACCAATGACAACCTACATCGCAACCTCCGATTCGGATAAAATAAGCTGCGGTTCCGGTGTGAAACCCTTCTCCTTGTATGGTGTAAAATTCTTCCATCAACGGAAGCATTGCTCCTTTGTCGACGGCTAATTGTATTTCTTTTGTTAACATAATTCAATTCTTGCCTGCAAAGATACTTATTTTAAAGACAGTTGATTTGAAAAAGCAAATTGACCCAATAAAAAAACCGCCTTGAAAAAAGGCGGTTTTAGGGTAATGACTCAAAAAGTCTTATTTCAATAACTTCAACGATTCTGTTGCGTAACTGTTAGTTGGATCTAAAGCCAATGTTTTGTTGAACAATTCTTTGGCTTTGGCTTTATCGGTATTGGCATAAAAAGCGGCCATATTGTTGTAAGCTTCAATAAACTTGGCTTTACTTTTAGTCACTTCTGCTTCGCCTTTTGCGGTTACAATATCAATATACAATTGATAGTTGGCTGCCATAACATCATCTTTTTCTAATAAATTATTGGTTCTGGCTCTGAAGATGTACGCATCTGCCGTGTTAGGTGAAGCTGTAATTACATTTCCGAAAGCAACATCTGCTTTTTGCAAAGCTATCGGATCCGGTTTAGCCAAGTCTTTACGAGTATTATCGTAATAAATGGCATTACCTAAATAGAAATTATCAATCAAATAATTTTTAGAAGTTGGCACAGAAACCGCTACTTCAAATACGGCTGCGGCAGCACCAAAAGCTTTTTGATCGTATAATTTTTTTCCTAATTCGTTCAAATCGGCCGCTACTAAAGGCTCCATGGTTACTGCTTTTTTAATATCTTCAATAGCTGAAGCTAACAATGCAGGATCAATAGTCTTACCGTCGGCACTTGCTCCTTTTTTGATTTTAGCTTGACCTAAGTAAATGTAATCTCTTGGGATAACTTTGTTAGCAGTATTGGCGGTATAATCTTGTAAAGCTTTCAAAGCCGCTTCAAAATTTCCGTTTTCGTAAGCAGAATACCCTAAATATCTTAAAATTCTTGGGTTTACACCATCGAGTTCTTTCATCTTGTTGGCTTCCAACTCTAAGGCTTTGTAATCTTTAGCCAAGATTAAGAAGTCGGCATGACGCATACGAGACGTGATAGAGTAATCTGTTAAAGTCATGTACTTTTCGTAAAAACCTAAAGCCTTCTGGATGTTTTCAGTATAAGTTGACGGCACGTTATTGCCCCATAAATAGTAAGTCTCAGCCAACTCGCGGTAAACCGGTCCGTAATTAGCGTCAATAGCAATTACTTCGTTGTAAGCTTTAACCGCTTCGGTATAGGCTTTAGCACCTTTCAACAAAACACCCAACTGCATTTTGGCTCTCAACAATGTATTGTCGGCTTGGTAAGCATTACGGTAAGCCACGTAGGCATCATTTTGATTTTTATCACCATAATAAGCATCACCTAAGGCTAACTGCACTTGAGCATCATTCGGATTGGCCAATTTGGCTTTGTTTAAGATTTCGATAGCGCTTTTAAAATCAGGTTTATCTGCATTCATATAGGCGCGAGCGATGTAAACATACTCTTCTACATCTTTCTTTTTCAAATCTTTAGTCACTAAATCAAATTTAGCTTTGGCTGCCGTTACATTATTCGCATCCAAGTCGATTTGTGCCAAACCGATATTGTTGAACTTAGCGCCTTCTGCAGCGGCTAAACCTCTTTGAAAAAAGATAGTAGCAGAATCAGCAATGTTTTGTTTTAAATAAACATTACCTAATAGAAAAGCAGCCTTACCGTTAGCCGGTTTAGCTTGTATAACAGATTTTAATAACGATTTAGCTTTTTCAAATTGTTCAGCATCAATAGCCTTCTTCGCTGTTTCCAAATCCTGTGCCTTAGCAACGGTTGTTGCTACTAAGGCTAAGCTGAATATTTTAAACTTGTTCATCTTGCAATTTTTAATTTTTATCTTTAGTTATTTTGTTTCTAATCATAATTTTTCGGGAAGGAACACGCTCAGGAACCAAACCTGATTTTAAAATAATGCGTTGACCTCTTTCGCCACCTAAGAAGGAAGCAAAGCCCATTCCTAATCCGGAATATCCTTGACAATTCACGAAGTACAAATGGCGTGCCAAAGGATATTTACCTTGTGCAAGATTGTCTTGTGTTGGGAACGCGAAAGTAGCAGCATTGGTATCTTTTACCCCAAGAACATTGACTTTATCAACAGATTCCTGCAAATCCAACGGCGGTTGAAAAATCCAATTAATCCCAACAACACCAATCATTCCATCGTGCTCGGCCACATACTTAATAACTTCTTGATTGGTTTTAAGAGAAAATACATTTTTTTGATTGTTTACTGGAATACCGACTAAATCCGACAGGTAACGAACCGTACTGGAGTTAGCATTATCAAATACCAATCCTTTGATTGAGTTGATGGATTTGCCATTGATGAAATCGATAACATCCTGCAGCTCAATAAGGGTATCATTAGAAGTTTTACTTCTGATTAAAGCAACAGCATCGGTTGCAAATGGTGTAATTTTAGGATTGATTTTTTTAGCCTGAAAAGCGTTAAGTTCTTCTTTGGTTAAATTTCTGGTCAATACCGCAATGGCCGCTGTGTCGTTAAACATAGCGTTTAAAACTTCATTCTCAGATTTGGGTACCAACTGCAACTTGGCATTGTATTGGGTTTCAAAAACGGCTTGCTCATCTTCGATTATGGGCAAAATCGATTCGTCTACATAAATTGTAGCCTTACCTTCAATAATACTATCCACTGACTCTTCTGATTTCTTTTGACAAGAAAAAACAAAAAGCAGGGTTAAAAGAAAAAAACCAACTACGGTTTTAGCTACTTTATTCATCATCATTATTGTTTAAACGTTTGACCTGAGTTGTAAAACGTATAAATCCGAAAATTATTATCAAACAACCTACTATAAGCTGTAAATTATTAGGCAAATTTAACTTTAACTTGTCCCAAAATAAAAGGAGTGATCCTAAAAAACAAAAGGCTAAAAAGTTCAATAAGCTAATAACGAGAAGAAATCGCTCTTTAAGCGATTTCTTCTTGAAATTTTGTATGAAATTTGAAATCATTTATTCGGCTGACTGGATTGAAATCGGCAACGAGTACAATACCCTTACCTTTTTACCATTCTGTTCACCCGGATTCCATTTAGGACAAGATTTTAAAACTCTGATGGCTTCTTTTCCGGTTCCGTATCCAATATCTCTTAATACTTTAATATCTGTTAACGAACCATCTTTCTCAACTACGAAAGTTACAAAAATCTTCCCTTTCAATCCTTCTTCTTCAGGAACTTGGAAGTTTTTACCGATAAACTTGTAAAACTTCTCTAAACCTCCAGGGAAATCTGGCTTAACCTCGATACCGGCTGTGTTATAGATGTTGTTATCTTCTTCTACCACTTGGCTCGGTCCTGTTCCCGCGTCTTCTAAAGTTAGCGGAGCATCCGGATCTCCTTTGATGGTTTCATCACCAAGTTTTTTATCCTTGATTTCTTCCATTTTAGGCGGTTCTTCCACAATCTCTTCTGTTTTCGCAACTACCGGTTTCACAAATTTTACTTGATCTACTTTTGGCGGTGGCGGTGGCGGTGGCGGTAAGTCTTTAGGTTGCTCTTCTTTAGGCGGCAACTTAATCGTTACAATTTTTTTGTCTAAACTGGCATCTTCATCAGAGCTGTCAGGAATCAAATCCGCAATTAACGGAGAAGCCACGGCAACACCAAAAATGAAAGCCCCTATCAGTAGTGAACGCAAAGTAGTTTTTGGGTTTTCTTTACGCAACTCATAAGCACCATAGGCTTTATTACGTCCCTCAAAAACGATGTCTATCCACTGTCTTTTTAATAAGTCTAATTTCATTGTTTTACTTTTTAAAGATTAGTACAAGACATTACTTGTTCATTTCATCTACTAGTTTTTGCTCTTCAGGAGTGATATCGTTTACAATAGCATACGTTGGAACGTCACAAATTGCCATCTCATCTAAAATATCAACTAAATTTCTGTAAGTGGCTTTTTTAGTAGGTTTGATAATAACAATCATCCCTTTCTTTTTATCGCCAGTTACTTGTGGAATCGAAGCTACTCTTTTTAAAATTTCTTTTCTGATTCCGTTTTTACCATACACTGCATCGGTTGGTGCTCCACCCGGCTCAGGACTTTCTAACAAACCGTGAAACCATTTGATTTTGTTGTCTTTCCCCATGATGATAGTCACGGTTCTTCTTTGATCAACTTTAATATCCGTTTGCGGTTCATCTTTATCTTCTTTATCCGGCAAACCTAAATCCATAGATTGTGGTTTGGATAGTGACGTGGTTAACATAAAGAAAGTAATCAATAAGAACGCTAAGTCCACCATTGCGGTAAGGTCTACCTTGGCATTGGATTTTTTACTTCTTACCTTTTTACTGCCTTTTTTGCCGCCGCCACTGTCGCCGGTATTTAATTCAGCCATTTTATACTGTTATTAAAATTAATAATCTTTTCCTCTTAAACCAGTAACTAAATTAAAGCTATTGATTTTTTGGTCCTGTAGTATATCCATCACTCTTTTGATTTGAGGATATAACTCTTTAGCATCGCCTTTGATAGCAAATTGAAGTTCTTTATCAGCACCTTCATCTATATTTGCTTTTCTTGCGCCTTGTATCCAATCTTGTAATTGATTGTTGATAGAATCACATGGAATCCCTGATTGTACTCCTTTTTTCACTCTATCCGAAGCTTTCATAGCCAGTAATGCTTTTAAACCTTCTATAGGAACTCCAAACTCATCCACTAATGCGAATTGCGCTTTTTCTTCCTCTGTGAAAGTTACATTATATTTCTGAGCCATATAATCCAAAGCACCCGAACGGATAGCTCTGTCTTTCATTCCATAAAATACTTGTTCTTTACCCTCACTTTTCCCTACAGTAATCATTACTAATCCGGTTTCCGGCAATTTAGTTTGAACTGTTGAAGATGGTGTGTCCACCGGTAACGGCTCAGGCATTTTTGCCGTTGCTGTTAAGATAAAGAAGGTAAGTAAAAGGAAAGCTACGTCACACATCGCCGTCATGTCGATGGCTCCTGCCGCCTTATGAGATTTTACTTTAGCCATTTATTTGTTTTATTAAGTACAATAAGTTTTTCAACTATTGTATTATGATTTTAAACTTCCTCTGAATTTTCTGTATGTGTTCACAATAGTAGAACCTGCCTCATCGATAGAGTAAGTTAACGTATCAATTTTAGAAGTAAAGAAGTTGTAAGTGATGATCGCTAAAGCTGAAGTAGAGATACCTGTAGCAGTGTTGATCAATGCCTCAGAAATACCGTTTGCTAACGCTGCTTGGTCAGGAGTACCTGCAGAAGCTAACGCACCAAACGCTTTAATCATACCGGTTACAGTTCCTAACAATCCTGCTAAAGTTCCTAAAGCTACTAATGTTGACAAGATAGTCATGTTTTTCTCTAACATCGGCATTTCTAACGAGGTAGCTTCTTCGATTTCTTTGTGGATAGTTTCAGCAGCTTCTTCGCTTGTAAATCCTTCTTTTTTAACTTCTTGGTATTTTACCAATGCCGCTTTAATTGAGTTAGCTACAGAACCTTGTTGTTTGTCACAAGCTGTGATAGCGTCATCAATGTTACCAGCTTTTACACTAGCTTGTACATTTCTCATGAAAGTATCTAAGTTTCCTTTTCCACCTGCTTTAGTGATTACAAAGAAACGCTCAATTGAAAACACGATTACCATCAAAAACAATCCCATCAAAACAGGTACAATCGGACCTCCTTTGTATACCATTGCTAAATAGTTACCAGGTAGTGGGTGACCTGTATTTACACCACCTTCAAAGTTAGAACCTGCACCCATGATGAAGTTCCAAATAATCCAACCAACAAAAATACATGCTACAATGATGATTCCAGACATCATCCCTAAACCGTTTGAACCAGATTCTTTTTTAACGTTTGCCATTTTTTTAAATTTTAAAAGTTTTAAATAAATTATAAGTTTTAGTTGTTAATAAACTTGATTAGGGACAAATTTAATTTTTTACTTGAAATAAAAAAACTTTTTTTGGTTTTAATAACATATCCCAAATCATCGGTTTTAAAGGGTATGAATGTGTTTTAAAACAATCCTTAAATAATCAATAAAAATAAGCCTAATTTTCAAGGTTTTAATCATCTTTATATAAGTACAACGCAAAAAATCCTGAAATTGTATTTTTTAACGAAAACATTTTCGGGAATTTAAAATTATTGCTTTCATTTATGCAAAAGAGTTAACAACATTTTTCAGGTTTCAAAAAAAAACCTTATTTTGTTTTACCTTTATAAAACTACTAATACAACCATGACTGTAACAGCTGAATTTTCAAAATACATCAACGAAGGCTATCAATTTAAAGGCGAAAACATTACATTGGGCGGCGCTATGCTAAACGGGGAAGCACTACCGGATACTTTTGTCAAAGTACCATTGAAGACATTAAACCGTCACGGACTCATAGCCGGAGCCACCGGAACGGGTAAAACCAAAACCATCCAAGTCCTATCAGAACAATTGTCTTCTTTCGGAATCCCTGTCTTGATGATGGACATTAAAGGGGATTTTTCGGGCATTGCCAAAGCCGGCGAAGCAAAGTCTTTTATCACGGAACGCCACACTAAAATTAATCTTCCTTACCAACCTGATAGTTTCCCGGTTGAACTGTTGTCGCTTTCCCAACAAAACGGCGTTAGACTAAGGGCTACTGTCTCTGAATTCGGCCCCGTATTATTTTCCAGAATACTCGATTTGAACGACACCCAAGCCGGTGTTGTAGCTGTTATTTTTAAATATTGCGATGACAAAAAAATGCCTTTGCTGGATTTGAAAGACATCAAAAAAGTCATCAACTACATCACCGAAGAAGGCAAAGAAGAAATTCAAGAACACTACGGCAAAATTTCCACGTCAACCACCGGCATAATTCTGAGAAAAATAATCGAATTAGAACAACAAGGCGGCGATATTTTCTTTGGCGAAAAGTCGTTTGAAATAGACGATTTAATGCGCATTGATGAAAACGGCAAAGGCTACGTAAACATTCTCCGTTTGACCGATATTCAAGATAAACCGAAGTTGTTTTCGACCTTCATGCTGAGTTTGTTAGCCGAAATTTACCAACAAATGCCGGAAAAAGGCGATGCCGACCAACCGGAATTGGTGATTTTTATAGATGAAGCACACCTGATTTTTAACGAAGCCAGCGATGCCCTACTCGACCAAATCGAAACCATTATCAAACTGATTCGCTCCAAAGGTATCGGCGTGTATTTCATCACCCAAAACCCTATGGATGTTCCGGCCAGTGTTTTGGCACAATTGGGATTGAAAATCCAACATGCCTTGAGAGCCTTTACGGCTAAAGACCGCCAAGCCATCAAGCAAACTGCCGAAAACTACCCGGTTTCCGATTATTACAAAACAGATGAAGTTTTGACGTCTCTCGGAATCGGTGAAGCTTTTGTAACGGCTCTAAACGAAAAAGGAATTCCAACTCCGTTAGCCGCGACTATGATGCGCGCCCCTATGAGTCGCATGGATGTTTTAACCGATGTGGAAATAGCAGAAATCAACGCCAAATCGAAATTAGTTAAAAAATACGCCGAAGCCATTGACCGCGAAAGCGCCTACGAAATGTTGACGCAAAAAATTGAAGCCGCCAACCAACAGGCCGAAGTTGAGGCTGAAGCTGAGACAAAACAAGAAGAAAGAAAAAGCAACGAGCCGAGTACTGCGGAAGTCATCGGAAAATCGGTTACTAAAGTGGTAACGAGTGCCACCTTTATTCGTGGCGTATTCGGAATTTTAAACAAATTATTCCGCAAATAATGAAGTCGTTTTTAACTATAGGACTATTAGTATTGTCGAATGTTTTTATGACCTTGGCTTGGTACGGACATCTCAAATTTAAAGAGTTGAAATGGTTTGAAAACGCCGGATTGATTACCATCATTTTAATCAGTTGGGGATTGGCTTTGTTTGAATATTGCTTTCAGGTTCCGGCCAACAAAATAGGTTTTCAAGGCAACGGCGGACCGTTTTCACTGATGCAATTAAAAGTCATACAAGAAGTGATTACCCTTGTCATTTTTGTGATTTTTTCACTGTTGTTTTTCAAAAACGAAACCTTCAGATGGAATCATGCCGTTGGGTTTGTATTTCTGATATTGGCCGTTTATTTTATCTTTAAAAAATAATTAAACTATGAAAAAAATAGCCTTAACGCTCTTAACGGTTGCCTTTTTTAGTTGTAACAAAAAAGAAGTTATAACCCAAGTTGATTTAGAACCTTTCAAGAAAGAAGTTTTAAAAGCGGAAGAAGATTTCAAAACCATGGCGCAAACCAAAGGTATCCCGGAAGCTTTTTATACGTTTGCCGACAGTAATGCGGTCATCAAACGCGAAAACGACACACTCATTATCGGCAAAGAAAACATCAAATTGTACTACAGCGATCAAAAATACCAATCGGCTAAAGTAACTTGGACACCTAATCATGTAGTCGTTTCCAACGACGGCACTATGGGGTATACTTATGGCAACTACGTCTGGTCTATCAAAGATTTTCAAGGCAAAGAACGCGAATTCAAAGGTGTTTTTCATACCGTTTGGAAAAAGCAAAGTGACGGCAGCTGGAAATATACTTGGGATTAATTTCAACAAAGATTATGAGTAAATATTTTATCCAAAAAAATCCTTTTGTGGTACCAACCACCGATGGAAAACTAATAGAAGAGCACCACGGAAAAGCCGCAACTGCTAACAATGACATTTCCATCGCTCACATGGTTGCACCTCCACATTGGAGCGAACCTTTTCAAACACCAGATTTTGAGGAATATACCTATATAATCTCCGGGAAAAAGCAGTTTATTATTGAAGATGAAACCGTAATCTTGGAAGCCGGTCAATCCATCAAAATTGAAAAAAATACCCGAGTACAATATTCCAATCCGTTTGACGAACCTTGTGAATATATTGCGATTTGCCAACCGGCATTCGATTTTACCAAAGTACATCGGGAAGCAGAATAAGCCCTAGCCCGGATGGCAGCGGCATCCTTTTTACGTCAGTTCGAGTTTTTGTTTTGTTTCTCGAGGCATTCGAGAAGCGAAACAAAAGTATCGAGAACAAGTAAAAAGATAGAGCGCACAGCCGGAAATAGCTCCTATAAAACTTACTTCAGTAAATCAATGATTTTGTTTTCGACTTCCTCGCTATTCCAAATGGTTTCAATATTCGGCATTTGCATCACTTGTTCCATGATTTGATTTTGGAAATCACCTATGGCCAAAGCTTCGGAATAGGGCTGTAAACTAAAGGTAACGCGACTGTAAAGCGGCATCCATTTGTCGGGATGTTTGTCGGAGAACCATTTTTCTATTTTCTTTTGCAATAAAAACTTTTCATCGGCGGTTTTGGTGCTCATCTCGATGAAATTGCGAAGCGACAATTCGGCTATAGCATCGGCATTAGGTTTGCGCGATTTTTGATATTCGGCGAAAATGGTTTCCCAATCGTCTCCATATTTTGTCATCATTTCACTCAGAACCGTAATGTCTTCAAAACCGGCATTCATTCCGTGACCATAGAATGGAACAATAGCGTGAGAAGCATCGCCAATCAAGGCTACTTTATCTTCAAACGTCCAAGGATAACACTTCATAATTGCCAAATAACTGGTGGGATTTTTAAAGAAATCTCGAACCAAATCGGGAATCACTGCTGCGGTATCCGGGAAATAATTAGCGAAGAAAGCCACCAAAGCAGCTTCATCTTTTAATTGCTCAAAAGAGTTTTCGCCTTCAAATGGCATAAACAACGTACAAGTAAAACTGCCGTCTAAATTGGCCAAAGCCATTAACATAAAATTCCCGCGAGGCCAAATATGTAAAGAGTTTTGGTCTATTTTATGTGTCCCGTCGGGATTGGCCGGGATGTGCAACTCCTTGTACCCAATTTTCATGAACTCTTGCGAGTAATCAAACATACTTTGGCGTTGCATGCGATGGCGAATTCTGGAAAAAGCACCATCGGCGCCAAATACTTTATCGTATTGCAATTCTGTCCACTCGCCTCTTTCGGTTTCCCCAATGTGAAGCGTAGCTGTAGCTAAAGTTACGTCCCAAATCTTGTGCTCGAAGAAAAACACCACACCTTCCGCTTCTGCCAAATCTATCATTCTTCGGTTTAAAACACCACGCGATAATGAAAAAATAGCTTCGCCGTCTTTGCCGTAATACTGGTAATTGAGTTTGCCGTCTTTGAGGTGAATCGCTCTTTTATCCACCGGAATCCCGATTTTCCGAATCTCATCATCCAAACCCACATCCGCCATGGCTTTCCAACCGCGATTGGACATCACCAAATTAATAGAACGTCCTGAAAACTCGACCGTTCTGATATCCGGACTTCTATCAAAAACATGTACGGTATGTCCTTGTCTTTTAAGATAAATTGCCAATAAAGTACCAACTAAACCGGAACCTACTACAGCAATTTTTTGTGGAGTTTGCATGAAATCTTGAAAAAAAGTTAGGCAAAATTACTGAAATATTACGGAAGTAAAACCCAGAAACCTTATTTATTTGGTCAAAATCATAAAATTTGTTTAATTATTTTTTATTTTAGTTAAACAAAAATTACCTTTGAAAGAAAAAAACATGAAAAAAATTAAGTGTTCCGAATGGGATTCACTTTCCAAAATACACCGGCTGAACCTAATTAACAGTTGCACCGGTTATAAATCGGCCAACCTCATCGGAACCAAATCGCCAAACGGAATTCCTAATGTAGCTGTTTTTTCAAGTGTAACCCATTTGGGCAGCAGTCCGGCTTTGTTGGGATTTATCTTGCGTCCGAATGTAGTGCCCAGAAACACTTACAACAACCTCAAAGCGACCGGTTACTTTACAGTCAATCATATCGCTCAAAACATGATTGCCCAAGCCCACCAAACATCCGCGAGCTTTGATGCTGAAATTTCAGAGTTTGAAATGGTGAATTTGGAACAAGAATACTTGTCTGACATTGATGTGCCGTTTGTAAAAGACAGTCCGGTTAAATTGTTGTGTCGCTACTTAAACGAATACGAAATTGTGGAAAACAACACCATACACATCATAGCGGCCATTGAAGAAATTCATTTTCGAGACGAAATGTTACATAACGATTATTGGCTGCAACTCGACCAAGGAGAAGTAGTAGCTGTAAACGGATTAGACGGCTACTGTTTGCCTAAAATTGTGGACCGATTTGACTATGCGCGTCCGAACACACCAACCAAATCCATCTTAAAAAATGGCACATAAAAAAGTGAACTTGCCCGAAAAAATTTGCAAAAGCTGCGGATTGCCTTTCAGTTGGCGCAAAAAATGGGAGAAAAATTGGAATGATGTACTTTATTGTAGTGACCGATGCAGAAAAAACAAAAAACAAGCTTAGTTTGGTTTCGTAATGATTTACGGGTGAACGACCAAACGGCTTTATACCAAGCCGTAAAAGAAAGTGAACAAGTCATCGCTTTGTATTGCTTTGACCCGAGGCATTTTGCCGAAACCGAATATGGTTTTAAGAAAACGGAAAAGTTCAGGGCTAAATTTCTGATGGAAACGATACAGGAATTGAGGCATAATTTACAACAACAGCACATCAGTTTATTGGTCTATTTGGAAAAACCGGAAGTAATAATTCCGAAACTGATTACAGACTATAATATCGAAGCTATTTATCTTCAAAAAGAATGGACGTCAGAAGAAACAGCTGTAACTGATGCGTTGAAAAGCGCACTGAAAAACATCACTTGGCAGGAAACCTATGACCAGTTTTTATTCCATCCCGAGGACATCCCGTACACCGAATTCAAAAAAATCCCCGAAGTCTTTACCGAATTCCGCAAACAATGTGAAAAAACGGTACGCGTAAAAAGTCGTCTAGAAACGCCAAAACTTCCCGATTCGAATTTAGTAGAAAACACCACTGTAATTCCTTCACTAACCGATTTAGGATACGAAGCATTTGAAACACACCTTAAAACCGCTTTCCCTTTTCAGGGCGGCGAAAACCAAGCACTTGCTCGTATTGAGACTTACTTTTGGGAAACCAAAAAACTCTCGGTGTACAAAAAAACACGCAATGGTTTGGTGGGTAAAGATTACAGCTCCAAACTTTCAGCTTGGTTGGCCAACGGCAGTATTTCGGCAAGAACCATTTATTGGGAAGTGAAACGTTACGAAAAAGAAATCGGCGCCAATGAAGATACCTATTGGTTGATTTTCGAACTTATTTGGCGTGATTATTTCAAATACATTTCGCTCAAACACGGCAACAAAATTTTCCAATTACAAGGCATTTTAGGGAAAAATTACGACTGGAAATTTCACCCGAAAGCCTTCCAACAGTGGACCAACAGACAAACCAAAGAACCTTTTGTAAACGCCAACATGATTGAACTCCAACAAACCGGTTGGATGAGTAATCGCGGACGGCAAAACGTGGCCAGTTTTTGGGCCAAAGAATGGGAACAAGATTGGCGCATAGCCGCTGCTTATTTTGAAAGTATGCTAATTGATTATGATGTGCATTCCAATTACGGGAATTGGATCTATAACTCGGGTGTTGGCAATGATCCGCGCGATCGAAAATTCAATATCAAACGCCAAGCAGAAATGTACGATGCCAATGGTGCCTTTCAAAAACTTTGGTTACAAACGAGCTTATTTTAGATGAAAACACTGCGACTGATTTTAGGAGACCAGCTGAACCTTCAACATTCTTGGTTCCAACAAAAAGACAATACCGTTTATTATTTGATGGCCGAAGTCCGTCAAGAAACCGACTATGTAAAACACCACATCCAAAAGGTAACCGCTTTCTTTTTGGCGATGCGGAATTTTGCGGAAAAGCTGCAGCAAAACGAACATCAGGTTCGCTATTATAAAATCTCGGACTTGGACAACCTGCACGATTTTGAAAAGTTAATTCAGAATGAAATTGCAAGGCTGAACATCACGCATTTTGAGTACCAACTCCCGGATGAATACCGTTTGGACGAACAATTAAAAAGAATTTGTCAAACTATAGGAATCTCTTCAATAGCATGTGACACGGAACATTTTTACACCGAAAGAACCGAGTTGGGTCGGTTTTTCCAAGGTAAGAAACAACTGTTAATGGAAAGCTTCTACCGCATGATGCGCAAGAAACACCAAGTGCTGATGATAGGCGATCAACCGCTGGGCAACCAATGGAATTTTGACCACGACAACCGCAAAAAATACAAGGGAGAACTTCCGGTTCCGAAAGCCAAAACATTTCCAAAAACAGTAGCTGATGTTGTAGCTGAAATCCAAAAGGCCGGTGTGATTACTTTTGGCACAATTGACCCTAATAACTTTGTTTGGCCGACTTCCAGAGCCGAATGTTTAGAACAATTGCAGTATTTCTGTCATGAATTATTGCCGCATTTCGGCACCTATGAAGATGCCATGCACACTACCGAGCCACATCTGTTTCACTCGCGTTTGTCTTTTGCATTGAACTCGAAAATGCTTTCTCCAAAAGAAGTCATCGATACGGTTGTACAGCATTATTATCAAAATCAGGAACGAATTACGGTGGCGCAAGTGGAAGGCTTTGTGCGTCAGATTTTGGGTTGGCGCGAGTATGTACGCGGGATTTACTGGAAAGAAATGCCGCATTATGCTCAAATGAACGCTTTAGAAAACCACGAACCTTTGCCTGATATGTATTGGACGGGAAAAACCAAAATGAATTGCATGCACCAAGCGCTGCGTCAGAGTTTGAACGACGCATACGCGCATCACATTCAGCGATTAATGGTGATTGGTAATTTTTCCCTACTTACCCAACGCCATCCCGATGCCGTTGACGCTTGGTATTTGGGCGTATATATCGATGCCATTGAATGGGTAGAATTGCCCAATACTCGAGGGATGAGTCAATATGCCGATGGTGGTATTTTGGCTACAAAACCTTATGTGTCATCCGGAAGTTACATCCAAAAAATGAGTAACTATTGTGATTCCTGTCATTATAAGGTAAAAGACAAATTCGGCGACAACGCCTGTCCGTTCAACAGTTTGTATTGGAATTTTTTAGACGACAAGAAATCGCATTTTCAAAACAACCAACGCATGGCGATGATGCTAAGTTTGTTACAAAAAATGAAGCCCGAAGAGTTATTCCAACACAAACAGCGCGCGGCTCAAATCATCGAAAATCCGGATGCGTTTTAGCTTTTAGGTCGGAAAACAACTTTAGTAGAAGATGATTCAATCTCCTTTTTATTCAACTTCATTTTTCTGAATTTACCGTTGACAAACAGTTCCGATTGGTCACTGTAATGTTTACTCATCGGATTACCGCTTTGGCCGGTGGGCAACACACTCCAACTGTTTTCGACATCTGAAAAATCAACAATGCGTCTGGTTGACGGTCCGCCTTTGATTGGAAGAATCGCATCATCGGTATAGATAAACAATTGGTTGTTGATGACTTCATTCGTACCGGATATCGGAAACGGTCCCACATTGAAAAAACCACTGAACAATTTTACTTTTCCTATCGGATGTTGGAAGGTCACTTGGTGTACTTTGCTCCACTGCCATTGCGAAACATCATTGCCTAATTGGGTTTCCAAAGAAGCTACAGCTTGTTTAAACGATTGGGTTAGGATTTCTGATTGGGTTTCTTTTTTGTCTTTGGTAGCCACATTATCCCACCAAGGCGAGGTGGCATTTGCTGTTTGGTTTTCTATCATTTGTTTGACAATATGCGTGCTGAGTAACAACTTAAAGTTCTCTTCTCCAAATTCATCTTCCAAAGTGGCTTTCAAATAATGATAAAACCATTTGTTGTAAATCGTTGGCGCGATGTCTTCCAATTCGTGTGTGGCTTTCCAGGATTGCAATACCGATAATGCCTGTTTTTCGTTGGCTGTGAAATCTTGGATTTGCAACGGTCGAGTCATATTACCCACTATGGTTTGAGCGGTTGCCGAAGTGTTATCGACGATCATTTTGGAAACGTCTTCTTTGGTCCAATTATTTTTGACTTTTAGCAAACCGTCGATTCGCACGGCGCGATCTTTGGGCAAATAGTAACCCGGATACAAATAACCGTTGACAGGCGAAGGTTGGTTGTTCGAACTGTACACATAATGCCAAGGCGGATTGATTGCTTGCGGATTTTGAGTAAACGGCAACCATTCTTTTTGGTCGTCAGTACCGTTTGCGCCATTTAAGATGAAATTACCATTCACGGATTTCGGTAATTTATAGAGTTTTCCCGAAGTAATCCAGGCGATATTGCCTTTGGCGTCGCCGTACATTACGTTGAGTCCGGGTGCATGAATCAATTCGATACTGTTATGGAAATGCTCCAAATTCTCCGAATGGGACAAGGCGTAAACCGCTTCTAAAATTCGGTTTTTTTGCTGGGTGTAAATCCATGACATCGCTACCGATTGATCGCTTTGCAAACCTTCCAACAAACCGTTAATAATTGGTCCGTGTTGGCTGGTTTTTACATTCAACTTGACCTCTGTACTGTCTTTGACTTTAATGATTTTTTGTTGGTAGGTATAATTTTTATAACCATCCGGTGTTCTGTATTGTTTCGGATTGTTCGGATTTTCTTCTTCGGCAAAGAAATCCACATCATCGTTTTCAAACATGGTTAAGCCATAGGCATAATCGTGATTGTGACCCAATAACGGAAACGGCGTTCCGGCGATATAGTAGCCATACATTTCATAATCGGGACAAACGATGTGCGCTTCGTACCAAGTTCCGGGTTGGGCATACATGATGTGCGGATCATTGGCTAAAATCACTTGGCCGTTTTTGGTTTTTTCGGCACCAATTACCCAACTGTTACTGCCGATAAAAGCCGGTACCGGAGAAGCTTCAAGCAAATTGGCCACGGATTTGGAGATTTCGCTGTATTCCTTATATTTCCCTTGAAATGATTGTAATTGTTGGGTTCCGAGTTCGCCATTAATCCCAAAATCTTTGAGATAGTCCATCCCGAAACGGTCACGGATATCGGTCATCAAAGGATCGGTTTTTTGCGCCATTGCAAAGCTAAACGACATGAAACCAAAAATATTGTAGACGTCTTTCAACGTAAATTTTTCTTGTTTGATTCCCAACAGTTGAATCTCTACCGGAGTCGTACCGTTATCGATATACTGATTGATACCATCCAAATAAGCTTGTGCTAAAATATATGTCTGCGATTTTTTATCCAATTGAGCTACCGCTTTAGCAGAATTCTCATCAATTCCGATGCCGGCAAAAAACTGATCGGTTTTCAAAACCGGAGTTCCGAAAATTTCAGCCAATCGTCCAGGAGCAATTCGGCGCATGAGTTCCATTTGCCACAAACGATCTTGCGCATGCACATAACCCAAAGTGGTCATCGCATCTTTTTGGTTGTCGGCATAAATATGCGGCACACCATAGTCGTCATAGTAAACCGTAGTTTCATTGGCTAAATTTTGGAGTTGGTACTCGCCTTCATAACTCGGCTTGGTGTATTGCAAATAGGCGGCTCCGATAATGACAATTAAAACAACGACAACGAATAGCGCCAGTAGGATTTTCTTAATGCGTTTCATAGGAAAGGGATTGAATACTCAAATATAAGGAATTGGAAGGCACGAAGTACGAAGTGAGCACTACGAAGTTTGGAAATTTATACGAAAAAGAAACCCTCTCGTTAGCGAAAGGGTTATTGTTGAATTTATTGTCTTTGGAAGTTGATTTTTTGGCCAACTTGCAATCCGTTGTTTTTGGCTAAGACACCGCACATGTGGAATAACATTCGGGCGCCAACATTACCGTCCCAATCGTCGGTTTCGCCGGGTGCGACTTCTACCAAATCGAAGCCGATGATTTCTTTACCGCTATCGGCTAATTTATTGAACAAATAAGTGGCCTGTTCAAACGAAAATCCACCCGGAACCGGAGTCCCAGTATTGGGGCAATACCACGGATACATGCCATCAATATCAAAACTGATGCATACTTTTTGCGGCAAGGAAGCAATAATAGCATCACATTGTTCTGCCCAAGTTTTACCTTCGAAGGTTTCCTTTTTTAAATCGGCGTCCGTATTCACCAATACACGACCTTTTGCTTTTTGTACTACCTCAACTTCTTGTTCACAGAAATCGCGAATCCCCACTTGCACTAATTTAGAAATCTGCGGAATTTGCAACGCATTGTACATGATAGATGCGTGTGAAAATGTGAAGCCTTCATAGGCAATTCGCAAGTCCATGTGTGCATCCAAATGCAGGATTCCGAAATTGTCATGAACCGATGCCAAAGCTTCGTAATAGCCCAGCGGTGTGGAATGATCGCCACCCAAAAGCACTACTTTTTTGCCTTGTTGCATCCAGTGTAACACGCGGTCTTTGACTTCGGTGTGCAACTCGCGGCATACTTTATTGATTTTATCCAAATCGGCTTGGAGTGCCGGATAATTTTCTACAGCTTCACCGCTTTCCAACAACTCGATAATCGGTTGTGCTAAATCTTTGTATTTCTCGGAATTCTTTTTCCAATGTACAGGCGCTTCGTCAAGGTAAATACCGAGTTTCCACAATTCCGGAAAATCTTGGTGGTTTAAATCCACTTGAAAAGAAGCGTCTAATACCGCATCCGGACCTTCCGAAGCACCGGCACCGTAGCTTACGGTTACTTCCCATGGCACAGGAATTACAATAATCTCACTTTGTTCGGCCGAAAACGGCAAACCAAAAACGGTAGCATCGGCTAAACCCGGTTGTGAAGGATCGAAATTGGCAATGATTTGTTGTTTTGTCATAAAGTTACTGAGTTGCTGAGGCGCTGAGTGCCTAAGTTTATTTTTGTAGTGTGAGTATTCCTTGTTTTAAGATTTGACCGAACTCGTACATGTCTTCATACGAGCAGTAGAATGGCGCCGGCGCTAAGCGAATCACATTAGGTTCACGCCAATCGGTGATGACGCCGTTTTGCATTAAGTAATCGAACAGGCTTCTGCCTTGCCCGTGCAAGAAAACCGAAAGTTGGCAGGCGCGCTCTTCCAGATTGGACGGTGTGATGATTTCAAATTCGGCTCCTTCTAACTCGGCGTCGATTTCGTGTAAAATGAACTCTAAATACGCGGTTAGCTGATTGCGCTTTTTAATAAGTTTTTCCATACCGACTTCGGCAAACATTTCGGCTGAAGCCAAATACGGTGCTAACGACAAAATGGGTAAGTTACTCACTTGCCAACCGTCGGCACCGTGTACCGGATCAAATTGCGGTTCCATTTTAAAGCGGCGTTCTTTGTTGTGTCCCCACCAACCGGCAAAACGCGGTAAGTTGGTCGTGTGGTGTTTTTCGTGTACGAAACAACCGGAAGCATTTCCGGGTCCGGAGTTCATGTATTTGTAACTGCACCAAGCGGCAAAATCGACATTCCAATCGTGTAAGTGTAACTCGATATTTCCGGCGGCGTGTGCTAAATCGAATCCGACCTTGGCGCCTACGTTATGTCCGGCTTCGGTGATCGTTTTCATATCGAAAACTTGTCCGGTGTAATAATTGACACCTCCGATTAAGACCAAAGCCAGCTCCTCGCCTACTTCATTTATCTTGGCAATGATATCTTCTAAACGAATATTGTGTTCGCCTTCGCGACGTTTGATTTCTACAATAGCCTCTTCGGGTTGGTAACCGTGAAAGGCAACCTGACTCTGGAACATGTATTGGTCAGACGGAAAGGCCTTTTCTTCGCAGATAATTTTGTAGCGAGTGGCTGAAGGTTGGTAGAACGACACCATTAACAAATGCAAGTTGATGGTAAGCGTGTTCATTACGGTAATTTCCGTAGGTTTGGCGCCAACAATTTGACTTAACGGTTGGGCAAATCTTTCGTGGTAATCCCACCAGGGTTTGTTGGCGTAAAAATGGCCTTCTACGGCTAAGTTGGCCCAATCGCTCATCACCTCATCTACATATTGCTTGGTGCGTTTGGGTTGTAAGCCCAGGGAATTTCCGGTAAAGTACACCACGTTTTTACCGTTGTGTTGCGGAAAAATAAATTCGTCGCGGTAGTGTTTAAGTTCGTCTTGTGCGTCCAGTTGTTGGGCGAACTCGCGGGTATTTTGAAACGTCATGGTTGTAGTTTAGTTTGGCGTAAAAGTAAAAAAAAGCAAAAAGAAAAAAGGGAAAAGGGAAAAGTTTATTGCGCCGATTGCCCTAGCCCCGATTAGAGTGGAAATCCTTTTTGGCTTTTCATTTTCTGAAAGCCAAAAAGATTGTAGCGGAAAGCGGGACACAGCTCCAAAAAAAAATCCCAACATTGCTGTCGGGATTGTATTTTTAGATGATTAACATCGCGTCGCCATAAGAATAGAAGCGGTATTTTTCTTTGATGGCTTCTTCGTAAGCTTTTTTCATTAGGTCGTGACCACAGAAGGCGGAAATCATCATGAGCAAAGTCGATTTTGGTGTATGGAAATTGGTAATCATACAATCGGCGATGCTGAAATCGTAAGGCGGGAAGATGAATTTGTTGGTCCAACCCACATATGGATTTAAAGTTCTGTTAGAGGAAACGGAGCTTTCGATGGCGCGCATGGAAGTAGTTCCCACGCAACAAATTCTGCGTTTGTTTTCTTTAGCTCTGTTAACGGTATCACAAGCTTCTTGGTTGATGATAAGCTCTTCGGAATCCATTTTGTGTTTAGACAAATCTTCCACTTCTACCGGGTTAAAAGTCCCTAAACCTACGTGAAGAGTGATTTCGGCGAAGTTTACCCCTTTAATTTCCAAACGTTTCAACAAGTGTTTGGAGAAGTGTAAACCGGCAGTTGGAGCAGCTACAGCTCCTTCTTCTTTGGCGTAGATGGTTTGGTAACGCTCGGCATCCTCTTCTGTTACTTCGCGGTTGATGTATTTTGGGATTGGGGTTTCTCCCAATTCGGTTAATTTTCTTCTGAATTCGGTGTATGAACCGTCGTATAGAAAACGCAAAGTTCTACCGCGAGACGTGGTATTGTCGATTACTTCTGCCACTAACGAATCGTCGTCGCCAAAGTACAATTTGTTTCCGATACGGATTTTACGCGCCGGATCTACCAGTACATCCCAAAGGCGTTGTTCGGCGTTTAATTCACGCAACAAAAACACTTCGATACGGGCGCCGGTTTTTTCTTTGTTACCGTACATACGTGCCGGGAATACTTTGGTGTTATTTAAAATCATCACATCACCGTCGTCGAAATAATCGATTACATCTTTGAAGAGTTTGTGCTCGATGGTTTTGGTTTTTCGATTTACGACCATTAATCTGGATTCGTCTCTGTTTTCTGTTGGAAATTCCGCAAGTAATTCGGCCGGAAGATTAAAGTTAAAATGAGATAATTTCATCTAAGAATATTTAAAAGTTTAAGGTTTAAAAGTTTAAGATGTTGAAGCTCTTAAATTCAAACGCCTGCAAATATACTATCGTGAGATAGGCGTTGTCAAGTGTTTTAAGGTTTATTTTTGAAAATGAGGTGCTAAGGAGCTGAGGCACTAAGATTCTGAGGCTTTTAGTGTCCTATTGTTCAGCTACTGAAAATCCTGCTGATTTTAAATCGTTCCAAAAAGTTGGGTAAGATTTCGACACCACTTCGGCTTCTTCGATTACTATCGGCACTTTTAGCGCTAAAGGTGCAAAGGCCATGGCCATGCGATGGTCTTGGTAGGTTTTGATGCTGATGTTTGGATTGATGTTTTCGGATTGTGACAAAGTTAAGCTTTCATTGGTAACCGTAACATGAGCCCCCAATTTTGTCAGTTCGGCTTTCAACGCTTCTAATCTATCGGTCTCCTTTATTTTAAGCGTATGCAAACCCGTTAAGTGGCAAGGTAATCCAAGTCCGAAACAAGTAACCGCTATGGTTTGGGCGATGTCGGGACAGTTATTGAGTTGTAGGTTATGTGTTGTAAGTTTTGGGTTATGGGTTTTTCTTAACAGTATACTATTGTTTTCGAAAATCGTTTCTACTCCAAATGCACTATAAATTTCTACTAAAGCGCTATCGCCTTGCAAGCTGTTTGGTTTGTAGCTTGATAAAGTGATTTCGGTTCCGATTTCAGACAGCGCCATGATGGAATACCAATAGGAAGCGGAAGACCAGTCGCTTTCAATGGTGAATTGTGAATTGTGAATTGTGAATTGTGAGTGTACTGAAATTATATTGTCAACAAAAGAGGTTTCTACTCCGATTTCGTTGAGCAAAGTCAAAGTCATTTTGATGTAAGGCACAGAAGTGATTTCGCCTTCTAAAGTTAGTTCCAGACCGTTTTCCAGTTTTGGAGCAATCAGTAACAAGGCCGAAATATACTGACTGCTGACATTAGCCAGTAAGGAAACTTTGGAACGCGACAACTTTTTACCTTTGATGCTTAGCGGCGGAAAACCTGCTTGTTCTTCATAACTGATTTCGGCGCCGAGTTGTTGTAGGGCTTCGACTAAAATTTTAATCGGGCGTTCTTTCATGCGGGTTGAACCGGTTAGGATGACTTCTTTTCCTTCTTGTATGGCAAAGAAAGCGGTTAGGAATCGCATGGCAGTACCGGCGTGATGGACGTCGATTAGTTGTGGGTTGCGGGTTGCGGGTTGGGCGTTTTGTAATGCTTTCGACATCACTTCTGAATCGTCGGAGTTGGAGGTATTTTCTAAAGTTAGATTCGGATACAAGGCTTGTAACAACAATAAGCGATTGGTTTCCGACTTGGAACCGGTGATGGCGAATTGCAATTGGCGGGTTGCGGGTTGTGGGTTATAAGTTAGCTTTAGGTTCATTATTCCGAAACCACTTTTAATCCGACTATAGAAATAATCAACGTGCTGATAAAGAAAACGCGCCAAAAAGTAGCGGGTTCCTTGAATACTAAAATCCCGACTAAAACGCTACCAACGGCTCCGATGCCTGTCCACACCGCATAAGCTGTTCCAATGGGCAACTCTTTAGTCACCTTGACCAACAGTACCATACTGACGGTAAGGCAAGCAAGAAATCCGGCGTACCAAGACCACATAACGGCACCGGAAGTCTCTTTGGCTTTACCAAGACAGTAAGCAAAAGCAACTTCAAATAGTCCGGCGATAATTAGCAGTAACCAATTCAATTTATTTCAGTTTTTCGTTGTTGTGGTGGCGATCATGGTCGCGTTGGGTTTTTAGGTCCATCTTTTTATCAAAAGCCGCTTGCAGGTCGACTCCGGTTTGGTTGGCCAAGCACAAAACCACAAAAACAACATCAGCTAGTTCTTCGCCTAAATCTTTGTTCTTGTCGCTTTCTTTTTCCGATTGTTCTCCGTAACGACGGGCGATGATTCGGGCTACTTCACCCACTTCTTCGGTGAGTTGTGCCATATTGGTTAATTCGTTAAAATAGCGAACACCGTGGTTTTTAATCCAATTATCGACTTCGATTTGGGCGTTTTTGATATCCATTTTATTCTTTCTTTAGAACAATTTTTTCGGTTTGTTTGTTGACCAACTCTTTAAAAAAGTTTTTTAAGGCATCATAATATTCCGCATTGATGATTGCCTTATTGATATCTACAGCGTAAGTGAGTTGTATCACATTTTCTGTATTTGAAATATTGTATTTGAAATTAGCCAAGCCATCAGGCATAGCTATTGCTTTGGGCTGAGGAATTGTTTCAATGGTATATCCCTCCGGTATGGTAAGACTAACATTGAACTTGTCTTGATTCGGGAATCCAAAATCTACAGGATATTCTCTGACTTCGCTTTTGAACGGATTTTGCTCTAAAGCAAAAAACAGCAGCGGAGAAACGTACATCTTGTTACCGATAATCTCAACCGAATTTGTAGCTTCAAACGCATAATTTTCAATTATAGGCTTGGTAAAATCATAATTATTTTGAACGTCATACTCTTGTATCTCAATACCATTGTATTTTTTCTCCAATCTTTCCATTAAACTCTGCTTGGCCATTCCATTGTAGTTGGCTCTGTAAAGGTAAGCATTGTAATCAAAATATTGATGTCTGATTTTCCCTGACACTTTACCTTGTGTATCGATTTGCGCCATCATATTCAATACTTCTTTCGAATTTGATTTCGGCATAAGATCAATTTCCGAAGAAGCTCCATTGTCTTGAATCATTCGCCCTGAAGTGTTCAAGTCGCGTATTGGCAATATATTCAAATCGGCACTTTTATCGGTGGCATCCAACAATATATTTTCTTGTCCGTCAACTGCAGCCACTATCACATAATTAAAAATGGATTTGTTGGGGAAAAAGGCCAATCCGTTTTCTCGGGTACTGATTAAAACCGGATAAGCTTCTACTCCGGCTAATTTTAGCATCGACAACAAAATGAAGTTAATCTCGGCTACATTCCCAACTTTATCTTGATAGGCTTTTATCACGCCTTTATGGGTATAATAGCCGAATTTTTCATCCCAATTCATTCTGGATTTTACAAAATTAAAGATAGCGGTAATTTTGTCCTTGGTAGTAAAATCTTTTTTAATTAGAAGTCTTAAGTCGTCAAAATGATAATTCGTCTCTTTGAGTTCTTTCCCGAAGCGTTCCTCTTTGTAAATAGATTCGACCACTTTTTCCCAAGTAGTGGAAATGGGCTTAGGCTCTTCCTCGGGATATCGAATAAGTTCTAATTCGTGAACAATCTTGGCGTAGTAATTTTGTATATGATTGACATACTCTTCTTCTTTTAATGCCGGTATATCTTTAGCTTTATAATTTGTTACGATTTGATTATAAGTCAAAATTTTATTGGCATAGGCTTTATCTAACTTACTTGAAAATGATTGTGAAGTCGGCTCAACATCATAAGTGATTTCGGGCTTGACATAACCTCGCAACATCCCTTTGTATAAATAAAATTCAGGGATTTCAGTAGTGTATTCGGCAAAATTTACAGGAATATCGTATTGGTATTGAAAATCGGGTAAAACAGAAATATTCTCCGATTTCAGCTTGTACTTCAATTCAATAATAGAACCTACTTTAACATTAGGAAAAGCAATAGTTTGCTTTGCCCAATATTCGTTGACTGTTTGTTTAAATTTACTTTGACTGACTACTTTATCTTTGGTGATATTATCTCCCTCCAGATTGTAGGTGTAAGCACTGATAATATCAACGTATTCATCGTTCAAGGTTTGATAGCCTACATAATAAGGAATTTCAAAATTAGCCCAAGAAAATCCTTCTTTCTTATAAATTTTAATTTTGATTTCGAAATCTGTAGAAGAGACAAATCCGCTTTGCTCGTAATAGGTATAGGTTGTTTTGGCTTTTTTAAATATGATCGCGGCAGCGGCTGAACTGTCTTTGGGATGAACCTTTTCCATGAGTTCCTCTTTTTTAACTATACCCAATGCCTGCTTTTGTGCTGAAGCTTCAAGTCCGAACACCAACAATAATAAACAACAAATTTTTGTTTGCATTTTAACCTTTTTTAAGCACAATTTTTTCAGTCTGTTTATTGATTACTTCTTTAAAGAAGCTTTTTAAAGTCTCATAATCTTCAGAACCTACAACTGCTCTATTAATGTCAAATGTACAAACCACCTGAATCTGGTTGCCGTTGTTAGACAAGTTGAATTTGAAGTTGGCCATATCTTCCGGCATAGAAATAGCTTTGGGCTCCGGCAAACTTTCTACTATATATCCCTCAGGCAGTGTCAAACTGATATTGTATTTGTCTTGGTGCGGAAACACAAAATCAATTGGATATTCTCTTTTTTCTTGTTTGAACGGGTTTTCATTCATGGTAAAAAACAACAATGGTGATAGGTACATTTTTTCACCAATAATTTCTATAGCATTATCCAAATCAAACATGTAAGTGACAACTATAGGCTTTGACAAATCATTCTTGTTTTGAACATCATATTCTGAAATCTCGAGTCCAGCATGTGCCTTTTCGAGTCTCTCCACTAAACTTTCAGTGTTAATTTTACCATTTCTTTCTCTATAGTTAAAGGCATTGTAATCAAAATATTGATCTCGTAATTTACCGGACACTTTGCCCTCATTTGAAATTGAGGCGATAACATTGACAATGTCTTTTGAATTTGATTTTGGCATCAAATCAACTTGAACCGAAGAGCCATCCTTACGAATCAATCTCCCGAACCAATTTAAATCGTGTATAGGTAAAATATTAGGTAAGGCATTTTTACTGGTTGCATCAAATAAAACAATTTGACCATTTAACTCAATTCCTGAAATAACATAATCAAAAGCCGTTCTGGAAGGAAACATAGAAATACCATTGCCTCTTGAACTAAGGACAATTGGATTTGCCTCTAATCCGGCATAGCGAAACATGGCAGTCAGCATTAAATTAATCTCGGCAACATTCCCTACTTTGTCTTGATAAGCTTTTCGCACACCGTCGTTACAGCCATAGCCGAAAAATTCATTCCAATTCATTCTTGATTTTACATAATTGAAAATAGCGACAATCTTTTCTTCATTTGAATTCAATCCGGTTATCAAAGCCGAAACATCATTGTCAAAATAGCCGGTTTTGTTTAACTCGCCACCAAAACTATCACTATCATAAATGGTCTTCACTACATTTTCCCATGTTGTAGATAAATTTCTTATCGGTGTATTAGGGAATTGAATAGAGGTAAGTTCATGCTCTATCATGGCAGTGTAATTCTTGATGTTATTCACAAAAGATTCATCCTTTAGAGCCGGAATATTTTCTAAGGTGTAAATTGAAGTGGTTTCGTTGTAATTGAACTGGTTGTTTGAGAATGAAGTGGTTGTTATATTTCCCTCAGTTCTGTCTTTGCTGGTAGAACTTACCGATTTAACCTTAGCGCTGGTCTCAAATTTAGGTGTTAAAAAACCTCGCATTAATGGTTTGTATACATAATACTCCGGAATGATGGTTTTGAATTGACTGTACACTACAGGTATCCCCATTTGAAAGGCCCAATCTTCTAAAACTCCAATACTCTCGGATTCTAAAGAGTATTCAAACTCAATAATAGAACCTTCCTTAACGTTTGGTAAGGCAATTTTTTTTCTGCCCCAATATTTGTTGACTTTTTCATCAAACTCTCCATCACTTTTAAGTTTGGTCTTTTCTACTTTACCATCTACTAAATTGTACGTTGCGGCATCTTTAAACGTCAATCGCTCTTTTGAATCTCCACCCAAATAATAACGAACTGATTTGTTGGCCAACTCGTAGGCTTCTTTTTTATAGATTTTGATTTTTGTTCTGACTCTTGTTGTGACTAAAAATCCCCTTCCATCTAAATATTCAAATCTTACTTCTCCTATATTAAACAAAACGGCTGCCGGAGCAGAGGAATCAGATGGACAAACTTTTTCTTTTAATTCATCAACGGTCACTTTACCCAATTCCCTCTTTTGTGCGAAGATTGCATTAACAAAGAGTAACAAGGTGATAATAATTGCTTTTTTCATAAGGGTTAGGCTTTAGCTATAATAATTTTTGAATTGTCATTTTTGGCGAGCGTTTCTCTAAATTTTCTATAACTCTCATATTTGGTTTTATCATAAGTTCCTTTTTTGATTACCAATTTTCTGGAACAAAGAATTTTATTCGGACTCAACACTTTAAATTCTATTTTATAATTACCGAATTCGGTGTCCAACTGAATCCCATCTGGCTTGGCTTCTATTGCGTATCCTTCCGGAATAACAATCTCAACTTCCGATTCATCAGTGTAGCCTCTTTGGATTTGAAAGGGAAATTCACGGGTTTTGTGCTTTTTAGGTACATACCCATTCTGATCGAAAGCATTGAGTGCAAACATGAATTTTCCACCGGTGTTTTGGGCATAACCCTCGGCTTCTAACTCTAACTCTTCCTTAAACTCAACAGCTTGAGCATTGTCATTTAAACTTATTTTCTTTACAGTCAAATTGTTAATATTATCAAATTCTTCTTTATACACTTTAATTTGATCTTCTTTACTTTTGCGTATTTTGTTGAAGTTGGCATCATATTGTAAACCTTTTGATACTATAGAAACTTTGCCTTTTAAATGCCCTTCTGCAGTAAGGTTGTAGCTTCCTTTCAACATCCTGTTGTTGTCAGTTTCCGTAAAGGTTTTAGTTTTCACTATTTCACCTCCATCAGGCTTGATAATAAATGCATTCCTATCGTCAGTAAAATCACCCTGAAAACCAAAAGGTTGTACCTGACTGGTACATTCCAACCAAACATAGTCTGACTTATAAGGAATTGATAAAATAACGTGATTGCTTTGAAAAGAAACTAAATCAGTATAAATCTCTCTTTTATTCGTGTCACCATACAATCGGGCATAGTATGATTTTACGCCAACCTCATCCAGAAGAGCTTTGGTGTAATTGGTCAAGGCTTTACAATCACCATATCCCAATTTATCAACATCTTTGGCCGGCATCGGTTTCCAACCACCAATACCTTCTTGTATGCTTACATATCTTGTTTTCTCTTGTACAAACTTGTAAACTATAGCTGCTTTTTTTAAAGGATCGCTCTCATTCCCCACTAACTTCTTAATCATTTCCTTTGTTTCTGTGGGCAAATCTGAAGTCCCATTCAATATTTGATCATAAAACCATTTACCCATCTCATTCCAAGAATTAGCTGAACCATTTACCCCCTCTAAGCTGAAATTGGTCAAACCAAATATCACTTTGGGAAATAAATATTCAAAATCAGGCGACAATTCTTCATGCTTTTTAGCTGTTAAATTTTTGGCTGAATAGCTTATGGAACCAGGGGTTTCTTTTACTTCAATAGCATATCGATTTGAAAAATTAACTTCTTTTCGTTTGAGAATCAATTCGGGCTTAAAAACAATCGTGAAAACTGTTTTTTCTACACTTTTAAGATAACTTTCTATTGGGACCCAAGGTTGAATAAAAGCAGTATTCGATGTTTCTACTTCGGTCTCAAAAACCATCGTAAACGGATAGCTCACCGGGGTATAGTCTAAGTGTAAAGCGCGATTGTCATTAAAAATCGATATACCGTCTGCAACGCTGACATCCTTAAAATCCTTCCTTTTATAAGACTTCAATTCTTTTCCAAAACCATCGAATACTATTGCTTCAATCTTCGTGATTTTTCTGTTCTTATCATGGTATTCCGAGAGGTCTAAACTATTCAATCCCAATTCATTCAAAACTGTAGTAACCACTTTGGTTTTTACTTTCATTTCATTTTGAGACGGAATATTAATGGTAACTTCATGCAATCGAACCACCGCATTGGCATTTTGTTTTAAACTATCAGGAATAATAAGACTAGCGTATTCTAACTTTTGAGCACCTGCAGTAATGTAAAGAAAAAGAAAGAAAATAGAGAAAATACCGACTTTCATTTGTTGTAAATTTTCCCAAATATAAAAAAATTATGATTTTATTTATAATCTTATTCTTTATTTTTAGTATCGATAACAATCGTAACCGGACCATCGTTTAACAAGCTAACTTTCATGTCTGCACCAAATTGACCGGTTTGGATTTTCTTGCCCAACTCGGCTTCCATTTGCGCTATGAAACGCTCGTACAACGGAATGGCAATTTCTGGTTTGGACGCTTTAATGTAAGATGGCCGATTGCCTTTTTTGGTCAAGGCGTGCAGCGTAAACTGACTTACAATGATCATTTCCCCATCAATATCTTTAAGAGATAAATTCATGACACCGTTTTCATCTCCAAAAATTCTGAGATTGGCAATTTTGGAACATAGCCAAGTAATATCTTCTTGATTGTCGGAATCTTCAAAACCAATTAAGACCAACAAACCGTGCTGGATATCGGCTACTTTTTCGCCTTCTATGGTTACGGAAGCTTGGGAAACTCTTTGAATGACTGATTTCATGCCTTATGATTTTCGTGTTTCATCACTGGCGATTCTGTCATCGTTGTAAGTGTCTGAACGGTAATGCTCGTCATCGCCTTCTAAGATTTTCAAGTAACTATTGTAGCGCGACCAGGCAATTTTGTCTTCTTCCAACGCTTTCTTGACGGCACAATTCGGCTCTTCTTTGTGCAAACAGTTATTGAACTTGCATTGGTCTTTCAATCGGAAAAACTCGGGAAAATAATCGCTGATTTCTGTTGGCTCCATATCCACAATTCCGAAACCTTTGATTCCGGGCGTATCGATAATTTTGGCACCGAAAGACAAATCATACATCTCGGCAAACGTAGTAGTGTGTTGGCCTTGCATGCTTTGTTCCGAGATGTGTTTGGTTCTCAAATTGAGTTCCGGTTCCAAGGCATTGACTAAGGTTGATTTTCCCACGCCCGAATGCCCGGAAAACATGCACACTTTTTCTTTCATCAGGTCTTTCAACGTTTCAATGCCTTTGCCGTTAACAGCAGAAACGCGTATACATTGATAGCCTATTTCGGAATAAATGTGTTGCAAATACAATTGTTCATCCAACATCGCCTCATCGAAAGTATCAATCTTATTAAAAACCAATACGGCTTCTATGCCATAAGCTTCGGCGGTGACTAAAAAGCGATCGATAAAACTGTTAGTTGTTGGCGGATTATTAATCGTTATTAGTAAAAAAACCACATCAATATTAGCGGCAATGATGTGCGTTTGCTTGGAAAGATTAACCGATTTTCGAACGATGTAATTCTTCCTATCGTGAATGTGATGAATCAAACCAATGGTTTCATCAGTAGAATTGTCTAATTCAAAATCAACTACATCGCCCACAGCAATAGGATTGGTACTTTTGATGCCTTTGATGCGGAATTTTCCCTTAATACGACATTCAAAAACCTGTTGGTCTTCGGTTCTTACCGTATAGGAACTTCCGGTTGATTTATAAACTAGTCCTGTCATGGTTTGGAATTACAAAGTACAAAGGTAGAAAAAATGAAGCCTATTTTATTTAAAAACAAAAGGCTGTGAAAATTTCACAGCCTTTTGGGTTAATCTTCTAAAATCATTCTGCCCAACTTATCCAATTTTCTTCGGGAAGAATAAATGATAAATTCGTTTTGACTTTTGCGATAATATACACCCGGACGAATAACCAATTCGTTTTTAATCACTTCTTCCGGATCTTTTCGGGTGATTTGTCCTTTGCTGTCGAAAACAAAAACCGATGGTACTGCATTATTATAATTGCCTAAGGCTTTGATTTCTTCAATATCAGTAACGCCTTTATTCTTTACGTTATCGTTGAAAAGCAAGTTTAAAACACCGTCTTTGTATATTGGAATCGCACCCAAATACTCTGGTCCTTTACCCATTTGCGCCAACGGAATAGCCATAGAAACACCAACGCTGAAATTTCCGTTTCCGCCCACAGCTCCGAATGCAAACGACATGGTTGTTACTGTAGCCGATTGTTCTTTCGGTAATACATTACTCCAATCCAACGAACCATCGGGTTTTAAGCAAGTCACAATGATTTCGTTTTTAGTATAAGTCACTGGTGTAAAGGCCAACGGACCAATACCGGAACTCTGACCTACATACACAAACTGCAATTCAGACAGTACAATAATACCACCGTCGTTTTTCTCGATTAAAGTAGTGATGCTGTATAATGGCTTTAAGTCTTTGCCTTTTTTGGCTCTTCTTTCGCCCAACAATTTTACTTTCGTCGCATAATCGAATTCGTTGAATTTCAAATTATCATTGGTATTGGTAGCCAAATTAATGGTCGCATTGTAAACTCCTTTCAACTCTTTATTGGCTTTTCCGTTGTCGCGAACACTAGAATAAAATCCAACCAATTGCAAAGTATTCTTGTTGGTAGACATCATTTTACAATTGATGATTTCTTTGCCTTTGATGTTGATGTCAATCACTTCTTTCTTATAGTTATTGGCTCTTTTGAAAGTGTGAATTTGAAACTTCTCTATTTGTTCTTTCTTTTTTGAATCGCGGTAGCTTTCATTAATTACCAAGAAAACATCGTCTTGAAAATTCAATTCAAAATCCGAAATCGTAAACTCGTAATCTTTTTTGCTGTCATCAAAATTTACTTTTTCTTCACTGGAAAATAAAGTAGCCAATTTATCATCAAACAACTTTACTTCGTATTTGATGGCATCTTCCTTAGGAAAACGAGAAGTGTGCATGATTAACAAAGCGCCTTCATCGGTAGATTGTTTGAAATAAAATCCGCCGCGCTCTGATTTTTTGGCCACTTCCGAATTGAATAAGGTAGTGGTGGTTTTGCTGATGATGCCTTTTTCAGAAATTGCGGCACCAATTAAATTGAAAATTTTTTCTTTTTTATTGTACACACTTCCAATGGCATACAAGGTATTGTTGAGTAAAAAAACATCTTCAAAATCAACTTCTTTGTCACTAATTTGAGGTATTACAATAGGATTAGAGGAAAGCAACTTCATGGTTTTAGAATCGAAAATCTTCAAGAAATAATCTTCTTTTTCCTTGAAGCCAAGGGCGTAGATTTTGTCACCCGTTTCTCCGATTATTTTTACGATTTTTTGTTTGTCCTCCGGCAATTCTTCGCCATAAGTCACGTTGATTTTATCGATTTTGTTTTGTGCATTCAAGCTTATGCAACTGCAAACAAAAAAGACAAAACCTAAAAAGGTTTTTTTCATTTTGGTTGTTTTTAAATTAAATAGGTTGTTCTTATTGCGCCGCAATGATACAAAAAAAACCTGCCAAAATACTGACAGGTTTCATTTTTATCGAATAGTATTGTTAACTATTGATAATTTTCTCTTGATGCGAAATACTTTCTTGGTGAATGGCTTTGAAGATTTTCAGGATGAACTCTTCACTCAAGCCTTTCTCTTCTCCGTCTAAAATCATTTTACCTAATATTTCGTTCCAGCGTTTGTTTTGCAAAACGGCTACATTTTTTTCTTTTTTGAGGGCTCCGATTTTGTCGGCTACTTTCATTCTTTTTCCTAAAATCTCCAACAGTTTTCGGTCGTATTCATCAATATCCACACGGAATCTGGACAAACGACTGTTGTAATCATCGGCATCATCCGTTTCTTTTCTGATTCTTAAATCGAGGAAAATTTGTTTCAAAACCGTTGGCGTAACTTGCTGAGCCGCGTCGCTCCAAGCGTTGTCTGGGTCGACATGGGTTTCAATAATCAAACCATCGTAATTCAAATCGAGGGCTTGTTGCGACACTTCTTGTATCATATTGCGCTTACCGGTAATGTGCGACGGATCGCAAATAAGCGGCAAATCGGGGAAACGATTTTGTAACTCGATGGCCAATTGCCATTCGGGTATGTTTCGGTATTTGGTTTTTTCGTACGTCGAAAACCCTCGGTGAATCACTCCTAATTTTTTGATACGGGCATTGTACAAGCGTTCCACACCGCCTATCCACAAAGCCAAATCAGGATTTACCGGATTTTTGAGCAGTACAATTTTATCCGTACCGGCCAAAGCATCGGCGATTTCCTGAACGGCAAACGGATTTACGGTGGTTCTGGCACCAATCCACAACACATCAATATCATGTTCTAAGGCTAACTTTACGTGAGCGGCGTTAGCAACTTCGGTAGCCATCAACAAACCGGTTTCGGCTTTGGCTTTTTGCAGCCATTTCAAACCGATGGCACCTACTCCTTCAAACCCACCCGGACGTGTGCGAGGTTTCCAAATACCAGCGCGGTATATCGACACGTCTGAATTTTTAAGTTCGTGGGCAATTTTCAATACTTGTTCTTCTGTTTCCGCACTACAAGGTCCGGCTATAACCAATGGATGAGTTAAGTTAAAATCATCCAACCATTTTCTGTTGTCTACTGTAATATTCATAGCTGTTTTTCTACTGTAAAATTAGTGTCTTTTCTTTTAAAATCGGTCAATTGCTTCCTGAATTTTTGCTTCGGAAACACAGAGCGAAAAGCGAATATAGCCTTCACCGTTGCTCCCGAAAATACTGCCCGGCGTGATAAAAATGTGTTTGTCGAGCAACACCTTATCGATAAAGGTTTCTGCTGAAATCCCTTCGGGTAATTTGGCCCAAACGAACATCCCAACACTGTTTTTGTCGAAAGTGCATTCCAGCTTTTCGGCCAACTCAAACAACAACTGCCGGCGTTTGTGGTAAACTTCGTTTTGCTTACGAAACCAATCATTCCCGAGTTTGAGTGCTTCGACTGCGCCTTTCTGAATGCCGTAAAACATACCGCTGTCCATGTTACTTTTTACTTTTAAAACGGCCTCAATCAGATTAGCTTTGCCTAAAATCATACCCACGCGCCATCCGGCCATGTTGTAGGTTTTGGAGAGCGAATTGAGTTCCAAAGCCACTTCTTTAGCGCCTTTTACTTGTAAAATCGACAAGGGAGTATCGTTTAAAACAAAGCTGTACGGATTGTCATTAACAATTAAAATTTGGTGTTTTTTACCGAAAGCAATCAGCTTTTCAAACAGCGCCATAGTCCCGTTCGCTCCGGTAGGCATGTGCGGATACGAAACCCACATCAACTTAACTTTAGACAAATCCATTTGTTCCAAAGCCTCAAAATCGGGTTGCCAATTAGTGGCAGCTGTTAAATCGTAATAAACGGCTTTGGCCTGCACCAATTCGGTTACCGAAGCATAGGTCGGATAACCCGGATTGGGAATCAACACTTCATCACCTTCATTTAAAAATGCCAACGAAATATGCATGATACCTTCTTTGGAACCCATTAAAGGCAAAATCTCGGTATTTGAATCCAAAGTCACGCCAAACTGTTTGGTATAGAAATCGGCCATCCCTTGTCGCAACTCCGGTAACCCTTGATAACTTTGGTATTCGTGAGCTTTAGCATCGTTCATCCCTTGTACCATGGCTTGTATAACGGAGGCATCCGGCGCCAAATCCGGGCTACCGATTCCCATATTGATGATGGGTTTACCCTCGGCCACGAGCTGGCGTACTTCGCGCATTTTTTTGGAAAAATAATATTCCTGAACGCTGTTTAATCGGTGGGCAGTTTGTATCATATTTTTTTTAAAATTTTAATGGCAACAGCAATGTTCAATACTAATCATTGATTTTTGATATTGTAATTGTTATTGTTCTCCTCTTTTGTATTCTCCCAGCACTTTAAAATGCGTTGTCATCAAAGCCAATATGTTTTTGGCCTTTTCATAGTGTTTGTATTTTTCAAAAATCACATCTACAAAAAATGAATACTGAAACGGTCGGTCAATAATCGGCATGGATTGGATTTTGGTTAGGTTTAGTTTGCAATTATTCATCACGTTTAAAACCGTAGCCAAGCTACCGGGCGTGTCGTCCAATTCGAATTTGATTGAGGCTTTGTTGATGGTTTCTTTAGGCCATTCTTTGTTGGTGGTTTTAACAATCACAAAGCGGGTTTTGTTGCTTTGCACGGTGTGAATTCCGGCAGCCAGAATTTCCAAATCATACAAGTCTGCCGCAATCGGAGCCGCCACAGCGCCAATGCCTTTGAGTTGTTGTTCTTGAATACGTCGAGCGGTTTCGGCCGTATCGCCACTTTCCACCAATTTGATGTGCGGATATTGACTAAAGAAAACAGCGCACTGCAATAAAGCTATAGGATGCGAATGCACTTCTTTGATGTCCTTAATTTTTTGCCCTTTCAAAACCATCAGGTTCATATGAATATCCAAATAATGCTCGCCGATGATGTGTAAATTGTTACGATCAATTAAGGCATAATTCGGAATAATCGACCCGGCTATGGAATTCTCCAATGCCATGACGCCTTTTTGCGAACGATTATTAATCAAGCTGTTGACCAAATCGTCAAACGACATACATTCGTCTAAACCATCAATTTGTTCGAAATATTGTTGGGCCACTTGGTGGTGAAAGGAGCCTTTAATGCCTTGTATCGCTATTTTTGTTTCCATACGTCCAAAAAAAAATCCCAACTTTCGTTGGGATTTCTATTACTGTTACTTGTTTATTTATTTTTTTACATAACACAATACCAATCCCTTTTTCTGTCCGAAGAAGAAATAAAAGAAATAGGTATAAAAAGTGTTAAATTGTCTCATAGTGCTGATTGACTTTGGCTAATGTAAAAAAATAAAACTTAGCTTTTACAGAAACCATGCAAAAAATCTACGGAAACGTTTTCGCCACATCATAAAAGCGGCAATTTTTCGTTATCCTTTTATTAATTATTACATTTGCTCCAAATACTTTGTATATGTCGATAGAAGTTGAAAACATCTCCAAAAGTTACGGTGCCCAAAAGGCACTGGATAAGGTTTCATTCTCAGTCAAAAAAGGAGAAATTGTTGGTTTTTTAGGTCCGAATGGCGCCGGAAAATCAACTTTAATGAAAATTTTAACGACTTACCTCAACGCCGATGAAGGTGTGGCTAAAGTTAACGGCAACGATGTTAACGAAGCCCAAATTGAGGTACAACAATCGGTAGGCTATTTACCCGAACACAATCCGCTGTACTTGGATTTGTACATACGAGAGTACTTGGCTTTTAATGCCGATGTATATAAAGTAGCCAAATCACGTATTGAGGAAGTAATCGAATTAACCGGTTTGACTCCGGAAAGCCATAAAAAAATCGGACAGTTGTCTAAAGGCTATCGTCAAAGGGTAGGCTTGGCCACAGCACTACTGCACAATCCGGAAGTATTGATTTTAGACGAACCCACTACCGGATTAGATCCGAACCAATTGGTAGAAATCAGAAATGTGATTAAAAACGTTGGTAAAGACAAAACCGTTTTTCTTTCTACACATATCATGCAGGAAGTAGAGGCCATTTGCGACCGTGTCATCATTATTGATCAAGGTAAAATTGTAACCGATAAAAAACTGGACAAATTGGTAGCTGAGGAAAAAGAGCAAATCATTGAAGTCGAATTTGACAAAGCGATTACTAACGAAACTCTGGCCACTTTAGCCAACCTGAAAGCGTATCAAAACAATGGCAACAACCTTTGGTTGCTAACCTTTAATACCGAAGAAGACATGCGCCCAAGTATCTTTGATTTTGCGCAAGCCAACGGTTTGAAAACGTTGCAAATTAGTTTGAAGAGTAAAAACTTGGAGCAAATTTTTAGGGAAAAAACCAAGAAATAGTTTGAGCCTATTCTTTTAAAAATTTGCGAGTGACTTGTTGACCTGCAAAATCAAGTTTAATAAAGTACACACCACTTTGAAGTGCACTTACATCCAAAGAACCGGCTTGTGCTATATTGGCAGATTCCAACACCAATTGACCGAGGTTGTTGTAAACCTCAACTTTATCCAACACAAAATTATTAGGCGTATCAATAGTTAAAAGATTTCTCGTCGGGTTTGGGTAAAGCTTCACCAAGTCAATGCCGTTCTGCTGGTTGACACTAAGAGTAATACTCGAATCTAACAAACGCACTAATCTGTTACGACCAACGCCATTAACTGAAGCAAATGAACCTCCCAAATACACCTTTCCTTCGTCAAGAGTAATGCTGCTTAATATTGTGTTGTACGTTGGCCAATCGTTCAGTCCAAAATCAGTATAAATAGATTCAAGCGTGCCATTTGCCAATAACTTATATAACTTTACTTCTTGGTTATTAGAATTATTTCGTTCCCCTAAGAGGATTTTGTCATTTGGTATTATTTTAATCAGACTCGGATTGAAACTGATTGAGGGATAAAATGTCATATCTAAAGTTCCATCCGTATTAATCCTTGCCAATTTATTGATGCTCATATTATTTATTGCCGTAAAGCTACCCGCAATTACAACCTTACCATCTGATTGATGAGCGATTACAGTATCGTTATAACTGGAAGTAATACTAACTGTTGTAAATGAAGTATCGACAGTTCCATTGCTTAAGTATCTTTTCAGGGTTGTGTATGATTCCAATACATAAAAACGCCCGTCCGGCATGAGCATAAAACTTGTAGCTGCTATGGGCGCAAATGAAGCATCTGCAGTTCCATTACTGTTAAGCCGCAACAGATTTCCGTTTATAATGGTCAATATTTTTCCATTACTCAGTACTTGAATCATGGAAACATTATTGAAAGTATCAGAGCCAATAATCGGCACATTAAATGTAGTATCTACTGAACCGTTGGTATTGAGTCTTACAAATGAATTTTTGGGGACTCCGTTAAAAGATTTAAAGCCACCTCCTATCAAGACCTTACTATCATTGGGTTGTATAGCCATCGCATTAACATATTGACTAAAACCAAGCCCTTGATATCCGGTTCTCAGAAGTCCTTCGACACCAGTACCTGTATTAAAACTCATATCTAAAGAACCATCTGTATTCAATCGGGCAACGCCTTTCTTGTCGACACCAAAATATTTTGAAAAATTACCGGCTACCATTATCTTCCCGTCTGGCAAGACAGCTGTTGAAGTTACAGTATTATTGAAACCGGTACCCGGATTGAACGTTAAATCCAAATCCCCATTAGCACTAATTCGGGTCAAATTACCGGTTAAAGCATAATTGTACCAGTTAAAACCACCTCCTATTATGATTTTTCCGTCGGGATACTGAACCATTTTTGTTACCTCACCCCAACGTTGCGTTTCATAAACTACCGGACGGTCATTACAAGTACCCATTGTATCATGAAAAGAAGCATCAATTGCTCCATCAGCATTTAAACGCATGATATTTCTATGATAGGATCCATTATAACTCTCAAACTTTCCTCCTACAACAAGCTTCCCATCAGGCTGGATAATCATAGCATATATTTCGCCTTCATCGTAAAATAATCCACCACTAATAGGACCCGCATAAGAGTATTGAAATCCTGTTCCTGTAGAAAAAGTTGTATCCAAAGATCCGTCGGGATTAACTCTTATTAATCGGTTAACAGTCGTTCCGTTATATGTTGAGAATCCACCGCTTAGATAGAATTTACCATTTGACTGTAACCCAAGAAATTTTAGGCTGCTTGAATTTCCGAATTCATAAACAAAACCACTGCCTGGGTTAAACGTTGTATCCAGAGTTCCATCCTGATTTAAAACGGCTATATTGTTTCTTGGAACGTTGTTATATCCTCCAAAATTTCCCAAAATCAGGATTTTACCATTAGCAAGTAATTCAACTGTATTAATGTTTGAATTACCATTCCCAAAAAGGGCTCCTGAACCGCCAATATTAAATGTAGTATCAATTGACCCATCAGCGTTCAACCTGCATATATTATTGCAAGGCATACTGCTACCCTCAACTGAGGTAAATTGACCAACAGCAACTATTTTCCCATCAGATTGAATTACAAAATCCTTCAAATTTGGCACTCCTAAAGCATTGAAAGTTGCATCAATAGTTCCGTCAGTATTTAACCTAACGATTGGTCTTTGATTGATATATCCTATAACAATAATTTTCCCATCCGATTGGTAACCAAAATCAGTAACAAAAGCACTATTATGATTTAGAACTGCCGTAGCATTAGCATTAAAACTGACATTATCAGTTCCATTGGCATTCAGCATTTTTAAAAGAGAACTGTCAGATCCGGAATAAAGAAGCCTACCATCAGGAAGTAGTTCCAGTTTTTTTACCGGTGAATAAACACTGAAATTAACAATTGAATTTTTGCCGTCCCCATTATAAAACCCAAGATCAGTGCTATTGAAATTAACATCAACCTGAGCTTGTCCGAATGTAAAACAACAATAGGAAAAACAAATAAAGGATAGCAGATTTTTCATAGGAAAGAATTTTACTCTATAAAAATAGTAAAACTTTACGGATAAATCACATTCCCCTGATACAACTCGGCTACATCAACCAACGTCGGTACATTTTTCAAAATTACATTCCCGGTGCTGTTTAAAGTTCCGGTTAAACTTTGGATAGGCCTAACAATCATATCATTAGAACCGCGATGGTACACATACAAGTTCTGAATTGTTAATTGTTCTGCCTCGATTCTGCCGTCGCCAAAATAAAAATTGAAACTGCCATTGTTGGTTTGTCCCGATAAGTAGAACCTCGAAACATTATTATTGTTTATCGTCAAACTTTCGTTATCAACGTTTAGGATAAAATCGCCGGTTCCTGCTCCGGCTTCACCATCAGCATCTTTGTCAAAAGCAGTGAACGTTAATGAAGGAAAAGTCAGCACACCATTGGAACTGATGTTTCTGTCGGTTTTGGAATATACCTCTTCCAAGGTTGGTGTTGTGACTAAAATCTTAGTCATGCCATAGGCGCGTACCCAATTACAACTGGCTTCATCTTTAAAAATCAACTGGTCACCGTTTTGAGTCACTTCTACATTGCCGATAAAGTTTTCCCCGGCTACAATTTCCACTTTATAAATAGCACCTTGCGTAATCACTACTTCAATCCCGCGATACACTTTTATCTTTTTGAAAGGTTGCACCGGAACTTCTTTAGTAACAATTGCACCGCTGCTCTCCACGCAATCACTGGGTTTTTCACAAGCCACTAACAGCAAAAAAGCCACTACTAACAAACTGATTTTTTTCATCTCTTTCTTTTATAATCTGTAGCCAAGACCAAATTCCAAGGCTTCTGCCAAGAACAAATGGGTTTTAATGGTAAAACCGCCGAATAGTTTATCGGTAAAATAGTATTTGATTCCAACCCTATCGTAAATCGGAATGTCTTTTTTAAAAGGTTGATAGGCATAATAACCTACTTGTGCTTCTAAGGAAATGCGATTGATGAGCAACTCATGACCAACAAAAATTCCGATTCGCTTGTAATCAGTATTCGCGCTGATATGTTCATCGGGATAGGCCACGGAATAGTACTTGATGTATTCCTGAATAGATTTCGTCAAAAACAACTCTGCTCCCAACTGCAAAGCCGATTTGCGATTAAGACGTTTATCTGCATAAAAACCAATGTGGTAAAACGGAAATTGTCCACTGTTGATGATCGGGTTTTCATTAATTCCGGTGCGCAAAACAAAATTATAGTGAATCGGTTCTTTATAAGATTTGGCAACTGTGGTTGTATCGGGTTTGCGCACAAAGTCTTCTGAAAAATTATAATTCAAACCTAAATTTAAAACATAGGCATTAATCCCGCTGTTGGGCGATTTCATTCTTCCGTTAGAATAATGAGTGAACAAAATCCCGGCATGAAAGCCAATATTTTTAAATAAATTTTGGTTGTCGTATGCCAAACCAATATTGGTGTTGCCCATAAACTTGCTCCCGAAAGCCTTGTTTTTGCTATTCTCCACTTTATCATAAGGATTCGTAGTAAAAGCAATGCCTTGGGAAAGTTTGAGTTGCAAATGGCGGTTCCAAAAGTAAAAATTGTAAAGCGCTCCAACGGCATAGTTTTGTCCCAGTGGCTGACTGTTAAAGTCTTGATACAAAAAATAAGCGCCGTAATCGGGGAAATTATAAGCTTGGTGCCATTCTTTTGAACCATCGGTTCTGTTTACTAAAGACAGCATCACACCTTGCGGATGACCGTTAACCAAATGGTACATGTCTTCGGTGTGCGGTAATGCATTGCCCCGTAAAATTGAAGCTTCGAGTGATAAAGCGTTCGTGTTTTGCCCAAAGCCTACAAAGGAACACAGGAAAAACAGCAGGTAAATTTTTCTCATCCTGGAATTTAAAACGCACAAATATAGCAGAATATCTTTAGGTTTGATAGTTAGAGGAGAATGCCCGGTGGACATTCGGTATTTTTAAATTTGGAAGCGAATGGTTCGGGCATTTTTGTTGGCCTTGTTCCCACTTTTCGTTTCAATCTTTTGTTTTGTCACCCTGAGCGCAGTCGAAGGGCTTGTCCAAAAAACAAAAGGATTTCCACTTTAATCGGGGCTAAACGGGAATGGCCTTTTGTAAAATCCGATTAAAAAACAGCTTGGGCAATGGCTTTGATATTCTCTGCTTTCCCCATCGAATAATAATGCAACACCGGAATGCCGGCCGCAACCAACTCTTTACTTTGCGCCACACACCATTCGATTCCTATTTGTTTGACTTCATCATTGTCCTTGGCTTTTACCACGGCCATAATCAAATCATCCGGCAACTCCAAACTAAAGCGATGTGGAATCAAGTTCAACTGCTTTTTAGTCGCAATCGGCTTCAATCCCGGAATAATCGGAACTGTAATTCCCGCAGCGCGACATTTGTCTACAAAATCAAAGAATTTTTTATTGTCGAAAAACATTTGGGTAATAATGTAATCCGCGCCATTCTTGATTTTTTGCTTCAAGAAATGGATATCACTGTCCAAACTCGGCGCTTCCATGTGCTTCTCCGGATAACCGGCAACACCAATACAAAAGTTCGTCTTGGCCGAATTCTTCAAATCTTCATCCAAGTAAATCCCTTTGTTCAAATTGCTGATTTGCGTCACCAATTCACTCGCATAAGCATTCCCTTCTTTCTCAGGATGGAAATAGGTTTCCGTTTTCAAGGCATCCCCTCTTAATGCTACCACATTATCAATCCCCAAGAAATCTAAGTCAATCAATAAGTTTTCGGTATCTTCTTTGGTAAAACCACCACACAAGATATGCGGAATCGCATCTACATTGTATTTGTTCTGAATCCCGGCGCAAATCCCAACCGTTCCCGGACGTTTTTTCACAATTTTCTTTTGCAACAAACCATTCGGCAATTCTTTGTACTCATATTCCTCTCGGTGATAGGTTACATCAATAAACGGCGGATTAAACTCCATTAACGGATCTATGCTGTCAAAAATCGACTGTATGTTTTGTCCTTTCAAAGGCGGCAAAATCTCGAAAGAGAATAAAGGTTTGCCGTTGGCGTTTTCGATATGTTGGGTTACTTTCATAATTTTTGGTTGTATGTTGTGGGTTATATGTTGTAAGTTCCTAACCTGGAACTTACAACTTAGAACTTTTTAATCTGCAATATTTGGACTTAACCATTTTGTAGCTACTTCAGTTGCTATTCCTCTTCTTTTGGCATAATCTACCACTTGGTCTTCTTTAATTTTTCCGAGGCCGAAATACTTGCTCTGCGGATGGGCAAAATAATAGCCCGAAACCGAGGCTGCCGGCCACATCGCCATACTTTCCGTTAGTTTTACTCCTATTGCTTCTTCGACTTGCAATAATTTCCAAATCGTAGGTTTTTCCAAATGGTCCGGACAGGCCGGATATCCAGGAGCCGGTCGAATGCCTTTGTATTCCTCGTTAATCAAATCTTGATTAGATAAATTTTCATCGGAAGCATAACCCCAAATTTCACGGCGGACTTTTAAGTGCAAATATTCGGCAAAGGCTTCGGCCAAACGGTCGCCTAAAGCTTTCACTAAAATCGAATTGTAATCGTCCAATTGCTGTTCAAATTCGGAGGCTTTTTCATCCACCCCAAAACCGGTTGTAACACAAAAACAGCCTATATAATCTTGCTTGCCTGAATCTTTTGGCGCTATAAAATCGGCTAAGGCAATGTTAGGCGCGCCAGCGGTTTTTTGGGATTGTTGGCGTAAGGTTAAAAACGTTGTCTGTTGCCCATTGTCCGTGGTCAGTGCTATATCGTCATCATTTATGGTGTTGGCCGGGAAAATCCCTAAGATGCCTTTGGCGGTAAACCATTTCTCGGTTACGATTTGGTGCAGCATTGTTTGTGCATCGGCAAACAAAGCCGAAGCTTGCTCACCAACTACATCGTCTTTCAAAATCGCCGGATATTTTCCAAACAATTCCCACGATTGGAAGAATGGTGTCCAGTCGATAAAATCAACCAAATCAGACAGTGCCACCTCAACGGTTTTGGTTCCGATAAAGTTGGGTTTTACCGGAGTGAAATTATCCCAATCGAATTGTAATTTATTTTTACGGGCGTCTTCAATCGACAAATAATTTTTATCTCGACTGCGACTCAAATAGCCTTCGCGCAATTGGTCGTATTCGGAACGCACTGCTTGCACGTAGCTGTCTTTGGTTTCGGCTTGCAGCAAATTACTGGCTACAGTCACCGCTCGCGACGCATCGTTAACGTGTACTACAGTCGATTGGTATTCCGGTGCGATTTTTACCGCTGTATGCGCACGCGATGTAGTAGCGCCGCCAATCATAATCGGAATTTTGATGTTGAGTTTGTCCATCTCTTTGGCCAAATACACCATTTCATCGAGTGAAGGTGTAATCAATCCGCTTAAACCAATGATGTCAACATTTTCTTTAACCGCCGCATCGATGATTTTTTCAGGCGGCACCATAACCCCTAAATCGATGATTTCAAAGTTGTTGCAGGCCAACACTACGGAAACAATATTTTTACCAATATCGTGTACATCGCCTTTTACGGTGGCCATGAGTACTTTTCCGGCTGAAGACGATTTACCGTCTTTCGATGCTTCTATATAAGGCAAAAGGTAAGCCACGGCTTTCTTCATCACACGGGCTGATTTTACCACTTGCGGCAAGAACATTTTTCCGCTACCAAACAAATCGCCTACTACATTCATCCCGTTCATCAAGTGATTTTCGATGACTTCAATCGGTTTTGCTACCAATTGACGGGCTTCTTCAACATCAATTTCTATAAACTCGTCTATTCCTTTTACTAAAGAATGGGTTAATCTTTCTTGAACCGAACCATTGCGCCATTCTTGCACTGCTTTATCATTGGTTTTGAAATCGCCTTTGAAACTTTCGGCTAAGTCCAGCAATCTTTCGGTGGCGTCTTCTCTTCGGTTGAGCAAAACATCTTCTACATGTTCTAACAAAACCGGATCAATTTCGTCGTAAATCTCCAACATTTCAGGATTTACAATACCCATAGTCATGCCGTGTTTGATGGCGTGGTACAAGAAAGCCGAATGCATGGCTTCACGCACTTTATCGTTTCCGCGAAACGAAAACGACACATTACTCACGCCGCCTGAAACTCCTGCAAACGGTAGGTTTTCGCGTATCCATTGCGTGGCTTTGAAGAAGTCTAAAGCGTTTAACTTGTGCTCTTCCATACCCGTGGCTACCGGGAAAATATTCGGGTCGAAAATGATGTCTTCGGGTGGAAAATGAACTTCATTCACCAAAATATCATAACTTCTTTTACAAATATCGATGCGCCTTTGGTAGGTGTCGGCTTGGCCTTCTTCGTCAAATGCCATGACAATGACAGCCGCACCGTATCTTTTGATGAGTTTAGCATGATGGATAAAAGCTTCCTTTCCTTCTTTTAAGGAGATGGAATTCACGACGCCTTTTCCTTGGATGACTTTCAAACCGGCTTCTATAATCTCCCATTTAGAGCTGTCAATCATCACCGGAACGCGAGCAATATCGGGTTCGGCAGCAATTAAGTTCAGGAATTTGGTCATGGCATAAACCCCATCCAACATTCCTTCGTCCATATTGACATCGATGATTTGGGCACCGCCTTCTACTTGGGCACGGGCAATATCGAGGGCTTCTTCGTATTTTTCTTCTTTGATTAAACGAAGGAATTTGCGCGAACCGGTAACATTGGTGCGCTCTCCTACGTTGATGAAATTGGATTCCGGTGTAACTATTAACGGTTCTAAACCGGATAATTTTAAGTATTTGGTTGCTTCCGCCATTATATCGTTTCTAAAATTGTTCTGGGTTTGAATTGAGCGGCTACCTCAGCGATGGCTTTGATGTGTTCCGGAGTGGTACCGCAACAGCCGCCAATAATGTTCACTAAGTTATCTTGTAAATATTCACGAATCAACGCTTGCATTTCGACCGGTGTTTGGTCGTATTGTCCAAAAGCATTGGGCAAACCGGCATTGGGATGTGCTGAAATATTTAAAGAGGTATTTTGGGCCAATCTTTTCAAATACGGTTTTAACTGGTCGGCACCCAAAGCACAATTGAATCCGATACTCAACAATGGAATATGCTGAATAGAAATCAGAAACGCTTCTACAGTTTGCCCTGAAAGAGTTCTTCCTGAGGCATCGGTAATGGTGCCGGAAACCATTACGGGTATGTCTAACTGTCTTTCTTCTTTGACTTCCTCGATGGCGAACAAAGCCGCTTTGGCATTGAGCGTGTCAAAAATGGTTTCTACCAAAAGCACATCACAACCGCCGTCAATCAAAGCTTCTACTTGTTGTTTGTAGGCGATGCGCAAATCGTCGAAAGTGACTGCTCTGAATCCCGGATCGTTTACATCGGGCGACATGGAAGCCGTTCGGTTGGTTGGTCCGATGGAACCGGCTACGAAACGCGGTCGGTCGGTGAACTCATCGGCAACTTCACGGGCAATTTTGGCAGATTGATAGTTTAACTCATACACCAAATCTTCCATATGATAATCGGCCATCCCGATGGTGGTTCCGGAAAACGTATTGGTTTCGACGATATCGGCGCCGGCTTGAAAATACAGGCGGTGGACTTGTTTTACCGCTTCGGGTTGGGTAATCGACAACAAATCGTTGTTGCCTTTTAGCGGATGTGGAAAATCCTTAAAGCGATCGCCACGGAAATCAGCTTCGGAGAAGTTGTTGCGCTGTAACATGGTTCCCATCGCACCGTCGAGGACGAGGATTCTTTCTTTGATAGCGTCTTGTATTTTTGACATATTTGTAAGTTGCTGAGTGACTGAGTAGCAAAGTCACTAAGTTTAATTTGTACTATGGTTAACTTTTTTAGCCCCGATTACCTCACTTTACACTAATTTTCAATTGGTGTTCGGTGAATGCTTCGCATTTGGCAGTATCGTCTTTTGGGACGAGACAGAAAGCGGGAATAGGGACTGCAACAACGCGCAAGCCATTGCTTCGCCAATTCGCCTTCGGCTCGGGTCGCTAGTCAAAACATATAAAAGTATCAGGAAAGAGAGAGGAAATGTCTCTGGGTTATCTTTTCTCAAATTGAGATAGAATGTAGCACCTTCTTTTGGCAAAGGGTTGCTAAGCTTTCACAGGGTCTATTCCCTCCGGCTTTCGTGATAACAAACATAATGTTAATGAACGGTGCAAAGTAATGACACAGAATTCACATTTGCAAGGGTTTTGAAAAAATAAAAACCTACAACGTTGTAGTGCTGTAGGTTTTCGGGGTTCTGCCTTGCGGCAGAGCGGTTGGTGGTTAGTTAGCGAATATGACTTTTTGGTATTTTGAATTTATACTGTTGTAGAACAATAACACCATAGTGTATACTATAACTATCAAAGTTGTGGTATAGAGTGTTGTAATTGTTTCGTTAAAAATAAAACAGAGAATGCTAAATCGTACAAACTCAAGGTGAAATATCCAACGTTTTTGCTCGAGCATGGCACCGGTAATAATTACACTAAAAATGATGAATGCCGTTAAGAGCCAAAGGTTGGGTTTTGAAATGTAATGTGAAAATAAAATAGTGATAAAAAGTACGCCTATAGTAGTCAGTGTTTTTACTTTTATGGCTCGGATTAGTTGTTTTGAATACTGAATGTGTGTTACTTTTTGGGAAAGTTTGCGTTCGAGCAAAGTTCTGATTCTCGGGTCATGGTTATTTGGTCTTCCAAAAATGACTTTGATTTTTTGTTTAAATGTTGGCGCCAGACGAACAGCCACCATTAATTCCAGGAAATAGTGAAAATGTTGCCATAAAAAACTGTGACTTCCCAGCGATTTGGTTAAACCGTATTTCGGTTCGGCTTTTTCTTCGGCGAATGTTCCGAAAATTTTATCCCAAATGATGAGCATGTCACCATAGTTTTTATCTAAATATTCCGGATTGCTACTGTGATGCACCCGATGATGTGAGGGCGTCACAATGATGTATTCCAGCCAACCCAATTTCCCAACGAGTTGAGTGTGCGTAAAAAAAGGATACGTTCCGTGAATAAGTAACAACACCGTAATCATCTCCGCCGGAAACCCTATTATGGGTAAAATACTCCAAAACAAGCCTCGAGCAAATGCCTGAATTACTGTGATTCGAGCCGCGGCTGTATAGTTGAAGTCGTCACTTTGGTGGTGCACGATATGAGCCGCCCAAAACAAGTTGATTTCGTGACCGAAGCGATGGTACCAATACCAAACCAAATCGGTTGCCAGAAATAACAAAATCCAAGTCAACCAGTTGCTCTCAATAGTAAAAATAGCCCAATTTTGGTGTAACCAAGTGAATGCAAAAAAGAACGAACCGGTAGTCAGCAAATCGGTAATTCGTTCAACAATTCCAACGTTGATATTGGCTATACTTTCGTTAAACTGGTGGATTTTTTTGTTTCTTTTTTGACTGATATAGTATTCCAACAACATAAAAAAGACAAAAAAAGGAATGGCTAAAGCGATATATTCCAGCTTCATAATGTATTTATAATTTGTTTTAAATTCGGAACATTACTTTTTCAGGAAAGCCAAATAGCTTCCTGAATTTTGATTTTCTCGGCTACTTTAAGAATATCAGTCAAAACACCGCGTGCCGTGACTTGTTTTCCGGCGCCGGCGCCTTGAATGACGATTGGGATGTCGCCATACGATTTGGTGTAAATTTCAATGAGGTTATCAGCGCCTTGGAGTTGGCCCAGCGGAGAACTTTTAGGTACCGAAACGAGTTTGACTTGGAGTTGTTTGGTCTTTACCTCCAATTCGCCTACATACCGAAGCACGTGGTTATCAGCTTGGGTAATTTTGGCAATTTGAAACGGTTTGTCAAACAACTGCTTGTTGACAGTGTATTCTGCTTTGGTGTTTTTTTGATTGAGATTCGGGAGCAAAAGGGATTCGATGTTGATGTCGGCGAATTCCAATTCCTGTTCAATTTCGCGTGCGAGGATGAGTAATTTTCGGGCCACATCGTTTCCGGATAAATCTTCACGGGAATCGGGTTCGGTCAATCCGATTTTTTCGGCTTGGGATAAAATTTTAGAAAATGGCAATTCTTCGGCAGAAAATCGATTAAAGATGTAACTCAATGAGCCTGAGAAAACGCCTCTGATTTTGGTGATTTCTTCACCGGAAAAGTATAAATCGTTGATGGTTTGAACAACCGGTAATCCGGCACCTACATTGGTTTCATACAAAAAGGTTTTGTCGAATTTTTTGAGGTTTCTTCTCAGCTCATTGTAGAAATCGGTGTGTAAGGTGTTGGCTTTCTTGTTGGCCGCAACAATGTTAAACCCGTTTTGGATCAGCGGTATATAATTTTTGATGATTTCCTCACTGGCTGTGGCGTCAACGGCAATCAGGTTTTCCAGTTGTTGTTCTTGTACATATTCGATAATATCTTCGATGCGGAACGGAATAGCCGACTGGGCGAAGTTGGCTTCCCATTGATTTCTCAATCCTTCTTTTTCAAAAAAAGCCAAGGTCGAATTAGTGATGATGGGAAAGCGCAAATCGATATTTCTTTTTTCGAGGAAGAATTTTTGACTCTCGATAACCTGATTGATAAGCGTACTACCGACATTGCCGATACCGAAAAGGACTATATTGATTCTAAGCGCTGACATAGTTTTGTTGTTTTTGTGGATTAAAAATAGGCTCTAAAATTTGGGTTAATTGTTGGTATTCGATTAAAAAAGCGTCGTGTCCGTGGATGGATGTAATTTCGTGGTAAGACACATTTTCTTTTACGGCTTTTGCCAGTTCGAAAGTGGCCTTGTTTTCCTCGGGAATAAAAAAGTAATCCGTGTTTACGGCCACAATATGAATAGAGGCTTTAATGGTTTTGACAATAGTAGAAAAATCACCTCGGTTGCGAGTAATGTCGTTTGTTTTGAGCAAATGGTTCATCAATTTGTAAGCCGACAGTCTGAAGCGGTTTTTGAGTTTGATGCCGTGATTGGCCAACCAATTTTCGATTTGAAACACTGAAGAATCAAGAAACTTGCTTCTTTGAAAACGTTGGTTAATGGATTGCGGTGTTCGGTATAACAACATGGCGTGTAAGCGCGCATCGGCAATCGGATCATCGGAATTGTTAAGGATTTGGTCTTGGATTAATACGTTGGCTATCACCCAATCTGTTGCTTTCCAATCGGTGGCAATGGGGATTAGGTTTTGAATTCGGTTAGGCAAAAGGGCTACCATTTCCCAAGCTACTGCACCACCTAAACTACCGCCGATTACGGCAAAAACATCGGTGATATTCAAATACAGTAAGCCTTCCCAAAAAATTCGGGCGACATCGCGAATGGTAAAATCTTTATAATTGGAAATCAGGTTCCCGAAATTATTGTCGTAACCGTTACCCGGAATATTGAAAGCGATAACCGTAAAATAATCTGTATCGATGGTTTTGGTTTCGCCGATTAACTCGTTCCACCAGCCATTTTCTCCCGTAACATTAGAATTTCCGGTAAGCGCATGATTGACCACTACTATCGGAGCGGAACCGATGGGTTGTCCGAAAGTTTGGTAAAACAACGGAACATAAGGACGCTGCTTTCCGCTTTCCAATACCACATTAAACAAATCTATTTTTTCTAACTTTTTCATTTTTTTAGCTTTTTTAAAAGACTGCCTTCAACCTAAACTTTGAAGACAGTCTTAACAAACAAACAAACAAAACCTATATTTTTTCTTTAGTATTTTAAATGACCTGTTGCGGAGTTTTTACCAGGACGAATGCGGCTTTTAGGTCGGCTTTCAAATCCTCGATATTTTCCAAACCAACCGACAAACGGATTAAATCTTTGGTTACCCCTGTCGCTTCTTGTTCAGCGTCTGATAATTGTTGGTGAGTCGTACTGGCCGGGTGAATGATGAGTGATTTGGTGTCGCCGATATTGGCTAAGAGTGAGAACAATTTGGTTTCATCAGCCACTTTTTTCGCCGCTTCGAAACCGCCTTTCAATCCGAAGGTTACGATGCCGCTTTGGCCTTCCGGTAAATATTCTTCAGCTAATGCTTTGTATTTAGAAGTGGCTAATCCCGGATAATTCACCCATTCGACTTCCTCTTGCGCCTCCAACCACTGGGCTAAGGCTAAGGCATTTTCGCTGTGTTTTTTGATGCGAACTGCTAAAGTTTCTAATCCTTGGATGGTTTGGAAGGCATTGAACGGTGATAAGGCCGCTCCGAAATCGCGTAAGCCTTCGATTCTTACTTTGGCGATGAATGACGCGGCACCCAAAGCTTCGTAGTATTTCAATCCATGATAACCGGCAGATGGTTCGGTGAATTCGGGAAATTTACCATTACTCCAATCGAAGTTTCCGGCATCGATGATTACACCTCCTAAAGAAGTTCCGTTGCCGGTAATGTATTTGGTGAGCGAGTGAATGACGATGTCGGCGCCGTGTTGAATCGGGTTTAACAGATAAGGCGTTGCAACGGTATTATCAACGATAAAAGGCACTTTGAAAGCTTTGGCTGCTGCCGAAATGACCTTCAAATCGAGTACGTCCAGTTTGGGATTCCCTAAGCTTTCGGCAAAGAAAGCTCTGGTGTTTTCTTGCGCCGCTTTAGTGAAGTTTTCCGGATTTGACGGATCGACGAAAGTGGTTGTGATGCCTAGCCTCGGCAAGGTTACGCTCAACAAATTGTACGTTCCGCCATACAAGCTGTTGGAAGCCACAATGTGATCTCCGGCTTTGAGTAATACCAGCAAGGTTGTAGCGATGGCTGAAGTTCCTGAGGCCGTAACTACAGCTCCGATTCCGCCTTCGAGTGCGGCTAAGCGTTGTTCTAAGATGTCGTTCGTAGGATTGTTCAAACGGGTGTAAATGAATCCGGCTTCGGCCAAACCGAACAGATTGGCGGCGTGGTCGGTGTTGTTGAATACATAAGACGTTGTTTGGTAAATAGGCACCGCTCTGGTTCCTGCATTTTTGGTAACGTCGTGGCCTGCATGTAAGGCGTTGGTGGCGAATTTTTGTGTGCTCATGATTTTTAGATATTTAGATTATTAGATATTTAGATTATTAGATGTTTTAGATTGTTAGCTTTTTAACATAAAAAAAGTCCTTTTGGATGGCTTACCAAAAGGACTTTTCAGGAGTATAAATATAAACTTCAATTACGTCTTTCGCTTTTGGTAATGGGGTACACGAATGCAACAACACATTGTCATGTGCATCATACGACGGCGAATCATGGTATTTTGAATGGTTGTTTTCATTTTGCTTTTTTGGTTTGGGTTGCCCCTTCGACTGCGCTCAGGGTGACAATTTTTTTTAAATAAAAAAACCTCTGCGGTTGAGCAGAGGTTTGATGGTTATATTTTAAAATTTAAAATTATTCCATAAGCGTCCTCTGCGGAGTTTTCCACATCATGCGACACATATGACAAATTGTAAAGTTCATTTTTGTTGTTTTTGTATGGAGCAAACTTCTGAATGTTTTTTGACTTGACCAAACGGAATTTAAAAATTTAACATTTGAAATTAGGTGATATATATTTAAATACTACGTATTTAGATTTTTTGAAAAATCACAAAAAAAATAAAAAAAGCCAAATAGTTTTTTGTTTTCGAATTAGTCTTTATACATTTGCAACCGAAAATTGAGAGGAAAAATTTGAACTGATTGCAACCTCGTTAAAAAATGCTAAAGCAGAAACTCTCCTTTAGCTTTTACGGCAATCCCCTCTTTTTTCGCAACATTTAATATTAAACTAAAACATAGTTATGGCTTATTTATTTACGTCGGAATCCGTTAGTGAAGGACATCCGGATAAGGTAGCTGACCAAATCAGTGATGCGTTAATTGACAACTTTTTAGCTTTTGATGCCGAGTCGAAAGTAGCTTGTGAAACTTTGGTAACTACCGGTCAGGTAATCTTGGCAGGAGAAGTAAAATCGAATACGTACTTGGATGTACAATCGATTGCCAGAGAAGTAATTCGCAAAATTGGTTACACCAAAAGTGAGTACATGTTTGAGGCCAATTCTTGTGGTGTTTTATCTGCGATTCACGAGCAATCAGCCGATATTAACCAAGGTGTTGACCGCGCCAGCAAAGAAGAGCAAGGAGCAGGTGACCAAGGAATGATGTTTGGTTATGCGACTAACGAAACCGACAATTACATGCCTTTGGCTTTGGATTTATCTCACGCTTTGTTGCTTGAATTGGCAGCTATTCGCAGAGAAAACAACGAAATCACTTATTTGCGTCCGGACGCTAAATCACAAGTTACTTTAGAGTATTCTGACGACAACAAACCGGTTCGTATTGACGCAATCGTAATTTCTACGCAACACGATGATTTTGCGGATGAAGCTACGATGTTGGCCAAAATTAAAAGCGATTTGATTTCGATTTTGATTCCGAGAGTAAAAGCCAAATACCCACAATACGCTCATTTGTTTAACGACGATATTACTTACCACATCAACCCAACCGGAAAATTCGTTATTGGCGGACCACACGGTGATACCGGTTTAACCGGAAGAAAAATTATTGTGGATACTTACGGTGGAAAAGGTGCTCACGGTGGTGGTGCATTCTCAGGAAAAGACCCATCTAAAGTAGACCGTTCAGCAGCTTATGCTACCCGTCATATTGCTAAAAACTTGGTGGCTGCCGGTTTGTGTGATGAGATTTTGGTACAAGTATCGTACGCGATTGGTGTGGCTAAACCAACATCAATCAACGTGAATACTTACGGTACTGCCAAAGTAAACATGACTGACGGTGAAATCAGCAAAGTAGTGGAAACTATCTTCGATATGCGTCCATACTTTATTGAACAACGTTTGAAATTGAGAAACCCTATTTACAGTGAAACTGCGGCTTACGGTCATATGGGAAGAACTCCTGAAACAGTAACTAAAACGTTTAAATCACCAAATGGTGAAGACAAAACGGTAACTGTAGAATTGTTTACTTGGGAGAAATTAGATTTCGTAGACAAAGTAAAAGCGGCTTTCGGATTGTAATATCTGAAACGCTAAATAAAAAAATCCTGCCTTTGAGCAGGATTTTTTTTATTATTCTTCTTTTGTCTTGAAACAAAAGAAGCAAAAATTCAAGGCTTTGCCTCTTCGGCGGTCAAAACTATTTTCAATCCTAAATGAAAAGAACTCGCTTCACTCAAACAGCTTTTCATTTTACGGATTTTCAAATATTTGACACTCGCCTGCCAGAAGCTAAGGCCATAGCCCCGATGGAAGCGGCATCCTTTTGTTTTTCATCCTGAGCTTGTCGAAGGACAAAACAAAAGATACAGCGGACAGCGGGGATCAGCTCCTACAAATTATACTTCATACTAAAGATAATGTATCTCGGCTGTACGCGGTATTGAGAGTTACGGGTAGAGAATTGTGAGAAACTGTCGTCGTTGATTGAAGTGGTATTCAAAATGTTGGTGGCGGCCACTTTGTATTCCCAGTGGCTGTCTTTGGTTTTTTGATAAGTCAAACTAGCCGAAAGAAAGTCGTATTCCTGGTCGACCGTTTTGGCTTTGTTATAGTAATGAAAAAACTCATACTCACTCACAAAAGAAAAACTTTTCAGGAAAAAGTAATCGAGTTTTACAGACGGACTATCGGTGTAAAAGTTATCATTGGGATACTGATTAACCGTGTAAGAATACCCTAATTCGACATTAGGCAATTGTTTAAAATTGGTCGAGGCACTCAAGCGGTAATTTTGGGTAAAGCTCTCGGTATCAACTATATTTTCGACTGCATTAATCGGGTTTACTTGGATATTGTAAAATTTACTCCAATTGAAACTAGCGCTGAAATTGGCCTTGTAAAATTTAAGGAAAGAACGTCCGTAACGGGCATTAGCCGATAAATTTTCATCCCCGAAAGGAGAATTGAACGGCGAACCGATTTGGTTTACGCCTTCGAACAAGGCTCGAGTTTTGATGGCTTCGGTAGTTCTGGTGTAATTGATATAGCCACCAAAGTTCTCAAAATTGAACATATTGAATTTTTGGTAAGACAAAGTATGGCTTTGTACTACCGAATTTTCCAAATCGCGATTTCCGGAAAACAAACTGCTGTAGCTATTGAAAATAGTACCTACCGCATAGTTGTTGATGTTGGTAAAGTTGTTGGTGATACCGAAGTTATACGTTAGCGTTTCCGATTTTTTGATTTGGTAAATCATTTGAAAATCGGGCAACAAACGAAACAATTCCTGATTGACATCGGTACCCAATTGGGTATTGGTTAAGTTAAATCGGTGTAAAGTAACCCCTGGCGTAAAGGTAAATTTACCAGTCAACCATTTGAAATGAAACCCTAAATAAGTGTCGTTATAACGGTAACTGACCTCGTTATTGTTTTCGGGTGCGTTTAATTCGTTAACGGTTCCGTTGTCTAAACGTTGGTCGATGGAAGACGTTAAACTTTGGTAAACATAGGAGTTCGCTAAGGTAAAATTCAGATTGGTTTTAGGCGTTAGTACATAATAATAGTCCAAACGGCTGTCGAGTTTATTGGTTTTGATAAAGCGACTTTGGGTAATGTCGTTGCGGTTTTGCGTAGTATTATACCCTGTAAATTCAAACGGTTGAAACTGTAAATTGGCGTTGTAAAGCGGATCTTCGTTTTGGTACAAATGTTGGGTTTCGAAAGCAAAAATATGCTTTTCGGTTGGCGTGTAATAGAAACTCAAATTCTGATTGATGTTGACAGGATCTTGTTTTTTAGAAGTAAAAATACTTTCATTGGTATTGGTTCCGGTTAGGAAATTCGATACCTGACGGTTGAGTTCGTTGTTTTCTCTTTGGGCGGAAATCCGGTTTAAAATATCGTAATCCAATTGGAAGTTAGCGTTGGGTTTGTAGGTTGCACTAAACTTGAACAATCCCAAATTGTTTTTCTGACTGCCGGCATCGTCTCTGACTTCAGCCGAAGAAACATCGGTCGAATTAGGTTGTAAAATATTAACCGTAGAAGCCGTTTCGGTATCAACTAAAGTAGAAGTAGCGATGACAAATCCGCTTAAACTCCAGCTTTTCGATGGGTTATATGAAAAATTGGTAGCGCCGAAATGCGATTCGATTTCTTTAACACGATTGTCTTGGAAAAAGCTAATCCCTAACGAATTACTACCCACATTAATACTGCCGCCGCCTTTGCCCATAATGTTTCGGAAACCACCGCTGAATCGGAAATAATCCTGAATGGTAAAGGCTTGTTGTCCGACATTATTGCTGTTGCCCATGATGTTGATGCTGTATTTCGGACTGTAATAAAACGCTTTGGGCGCTACTACATATCGATTGTCATCGTGTCCTACGCCTATACCGGCGGTCATGTCGCCAAACCAGAAGTTCTTCTTGCCGTCTTTCAGTTTGATGTTCATGGCGAGATTGTCTTGGTTGTTTTCCACGCCTTTCATGATGGAGTTTTCGTTGTAGTTGCGCAAGACTTGTACTTTGTCAATCGCATCAGCCGGAATGTTTTTAACGCCCAATTTGGTATCGCCGTCAAAAAAGTCTTTGCCTTCCACCATCAATTTATTGACCGCTTTCCCTTCAACTTTTACCTGACCGTCGGCATCTACTTCAACACCCGGCAGTTTTTTCAAGACGTCTTCCAGTTTTCGTTCGGTTCCGGTTTTAAAGGAATCGGCATTATAGACTATGGTATCGCCTTTGATGGAAACCGGCATTTCGCGTACAATTTCTACGCCGTCTAACTCGATTCCACCGCTGTCCATGGTAATGTTTTGGGTGATGTTTTCCGCTTGGGTAGTGATTACGATTTCTTTGTTTTGCATGCCCAAATAACTGAACTTAATGGTGTAAGTGGTATTGGCTTTCAGATTGAGCAAAAACTTTCCTTTATCGTTGGTGATAGCATAAGCATCCATGGCTTTGGTCGCTTGATTCATAGCCATAACATTGGCCATTTCTAAAGGTGCTTTGGCGTTGTCTTGTACGGTTCCTTCGAAGCGAACGGTTTGGGAAAAGGAAAGAATTGAAGTAAAGAGAAATGCGAATAGTAGGGATTTTTTCATTGGTTTAATTAGATCGATTAATTAGTGTTGAAAGTAAATTACGCCATCTTCATCTTTCATGCTGTCTTCTTTTTTCTTTCGGATTTCATCAAATTTCTTTTGGGAAACTTTTTCTCCTTTGTTCGGCACTTTGATTTTGGTTTTCTCTTTGTTGCTCAGTGTCACTTTGGTGCATAACAAAATGCCGAAGCCATCATTAACCTCTAAGATTAAACCCGGCAAACCCCAATAATTATCCGGACCAAAACTCAGCGGAATTTCAGGAGTGTACCAAACGGTTACTATTTTATCTTCGGGTTTGGCCATTTTAAAAAGCGCCGGTTTTTGGGCGTCTCTTTTTAAAAAGTCTTCGTAGTCTTGCTTTTGTTTTTCGCTAACCGGAATCACTAATTCGGCTTTAAAACAATTGTAATCCCCTATTTTCTTGGTTTCATCGATTAATTTCCAATCCGGTTTTACCAAGGGTTCCACAATTAAAAATTCTTTGCCGAACACATTGTCTTCCACTATACTGGTTTGCTCTTTGAGGTTTAAGTATTTGTTCCCGGTAGTACCGTAGGAAATGGAAACCGAAAAGTCTTCAGTATTGTTAGACGGTTTCTCCAAAGCTTTTTCTTCTTCATACAAACATTCGGTTTTGTTGAAAGTGAGAGTATATTGCTTTTCTGAAGCCTTCTTTACAGCTTCCTTTACCACTTTTTCAAATTCAGGATCAACAGGTTCTTTGGGATCAGTTTTGACTTTTTCTATCTTTTTCTTGGGAATTCTTTTCCAAAAATACTCGGCTTTTCCTTGAAAATCTTGGGCTTCGGACAATATTGCCACTAATAAAAAAAGAGCGGTGTAGATAACTTTAGTCATTGCAGATTTTGTTAGGATTATCGACTCATTCTCATTTGGAATCCGCCACGGCCACCCATTTCGCTCATTTCTTCCATTTTCTTGATGACAATTTCATCGTATTCTTTTTGAGACACTTCTTTGCCGGTGGCAGGTGCTTTGATATCGGCTTTTTCTTTGGGATTCAAAACCACTTTAGAACACAAAATGGTCGTTTTACCATCGTTGACTTCTAAGATTAATCCGGGTAATCCCCAATACCCTTCCGGACCTTGGTTTACCGGAATTTCAGGGGTATACCAAGCTGTAATGGTAATCTCTTTGGGCATTTCTATTTGATCCATGAAGCTGGTTTTTGCACCTTCTTTGGCTTCTTCTTTCGCTTTATCGTCTTTCTTTTCTTCTTCCTTTTTTGGACGGAAGTTTCGGAAATCGGTTTTACTGGCCGGAATTACGGCAGTCGCTTTGAAACAATTGTAACCGCCAATTACACGGGTTTCTCCGGTCATTTGCCAATTGTAGGTCCTCAAAGAATCTTTCACCAAAAACTCTTTGCCCATGAATTCTTTGTCGACTTTATAAATTTTTTCCTTTACGTTTTTATAGTAAGTTCCGCCGCCGCCCATCATGGAGCTCATCATACGGAATCCGCCGCCGCCTTGACCTGGAGTGTCGAGTTTTTCTTCTTCTTTATAGATGGAAGCCGACTTATCGAAATTCAGAAAAAACGTTTTCTCAAACATTTTCTTCATGCGCTCTTCAATCATTTTTTGCATTTCGGGCGTGATTTCGCGGTTGCCTTCAAAACGGGATTTGAAATCGGCCGTACTGGTTTTGGATTCATACACTGCCATTCCTTGGAAATCTTTTTGGGCGTGCGAGGCTAAATAAGAAAAAAGAAAATACGAAGCGAATACTATTTTTTTCATTGTTTTTAGGTTTTGATAACAAATATGACGAATCAATTTGTAAACTGTTACCAATGTTATGTTAAAAAATCAGTTTTATCTTGGAAAAATCAGCCTCAATAATTTATCTTAGCTAGATGAATAAGCTACTTTTTTCATTGCTCACAGTGCTCTTGTTTTCCAACGGTTTAGCCCAAAACTCACGTTTGGAAACCAAATTGCTACAAACACAAACCTTGACCGATAAAGTTTTTAAAGGCTTTGACGGTTTGGGTAATGAATATTTTGTCAAAAACAACGTGTTCATCAAGCAAAGCGAAACCGAAACATGGGAATACAAAAACGTAGCTTTGGGAAAAATTAGTGCTGTAGACATTATCAATCCGTTGAAAATTGTGTTGTTTTACGAAGACTTCAACACGGTTATTTTACTCGACAACCAACTGAATGAAATCCAAAAGCTGAATCTCTTCGATATTGACAACACTATTTTTGCGTCTAAAATCGGGATGGCTTCTCAAAATCAGTTTTGGATTTACAACGCCTTGACCCAACAAATCATGTTGTTCGATTATTTAAAAAACACATCTAAAAACATCGGAAATCCCATCCAAGAAAACATCAAGTTCACGCAATCCGACTTCAATCATTTTTATTGGATAGACGAAGTAAACAACTGGTACAGCATTGATATATTCGGGAAAGTGACCTTGTTGGCGAACATTCCGCCGTTTGAAAACCTCCAAATTATTGACGCTCAAACCTTGTTGTTTGTAAAAGACAACGTACTTTACTGTTTGAGTACCAAAACCAAATCGGTTTTCGAAATTCAAATTGTTGAGAAATCGTTCCCTAATTTTTATTTCAAAGACCAAATTTTAGCTATTTTTACCGACCAACAAATTAAGAAGTATAAAATAAAATTACCATAATGCACATAGCGGTAGCCGGAAACATAGGAGCAGGAAAAACAACGTTAACCCGATTTTTAGCCAAACATTTCAAATGGGAACCTCATTTTGAAGATGTGGTAGACAATCCGTATTTGGATGATTTCTATCATCAAATGGAGCGTTGGTCGTTCAACCTGCAAATCTATTTCTTGAATTCGCGCTTCCGTCAGGTGTTGCAAATTCGCGAAAGCGGTAAAAACATCATTCAAGATCGTACGATTTATGAAGATGCGCACATTTTCGCACCCAACTTGCATGCTATGGGTTTAATGACCAACCGCGATTTCCAAAACTATACTTCGCTTTTCGAATTGATGGAAGGTTTGGTAGGTGCGCCGGATTTGTTGATTTATTTGAGAAGTTCGATTCCGAATTTAGTTTCGCAAATTCACAAACGAGGTCGCGATTACGAAAACACCATTTCCATTGACTATTTGAGCCGATTAAACGAGCGCTACGAAGCTTGGATTACCACCTACGACAAAGGAAAACTATTAATTATTGATGTTGACAACGTAGATTTTGTAAACAATCCGGAAGATTTAGGAATGATTATCAACCGTATTGACGCTGAGATCAACGGTTTGTTTTAATATTTAGGAGCGAAAGTTTCGGGCATTTTTGCGGTCCGTTTTCCCGCTATACATTACAATCTCGTCCCAAAAGACGAGATTTTCATTTCTATCGGGGCTAAAAAGGTTTTGTCTTTTGCAAAGTTTAGTGTTTCATAACCTCAAAAAGCGATGTTACACGAATGGCTTTTACCGGTTTCGTCAACTTAATTGTCACTTTCTGTCTTGGCAAAATATCAAAATAATTATCACTGAAAAAGGTATCTTCTTCCGAAGACAAATAAACATTTTTGGCTAATACATCCGAAGTAATCTCATAAGTGAAGTCGTCAATTTTACTGATTTGAATATTCGGCTTGGTCAATTGCAAATCTTTGGGTTTGACAAAATAATATAAGCCTTTTGACGTTTTACCCGTAGCTGTTGTACAAGTCATGGAAATCAACATTTGACGAAGATTTTTAGCCCTATAATTCTCTTTAGGAGTAGCTGAAAGTACTTCATTCGAATTGGCTTCAATATCAAACTCTACTTCGTATCCGTCAATAGGATTCCCGTTAAAATCCATTACTTCTTCCACTAAAGTAATGTGATGCGGTATCGGCTCGTCGTTGATTACTCTGACTTCATAATTCACTTCATTTGCAGTAATATCAACCAGTATAGGATTAAAACTCCGCTTCGCCTCGTATTGAAATGCTTTCCATCTACCGTAATAATCTACCGAACTCCAGGAAGTCACCGGCCAACAATCGTTGAGTTGCCAAAAAAGCGTTCCCATACAATTGGGCTTTGCCCGGCGATGCGCTTCAATAGCCGTTTTCATGCCTTCGGCTTGCAGGAATTGCGACACATAAATGAAGTCTTCAAAATTGGTTGGTACTTGATAATCTCTCGCCATGTACTCCTTGATGGTTTGGTAACCCGTTGGATGCTTTTGGTGATTTTTAACCGCATCTGAATCAAAGTTAAGTTCGTCACTTTTGGCAAAAGCCAAAAACGTTTTCTTCTCCGGCAGGCCTTGAAAACCGTATTCGCTCATAAATCGCCCGACTTTCATTTCATACATTTCAAACGGTTCCAAACCCCACCAAACACCCCAATAATGCGCATCACCACTCAACAAGCTTTCTTTTCTACCCCAACCAATGGATGGAGAAGACGGCCAATAGCGGTTTTCATTCTTGGGCAATAAACTGTCTAAAGTTTTTGGGATTAAGTCGTGAAACAGCTTTTGATAATCGTTCCAGATTTTAGTCGAATCGGCTTCGGAATATTTATATTGCTTCTGCCAACCCCAATTGTGCCAGCCTTCGTCATTTTCGTTATTACCACACCAAAGCGCAATACTCGGATGGTTTTGCAAACGGGTGACATTGTCGACGACTTCTTGTTTGACATTCTCTAAAAAGGCTTCATCACCGGGATACATGGCGCAAGCAAACATAAAATCCTGCCACACTAAAATGCCGTTTTTATCACAGGCTTCGTAAAAAGCGTCATCCGCATAGACTCCGCCGCCCCAAACCCGCAACATATTCATATTCGCATCTACCGCATTTTTGACGATGGATTGGTACACCGAATCGGTTACACGAGGCAAAAAACTATCGGGCGGTATGACATTAGCGCCTTTCATATACACCGGTTGGCCATTCACTTTAAAATAAAAACTTTTCCCAATATCATCCTTTTCCTGAACCAGTTCAATCGTTCGCAAACCGAGAGTCACTTTTTGGGAATCGATTACTTGCATGTCTTTGATTAAATGAATATCGAACGGATACAAATGGGCTTCGCCCAAACCATTCGACCACCACAATTTTGGGTTTTTGATTTCGTAGGAGAATGACAAAGTATTTTGGCCTTTTTGAAGTTGGATTTCCTCCGTTTTATCGTTGATTTTTAATTGGTATTGTCCAACTTTGTTGGTGTTGATATCGACAGAAAACACCACTTTCGCCAATGTTTTATCCGTCAAATCCTGATTAGTCTTGACTTGCGATAGAATAGCATTGTCCCAAAAACGAAGCACAACTTTCTTATAAATTCCGGCTGTAACGAATCGCGGTCCCCAATCCCAACCGAAATGATATTGCGCTTTTCGGGTAAACACTTTTTCATCCCCTGGTAAAGTATACGGTAGCTTTTTGGCTTCTTCCTTTCCTTTTTTAACTGCAGAAGCAAAAGTGATTTGAAGTTTATTCTGTCCCACTTTCAGCACTCTTTTAACGTCGACTTTCCAAGTGCGGAACATGTTGTTGGCAGAGAGAATTTTGGTGCCGTTCAGATAAACTTCGGCAAAAGTATCTAAACCATCGAAATGTAAAATTGCATTTTGATGTTTCAGTTCTGCTTTAGAAATAGTAAAAGTTGTTTGGTACTGCCAATCTTCGTTTTCAATCCATTGCAATTGTTTTTCATTGGCACCGAAAAAAGGATCGGAGATTAATTGATTGGACAATAAATCGGTGTGCACCGTTCCAGGAACTTTGGCCGGAAACCATTGATTGTCATTTCCTTTTCTGAAATTCCATGGTTCCTTACCTAAATTGCGCACGCTGTTTTGCGCCAAAGTTACTGTTGAAAACCACAATAACAAAAGCAACAAACGCAGCTTATAATTTGAACCATATAAGACATTTAAGTTCATTGAAGATTTGATTTTAAAGTCTGAATTTCGATGGCGTTAGCGGTTTCACTTCCATCGGTTATAGCCGAAGAATGATAAAAAATCGCTTTAGTATTTTGCTGAATCATTTTGATATTAGTAGAACGTAAACCACCGCCGGGCATGATGGTGATTCGGTTATCAGCTTTGGAAACTAATTCTTCCAGGCGATGCATTCCTTCACTCACATTGGGTTTTTGACCGGACGTTAAAATAGTTTTGAATCCACAAGTAATAATGTCTTCCAAAGCTTCAAAAGCATTTTCTACCTCATCAAAAGCGCGGTGAAACGTACAAGGAAAAGGTTTGGCCAACTCGACTAATACTTTATTTTGCTCATAATTAATGGCTTGGTCTTCTTTCAAAATTCCGAATACAAAACCGTCAACATTGAATTGTTTTAAAGCAGCAATATCAGCTTGCATTTGCTGAAAATCGGCTTCCGTATATACAAAATTCCCGCCTCGTGGCCGAATCATAACGTACAAATCGATGCTTAAATTTTTTCGGGCTTGTTTTACGATTTCAAAATCGGGAGTGGTACCGCCAACATCCATTTCGTCACACAATTCTACTCTATCGGCACCATTTTCTTGGGCGATTAGAGCTGAATCTAAGTTGAAACAGGCGATTTCTAATTTCATATTGGAACTTTGATTAGTCTGTTTTTTAGCCACAGATTACACGGATTGAACGGATTAGCAAAGATTTATTTCAAAAAATAATCTGCATAAACTAACTTATTACCGGAGTTGTCGTTTACTGCATAGTTGAATCCGCCTTGAATACAATACGCTCCGTAGTTACCTTGTTTGTCTAAGGCGATGAACCCAACCTGAATATCTTTGAGGTTTTTGTTGCGATTTTGGGTGAGTTTTACAATGCGTGAAACGGCTTCTTCACAAGCTTGTTGCGGGGATTTTCCTTGTCTCATCAACTCGACTACCAAATGACAGCCCGCAATTCGGATGACTTCTTCTCCGTGACCGGTGGCTGTGGCGGCTCCGATTTCGTTATCAACATACAAACCCGCTCCTATAATGGGCGAATCACCTACTCGACCGTGCATTTTAAACGCCATGCCGCTCGTGGTACAAGCGCCTGATAAATTGCCGTGTACATCCAAAGCAATCATCCCAATCGTATCATGATTTTCGATATTGGCAATAGGTTTGTACTGACTGGTTTTGAGCCATTCCTTCCACTCTTTTTCGGAAGCTTCTACTAAGAGATTTTCTTTTTTGAACCCTTGAGAAAGAGCAAATTGCAGTGCGCCATCGCCGACCAACATCACATGCGGTGTTTTTTCCATAACAGCGCGCGCCACAGAAATGGGATGTTTGATGTGTTCCAAAGCGGCTACCGAACCTATATTTGAAAACTCATCCATGATACAAGCATCCAGTGTCACTTTACCATCTCTGTCAGGACGTCCGCCGTAACCGACACTTCTCTCCGTTGGATCGCCTTCGGGAATTTTAACCCCAGCTTCTACGGCATCGAGAGCGCGACCGTTATTCTTTAAAATTTCCCACGCGGCACCATTGGCTTGCACGCCGAAGTTCCATGTGGAAATCACGATTGGCTTATTGATTTTACCGTTGGGTTTTACCGAATTATCTTCTTTCGAAGTAAACGATTGCAGCGCCAAGGCTACGGAACCTGCGGCAGCTGTTTTAAGAAAATTTCTGCGATTGCTCATGTTTATTCGACGGTTATTTCATCTGCAAAAAGCCACGCTTTATTTCCGGCGCCGGGTTGGCCGTCGGGTATAATACCGAAGTTTTCGACGGTGACTTTTACAAATTGAATGTTTTTATGATTGCATTTAATTTCGACTTGACCGTTGGCTTGCTGAATTTCTTCGAAGGAAAAAGTGCCGATGGTTTCAAATTGCAGCATATCTTCCGAAACTTGGAACGTCACTTTTTTGGGAAAATAAATCCACGACGAAGGACTGCTCAACAATCCAATACTTAAGTGATTGATTTTTTGTTTACTGCCTAAATCGATAGTCGCATTTAAATCGGTACCAGAAAAGCCCAACCAATGTTGACCGAATTTGGCTTTATCGCCTTTGATGCCATCTACTAAAGTGAAACCACCACCTTTAGCATAATTTCCACTGGGTTGGTTTTGCAACGACACCAATCGGCTCACCGCTTTGTGAATATGAAATGATTGTTCGGCGACATTGCCCTCGGCCAAACCATTTTCGAAATAAGTCGCTTTTACGGTTTGCGATTTCGTGATTTCTAACGGTTGATTATAAGACTTTGATTGTGCTGTAGGTAGCGTTCCATCAGTGGTAAAGTGAATTCCATTAGTGGATTGATTCGTTTGTAACAGATACAGTACACCATTACCTCCGGGTCTTGCCATAACATCTGTCGTAATTTCAAAAAGCGCTTTACTGTAGTTGATGCCTTTTTGATCTAATCTTTTAAAGTGTTGTATCATTCGACTAACAAAATCAGAGTATTTTTCCGGTTTGGCCGTGCCCCAAACAACTTCTGAAAGCGCCATCATTCGGGGAAAAATCATGTATTCGACTTGTTCGGGCGATGTAATGTATTCCGTCCACAAATTGGCTTGTGCCCCTAAAATGTATTGGGATTCTTCCGAGGACAATTCTTTTGGAATCGGATTAAAGGCATACACCTTTTCCACCGGAGTATAGCCGCCAATGGCTAAAGGTTCGTTTTGCGGATTGCCTTGGTAATGGTCGAAATAACAATGCGAACCCGGAGTCATCACTACGTAATGTTTTTCTTTGGCGGCAGCTATTCCGCCTTCGGTGCCGCGCCAACTCATTACCGCTGCTTTGGGTGCCAAACCACCTTCGAGAATTTCATCCCAACCGATGATTTTACGGCCTTTACTGTTGACAAACTTTTCCATTCTTTGGATGAAATAACTTTGCAGTTCGTGTTCATCTTTGAGTCCTTTGTTTTTTATCAGTTCTTGACAATGAGCGCAACTTTTCCATCGGGTTTTCGGGCATTCATCGCCACCGATATGGATGTATTGAGAAGGAAAAAGTGAAATAACTTCGGATAAAATATTTTCAAGAAACGTGAAGGTCTCCTCCTTCGGACAAAACACATCGTCTAAAACACCCCATTGTTTCTCTACTTCAAACGGACCGCCGGTACAAGAATATTGAGGATAGGCTGCCAAAGCCGCTACGGCATGACCCGGCATTTCGATTTCGGGCACCACGGTAATGTGGCGTTGTTGGGCGTAAGCCACTACTTCTTTGATTTGGTCTTGGGTGTAAAATCCGCCGTAGCGAATGGTATCGTATTTTTGCTGGTTGTAATGGCCTACCATCGAACCGTTGCGCCATGCGCCGACTTCAGTAAGTTTAGGATATTGTTTGATTTCGATACGCCAACCTTGATCATCGGTTAAATGCCAATGAAAAGTATTGAACTTATACATCGCCAAATAATCGATATACTTTTTTACAAAATCTATGGAAAAGAAATGTCGAGCGCAATCGAGGTGCATGCCGCGCCATTTGAATTTAGGATAATCATTGATTTGTAAACACGGTATTTTGATTTCGCTTTTATTTTCGGAAGGAATCAGTTGTAACAGCGTTTGGATGCCATAGAAAAAACCGGTATTATATTCGGCTTTGATAGCTATTGCATCCTCGGAAACCGATAAATTATAGGGTTCTTTGATACCACTAGCGGCAGGAGCATCCAAATCAAAACTAAAACTAATTTTAGGACCATTCGACACAGGAACGATTTTCAAATTTAATCCTGTTTGTTGTTTGATAGCAGTTTGAAGATACTGTGCTTCAAACATATTGACATCGGCCTGAATTACCGTTCTATCAGTTAACAAAAAATTTCCTTTGCCTATTTTAACTTGACTTGGCTGTGGAATTAAAGGCAAAGAACTTTGTGAAAACACTATCGTCACAAAAAGAAGTAAAAAGGCAGTTAGTTTGGATGTCATGAAAATGTAGTTTGTTGAGCTAAAAATAAACAAAAAAAGCCAATAAAAAAGCCCCGCAAATGCGGGGCTTTTTTATTTATTATAGCTTAAGATTATTTCAAAGCGTCTACTTTGGCTTTAACTTCAGCTTCAGTTCCTTCAAATTTTTGAGTAGTTGCTGTTCCGCCTACTGTAGTAGTAACCGTTGCAGTAGCTTTCCCGTTATTGTTGGTGATTTCTACTCTTACATCTTTTGTAGTAGTTGAAGTTCCAGGTTTAGCACAACAATCAGCCTTTTTATCAGCAATAAATTTACCGTCTGCACCGTAGTGTGATAAACAAGCTTCTTTTTGCTCAGGTGTACAACCTAAAGAATCGCACATTTTAGCACACTCTTCTTTAGTCATGTCTTTGCATTTGCTCATATCACATTTGCCGATCATCCCGTCTTTACACTCTTTCTTCATCTCCATAGTGCATTCCATTTTCTTGGTTTCAGCACCGGCTTCATGACCTCCTAAGATTGGAGCAATTACCAATCCGATCAAACAAGTTAATTTGATTAAGATGTTCATTGACGGACCTGAAGTATCTTTGAATGGATCACCAACAGTATCTCCGGTTACCGCTGCTTTGTGCGCATCAGAACCTTTATAAGTCATTTCACCGTTGATTTCAACACCCGCTTCGAAAGATTTTTTAGCGTTATCCCAAGCACCTCCGGCGTTGTTTTGGAACACTGCCCAAAGTACACCTGACACCGTTACTCCGGCCATGTAACCACCTAACATTTCAGCAATTAATTGGTTGTTATCACCGTAAACTAATTTACCCACTAAAACAATCGCAATAGGGAAACCAATAGTTAATACTCCCGGTAACATCATTTCTCTTAAAGCTGCTTTAGTAGAAATCTCAACACATTTACCATATTCAGGTTTGTTTTTCCCTTCCATGATACCCGGAATTTCTTTGAACTGACGACGTACTTCGTACACCATGTCCATAGCCGCTTTACCCACAGAGTTCATGGCTAAGGCAGAGAACACTACCGGAATCATACCTCCAACGAATAACATTGCTAATACCGGTGCCTTGAAGATGTTGATACCATCAATTCCGGTGAATGTTACGTAAGCAGCGAATAAAGCCAATGAAGTCAATGCTGCAGAAGCGATAGCGAAACCTTTACCTGTAGCGGCAGTAGTGTTACCTACTGAATCCAAGATGTCTGTACGAGTACGAACTTCTTTTGGTAATTCACTCATTTCAGCGATACCTCCTGCGTTGTCAGAAATTGGTCCGAAAGCGTCGATAGCCAACTGCATAGCGGTTGTAGCCATCATAGCAGAAGCTGCTAAAGCTACACCGTAGAAACCGGCAAAAGCATAAGAAGCCCAAATAGCACCAGCGAATAATAATACAGTTGGGAAAGTAGAAATCATACCTGTTGCTAAACCGGCGATTACGTTAGTTCCTGCACCTGTTGAAGATTTTTGTACAATAGCCAAAACCGGTTTTGTACCTAAACCTGTATAGTATTCTGTTACCGATGAGATTACACCACCAACAACTAATCCTACGATAGTTGCATAGAATACTCTCATTGAAGAAATTTGTTGAGCACCTTCACCATAGAATTCCATGGTCATTACTTCAGGTAATAAATATTTTACCAAGAAGAAACAAGATACTGCTGTTAAAATGATAGAAACCCAGTTTCCAACATTCAATGCTCCTTGCACTTGTTTTTCTTTAGCGTCATCACTTGATATTTTTACTAACATCGTTCCGATGATAGAGAATAAGATTCCGAAACCGGCGATTGCCATTGGCAATAAAATTGGACCGATACCCCCGAAAGCGTCTTCAATTTTACCACCCATATCTTTGATTACGTAGTTACCTAAAACCATCGCAGCTAATACTGTAGCCACATAAGAACCGAACAAGTCGGCACCCATACCGGCAACGTCACCTACGTTATCTCCAACGTTATCAGCGATAGTAGCAGGGTTACGAGGATCATCTTCAGGAATTCCTGCTTCAACTTTACCTACTAAGTCGGCACCAACGTCAGCAGCTTTGGTATAAATACCACCACCAACACGAGCAAACAAAGCGATTGATTCCGCTCCTAAAGAGAATCCGGCTAAAGTCTCTAAAACGATTGTCATATCATCAGTAGATGTCCATGCACCATTCATGAAATAACGGAAGAAAATGATAAAGAAACCTGTCAAACCAAGTACGGCCAAACCAGCAACTCCTAATCCCATTACGGTTCCACCACCAAAAGATACTTTTAAAGCTTGTGGTAAACTAGAGCGAGCAGCTTGCGTTGTTCTTACATTTGTTTTAGTAGCGATTTTCATCCCCATATTTCCTGCTAAAGCAGAAAAAAAGGCGCCGAAAATAAAAGCAACTACAATTAGAATGTGCGTAGTAGGAACTACAAAAGAAATTCCTGCCAATACAGCACTTGCGATTAATACAAATACAGCTAACAATCTGTATTCTGCTTTCAAGAAAGCCAAAGCTCCTTCGTAGATGTAATCTGAAATCTCTTTCATTTTACCATCTCCGGCATCTTGCTTCAAAACCCAAGCTCTTTTTGCTGCCATAAAAAGCAGACCAATTATCGCCATAACTATTGGCACATAAATCATCATTGATTCCATAAATATAATTTTCGTTATAAATTTTATCGGTCGCAAAAGTAACAAAACTTTAACAAATAAAAACAATATCATGCGTGAATATTAGCGAATTTGATATACATGGTTTTTTATCTCAATATTGTTGCTCTTTTACAATATAAAGATTGGCTTTAAAAAAGATATACAATTGAATTCAAGCTGTTTAAACAACTCCGAAACACTGTCCCACTAAAACCGGGCAAATCCCAAGTGATAAAATTTATGGGATAATAATGCTAAGTATATTGGGAAGAAAGCAAAAAATAAGTTGGAAAAAGATATCCAATGTCATTTAACACATTTTGAGGCAAAGGTAATTCCGTTAATATATAAACTTTCGGCTTCTTTTTTGAAGGTAATGATGCCATAAAAAATAAGTGGCCATACTGCGATACGGTTTCCAGCTTTCGGCCAACGACAACATCTCGGTTTTATCTTTACACCCAAATAATTCTTTTAGTGTATTCACTAACGCAATGTCTCCTATCGGAAATATATCGGGCGATTGCAAGCAAAACATCAAATACACATCGATAGTCCAATGTCCGATGCCTTTGACTTGGATTAACTCGTTTCTCACATCGTCGCGATGTTTTTCTGAAAGTGTTTCTAAGACCAATTCTTTATTCAGAATGGCTTCCGCTAAAGCTTTGAGGTAACTGCTTTTTTGCCGACTCACACCACAGGCTCGCAAAACCTCATCAGAAGCTAACAAAATCAATTGCGGAGTGACTTCGCCCAAAGCATTTTCAATTTTTACATAACAAGCTCTAGCGGATTCTAAGGAAACTTGTTGCTCTAAAATCAGTTTAACCAGCGTTTGAAAACCTTCAGGTCTGGTGGGCACAAGCGGATTGCCGTATTGGACATGCAGCGCTTTAAAAACTGCATCCTTCTCAACCAAAAAAGCAATGGCTTCCTGCATGATTAGAAATAAAACCCAAAGGATCCTTTGATGGTGAAGTTACTCGTATCAGGCACATCTCTGTAATTCGCGCGCCAAGCGAAATCCAAACGGAATACTTTGAAAATATTTCCGATTCCCGCACTGTATTCCCAGTATGGTTTTTCCGGCGCTTGGTACACTAAGCCCGAGGCATTGATGGCTCTGTTTTCATCAGACACGGTTCCGTAAACACCTCTTACGCCAATGATTTCTCTCAGGTTTAATTTTCGGATACCCGGAATTCGAGCGAAAATTTTTCCGTTAAAATTATGTTCCCATTGCAAAGTAGCATATTCATCGGCCACAAATTCGTAGAAATTAAGATTACTGAAAGTATTTTGTATAATGAAATAGGTTTGATTCCCCGGCACCACACTCATCAACCCCAGTGGCACCTGACCGAACGTTTTTCCTAATTCCATAGTGAAATTGGAACGCCCTAAAGGCCCGATAACAACAGGTTGTTTATAATACAATTGGATTTTTTGATAATCGAAATCGCTGTCGATTAAACCTTTAAAACCTTGACTATAGTTGATAAAGAAACGGCTGTACGGACTGTCGACTTCTCTTCTTTCTACACCGTAACCGATGGTTTTTCGTTTCGGCGTATATTCTACTTGTAAGTTCAGTTCCGATTGTTTCACTTCGCTGGCCGTAGTGGTAAAAGTGTTATCGGTAAAATAATTCAAACTAAAGGTTTCGGAGGCCGATTCGAGTGTACGATAAGAAAAACCTAATTGGAAGGTTAAATTCTTCACCGGTTCCATTTCCACCGCTAGTGTACTCAAGTTGATGTTGGTCAGTTTTCCGTTGGCCGCCGTAGTAAACAACCCTGAAGAGGCGTAACTTCTACCCAAAACATCATTAGTAGTTGTTAAACTGGCACCTATTTGCTCCACATCTCTTCGATTACCTCCTGAGATAATGACACGGTTCTTTTTGTCAACCATCCATTTTCCGGAAACGCCGTATTTGAATTTATTGTCATCGAAACCATAAGCCGTATAAGCTTGAATACGCCATAAATCGTTTGGCCCGAAATAAGTTCTTCCACCGGCTCGCAAGCGCCAACCTTCTACATCATTGAAACCTACAGTAGAAAAAATCGGTCCGTAATCGAGTTTCCATTTCGGAATTTCAATGTAACCGCTACCTAAAATCGACACCAAACTGTACATTTGTTTGAATCGCTTCACGGTTTTTAAGGTGTCAATCATTTTGTAAATTCCAACCTCATCTTTGTTGAGTCGCTCAAAACGATTTTCTTCCCAATAGGCATCGGATTTGGCATACACGGAATTGTCTATGTAGTTGACTTCTTCTTTGTAGAATTTCTCCGGTTTCTTTTCATCGAACTTAAAATTGCGATATAAAGTGGTCCTTTTTCCGTAAACTCCTTTCGATTCTTCTTTTTTGCGAAGGGCAAAATCCGACATCATATAATCACGCGTTGGCAAGAACACCGAATCATTCAATACTTCAAATTCTTGTTCGATGTAAATGTCTTTTACCCAGTTGATGTTGGCGCTTTTGGTCACCGCCATGTTGATGGTTTTGATAGCGAAAGTGGAATCGTTTACCCAAAAATCGCCTTTAAAAGTCAGCTCATTTTTACGACGCGGATAGAACACGATGTTGTAACACCATTTATTGTCAATGTAAGCCGTATCGGTCAACACATAATTGTACACATCAATTCCGGTGCGCGATAACGGACTGACAAAACTCTTGTCAAAAAAGTTCAAATAGTTATCATAAATATCGAAATCGTTGTACAAATCTTTAATAAACATATTCACGCCATCGCCGTTGCCTAAACCTGAATTTTTGTTGGCTTTGAGAATTTCTTTGGTCTTTTTGGCTTCGTTATCGCCATAATAATCCGAAAGTGATTCGTTGATAAAGATGGGTAAATAGGTTTTACCGGTAACGCTGGATGTATCGATATTTTTAAAGACGAACTCCATGCCTTTGAAGAGCTTATTTTTCATGAAAGCACTGTCAATGGTATTCATATCAAACTCTACTTTCTCGTATTTTTCGTATTGGTATTGCTTGAACATTTTCAAGCCGTTTTTACGACGGCGTTCCCAAATCTTGCGCAAGATATCTAACGCAGGATTGTCTTTTTTGGATGTTTTTCCGGCGTAAATCTTAACTTCTTTCAAGGCGTTACCTTCTGTTAACACAACTTTAAAGTCGTAATTTACCAACTTAGGCAACTTGACTTCTTTATCGGGAAACCCTACAAACGAAACGATAATAGCGGTGTAATTGTTAGGTGATTCGATGTAAAATCTTCCGTCTTCATTCGATACCACGCCTACTTGCGAACCTTTAAACACAATATTAGCATAAGGTATTGGTTGGTTGGTATTGTCGAGAACAATTCCACTTACCTTGGTTTGAGCAGACAGACTACAAACCATCAACAAAACAACTAGTGTAAATATTTTTTTCATGGGCAAAAAAAAACTTCATCTCTTTGATCAGATGAAGTTTCAAATATAGTTATTTAGGTTACTAGATTTCAGACTTCATGGAATTTTAGAGTTTTTCTAACATTCCGCCGGTCTAGTAGTCTGTAAAATTATTTGTACGTTACTTTTTTTACCGCTTTAATTACATCATCGGCATTAGGCAACCATTCTTTCAACAAAGTTGGAGAATAAGGCGCCGGTGTATCTGCTGTTGTAATTCTTTGGATAGGCGCATCTAAATAATCAAAAGCTCTTTCCTGAACCATGTAAGTCACTTCAGAAGCAACGCTGGCAAAAGGCCAAGCTTCTTCCAAAACTACCAAACGATTGGTTTTCTTAACCGAGTTGATGATGGTATCATAATCCATTGGACGAACTGTTCTCAAATCGATAATTTCACAAGAAATACCATCTTTAGCTAATTCATCAGCAGCAATAAAAGCTTCTTTAATGATTTTACCAAACGATACGATAGTGACATCGGTACCTTCTCTTTTAACATCGGCAACGCCTAACGGAATAGTGTATTCTTCTTCAGGCACTTCACCTTTGTCGCCATACATTTGCTCTGATTCCATAAAGATTACTGGGTCGTTATCACGGATAGCTGACTTCAATAAACCTTTAGCATCGTAAGGTGTTGATGGCACTACCACTTTCAATCCAGGCGTATTGGCATACCAATTTTCAAAGGCTTGCGAGTGTGTAGCACCCAATTGTCCCGCAGAAGCTGTTGGACCACGGAAAACCATCGGCATTGGAAATTGTCCGGCCGACATTTGGCGCATTTTGGCCGCGTTGTTAATAATTTGATCAATCCCAACCAAAGAGAAATTGAATGTCATGAATTCCACTATCGGTCGGCAACCGTTCATTGCTGAACCCACGGCAATTCCTGCAAAACCAAGTTCTGCAATCGGGGTATCAATCACTCTTTTCGGACCGAACTCATCCAACATTCCTTTAGAAGCTTTGTAAGCACCGTTGTATTCGGCTACTTCCTCACCCATTAAATAAACTGACTCGTCGCGACGCATTTCTTCGCTCATCGCCTCGGCAACTGCTTCTCTAAATTGTATCGTTCTCATATTTCGGATTGTGTTACTGTCTATAATTTTGAAAGGCAAAAATAAAAATTAAATACGATTAAAAAACATTTCTGTAGGTTAAATAACGGCTTAAAATGATACATCGCTCGTTCAGCCAATTTGAACCTGCTACGAAATCGATTGAAATTTGAAAAAATATTATGCGCGCATATAAAAATTAGAAATATATTTTATACTTTTACGGTCAGAAAAAAATTCACTTAATAAACGCAACAATGAAAATATTAGTTTGCATCAGTCACGTGCCTGATACTACTTCAAAAATTAACTTTGTGAACGGTGATGCGGAATTTGACACCAATGGCGTACAATTCGTAATCAACCCTAACGACGAGTTCGGACTAACCAGAGCCATTTGGTTCCAAGAGCAACAAGGTGCCAATGTAACAGTGGTTAATGTAGGCGGACCGGATACAGAGCCAACTCTGAGAAAAGCTTTAGCCATCGGCGCCAACGAAGCAATTCGCGTAAACGCTAACCCTACCGACGGATTTTTTGTAGCCAAGCAATTAGCCGAAGTGGTAAAACAAGGCCAATACGACTTGGTAATCTGCGGTAAAGAATCGTTGGATTACAATGGCGGAATGGTTCCGGGGATGTTAGCCGGTTTGTTGGACTACAACTTTGTGAACTCTTGTACCGAATTAACTATCGACGGCAGTGCAGCCAAAGCGGCTCGTGAAATCGACGGCGGAAAAGAAACTATTTCAGCTTCATTGCCATTAGTAATCGGAGGTCAAAAAGGATTGGTTGAAGAGAAAGACTTACGCATTCCAAACATGCGCGGAATCATGACCGCCAGAACCAAAGTGTTAACTGTATTAGAACCGGTAAGCGCTAACAACAATACCAAAGCGGTAAAATTTGAAAAACCGGCTCCGAAATCGGCTGTAAAATTATTTGCTGCGGACGATTTAGACGGCTTAATCAACGCTTTACACAACGAAGCAAAGGTAATTTAGTATTCAGTGTTCAGTCTCAGTAGGCAGTTTTTAACCTACAACTTAGAACGTACAACTTAAAACAAAAAAATCATGTCATTATTAATATATGCAGAATCGGCCGACGGAAAATTCAAAAAAGTAGCTTTTGAATTAGCGTCGTATGCCAAAAAAGTAGCCGAATCATTAGGCACCACTGTTACAGCTGTAACGGTAAACGCCGGAAACGTATCGGATTTATCCAAATACGGTGTTGACAAAGTATTAAAAGTAACCAATGATAAATTGGGCAACTTTAACGCCAAAGCCTACGCAGATGTTGTGAAACAAGCCGCTCAAAAAGAAGGCGCCAAAGTAATTTTATTGTCATCTACTACCGACAGTTTGTACATGGCACCATTGGTAGCCGTTGGCTTAGAAGCCGGATTTGCTTCTAACGTTGTTGGATTACCAATAAGTACTTCACCTTTCCAAGTAAAGAGAACAGCTTTTTCTAACAAAGCCTTCAACATCACAGAAATTGCTACCGATGTCAAAGTATTGAGCTTGGCCAAAAACTCTTACGGGGTTTTTGAAAGTGCTGCTTCAACTACGGAAGAAGATTTCGCACCAAGCTTAAACGAAGCCGATTTCAACGTAAAAGTAGCTTCAGTAGAAAAAGCAACCGGAAAAGTAACCATCGCCGATGCTGATGTAGTAGTTTCGGGAGGTCGTGGATTAAAAGGTCCTGAAAATTGGGGTATATTGGAAGATTTAGCCTCAGTTTTAGGCGCTGCCACCGCTTGTTCTAAACCGGTATCCGATTTGGGTTGGAGACCTCACAGTGAGCACGTAGGCCAAACCGGAAAACCGGTAGCTACCAATTTGTATATCGCCGTGGGTATCTCAGGAGCGATCCAGCACATCGCCGGAATCAACTCTTCCAAAGTAAAAGTAGTCATCAATAGCGATGCCGAAGCGCCGTTCTTTAAAGTAGCGGACTACGGAATTGTAGGTGATGCTTTCGATATTTTACCTCGCTTAACAGAAAAGCTGGCAGCCTTCAAAGCACAAAACGCATAAGCTTTTACACATACTTAACAAAGAGTCGTTGAAAACAAATTTCAGCGGCTCTTTTTTTATGCTTCTGATTTTAAGAAGCGAAAAGTTTTTGTTACTTTGCAGTCCGTATTCCTGCCATACGTTTCAATCTTTTTTTGTTCGTTCACGTTTTGATTTTTCGTCAAGTACCGAGTACACAAAAAAAGGATTTTCACTCCTGTCAGGGCTATGAAGGATTTGTATTGAATGTCGGGAAACTTGATTTCCTAAATATTCAATCTGAAATCTAAAATCTAAAATCAGCAATCTAAAATCTAAATGAGTTTAGTAAAACTAACTATCAAAGGAATATCATACAGCCAAACACAAAACGGTGCTTACGCCCTAATTCTTAATGAAGTAGACGGCGAAAGAAAACTCCCTATTGTCATAGGTGCTTTCGAAGCACAATCTATTGCCATCGCCTTAGAAAAAGAAATCAAACCACCACGTCCGTTAACGCACGACTTGTTCAAAAGTTTTGCTGACCGCTTTGACATTGTCGTGAAACAAGTCATCATCCACAAATTGGTTGATGGTGTTTTCTACTCGAGTATCATTTGCGAACGCGATAAAATAGAGGAAATTATCGACGCAAGAACATCAGATGCCATTGCCTTGGCACTGCGATTCAACGCTCCGATTTTTACATACAAAAACATTTTGGACAAAGCCGGCATTTACCTCAACACCAATCCGGCCGACATCGACAATCAAAATGCAGATGATGATGGTGTATTGTCTACTCCTGAAACTTTCGGACTTGACAGCGATGGCAATGCAGGTGACGCTTATGTCAGCATGAGTCTGACCGAATTGCACGAAGCTTTAGAGAAAGCCGTTCAAGACGAAGATTACGAAAAAGCGGCCAAAATAAGAGACGAAATTTCAAAAAGAGAATCGTAAAAAGTTGTAGGTTATAAGTTGTATGCTAAACAATTTAAAACCTAGAACTTACAACATAAAACTTACAACCCAATGAAGCAGTACCACGATTTAATGCGACACGTTTTAGAAAACGGTTGTCAAAAAGGAGACCGAACCGGAACCGGAACCAAAAGTGTATTCGGCTATCAAATGCGATTTGATTTGAGCGAAGGCTTCCCTATGGTAACTACCAAAAAACTGCATTTAAAATCGATTATTTACGAATTGCTTTGGTTTTTAAAAGGCGATACTAACATAGGTTATTTAAAAGAAAACGGCGTTAAAATTTGGGATGAATGGGCTGATGAAAACGGCGATTTAGGTCCGGTTTACGGCCACCAATGGCGCAATTGGAACAGTGAAGAAATCGACCAAATCACAGAATTAATCGAAACTTTAAAAACCAATCCAAACAGCCGACGCATGTTGGTTTCGGCTTGGAATCCATCGGTGTTACCGGATACATCCAAATCGTTTGCCGAAAATGTAGCCAACGGAAAAGCGGCTTTACCGCCATGCCACGCCTTCTTTCAGTTTTATGTAGCCGACGGCAAATTGTCTTGTCAACTCTACCAAAGAAGCGCTGATATTTTCTTAGGCGTTCCGTTCAATATTGCTTCGTATGCCTTGTTTACCATGATGATTGCTCAAGTTTGCGATTTACAGGTGGGCGAATTCATTCATACGTTTGGCGACGCACACATTTACAACAACCATTTCGAACAAGTCGAATTGCAATTGTCACGTGAACCAAGACCTTTACCGAAAATGATTTTAAATCCGGAAGTAAAAAATATCTTCGATTTTACTTTTGAGGATTTCACCTTAGTCGACTATGATCCGCATCCGCATATCAAAGGACAAGTAGCGGTATAAAACAAAAAATCCGTCTCGGTTTCGAGACGGATTTTTTTCTAACCAAAACTAAAACCTATAGTGCCAAAACACTATTTTCTGAACCGGCAAACTCGTTGTATGCATAACGGTCAGCCTCAGGATCATTCACATAGGAACCATCCACTAAATATTTAAACTCAAAAGTGTTGTCTTTGGGTAAATCAAAAGTTGCTTTGAAAGTGCCGTTTTTCAATTTAGACAACTCTCCTTCAGCCGGATTCCAATTATTGAAATCACCAACCACTGCAGCCGCATTGGCTTCTTTAGCTTCGATTGAAAATGTAACTTTTACAACCGGTTTCGTCTTAATAACTTGCTTTTTAATAGCCATAACTATTTCATTTATAGATTACTGTAGCAAAGTAAAGCGATTTTAGAGTAGCTTTTACAAGCCTTTTTATTTTTACGACATTACCAAAAAGAGCGCCTGTTTAAAAGAAGATTTACAATTTCCATAGCCTTTAATTTTACATCTGCTGTTAAGAAATCGGTTTCGTAATACATTATCTTAAAAACAGATTTTACTGTTTTGAAAATAAATTTTACCTTTAAACCATAAATTTCGTCTTATGGAGCCCAACCAACACGAATTATACGAATATGCACGCAATCGTATCCAACAAAAAAAGCGATTGTTCCAGCATTTTATAGTTTTTGTAATTGGCTGTGTGTTTTTGTTTGCGGCCAACCATATCCTTTCCTATCACGATGAAACCAATTGGTGGATTTGGGTAGCCAGTTTGTGGTGTTGTTTGTTTGTTTTTCACGTTGTCAAAGTGTTGATTACCGACAGTTTTATGAATAAAAATTGGGAACGCGCCCAAATAGACAAACTCATGCTCAAACAAACCAAAAAAATCGAACAACTTAAAAACGACTTAGAAAACGCCAAATCCAACCTATAATGATTACAGTAATAGCCGCAGTGGCGGAAAACAATGCACTGGGAAAAGAAAACCAACTGCTCTGGCATTTACCCGATGATTTTAAGAGATTCAAAACCCTAACTTCGGGACATTACATTATTATGGGACGAAAAACATTTGAAAGTTTTCCGAAACCCTTACCCAACCGTACCCACGTTATCATTTCGCGCCAAGCCAACTACCAACCGGAAGGCTGTATAGTGGTAAACTCGCTGGAACAAGCCATAGAAGCTTGTCCGAAAACAGAAGAAGTTTTCATTATTGGTGGTGGAGAAATTTACCGTCAATCCATTGCGGTGGCGGACAAACTCGACTTGACTAAAGTACACGCCACTTTCGAAGCGGACACATATTTCCCGGAGGTTGACCTTTCTGAATGGCAATTGGTTTTCGAAGAATACCATCCTAAAGACGAACGACACGACTTCGCCTTTACTTTTCAAACCTACTTGAGAAAGTAACCTCTAATAACCGTAGCCGGCGAAAACTTTTTTCAAAACTTTGACCCTAAGGAACTTTGCAACTCTGCACTTTAATAGCGTATATTTGCAGAAAATTGCAACCATGTCAAAGCAAATCACTCCTTACAAAGAATCTACTTTAGGTAAAAAAGAGCAAGTAACCCAAATGTTCGATAACATTTCGGGGGAATACGATGGTTTGAATCGGGTGATTTCTTTAGGAATTGATATGAAATGGCGTAAAAAAGTCATTGCCTTAGTCAAAGCTCATAATCCAAAAATTGCCCTTGACATTGCCACCGGAACCGGAGATTTAGCCATTATGATGGCTGAGGCTACAGCTGCTGAAAAAATTATAGGGTTGGATTTATCGGTGGGTATGTTAAATATTGGCAAGAAAAAAATACTCGACAAAAATTTAGCCGATAAAATAGAAATGGTCGTGGGCGACAGCGAAAACATTCCGTATCCCGACAATCATTTTGACGCCATTACCGTATCCTTTGGCATTCGTAATTTTGAAACTTTAGAGAAAGGTTTGGCAGAAATTTACCGCGTGTTAAAACCGGGTGGTCTTTTTGTGATTTTAGAAACTTCGGTACCAACAAAATTCCCTTTCAAACAAGGCTATGCTTTCCACACTAAAGTAATTTTGCCTTTAGTGGGCAAGTTGTTTTCTAAAGACAACAGCGCTTATGGTTATTTGTCGGAATCGGCAAGCCATTTCCCGTTTGGCGAAGCACTAAACAATATTTTAAGAAAAGTTTCGTTTATAGACTGTAAAGCCATGCCGCAAACTTTTGGCGTGGCCACCATTTATACCGCGACCAAAAAATAAAATATGTACTTTAGCCAAAGCATGAAGAAGTTAATTGTCCTATTTTTACTTATCTCCTCCGTTTCCCAAGCGCAATTTGGGAAAAGTACTTTTTCAAAAGATCCTATCATCAATTTGGAGAACTTTGACAAGCAACGCGTGTATTGGGGTTACTTTTTAGGCTTTAGTACTTTCGATTTTAAAACCGATTATAAAGTTCCTGGACAAGACATTAATGTAAAAGGCAACAGCGGATTTAACGTAGGTTTGGTTGGTGCCTTACGCCTTCATGAATACGTTGAATTGCGCTTTGAACCCGGATTGTATTACGCCAGTCGTACCCTAACCTATCCCGGATTTACCAATGACCGAGATGCCATTCGTGAAGTAAAAGCCACGTATATTGATTTTCCGTTGATGCTGAAATTTTCTTCGTTGCGCACCGGAAATGTCAGACCTTATTTATTAGGCGGTGTAGGCGCGACTTTAAACTTATCCAGCAATTCTAAATCGAAAGACGACAACTCCGAACAAAAATTCAGAGTACAACCTTGGACCAATAATTATACGTTTGGATTTGGTATCGATTTGTATTTTGAATACTTCAAATTCTCTCCTTCGATTCGTGGTGTATTCGGATTTGGCGATGAATTGATTCGCGATGACGACCCGAACAGTCCGTGGACGGGCAATATCGAATCGCTGAAAACCCGAGCGGTATTAATCAACTTTACGTTCCACTAAGAATTTCTTCTGAACTCGCTTAAAAAAATTGCTGTAGCAGTGGCTACATTCAAGCTTTCCGTTTGTTGCAGATTGCCGAATCTTGGGATGGCGATTCGATTTTTTATCTTTTGTTCCAAAGCCGGAGAAATACCGTTGGCTTCGTTTCCGAAAATCAAAATCCCTTCCGAAGGCAAAGACTCTTTGTAGATGTTTTTCCCATCCATAAAAGTTCCGAAAACAGGTAAAGTTATTTCCGAGATAAAAGTGGCTAAGTCAACATAATTTACCTGAACGCGACTCACAGAACCCATAGTAGCCTGAATCACTTTCGGATTGTATAAGTCGACCGTTTCTTTGGAACACAACAACTGGGTAACGCCAAACCAATCACACAACCGAATGATGGTTCCCAAATTACCCGGATCTCTAATATCGTCCAAAGCTACAATCAGCCCTTTAAAATCTATTGGTTTAGGAACAGGAATATGAAAAACTGCCAAACAAGAACTTGGTGTATTGAGCGCAGACATGCGTTTCATATCGGCTTCTTTAATCAAGGTTTTTTGCGCTGTAGGTACCGCTTCAAAAATACTTTCGGTCTCAAATAAATGGTCGAGCACGATATTTGATTGCAACAATTCCTGTATTACTTTTACGCCTTCAGCCAAAAACAGCTGATGCTCGTTTCGGTATTTTTTTTGTTGCAAACCGGTAATTAATTTTATTTGGTTTTTACTAACCATAAAATACTGTATTTTTGAATTAAATATTTACACCGCTTGAAAAAGAGTCTCACAAAAATATTACTATTTATTCTAATTGGACTAATTATCTTTGGTTGTAACTCGACCAAAAGAGTTCCCGACGGTAAAAGTTTACTCACCAAAAACAACATCTACATTGACGACAAGAAAGACAATGCCGAGGAAGTCTTCAATCAGTTGTACCAAAAACAGAACAGTGCTATTTTCGGATTTCCGCTTCGTTTGAACATTTACAATTTAGCTAAGCCAAAATCGGACTCGCTTTTTAAAGCCAAAATGATTCAAAATCCGAAACGCTATTACCGCAAAGCCAAATGGTTATCGAAAAAGCAAGTGAAGCGATTGGGAGAATCTTTCCTATATTCGGGTGTGGACAATTTTTTAAGAAAAACAGGCGAAGCTCCGGTTGTTTTAGACACCAGTAGTACCAGAAGATCGTTGAAACGATTGCGTTCATATTTCTATAACAGAGGCTATTTCGACGTTACAACACAGTACAAAATTGACACCGTTGACAAGAAAAAAGTGAAGCTGCGTTACGACATTAAAACCGGCAAACCGTATATTATTGACAGCATCAAAACTTTTATTGCGAGTCCGGCCTTAGATTCCATCTACCAATCCAGAAAACGAAACGCTGTACTCAAATCGAAACAAAAATTTGAGACGGTGACTTTTGATGAAGAGCGCAAGAGAATCACCGAAGATTTCCGCAATAACGGTGCGTTCCGATTCCAACAAAATTACGTTACTTTCGATATTGACACCTTAAAAAAGACGCATATTGCCAATGTTGATTTGGTTATTGAAAATGAATCGATTCGCCTGGAGGATAGCCTAAAAACCAAGCCTTTCGAGTTGTACAAAATCAGCAAGGTTAACATTTTTACCGACCACAATCCGACGAACGCCTCAGCGCCCATCAAAGACAGCGTGGTATATAACGATTTTACCCTCTACAGCACCAACAAGTTAAAATACCGCCCGAAAGCCATTACCGACGGAATTTTTGTAACTAAAGGCAATTATTTTTCCGATTTCAGGTCTTCTATTACGTCGCGATATTTAAGCAATCTCAAGGTATTCAACTATCCGCTGATTCAATATGTAGAAGATAAGACGCAGAAAAACAGTCTGATTGCGAATGTCTATCTGACACCGAGAAAGAAATATACTTTCGGTTTTTCGACCGATTTTACCCATTCCAACATTCAGGATTTCGGGATTACCGGAAACACTTTTTTAGGCATTAGAAATGTATTCAACGGTGCCGAAACTTTTGAAATCGGCTTTAGAGGCAACATTGGTTCTTCTAAAGATTTGGCGAATCCGAACAATACTTTCTTTAATATTTCAGAAATCGGGGTAGATGCCAAGCTCAATTTCCCTCGTATTTTCTTGCCGTTCAAAACCGATAAAATCATCCCTAAAACCATGATACCGTTCACTACATTGAGCGTGGGTTATGCCAAACAAACCAACATCGGTCTCGACAAACAAAACTTTACAAGTTCCTTAACGTACAATTGGACACCAAAACGAAACACCAATTTTAAGTTGGATTTGATCAACATACAGTTTGTTAAAAACCTAAATCCGTCCAACTATTTCAACATTTACCAATCATCCTACAATACTCTAAACGAAATTGCCCAAGATTATCTGCCGGCCACTTCGCCTTACTTCAATCAGGATACCGGTAGATTGCTCATAGAAGACGGAACGAACGGCTTTATCAATGACGTAGCTGCAGGCAACATACCGCTTTCCGTATCTGATGCCAAATCGGTATTGAGTATAGTGGAAAGAAGACAACGTTTGATTGAAAACAACTTGATTTTTGCGACCAACATTTCCTTTACCAAAACCTCCAAAAAAGACTTATTGGACAACGAATTCTTTGCGGTTAAAGCCAAAGTTGAATCGGCCGGAAACTTATTGTCTATTTTAGCGCGTGCCTCCAAACAATTACAAAACCAAAACGGCGCCAACACCTTTTTAGATGTGGAATTTTCGCAATACTTAAAAGGCGAATTTGAATACATCAAGCACTGGGATTTAAGTCGCAAAAAGGTCTTTGCTACCAAAGTTTTTGCCGGTATTGCTGTACCTTACGGCAACTCCGATGACGTACCTTTTTCCCGAAGTTACTTTGCCGGAGGAACCAACGACAACCGCGCTTGGCAATCTTATAGTTTAGGGCCGGGCGCCAGCGGAAGCTTTTTAGATTTTAACGAAGCGAACATGAAATTGGCTTTTAGTGCCGAATTCCGTTTCAACATTTTCCAGCAACTCAATGGAGCCCTTTTCACCGATATCGGAAACATTTGGAACGTATTGGACAACTCTAAAAACGAAGCGGCAATTTTTGAAGGCTTTAAGTCGTTAGAAAACATAGCCGTTGGTAGCGGTTTCGGGTTCCGTTACGACTTTAATTTCTTTATCGTCCGTTTGGATTTAGGGTTCAAAACCTACAACCCTTCGGAGTTTGTTAACGACAAATGGATGAAAGAGATGCGCTTCGATAAATCGGTTTTAAATATTGGAATAAATTACCCTTTCTAAAATCAGAAATTATTATTTTTGTAACCTTAACTTAAAAACGACACAAAACAATGGCTCACAATATCAAACCCGGAGTAGCTACCGGAGACGAAGTTCAAGCAATTTTCAACTACGCTAAAGAAAAAGGATTTGCTTTACCGGCTGTTAACGTAATCGGTTCCAGTACTATTAACGGTGTTTTGGAAACAGCTGCTAAGTTAAACGCACCCGTTATCATTCAGTTTTCCAACGGTGGAGCGCAATTCAATGCCGGAAAAGGACTTTCAAATGCAGGAGAAAAGGCGGCCATTGCCGGAGCAGTTGCCGGAGCCAAACACATCCATACATTAGCCGAAGCTTATGGCGCTACTGTCATTTTACACACCGACCACTGTGCTAAAAAACTTTTGCCTTGGATTGACGGTTTGTTAGACGCTTCTGAAAAACACTTTGCCGAAACCGGAAAACCGTTATACTCTTCTCACATGATTGACTTGTCGGAAGAACCTTTACACGAAAACATCGAAATTTGTAAGGAATACTTGGCTCGTATGAGCAAAATGGGCATGACTTTAGAAATCGAATTAGGTATCACCGGAGGAGAAGAAGATGGTGTAGATAATTCCGATGTAGACAGCTCAAAATTATACACCCAACCGGAAGAAGTAGCTTACGCCTACGAGGAACTGATGAAAGTATCGCCTAAATTTACGATTGCAGCGGCTTTCGGAAACGTTCACGGCGTGTACAAACCGGGCAACGTAAAACTGACACCAAAAATCTTGAAAAACTCTCAGGATTACGTTCAAAATAAATTCAATACCGGAAACAACCCTGTTGATTTTGTATTCCACGGCGGTTCTGGTTCTACTTTGGAGGAAATCAGAGAAGCGATTTCTTACGGAGTAATTAAAATGAATATCGATACCGACTTACAATTCGCTTTCACCGAAGGTATCAGAGATTATATGACCTCAAAAATTGATTATTTAAGAACCCAAATCGGAAGTCCTGAAGGCGCTGATTCTCCAAACAAAAAACACTACGACCCAAGAAAATGGATTCGAGAAGGAGAAGTAACTTTCAACAACCGATTAGAGCAAGCTTTTGCCGACTTGAATAACGTAAACACATTATAAATTTCAAATTACGAATTATGAATTACGATTTCAACTCATAATTCATAATTCACAATTCATAATTCACATTTAGCTATGGCTTGGTTTAAAAGAACAGAAAAAGGAATTCAAACGCCAACTGAAAATAAAAAAGACGTACCAAAAGGACTTTGGTACAAATCACCTACAGGAAAAATTATCGATCAAGATGAACTAGCCCGTAACTTATGGGTAAGTCCGGAAGATGATTTTCACGTAAGAATTGGCAGTAAAGAATACTTTGAAATTTTGTTTGACAACAACGAATTCAAAGAGTTAGATGCCAAAATGACTTCCAAAGATCCTTTGAACTTTGTTGACACTAAAAAGTATTCGGATCGTTTAAAAGACGCCATTGACAAAACCGGTTTGAAAGATGCGGTTCGTACCGGCGTTGGTAAGTCCAAAGGGAAAGATTTAGTGGTTTGTTGTATGGACTTTGCCTTTATTGGTGGTTCGATGGGTGCTGTGGTTGGTGAAAAAATCGCACGTGGTATTGACTACGCCATCAAACACAATACGCCGTTTGTTATGATTTCTAAATCGGGTGGTGCTCGTATGATGGAAGCTGCTTATTCGTTGATGCAGTTGGCCAAAACATCGGCTAAATTAGCACAATTGGCCGAAGCTAAAATTCCGTACATCTCTTTGTGTACAGATCCGACTACCGGAGGAACAACAGCTTCTTATGCCATGTTGGGCGATATCAATATTTCAGAACCGGGCGCTTTGATTGGTTTTGCCGGTCCGCGTGTAGTGCGTGATACGACCGGAAAAGATTTACCCGAAGGATTCCAAACTGCCGAATTCGTTTTAGACCACGGCTTCCTGGATTTCATCGCTCACCGAAAAGAATTGAAAAACAAAATCAATTTGTACATCGATTTGATTTTAAATCAAGATATTCGATAAGTCATTTTCGTTAAAAGTAAAAAAGGCACAAATTCTAGTTTGTGCCTTTTTTTATGTTGTAAATAAAAATGTATTCCGATTTACATTCCGCTTCGAATCGCTTCTATCGGATCTAATTTTGAAGCTGAAATAGCCGGTAAAATTCCTGCAATTAAACCGATAACAATGGCTAATCCTGAGCCTAACATAATATTACTGAAACTTAGCACAAACTCGAAGTCGAGTAATTTGGTTAATCCCATAGCAATTAACCAAACCAATATAATACCTATAATACCTCCAATCAAACAAAGAATTACTGCTTCGAATAAAAATTGAAATAAAATAAATCGGTTTTTGGCTCCGAGTGATTTTTGGATACCAATTAAGTTGGTCCGTTCTTTTACGGAAACAAACATAATATTGGCTACACCAAATCCACCAACCAACAAAGAAAATCCTGCTATAATCCAACCACCAATGTTCATGCTACCGATAATGCCATCCAACATTTCGGTAAATCCTGAGAATACATTGATAAAAAAATTATCTATTTCTCCTGTTTTAACACCTCTGAAAGCGCGTAACTTTTGTGACAAATCTGCTTTAAAAGCCTCCATATCAATCCCTTTCTTAGGCTTGATTACAATTACTGGTGTCATAAAATCGTTATTCTCACCAAATTTTCTTCTGATGAAATTTACCGGAATAAAGGCTGAACTGTCATCATTTCCAAACATTGCGTTTCCCTGTTTTTTGAGCACGCCAATCACTGTAAATCGCTGTCCATACAAACGCATTTGCTTACCAATTGGATCAAAATCACCAAAAAGATTTTGAGCTAAATCATAACCAATCACTGCAACTGCCGCACCCGAATTGGACTCGGATTCGTTATAAAAACGCCCTTCCGAAAACTCTAATCCTTGAATATCTATAAACTCATAAGAAACCGGAACTACATTAACATTACTCACCGATTTGTCTTCGTATTTCACCGTTTCGGAATTTAAGAAAATTTGAAAACAAAACTCCTGGGCATCGGGTAAGGCACTTTTTAAATATTCATATTCTGTATAGGTCACATCCGGAAATTGATCCCTTTTCCAACGAGGAATATCGCTAGGTCCAAAAGTTCCTTTAAATAAATAAATGGTATTCTTGTCTAGACTACTTAAATCTTTTTTAATTTTTTGGTCTAACGAATCAACTGCTGCCAATACAGCAATGATTGAAAAGATACCAATAGTCACTCCAAGGAGTGAAAGTAAAGTACGTAACTTGTTGTTTCGCAACGCATTCATAGCAAAAGCAAAACTTTCTTTGAGCAGTCTAAAATAAAGTAACATACAGCGGATTTATCTATGGGTAAATTTCCATAAAATTAATGGAAATCCCTATTATTTTTTGTTTCGTTTTATTTGTGTCAAAAAACCACAGATTGTTACAAATCAAACTTGAATATTGCTTTTAAAAAAACTACTTTTGCGGTCTTATTAGAAACAACTTTTTTACACTCACAACACAACAACTATGAACACAACAAAAAACATCCAGTCGGCCCTAATTTCGGTCTTTTACAAAGATGGTTTAGAACCGATTGTTCGCAAACTACACGAACAAAACGTAACAATTTACTCTACCGGCGGAACCGAAGAATTTATCAAGCAACTCGGCATTCCCGTAGTTCCGGTGGAAGACGTTACCTCCTATCCATCTATCTTAGGCGGCCGCGTTAAAACCTTGCATCCTAAAGTATTTGGTGGTATTTTGAACCGTCAGGACAACGAAAGCGATGCTCAACAGATGGCTGAATACCAAATTCCGCAAATCGATTTGGTGATTGTCGACTTATATCCGTTTGAAAAAACAGTTGCTTCCGGAGCGAGTGAAGCCGATATTATTGAGAAAATTGATATCGGTGGAATTTCACTAATTCGCGCAGCAGCCAAAAACTTTAAAGACACCGTTATCATTGCTTCGGTAAATGAGTATGGATTTTTGTTCGATTTATTGACCACACAAAACGGCGCCACCACTTTGGAGCAAAGACGAGCGTTAGCGACTAAAGCATTCAATGTGTCTTCGCACTACGATTCGGCTATCTTTAATTATTTCAACCAAAATCAAGAAGAAACCGTTTTAAAAATCAGTGAGCAAAAAGGTCAAGTGTTGCGTTACGGAGAAAATCCACATCAAAAAGGATTTTTCTTCGGTGATTTCGACGCTATGTTTACCAAATTACACGGCAAAGAATTATCATATAACAATTTGTTGGATGTGGATGCTGCGGTGAATCTGATTTTAGAATTCAAGGAAAACGAACCGACTTTTGCCATATTAAAACACAACAATGCTTGCGGTTTAGCCTCTCGAAACACGATGAAAGAAGCGTATTTAGCCGCTTTGGCAGGAGATCCGACTTCGGCATTTGGTGGTGTATTGATTGCCAATGGTAACATAGACGAAGCTACAGCCGGTGAAATCAACAGTTTATTCTGTGAAGTTGTGATTGCGCCAAGTTTTGACGAGAAAGCAATCGCTATCTTATCTGAAAAGAAAAATAGAATTATTTTAATTTTAAAAGAAACCGCGCTGCCTCAAACCAACGTTAGAACTTGTTTGAACGGTGTTTTGGTGCAAGAAAGAAATAACATCACAGACAATAAATCGCACTTGACTTACGTTACTAACAGTAAGCCAACCGAACAAGAAATTGAAGATTTGCTTTTTGCTTCAAAAATTTGCAAAAATACCAAGTCGAATACAATAGTGTTAGCAAAAAACAGTACATTAGTAGCATCGGGCACAGGACAAACTTCCAGAGTTGATGCTTTAAAACAAGCCATTGAAAAAGCCAATACTTTCGGATTTGATTTGAACGGAGCGGTAATGGCCAGTGATGCTTTTTTCCCGTTTCCGGATTGTGTAGAAATTGCTCACAACGCAGGAATCACGGCTGTTATTCAGCCCGGTGGTTCAATAAAAGATGAATTGAGCATTAATTTTTGCAACGAAAATAAAGTTGCAATGGTATTTACAGGAACACGTCATTTTAAACATTAATTTGTTTAACTTTGTGCGTTAAAATTTTATATAAACATTTAAACCCTTAAAAGACTTATGGGATTTTTTGATTTCATGACCGAGGATATCGCTATTGACCTTGGTACAGCCAATACGCTGATAATTCACAACGACAAAGTTGTAATTGATAGTCCGTCAATTGTAGCCCGTGATCGAATATCAGGTAAAATCATTGCGGTTGGAAAAGAAGCCAATATGATGCAAGGTAAAACCCATGAAAACATCAAAACCATACGTCCTTTGAAAGATGGTGTTATTGCCGATTTCGATGCTTCGGAAAAAATGATCAGTATGTTTATCAAAAGCATACCGGCCTTGAAGAAGAAAATGTTTACACCGGCTTTGCGCATGGTGGTTTGTATACCTTCCGGTATTACAGAAGTAGAAATGCGCGCGGTAAAAGAATCGTGTGAACGCGTTAACGGAAAAGAAGTATACTTGATTCACGAACCTATGGCAGCAGCTATTGGTATCGGTATTGACATTATGCAACCGAAAGGAAACATGATTGTAGATATTGGAGGCGGAACTACAGAAATTGCAGTAATTGCTTTAGGCGGAATTGTTTGTGATAAATCGGTTAAAATTGCCGGTGACGTTTTCACAAACGATATCGTTTACTACATGAGAACCCAACACAATTTATTTGTGGGAGAAAGTACTGCCGAGAAAATCAAAATCACTATCGGAGCGGCCACTGACGATTTAGAAACACCGCCGGATGATATGTCCGTACAAGGCCGTGACTTGTTGACCGGAAAACCAAAACAAGTAGAAGTATCGTTCAGAGAAATTGCCAAAGCTTTAGATAAATCTATCCAACGTATTGAAGATGCGATTATGGAAACCTTATCGCAAACACCGCCGGAATTAGCGGCCGACATTTACAATACCGGTATTTACTTAGCCGGTGGAGGTTCGATGTTAAGAGGTTTAGACAAGCGTATTTCTCAAAAAACAGATTTACCGGTATACATTGCTGAAGATCCGTTAAGAGCTGTAGTTCGCGGTACCGGAATGGCTCTTAAAAACATACCGAAATTCAGAAGCATACTTATTAAATAGTATTGGGTTACCACACCGAATACTTCCGACTCAATACTGAACACTGAAGACTAGAAAAAGATGCAGCAAATAGTTAATTTTATTTTAAAAAACAGTAATCGCTTACTGTTTTTGCTGCTTTTGGTCATATCGCTCTCGCTTACCATTCAGTCGCATTCTTACCACAAAAGTAAAGTCATCAGTTCAGCAAATTTCTTTACCGGTGGGATATATGAAAGAGTGAATAACATCAACGAATATTTCAATTTGAAATCACAAAACGAAGAATTGGCTATGGAAAATGCCCGTTTAAAATCGTTGTTGTTCAATCAAAAAGACACCACCAAACTACCGGAGATTGATTCCATTAAAGGCGTTAAAAAAACGGATATCATTGTATCAAAAGTCATCCACAACTCTTACAGTGTCTTCGAAAATTATCTGACCATTAACAACGGTTCCGCTTCGGGCATCAAACGCAATATGGGCGTAATCAACAGCGCGGGAATTGTGGGCATAGTTGATAAAACCTCTAAAAATTACGCTACTATCATCAGTATACTGAATGTTAAATCGCAAATCAACGCCAAAATCAAAAAGTCAAATCACTTTGGCTCGTTGGTTTGGAACGGAAAAAGCACAGGTTTTGTGCAATTGATTGACGTACCAAGGTTGGCCGGCGTGCGAAAAGGCGATACTATAGTTACCGGTGGACAATCCATTATTTTCCCGGAAAACATAGGCATTGGTACCATTGATAAAGTATATATAGATGATGTAACGAATTATTACACGTTAGATATTAAGTTGTTTAATGACATGACCAATCTGGGCCATGTTTACATCATTAAAAACAAAGATGCCGACGAAATTACCAAACTAGAAAATCAAAATAAAAAAGATGAATAGTGCTTTACTTGGAAATATTGCCCGCTTCATCTTGTTGCTTTTCGCGCAAGTTTTGATTTTTAACCGCATTGATTTGTTTGGCTTTATCAATCCGTTTCCGTATATCCTTTTCGTTATCCTTTTCCCGGTAAACGGAAACAAAACCGGACTCTTAGCTGCCAGTTTCTTCTTGGGTTTATTGATGGATATGTTTTGCAATTCGGGCGGCGTTCATGCTGCAGCATGTATAACTTTGGCCTATTTCAGACCGGCTATTTTTAAATTTTCTTTCGGATTGAGTTATGAATACCAAACCGTAAAACTCAACGATGTTTTAACACCGGAACGCTTTTCCTTTTTATTGATAGCCGTAGTGCTACACCATTCGATTATGTTTTTGCTGGAAGTTTTTAAATTGAGCTTCCTGTGGGAAATTTTATGGCGTACTTTTTTAAGTACTATCTTCACCCTTATCACTTGTATTATTATAATTTACATTATAAAGCCAAGTAAACGATGAGAAAAGTTTTATTGCCTACCATCATTTTTGTGGCTACCGCTTTATTGGTGCTGCGGTTATTTTATTTACAGGTTATTGACGACACCTTAAAACTAAAGTCAGATAATAACGCCATCAAGATTAAATACGAATATCCCGAAAGAGGTTACATTTACGACCGAAACGGTAAACTTTTAGTGGCTAACCAACCGTCTTACGATATTATGGTTATCCCAAAAGATGTGAAAGATATTGACACTATGGAGTTTTGTCAGTTGCTAAACATCACCAAAGAAGATTTTCTGAAAAAAATTGCCAAAGCCAAAGTGTACAGTCCGAGGCTGCCTTCGTTGTTTTTAGCGCAGTTGAACAAAAAAGAATACGCCGCTTTTCAAGAAGTACAGCGCAATTTCAGCGGTTTTTACATTCAGAAACGTTCCCTTCGTGATTACCAAGTTTCTGTTGGTGCCAACATTTTCGGTTTCATCACTCAAGTGAATGAAAGCATCATCGAAAAAAATAAATACTATAAATCCGGTGATTTGATTGGCAAACAAGGTGTAGAAGAAAGTTATGAAGAAATCCTTCGAGGCATAAAAGGGGTGAAATACATCCAACGCGACAAATACAACCGCGAAATCGGCTCTTACAAAGAAGGTCGCTTTGATACAATTGCCGAACAAGGAAAAGACATTAATTTAACCATTGATGCAGTTTTACAACAATACGGAGAAGAATTGATGGTCAACAAACGCGGTGGTATAGTGGCCATAGAACCTAAAACCGGAGAAATACTGGCTTTAGTCACAGCACCGTCATACGATCCTTCTATTTTAGTAGGCAGACAACGTTCTAAAAATTACACGATGTTGTACCACGACTCTATTGCTAAACCTTTATACGATCGTGGATTATTGGCGCAATACCCACCGGGCTCACCTTTTAAAATCTTAACCGGTTTAGTGGCTTTACAAGAAGGCGCTATCGATTTGAATACTTCTGTAGTGTGTAACCACGGTTTTAGCTTTGCACCGGGAAGATTCATGCGATGTCACTGTCACGGTGGCGTGGTTCAATTGCATCGCGGTATTTACGAATCTTGTAATACTTTCTTTTCCACATCTTATATGCGAACACTCGACAAGTTCGGCAATGCTTCTGTAGGCGTAGACGTTTGGAGTAAACACTTGAAAACTTTTGGTTTGGGCGAGTTTATGGGTTACGATTTACCAACCGGAAGAAGAGGAAACATACCGAATTCAAAGACCTATAAAAAGATTTATCCGGGTTGGCGTTGGAGCAGTAAAACCATAGTGTCGAATGCCATCGGACAAGGAGAAGTATTGATGACGCCTATTCAATTGGCCAATATGATGGCTACTGTAGCCAATCGCGGTTACTATTACACACCGCATATCATCAAAAAAATCAAAGGCGAAGTCATCGATAAAAAATTCAGAACCAAACACGTAACGACCATAAACAAAGAGCATTTTGAAACTATGGTCAGCGGTTTGTTCGATGTTTACAACTTTGGTACTGCCAGCGGTTTAAGAGTGGAAGGTATCGACATTTGCGGTAAAACCGGTACTGCGGAAAACTTTACCATCATAGACGGAAAGAGGGTACAGCTGAAAGACCACTCCATTTTTGTGGCATTCGCACCTAAAGACAATCCGAAAATTGCGATTGCTATTTTGGTAGAAAACGGAGGTTATGGGGCGACTATCGCCGGACCGATTGCCAGTTTGATGCTTGAAAAATACATTCGTGGTAAAATCACTCGCAAAGATTTAGAAACCCGTATTTTAGCCCGAGATTTACGACCGGAGTACAACCGTTTTATCAAAAATCCGGTTAATGACACGTTAATTAATGTTACTAAAACCAATACGCTTTTAAAACCGGCAGCAAAAGACAGTAGTGCAGCCAACAAAAGCGCAGCCTCACAAGGATAAATTCAGTTTATGAGAAACCAAAGTGTTACCAATAATTTAGATTGGATTAGTGTGGTGATTTACCTGATATTGGTCATATTGGGCTGGCTGAATATTTATTCTTCTTCCTTATCATCGATTGAAGGGGAAACGTCTATTTTTGATTTCAGTCAGATTTACGGAAAACAATTCTTGTTCATCCTGTTTTCCATTCCTATCATCTTTATTGTTTTATCGGTAGATGCTAAGTTCTACGAAAAATATTCGAGTATTATATTTGCGGTTTCACTTTTATCCTTGGTCGGCCTTTTTGCCTTTGGAAAAACCATAGCCGGTCAGCGTTGTTGGTACGGCATAGGCAGTTTTACGCTACAACCGTCCGAGTTTGCTAAAGCGGCCACATCCTTAGCTTTGGCCAAATATTTAAGCGATGTACAGGTCAATTTAAAAGACTTTAATCGACAAGTACAAGCCTTACTCATACTGGCCTTACCGGTATTGCTTATTCTACCACAACCCGATCCCGGTAGTGCTTTAATTTACAGTGCTTTCATTTTAGTTTTGTACCGCGAAGGTTTACCGTCATGGTATTTGTGGACGGGATTTATCGCTATCGTTTTGTTTGTGATGGCTTTAATGCTGAAACCGTTAGTAATTATCGGTATTGCGTTGGCAATCATTATATTTATTTATTACCGAAGCCGAATTATTAACCGGAACTGGATTTTAAGTGCGATTATTTTTGCCGGCATATCAGGTTTTGTCTTTTCAGTAGATTATGTTTTTGAAAATGTTTTTAAACAACACCACCGCGATCGTTTCAACATTCTTTTAGGAAAAGAAGTCGATATGAAAGGCGTTGGATACAACACCAACCAATCGGAAATTGCCATTGGCTCGGGAGGCTGGTTTGGAAAAGGCTATTTAGAAGGTACGCAAACCAAAGGTGGTTTTGTACCCGAACAACATACCGATTACATCTTTACTACCGTAGGCGAAGAATGGGGATTTTTGGGTTCACTATTTGTCATTGCCCTATTTGTTGTCCTGATTATTCGGATTATTTACTTGGCTGAGCGACAGAAAACCAAATTCAGTAGGGTTTACGGGTATTGTGTTGCCGGAATTTTATTCATTCATTTCTTTGTGAATATTGCCATGGTTGTTGGGGTTTTTCCAACTATTGGTGTACCATTACCTTTCTTCTCTTATGGAGGTTCCGGTTTATGGGGTTTCACCATTTTACTTTTTATTTTCTTAAAAATGGACGCCAATAAAGTTAACGAGTGGTAAAAGCGAAATAGTTTTTGTAAATTTGAGATTACACTAAAAAATCTCACTATGAACACTAAATTGCCCTTAACTCTTGTACTGCTTTTGAGCGGCTGTCTTTTGTCGGCTCAAGTAGTCAAAGACACGGTTTCAAAACCTGTAGACTCTGTTGCTTTAAAAGAAATTGAACTACAAAAAGTTGCCAAGGAAAAAACGCTAACGCCTGTAGAAGCGGCGGCTATTAAAAAAGCGGCTGATCAAAAACAAAAAGAAGCCGAGAAAATGAAAGCAGCTGCGGAGAAGGAAGCTAAAAAACTCGAAAAGGAACAACGCAAACTGGAAAAAGAACAAAAGCGTTTTGAAAAAGAGCAAAAAAGAATAGCTTCAGCCGAAAAATCGCTAATCAAATCGAAAGAAAAGCTGGTTAAGGAACGAAAACGTCTCGAGAAAATGCAAAGCAAACTCGAAAAGAACAAACGAAAAGGCAAGATTTCTGAAATTGACATAGAGAAAGAAAACATCAAAATCAGCAAACAACAAATTAAAATAAAAGAAATTCAGGAAGACATTGACAAAACCGAAAAGAAAGTCAACAAACTCAGAAACTAAAAAAAGCCACCCGATTGGGTGGCTTTTTGCTTTAAAATTGTTTGGCTAATTAAGACTTAACCGCAACCTTTTCTTTCTTTACTTTATTAGAAAGTCCTTTATTGTTTTCCATTTGCAAATCGTTCAAGATGTGGATGGCTTCTTCGATATAAATATCTTTAGACAAGCTTTCGTGCCATCTTTCGCGTTTTTCTTTCAGTACGTTATCCTTATCCATGGCTTCTAACTCGTATGGCAACGAATTGAAAACAAACTCATTTTTATAATCTGCAATGGGTTTGTATTTTTTGTTTTTCTCTTCTAAGGCTTTTTGTTCCGCTTTAAACTTATCAATGTTTAAGCTGTACACATTTTCCTTGTTACGTTCATCCAACCATTTAGCATTGTCGTCTATTAATTGCAATTGCGGATTGGCTTGCATACGGGCTCTACTCTTTTTAATGGCCAAATCAAAATTGTTTTGTTTGTCCCAAATTTTGTAGTTGGCAGGATCAATTTTATCCCAAGGCATAGCATTGTCAATATCACGTTCTCCCATTTTTAAGTAAGCGTATTTGTCCGGAATGGCAATATCACTCTTCACGCCTTCTAACTGGGTAGAACCACCGTTGATGCGGTAGAATTTTTGAGTTGTTGTTTTTAAAGCACCCAAATCACCATAAGTACTACCGCGTACAAACTGATTCAAATCGATTACATTTTGAACCGTTCCTTTTCCGTACGATTGTTTACTTCCGATAACAACGCCTCTTTTGTAATCCTGAATTGCAGCGGCTAAAATCTCAGAAGCAGAAGCCGAAAACTCGTTAATCATTACTACCAATGGACCATCCCATTGTACTTTCGAATCACGATCGTACAAGACTTCTTTCTTACCGGCAGCCGATTTGATTTGTACAATCGGACCTTGGTCTATAAACAACCCGGCAATATCTACAACGGTTTTTAATGAACCTCCGCCGTTATCTCTAACATCCATTACAATTCCTTGAACGCCTTCCTTTTTTAAGCGTTCTACTTCGATGGCTACATCTTTGCCGGCATCACGACTGTTTTGGTCTTCAAAATCGATGTAAAACTTAGGAAGGTAAATGATGCCGTATTTGAATCCGTCTTTCTCCACCACGCTCGATTTAACATAGGTTTCTTCGATCTCCACCTCATCTCTGATGATGGTTATCACTTTGATGGTTCCGTCTTGTTTTTTCACGGTCAAGCGTACTTCGGTTCCTTTCGGTCCTTTGATTTTTTTCACCACATCGTCTAAACGCATTCCAACTACATCAACCGGTTCGCCATTGGCTTGGGCTACTTTCAAAATAATATCCCCTGATTCTAATTGTTTGCCTCTCCAAGCCGGTCCGCCGGAAATCAATTCAGACACTTCTGTAAAATCATTTTTCTTTTGCAAACGAGCTCCGATACCTTCTAATTTTCCACTCATACTCAAGTCGAAACGCTCTTTTTCGTTCGGTGCAAAGTAAGAAGTATGTGGATCAAATCGGGAAGAAATGGCGTTAATATATATTGAGAACCAATCTTCGCGGTCTAAGTCTTTAATAAAACTGAAATTATCATTCAAAGAACTCAAAGTAGATTCTCTCGATTCTTTTTCCATTTGCTCGAAAGACTTAGGCGTTTCATTCTTTCCGGCTTCGGGATTTTTCTTTTTGTCTTCTTCTACCTTTTGTTTTTCCACTAAGGTGGACAAGGCGGAAAGCTTGACTTGCAAACGCCATCTTTCTTTTAACTCTTTGGTCGATTTGCAATATGGCAACTTTTCGTAATCAGCATTGAAAGTTTCGTCTACTTTATAATCGAAAGGATTTGCTAAAACATCTTTGTAGTAGCTTTTGCTTTCTTCCATGCGTTGCATCAAACGCGTGTAGGTCAATTCGAAAAACGACAATTCTTTATTCAGAATTTGATCGTCGATTTGTGTTTCGTATTTTGCAAACTCGTCGATATCCGATTGTAAAAAGAAACGTTTCGACGGATCTAAAGCATTTAAGTAATCTTTGTAAACGCCTTTAGAGAAATTATCATCAATAGCCGCCGGATTGTAATGTCCTTTTTCGATAACAAACGTTAGCAACTCTATCAACAACTTATCTTTCTCCGGATCGGATTCCTTCTTGCTTGGAAACAAACTGAATCCCAACAACGCTATTGATAAGGTTAACACTACCAATAGTATCTTATAATTCTTTTTCATAAACTGCATTATAACATTCATTAATTTTCTTCTAAATTAAACAAAAAACCATGCCAAGAGTTTCAGGGCGGACTAATTTTTTGTTAAAAAACACTTTTTCATCTTATCGCTACGTCGATTGGCTCAAAGTTATAAAAAAATGTAGCGTTGTAAAGCCTTAAAATGGTTAATTTTGCCTTAGGTTGTTTGTCGATCAACCTCACAAATTTGTTACAATTAACACCAAAACATGATTCAGAAACCTACCATTTTAGTAACCAATGACGACGGTATTAACGCGCCCGGAATCAGGGCTTTAATAGCGGTTATGGCCGAAATCGGCGATGTAATTGTAGTGGCGCCCGACAGTCCGCAAAGCGCTATGGGACATGCCATCACCATCAACAATACCTTGTATTTGAATAAAGTTTCCGTCGAAAATGCCCTTGTTACAGAATATGCTTGTTCAGGTACTCCGGTAGATTGTGTCAAATTGGCGGTGAATGAAATCTTGAAGAAAAAACCCGATTTATGTGTGTCAGGCGTGAATCACGGATCGAACTCGTCGATCAATGTGATTTATTCCGGAACGATGAGTGCTGCGGTAGAAGCCGGAATTGAAGGCATTCCCGCGATAGGCTTTTCGTTATTGGATTACAGTTGGAATGCCGATTTTGAAACCATCAAACCATTTATCAAAAAAATTGCTGTAGAAGTTTTGTCTCAAAAACTACCGGAAGGCACCGTTTTGAATGTTAATTTTCCCAAACTTAAACACGATGACATCAAAGGTATTAAGGTTTGCCGTCAAGCGAAAGCCATTTGGATGGAGAAATTTGACAAACGACAAACACCGTACGGCAAAGATTATTATTGGTTAACGGGAGAATTTGTCAATCAGGATAAAGGCGAAGACACCGACGAATGGGCTTTGGCTCACGGTTATGTTTCAATTGTGCCCGTACAATTTGATTTAACGGCACACCACGCCATCCAACAATTGAACAGTTGGGATTTATAGCATTTAATGAAACTCCATAACAAAAGCGTATGAAATATTACATCATAGCCGGCGAAGCTTCGGGCGATTTACACGGTTCCAATTTAATGAAAGCACTGTATCAAGAAGATGCTGAGGCTGAGATTCGTTTTTGGGGTGGCGATTTAATGCAAAGTGTAGGCGGAACCTTGGTCAAGCACTACCGCGATTTGGCTTTTATGGGATTTGCCGAAGTGGTGATGAACTTGAAAACCATTCTGAATAACATCAAGTTTTGCAAAAGCGATATCGAAAAGTTCCAACCCGATGTGATTATCTTTATTGACTATCCGGGATTCAATATGCGCATTGCCAAATGGGCGAAACAAAAAGGGATCAAAACACATTATTATATTGCCCCGCAAATTTGGGCGTGGAAAGAAAACCGCATCAAAGCCGTTAAAAGAGATTTCGACAAGCTTTTTGTGATACTGCCGTTTGAAAAAGACTTTTTTGAAAAGAAACATCATTTTCCCGTAGACTTTGTGGGTCATCCGTTAATTGATGCGATACACAACCGAAAACCAACCGACGAAAGTGTTTTCCGGAAAGAAAACCAACTGGACGACAGGCCGATTATTGCTTTGCTTCCGGGCAGCCGCAAACAAGAAATTGCCAAAATGCTAAGTGTGATGCTGAGTGTAGTGGCTGATTTCCCGGCTTATCAATTTGTGATTGCCGGTGCACCGAGTCAGGAATATAGTTTCTATGAGCAATTTTTATCGCATCAGAATGTGAAATTCATCTCCAATAAAACCTATGATTTGTTGAGTATTGCCAAAGCTGCCTTGGTTACTTCGGGTACGGCCACTTTAGAAACCGCATTGTTCAAAGTGCCTGAGGTTGTTTGCTACAAAGGCAGTTGGATTTCGTACCAAATTGCCAAGCGAATCATTACATTAAAGTACATTTCGTTGGTGAATTTGATTATGGATGAAGCGGTGGTAACCGAATTAATTCAGGACGAATTCAACACCGCTAATCTCAAAAAAGAATTGGAAAAACTCTTAGACGAAAACCATAAAAAGGCACTTTTAGCACAATACGACCTATTGGAAACCAAATTAGGAGGCATTGGTGCGAGCACCAAAACTGCTAAATTTATTATAAATGATCTAAAGTAGTTTTGATTCCAAAATCGAATTTTTAACTTTGCCAAAAAGTTACAGTTATCAAAAAAACAGGCTACATATTACTTCTTTCCGTGCTGTTTTTCGCATGTAAACCGGCGGCTACTATAGTTACTTCCAAAGAAGTTGCTGTAAAAAAAGGCTTGTATTCCGAACCCAAACCGCTTACAGTTACAGAAACTAAAAGCTTAGAAAAGAAGAAAAAAAACACCAACACGGTGGTAACCTCAAAATCGGTTACAGCCGAAACCAAATCAGCCAAAAGAGCCATAGTCGATAACCAAAATGAATCGGATATTATTATTGATGATGAAAATACCAGCTATTTGATTCGTCAATTGATTAACAGTGCTTCCGAGAATTTAGGTGTTGGCTATCGTGGCGGCGGAACTACTAAAGACGGCTTTGATTGTTCGGGTTTGATTTATTCTACCTTCAAGAAATTTGACATTACTTTACCGCGTTCTTCTCATGAAATGGCAACTGTTGGAACAAAAATAGATTTGAAAAGTGCTCAAAAAGGCGATTTGATTTTCTTTATCAATCGCGGGCAAAGACGCATCAATCATGTGGGTATGGTGGTTGAAGTTACCGATGAAGAAGTGAAATTTATCCATTCCTCTACCCAAAGCGGCGTTATTATTTCTTCCACCAAAGAACCTTATTACAATCGTACATTCGTACAATTAAACAGAGTTTTGTAGTATTTTTATTGTAAGAAAAAGATTTATTATGTAATTTAGTTGCATGATAATCTTACAATTTCCATTAGCCCGTATCGGTTTGTTTTATATTTTGGGTTTGCTTTTGTACCAAAAAGGCTTTCAACCAAATGGATTTGTTGTTTTCATTTTCCTTTTCGTTGGTTTGGTTGGCTTGGTTACTATACATCGGTATGCAAATAAAAGGAATGCTTTTAAAAGCTTTGGTTGGCTTGTTGCCTTAATTTCTGTCGCCCTTGGCTTATCAACGGCCGCTTTTCATCAAGACACCAGAAGTCGGCTTCATTACAGTCATCTTACCGAAGACCAAGTTCCTTATCATTTCCAACTTACCCTACACGAGAAATTAAAAAGCACCAAGAAAAACCAGAGATATGTCGCCATTATCAAAAGTATAAACCATCGTAAAAGCCTAGGCAAAATACTGTTGAACATTCGGCATTCGTCACAAAACACAAATATTCCTATCGGAAGTCATCTAGCAGTGGACGGCCTACTCTACCATAACAAAGCGCCTTTTAATCCCAATCAGTTTGACTATAGCGGTTATTTGGAAAACCAACAGATTTACGCCCAAATTTACACTTTATGGCCTAAGCTGAAAATCATTACAACCGAAAATACTATTTGGTCGAAGTTCTCCAATTTCAGGACAAAGATTATCGATAATTTAAAAAAGTCTAATTTCAACGAAACGGAATTGGCTGTGATGATTGCGCTGTTATTGGGGCAACAGCAAGATATTGATCCTGAAACTTTACAAGAATACCAATTGGCCGGTGCCGTTCATATTTTGTCAGTTTCCGGTTTGCATGTGGGTTTTATCATGCTATTCATCAACTTTCTTTTAAAACCGATCCCGAATACAAGCAGAAATACCTACATAAAATTGTTGATTATTGTTTTAGCACTATGGAGTTATGGTATTTTAGCCGGTTTGGCACCATCGGTGGTTCGATCGGTTACGATGTTTTCCTTTGTTGCGGTAGGCCAACATTTGCGTCGGAGTGTCAATGTTTACCATTCGCTTTTGGTTTCGGTATTGCTCATTTTGTTGTGGAAACCGTCCTTTCTATTCGATGTAGGTTTTCAATTGAGTTATTTGGCGCTGTTTTTTATCCTTTGGTTACAACCTTTAATAGCCGATTTTTGGCAACCCAAAAACAAAATTACACAATACATTTGGGACATCCTTACCGTTTCTTTGGCGGCACAATTGGGCACATTGCCTTTAAGTATTTACTATTTCCACCAATTTCCGGGTTTGTTTTTTGTAACCAATGTGCTGGTTCTGCCGTTACTCGGAATCATTATGGTAGTTGGCTTGGTTGCGGTTATTATCGGTTGTTTTGGAATAGTTCCGAAGTTTGTTATTGTTCCGCTAACAATGATGATTGCAATTCAGAATAAGTGCATTGGCTGGGTAGCTTCTTGGGATGCTTTAGTTTTTAAAAACATTGGATTTACTGCTGCTATGCTTTGGACTTCCTACTTGGTGATTATTGCTTTGGGACTTTGGCTTCAGAAACCGATTTACAAAAAAGTAGTGCTGGCTATGGTTAGTGTACTACTGTTGCAAATTGTTTGTTTGCACAACAAATGGCAATCAACAAATACACAGGAAATGATTGTGTACCATCAAAAGAAAAGTACAATGATTACTGAGCGAAAAAACAATAAAGTAATTTTGTTTGGGAACGATAGCATTCAAAATACAATAGCTAAAAATCAGATTTTACAATCGTATTTAACAGCCAATTTTGCAAAACTCACTCAACGAGAAAACCTACAGAATTTGTACTATTTCAACACCAAAAAGATACTTTTAATAGACAGTAGTACGGCAGTTCCGATAAATATAAAACCCGATATTGTCATCTTAGTAAACTCTCCTAAAATCAACTTGGAAAGATTTCTTTCAGCATACACGCCAAAACAAATTGTAGCTGATGGTTCTAACTACAAAAGTTACATTCGGCTTTGGAAAGCTACCTGCCATAAAGCCAAAATCCCTTTTCATATTACTAATGAAAAGGGATTTTATAAGATTTAATTCGTCTTGAATTATGATTTTTTGTTGGCTAAAATTTTATTGGCACCATCCAACCAAACTGCCGGTCCGCCGGCTACATAGCCTGTACTGCCAATTTGCTCTAAGTTGGTTTTACCATCTTTTTTAGAGGCATTTACAAACCAAACGGTAGGATAACCACGCACACCTAAAGCTTGTTGTAATTCCATATTTTGCTTAACCAATTCAGGACTTTGTTGTGCTCTTCTCGGGAAGTCTAATTCCACCAAAATGACATTGTCTTTGGCCCATTTGGCAAACTCAGGTGTTTTTAAAACTTCTTTTTGCAAACGGATACACCAACCGCACCAATCACTTCCGGTGAAGAATAACAGTAAAGGTTTTTTTGTTTTTTTGGAGATTTCCACGGCTTTATTCATATCAGTTTGCCATGTCAGTTCTTGAGCGTTTATCGTTAATGATCCTAAAACCAGGAATAACGTAAGGATTACTTTTTTCATATTAACTAATTTTATTTACAAATATATACAAAAACAATACCAACTACGACCGGCTATTTTACGTCTTGCATTAATTTTTTAACCAAAGGAGAAATCACTATAAGCACAATTCCGGCAACTAAGGCATAAATGGCCAATTGTTGATAGCCATCAGCATAGGTATTTAATTTCTCCAAATTGGAAGCATTTTCAGAAGCTTCAGCGATGTTTGCCCCAAGCAATCCGGCAAAATACTGACCATAGGCACTGGCTAAAAACCACATTCCCATTATCACTGCTTGTGTTTTTTGAGGCGACAATTTAGTCATCGCTGACATCCCAATTGGAGACAAACAAAGTTCACCAAAAGTGATGATAAACCAACCGAAAGTGAAAATCCCAAGAGAAGTTCTTCCGTTAATATCTGCAAAGAATTTAGTGTAATAGAAAATCCAGAAACCGGCGGCTAAAAACACGAATGCTAAACCGAATTTAATTACCGTATTGGGCTCAATTTTTCGTTTCGCCATCCAAAGCCAAACCAAACCGACCAAGGCTGCAAAACCAATAACAAAAAGTGAATTGGCTGAATTATTAACGCCGTTAGGACTTAATTCTAATCCGAAAATATGATTATTGAGGTTGTTGGCAGCATACAAACTTAATGAACCGCCGCTTTGTTCAAAAAATGCCCAGAAGAAGATGGAAAAAATGATAAAAACCAAAGCTGCTAATAACTTCTTATTCTCAACAACAGAGAAATTTTTCATTTCATAAAACAAATACAAAATAGAAGCCGGACCAATAAACATCATAAAATAATCTGTATACTCTGTATTGGCAACCATAATTATTATCACCGGGACTATAGCTAATGAGCCAACGAAAGTCAAGATTTCGTATACTTTTCTTTTAGAAGCCTCCAAATCCTTCAAAGGTGACAAACCTATGCTGCCCAAACTTTTCTGAGTTTGAGTAAACGTCAACAAACTGATAATCATTACTACAGCAGCAAAGCCAAAACCAACGTTCCATCTTAAACTCTCCGGCACCAAAGATTGCCAAAGAGAGCCTTCGGCAACAGCAATACAAATATAACCGCCAATGAGAGCACCCAAATTTACACCCATGTAAAAAAAGGAAAATCCTGCATCACGTCGGGGATCACCATCCCTGTAAAGTTGTCCGACCATAGAAGAAATATTCGGCTTAAAAAAACCCGTTCCCACTATGGTAAAGCCTAATCCTATAAAAAAGAAATTTTTAGGATCAACAGCCAAAATCACACTTCCGATAATCATTAAAATCCCACCCCAAAAAAGTGATTTTCGCAAACCTAAAATTTTATCAGCAAACAAGCCACCAATGAAGGTAAAGGCATAAACCCAAGCTTGGGTTGCGCCATATTGCAGATTAGCTACTTTCTCGTTCATGGCCAAATGTTGCACCATAAAAACCACGAGCATACCTCGCATACCGTAGAAACAAAAACGTTCCCACATCTCACTAAAAAACAAATACCAAAGCTGTTTTGGGTATTTCCCTTTAAAATTTTGAATCTCTTCTAATGTTGTCATCTTAATTTATTCCTTTTTCTTTCATTACTTTATTCAGTTGTTTCAGCAAAGCAAACATCAAAAGAGTAGCAAACATTAATAGTGCAAAGTTTACCCAAAAGAAGTTGGCTTTGTTGTCGTAGGTATCCCATAAACTGGCGAGTACGCCCGACATTTTATTCCCGATAGAGGTTGACAAAAACCAACCGCCCATCATTAAAGACGTGATATTTTTTGGAGAAAGTTTGGACACCACAGACAATCCCATCGGACTTAAAAATAATTCTCCGATAGTAATCACACCATAATTAGCTACCAACCACCAAACGGAAACTTTCTCAGTGCCGTTATTACCAATTTGCACCGCCGCTACCATAACCAATACGGATAACGCTGATATTAATAGTCCAAACGCTATTTTGGTTGGCGTAGAAGGTTCTTTTTTTCTGCTGCGCAGAAAGGTAAAAAAGGCCACTACTAAAGGAGTCAAAATGATAACCCAACCCGGATTGATGGACTGACTCAAATTGGTTGCCCAAATACTTATTTTACTGCCTTCCTCAGGCTTTTTATCTTCTTTTACATTTCTGAAATAAATCGGATAATCGACTACTTTCTTAACCGCTCCATTTTCTTTTTGCAAACGGAAACCGGCATCGTACAATTCGGTTGAATCCTTTTTGTATTCGACTTCTTTAGCCAATTTTAAACTATTGAAAACCGTTTGTGTTGTTCCGGTAATTTCTCTGTCCGTATACCGATCTGCCCAAGTATTTAAAGCAGAACCGTTCAACTTGAATACAGCCCAGAACAAGATTACTACTGCAAAAATGGCTAATAATGCTCCTATTGGTCGCTTGTCTTCGCTTTTGGCTTTAAAGTACAAACTGCCGTAGAAGAAAATGACCGGGATACAAGCAAAGATAAAAGCATCGGTACTGTCGGAACCGAAGATGTAGCTGTCTAAATTAGTATCAGACTGGATTCCTTTGATTAACCAACCGATAACGCCAAAGATTACTGAAGGCAAAAGGATAAATAATACAATTTTATAGAAAGGCATATCCCCTTCCTGAACTCCTTTTTTCTCTGTTTTATCACCATAGTGTTTTGTTCCCATCAAGAAAACTACTACTCCGATAAACATCCCGATTCCAGCTGCCATAAAAGCATATTGCCATCCCAACAGGATTTGCAGTGCTGCGCCGAAGAAGTTACAAATAAAGGCGCCGACATTAATCCCCATGTAGAAGATGTTATAGCCTTCGTCTTTTTTGTCTTTGTATTGGTCGTCGTTGTAAAAGTTCCCCAATAATGTGGAAATGTTAGGCTTGAAAAATCCGTTCCCCAAAATCACCAAGGTCATAGCTAAATACAACATGGTTTTATCGTGTATACCCATCAACATATAGCCCGCACCCATCATTAATCCACCTATGACTATGGATTTTTTATATCCAAAATAACGGTCGGCTATCAAACCGCCAATAAACGGTGTTAAGAAAACCAAAGCAATAAAAGTCCCGTACAAATCGGAGGCTTCTTTCTCGGTCATAGCAAATCCGGCCTCGACATCTTTGAGGTATAGCGTAAAAATACCAATCATTAAATAGTAACCGAATCGCTCCCACATTTCGGATAAAAACAAATAAGGCAGTGCTTTAGGATGACTTTTCCACATAATTTTTTGATTTAAAAAAACAAACCTACAAGGGTTACTTGTAGGTTTGAAAGATATAAAAATATTTTAATATGAGACGACTAGGTAATGCCGTTCATCATTTTCTTCAATCTTGGAGATAACAAGGCTAAAATGATAGCTGCGATACCACAAAGCACAACGAACACCATGAAAAACTCATATAAATTATGAATTTCAAATCCGGCAAAAGAAGTATTTTCTAATGGCAACTGTTCTTTTTCAAACAAGGCTACTTGTTCCGGTGTCAAAGTGATTTTTTTATCTAAAACATCTTGTAAATTGATTCCTAATTTTTCCGCTTTGGCAAATTTATCGCCTGTAGCCGGAATGATTGCACCCAACGACCCAGCCAAGGCATAACCGGCAGCATTGGAAATAAAGAACACCCCATACAATAGAGAAGCAAATCTTTTAGGGGCTAATTTACCTACCAAAGACAATCCGATAGGAGACAAACATAACTCACCCAAGGTTTGGATAAAGTACAACAACATCAACCATTTAATGGCCAACAAGCCTGAATTCCCAAGATCTTTCACGTTATGGGCGATGATGAAATAACTCAAAGCGATTAACGCCAAACCAATGGCTTGTTTTAAAGGAGAAACCGGCTCTTTACCGTTGGCTCTCAATTTATCCCATAATAAACTGAAAGGTAAAGCCATCATGACTACAAAGATTCCGTTGAAAATTTGCACCATTGAAGGCGGCATATTCCAACCGAAAATATTTCTGTCGGTTTGATTGTCGGCAATAAACGTTAGGGAAGAACCTGCTTGTTCAAAAGCTGCCCAGAAGAAAATGATAAAGAATGAAACAATATAGATAACCCAAATTCTCTGTCTTTCTACTTTAGTTTCGGCTGAACTCATAATCAAGTAAGCCAAAGCAATTCCGGCAGAATAGATAAACGGATAAATGATTCCTTTGATTAATTGACCCATTTCAACTGAAGAAAAACCAAACTCACCAACCAAAATGTATCGGAACACAAAGAACAAAACTGCGAATAATACAAAAGCGATACCGATTGCTTTACCTGTAAATTGTGCTGTTTGTGTTTCTCCTTCCTCGTAATCGTCGGCTACATTATTTTTTGGCAATCCTCCAATTGGTCTTCCTTCCGGAGTAACAACATATTTATTCTTCAACAAAAAGAAAATCACTGTGCCAATAATCATCGCAACAGATGCAGCCAAAAAGCCCCATTTAAAAGCAAAAATATCGCGAACTCCGGTATCTGCATCTTTAACATCTCCAACCCATGGACAGATAAACTGACCTAAAAACGCTCCGATATTAATTCCCATGTAGAAAATAGTAAATGCCGAATCCAATTTGTTTTTTTCTTGTTTTGGATACAAACTACCAACCATTGAAGAAATATTCGGTTTAAAGAAACCGTTTCCGAAGATTATGATAAATAAGGCTATCCACATGAACATCTTGGCACTACCGATACTGGAATCAAAGGTAGAAGCACTAATAAACAATAAGAATTGTCCAATAGCCATCAGCGTTCCTCCCAACATGATACTGTATCTGTTTCCGATGTATTTATCGGAAATGAATCCGCCCAAAAGTGGAGTCAAATAACAAAGTGCTAAAAATCCACCGTAGATAATGGCTGCATCTGCTTCTTTAATCAATAATGAATTCACCATGAATAAAGTTAGAATCGCTCGCATTCCGTAGAAGTTGAATCGTTCCCACATCTCGGTTCCGAATAGCACCCAAAGCCCTTTTGGATGTCCTGTTTTTACTGTAGTTTCACTCATAAAATTGGTTTTAGTTTATTAGGTTGATTATAAATTTTCTTTGATAAAATTAGTCATTTTGTTGTACAACTGAATTCGGGTTTTGCCACCGTAAATTCCGTGGTTTTTGTCGGGATAAATCGCCCAATCGAATTGTTTGTTGGCTTGTACCAAGGCTTCTACCATTTGCATAGTGTTTTGCACATGAACGTTGTCATCAGCTGTGCCGTGGATTAAAAGGAATTTGCCTTTCAATTTATTCACGTGATTGATCGGCGAATTATCATCGTAGCCACTGGCATTTTCTTGCGGCGTTTGCATGTATCTTTCGGTGTAGATGCTATCGTAAAAACGCCAATTCGTAACCGGAGCTACTGCAATAGCCATTTTGAAAACATCAGCACCTTTAAACAAACAATTGCTACTCATGAATCCGCCATAAGACCAGCCAAAGATACCTATTCTGGTTTTATCAACATAAGCATAATTCCCAATGACTTTAGCCGCATCAATTTGGTCTTCGACTTCGAATTTTCCTAACTCTTTTTGAGTGCATTTTTTAAATTCGGCACCTTTGAAACCAGTTCCTCTTCCGTCCACACAAGCCACGATATAGCCTTGTTGTGACAACATCATGAACCAGTAATCGTTCGCATTCAACCATTGATTGGCCACTTGCTGTGAACCGGGTCCTGAATATTGGAACATAAAAACAGGATACTTCTTAGACGCATCAAAGTCTTTCGGTTTGATCATCCAAGCATTTAGTTTGTGCCCTTTTTCTGTGGTTAACTCAAAGAACTCCTTGGTAGGCAAATCGTATTTCTTAACTTTTTCAGCCAAGGCTTTGTTGTCGATAATAGTTTGAATTACTTTTCCGTCTTTGGCACTATTTAAGGTGTGAATAGTTGGTTGACTCACGCTGGAATACGAGTTGATGAAGTATTGGAAATTCGGACTGAAAGTCGCATTATTGGTTCCGATTTGACTGGACAGCTTCACTTTGTTTTTGCCGTCTAATCCGATACGGTACACATCACGAACAATAGAACCTTTTTCCACCGATTGATAGAAAACCGTTTTTGTTTTTTCGTCAAAACCATAGTAAGCGGTAACTTCCCAAGGCCCTTTGGTAATTTGGGTTTTTAATTTTCCGGTCTTATCGTACAAATAAATATGGTTGTAGCCGTCTTTTTCAGAAGTCCAAATAAAACTGTTGTCTTTCAGGAATGTCAAATTATCGGTAACATCTACATAAGCTTTGTCTTTTTCGTTCAAAACCACTTTAGCAGCAGCGGTATTGCCGTCAACAAACAACAAATCCAAATTGTCTTGATGACGATTTAACACTTGTGCTGAAAGGATATTAGCGTCGTTAGTCCATTTTAAACGGGCAATGTAGAAATCATTGTAATTACTCAAATTAACCGTTTTGGCAGCATTCGAAGCCACTTCATAAATGTGCAAAGAAACCAAAGCGTTTTTCTCTCCGGCTTTCGGGTATTTGAAAGTCTCTACCGTAGGATACAAGTCTTTTTTGAAAATATTCATCGAAAACTCAGGTACTGCTGTTTCGTCGAAACGGATGTAAGCTAACTTTTTGCTGTCGGCACTCCAATCGTAAGCTCTTACAAAGGCAAACTCTTCCTCGTAAACCCAGTCGGTAATCCCGTTAATGATGCTGTTTTTCTTACCGTCCGAAGTGACTTGCGTTGTTTTTCCTGAAGCAATATCGAAAATGTACAAATTGTTGGCTTTGGCAAAACCGATTTTAGATCCGTCAGGCGAAAATGTTGGCTCTTGAACTTGCTCTAATACCTTGGTTAACTTTTGAGTGTTTAAGTTATACAAGAAATAATCAGCTGTAAAGGAATGACGAAAAATCGGATTGGTATTATTGGCCAAAAGCAACTGCTTTTCGTCGGCACTAAAAACAAAACTATCGATACCGTTGGCCAATTCTGGGAATTTTTTGGTATCGATAATCGTGGCTACTTTTTGAAGTGTGGCAAAATCATGTAAATCAATTTGCATGCTGCGGGTACTTCTGTCAAAGTTCAAAACCGCATATTGATTGGTGTTTTTCATGGCGAAGAGTTCCTCCATGTTTTCAGCTCTGAAGGCACCCCCGTAAATTTCTTCTACACTTATTTTTTGTTGTGCCACTGTAACCCAAGCGGATAAGAGCAAAAGGACTAAAATTGAATTCGATTTCATTGTAAAGATGACTGGTTAAAGACGTCAATTTTAGTGAAAATTTTACAATTGACCTCTTATTTTTGTGTTAAATGCGTTTTACAGGCATTTTTTACTTGTAAAATTAGTAAAACAAAAAACCCCGATAATTGCTTATCGAGGTTTTGTGGTGGTATCTCCAGGAATCGAACCAGGGACACATGGATTTTCAGTCCATTGCTCTACCAACTGAGCTAAGATACCATTTTTGCTTTACATCGAGGGCCATGCCTTCTGTGTTGCGGGTGCAAATATAGAACGATTTTTAATTTATCCAAAACAAATAATAAAAAAAAACTATTCTTACCTTAGCCTACTAAAATACACCGCCATGCTTTTAGCCGTTGATGTTGGAAATACCTTAATTAAAAGCGCTGTCTTTGAACACAATACTATTTTGGAGCTGTTCCATACAGAACCTAAAGACATCGTTGAAAAAATAAATTTTATTTTAGCATCATACCCCAAAATTGATGTTTTGGCACTCTCATCAGTAGGAAGCCTAGACAAAAATGCCTTTGAGTCTTTTAAAGATAAAGTGAAGATTTATGAAATTTCACGACAACACCGCTTCCCTTTTCAAAACTTATACAGCACTCCCGAGACTTTGGGATTAGATCGGATGGTGCTCGCTGCAGGTGCGGTATTACAATTTCCTAAACAAAATAGGTTGGTAATCGACGTCGGGACTTGCATTACTTACGACTTTATCAATGAACAAGACCAATATTTAGGTGGTGCCATTTCACCGGGAATCAGGCTACGATATGAATCACTACATCACTTTACAGCCAAATTACCGTTACTCACCAAAAAGCAACCGGAAAACACGATTGGAAATTCCACCAACGAATCCATACATTCCGGTGTAATAAACGGGATTGCTCACGAAATTGATGGCTTTATCGAAGCGTATCAATTGCAATACGCTAAATTTATCATAATTTTAACGGGAGGCGATGCAGATTTTTTGGCTAAACAATTAAAAAATACCATATTTGCCAATTCAAATTTTCTGTTGGAAAGTTTGAACCAAACATTTCAATACAATCAAAATGATTAAAAAAATTGTAGTAAGCCTGAGCTTGCTTTTTTCATTGACATCTCTTGCTCAAGAAGGAACTTCTTCACCCTATTCATTTTATGGTATAGGCGATATAAAATTCAAAGGTACAGTTGACACTCGCTCTATGGGTGGCTTAACTGTTTTTCCTGACAGCATCCACTTAAATCTACAAAATCCGGCCCACTTAGCCAGTTTAAAATTGACTTCCTTTGCTGTTGGCGGTACTTATGCCAATACCAAATTCCAATCGGAAACTGCCGATGGGAAAGCCAGAAGAACTACCTTAGATTATTTAGCGGTTGGTATTCCTGTGGGCAAATTAGGAATAGGATTCGGCCTTATCCCATACTCATCAATCGGCTACAAAATCCAAACTTTAACAGAAGAGGACAATCCAACTTTTTCAAGATACAGCGGCGTTGGCGGTGTTAATAAAGTTTTTGCCGGAGCGGGATACAAAATCACCAATCACTTAAATATAGGAGCCAGTATTCAGTATAATTTCGGAACTATTGAAACAAATAACCTTCGATATCTGGAAAGTGTGCAATACGGAACACGCGAAAATAACTTCTCCGACTTACAAGGATTTAACTTAGATTTCGGTTTGAGTTACCAAAGAAAGTTAACCGAAAAACTATCCCTTTTCAGCAGCGTAACTTACAGTCCTGAGTCGAAACTCAAATTAGACAATTCCAGAACTATCGATTTGATTCAGTTTTTAAGCACCGGAACAACAAGTGTTATCCAAAGAGAAGATATTGATGTAGCCAATACCGAAATCAAAATTCCTTCCAAATGGTCGTTTGGTACCGGAATCGGAGAAATGAAAAAATGGATGTTCGGCGGTGAAGTTACGCTCATCAACAATAGCGTAATGAGCAATCGTTTTAATGATATAGACGATGCTGTTTTTGAAAACTCTACCCGTTATGTATTGGGTGGTTATTTCATTCCTAACTACAACTCTTACTCCGGCTATTTCAAAAGAATCGTGTATCGCGCCGGTTTGAGATACGAAAACACCGGTTTGGTTTTACAAAATAAATCGATTACAGATGCCGCCATGAATGTTGGTTTCGGATTACCTTTGAGTGGTACTTTTTCTAACATCAACATCAATTTTGAATATGGAAAAAGAGGGACTACATACTATAACTTGGTTGAAGAAAACTATTTTAACATTAGTATAGGACTTTCATTAAGCGATAAATGGTTTATAAAACGTAAATTTGACTAAATTAAAACGTTATGAAAGCACTATTCTTCACCTTAACCTTGATGGCTTTTTCTTTAAGTCACTCCCAAAAATATGATTGTGCTTCAAAAACAAGAGAATACCAAGAATTTTTAAAAACGCAAGATTTTAACGGTTCCTACCAAACTTGGCTGGAAGTCAGCAAAAAATGTCCGAAAGAAAGTGAAATCATTTACACCGATGGTTTAAGCATTTTGCAATACAAAATTGACAATGCTGCCAATCCCGAAGACAAAGAAAAGTTGGTCAGAAACTTGCTCAGCCTTTACGATCAATTTTACAAAAATTTCCCCAAATCAGTTCCCGATTATGAAGTAAAAAAAGCTATGGCGCTTTACAACAATCACATCGAAGCTGAGTCGGAAATACTAAGTCTTTTGGAAAGCGGATTCTATAAAGCAGGAAGCGAAGTTAAAGATGCCAATGCTATTTTCACTTACTTTCGTTTGTGTCATGAAAAGTATAAAGCTGGCGATGCGCAATACAATGCCAATGCCACTTTAGACCGATATGCATTAGTGAATGCATTGCTCACAAACCTGCAAAGCTCCGCTTCGGCAAACAGCAATGATTACAAAACTGCCCAAAGAGCTATCGACGCTATGTCAAAAGACTTGGCCACTTGCGATAATTTAGAAGCTTACTTCGAAAAAAACTACAGCGCTAACATTGATTCGGTAGCCTGGCTAACCGCTGCTTTGACCAATATGACTAACAAATGTGGCGCGAAACCTGTTTTTTTCAAAATGGCTGAAAGAGTATATTCTTTGCAAGTGTCATCGCAATCAGCCTATTTTATGGCCATAGCCACTTTAAAACAAAAGAAGTTTGAAGAATCCATCAAATTTTACAACCAAGCGGCCGAACTGGAAACCGACAATGTAAAAAAAGCCGAAATCTATTATAGCTTAGGCACCGGTTTACTGGCCAATGACCTGACAAAATCTAAAGAAGCTTTAAACAAAGCCTTACTCGCCGACCCAAATATGGGAAGAGTCTATTTGTTTTTAGCCCAACAATACGCCAACAATGCCAACAAATGCGGCAAAACAGCATTTGAAAAAAAGGCAATTTACACACTCGCGGCTCAAACCGTGAGAAAAGCTGTGGCCATTGAACCCAAATTAAAAGCCACCGTAGACAAAATGGCAGCAGAATTTGATGCAAAAGGCGTAACTTCAACAGATATTGCCAAAGAAAAAATGAAAGGCAAAACCCTTACTCTTGGTTGTTTAATTAACGAAACCATTACCTTTCCCGCTAAATAATGAGTCGTTTATTCAGAAATACCATTCCGCTTTTCGTGGTCCTTTTCGGTCTTGCCGTTGCTTCTTGCGAAAGCAATTTTAAGGAAGTTCAAAAAATGGGACTATCCGAATTCACACCCAGCGGCGATGCGGATTCTATCAATTTAAAATACACCGATTCCGGTCGAATAACCGCTAATCTAATCAGTCCGAAAATGCTGGACTATGCCACCGTGGCTTATCCTTTTACGGAATTTCCCAATGGCATGCACTTGACGTTATTTGACAAAAACGGCAAGCAAACTTATATCGATGCCAAATACGCCATTTCTCACAAAACTACCAACATTATCGATTTGCAAGGCAATGTCAAAATCTCCAATCAAAACGGGGAACTTTTAGAAACTGAGCAATTGTATTACGATCAAAAAAACGAATGGTTTTTTACCGAAAAAAAGTTTAAATTTACTTCACCAAAAGGAGTTTCTTATGGCGAAGGAATCGACTTTAGTAAAGACTTCAAAAAAGTAAACTCACAAAAAATATCCGGACAAGTCCAATCAGAATAACTATGAACTACTTAAAATTTACACAATACGCTTACTTAATTGCTGCAGCTTTATTTGCTTTTGAAGCTTTTAACCAATACCAGGCCGGAGAAACCAACAAAGCGCTCATTATGGGCATCTTTACTTTTGTGGGGATTTTTATGTTCTTCTTCCGCAGAAGTTACGCCAAGAAATTTGCCGAGCGCAATAAAAAACCCTAGCCTATGGAGGTTGGAGTTATCATTCTATGCTTGATTTTTTCCGCCTTTTTTTCCGGTATGGAAATCGCTTTTGTTTCCGCCAACAAAATTTACTTGGAAATCGAAAAGAAGCAAGACGACTTTATTTCGAAAATCCTGACTAAACTTACCGAAAAACCCTCGAAGTTTATCGCTTCCATGCTGATAGGCAACAATATTGCCTTGGTAATTTACGGTTTCTTTACCGGAGATTTGTTGATGCGCTGGTTTGAAAACTCGGGATTGGAACTCACCGATTTATCCAATTTACTGTTGCAAACACTGCTTTCCACTGTTGTCGTTTTGATGACCTCGGAATTCCTGCCAAAAGTTTTCTTTCAAATCTACGCCAATAGTTTTTTAAAGTTTTTTGCCGTTCCAGCTTACTGTTTCTATTGGCTATTCTATTACATTTCATCGTTTATCATTTGGATTTCCGATCACTTGTTAAGACTCTTTTTTAAAACCGACGGTGATCAAATTACACTATCCTTCAGCAAAGTGGAATTGGGCAATTACATCTCGGAACAAATGAATGCCCTACAAGATCCTGAAACTGTCGATTCGGAAATTCAAATCTTTCAAAATGCTTTAGAATTTTCGGGAGTGAAAGCCCGCGACATTATGACACCTCGCACTGAATTAGTGGCTGTAGATTTGTACAGCTCAGTAGCCGATTTGCGTCAGCTTTTTATCGAAACCGGTTATTCTAAAATTTTGGTATATCTGAATACTTTAGACGATATCGTTGGCTATGTGCATTCATTCGAGCTGTTCAAAAAACCCAGAACGGTTAAATCAATTATGATACCGGTTGAATTTGTGCCTGAGACCATCTTTATCAAAGATGTCATGAATTTGCTCACCAAAAAACGAAAAAGTGTGGCGGTGGTTTTAGACGAATACGGCGGCACTTCGGGCATCATTACCATGGAAGACATCGTAGAAGAATTGTTTGGCGAAATTGAAGACGAACACGATTTAGATGAAACCTTAACCGAAACACAACTCGATGCCAAAAACTACTTATTCTCTACCAGACTGGAAGTTGCTTATCTGAATGAAACCTACAAACTAACCATTCCTGAAAGCGATTCTTACAGTACGCTGGGCGGATTTATTGTTGATTTCTCCAAAGAAATTCCGCAAAAAGGAGAACAAATCACCATTGAAAATTACCAATTTACCATTGAAGCTGCCACAAACAAGAAAATCGAATTGGTGAAATTGGCAGTATTGGATTGATTTCTGTAAAAAAAATAAAAAATAGTTGAAATTATAACTGGCTAAGTATTATTATTTCACAGATAATTGTATTTTCGCAAACTGAAATAAAAATTAACAAGAATAAAAATGGCAGTTTTATCAAAAATTAGAAATCGCTCAGGTTTACTTTTATTGGCAATTGGATTTGCGTTATTCGCATTTATTATAGGTGAAGCCATTCAAAGCGGCGGATTTAACAGACAACCAAGAGAAGTAGGTAGCGTTAATGGAAAGGATATTGCTTATGAAGAATTCAGACTCAAAGTAGCCGAACTTGAAAAAAACAATCAAAACGGTCAACCTATGAGTGCTATTCAAGCTTCTAACCAAATTTGGAACCAAGAAGTTAGCATTGCTTTAATTGCTGCAGAATTTGAAAAATTAGGATTGCGTGTAGGTAAAAAACACATCGTCGAAATTTTCAAAGCAGATCCTAATATCGGTCAAAACCCTGCGTTCTTGAATGCAGCTGGTAAATTTGACGAGAAAAAATTTGAAGACTACTTTAAAGCGAATCCGGAAGGAATGACTGCTTTCAAAGAAAGAGAGAAAAATGCAGAATTGAATGCCAAATACCAAATCTATAATTCATTGGTAAAAGGTGCTTTGTTTACTACTGATGCTGAAGGTAAATTTAAATATGAAGCTGAAAACAACAAAGTTTCTTTCGACTTCGTAACTGTACCTTACTCTTCTATCAAAGATAGTGACGTAAAAATCACTGACGAAGAGATCGTAGCTTACATGAAAACCAAGGAAAAGAAATTCAAAGCAGAAGAATCTCGCGAAATTGAATACGTTTTAGTAGAAGACAAACCGTCTGCTGCTGACGAAGCAGAAATCAAAAACAAAATCAACAGTTTGTTATCAACTCGTATCGAATTCAGAGACGGTAAAAACGATACTATTCCTGGTTTCAAAGCAGCCACTAACAATGCTGAGTTTGTAAACATGAATTCTGATATTCCTTTCGATTCAACTTATATCGCTAAACAAGATTTACCGGCAGAACACGCTGATAAGTTATTTGCTTTAGCTACAGGAGATGTTTACGGACCATACCAATTCAGCAACTACTACTGCATTTCAAAAGCTTTAGGCAGAAAAGCAGGTGCTAAAGCCAAAGCCAGTCATATCTTGATTAGCTGGGAAGGTACTCAAGTACCAAACAAAAAAGAAAAAAGAACTAAAGAACAAGCTAAAGCAAAAGCAGAAGGTTTGTTAGCACAAGCACAAGCTAATCCGTCTATGTTTATGATGTTGGCTATGACCAACTCTGATGATTCATCAGCACAACAAGGTGGTGACTTAGGGTTTTTCTCTCCGGGTCAAATGGTAAAACCGTTTAACGATTTTGTTTTCAATAATCCAATTGGAAAAATCGGTTTAGTAGAAACTGAATTCGGTTACCACATCATCAATGTAACTGACAAACAAGACGCCATTCGTTTAGCAACTATCGCACAAAAAATCGAACCGTCTGAAGCTACTACTGATAAAATCTACACACAAGCTACCAAGTTTGAAATGGAAGCCGCTACTAAGGATTTCGCAGCTTTGGCTAAAGAAATGAAATTAACCGTTAGTCCATCTGTTAGAGTAAAAGCGATTGACGAAAGCTTTGGTCCAATTAGCAACCAAAGACAAATCGTAAAATGGGCATTTGACAAAGAAACTGACCTTAACGGTGTAAAACGTTTCGAAATTGTTAACGTAGGTCACATCATTGTAAAATTGAAAAAAATCAATGAGAAAGGTTTAATGGCTGTTGAAGATGCTCGTCCGCAAGTTGAATTCTTATTGAAAAACAAGAAAAAAGCAGAAATGATCAAAGCCAAAATGAACGGAAGCTCATTAAGCGCTATTGCAGCCTCTAACAAAGTAACGGTAATGAACGCTGTAGATTTAACTATCGAAAGCCCATCAGTACCGGGAGCAGGATTTGAGCCTAAAGTAGTAGGAACTGCTTTCGCTACCAAAGCCGGTCAAGTTTCTAAACCAATCGACGGTAATTCAGGAGTATATGTAATCATGCCAAAAGCAGTTACCAAAGCGCCGGCCATTAAAGATTACAAAGAATACGTAGCCAAACTAAAACCACAAGTACAAGGCAATGCCGGTCGATTCATGCAAGCGTTGAAAAACGATGCAGATATCGTTGACAATAGAGCTACTTTCTATTAATAGAAAAAGTTATTGAAATAAAAAAACCTGTCTTGTTAGACAGGTTTTTTTTATAGTATCATTTCGCTGTAAGGAATGACAACCTCAAATCCTTTTGCTTTAAAATAATCGGTTGGATTTTCTTTGGATATGGCCAAGACAAAATCGCCACCCCAAGCACCTAAACTTTTAACAACGCCTTCAAAATCGTGGAAAAGTGTTTCTTTTACGGTGCTTAATTCTAAAATATTACTGAGTTCTATTTCGTGTTGTGCCAAAGCCAAAGCAAAAGTTTTGGGATGCTCAGCGGCAATAACAGATTGCGTAATGGAATTGATTGTCGGAATCGCCTTTTGAATGTTCCCTAAATTGTTGTAATAAGCTGCTATTGCGCTTTTACTGTTTTGCTTTTGGTTGAGATAGACAAAGAAAATCTTATCCGTGAAATCGGGATTAAAGTGCACTATTTCCACGATAGGTTTTTCGTTGACCAATTGGTAAATAATACCGGTATTGTTTTGTGCACAAGCAATATCGTAACCGCTTCCGCCAAAACTTCTTCGCAACAATTCAAAAGCATCTATTTGCAACCATTGTGCAATATTGTTAATCAAAGTAGATGAAGTGCCTAAACCCCAAGATCTGGGAAAAGTAAGTTCGGTGGAAATCTTGTAGCCTTTTGCATTATTGACAAATGCTGCATTCATCAAATAGGCTTCGTGTAAAATCTCGATTAAAGTATTTTTAACGCCTTTATTGTCCTCAAAACGTTCTTTGTTTACAATCGACTCAAAAGACAGCGTATCTTCAAACCAAATGCTTTTATCATGGTCAAAACTGGTCCATTGCAAATTACCATCGGCAGTTTCTTCTACAATTAAATTCTGACCGTATTGGGTTGGCAAAGCAAAAGCTTTAGCGCCATCGAGCACCAAATACTCTCCGGTAATAAGCAACTTGCCGTTACTGTAAAAAGTTTGTTTCATGTCTTCCTAAATTGATGAAGCCATTATTTTCGTAAACGCTCAATCAACTCCACTACCGAAGCATGAGTAACCGTACTGTTTTGGAAATGTGCTGCAATGACTTTCCGCTCATCTGCTGTGGCCTGGTATTGGTTTAAGATATTATTGAGATGCATTTTCATATGCCCTTCCTGAATTCCTGTAGTAGTTAACGAACGTAAAGCCGCGAAGTTTTGCGCCAATCCGGTTACGGCTACAATTTGCATCAATTCTTGTGCAGAGGGTTTGCCTAAAATTTCCAACGCCATTTTCACCAACGGATGCAAGGAAGTCAAGCCGCCAACGGTTCCCAAAGCCAACGGAACTTCCATCCAAAAAGTAAAGATTCCGTTTTCTATCTTGGCATGAGACAAACTCGAATACTGACCGTTTCTGGAAGCATAAGCATGTACTCCGGCTTCTACGGCACGGAAATCATTCCCGGTAGCAAGAATCACAGCATCTATACCATTCATGATACCTTTGTTATGCGTTACGGCTCGGAAAGGTTCTATTTCGGCTATGCGCACCGCTTGCACAAATTTCTCGGCAAACTCTTGCGGATTTTCGATTTTCTTTTCGGCTAAGTCTTCTACTTTACAAGAAACTTCCGCTCTAACAATACAATTCGGTACATAATTCGACAAGATGCTCATGACTACCGTAATGTCTTTCTCTGTCTCCGAAAAACCGTCGTACTGTTGCGCTTCTTCTTTTAAAGTCTTCGCCAATTGCTCCAAACACGAATTGATGAAATTCGCGCCCATGCTGTCTTTGGTTTCGAAGGTTACATGCAATTGATAGTAATTCGTCAACTCGGCTGTCTTGTCGCGTAAGGTAAGTGATACTATACCGCCGCCGCGTTTCTGCATATTCTTCGTGATGCTTTCAGTCGAATCGAGTAAAACTGGTTTAACTGCATTGAAAAAAGCTTGTAGCTTCTCGCTATCCCCTTGGAATAAAAAGTGCACTTGACCTATTTTCTCAGTATTCAGTACTGTAGCCTTAAAACCGCCGCGAGTACTCCAAAATTTAGCCGATTTGGCTGCTGCCGCTACTACGGAACTTTCTTCAATCACCATAGGCACCGAATGGTACTTGCCGTTAATGAGAAAGTTGGGCGCAATACCCATAGGCAAATAGAAATTAGTGATGGTGTTTTCTATGAATTCATCGTGCAATTGTTGGAGCTTTTCATCAGTATTCCAATATTGTTTAAGGGTTGTAACGGCTTCAGAAGGATTACTGAAATATTCTTCGGACAACCATTGAATTTTTTCTTCTTTAGATAATTTAGAAAAACCGGCAACTGCATTATTCATAGCAAAATAGTAATAGATTAACGGACTACAAATATAGGCTATAGCCGTTGATTTTAGCGGAAAAAAAGCTGAAATTATTGCGCTTTTACAGGCTCGGAAATAGGTTGTGGTACTTCGCCGTCGTACTCGGTTTCCTGTAAATCTTCGGTTTGTTTGCCTAATCTGACTTTAGGTTCTTCTTGGGTTCCGGTAACTTTAATCGGAATACCGATAATCCCGAAAGGTGGCAATCCTAAACGCATTTTGATGTTCAATTTACCATCAAAACTAGTTTGTCCTTCAATTCTTGGACGGAAACCGGCCACTTTAAACTTGAAGCGTTCGATGTTGATGATGTTATTCTTAATTGTGGTTTTGATATCAACCTGCGACAAATCAGGATTTCTGATGGCTTCTCTACCGGTTTTCTTACTAACGGCACCAAAGAGTTTAAAGCCTTTCATTTTGACTTTTTTCACCGACAAAACGCCGCCTCCGGTTAAGGAAGGATAAATTGGTGCCATATTCGCATCGAGTATACCGGCCACTTTATAATCGAGCGATATAATACCTTCCGCACTTTCGGCTGCTGTAGCCATTTCTCGGAACATTTTAACTTCGTTGTAAGCCCGTTTAACATCAAATTCTTTGGCCAATATTTTAAAATCGAAGAACGCTTTTTCAGTCGATTGACTGCCGTACACCAAATCCATATTTACATTGGCACCAACCAAATCAAAACCGGACTGTTTGAGTGCTAATTGCCCTTTGTTAATGTTAAGATTCCCGGTTAAATTTTCAATCGCTAAACCATCAAAATTGATTTTATTGGCAGTGGCATTGAACTGTAAATCGAAGTTAGGCGGAATAATCACCACACCGGTTTGCGCAACTACATTGGTTTTTGTACTGTCTGCTTTTACAGTACTAACAGTCATAAACTCATCCACATTGATAAAGTCCGAATGCAATTGAAAGTTGCCTTTGAGTACTGCTTTATTGGTTAGCACAAAGTCGATTACATTTTGGAGATAGCCATTCATTTTAAAATCGGACTGACCGTAAGCGGCGAGGAAATCGTTGAAATTCATCTTGTCTTGATGAAACTTAAACGTTCCTTCTTTAATCAAGAATGGTTTAGGCAAATATTCCGAAGTGGTTTTGATGTTTTTAAGTACTAGAGTACCTTGGTTTTGCAACTTATTGTAGCGGCCGTTCATGGCATCGTCTTGCGAACCTTTGAAAGCGACATCAGCCTTAACAAAGCCTTTCACATCCAAACCTTTTTGGGAAAAAACACTATAGATTCTGCCCAAATCCAATTCGCCTTTGGCTTTGATATCGTATCGGATATTATTGAAGTTTTGCAACTTGGCGTTTACATAAACAGGCTTGCCTTCAAAGACAAACGATGCCGGCGTAATGTTGACTTTTAAATCGTCTAAAGAACCTTTCCGATCTAAAATGGACGCTATCAAATTGATATTTTGTATCGGATTCGGATAATAATCGGTTTTTACATAACCGTTTTTGAAATTGATTTTGCCGTTGGTAACCGGAATTTTATTGTTCTTTTGATCGTATACGCCTTTCGAATTTAGATCGGCAATCAAGATACCGCGCAAATCCATATTTTGCAATCCGAAGGCTTTGTCCATCAAGGCTAAGTCGATTTTAGACTTGATTCGGGCATCTATAGTCGGTTTCGACAAACCTTGCGTTTTGATAATGGCTTTAACGTAATCTTTATCGACATTAAAGAAAACAGAATCGATATTGACTTTCAGTTGTTCCGTATCTAAAGCAGGCAACTGTGTATCGAAATTCAGAAAGATATTCGACACCGGGAACGGCGCGTCTTTGTAAGCAATAAGACCGTCGCGAATTTTCATGTTGAAGGCTACATTGGGCTTCTGATTTTTAGAGGCGATGTATTTTCCTTTCAAGGTAAACAACAAATCGGTGCTGCCTTTGACTTTTGTTTTTTCGAGCCAAGTAACATAGGCAGGCGGCAAAGCGGTGAAGAAATCGTTGAGTTTGCTGTTTTCGGATTTGATGTTAAAATCCATATCATAACCATTGCTTAAGAAATCGAATTTTCCACTGAATTCCACCGGAAGTTTATTGATTTTTAAGTTATTTTGTTGGAAGACAAAGGCTAAGGAATTGGTATTGATTTTCGTAATCAAATCGGCTTTAACGCTTTTGTTATTAAGGTATTGCTGACCGTCGTAAGTAAAATCGAAATCGGCTATTTCCGCTTCCGTATAAATATCAAAAATGGCTTGGTCTAAGTCGCCGTTCCCAATATAATTAAAGCCTTTGGCATCGATTAGAATTTTGGTCGACTGGTCGTTATAAACCAAATGAGTATTTTCGATGGCAATTTTGTCTAATCGCAAAGAAGTATTACCGGTAGTATCTTTAGCTGTGGCTTTTTCGTTGGAGATATAGACGTTGTAATTCGCTTCGCCTTTGGCATTGACTTTTACATTGATGAAAGCGTTGGAGACAAAAACCTGATCAATTACAACACTTTTGTCAAAAATTAAGGAACTGATATCAATCCCGAAAGCCATTTCATTGGCTGAAACCAGGGTTTCCTTTTGATACGGTGCAGAACCTTTCAGGGAAAAGTCGGTTAAGGTTAAGGTGAGTGACGGAAAGTGGTTAAAAAATGACAGATTGGCTTCTTTGAAATTGAGTTCGCCATTTAGTTTTTTATTGGCAAACGCTTTGACTTCTTCGGCTATCTTTCCGGGGAAGAGAATCGGAATCAAAAACATCAAAAGCAATATGGAACCGAACGTAAATCCGCTTATCTTTAAAATCTTGATAATTATCGACTTTGAAGGTTTTTTCATAGACCAAAAGTACAATTCAGTCAAGAGAGAAAAAAATTTAAGCTGTATTTTTTTATAAAAACAAGAGCCACATTAAAAATGCAGCTCTTGTCAAATAATTATATAACTAATCTAACCTTATTGTTTGATCAACTTCATGGTGGAAGAATTGTTGTTGCCATCATAGGCTTTAACTAAGTAAATGCCACTATTCAAGTCGTTGATATCAAATTGATAATCTTCTGAAGTAATATTTTCATACAACTTCACTCTTTGACCGGTGATGGAATACACTTCAACACGGTAAACCTGTCCTTTGATCGTAAAGCTTCCTGATGTTGGGTTTGGATACAAACTAACATTGGCTAAGGCATTATAATCATTATTTCCTAATGTACTGGCCGGTTGGTTTCCATACACACGGAAAGTTCCCGGAGCTAGGGTAATTGTTGCTGTAGTGTTGGTAACAGTAATTGGCGTATTATCCATCAAGTTGTACCAAGTTCCGGTATACGGGAAACTAGGATTGATACTTTGACTAGCCACAGACATATTAGCTAAAACCACCACATTTTTCAAAGAAGTTGAAGGCAATGCATTATCGTAAATATAAATTCTTTGTCTGATGTTGTTGGCATCAGGACTGATAGCATAATCGCCTTCAAAAACCGGTTCGTTAATTTTAAGCTGGATTAATCGTTTCCAATCATTGTATACTTGTTGTCTATTGGGAGAAGTCATTGTCAACCAATTGTTAGTCCATTGCGGCTGTGGCTTGGTGGCCAATTTACAATCTCCTGTGGTAACATCGGATTCCGAATTTACAGTACCGTTTTCACAAGTGTAGATAGAGTTATTCATCCCCAATTCTGCAAAGTGCCAAATCATTTTTGGTCCCGGCACTAAGATGGATAAAGCTCCGATAGCAGACATTCTTGGCACAGCATTGTTTAAGTTATTTAATGGCGGTGCTGTTCCTCCTCCGTTTCCGAAGGCAACTGCTTCATAAATCAATCTGTCTTTATCGTGACTTTCCGGATAACCTAACAATCTTTTAGCAGAGAAACCACGACTAACGTGACCCATTCTGGTGATATCGGCATTGGTTGAATAACCCAAGGCTAATTGTTTGTAGGCTTCGTGTAATTCACCCCACATCATCACGCCTTTACTTGGTGATTCACTAATGCGATAGTTGGCCCATTGTTGTTCTTCGTTATCAGCACCTAAATGCTCAAAAATCACATAATGTGTTGGATCAAGGGACCAAGAATAATCTGCGTATTCTTTCAGAATTGCAACTCTATCCGCTTGATACGTATTGGTACAAGTATCATCACCACCTGAACAAGCTTGGGTAAATCCTTTGGTTAAATCCCAACGGAAACCGTCAATTTTAAACTCTTGAATCCATTGTTTTACTACTCTTTTGGTGTAGTATTTGGTTCTTGCTTGTGAGTGATTAAAATCAGACCCTACACTATAACTATGTTTGGCAAATTCATTAAAATAAGGATTATCGGCCGCAGGATCACCCCAACCGTCACCATCAGCATCTTTCATCCACATTCTTACCATTGGGTTTCTTCCGAAAGCGTGGTTTAGGGCTACGTCTAAAATAACTGCAATCCCGTTTTGGTGACATAAGTCGATGAACTGCTTGAATTTATCAGCTGTACCGTAAAATTTATCCAAGGCCAAATGAAACGAGGTATTGTAACCCCAGCTTTCATTGCCTTCAAATTCCATTACCGGCATTAACTGAATAGCATTGATATTTAAATTTTTGAAGTAATCAATTTTGTCAATCAAGTCTTGGAAGTTTCTGTCGGCGTCAAAATCTCGGATTAAAACCTCATAAACTACTAAATCTTCTTTTTTAGGTTTTACGAAGTTGGTGGTAGCCGTGCTCCAATTATAAGGCGTTTGGGCGGTTTTCAAAACGGTAACCTCTCTTTCTTGTCCGCTTGGATAAGCCGGTAAGTTAGGGTAACTGGCGGCTGGAATGTAAGGATCATCAAAAGGAGACAACACAAGCGTTGAGTATGGATCGGCAGTTTTTACAACAGCTGGAGAGTTGGTAGTTGGCGTCGAATCTACAACCCAATATTGGTAAGTATAATTTTGTCCTGGAGTTAGTCCGGTTAATTCTAACCAAAACTTTCCTGTTCCGGGATCTTTCTTCATCAAATAATTAGTTCCGGGTTGCCAGTTGTTAAAGCTTCCTGCTACATAGACAAAATCTTTCCCCGGAGCATCTAAAACCAAAGTTGCTTTGGTAGCATCAGTTGCGTTGTAATTGATCCCATCCTCTAGCCCACTTGCCATAGCCTGATTAGCAGTTCCGGCATTTACAATTACGCCAAATGTTTTGGTAAAGAAAGTACTTCCTTGTGTAATTTGTAACTCATAAGCTTTGTTAACCGTAATATTGGCATCAGTATAACTATAGCTTGTTCCGGAAGCAGTATTGATACTTACTCCATTCGCCAACAAATTATAATTAGCCGAACCATTGGTATTGGAAGCTGAGATGGTCAAACTTTGACCGCTGTTGATGATAGTATTACTGTATTCGGATGGACTTATCAATGCGGCTTGAAAAGCTCCCACATCCAAAGTTAAATCGGTCGTTTGGGCGTTACCGGCAGCATTTCTGAATACCATATTAATTTTGGTTACTGAACCGGAAGCAATGCCGTAGTATGCCAAAATAGTTGGTGTTAAATCTAATTTATAGATGTTTCCGGACACTAAAGTAAGTGCGGGCTGTGTGGTATTGTTACCCCAAGAACCCTTAACATTTTGCCATGGTGTTCCGTTCAAGGTAACTCCGGTATGGGCATAAATTGTACCGGTGTAGGTTGCCAAACCGGTTCCTGTTTTATCAAATAGAATGGTGGCCGAAGCCGTTGCGTCTGGATTGGAACCACCTTGCCAAGAAACTTGACCTATAGCGATATTCACAAATAACCCTGTTAAAACAAATAAAATAACTTTTTTCATAGCTTAAAATTTAAAAAAAGGGTCTCCTAAAGGAAACCCTTTTTTAGTTATTCATATAGACTTATTGAAGTGTAACAGAATAAGAATATTTTCTTGGATTGCTTAGATCAAGAACTACATTGTAAGTTCCTCCTGCGTCAACAGATAAATTCGGACCATCATAGTTCATCGAATCGTCTCCGTCTGGATCACCTCCTAAGTTGATACTCCAAGCATTATTGGCTCTGAATTTAAACTCACCGGCAGTTAAAGTTACTACACCTTCCCATTTTTGGGTAGAGGAGTTGTAAGTTAACCCAGTACTGTTATCCCAGCCTCCTGGAGTAGCTGCACCAACAATACCCCAAGTAGTTGGTTCAACTGTGTACAATAAAGTAGTAGTGTTAGCTCTAACTCTGTAGTATCCTGCAGTAGCTGTGATATCAGACTCTCCAGATTCTGCTAAAACACCTGAGAACGAACCATCATCACCCCAATCAGTGTTACCCCAGTTGAAATTACCGGCTGGATCAGGACCAACAAATTTGAAACCACCATCTAACCAAACGTATCCTTCATAGTCAGTTTGACCGAAAGCAGAAGAAGCAATTCTTGGTGCCGTTGGAGGATTCCAACCTTGGTGATTCCCCGGAACTGCTAATTTTGGCAATTCAGAAGAATAAGGCGTAACCAAATAAGTAATTACTGTCGAGAATTTTTCCTCACTAGCCGGAGAACCAACAGTAGATTTCACTCGGATTTCTAAACCTCCTTGTGAAAAAGGAGTTAATCCAGCTGCTAAACAAGCACCGTTTAAGGCATCTGAAGTTACTGTTACATAAGTATTGTTTGTACTTACTAAATCAACCGGAGTATCAAAGTTATCTCCTGATTTATCAACTTGCACCGTATAGGTAACTTGCGTTGGCGTACCGTAATCCATGTCTTCCCATGTCATTGACAAACCTGGGTTAGTAGGTGTTTCCGGGCTTAATGCAACAGCATCACCAGATACCGGAGAAAGGATTCTGAACTCAGCTGCATTGTCTAAAAATTTTAAATCTTGTTCATCTGTACAAGAAGCAAATCCACTGATAAGCGCCACAGCTAAAATGTTTCTAAATATATTTTTCATTTCTTTTGTAATTTATAGTTTATAATGTTATTAATAACCAGGGTTTTGAGTTAAGTTAGGATTAGCTGCCAAAGAAGCTGTTGGAATTGGGAACAAAGCCAAGTTTGCAGAGATCGCAATACCGTTTGAACCATTTCCTTTCCAAGCCCAATTGTAACTTCCTCCGGTGTATTTACCGAAGCGAATCAAATCTTGTCTTCTGTGACCTTCCCAGTGTAATTCTCTTGATCTTTCGTCTAATAAGAAATCCAACGTCAATTCGTTAGCAGAAATATTTGCTGCTGTATTTCCGTTGTTAGCTCTTTCTCTTAAAGCATTAACATAAGTTACCGCTTGTGAAAGTGAAGCACCTGCTGCACCTCTAGCGGCACATTCAGCATACATTAAATAAACGTCGGCTAAACGGAATAAAGGGAAATCAGTATCCACAAAAGTTGAATTGATTCCGGCTACACCTGAAGAAGTTCTGTTAGAGAATTTAGCCAAGATATAACCTTGATCACGATTGGCCACATCAGAGATGTCAATGTTTCTAACACCTGAAATGATAGTATTTCTATCGTCGTTAGCAAAATCGGATCCTTCAAATTTTTCAACAAACTGTTTTCTCAAACGCAAAGCACCACCCCAGCCTCCTGAGCCAACGCCAAGAGCAGTACCGTTTTGCTCAATTGAACCTACTTGTCCGTTAATCATAACAGTAGTTGGTCCGTAGTTTTGAGTTGCAACACCATCTGATTGCAAAGAGAAAATCATTTCAGAAGACAAATGGTTGTCGGCTGTGAAGTTGTTCAAATAGTTTGGATTCAAAGTGTAACCGCCGGCAATAACTTGGTTACATTGCGTAACACAGTCAGCCAAACGATCTTGACCGATGTATACCTGTGCATTCAAATAAATTTTAGCTAAAATCATTCGAGCTACAGCTTGGTCAACTCTACCATACTCGTTGGTACGTGGCGCTTTCAAATTCGGAATCACTGAATTCAACTCGCTTTCAATGTAGGCAAATAACTGTGATCTATCGTATTGAGGACCGGCTACTCCTAAAGCAGAATTTTCATCATTGAAAGCTGCTTTTCCGAATAAATCCATCAAATGATAGTAAGCCAAGGCACGTAAAACTTTAACTTCATTTCTGAAATCATTGATTTCATCAATTTCAGATTGGCTGGTGATACCACGAGAAGCTAATTTTTCCGGAGTAGTTTGTCTTAAAAACTCATTTACCAAAGCCACTTGGAACATTCCTCTACCGTACATTCCACGGAAAATAGGGTTAGATGCTGTCCAAATATTTCTTTGAATTTCTCTGGTACCAGGGTCATTTTCATAACTCCAAAGCACCTCATCTGTAGACAAGTTTTGCAAGTACCATAAACATCTACCGTACTGGCTGGTTCCTGCATCAATTCCTTGAATATTAGAAGAACCTGCACCTGTAGTACCGGTTAACGATAAATTTCCGTAAACACCGGCCAATCCTTGACGGTAAGCATCCGGCTGTTCAAAAAACTCATCTGATAAAAATACTAAAGGGTCGTCACTTTTAATATCTAAATCATCTGTACATGAACTCATTGTTAATGTCAAAGCACCAACAATAAGGAATAGGTTAAACTTAATTTTTTTCATAGTAATTTATTTAAAATTTTACGTTTGCTCCGAATAAAAATTGACGTTGTCTAGGATAAATTGTATTATCTCTACCGTCATTAATTTCAGGATCTAAACCATCATAATCGGTAATAATAAAGGCGTTTTGCACCCCCGTGAATAATCTTAATGAAGCTTTACCTAACCAATTAGGGAAAGTATAACCCATCGTGATGTTATCCATTCTTAAGAAAGAACCGTTTTCAATGTAGATGTCAGAAATTACATTTTCACCGTTTACGTTAGTAAAGTTGGTATCTAACACACTGGTTAAAACGTTTCCTAATTCAGCATCCGGTTTCAATAAAGCATTGTAAGCTCTGTTCGCTTTTAAAGCATTGTAAATTCTGTTTCCGAAGCTGGCTCTCATGTTGAAAGAGAAATCAAAGTTTTTGTAATTGAAACTAGAGGCGAAACCAAGTACCAAATCCGGATCAGGATTTTTGTAGATGTAACGGTCATCTCCGTTGATGATACCATCTCCGTTTAAGTCGGCAAAAGCCCCTTCAATTGGCGAACCATCTGTGCTGTACAATTGTTTATAAACAAAGAACGAGCCCGGAGTGTAACCTTCTCTGTGAATTTGTACTGTTCCTCCTGTTCCTCCGGCTTGACCAAAGAATACATCTGAACCTGCCGGTAATTCATCGATACGTCTTTCGAATTTGGTTGCGTTGAAATTAACATTCCAATTCAAATTATCTCTTTTGATTACGTCGGCATTCAAACTGAACTCAATACCTTTTGTAGAGAAGCTACCGATATTAGCAGGACCTGAGTTTGAGAAGTTACTACCGTCAGCATAAGGAGTATCTCCAAAATACAAATCGTTAGTTTGTTTGTAGAAAGCATCTAAAGACCCGGTAATTCTGTTGTTGAATAAACCATAGTCAAGACCTACGTTATAAGTAGTTGTAGTTTCCCATTTCAAATCAGGATTTCTTGGTGCAGGAACACCAACCGGATAAGGAGAGTTAGCAAAATAATATTGTGAATTGGTATCACCAACATTATATCTTTCTAAGTAAAAATCTCCAACAGGAATTTCTTGCTGACCTGCAATACCCCAACCTAAACGCAATTTCATATCACTTACCACTTTAGAATCTTTGAACACATCTTGTCCAAATTTCCAAGCAAAAGCTGCTGATGGGAAGTTACCCCAACGGTTGGCATCGCTGAATCTTGAAGTACCGTCTCTTCTTAAAGAGAAAGTGAACAAATATTTATCGTTGATTGAGATGTTTGTTCTTCCGAATAAACCAATCAACACTTCATCGGGATTAGCAAATGATCTTGGTGCTTGTGCTGTTGGGTTGTTTACGTTGAAAGTATTAAATCCGTAAACTTGGAATTTTTGATAAGAATACCCCGAAGTCAATTCAAAATTAACTTTGTTGAATTTTTTGTTGTAAACGAAATACGCATCTAACAATTTATTTCTACGGGTTGCTTCAGAATACTCATTTGTACCATATAAAGTGTTACCGTTAATAAATCCTGTCAAAGCAGTGTTTCCAACCAAACGTCTTCTCTCTCCGTTACTTTCATCGAAACCTAAATTAACAACTGCTCTTAAAGCCGGGAAGAAATGAAACTTATAGTCAATTTCAAAGTTTCCTAATACTCTGTTGTTGATACCGGTATCATTTGTTTGGTACAATTGCGCCACAGGGTTTCTAGGAACTTGAGTTAAGAAATCGGCAGTAGTGTTTCCGTTTCTGTACTCGAAAAAGCCATCATAAGGTGAAGCTGCATCGTAAACCGGTTTAGTAGGATCGAAACGAATAGCAGTTCCTTCTACGCCATCCGCAAAACGGTTATTTTCATTGGTAAAATTCGCATTCAAACGCAATTTCAAATGATCGTTAAAGAAACTTGGATTCAAAACAACCGAAGCAGAATTTCTGTTAAAGTCGTTAGTCAATCTCAAACCTTGTTGGTAAGTATTTCCTAAAGTTAATTTAGCCGGAATTTTATTGAATAAAGAACCTCTGATAGATACTGAATTGTCTACATAGTCAGTTCTTCTGTAAATCTTTTTTTGCCAATCAGTATTGTAAAGAATTCTTCCTTCTATAATTCCTGGTGTAGACAAATCATCAGAAACTGAAGTAGTAGGATCATCAACACCTAATAAGTTAGTACTTCCTGCAGAAAGCAAACCATTAATAGTATTCGCTTCAACTTGAGCAATAAAATCTCTGGTATTGAAAACATCTACTTGGTTGTATAATCTACCTGAACCGTATTGGAAGTTGTATTCTACTGCAAGTTTTTTCGAACCTTTCTTGGTGTTGATGATGATCACACCGTTAGCCGCTCTTGAACCATAGATTGCTGTTGCAGACGCATCTTTTAATACGTTGAAACTTTCAATATCATTTGGATTCAAAGCAGCCAAGATAGAAGTAGATCCGGTATTGGTTGTATTGGTCACCGGTAAACCGTCAATTACAATCAACGGATCGTTAGAAGCACTCAATGAAGAACCTCCTCTAATTCTGATTTGAGACCCGCTACCTGGAGCACCTCCGCCGGCATTAACAGTAACCCCGGCAATTCTACCGTTCAATAGGTTTTCAGCTGTTACGTTAGCCCCTTTGTTAAAGTCTTTTGTAGTTAAAGTTGACACAGAACCCGTAGCGTCTTTTTTCTTAACGGTTCCGTAACCCACTTGAACTACTACTTCTTGAAGTTGGTTAGCACTTTCTTCAAGAGTGATGTTGACCGATTTTTGTCCGGAAAAAGTAATCGTTTGAGAGTTGTACCCTACGAAAGAGAAGACAACTTTGTCTCCGCTTTTAAGGCCTCCCACTTGAAACTTTCCGTCAAAATCTGTCGTTGTGCTACTGTTAGCACCTTGGACAATTACATTTACTCCCGGTAATGGTTGGCTGGTTTTGCTGTCCAAAACCACTCCGCTCAAAGTACTCTGTGCAAGAGCGCCAAAAGGGAGCAAAAGGAATAAAAATAACAACTTTTTGTAAATTGTTTTCATACGTTTTGTTTAGGTTAAAAATTTAATTTTTGTGCGTATACTTATACTTCGAATGTTAAATTTATGTAAAAAAATCAATCAGCCGAATAAACGCTTGTTAAATCCGATTCGAAAACGTTTTCGTGTTGAAAACTTTTCCATAATGTCACTATTTTAAGGACAAAATTGACAGAATGAAAAATAACCTATATCTTTATTCAGAAAATAGTATTTACCGAATTTCATCATGAAAAGAAAAGTTACACTTAAACAAATTGCCAAGGAACTTGATGTATCCATTTCAACCGTTTCAAAATCGCTCAGAAACAGTCTGGAAATTAGTGAAGATACCCGACAAAAAGTTCAGGCATTTGCTAAACTATACAATTACAAACCCAACAATATTGCGTTGAGTTTAAAGAATAAAAAAACCAAAACCATTTGCATTATTATCCCTGAAATCATACACCACTTTTTTGCAACCGTGATTAGCGGTGTAGAACATGTAGCCAATGAAAACGGCTATAATGTTTTGGTGTGTTTATCAGATGAATCCTTTGATAAAGAAGTCATTAACATGGAAATGTTAGCCAACGGCAGCATCGATGGTTTCATCATGTCGTTATCCAAAGAAACGCAACTCAAGAAAGATTTTCACCACATTACCGAAGTCATCAATCAAGGTATGCCCGTAGTAATGTTTGACCGCGTAACGAATGAAATTTTATGCGACAAAGTAATTATTGACGACAGCCTAGCAGCGTTCAATGCTACCCAACACTTTATCGACAAAGGGTTTAAAAAAATTGCCTTGATTTCTACGGTTGACTACGTTAGCGTAGGCAAATTGAGAACAGAAGGTTACATCAAAGCCTTAAAAAACAGCGATTTGAAAGTAGATGAAAATCTGATTTTGAAAATCGAAGATACCGAAAACTTTGAAGACAGCATTGCCAATCTTCTGTCTAACAATGAAATTGACGCCATATTTGCAGTGAACGAATTGTTTGCGGTTACCGCGATTAAAGTCGCCAATAAACTAGGTAAAAAAGTGCCGGATGATATTTCCGTAATCGGATTCACCGACGGCATCATTTCTAAATATTCTTCTCCAAGCATCACAACGGTCAGTCAGAATGGTGTGAAAATGGGCGGAAAAGCCGCCAAAATGCTAATCGAAAGACTGGAAGCCGACGAGGAAGAAGAAGAACAATACAGAACCGAAGTAATCGAAACCGAGTTGGTCGAAAGAGAATCAACCCGATAGTTTTTATCAACAAAAAACGTTTGCGTCGGCGGATTGCCTCATTTTTTTGAGGCTAAACCATCACATTATAAATTCTTTATTATCTTTACGGCAATTATCAAAGCTTATACTTTACTTCGAAAACAAATTAAAGTTTTGATAAGCAAAGCGCTTATCGTATTATAAACCAATACATTACGATAATGGAAAAGCGTAAATTAGGTTTCTGGGAAATTTGGAACATGAGTTTCGGTTTCTTGGGGATACAAATGGGTTTTGCCCTCCAAAATGCTAACGCCAGCAGAATTCTCCAAATTTTCGGTGCCGATGTACATGAACTATCCTGGTTTTGGATTATTGCTCCTTTAATGGGATTGATTGTCCAACCTCTAATCGGACATTACAGCGACAATACTTGGGGAAGATTCGGAAGAAGAAAACCCTATTTTTTAACCGGTGCTTTGTTAGCTTCTATAGGCTTAGTATTGATGCCTCAAGCCGAAATTTTTATCGCTTTCATGCCGGCCTTATGGGTTGGAGCGGGAATGCTTATGATAATGGACGCTTCTTTTAACATCGCTATGGAACCTTTCCGAGCGTTGGTAGGCGACAATTTGAGAGCAGACCAACATACTTTGGGATTTAGTGTTCAAACCGCTTTAATCGGAATTGGTGCAGTTGTAGGTTCTTGGCTACCTTACGTCTTAAACGAATGGTTTGGCATCAGCAATCAACCTACCGCAACTTCAGCAATACCGGACAACCTAATTTATTCTTTCATTATTGGCGCACTAATTTTAATCGGGAGCATATTGGTAACCGTAATTACAACTAAAGAATATTCTCCGGCGGAATTGGCACAATTTCGTGACGAAAAAGAACACCAAGAAGCCATGGGTGAGGAAAAAGAAGCCAAGCTCTCTGATATTTTCAGCGACTTCGCCAAAATGCCTACCACCATGCGTCAATTAAGCTGGGTTCAATTTTTCTCATGGTTCGGATTATTCGGAATGTGGGTATTTACTACTCCAGCCATCGCCCAACACATTTACGGCTTATCGGTCAACGACACTAAAAGTCCCGAGTTTCAATCGGCTGGTGATTGGGTAGGTATCATTTTCGGTGTTTACAATTTTGTATCGGCAATCGTAGCTTTTCTTCTACCTTACATCGCTAAGCAAATAGGAAGAAGAAAAACCCATGCCCTATCATTGGTTTTAGGCGGAATCGGATTGATTTCGATTTACTTTATGCCAAACAAAGAAACTTTGGTGTTTTCTATGATATTGGTAGGCTTTGCCTGGGCCAGTATTTTAGCCATGCCATATGCTATTTTGGCAGGAGCCATTCACCCGAAAAAAATGGGAGTTTACATGGGAATATTTAACTTTTTCATTGTTATCCCACAAATCATCAACGCTTTGATAGGAGGCCCGTTAGTAAAATATGTTTATGGCGACCACGCTATCTATGCCTTAGTAATGAGTGGCGTAAGCTTCCTTATTGCAGCCTATTTAGCCCTTAAAGTAAAAGACAGTAAAGATATTAATTAATGACTAAAAAAGCATTCATATTCGACCTCGATGGCGTAATCGTTGACACTGCTAAATACCATTTTTTAGCGTGGCAAAAATTAGCGCAGGAATTGGGTATCGAATTTACCCCCGAACACAACGAAGATTTAAAAGGTGTCAGCCGCGTTCGCTCTCTTGACATCATTTTGGCATTGGGCAATATTGAAGCCTCTCAAGAAGACAAAAACAAATGGCTGATCCAAAAAAATGAAGATTACTTATCCTACTTGGTCGATATGGACGAAAGTGAAATATTGCCCGGAGTATTGCATGTACTCGAATTTATTAAAGAAAAAAATCAGCTTATTGCTTTGGGTTCGGCTAGTAAAAACGCCCGCCCTATTTTAGAAAAAACTGGAATCCTGCCTTTTTTTGATGCTATTGTTGACGGAAACGATGTATCTAACGCCAAACCGGATCCCGAAGTTTTTCTGAGAGCTGCACAGCTACTAAACGTGTCTAACGAAAACGCCATCGTTTTTGAAGACAGCGTGGCTGGTATTCAAGCGGCCAATATTGCCAACATGATTAGTGTTGGTATAGGCGATGCCGCCATTTTACATGAAGCGAAATATAATTTTAAAGATTTTACATTTATGGATGTAGCTTTCATTGAAGCACTCCTGGATTAAAATTGAATGATAAAAGGACAATAAAAAAATTACAATGAACCAAGATTATATCAAACCAGACAACTGGTCGATTATTGAAGAAGGATTTGACTTAGACAGCGTAAAATCCTCGGAAAGTTTGTTCAGTATCGGTAACGGTGCCATGGGACAACGTGCCAATTTTGAAGAATTCTATTCAGGCAAAACCTTCCAAGGCAGTTATATAGCAGGTATTTATTATCCTGACAAAACCAAAGTGGGTTGGTGGAAAAACGGTTATCCGGAATATTTTGCTAAAGTATTAAATGCCCCAAGTTGGATTGGTATTTTAGTTGAAATTAACGGTGAAACACTCAATTTAGCGTCTTGTAAAGTATCTAACTTTAAACGCGAATTGAACATGAAAGAGGGTTGGTACCATCGTTCGTTTAACGCATTGTTAAACAACGGTATCGAAATCGATGTTAATGTTAGAAGATTTCTATCTTTAGACATCGATGAGTTAGGTGTAATCAAATACGAAATCACCCCGAAAAACCAAGATGCCACTATCGTTTTCAAGCCATATTTGGATGCCGGAGTTCATAACGAAGATGCCAATTGGGAAGAGAAATTTTGGGAACCATTACAAATCCAACACGACACCAATGAAGCTTTTGTAGTAGCCCGTACTTTCAAAACCCATTTTGAAGTAGCCACTTTCATGCACAACAGCATTTTCCTCAACAACGAAAACCAAAATGCCGAACCGGAATTTACCGACACCACTTCCGATAAAGTCATTTTTACCTACGAACAATTGGTAGCTAAAGGACAAACCATCGCCCTACAAAAATTGGGAGGTTACACGGTATCTATGAATCACGCTACAACCGATTTAATTCCGGCAGCCCAAAATGTAATCCAAAAAGGATTGGCTTTGGGTTATGATAGCTTGTTACAAAACCAAATCGCCGCTTGGGCCAAAATTTGGGAAATGAGCGACATCACTATCGAAGGCGATGTTAAAGCACAACAAGGTATTCGTTTTAATATTTTCCAATTAAACCAAACCTATTTGGGTAAAGATTCCCGACTAAACATCGGACCGAAAGGATTTACCGGAGAAAAATACGGCGGTTCTACTTATTGGGATACGGAAGCCTATTGTATTCCGTTTTACATGGCTACGAAAGACCAACAAGTGGCACGAAACCTTTTGGCTTATCGTTACAACCAATTAGATAAAGCCATTGAAAATGCAGCCAAATTAGGATTCAAAAATGGCGCGGCTCTCTACCCTATGGTAACCATGAACGGGGAAGAATGCCACAACGAATGGGAAATTACTTTCGAAGAAATCCACAGAAACGGTGCTATCGCTTTTGCCATTTTTAATTACTACCGATTCACCGGAGATTATAGTTACATCCCCGAAAAAGGATTGGAAGTCTTAATTGGTATTGCTCGTTTTTGGCACCAAAGAGCGACCTTCTCTACCTACAGAAATCAATACGTAATCTTAGGCGTTACCGGTCCGAATGAATACGAAAACAATGTTAACAATAATTTCTACACGAACTATATTGCCAAATGGTGTATCGATTACGCCATCGAACAAATCCAAAAAGTAAAACAAGAATACACTTCTGATTATACCAGAATCATGAGCAAAGTCAACTTAGACGATGCCGAAATACTGCATTGGAAAAAAGTGGCTGACCATATGTATTTCCCATATTCGGAAGAACACGGCGTATACTTACAACAAGACGGTTTCTTAGACAAAGAATTGGTTAAAGTGCATGATTTAGACAAATCACAACGCCCTATCAACCAAAAATGGTCTTGGGATCGAATCTTGCGTTCGCCTTACATCAAGCAAGCCGATACACTGCAAGGTTTTTATTTCTTTGAAGATCATTTCAGCAAAGAACAATTGGAGAAACACTTCGATTTTTACGAACCGTTTACCGTTCACGAAAGTTCTTTATCGCCTTGTGTACACTCCATTCAAGCGGCTGTATTGGGCCGAATGGAACAAGCTTATACTTTCTATTTAAGAACTTCTCGTTTGGATTTAGATGATTACAACAAAGAAGTGGAAGAAGGCTTGCACATCACTTCGATGGCCGGAACTTGGATGAGTATCGTAGAGGGCTTTGGCGGCATGCGTGTTAAAGACAATACGCTGCATTTCGAACCGAGAATCCCGAAAGAATGGAAAGGCTATTCGTTTAAAATCAATTTCAGAAACCAAATTCTTAAAGTATCGGTTCATCAAAACGAAACCAAATTTACTCTAGAAGGCGATTCGCCAATCACTGTTTTTGTTAATGGCAAAGACATTTTGGTAGAGCCGAATAGTTTGGTGACTGTATAAAATAATTAGTTGAACCCTATAAGGCATATAAGGACAATAAGAAAAACTTAAATGAACTTATATGCCTTTATGGTTTATAAAAAATAAATTATGAAAAAACTACTCTTCTCTCTTTTAGTCTCTGTTTCCGCTTTCGCACAAGTTGACCGTGTAGAACCGCCTTTTTGGTGGAGCGACATGACGCATAACGAAGTACAAATTATGTTCTACGGAAAAAACATTGCCCAAAACGAGGTGACTGTTTCCAACGGAATCGTAATCAAAGGCATTCAAAAAACCGAAAACCCTAATTACATATTCGTGACTATCGATACCCAAAATAGTCCGGCGCAAGATTTGGTGTTCACTTTCAAAAACGGCAAAAAATCGTTTACCCAAAACTATGCTTTAAAATCCAGAAAAGAAAATTCGCGCTTTCGCAAAAGCTTTGACAGTTCTGACTTGATTTACCTCATCATGTCGGATCGTTTTGCTAACGGTAATCCTAACAACGACAACAACGACAAACTAACCGAAAAAGCCAACCGAAGCAACAAAGACGGTCGCCACGGTGGCGATATCGAAGGAATAATCAAAAATTTAGATTACATCCAATCGCTTGGCGCAACAGCCGTTTGGCCAACGCCACTATGCGAAGACAATGACGAAAGAGGTTCATATCACACTTACGGTCAATCTGACGTGTACAAAATTGACGCGCGTTTCGGAACCAATGAAGATTATGTTCGTATGAGCGCCGAATTGCACAAACGCGGCATGAAAAACATTATGGATTACGTGACCAACCATTGGGGTTACAAACATTGGATGATGAGCGATTTACCTACTTACGATTGGATCCATCAGTTTCCGGGTTATGCTCAAACCAACTACAGAATGGCTACTCAATTTGATACCAATGCCTCCAAAAAAGATTTTGATTTGTGTATGGATGGATGGTTTGTTAAATCGATGCCCGATTTGAATCAATCCAATCCGTTAGTTTTAAATTACCTTATTCAAAACGCCATTTGGTGGATTGAATACGCCGATTTAGATGGTTTCCGTGTCGATACTTATTCTTACAATGATAAAACGGCCATCGCAAAATGGACCAAATCCATAACCGACGAATACCCGAATTTCAATATCGTTGGTGAAGTGTGGATGTACGACCAAGCACAAATGGCGTATTGGCAAAAAGACAGTAAAATAGGAGCCATTCAAAGCTTTAACTCCAATCTTCCTAGTGTAATGGATTTTACGTTGCAAGAGGCTATTGCGAACGGAGTTTTTAACGAAGACAAACAAGAATGGCGCAACGGAATGGTGAAAGTATATGAAAATTTCAACAACGATTTTCTGTATCCAAACATCAATAATTTATTGGTTTTTTTTGAAAATCACGATACCAATCGCCTGAACGAAATCTACAAAAACGACTTCAAAAAATACCAAATGGCCATGACCCTTATCGCCACCGTTCGCGGTATTCCGCAAATCTATTACGGTTCCGAAATTGGTATGGCTGGCGATAAAGGCAAAGGTGATGGTGATATCCGCAGGGATTTCCCCGGCGGTTGGAATGGCGACACTAACAACGCCTTTACCAAAGCCGGAAGAACTGAGGAGCAAAACAAATTCTTTGATTTTACCGCTAAACTATTCAACTGGCGCAAAAACAAAACGGTAATCCACACCGGAAAAACCACGCATTACATTCCGGAGAACAACGTTTATGTGTATTTCCGTTACAACGAGAAAGAAAGCGTTATGGTGGTTGTAAACAATAACGAAGAAAAGCAAACTTTCAAGACCAATCGATTTGCAGAAAATATCAAAAAGTACCAATCGGGTAAAGATATTTTCACTGAAAAAACTTTCGACTTGAAAAACGACATCACTATTGATGGCAAATCGGTTATGATATTGGAATTGAAATAAAATTTACCACATAAGTTATATGGGCCTTTCTTACTTGTACTTACATGGCTTATATGGTTCATAATTTAGAGATAACTGATGAAAAAATTACTTTTCTTACTCCTTTTTACTGCTGTTACATTCGCCCAAAATGCGAACCGAAATTACCTTTCCCATACTTGGAAAAACAATCTCTTAGAAGTAAAAACCAGTGATGGAACCTACCGTATTAAACCGTATTCGAATAAAATAGTTGAAACCTCCTTTGTACCCAACGGAGAAGTTTTCAACCCGAATTCACATGCTGTAATTAAAACCCCGGAGAAAGTTAACGCTTCCGTTTCTAAAACCGCAACTTCTATCTCGTTAGTCACTAACAACATTACGGTAGTCATCAACAAAGCGCCTTTTCGCATTACCTATTCCAACCAAGGAAAAGTGTTGTTGTCTGAAAAAACCGGTTACATCAAAAAAGACAGCACCGAAATTCTACAATTCAACCTCGACAATTCGGAAATGCTGTTTGGTGGCGGTGCTCGTGCCTTGGGTATGAACCGCCGCGGCAATCGTTTGGCCTTATACAACCGAGCGCACTACGGTTATGAAACCCGTGCCGAATTGATGAACTTTTGTATTCCGTTAGTATTATCTTCCAAAATGTACGCCGTACATTTCGACAATGGCGCCATTGGTCACTTGGATTTAGACAGTAAAAAGAACAACACCCTGGAATACGAAACCATTTCAGGTCGAAAAACCTATCAAATTATTGTAGGCGATACTTGGGAAGATTTGGTCGCTAACTATACCGATTTAACCGGAAAACAACCCATGCCCGCGCGCTGGACCTTAGGGAATTTCTCCAGCCGATTTGGCTATCATACCCAAGAAGAAGTCGAAAAAACCATCAACCGTTTCCAAACCGACGGGATTCCGGTAGACGCGATTATCCTCGATTTGTATTGGTTCGGCAAAGAAGTCAAAGGCACCATGGGTAACCTCGACTGGGACAAAGACCAATTCCCAAATCCCGAAAAAATGATAGCCGATTTGAAAGCAAAAGGCGTTAAAACGATTCTAATCACGGAACCTTTTGTCTTAACCACCTCATCCAAATGGCAAGAAGCCGCAGATCAAAAAGTTTTGGTTACCGATAAATCAGGCAAACCGGCCACTTGGGATTTTTATTTCGGAAACACCGGTGTAGTGGATATTTTCAAACCCGAAGGCAACCAATGGTTTTGGAATGTTTATAAAAGATTAATCAACCAAGGCGTTGGTGGTATGTGGGGCGATTTGGGTGAACCGGAAGTCTTCCCGTCAAAAGTGGTAACTGCTGCCGGAAAAGCCGATGAAGTTCACAATATTTACGGGCACCATTGGGCCAAATTAATAGCCGACGGTTATAAAAAAGATTTCCCAAACCAACGACCATTTATCCTAATGCGCGCCGGTTATTCGGGGTCACAACGTTTTGGGATGATGCCTTGGAGTGGTGATGTGTCCAGAAGTTGGGGCGGCTTACAATCGCAAATGGAAATTGCCCTGCAAATGGGAATGCAAGGCATGGCGTATATGCATTCTGATCTTGGCGGATTTGCCGGTGATTATTTCGACAACGAATTGTATTTGCGTTGGTTACAATACGGCGTTTTCAACCCAATTTTCCGTCCGCATGCACAAGAAGATGTGGCTTCTGAAGTGGCTTACAAAGACGTTCACACCAAAGCCAAAGCCAAAAAAGCGGTAGAATTACGCTACCAATTATTGCCGTACAACTATACTTTAGCCTTCGAAAACAACCAAAAAGGAACACCTTTGATGCGCCCTTTATTCTTTGAAGAACCATCCAACGAAAAGTTACTCAACGAAAAGGAAAGCTACTTTTGGGGCGATGCCTTTTTAATCAAACCAATCACAAAAGCAGGTGTTACCTCAACCGAAGTCTATTTCCCGAAAAGCAACAATTGGTTCGACTTTTATTCTGGTAAAAAATACGCTGCAGGTTCCACGGAAACAGTAGTTGTAGCCGAAACATCGATTCCGACTTTCGTGCGCGGCGGTAGTTTTGTGCCGATGATTGAAACCATTCAGAACACTTCAAAATATTCGCTGGACAATTTCAACTTGCATTTCTATTTTGATGACAGTGTGAAAACCTCTTCCGGAAAATTGTATAACGATAACGGGGAAACACCACAAGCTTTTGAAAAAGGACAATTTGAAATCCTCAATTTCAACAGCAATAACAATGGTAATACTTTACTAGTACTGAAATTGACGGCAAACACCGGTAAAAACTATACGCCAACCGATAAAAATGTTACAATAGTAGTGCATAACATCAAAGCCAAACGTACTTTTATTAACGGACAAGAAACAATCTTCAAAACCAATAACGAATCGCTTTTCCTACCGGTTACATGGAAAAAAGGTACTTCGCCGGAAATTAAAATTGAATACTAATATGAAAAATATCTTCCTCACTTTATCCGCTTCACTCCTATTGTTCGGTTGCAATTGTACCAAAGAAACGGTAAAAAAAGAAGCTCCAATCACCCAAACGCCTTTTGTGTGGGAAAGTGCTAACGTGTACTTTTTATTGATTGACCGTTTCCAAAACGGGAATCCGGCCAATGATAAAATCATCAATCGCAATAAACCAACCGGAGTATTGCGTGGCTTTGAAGGCGGCGACATACGCGGAGTAATCCAAAAACTCGACGAAGGTTATTTCACCAATTTAGGCATCACGGCCATTTGGATGACGCCGGTGGTTGAGCAAATTCACGGTTCGGTAGATGAAGGTACCGGAAACACTTACGGTTTTCACGGCTATTGGACCAAAGATTGGACGGCAGTCGACCCAAGTTACGGCACCAAAGAAGATTTAAAAGAATTAGTCGAAAAAGCACACGCCAAAGGCATCCGAATTTTATTGGATGCGGTGATCAATCACACCGGACCGGTTACAGAACTCGATCCTGCTTATCCAAGTGATTGGGTACGAACTTCGCCTAAATGTACTTATCAATCCTACGACACTTACATTAATTGCACTTTGGTAGAGAATCTTCCCGACGTAAAAACCGAGAGCAACGCCAATGTAGCTTTGCCTCCTATGTTAGTCGAAAAATGGAAAAAAGAAGGGCGCTATGAAGAAGAAGTCGCCGAACTCGATGCGTTTTTCAAAAAAACAGGCTATCCGAGAGCACCGAAATATTACATCATGAAATGGCTTTCGGATTATATTACCGATTACGGCATTGATGGTTACCGAGTGGATACCGCCAAACATACCACCGAAGACGTTTGGGCCGATTTTAAAAAAGTATGCGATAGGGCTTTCGCCGAATTCAAAAAGAACAACCCGAAAAAAGTCATAGACAACAATAATTTCTTTACCGTTGGGGAAGTTTACGGTTACAATATCGGAGCAAAAAGACTTTATGATTTTGGCGATAAAAAAGTCGATTATTACGCCAATGGCTTTACCGGTTTAATCAATTTCGACTTTAGAAACGAAGCCAAAATGAACTATGAAGAATTGTTCTCTAAGTATTCCAATATCTTGCAAAACGACTTAAAAGGCAATACCGTAATGAACTATACCACTTCGCACGATGATGGTTGGCCTTTCGACAAAAAAAGAGAGAGAATCTTCGAAGCCGGCACCAAATTGTTATTGGCTCCGGGAATTTCACAGGTTTACTATGGCGATGAAACAGCAAGACCATTGGAAATAGAAGGCACTCAAGGCGACGCCACTTTACGCTCGTTTATGAACTGGAACGACTTGCAAACCGACCGAATTAAAAACCAATTGTTGATCCATTACCAATTGTTAGGAACGTTTCGTAAAAACCATCCTGCGGTTGGCGCCGGAGTACACCAAATGATTTCGGCTTCGCCTTATGTGTTCAGCAGAAGTTACACCAATAGAAATTTCAGCGATCAAATAGTGATTGGTTTGGATTTGCCAAAAGGAAAAAAAGAAATCCCTGTCGGAACTATTTTTGCCAACGGAATGCGAGTAAGAGACGCCTATTCCAACACAGAAGCCACCGTTGAAAACGGAAAAGTAACTTTGGATACTAATTTTACCTTAGTTTTGTTGGAGAAACTATAACCATGCTCAAAATTGGACATCGCGGTGCGAAAGGTCATCTACCAGAAAACACCTTGGCGTCGTTCGAGAAAGCTATTGCCTTAGGCGTTGACATGATTGAGTTGGATGTTTGGCTGAGTTCAGACAAGATTCCAATGGTCATTCACGATGAAACCATCGACAGAACGACTTCGAAAATGGGTTTGGTGACTGATTACAATGCCAAAGAATTACAACATTTAGGAATTCCGACTTTACGAGATGTATTCGAATTGGTGGATAATCGCTGTGAGATTAATGTGGAAATCAAAACCTTTTCGGCTACACAAGCGGTTTTGAATTTGATAGCTAAAAATACTTTCGACCAAAGCAAAATCCTCATTTCCAGCTTTGATTGGAATGCCTTGCAGGAAGTTCGCTTTCATGATGAAGACATTAGAATTGGTGTTTTGTCGGAAACCGATTTAGACTTGGCCATAGCTTTCGCCAAATTCATCAAAGCCGAAGCGATTAATCCTTATTATCATTTGCTAACTGCTGAAAATGTTGAGAAAATCAAAGAAAAAGGATTTAAAGTTTTTCCTTGGACGATAAATGAACCCGAAGATATTACCTTTGTAAAATCATTGGAAGTAGACGGTATCATTACCGATTTTCCGGAAAGATTATGAATTCAAAGTACGACATCATCATAGTAGGCGGCGGTGCAGCAGGTTTTTTTACAGCCATCAATATCGCTGAACAAAATCCGAAGCTGAAAATTGCCATACTCGAACGCGGGAAAAACGTATTAGAAAAAGTACGCATTTCCGGCGGCGGTAGATGTAATGTTACTCATGCTTGCTTTGTGCCGAATGAGTTGGTTAAATTTTACCCTCGAGGTGAAAAAGAATTGCGCGGTCCGTTTCATCAGTTTTGTTCCGGCGATACGATAGAATGGTTTGAAAAACGAGGTGTCGAATTGAAAATTGAAGACGATGGCCGAATGTTTCCCACTACGGATTCCTCACAAACCATCATCGACTGCTTTTTGGGCTTAACACAAAAATTAAAAATTGAGGTACTAACCGGTCAAAGTGTACAATCGCTTTTTCATGGAGAAGATTATTGGAAAGTCGAAACCAATCACGAGACGTTTTCTTGTCGAAAATTGGTCATGACCACGGGTAGCAATCCTAAGATTTGGGATTTGCTCCAAAACATGAATCATACCATCATTCCACCCGTACCGTCGCTATTCACTTTTAACATCAAAGATGCTCGCATCAAAGATTTGATGGGTGTTTCAGCCTTGGCTAAAGTGAAAGTGAAAAATACTAAACTCGAAGCTACTGGCCCGTTACTGATTACCCATTGGGGCATGAGCGGACCGGGAATTTTGAGACTTTCCGCTTGGGGCGCTCGGATTTTAGCGGAGAAAAACTACCAATTTGTATTGGAAGTCAATTGGCTTAACGACGTTACTTTTGAGGAAGCAATGGAAACTTTAAAAGAACTCAAACAAGAACACGCCAAGAAAGTGGTGAGTAAAAAATCGCCGTTTGATTTGGCTGACGCCCGATTCGCTGGCGCTCGGGTGCCAAACCGTCTTTGGGAAAGTTTGGTTTTGGCCTCCAACATTTCAAATGAAACCAAATGGGCGGATTTGACTAAAAAGCAACTGACAGATTTAACTAACCAGCTCACTAACGGACAATTTCAGGTGAATGGCAAAAGTACTTTCAAAGAAGAATTTGTTACTGCAGGCGGGATCGACTTGAGAGAAATCAACTTTAAAACGATGGAAAGCAAGTGGCATGAAAATTTATTTTTTGCCGGAGAAATTGTCAATATTGATGCGATTACGGGCGGATTTAATTTTCAGAATGCCTGGACAAGCGGATTCATTGTAGCCAATGCCATAACCAACTCATGAAAAAAACCATCCTTTCATTCGTCTTATTCCTCTTGTTGGTTAGTTGTAGTACTTCAAAATCAAACGACTACCAACTGACCAAAAACTACACGCCTGACAATCCGGAATTATACAAAACCATTGTCAAACTCGACAGCGTATTCTTTGACGCTTACAATCATTGCGACACCAAATTTGAAACCTATGCCGATTTCTATACTGAAGACATAGAATTTTACCATGACCAAGGCGGTTTATCTAATTCGAAAAAAGACATCCTCGAAGGTACCAAAAAATACATCTGTGGAAAAGTTACCAGAACGCTCGTACCCGGGAGCATAGAAGTTTACCCGATTAAAGATTATGGTGCCATTGAAATTGGGTTGCATTCGTTCAGCAACAATACCAATCCGCCCGATGAACCTAAAAAAATCAGTCGATTTACCATTTTTTGGAAAAAAACCGCGGAGGATTGGAAAATTGCTAAAGTGGTGAGTTTACATTAAAAAAATTCTTATATTTTTTACTGTAGTTATTTAAAAATCAGTTAAATTTGAGTTTCAAATTTTTCTTTTTATGAAAAAACTACTACTATTTTTGTTGTTTTGTATCACTGCGAACGCCCAATTCCAATCGACTTATCCACCTATTGAACAGTGTGATGACAATAATGATCAATTCGCTGTTTTTGATTTGACGCAGTTGACACCTACAATCTTGGCCGCTGTAAATCCGGGTGATTATACAGTTGCTTTTTACGATTCGTTTGCGAATGCACAAAATAATATCAACCCGATTGTCAATCCCAATAATTATGTCAATGTTCAACCAGCCATTCAGACACTTGGGATCAGAATCGTCAACAACACCAACGGCGCAGTTAACATCTCGTCGGTTGACATTAGAGTTTTACCAATACCGAATGCCAATCCTGCCACGTTAAGTGAGTGTGATGTAACAGAATTACCTATTTACAATTTGAGTGATGCACTGGTGCAAATAACCGGCGGAAATCCTAACGTTTTGGTTACTTATTATGAGACTATGGTTGATGCGCAAACCGGTTCAAATCAGATACAAGGTGGCGGATATACGCCATTAGTTTTTCCCGGAACACAAACTTTATTTGTTAGAGTTCAAAATATCCAGAACAGTTGTTTCAGCCTTACAACCTTGACCTTAAACACACACAATTGCGGTGATCCTTGTCCGGCACCAACGCAATTAACGGCTACCAACATTTCTGATACTTCGTTTACAATTAATTGGGATAATGTTGGCGGCAGTATGGGTTCCATCTTTAACCGAGTTTGTGTTGTTCCTCTTGGAGCGCAACCGTCAGATTCTTTCTCATACGTGGTTTCTGCAACTTCAAATTCTTTTGTCCTTACCGGTTTATCACCTGATACTTGTTATGATGTTTATGTCAAAAAAGTTTGTGACATAAGTGTAAGTAGTCCATGGTCGGCTCCACTCCAAATTTGCATGCTAGATTGTATCAACAGCGGAAATTGCACTGAAGCTTTAGTTTTAAACGCTTTTATCGACAGTAACAACAATGGCATTAAGGATAGCGGAGAAAGTAATTTTAGCCAAGGTAATTTTATATACCAAATCAACGATTCGGGTAATAATCTCAACGGTAGCCCATACAATGGATCTTATTATATTTTCGACAATAATCCGACCAATTCTTATGATTTTAGTTTTCAAATCAATGGTGGATTAGCTGCTTATTACGCTTCTAATACAACGCATAGCAACATCACACTCTCGGCGGGAAGCGGCACCACGTATTTGTATTTTCCTATCACCGTTCTACAAGCTTATGTTGATGCCGGTTGCTATATTATTCCGCAAAATCTGCCTCGCCCCGGCTTTACTTATGATGTAGTTATTAGTTACAGAAATAATGGCACCGCAACTATACCAAACGGCACAGTTACTTTCACTAAAGATACCCATGTGACCATCTATTCTATTTCACAAACAGGAGTAAGCACTACCGGTAACGGATTTACTTATGACTTTACGGATTTGGCGCTTAATGAGATCCGAACCATTACGGTAACCCTACAAGTGCCAACGATCCCAACAGTGAACTTAGGAGATTGGTTGTCCAACACTGCTTCGATTCAAATTAATGGTGACGCTCATGTTCCTAATAATACTTCCACTTTGACACAAATGGTGGTAGGTTCATATGATCCGAATGACAAAGCAGAATCACACGGTGGTAGAATTGTTTTTAATGATTTCACCAGCAATGATTATTTGTATTACACCATTCGATTTGAAAATACCGGAACAGCCAATGCCGAATTTATCCGAGTAGAAGATTTACTAGACCCTGATTTAGACGAAACTACTTTTGAAATGCTCAATGCCAGTCATCCTGTAAACACCAGACGTGAAAACAGTCAATTAACTTGGCTTTTTTACAATATTGATTTGCCGCCAACAGTTACCCATCCGAATGACAGTCATGGCTATGTACATTTCAGAATCAAACCTAAAGCCGGCTATGCCTTGGGAGATGTTATCCCTAATACGGCTTCAATTTTCTTTGATTATAATCCGCCGATAGTGACTAACACCTTCAATACGGAATTCGTTGAGAATTTAGGCAACCCAACTTTCACTTCAGAAGCTATTTTGATGTATCCTAATCCGGCAAATTCTATATTAAATCTAAAAAGTGTATCGGAATTAATTTCAAAAATATATGTTTATGATATCTTGGGTAAAAAGGTTTTCACCTTGACCGAAAACAATAGCAATGAAATTACCATAGATGTCTCTCGCTTTGAAAAAGGCATTTATTTATTAGAAGTAACAACACTAAGCAATAAAAAAAGTAATAAAAAGCTAATTATAAAATAACTATAAGATGTTGATGTAAATCACATCGCTTGTCAAAACCAAAACCATATGAAAAAACTATTACTAATTCTAATCTTATTATCTTTTGGGCTATCTTCATTTGCCCAGGGCTTGAATTGTACTAATCCAATAGTGATTAACTCATTACCCTATAGCACTACTGATAATACCGCTAACTATGGAGATTCCACGGATATAGCACAACCATCAGCTTGTGCAGGAACCACAGCAAACTACATGACCGGTAATGATGTTTTTTATTCTTACACTCCAACTGTAAATGGTAATATTAGTATCACCATGACACCATCCGTAAATTGGTCGGGTATTTTTATTTACCAGGGATGCTCCAATGTTGGACTGAATTGTTTAGCGGGAGTGGCCAACTCAGGATCTGGTATTAGGTCAATCCCCTCTTTACCTGTCACAGCCGGGCAAGAATATATTATTGTAATTTCAACAAATACTACACCACAAACTCTGGGTTACAGCTTAGTTATACAATCATCAAATTGTATTAGCCCGACTTCATTAAGTGCCTCAGGAATTAGTCAAACGTCTGCTAATTTAAGTTGGACTAACCCCGGAGGAGCTACTTCATGGGAAGTAGCAGTTCAACCAGCTGGTTCTGCTATTCCCACAGGCCAAGGAATTCAAACAAACAGTAATACTAATTATACTATAACAAACTTAACCGTTAGTACTGTTTATCAATTTTATGTTAGAGCCGATTGTGGAAATGGTACATTCAGTGCCTGGACCGGCCCATTCTTATTTACTACTTTATGTGCTCCGTTTAACGTCCCTTTTCAAGAAGGATTCAACAGCAGTTCAACCTCTGAATCTTGTTGGACAATCATTAATGGGAACAATGATCCGGACGCTTGGAATACGAATTACACCTTAAATCCTTTTGATGGAGATCAATGTGCTACTTTAACAACCGATTTTAATGGTGGTAATAATAATGATTGGTTGATTTCGCCGTCAATCATTTTAACTGGTAACGAAATTTTAAAGTTCAAATACAGAGTTCAAAGTTCCAATGAGCCAAATGAATTTAGAGTAATGATATCAACCACAGGCAACAATCCCTCAGATTTCACGTCTATCATCTTGCCTCTGACAACTTATAATAATACTACTTACTCTGAAACTACAGTAAACTTGACTGCTTTTAGCGGTCCGGTCTATATCGGTTGGCATGTACCACAAGGATCTTTAGACGGTTGGAGATTGTACATTGATAATGTCGTAATTGAGAACATCAACACCTGTCAAACTCCTACTTCACTATCAGCCAGTAACATTACTGCAACTAGTGCAGATATAACATGGCAAGGATTGGGTCCTTCTAATGCTTGGGAAATAATTACCCTACCTTGTGGAACTCCAGCTCCTTCATCAACAACAATTGGACAAACAGTTACTTCCAATTCTTTTACCCTAACCGGTTTATCGCCTGATACTTGTTACTCTACTTATGTAAAATCGATTTGTAGCCCGAATGACAATAGTAATTGGTCTTCTATCCCCGCAAATTTTACAACGCAAGTGGCGCCTCCAAATTGCGGCGAGATTTTTACAGACAACGGTGGTTCAAATGGAAATTACCTCCCAAATAGTAATCAAGTAACAACGATTTGTCCGGATATAGCTGGAGATATAGTTACGGTTACATTTACAACTTTTAATACTGAAACGAGCATAGATGGACTTTATGTTTATGATGGAAACTCCATCAACGCACCTCAAATAGCCAGTAATAATCCCAGCGGTAATGTTCCCGGAGGTTTGGCAGGGGCCTTTTGGGGGACAGCATTACCGGGTCCATTCATCTCTTCAAGTCCTGACGGATGTTTGACATTCAGGTTTATAAGTGACAATAGTGTTGTAAGAGCCGGTTGGACAGCTAACGTCACTTGTACTCCCGCTCCAAACTGTTTAAAACCAAGTGATTTAATCCTAGTAGACAGAACGCAAACCAGCGCAACTGTAAGTTGGACAGAAAACAGCAATGCAACTTCTTGGGAGATTATTGTGGTGCCTTTTGGTTCTCCCGCGCCTAACCCAGCTACACAAGGCCAGACGGTTTCTTCTAATCCAACCACTTTAGTGGGTTTAACCCCTGGCACGACGTATAGTGTGTATGTGCGTTCTTTGTGCACTACGACCGGATTTAGCTTTTGGTCGACTTTGCTTTCGGTTAGCACTTTAATTAGTAATGACGAATGTGACAATGCGATTGTAGTCCCTGTTAATTATAACAATTGCGCCCAAGTTACACCGGGAAGATTAAATGGCGCAACCGCCTCAAATATTGGGTTAGACACCCCATGTGTTGGAACTGCTGATGATGACGTTTGGTTTCAATTCGTGGCCACAAATAGCGATATTGTGGCTTCTTTACAAAATGTTACGGGATCAACAACCAACTTAAATATGGCTTTGTATGGTGGGACTTGCGGTAATTTGTCACAATTATTTTGCAGTAATGCCAATTCATCCAGCCTTGTCAACTCAAACTTAATTACAGGGCAAACTTATTATCTTAGAGTGTATTCCAATACCAACACCCCCCAAACCACTTCTTTTAATTTGTGTATTACCACCCCATCAACGTGCATAGGTGGAGAATCAATTTGCGGTGTTAACAATTATACCAATTCTACAGGAATCCCAAGCTTAGGTTCAATAGGTTGTTTAACCAGTTCACCTAATCCAACTTATTTTACCATCAAAATATCACAAAGCGGTTCTGTTAATATGGTTTTAACTCAGTCAACAATTGGGAGTGGTACAGCAAACATCGATGTAGATTATGCGGCTTGGGGACCATTCCAAAGTCAATCTTCTGCTTGTAGTGCTATTAGTAACGGAATGACACCGGGAATTGGTGGTAACACCACTACACAATCAACAGGTTGTAGCTACTCTGCTTCGGCTACTGAACACTTTAACATTCCTAATGCCATTGCGGGTGAGTACTACATTATTTTAATAACCAATTTTAGTAATCAACCAGGTTTTATAAATGTAGCTGTTGAAGATACTTCAACCGGAGCTATTGATTGTTCCGGCATCAGAATGATAGCTTTTATAGATGATAATGCCAACGGAACCAAAGAAACCAATGAAGCTTATTTTCCTTTGGGACAATTTCAATATGAAATTAACAATAATGGAACTGTGCACAATATAACATCGCCCAGCGGCGTATATACTATTTATGATGACAATCCGGCAAACAGCTATGATTTGAATTACACCATTAACGCCAATTATGCCAATACATACAGTGTGACGAATACATATGCTGATGTTATTGTTTCGGCAGGTGGAATGACTACCTATAACTTTCCCATTAATGTTTTACAAAACTATAATGATTTAGGTGTTACAATTGTTCCTATGTCATCGCCTCGTGCAGGGACTACCTATAAAAACAAAATTGTCTTTACCAATAACGGAACCCAAATCATCACTGCTGGTATGCTAACCTATAATGTTAATCCGGGTACTACCTTAACGAACATTTCAGTTTCAGGTACTACAGCTATACCGAATGGTTTTACGTATGGCTTTACTAATTTATTACCTTTTGAAAGCAGATCAATTATAGTAACCATCTCAGTACCTGCAATACCTGCTGTAGCCTTGGGACAATTGTTGACTAATACCGCCAGCATAATTCCTCCAACAGGAGATATTGTGGTTGATAACGACTCAAGTGTGTCAACTCAATCTATCATTGCAGCCTACGATCCTAACGACAAAATGGAAGCTCATGGCGAAGAAATATTATTTTCTTCATTCACAGCCGATGATTATTTGGAGTATACCATCCGTTTTGAAAATACCGGAAACGCAGGTGCTATTGACGTTCAAGTGACTGATGAATTAGACAGTCAACTCGACGAAACCTCCTTAATAATGACAGGTGCCAGTCACGATTATACTCTTGATAGGGTTGGTAATAGCTTGGTTTGGAATTTCTCCAATATTCTGCTCCCGGTCTCTGTCCCTGATACAGAAATAGGAAAAGGATTTATCAACTTTAAAATTAAACCAAAGCCGGGTTATGCTGTGGGAGATATTATTCCTAACAATGCTAATATCTATTTTGACACCAATCCTGCCATTACCACCAACACTTTCAATACTGAATTTGTTGCAGCATTAGGCAACCCAACTTTCACTTCAGAAGCTATTTTGATGTATCCTAATCCGGCCAACCAATCGGTTACCATAGATTTGAGTCAGTCTACAGAAAATTTATCTGAAATTGTTTTCTTTGATGTAGTAGGTAAAAGGGTAAAAGTAGTTAACTCACTAGGAGAAAAACAAATGACAGTTAATGTTTCCGATTTGTCTAAAGGCATTTATCTGATAGAAATTCAAACCGAGAACCAACTCAAAACCATCAAAAAATTGATGATACAATAATTAAAAAATCCCATCTTTTCAGATGGGATTTTTTTATCGGTTCAACCACCAAATACTACCGGTTAATACCGTAGCAAAACTCACCCAACCTAGATATGGAAGTAAAAGTAAGGCAGCTGTTTTGTCAATTTTTTTGAACTGGTTGTAGGTTTCCAAAATCATTAACCAAAGTAAAATCACTTCTATGAAAGCCAACAAAGGGTTGTGCAAACCAAAAAATAAATAAGACCAAAGTGCATTCAAACCCAATTGGATGATAAAAAATTTAAAAGCCTTTTTTACAGCAGCTTCATCCGTTTCAATTCGGTTCCAAATCATACCGCCGGCTACACCCATCAAAATGTACAATATTGTCCAAACCGGAGCAAAAATCCAATTCGGCGGATTAAAAACCGGCTTCCCCAATGTTGGATACCAAGTGGTAATACTCTCTCGAGTTACCATCCCAGACAAATACCCTATGGTTAAACAAGTAAAAACCACTAAGGCAATTCTTAATCCTCTTTGCATAATTTTTGTTTAAATTTTCGTCAAATATACTAAACAAATATACATCCGTATCTTAAAAAAAGTATCTTTGCTCAAAATCTTTAACTGTATGATATCCGAAAAGGATTTTATAGCCAAATCAAGTACTGTTACTATTGATAACGGAAGCTTTCAATGGAGCACTCCCAGCAATATCGCCTTGGTTAAATATTGGGGGAAAAGAGAAAACACCAACAGCTCCAATGCTGTTTCATCGGAACAAATCCCGGCGAATCCATCGGTGAGTTTTACGCTGAACCATTGTAAAACCATTACGAAATTGGCCTTTGCTAAAAAACAGGACCAAAGTAGTTTCTCTTTTGATTTGCTTTTCGAAGGTCAACCTAAAGAAGAGTTCAAGCCTAAAATCCAAAAATTCTTAGAGCGAATTGCTGTTTATTGCCCTTATTTAAAAGAGTATCATTTTACCATAGCCACTCAAAATACCTTTCCGCACAGTTCCGGAATTGCCTCTTCAGCTTCAGGCATGGCCGCTTTAGCTATGAATATCATGTCGCTTGAAAAAGCATTATATCCCGAAATGACGGAAGATTTCTTTTACCAAAAAGCCTCTTTTTTAGCCCGATTGGGTTCGGGTAGCGCTTGTCGAAGTGTTAAAGGCAGCGTAGTGGTTTGGGGAAATAATACATCCATTAACGGCAGTTCTGATTTGTTCGGAGTGGAATTCCCTAATACCATACACGCCAATTTTAAAAACTACCAAGACACTATTTTATTAGTAGACAAAGGAGAAAAAGTGGTCTCAAGTACTGTAGGCCACAACTTAATGCACAATCATCCTTTTGCCGAACAGCGCTTTGAACAAGCCCATCAAAATTTATCCAAACTGAAAAAGGTGTTGGAAAACGGCGATTTACAACAATTCATCCAAATCGTAGAAAGTGAAGCTTTGACCTTACACGCGATGATGATGACTTCACTACCCTATTTCATCTTGATGAAACCTAATACTTTGGAAATCATCAACAAGATTTGGAAATTCAGAAACGAAACCCAAACTCCGGTTTGTTTTACCTTAGATGCCGGAGCCAACGTACATGTTTTATATCCCGAAAACGTTAGCGAAACCGTTTTGCAATTTATTCAGGCCGAATTAGTTGGCTATTGTCAAAATGGTAACTATATTTGTGATCAAATTGGCCAAGGCGCCATAAACCTTAGTGTATAGAACTATGAAAGGACCATTGTTTTACTCAAAAATTCTGCTCTTCGGAGAATACGGAATCATCAAAGATTCTAAAGGTTTATCTATTCCTTACAATTTTTACAACGGCGCTTTAAAAGTAGATGAAAATCCTACTGAAGAAGCCCAAAAATCAAACGCCAGCTTAAGTCGTTTTGCTGACTATTTAACCCAATTACAGCAAGAGCAACCTAAGTTGGTTACGTTTAACATCGAAGCTTTAAAAGCGGATGTAGCGCGCGGAATGTATTTCGACTCCAGCATACCACAAGGTTACGGCGTTGGTAGCAGCGGTGCTTTGGTAGCGGCGATTTACGACAAGTACGCTAACGATAAAATCACGGTCTTAGAGAATTTAACCCGTGAAAAATTATTACAGTTAAAAACCATCTTTGGCCAAATGGAATCTTTTTTCCACGGCAAAAGTTCAGGGCTCGACCCGTTAAATAGCTATTTGAGCATTCCTATTCTAATCAATTCCAAAGATAATATCGAAGCCACGGGCATTCCATCTCAAAGTGCTACCGGCAAAGGTGCTGTATTCTTACTAGACTCCGGCATAGTGGGCGAAACCGCTCCTATGGTGAACATCTTTATGGAAAAATTGAAAGAAGAAGGCTTCCGCAAAATGCTTAAATCACAATTCATCAAATATACCGATGCTTGTGTAGAGAGCTTTTTGGGCGGCGACATGAAATCGCTTTTTGCTAATACCAAACAATTGTCTAAAGTAGTCTTAAACAATTTCAAACCCATGATTCCGGAACAATTTCACGGCGTATGGCAAAAAGGAATTGACACTAACGATTACTACTTAAAACTTTGCGGTTCCGGCGGTGGCGGTTACATCTTAGGTTTTACCGAAGATTTAGAAAAAGCAAAACAATCTCTAAAGGATTATAAATTGGAAGTCGTTTACCAATTTTAATTCTCTCAAAATGCTTAGCCGAAAAACCAAACACACCGTACTGAAAATCATCAGTATGTTTTCTGTGGTGCGCGGTTACAACATTCCAATCATCGCGCTGGCTCAATACCTTTCGGCTATTTTTATTATGGCCTCCGAAAAGAGAGCGCTTGACGTATTGCTCGATTTCAACCTATTTATCATTGTATTGGTGTCGGGTTTAACCATTGCTTCCGGCTACATCATCAACAATTTTTACGACAGCAAAAAAGATTTAATCAATCGCCCCAACAAATCGCAACTCGACCGATTGGTTAGCCAAAAAACCAAACTGCAAGTTTATTTTACCGTGAACTTTGTGGTTTTTCTGTTAGCCTTTTTTGTTTCGTTTAGAGCCGTACTATTCTTCTCAACTTACATCTTCCTGATTTGGTTTTACTCACATAAACTCAAAAAAATCACTATAGTTGGAAATCTGACGGCAGCTTTCTTAGCTGTTCTCCCGTTTTTTGCCATTTTATTGTATTACAAAAATTTATACCCCGAAATATTCGCCCACGCGACCTTCTTGTTTTTACTCATTCTCATCCGCGAAATGATCAAAGATTTAGAAAACCTCAAAGGCGATGTCGCCAACGATTACCAAACCATACCGGTGCTGTATGGCGAAACTTTTGCTAAAAAAATCATCACCGCGCTCACCGTTTCTACCCTAATTCCGATTTACTATTTAATCGAAATTTTTGAAGTCGGCTACATGGACCTCTATTTCTACGTCAGCCTGATCATTCTGATTTTCTTCCTCCAAAAACTATGGAAATCCAATGGCAAACCCGATTATTTGAAACTGCACAACATTCTGAAATTCCTAGTGGTTTCCGGCGTTTTCTGTATAGTGCTCATCAATCCGTCGGTCTTGCTTCACGGCAAAAAGATAGTCGAAACTATAGTGCGTTAGGAGCGAAAGGTCATTGCCATTGCTATACCTTATTCCCGCTTTCCACACTATCTTTTTTATTTGTAACGTCCAATGCAATCGAGATATCTTACCTAAAATAAAAAAGGATAGTTAGTTCCAATCGGGGCTAAATTCAAACTACGGTATAGTAATCAGCGGTATAAGCCATTGAAATGCGTATCTTTGCCAAAATTCTGAGCCAAAAAGGCTGAACAGAATGAAGTTAAATAAAGCATTATGAATAAGAAGGAAGGCAATAATAAAAAAAGCAGCTCTCGAACAAATTCGAAAAAGTCAATTCCGGGTGGTCTGCCAAAGCGAGCCCAAGCCCCGAAAAAAGCCAAACCAACTACTGAAGCAACCGCTCCAAAAAAAACCGTTAAGCCGGTAAATAATATCCCAAAACCGTTAAAGTCAGACGATATTCGTTTGAACAAATACATCGCCAACTCTGGCATTTGTTCCCGTCGCGACGCTGACATTTACATCCAATCCGGTAACGTAAAAGTGAATGGTGTAGCCATTACCGAAATGGGGTACAAAGTCAAACCCGGCGATGTCGTAAATTTTGACGGCACCCTAATCACTCCGGAGCGCAAAGAATATATTTTGCTCAACAAACCGAAAAACTTCACCACCTCTAACGAAGACGATGCCGATCATCGCAATGTATTAGAATTGGTTCGTGCAGCAACCAAAGCCAAAATCCAACCGATTGGCCGCATGGACAAAAACACTACCGGTTTGTTGGTTTTTACCAATGATACGGATATGATTCGCAAATTCAGTTTGCCGAACCAAAAGTCGACCAAAATTTACCAAGTCAGTTTAGACCGTAATTTGAAGTTTGAAGACTTGGAAAAAATTGCCGGCGGCGTTACCTTAGACGGACACAAATTATATGTAGACGAAATCTCGTATATCGATGGCGAGCCTAAAACCGAAATCGGCTTAAAACTTCGCACGCCTAACGTAAAAGTAGTTCGTGCCATCTTTGAAAATTTCAAATATGATGTTTTAAAAATTGATCGCGTGGCTTTTGCCGGTTTGACTAAAAAGAATTTACCGCGAGGCAATTGGCGTTTCTTAACCGAACAGGAAATCATCAATTTGAAAAACCTGTAAAAACAACTATATTTACCCTTATAAAATCCCATTGACTTGGGATTTTTTTATGACCAACCACAGTAATCTTGTGGTAAAAAACAATTCTATGTCAGCAGAAAAAAACCTTTCTATTGCGCACCTTTGGTTTGAAGCCTTCAATGCGCACAACTTGGAAAAATTACTCTCACTTTACGACGATGAAGCCGAGCATTTCAGTCCGAAACTCAAAATCCGCCATCCGGAAACTAAAGGTTTAGTAACCGGTAAAGACGCCTTAAGAAGTTGGTGGCAAGATGCATTCGACAGACTACCAACCTTGCATTATAAAGTTACTTCGCTAACGGCCAATTCCGATCGCGTTTTTATGGAGTACATTCGAACGGTGGCCGACGAACCTGAAATGTTGGTGGCGGAAGTGTTAGAAATCAAAGAAAATCGTATTATTGCTTCACGGGTATACCACGGATAATTTATCAAACTCTTAACAATTGATTCCACCAAAAACCGATAGCTTTACCCTAATTAAACCTTTAATCATGAGAAACTTATACTCTTTTTCTATGGCTATTGTATTGAGTGTCTTCTTCGGCAGTTGTAAATCTGAAGACAAAAAAGGCGACATCAATAACATTACCAAAACTTATTTTGAAGATAAGAATGCGTTGAATCCTTTAGACGCTACTCAAAACGGCCAAAGTCAGTTCAACGACCAATTGGCTTTTGAAATGACCGATTCACATCGCAAAAAACAAGCGGAATTTTACAGCAAATACGAAAATCTACTGACTACAGTGGACAGTACTTCGCTTTCTGAAGAAGAAAAAAACAGCTATGATATCATGGCTTGGGAAATTGCCGTGGGTAAAGAAATGCTCCAACAAAACGCCAATCTGATGCCGATGCATCAATTTTGGGGTACGCATTTGACCATGGGACAATACGCCAGTGCCGAAAGTGCGCAACCTTTCAAAACGGAAAAAGACTATCAGAATTTCTTAAAAAGAATGGACGCTTACACCGTTTGGCTCGACTCAGCTATGGTATACATGAAAAAAGGCATCAAAGAAAAAGTGGTTCTCCCGAGAGTGCTAGCCGAAAAAATTGTACCGCAATTTCAGGATTTGCTCACACCAAAAGTAGAAGATCATTTATTTTACTCAAGCTGTAAAAAATTCCCGTCCGACTTTAGTCCGATGCAAAAAAACAAATTCGCCAAAGCCTATGCCACGCTAATCAACAAAAAACTCAATCCGCAATTCGAAAAGTTCATTGCGTTTATGAAAACGGAGTACATTCCGGCTTGCCGTACTACCAGTGGCATCGGCAGTATCAAAGGCGGAAACGATTTGTACAAAGTGTGTGTAAAACAATGGACAACCACCAACAAAACGCCGAAGGAAATCCATGAAATCGGATTAAAAGAAGTGGCGCGCATCAAGGCCGAAATGGAAAAAGTAAAAGTACAAGTTGGCTTCAAAGGCACTATTATTGAATTCTTTGACCATGTGCGAAACAAACCCGAATTAAAACCGTTCAAAAAACCGGAAGAAGTGATTGCCAATTTTGAGCGCATTCACAACATCATCAAGCCGAATGTAAACAAATTTTTCGCCTTGCAACCTAAAACGGCATTCCGCGTTAAACGCACCGAAGCATTCCGTGAAAAAACCGCTAGTGCCGAGTATTCTCAAGGTGCAGCAGACGGATCGAGACCGGGAACATTTTACGTACCGATTCCGGATGTAGCCAATTACAATTATTACGGCGATGAAGATTTGTTCTTACACGAAGCCATTCCGGGCCATCATTTTCAAATTTCGCTCCAACAAGAAAACCAACAACTACCGGATTTTAGAAAGTTCAACTGGTTTGGCGCTTATGGTGAAGGTTGGGCTTTGTACACCGAAAGTTTAGGAAAAGAATTGGGCTTGTACAAAGATCCATACCAATATTTCGGTATGTTGGGTAACGAAATGCACCGCGCCATTCGCTTGGTCGTTGACACCGGTTTGCACAGCAAAGGCTGGACACGCGAACAAGCCATTCAATATTCTTTAGAAAACGAAGCAGAAAGCGAAGCCAGCATTATCGCCGAAATTGAGCGTTATATGGCAGTCCCAGGTCAAGCTTTATCGTACAAAATAGGACAATTGAAAATCATGGAATTGCGTCATACTGCAGAGCAAAAAATGGGGAAAAACTTCGACATCAAAGTCTTCCACCAAAAAGTGTTAGAATCGGGCGTTATGCCGCTAGCGCTGTTGGAACAAAAAATCAACCGTTGGATTGCCACAGCAAAATAAACTAAAAAGCCGCTCTAATGAGCGGCTTTTTTAATTGCTGATGCTTTTCTCGAGATTATTGAAATCAATGGTTTTTCCGTTCACATCAAAAAACTCGTAGGTGTATTTTAATTTACCTTCTATTTCTTCAATTTTGATGAACATTTGGTAAAAGCCTTGACTCCATTCTACTACCAAATGGTATTCGTAATCGCCTACTCCAAAACTACTAGGAAGATTACTGGTGTAAAGCAATTTTTTAGATTTCAGGTTGAGCGTCGGGATTTCGAAATTCTCGTATTCGCCCATTTCGTTGTCATCAATTTTTTTGCCTAAATAGTTGATACTGGCGTCGGCTTTAGATTTTTTCTTCTTCTCTTTGCCTTTATTGTAATCGTCTTTAATGGAAAAAATCACGTCTTTCATAGCGCTTTTTCCGGCATTGACTAAGGAAAAACGAATTTGATGGTGGTACATCAGTTTGTGTACTTTTTTATTGCCTTCATCAACGGTAGCGCCTTCGCTCAAATCATTGTCAACAATCTCAACTATCGGAATATTTTGTCCGGGAGCCAAGGTAAACACATCAAACTTGTGGGTTTTTAACTTTTGCTCTGCTTCGTCTACAAACTTATCTTTTTCTACAATTTCGGCATTCAAAACCTCGATTTGCTTGATGGCCTCTTCCAATTGCTTTTGCTTTTCAGCCGACATCGAATTAGCATTGTTTCTGTATAATAAATAGCCGGATAAGGCCAATAACACAAAACCAACAATCGCCAAAACCACAGTTATCATAAGCTTTTTCCCTTTCATTAGACTAAAAGATTTACATCAAAATACCATTGACGCTGTAAAAATAATCCAATTTTCAAAATTGAACCGTTTCATAAACAACAAACTGTAAACATATTATTAACCAAATAGGCATAAAAAAAGCCCTAACCTTTGTTAGAGCTTTTGTTGTGCGGGTAATAGGACTCGAACCTACACGCCTTGCGGCACCAGATCCTAAGTCTGGCACGTCTACCAATTTCGCCATACCCGCTAAAATTGTGAGTGCAAATATAAAGATAATTATTAATTACGAATTATGAATTGTGAATTTTTTTAAATGCCTTTTTTCAGTAAATTTGAATACTACAATTTAATTTCAAAAATGGATAATATTAAACACTACGTTCAGCAAAACAAAGAACGTTTTATTGAAGAACTCATTGAACTTTTAAAAATTCCTTCCGTAAGTGCCGACAGTGCTTATTCTCAGGACGTTATCAATACGGCAGAAGCAGTAAAAGCCAGCTTGGAAAAAGCCGGCTGCCAATTGGTGGAAATTTGCGAAACGCCGGGTTATCCCATTGTTTTCGGAGAACACATCATCGACCCAACTTTACCAACAGTTTTGGTGTACGGTCATTACGATGTGCAACCACCTGACCCTATGGAATTATGGACATCACCTCCGTTTGAACCGGTCATCAAAACCACCGAAATTCACCCCGACGGCGCCATTTTTGCCCGTGGTGCTTGCGACGACAAAGGCCAAATGTACATGCACGTCAAAGCTTTCGAATATATGATTGCTAACAATTGTTTGCCGTGCAACGTGAAATTCATGATTGAAGGTGAAGAGGAAGTCGGCTCCAAAAGTTTAGGCTGGTTCGTAGAAAGAAACCAAGAAAAATTAAGCTGCGACGTCATTTTAATTTCCGATACCGGAATGATTTCCAACCAACAACCTTCCATCACCACCGGTTTACGCGGTTTGAGTTATGTGGAAGTGGAAGTGACCGGTCCAAACAGAGATTTACACTCAGGCTTGTACGGTGGCGCTGTGGCTAACCCGATTAACGTGTTGACTAAAATGATTGCTTCGTTACACGACGAAAACAATCATATTACCATACCGGGTTTTTATGATAAAGTGGAAGAATTATCGGCTGCTGAAAGAGCGGAAATGGCCAAACGTCCGTACAGCGAAGAAGCTTACAAAAATGCTTTGGATATCGCAGATGTATACGGAGAAACCGGTTACAGCACCAACGAAAGAAATTCCATTCGCCCTACTTTAGACGTGAATGGTATTTGGGGCGGATACACCGGTGAAGGCGCTAAAACGGTCATTGCCAGTAAAGCCTACGCCAAAATTTCGATGCGTTTGGTACCCAACCAAGATTGGGAGGAAATCACCGAATTGTTCCAAAAACACTTCGAAAGCATTGCGCCTAAAGCGGTTAAAGTCAAGGTAACGCCTCACCACGGTGGTCAAGGTTATGTTACGCCTATCGACAGCATTGGCTATCAAGCGGCCAACAAAGCGTACACGGAAACCTTCGGCGTTCCGGCCATACCGGTGCGTTCCGGTGGTAGTATTCCGATTGTGGCCTTGTTTGAAAAAGAACTGAAATCAAAAACCATCTTGATGGGCTTTGGTTTGGATTCCGACGCGATTCACTCACCTAACGAGCATTTCGGCATTTTTAATTACTTAAAAGGCATTGAGACGATACCATTGTTTTATAAATATTTTGTGGAGCTGAGTAAATAGTCATCCTCACCTACAACAATCTCTAATCCGTTTATTCATATTTGAGTAAACGGATTTTTCTTTTGGGCGTTCCCTTGTTGCCCAACGTTTAAAGTTCAAAACAACCACTTCATAGCAACAAGGTCGGGCTTTCCGCACTCGCTTCCCGAAAAACCGGGAGAGCTCAAACAATGCTGCAATCCCTAACGCAAACCTAGCTTACACAGACCAAAAATGTTAAAATTTACTTCTACAGTTGTAGAAATAAAATATTATTCTACATTTGTAGAGTTAATTCTAAATCCGTAGAACAATGCAACTCTCCAATGCCGAAGAACAATTGATGGAACATTTATGGAAACTGGACAAAGCGTTCATGAAAGATTTACTCGAAGCGTATCCGGAGCCAAAACCCGCCACAACCACAGTCGCCACACTTTTAAAAAGAATGATTGATAAAAACTTTGTGGCTTATACCGAATTCGGGAACTCACGAGAATATTTTCCTTTGGTTAAAAAGTCGGATTACTTTTCAAAACACGTTAACGGATTGATTAAAAACTTCTTTAACAACTCGGCTTCGCAATTTGCTTCCTTTTTTACTACCGAAACCAATTTATCGGAAAAAGAACTGGAAGACTTAAAGAAAATCATCGATGTCCAACTTCAAAAAAAGAAAAAATGACCGACTTTCTAATCAAATCAACCGTCAGTTTACTGGTCTTTCTTGTCTTTTATCATTGGGTATTGGAAAGAGAAAAAACACACCTATTCAATCGGTTTTACTTATTGTTAGCGATAGTCATTTCGCTTGCAATTCCCTTTTTAAGCTTTGAAATCATTGAAGAAGTTCCGGTTACAACAATCACCGAACCTGAATTTGTGCCGATTCCGTTTTCTAACGAAAATATTGCAGTTGTGGAAACTATTGATTACACCTCAATAGCTGTATGGAGTTTGTATAGCATAATAACACTCTTATTAAGCATTCGTTTCGGAAAAAATATTTGGAAATTAATATCAAAATCGGACTCAAATCCAACGGTGAAATACAAAAATGCCACCTTGGTTTTGGTGGATGAAAAAACACTGCCGCATACCTTTCTGAATAACATCTTCATCAATTTCGACGATTACAACCAAAGAAATATAGAAGACGAATTGTACACTCACGAACTCGTTCACGTTACTCAAAAACACACTTTAGACATCTTGTTCATCGAGTTGCTGATAACCCTCTTTTGGTTCAACCCGCTCTTGTATCTCTATAAAAAGGCAATCCAACTCAACCACGAATTTCTTGCCGACGAAAAAGTAGTGCAAGCTTACAATGATATTCCGTTTTACCAAATATTACTGTTGCAAAAAAGCAATGGAAATACAACCATTAACTTAGCCAGCAACTTGAACTATGCCGTAACCAAAAAAAGATTACTTATGATGACCAAAAAATCTTCAAAAAGAGCAGCCTTTCTCAAAAAAACGTTGCTCTTACCGGTACTTTCCGGATTAATTTACACTTGTTGTGTGACTATAGTAGCGCAGGAAAAATCCATACAAGTTTCGGCTTTACCAACAGAAAAAAGCACACAAGAAGATCAAATTAGAGACCGTTATTATGCTAAGGTGCGAATCATCATAAAAGATGTCAGAACTAATACAGTCATCAATAAGATGTACGAGGAATTAACATTGGCAGAAAAAAGAAGCTACTTAAATTGGGTTCCGGACATGATTATTGCTAGAGAGATTCCTGCTCCTTTGTTTGAAAAAATGAAAAGTAAAAACATGGCCGTTTGGATTAACGGGAAAGCCAGTAGCAAAGAACAAATTCAAAAATACAAGAGAACCGATTTCTCTCATTACACCTATAGCTTTGTTCATAAAAACGCCCGAACAAAACGTTTCCCTCAAGAATACCAATACACCTTGTATACCACAAAATATTTTGAAGAAAACCTAAAAAACAGCCATTTGCATTTTAGCAATGACACGTTAAAAATGGTGGTAGCCGACTGGAAAAAAACCAAAATCAATCAAGCCATTAGCCAAAACACCAAAGCCGATACTTTAGTTTGGTACACCAAAGGTAAAACCGAATACAATTTAGAGATAAAAAAATCAGAAGAGAAGCATCAAAACTTAAGCAAACCAAAGCCTACATATTGTCCGGACACCATTCAAACCCAAAATAACGGTGATTTAAAAACGCTATCCGAAGTAACTGAAAAACCGGAGTTCGAATCGGGTTTAGAAGCTTTCTACAAATACATCGGCACCCACTATAAAATACCGGAAGAAGTAACCAAAAACAAACTGAAAGGAAGGGTTTTTGCGAGTTTTATAGTAGAAAAAGACGGCACTTTATCCAATATCAAAATCCTGCGCGACATGGGTTACGGTACCGGAGAAGAAGTGAAAAGAGTGTTAGAAAATTCACCAAAATGGCTGCCGGGAAAAATTGACGGAAAACCGGTAAGAACCATGTACAGTTTACCAATTGCCATAAAATCAGAGTAAATGAATTTCAGATTGCTTTTTTTCGCGTTACTACTTTTATTGATTTACAGTTGCAAAACCAATCAAACCATCAACCATCACCGGGAAGGTAAATGGGTTTATAAGGACACGGTGAACGGTATACTGCTAAAATCAAAAGGACGCTATAAAAAGAGTATAGAAATTAAAACTTGGCGTTATTTTGAAAACCGAAAACTGGTTAAAAAAGAGCAGTACAAAGACAGCATTTGTAACATCACCACTTTTGACCACAAAGGCCGAATAACGGCCAAAGGCCAATCTATGATGGTGGAAGAAGCCGATGGTACGCACTGGTACATCATTGGAAAATGGATTTTTTACAACGCTAAAGGTCAAGCCATTGGCGTAAAGAAATACCATAAAGGAGAACTCATTTCAGAAACCTCAATCGAACCCAGCCCGCAACCTTAAGCGGGTTTTTTTGTTAAAAATCAACACCTTACAATAAACCCAAGCTTTTGGCGTTATATTTGTATAATCATCAATCATCACAATCATCCGGACCCGTTTCGGACTTAAACCAATCATCATGTTAAAACGTTTTTTCCTCCTGTGTTCGGGTGTTGATACCCACATTGTGAACTCTTGTTCCAATGGCGAACAAAACAAATACGCAGGCATAGGCGCCACCGTATTTTTCACCGCAGTCATGGCTTTTATAGCCGCCAGTTATGCGCTTTACACCGTTTTTGACAATCTTTACACCGCCGTTTTCTTTGGCTTGGTTTGGGGATTTTTGATTTTCAATTTGGACCGATTCATTGTTTCAACCATCAAAAAAAGAGACAGCTTTCTGGATGAATTCATTCAGGCATCACCGCGAATTGTATTGGCTATCATTATAGCAGTAGTCATTTCAAAGCCTTTGGAAATCAAAATTTTTGAAAAAGAAATCAATACCGTTTTATTGAAAGAAAAAAATGAAATGGCGATTGCCAATAAAAATCAGGTCGCCAATTACTTCAAGAGCGATGTAGATAAAAACAAGGCGGAGACAGACAGTCTGAAGTCGGCCATCACCCAAAAAGAAAAAGAAGTAGCTGCGTTATACAATGCTTATATCACTGAAGCCGAAGGTTCTGCCGGCACCAAAAAAATGGGTAAAGGACCAATTTATAAAGAGAAACGAGCCGCTCATGATGTTGCAGTGAAACAACTTGATTCGCTAAAAATAACCAACGCGAAAATAATCGCCGAAAAAGAAGCCCGAAGCAAAACCCTGCAAGCCGACTTAGACAAAAAGGTCTCCGAAAGTCAGCCTATAATTGACAATTTTGATGGTTTGATGGCACGAATCAACGCCTTAGGTAAATTACCTTGGTTGCCGTCATTCTTCATCATGTTGTTATTTTTGGCCATTGAAACTTCTCCGATTTTTGCCAAATTGTTATCTCCAAAAGGCGAATACGATTTAAAGCAAGAAGACGCCGAAATGAGTTTGAGAAACATTTTAGCACAAAACCGCTACCAAAGCGAGTTACAACAAAAAACCGATGCCGAAATATACGACAAAGTGTACGCCGACATTCGCGATGACAAAGAGGTTTACCAATACAAGAAAAAAGGGGCCATTGAATTGCTTAAACTACAAGCCGACGGTTTTGTAGCCAAGCAGAAGAAGTCGATGTAAAAAAAAACCCTGATGTTATTAAACATCAGGGTTTCTTTTAAGGCAAAAATGAATACCCGTGTTTACTTTTCCACATGAAATACTTTTCTAAAATGACTTTGTTAAAATCGTAAATCACATTCGGAATCATGATGGCAAAGTTGCGGGGTTTGAACAAATGATCTGAAAAAATGATAACTTCTTTTTTACCGCAATCCATAATACACAATCCCATAATTTTACCCCAAGCTTTTTTCTTCAAATCCGTTCTGCCGTTTGATACTCTAACAATATTTTCTGCCACTATCTTACCGGTTTCATCGGAAGGATATCCGGTTTTTGGAGCGGCAAAAGGGACTGTTTTTGGCGTAAAAGGCAATACTACATTAACCGCTATTCCTGCAGCCCAAATGTTTGGATAATCTTTGTGTCGGTAGTCATCGCCTACATTAATATAACCGTTTGGTGTAGCGTGAAGTGCCGGTGAGTTGGTTACAAAATCCACCCCGATAAATGGCGGCATCAACATCGAAAATGCAAATGGCAACACTTCTCCGGTAGTTAGTTTTATACTGCCTTCTGTTACTTCTTCAACACCAACTTGGGTTCTGTAATGGATGTTGAACATTTTCATAAACGACTTTAACATGCTTTCGCCCATTGGCATTCCGTCTATCCCAAAATGACCTAAATAATCTTCGGGAGTAATCCAATACAAATCGACTTTCTTGCGAATATTTTGCTCTCTCAACCATTTTTCTACATTAAAAAGAAATTCATAAGCCGCTCCCATACAACCGGCATTTTGTGTTGCTCCAATGACTATCGGTCCGGGATTCTTTTTAAATTCCTCTAAAGCTTTTCTAGCTTTCATAGCACCATTTGGCGTGCCAATATAATGGGTATATTCTTCAACTCCGGGAGCAATATCATATTTCACTTTCGGACCGGTGGCTATTACTAAATGGTCGTAGTGAAAATCACCTTTATCGGTTGACACCACTTGGATTTTCGGGTCAACACTTAAGGCTTCGGCATGCACAAAATCAACCCCTTTTTTGGTCAATATTCCTTCTTTTCTAAACGAAATATCTTTGATGTCCCTGCGGCCGAAAGGCACCCAAATAAGCGACGGAATAAACAAAAACAAAGGCGACTTATCAATTAACATTACCTTATGGTCTTTATCTTTTCTTTTAATCTCGAGGGCTGCTGTCATCCCGGCAAAGCTTCCTCCAATTACTACTGTTGTCATGATTATCGATTTTAACAGTATAAAGTTAGCCCGTTTACAATTACTGTAAAGTATCAATTGTTACAGTTGAGGCATAAAAAAACCCGCTCAATGCGGGTTTATATCTATTAGCATTGACTACATATGCTTTAACACTTCGGCTTTTAAACGATCGTATTCGCCTTGCAAGATTAATCCGTTGTCGAGTAATTTTTTGTAATTGCTGAGTTTTTCAAATAATTCCTCTTGGGACAATTCGGCCAAACCGGAACGATCGTCCGGGAATTGTTTTTCGTCACGGTAACCGGATTGCGCTACCGGAATAATCTCGGCAAAATCGGTTACTTCTTCAGTGGCTACTTCTTCCACTACTTCAGCGGTTGCGTTTGGCGTTTCTATTACCTCTTCCACTTTAGGTTGTTCTTGAACTACCGGTGTCACTTGTGGATTTTTCAACAAATCTAATTGCTCTTTGGCGAAAGTATAGAGTTTTCGTGCCTGATTTTTAGGCAAATAATCTACGGTATGCGTTAAATCGGATTTGGTGGTAAAAGTAAAATCGGCACCCAAAATACCTTCTTTTACAAAGCTGGCTTCAATATCATCCCAATCGTAATCGATGAATTCCATAGACAAACCTAAATTTTTAGGCTTGCAAAGGATGATTCTTTTGTTGGTTACCACTATGCTGTCGGGAAACATGTTTACCGCCGGCTTTTTTTGTACGGCGATGTAACCTACTTCTTCATTGCTCATCAAAAGATTATCCAATTTAGCGGTGATTTTCTCAATCGCTTTGGGATCTTGGTCTTCGTTTAGTATTTTCTTTAAATTATCTAACATGGTAAAAAATTTCTAAGATTTTGTATTGCTATCGCTTTGCAAAAGTAATGCCTAATTCTCGTTTTGAAGAATTTCATTTTGAATTTTTTTGGTCAAACTTTTGAAAACCAAATCGTAAGAATGATTGATGAGTTCACACATCATTTTATCGGAAACATCACTGTGAAACGCAATGGTATTCCAGTGGATTTTACTCATATGATAGCCCGGATTGATGGCATCATATTCGGCTCGAAGCGCTTCTGAACGTTCCGGATCGCATTTTAAATTGAGAGACGGCGTGTTATTTTCCCATTCTTTTAAAGAAGTCAGGCAAAACATTTTCCCGCCTACCTTAAACACCAAAGTATCTTCATCAAACGGGAAATGTTCGGTGACACCTTTTTTGGAAAGACAGAATTCGTAGAGTTGTTGGATATTCATGATTTGTGTTTAGTCTTCAATTTTATATAAAATCGGTTTACTTGGTGAAGCATCGTTTTCAAAAGAAGCTATTTGCAGGTTCAAAATATAGTTACCGTCTTGCACTTCTTCGTTTACATAAATCATTTCTGTAATAGTGCAATCCAATCGGGCATCGGGATTAAGATGATTAACGTCTTGGACATTCCAAAAGGCTTTGTGTGCTACCAATCGGCCTTCATCTTCCTCCCGATCAACACTGGGTAAATCAATCAGCAAATGTTTAATTCCGATTTCTCGGATAAAAGTCGCTGCGTCTTCTGACAAATATGGTGGATTGGTGTGTGAATAGTTTTTGTGTTTTTTACTCTCTTCGTTCGGCAAGGTGCGAATAATAAGTGCTTCCGGAGTTTTCCCGTTTAAAGTATTAACAATTTGAAATTTGGTGATGATAAAATCGTCTACCACAATTTCGGGCGCCACTGTAATCAACTCCGCCGAAAAGAAAAACTGTTTCAAACATTGGTTGATGCTGTAAAAAGCTTTGGTAATGTGGCCTAAACATTCGGTATGGGTGCCATGTCCGTGCGGATTAAAAAAGATGTTGTTAAAATTGGTGGAACTGCCTTCCGACACTTTCCCTACCCAATTACCAAATTTCACCGGCTCTATTACCGGTTTTTCAATATACCACGCGATAGGATTGTCCTCGGTATTGGTTAACGGAATGGAAATATCAATGGGTTTTGATAAGTCGATTTGATGGTGGTTTATAGTCGCTTTCATGAGGTTTTGCTTATTCCAAATTTAGCAAAAATAAATCGGACGCAATTCCGTCACTTAAAAACTTCCCTCTTTTGGTGGTTCGGATAATGTTATCGTCTACAAAAAGCAAATGGTCTTCTAGGTATTTGGCGGCTTGTTGTTGTAAATAATTACGATAGTTGACACCGAATTCGTTTTCGATTCTATCCAAAGAAACACCCCAAATGGTGCGCAAACCGGTCATGATATATTCGTTGTAACGGTCGGTTTTGGTTAAGGTTTCGATTTCAATCGGCAATTCGTTATTGACCAATGATTTCAGGTAAAGCGAATTGTTGGCAATGTTCCAACCACGCTTTTCTCCGTCATAACTATGCGCCGAAGGTCCGATGCCGAGGTACTTTTTGCCCAGCCAATAACTCGAATTATTCTTGGAGAAATAGCCTTCTTTCCCAAAATTAGACAGTTCGTAATGTATGAAACCGTGTTCTTCCAAAGTGTCGACCAACAAATGAAAATGCTCTTGCGCCAAACCGTCATCCAGCGGAGCAATCACCCCTTTTTGAATGAATTGATGTAAGGCAGTCTTTGGTTCAACGGTCAAAGCGTAACTCGAAATGTGCGGAATGTTATACGACAAGGCCGTTTGAATGTTTTGCAGCCATTTTTCGTGGCTCATCTCGGGCATACCGTAAATTAAGTCGATAGTGATGTTATCGAAATATTTCGTGGCTATTTCCAAGCATTGTTTGGCTTCGGCTACATTGTGTGCCCGATTCATTAGTTTTAAATCGTCTTCAAAAAACGATTGGATTCCGATACTTAATCGATTGACTTTGTTTTGCGACAAGGCGATAATACGTTCTTCGGATAAATCATCGGGATTGGCTTCAACCGTAATTTCGGGCTCATCAACTACCTTATAGTGTTTAAAAACCTCATCAATCAACAATCTTAAATCAGCTATCTGCAATATTGAAGGTGTTCCGCCTCCAAAGTAAATGGTTTCCACAACCTCATCCTTAAACTCGTCTTTTCGCATGGCGATTTCGTTCGCCAAAGCCGCAACCATTTCGTCTTTCTTCTTCAGGGAAGTCGAAAAGTGGAAGTCGCAGTAATGACAAGCTTGTTTGCAGAATGGAATATGGATGTAGATGCCGCTCATTTTTAGTCTCAGTCTCAGTCTCAGTCAACAGCACAGAAAACTGCGACTGCGACTGCATACTATTTTTTTATTCGTTCTTCATTTTGTTTGACAAAAGCATCCCAACCACTGTAACTTTTCCCGGCTGTAATTTTTCCGGAGTTGAAAAAATGGCAAACTGCGGCCGCCAAGCCATCGGTAGAATCGAGATTCTTTGGCAATTCTTTTAAGCCTAACAATTGTTGCAGCATTTTAGCGACTTGCTCTTTACTGGCGTTTCCGTTACCGGTGATGGCCATTTTGATTTTTTTAGGTTCGTATTCAGTTATTGGGATTTGGCGTGATAAACCAGCGGCCATAGCCACGCCTTGGGCTCTTCCCAACTTGAGCATCGACTGAACATTCTTCCCGAAAAAAGGGGCTTCAATAGCTATTTCATCGGGATGATGGGTTTCAATGAGTTCAATAGTACGTTCAAAAATGACCTTCAATTTAGTGTAATGATCATCATACTTGCTCAGTATCAATTCGTTTAACTGAAGAAATTCCATCTTCTTGTTAATCACTTTAATTAATCCGAATCCCATAATGGTCGTTCCGGGGTCAATGCCTAATATGATGCGTTCGTTGGCCAAAATCTATAGTTTTTGTTTGGTAAAAATAGGAAACAAAATGAAGCTTTCCATAAAAAAAGGCCGTTTAAAAAACGACCTTTCTTTAATGAATACATTAGTAGTTATTGTTTGATGAATTTTTTGGTAAGCTCGTTCTTACCGTCTTTCACCTTAATCAAGTAAACACCTGATTGTAAATTGTTCAATTGAATATTCTCATTGAAGAATCCGTTATTGGTGTAAACGTTTTGGTAAATCTGTCTTCCTCTGATGTCAAAAACAGCTAACTCGATGGGTTCGTTAGAGGTCGAGTTGAATTGTACATTGAAATCTCCATTATTAGGATTCGGGTACAAACTGAAATCTTTGATGGAATTATCCTCTACACTCAAAGGAACAGCAGTTGTGCTGCACAGTCTTAAACTCCAGCTATTAATAGTTCCACCATCTTGATTGAAAGAATCTAACACTCTTAAAGTCCAAGTCCCGTTCATGTTTTGTCCGTTGAAAGCCGATAACGATTGGAACGGTTGTATGGTTCCGCTGATAGCAGGATTGGTTTGACAAACTAAAGCAGTTCCTGAATCATCAAAAGTGGCATTGATATTCAATAAACTGGCGCTTGTACAAGGTTGAGCCACTAATTGCACTTGTGTACCGGTTGGACTAATTAAGGTAATCGTCATATCGTTAACCCAAGTGTGGCTTATGTTTACAGTTACATTTACATCTGAAATTGTATTGGTAGAAGCAACGCTTAAAGTTGAATTTACCGTTACGTTTGCCGTAGTTGGAATAGTAATAGGCACATTAGTTGAAGTAAAAACCGTACAATCAGGTAATCCGGTTTTAAATAAATTGGCTGTACTATAATTCCCTACACAAGCATTATTTTTCGGCAATACTCTCCAAACATAGTTGGTAGCATCCGCCAAACCTGTTACATCATAAGAATTAGTAGTAACGGTAGCTGAAGCTACAATATTGGTGAAATTATCATCGGTGGCCACTTGAACATCGTAAGCTGTTGCATTCGCATTTGCCGGCCAAGTTAACGTTAAAGTAGTTGGAATTCCTGTTTGCAAATGAGCAGGATAAGTTAGTGTTTGGGTTGGGAAATTTGCATTGAACAACTCCAAGTAAAAAGGAGCCGTTTTAGTAATCGAACCTGAAGTAGCTGTTACTGTCATGGCATAAAAACCCGGTGTAGCAGCGCCAGTATTGTTAATGGTTAGAATAACGTTTCCGTTGGCTGAAACAGTACCGGGAGAGAAAGTTCCTGTAGTTCCGGCAGGTTGCCCTGAAAGTGCTAAATTCACTGTTCCGTTAAATCCGCCAAAAGCAGTATATGGAATCGTATAAGAAACAGAACTTCCGGTGCAAATTTGTTTGTTTTGTTGCTCTGCTACTCCATTATAGGCTATGGCAAAATCAACCGCTGGTGCTACAATAGAAAAGTTAGCATTAGAAATATCATAAAAAATATGTTTGTATCCTTTTACCATCACACGATTGGTATTTCCAACGTTGTTTGGAACCGTGATTACTTCGGAACCATCATTAGGAACCTTGCTCGCCAATTGAATTGGATAAGTAAATCCACCATCAGTAGAAAGGAAAATATCTACATATTGGGCATTAACCCCATTGGCAGTAGTTCCGGCTACATCCCATGAAACTGTTTGGTTAGAACCGACAGCCCAACTTACAGCCGTGTTTGGAGTAGAAACTAAAAAAGGCCCGGCCACAGCATCTACAGTAACCGTCATATCATCAGAATTGGTTTGTCCTGAACCGGCAAAATTATCTCTAACGGTTAAGACAAAATTTAAAGTTCTGGCAACAGAACTCAACGCTTCTACGACAATATCCGTTCCTTGTGTTGTAGATTGGTTTGCTACTACGCGAGCAAAAGGCGGAAAATAACGTTGCGGAGAAGAAACCGGGTCATAAGAACGCCAATTGGGGCCACCCGTTTTAGTTGCAGAAGCGGCACTGGCAGCTCCTGTTTGACTGGTAGCGGTATCATTTTGCTCCCAGCAATAAGTGAGTGCATCACCATTACCATCAGAGGCTACTCCGGTTAATACAAATGGTGTACTTTTAGGAATAGTATAATCAAAACCGGCATCAACTACCGGAGTAATATTGGTCAAAGTAACTCGGGTTGGACAAAGTTTATTGACCATATTGTCTTGAATTTGTTTGATTGAAGCGTAAACGAAGTAATCATCTGAGTTAAGTTGTACGTCACGAGTAGTAATTCCGGCATAACCCATAATGGTTGATCCTGAACCTGGTTCTACATTCACGCCCGAACCTTCCACATTGTGGGAAAAGGTGTGGTTCCCACCAAACTGGTGACCCATTTCGTGCGCTACATAATCAATGTCGAAGGTATCTCCCATCGGTACACCATTAGAAGGAGAAGTAATACCGCTTCCTTTACTGCCATCTTCACAAACACAACCGATACATCCGGCATTTCCGCCGCCACCGGTTGAACCAAACATGTGACCAATATCATAATTATCTTCTCCAATAATGTTGGACAATGTAGTTTGCAACTGACCATTCCAGTTACCCATAGTAGTATATGGGTCTGTATTAGCATTGGTAAAAATCACCAAGTTATTGTTGGCGATAATATTCATGTGAATAGACAAGTCTTTTTCAAAAACACCATTCACACGTGTCATAGTAGCATTCATAGCGGCTAAAGCACCGGCTACTGTTCCGCCGAAATATGTTGTGTACTCGGCATTACAAGACAAAGCTAATCGGAACAACAACAATTCACCCGAACTTGACATAGGCGTTTGCACATTTTGTTGTCTTTGTAAACTGTGGGCAACGGAACTGTCAACTGTTGAACAAGTAAATGGCAAAGCTCCTTTTTCACGGCTGGATTCATAAACGGCATAAACCGAACCATCAGTTGAATAAGGTTCTATAAATTCATTTCTTTTGTCGGTTCTGAAAATCATGGCTTGCATACCGGAATCATCCATGCTCAATCGGACTTGTGCCTTTTTGTCGTCAACTCCAACACCAATATAAGATCTGATGTTAGGAAATTGAGCCTGTAATTCGGGAGCAAAGTTGGAAAACTCAAACATTTGAAATCTTTCAACGCCGCCGTTTACATTAGGAATGGTCACAACGGTATTGGATTGACTCGAAGTTAAACGATTTGGAGCCGTTTGCAAGGCCGACTTTAAAGTACTGATTTCAGTAGCAAAAAGTTTAAAATCTTTTGGAAAATTAGAGCGCTCCACTTGCTTTAACGGTGTCAAATTCTGCGCTGATACCTTTTCCCATGAAGTTTGTTGGGCAAAGCCAATGCTGTGCAACAACAAGAATAAAATGGTAATTTTTTTCATTACTAATTGTTAGTTTTTTGAGTTTGGTTTGTTAGTTTTTTATAGACCGTAAAAATATATTATTTTTTGTAAATCAATTTATTAGATTCAAGTTTATACCATTTTATTTTTCATTGGAATCTTTTCAGGATATCCGTTACTTTGTGAAATGAAAAAAGTATTACAAAACAAAGCCTTTATAACAGCCGTAAAGCTGATTATAGTGTTGCTTTCGTTTTACTTTATATACAGCGAACTTCACAATAATGACCAATTAAATTGGAAAAAATTCTTTGAATTGCTTGACCGAAAATGGAGCATTTCAGGTTTGTTATTCTTGTTTTCTTTTAGTGTAGCCAATCGGTATTTGGAAATATTAAAGTGGCAAAATTTAGTTGCTTTCATTCATCCTATTACTACAGGTGAATCTGCCAAACAAGTGCTTAGTGCTTTAACGGCCGGAATTTTTACCCCTAACGGATTGGGAGAATATGCCGGAAAAGCATTGTATTTCGAGCAAAAGAAAACCAAAAAAATCATATTCCTCAATTTGATTTGTAACGGCATTCAAATGATTATAACGATATTTTTTGGAACAATTGGATTATGGGTTTTGGGATATAACTTTTGGGTTTTGACCATTATTGGCATTTGCCTACTGTTTATCGGTTTGTCTTTTTTAACCAAATCCATTAAAATCAAAGGATATTCCATCGAAAAGTTACTGACAAAAATCAATGAAATCCCAAAAAAGATTCATCGTAAAAATATGCTATTAGCGGTTGGTCGCTACTTGGTTTTTTCCCACCAATATTATTTTTTATTTCTCGCTTTTGATGTAGATTTACCTTATCTAACCTTAATGGCTTCGATAGCTACGGTGTATTTTTTAGCGTCGTCATTGCCGAGTTTTCAATTTTTAGACTTTGCGGTTAAGGGAAGCGTTGCGCTCTTTTTCTTTGAAAAATTGGGTGTAAACGAATGGGTAGTAGTTTTTATTGCCACACTAATGTGGTTTTTGAATGTAGTTTTACCTGTAGTAATAGGCAGTTATTTTGTCTTAAAATTTAAACCGAAATGGAAATCTTTACCATAATCTTGTATTTGATTTTAGCCCTTTATGTTGTCCTGATGGTTCAATTGATTTTGGGCTACAACAAAGTCAAATCTTTTAAAACCTTTGCAGCGGCAGCGCCTAAAACGGCATTCACCATTATAGTCCCGTTTCGTAACGAAGCGAAAAATCTTCCGAAACTATTGGCGTCTTTCTCCAAACTGAATTACCCGCATGAGTTGATAGAGATTATCATGGTAGATGATTTTTCGACCGATCTTTCAGAGCGAATTTGTATCCGTTGGCGCATGGAACACGACACCATAGATACAACATTATTGGAGAATTTACGGTTAACCGATTCTCCCAAAAAAGATGCTATAGCCCGCGCTATTCCCATCGTTAAACACAATTGGATTATCACCACTGATGCCGATTGTACCGTACCCAAAAATTGGTTGTTAACAATAGACGAATACATACAAAATCACCAACCGGAAATGATCATCGGGGCAGTGACTTATACTACCAAAAACAATTGGTTCCATCAGTTTCAGGAACTGGATTTATTGAGTTTACAAGGCACCACCATCGGGAGTTTTGGGCTTGGCAAACCCTTTATGTGTAATGGCGCCAATTTGGCCTATACTAAAAAGTTCTTTACCGAGTTAGACGGTTTTAACGGCAACCAAAACAGGGCAAGTGGCGACGATGTCTTTTTGCTGCAAAAAGCGGTAAATCATTCCCCTGAAAAAGTGCACTATTTAAAACACTTGCAAAACATTGTCAAAACCAAACCCGAAAATGATTTGTTTAATTTCTTCCAACAACGGGTTCGTTGGGCAAGTAAAACGACAGGCTACCAAAGTACTTATGCAAAGCTTCTGGCACTGTTAGTATTCTTGATGAATTTAGGTTTGGTTGTTGGTTTGTGGTTTGTGGTTTGTGATTGTTTGGAGGCAAGTATTTGGTTAGGTGTGTTTTCGGCTAAGTACTTAGTAGATTATGTCCTGTTATACAAGGCCAACCGATACTTACGCAAAGGCCGATGGCTTTTACCATTAGCTTCCGCTGCGGTTTATCCATTTTACGCCAGCTTAGTTGGGATTTATTCTTTATTCGGAGGTTTCTCTTGGAAAGGCAGAAAATTTAGTCGATAAATTCTAGTCTCTCGCTAAACTTAAACCTATTCTTGCTTGATAATTACCGGAAGGACAAACTGTGTTTTTACCGGTATACCTCTTTTAATCGCCGGATTTACTTTGGGAAAATCAACCAAGCGGGCACGCAATATACTGTCGATTTTAATGGTATCGTAAGCCACAGAATCTTTAGGAAATTCGGGTTTAAATTCTAAAGTAGCATCAGGTAAAACAGTGACTCTCACTTCGATGGTATCCAATTTAGGAAACATCGTCGCCAAGGTATCAACAGCCAGTTTTTGTTCAATAGTAGCCGTTAAAAAATCGAAGAAACATTGCTTGCGCAGATTGGCATCTGTCAGGGTTTCACAATCGCTAACCGATGGATATTCATCCACTTCTTTCCAATTGATTTCTTTCAGTTGTTGCTCGAGCAATTCTTGTTCGGAAGGCACTTTCTTCTCCAAATATTGGCAAGAAAAACAAACGGTTAGTAATGCTAAAGCCAGAGCTCTTTTCATGTATGAATTGAATCGATTAACAGTTTCAAAAATAAGAAATTATATTCACCAAGCTAAGCTTTGCCCAAAAAAGAAAGCCTTCTCGAGAGAAGGCTTTACTATTGAAGAGGGTATAATTAGTCTACAATCAATTTTTTGATGACTTTATGGTTGGTGTCGGTAGTCACCTCAATCAAATACATGCCTTTTGAAACAGCAGACAAATCTATGGTTTGAGTGGACAAGTTGGAAACTTGTTGGGTGAATACCATTTTACCCAATATATCATATACTGTAACACCCGCAATGTTTGCATTACCTCGAACACTGATGGTCAGCCAATCGGATACAGGATTTGGGTAAAACACAAAGTCGTTGTTTTCAAATTCATCTACACCTAATTGCTGCACAAATTCAGTATTGAATGTATTGGTAATAATTGGCGGATTAAAGTCGAAGTAAATCGAAGCTGTATTGGGTATAATATCGCCCACGGCGAAGCCCGACAAAGGTTTGATTTGGAAAGTGATATAGCCTTTTCCGATGTTGGTGTTGGCAACTGATGGCGGCAATTGAATGTCTTCAAAAATCCAATTAACTTGGTTCCCAACCCTATCCATTATATAAGAATGACTAGCGCTGACCATACGAATGGTGTTAGCATCTAAACCGGCGTCTAAAATATCATTCACTCTAACATTCTCTGCATTGGACGTTCCGGTGTTTTCAAAACGAATGGTGTAAGTAAGATAATCATTGGTTGAGAAAGCTGTGTAGAGAATTCTTTCCCCATGCGCTTCCATTTTGTCATTCGGATCATAAGCCCCAATGATAATTTGGGTATTAACAGCCGAGTTATTTTCCGGCACTACATCACCACTCAAAGGAACTATTGAAGCGGAATTAGTTAACAGTCCACCGATAGCAACTGTTGGTATGGTGGGCACTTGTAGGGTCACAATCATTTCTCTCGACTCAAACGGCAATAAATTACTAAAATTATACGTAAAGCCATTAGTTATCGGACTTGTTCCTGTTTGTGTATTAGTTACTATTGCAACCAAAGGATCATGATTAAAGGTTACCGTTCCGGATGTGATGGTTTGGTTACCATTATTGGTATACACGATTTTATTCATATAAGTAAAACCGGGTCTTGGTGCATTCACAGGAATGATGTGTACTGCCAAATCATTATATGGTTGTGTTATAGTGATAGGGAAGTTATAGGTTTGCAAACCGCCTCCGATAACAACTTGAATATTGCTGTAAGACGCTGTTGTAATTCCATAAGAAGCTGTATAGTTAGGATCGATAGCGTAACTGATGTCATAAGAGTTATTACCATTGGTGTCATAAATATTATAATAACCTGTAGGCGACACTACGTTGTGTACATTACCGCTATTGTTGATTTCATAAGTAAACTGTCCTAGAGGGAAATTTTGTTCGCCATTGTCTTGCGTTCCGTTATTGTTTACATCCAAAAAGGCATTCAAGCGCAAGCCTGAGCAATCTATTGCACCGGTTGAGCCGGTTACTTCTGAAATTTTAATGTATCCTGATTGGTTACTGAAATTAGTAACCATCAACAAATAATATTGGCCGGGAACTGCATTATTAATAACTACATTTTCAGTAGCCGATGCTGAGTAACTGCAACTTACTATAAAATTCGGTGTTAACTGACCATTGCAAGGTGTTACCGGATCGGAGAATGGACCAAAAACTACATAGTCAGCATCTAAGTTAGCTGATGAAATAGTCGGACTGGTGCTTTGTTGGATTAAAAGATTAATAGTTCCAGCCTGACTTACAGGCAAATAAAACCAAGTTTGGTTAGGCGAGGTATTCAAACAACCATAAGTTCCTGTTGAAGACATATTAGTAGTGTTTTGAAATACTGCTCCAAGCGAGTTACAAAGTGAATTAGCCTGAGAACAGGTGTAAGCCACATTACAATTAGCAAAAGCTTGAATCTGGAAAGAATAGATGTTGTCACATCCATCTGCCACTATCTCTCTGACAAAAACATTGGAAATTTGATTCTGAACACTGATGTTTAATACCGAAGGATTGGTAAACGGCACTACCTGATTTTGGGCGTTAGCCAAACTAGGGTAATACTGCAAAGGATTGGTGCTGTTAATTTGTGCTTGAACAGTAGTCAAATCGAAAGTCACAAAACCATCATTGTTGTCGTCACACTGTTGTATACTATTTAAAGGTGTAGCAACTTGCATAAAAGTTTCTACCATTACTGAAAAACCGAAAATTTGAAATTCTTGTGTAGCATTGTTTTCCAAACGGGCAAATACAGCTTGCGAAGTTGCGGTACAATATGGCGATGCCAAAGGACTAACATCATTAGCAGCATCAGCCTGAGAATTATGGTAAGTAACCGTATATTCTGCAGGATTTAAAGTATTGATAATAAAAACATCGTTTTGGTTTAAGTTAAAACAAGCCTGACCATTACTTCCTGCACATTGTCTTAAATCTGTCGGTTGTCCGGCTTGCGGAGCACATGATGCCGTTGTAAAGTCATAAGTTTGCGCAAAAGTGTTTCCTGACGGACATTCTACAATAAATGTAACGGTATAAGTTGCACTACACGCTAAATTATCAATCACATAAGTATTGGCAGTTGGGGGTAAGCTTATCAATGGTTGACCGGCAATAGATATATTCAAAACGGATTGCGGATCAACATTAGCACTTGTCCAAGTCATGGTTACAGAGGAGTTTGAATTGTTAGAGAAAACAACACTTGAAATGCCCTCACAATTACCACACTGAACCGTTATCAACTCAACTACACCAACCGCGAAACAACCTGTTGCAGTATTTTCAACCCTATAAAAAACAGGCGGATTAACCGGTGATGCGGTAGGACTGATATAACAAGTTGGATTGGCTATTGGTGCAGCAAAATTATAGGCATCAGCCATTGAGGTAAAAAAAGTAACCGATGAAGCTGCTGCTCCCTGAGCTATTTGAGCTTCAACACTTGTCAAATCCCAACAAGGAAAACTCGTAGTTGTATTAGCACAATTGGTTATGGAAACTGTAGGGTTTGATGGCGCCGGATTAACATTTAATGGATAACCTATAATTGAAACATCTCCTGTTGCATTGGTCACAATTCTGGCAAATAGCGTTTGCTGATAAGGTAAAATATTTGTGTACGGACTACTAAGAGCATTTGTACCTGTAGCGGCATCAAATTGAGTCTCATGATGTGAAATCGAATAATCTTGGGTGTTTAAATCCCCTAGGATTTCAAAAGAGATTTCTCCTAACCAAAAAGCAGCAATACCATCATTGTTGTCATCACAGACATTGTTGTATATGCTGGGCTGGTTAAAACTTTGCGCCACTAATAAAGAACTCGCAAAAAATAAGATAAAAGTGAGTAGTTGTTTTTTCATTGGTTGGTTTTTTGATTGATGTTGTCCTTTACTTTTAAAAAAAGACGACGCAATGTACAAAATTCCAATGAATTACACCTGAAAAAGGAACTTTTTAAAGAGGAAGATAAAAAACTACAAGTGTTATAAAGCAAAAAAGCCATCCCTAAAAAAGGGAAAGCTTTTCATTGGTCTAACTACTAAACCTGCTACGAGTTACAAAGTCGTAGCGAAACAACACAACTAATCTTAAATGCTTTTTTGGAACCTAAACTAGATTTTTTAAAACCTATTTTGGGCAAAAAAGGATTTCATTTCTGAAATCCTTTCCCAATTTTAGCGGTCTGGACGGGACTCGAACCCGCGACCCCATGCGTGACAGGCATGTATTCTAACCAACTGAACTACCAAACCATCGCTTAATTGCGGTTGCAAATATACAACTGATTTTCTATTCTGCAACTTTTTTTTGCTAAAAAAATCAATTCTCTTTTGACAGGCTAACCAAACAATTGTTTTTCAACTAAGTATGTCGTTAAAATTTTTTCAAAACTTTCTTCAACTGCCACAGGAACGTACTTGATTTTATTTTGCGCACAGGTTAAAGCCAAGGATTTAAAATAAGCCGCTACCTTTTCCTCGTAGGCTTCTTTGATGCTGTCGGCGAAAATATTAATCTGCTCACCTGTTTCCAAATCGATGAATTTGCGCGGCGCATTGTCGAAATTGAAGTTGATTTCGGTTTGCTTATCGATGACATGAAAAACCACAACCCGATGCTTGTCGTGTTTCAAATGCTGTAATGCATTGAACAACGCCTCGGATTTGCCGTCATTAGCGTTAGGATCAAACATATCTGTAAACAAGATAATCATCGAACGGCGGTGCATTTTCTCGGCTATTTGGTGTAAATAGGTCACCGTATCCGTGCTTTTGGCCTGTTTTGGATTTTCCAATAAATCTTCCAACTTATTCAAAATCATTCGATGGTGTCGATCACTGCCTTTTTCGGGCGCGTAATATTCGTAAGTATCCGAATACACGCTAAGGCCAACAGCATCACGCTGCTTTTTAAGCAGGTTCATTAAGACTGCCGAAGCCAATACTGAAAAACCGATTTTGTTGTGGTAAAACAGCTCATTCGCCTTTAATTTGGGATAATGCATGGAAGATGAGTTGTCGATAATTAAATGACAACGTAAATTGGTCTCTTCTTCGAATCGCTTAGTATATAAACGGTCGGTTTTGGCGAATAGTTTCCAATCGATGTGTTTGGTGCTTTCGCCGGTATTATACACTTTATGTTCGGCAAACTCAGCGGAAAATCCGTGAAAAGGCGATTTGTGCATCCCCGAAATAAAGCCTTCTACCACTTGGTTGGCCAGCAATTCCAAATGCTTGAATCCGGAAACGAGTTCTTTTTGTGCTTCAATCTTCATAAGTCAAATATAAGGATTTGAAATTTGAAATTGCTTAGAAAGCATTGCTAAAAAAATGCTAAACGTGACTATAGCCCCGATGGGAGCAAGCTACCGTGTAGCGCGGACAGCGGGACGACTTTTCCCAAACACTGCCAATGCTGAGCTCCTGAAAATAAAAAAGGCCTAACTTTCGTTAGACCTCAGTTTTCTTTTTCATGGTATTTTACAACAAAGCGTCGATAGCGTCGGTGTAGGTTTTTTTAGGCGCAACGCCTACTTGACGACCAACCACTTCACCGTTTTGGAACACCAAAACCGTTGGAATGTTACGCACACCGTATTTGGCAGCGAATTCCTGATTGGCATCTACATCCACTTTACCTACTACTGCTTTGCCTTCGTATTCTGAGGAAATTTCATCAATTACCGGTCCAACCATACGACAAGGTCCACACCAAGCCGCCCAAAAATCAACCACTACCGGTTTGTCTGCTTTTAATACTACCTCTTCAAAAGTAGCATCTGTAATTGCTAAAGCCATATTGTATATTTTTAAATTACTGTATTATTTGTTGCCAAAATTAGGCAATTTATTTGATTATTAAATGTTAAAAAAATCAGTTTTGGCTATCAAAGCATTACCAGAATTGATTTGTTAGTTAAGGCTGAATTTGACGTTCATTTTTTCTAACTCCGTCAACAATTCGTTGGAAATGCGGATTTTCAATTTGCGACTCGGCAATGAAATTCGCGTGGCTATTTGTACTTGTTCTTCTACCACCGGAATATCCATCACAACTTCTTCAGGGTTATCGGAATCTGCGATTAATTCCTCGTCAACCACAACTTTGGGTAACGGTTCGATAGGTTTGAGTACTTTTTCAAACTCCATCACTTCAAAAGTAACGGTATGATCTCCTTTATTGGTTGTAAACAATTGGTTGAGTTGATGTATAAATTCCGTTTGCAGCTCATGAATGTCCATTTGGATACTTAGCTTTTTGGCAAATTGCGGCAATACATCTTGCAACTGTTTTACATCCATGAATTGAATTCGCGGATCCGATTTTTTGCCGGTTTCGCGGTTGACCCAACCGTCCTTTACAGTAACTTTAAAATACACAAACTGGTTGTTTACCAAGAAATGGCGGAACTTGAGATACTCCTCATCAAAGATTCTGAATTCGTGACTTTCATCGTAACCTTCTAAGGTAAACATCGCCCAATCTTTGCCGTTTTTGGCGGTTTTGTATTGTACATTGGTCACGATTCCGGCGAAAGTGAGCGTCTTGCCTACAAAATTATTGAGATTTTTTAAATTCTCTAATTTGCTGTTGCAGAAGTATTTCATTTCAAATTTAAAATCGTCCAGCGGATGACCGGAAATGTAAATCCCGACTACTTCTTTCTCTTTGGCCAACTTTTCCATGGTACTCCATTCCTCACAAGGCGGAACGGTTGGTTCGGCTATTTGTACATCGCTGGCATCGCCGAAAAGGCTGACTTGCGAAGAGTTTTCATTTTCCTGAAACTTGGCACCATAACGCATGGCTTTTTCGTAAAACGTAATGTTATCGCCATCAGTGTGGAAATATTGCGCTCTATGTGTATCGCTGAAACAATCGAAACCACCGGCTAAGGCTAAGTTTTCGAAGGCTTTTTTATTAGCAGCGCGCAAATCAATGCGTTTGGCCAAATCAAAAATCGATTTATAATTGCCTTCTTTACGATTTTCAACTATAGTTTGTACAGCCCCCATTCCGACACCTTTGATGGCGCCCATTCCGAAACGTACCGCATAGTTTTCGTTTACAGTAAACTTATAGTAACTTTCATTCACATCGGGACCGAGTACTTGCAAGCCCATTCGCTTACATTCTTCCATAAAGAATGACACTTGCTTGATATCGTTCATATTATTAGACAATACCGCTGCCATATATTCGGCCGGATAATGCGCTTTTAAATAAGCCGTTTGGTAGGCAATCCAAGCATAACAAGTTGAGTGCGATTTATTGAAAGCATATTGCGCAAACGCCTCCCAGTCTTTCCAAATTTTCTCCAATTTTTCAGCATCATGACCGTTCGCCACCGCTTGATCGATGAACTTGGATTTCATTTTGTCCAAAACATCTTTTTGCTTTTTCCCCATGGCTTTACGCAGTACGTCGGCATCACCTTTGGAGAAATTGGCGAGTTTTTGCGACAAAAGCATTACCTGCTCTTGGTAAACGGTAATCCCGTAAGTGTCTTTTAAATATTCTTCGCAGGCTTCAAGGTCGTAGACAATTTCCTCTTCGCCATTTTTACGTCGAACGAAAGAAGGAATGTATTCCAGCGGTCCCGGACGATAGAGTGCGTTCATGGCAATCAAATCACCGAATACCGTTGGCTTTAAATCTTTGAGGTATTTTTGCATCCCGGGCGACTCGTATTGGAAAATCCCAACCGTTTCTCCACGTTGAAACAACTCGTACGTTTTGACATCATCTATCGGAAACGCATCCGGATCGAGTTCTATCCCGGTTCTGTATTTTACTAATTTTACGGTATCTTTAATCAGTGTTAGGGTTTTCAACCCCAGGAAGTCCATTTTAAGCAAACCGGCACTTTCAACCACCGAGTTGTCAAACTGCGTGACATACAAATCCGAATCCTTAGCCGTGGCTACCGGAACGAAATTCGTAATATCATCCGGCGTAATAATTACACCACAGGCGTGAATTCCGGTATTGCGCAAATTGCCTTCTAAAATTTTGGCTTGCTGAATGGTTTCACTGCCTAAGTCGTTGCCGTTGGCCAATTCAATCAACTCTTTGACTTTATCGTATTCTTCGGCTCTGAGCGCCGCTTTGAGTTTGTCGTTATCGAGGGTGAAGATTTTAGCCAGATTCAGAGTCGTCGGAATCAATTTGGCGATTTTATCAGCTTCAAATAATGGCAAATCCAATACACGCGCGGTATCACGGACTGAGGATTTGGCCGCCATCGTTCCATAAGTAATAATTTGCGCTACTTGTTTCGAACCGTATTTGTTGATTACATAATCCATAACACGACTTCGCCCTTCATCATCAAAGTCGATATCAATATCGGGCATCGACACACGATCAGGGTTAAGAAAACGCTCAAAAAGCAAATCGTACAGCAACGGATCGATGTTGGTTATCCCAAGACAATACGCTACCACGGAACCTGCTGCGGAACCACGACCCGGACCAACCGAAACGTCCATTTGGCGGGCAGCCGCTATAAAATCTTGTACAATCAAAAAGTAACCCGGATATCCGGTGTTTTCGATGGTCTTTAGTTCGAAGTCCAAGCGCTCCTGAATTTCCGGTGTGATTTCGCCATAACGCTTTTTAGCACCTTCGAAAGTCAGATACGCCAAGTATTTGTTTTCCCCGCGTTTACCGCCGTCGAGGGCGTCTTCGGGCACTACAAATTCCTCCGGGATATCGAATTTTGGCAAGAGCACTTCTCGCGACAAATCGTATATTTCTATCTTATTGACAATTTCTTCAGTGGTAAGAATGGCTTCCGGCAAATCATGGAAGAGTTTTTTCATTTCGTTACTCGATTTGAAATAGTATTCCTGATTGTTAAAACCGTAGCGATAGCCGCGACCGCGACCTATAGGCGTTGATTGTTTTTCGCCGTCACGCACACACAATAAAATATCGTGAGCATTAGCATCTTCTTTATTGATGTAGAAAACGTTGTTGGTGGCAACCGTTTTTACGCCGTGTTTTTTGGCCAAAGAAATGAGCGAGGCATTCACCCTATTTTCATCTTCTTGATTGTGGCGCATCAACTCGATGTAGAAATCCTCCCCGAATTGTGCTTTCCACCAAATAAGCGCTTCTTCGGCTTGGTTTTCACCTATATTCAACACTTTACTCGGAATTTCTCCATAGAGATTTCCGGAAAGGACAATAATATCTTCTTTGTATTCTTGGATGACTTTCTTGTCAATTCGAGGCACATAATAAAACCCTTCGGTGTAAGCGATAGAGGATAATTTGGCCAAATTGTGATACCCTTTTTTGGTTTTAGCCAAAAAGACAATCTGGTAACCGTTGTCCTTGCGCGATTTGTCTTTTAAATCATCACACACATAAAACTCGCATCCTACTATAGGTTTTACGATAGTTTCTGTTGGGTTTTCGCCGTTTTCTTCAGCTTGTTTGTTTTTGGCTTGCGCCGATTTGTTGTGCGAAATAATATCGCGTACAAAATGAAACGCACCCATTAAATTGGCGTGGTCTGTCATGGCCACTGCCGGCATTTTGTTTTGAACGGCAGCATTCACCAAATCTTTTACACTGATGGTAGACTGTAATACGGAGAATTGCGTATGGTTGTGTAAGTGCACAAACTGAACGTCTGTGATATCATGATGTACTTGCTCTTCATGTTGGGTTGGTGTAACGACTTCTTGGGCTTGCAGTTGCTTTCTGATGGCTTCCGAAGCTTGCTTCAAGTTGATGTGTTGCAATCCTATGAGCTGAATTTCCTTCGGATTTTTTTCGCCGAATTCGCGGAAATAATCAGCCGGAACGTCGAGTTCTTCTTTGGTAAAAACCTCGAGTCTGATGAGCTCTAAGAAACAACGTGTTGTGGCTTCAACGTCGGCTGTTGCGTTGTGCGCTTCGGCAAACGGCACATTAAAAAGGTAACTGTGCAACTCGGTTAGCGTGGGTAATTTAAACTTGCCGCCGCGACCGCCGGGTAGTTTGAGTAATTCGGCTGTGACTTCGGTACAAGTATCCAAAACCGGTAAGGTTGCCATTGGAGAATTGACGCCCAAACGGTAAAATTCACAACCCATGATGTTGACATCGAAACCTACATTTTGTCCGACTATGAATTTGGCTTTAGACAAAGCCGTATTGAATTTTTCGAGCACTTCCGACAAAGGAATACCTTGGGCTTGCGCCAATTCGGTTGAAATTCCGTGGATTCTTTCGGCATCATAGGGAATATTAAACCCTTCCGGCCGGACCAAATAATCCTGATGTTCTATCAGATTACCCATAGCATCGTGCAATTGCCATGCTATTTGTATACAGCGAGGCCAATTGTCGGTATCGGATATCGGTGCCGCCCAATTACGGGGCAAACCGGTAGTTTCGGTATCAAAAATTAAATACATAGGTGAAAATCCCAAAGTTAAATTCCATATTCCGAGGTGTATTTGGGCAAACGAACAATCTTCGGAACAATTTCAAAAATACGTTTTCAGACTTAGGAAATCAACTTTAGTTATTAACAAAAAAACCACCCGAAGCATCGAATGGTTTTTTGAGTTATAGTAAGCGTTTTCGGATTAGTATCTTCCGCCGCTGTTTCTGTCGTTATATCCGCCACGAGAATTTCCACCTCCGTTATAACCTCCACGGTTATTGTTAAAGCTTCTTCTTTCACCTTCCGGTTTCGGCTCTGATTTGTTTACCACTATAGTTCTACCACTTACAGTAGCTCCATTTAACTCATCGATTGCTTTTTGAGCTTCCGCATCATTTTCCATTTCCACAAAACCGAATCCTTTACTTCTTCCAGTAAATTTATCAGTAATAATTTTTACGGAATTAACCGTTCCATAGACTTCAAAAGAATCTCGTAAATCTGCTTCGTCTATACTAAACGGAAGACTCCCAACAAAAATGTTCATATTTTAATTTTTAAATTTTGACAAAGGTAACCTTAAATAAAACGCAAAACACCATAAAAGTGAATTAATTGCGAATAAATAAAAAAAGCCGTCTGTTGACGGCTTATTATTTTGAATGAACTGATACTTAAATAGATGGAAAAACCGGTATTTTGTAGAACTCACCGTATTGGAAGTTCAAAATAGGACCGCCAAACGGACTGTTATTCGCATTGGCTGCATTGAACTTGAACTTTCCGGAAACCGTCATATTTACGTTGTCGTATTCTGTAATTTTAATTTCACCATTACTATTTTGTACATTTTGTACACGGAACTTGCAATTTAAATTTCCTCCTACTACTGTAATCAAATCACCGGCCACATAGAAATTACCTCTGGAAGCTAATGTTACACTGGTTACAACTCCGGATGCATTGGCTACTATATTCACACTTAAACCACTTCCTGAACCTCCGGTAGTTAAAACCGATGTTCCACTGCTGTAACCTGTTCCTCCGTTTAATGAAGTAATGGCATTAACCGGTCCCGGTACCGCTACGGTAGCATATTCCAAGTCAACATTATCAATAGTTGACGAATAAGTAACTGAATTGTTGGCATTAGTTGTTCCTAAAACATAAGTACCTTCATTAGTGCCACTTGTGTTTAAAGTCAACGTTTCAAATTGGGTCTTGGCTTCTATGGAAAGTCTTCCGTTAGCATCGAGGTAGGCTCTGGTATCGCCTGCGGTCCAGAAAATATCATCCTTCAATCCTTGTAAACCCGGATCGTTGAATTTGACATCTTCTTGACAAGAAGTCATTGCCGCAGCAATAAAAATTAGGGACAAAAATCTTTTCATTTTTTCAATGTATTTCTCCACAAAAATAACTTTTTAATATAAAAATGCTAATTAAATTTTAAAAAAATAACGTTAAAGTTAGTTATTACAAGGCTTTGGCCGTAAAAATATAATTTTCAATTAGTTTGTTTACGAAAAAAGATTATCTTTGCGCCCTTAAATAACCGAGGTCGAGAACCTCAAATTAATCAAAAAGATTATGTCAGTAAAAATTAGATTACAAAGACACGGAAAAAAAGGGAAACCTTTTTATTGGATCGTAGCCGCTGATGCTCGTTCAAAAAGAGATGGTAAATTCTTAGAAAAATTAGGAACTTACAATCCAAACACTAACCCTGCTACTATTGATTTGAACTTGGATCAAACAGTAACATGGTTACACAATGGTGCTCAACCAACTGATACGGCCAGAGCTATCCTTTCTTACAAAGGAGCTTTAATGAAACACCACTTAGACGGAGGTGTTCGCAAAGGCGCTTTGACTCAAGAACAAGCTGATGCTAAATTGGCTAAATGGTTGGAAGAAAAAGCAAACAAAGTAACCGCTAAAAAAGAAGGTTTATCTAAAGCACAAGAAGCCGCTAAAGCCAAAGCTTTAAAAGCTGAAAAAGAAGCTAACGACAAACGTGCTGCCGCTGCTGCTGAAGCTGCTAAAGCGGAAGAAGTTGCTGAAGTAGCAGAAGAAGCTACTGAAGAAGTTGTAGCTGAAACTGCAGTGGAAGAAACTGTAGCTGAAGTTGCTGAAGAGACTGTAGCAGAAGCTACTGAAGAAGCTCCTGCTGCTGAAGAAGCAAGCGAAGAGACAGAAGCTTAATCTATTTTAGGCAACATGCATAAAAAAGATTGTTTCTATTTAGGTAAAATTGCCAAAAAATTCAGTTTCAAGGGAGAACTCTTAGTCTATTTAGACACCGACGAACCCGAATTATATGAAAATATGGAATCAGTATTTGTTGAATTCAACAAAGATCTGGTTCCATTTTTTATTGAACACAGCAACCTGCACAAAAACGATTTCCTACGTGTCAAATTTGAAGATGTCGATTCCGAAGAGGAAGCCGACAAACTCATTGGCTGCGAAATCTACCTGCCTTTGAAGATGTTACCAAAACTCGAAGGTAACAAATTTTACTTCCACGAAGTCATTGGTTTTGAAATCGAAGATAAACGCCTCGGTGTTTTCGGAAAAATAGTCTCCATCAATGACACTACAGCGCAACCCTTATTTGAAGTGGTAAACGGTACTGTAGAAATATTAGTTCCAATGATTGACCAATTCTTGGTAAAAATCGACAGACAAAACAAAAAAGTCATCATGGATCTACCGGAAGGCTTAATTGAAATGTATTTATAGAAACGCTTCGCTATAGACCGCTTCGCGTTAGAAAATTAGAATCGCTACGCTCTTAGATTCAAATTATCTAAAAGGTCTAACCAATCTAAGAAATCTAAGATGTCTCTGTTCCAATTCAAACAATTCTCCATCCAACAAGACCGCTGCGCGATGAAAGTCGGCACCGACGGGGTTTTGCTTGGCGCTTGGGCGCCGATTGACCACCGCCCTTTTTCCGTTTTGGATATTGGTGCCGGAACCGGATTAATAGCATTGATGTTGGCCCAAAGAAGTCAGGCCGAGCATATTGACGCCATAGAAATAGACGAAAACGCCTTTGAACAATGCGTAGACAATTTTGAAAACTCACCTTGGAACGACCGTTTGTTTTGTTTTCACGCCTCTCTCGATGATTTTATGGAAGATTTGGAAGATGAGGACACGAGCGATAGCGAACTGGCGCAGCAATACGATTTGATAGTTTCCAATCCGCCATTTTACAGTGAAGATTACAAAACCGAAAATGAATCGAGAGATTTAGCGCGTTTTCAAGACGCTTTACCTTTTGAAGATTTGGTGGAAGCTGCTTCCGTACTGCTTTCCGAAACAGGTGTTTTAGCTGTGATTGTACCGCACAAAGAAGAAGCGAGATTAATTGCTTTGGCTAAAGAATGTGATTTATTTCCGCTCAAAATTACCCGAGTGAAAGGCACACCGACATCCGAAATCAAAAGAAGCTTAGTTGCTTTTTCCTTTGCCGAAACCCATGAATTGCCTATTGACGAATTGATCATCGAAACGGCCAGACACCAATACACCGAAGACTATATTGCTTTGACTAAAGATTTTTACTTGAAAATGTAAGATTGTCAAGTTGGTAAAAAAATCTTAATTAACACAACTTTATCACTAAGCGAAAACGAAAACTGTACTTTAGAGGTTCCATCTTTAAAGTCTGATTATTGAAACCAACACTACTCTTTACCTTTTTGCTTTTTACGACAACCTTTTGTTTAGCTCAAAACGAAAAAACCCTAAGCGGAAAAGTAGTTTGCGAAGGAAAAGGCATTCCCAATATCGACCTTGTCAACTTGACTTCAAAAAAAAGCACCACTACAGACAGCCAAGGGCATTTTAGTATTGGTGTTGCTTTAGGCGATGAACTGTACATACTTTCCAAAGAATACCTCGATTTCAAACTCAAAATTACCGAAACATACTTCAATCAAAACCAATTGACAATTACCATTGAAAAGAAACCCATAGCCTTGGAAGATGTTGAAATTGTGAACAAGTCGAGCCTAAAAGTGCAAATCACTCAAGGTGATATTGATGCCATTAAATTATCCAAACAAGCCAATGCCTTAAAAGTTGTTAATGTTTATGACGGCACTATTGAAAATGGTGTCGATTTTGTACGGATGTTTAAAGGCATATCCAATTGGTTCAAAAACAAAGACAGAGAACCGCCGCAAAAACCCGTTCCGCCACCTAGTTTTAAAGATTTCCTCAGCAGTCATTACGACCGCAACTTTTACCTGAACAACCTCAAATTAAAACCGGAAGAAATAGAGTTGTTCATTGCTTATTGCGAAGCCGATGCCCGAGCAACTGTGTTAGCAGAACGCCAAGACGTACTGGAAATGGCTGATTTTTTGTTTGAAAAAAACAAAGCGTTTCAAAAACTCGACCGTTGAGCGTAAAGCCAATGCCCTAGCCCGGATGGGAGCGGCATCCTTTTTTGTTTTGTACTTCGACAAGCTCAGCATGACAAAACAAAAAAGATAGAGCGGACAGCCGGATAAGCTTCAAAAAATTATAACAATTGTTGATTGAGATTTTAACTTAGATTGTGTAGCTTTGCAAACGTTTTCGTAAACCAAATTTTAAACTATGCGACCAGATTTATTTCAAGCTCCGGATTATTATTTATTGGATGATTTATTAACGGAAGAACACAAATTAGTGCGTGACTCTGCGCGTGCGTGGGTGAAGCGTGAAGTTTCTCCTATCATTGAAGACTACGCACAACGTGCGGAATTCCCAAAACAAATCATCAAAGGCTTGGGGGAAATAGGTGGATTTGGTCCGTATATTCCTGAGGAGTATGGCGGTGCAGGATTAGACCAAATTTCGTATGGTTTGATCATGCAGGAAATTGAAAGAGGTGACTCGGGTGTGCGTTCGACCTCATCGGTACAATCGTCTTTGGTGATGTATCCGATTTGGAAATTCGGTACTGAAGAGCAACGCATGAAATACTTGCCAAAATTAGCGACAGGTGAATTCATGGGCTGTTTCGGATTGACGGAACCTGATCATGGTTCTAATCCAAGCGGTATGGTGACCAACTTTAAAGATATGGGCGACCATTATTTGTTGAACGGTGCCAAAATGTGGATTTCAAATGCACCGTTTGCTGACATCGCAGTAGTTTGGGCCAAAAATGAAGAAGGTAGAATTCACGGTTTAATCGTGGAACGCGGTATGGAAGGATTTACCACGCCGGAAACACACAACAAATGGTCGTTGCGTGCCTCGGCTACGGGCGAATTGATTTTTGACAATGTAAAAGTGCCGAAAGAAAACTTATTACCGGGTAAATCAGGTCTTGGTGCACCGATGATGTGTTTGGATTCGGCTCGTTACGGTATTGCTTGGGGTGCTATTGGTGCTGCTATGGATTGTTACGATACCGCTTTGCGTTATGCCAAAGAAAGAATACAGTTTGACAAACCGATTGCCGCTACCCAATTGCAACAAAAGAAATTGGCAGAAATGATTACCGAAATCACCAAAGCACAATTGTTGACTTGGAGACTAGGTGTTTTAAGAAATGAAGGCAAAGCGACTACGGCTCAAATTTCGATGGCGAAAAGAAACAACGTAGATATGGCGATTAACATTGCGCGCGAAGCCCGTCAAATTTTGGGTGGAATGGGAATCACCGGAGAATATTCTATCATGCGCCACAGCATGAACTTAGAAAGTGTAATTACTTACGAAGGTACACACGACATTCACTTGCTGATTACCGGTGCTGATATTACCGGTATGCCGGCCTTCAAATAAAATATTAAACAATCAATAAAATTGATACAAAATGCTTCTCCATTACGGGAAGCATTTTTATTTTTGTTCCGATAAATCCATATTGATTTACGGAACGTAAATACTAAAAAAAAGTTATGACTATCACCACTATTAATCAAACTATCCAACCACAAAAAGATATATTGTTGCAACATCCGCTGTATGAAAAAGTAAAAACAATGGACGATTTGCGTCAGTTTTTAGAATGTCATGTATATGCGGTTTGGGACTTTATGTCGCTACTGAAAGCCTTGCAAAACAAACTAACTTGCACTACAACACCTTGGTTTGCCTCGGAAAATCCGGAAACCCGTTATTTGATTAACGAAATTGTATTGGCGGAAGAAAGCGATTTGACTTTAGACGGGAAACGCTTGAGTCATTTTGAAATGTATGTGGAAGCGATGCAAAGTTGCGGTGCTTCAACTTCCGAATTGGAAGCCTTTTTGAAGAATGTAGTCGACACTAAAAACGTATTCATCGCCATTAAACAAAGTGATTTACATGAGAATGTTAAGGCGTTTCTCGATTTTACCTTCCGAGTAATTGAAGAAGGCAAAGTACATAAAATTGCCGCTGCGTTTACCTTTGGTCGCGAAGATTTGATTCCGAATATGTTTACCGAAATCCTGAAAAACTTTCAGCAAAATTTCCCGGATGTGGATCTAAACAAACTGATTTATTACTTTGAAAGACACATCGAATTGGATGCCGACGAACACGGTCCGATGGCGATGCAAATGATAAACGAACTTTGCCAAGACGATACCCAAAAGTGGAAGGAAGTAGAAGAAGTTTCGGCTTTAGCGTTGGAAAAACGAATCGGACTTTGGAATGCTATTGAAGAAAAAATCGAAGCCCGTTTAGAGCTTGCTTAAAAATAAGAGTCAAACCAAAAATTCAATGATGAAATCCATTTTTAAAATGCTTGTAATTTTTGGTTTGGCTTTCGGTTTGAACAGCTGTTCCGAAGACCAACAAACCTCCCCTCCGCCAACACCAAGATTGTTTAAGTATTTGGCCCTAGGAGATAGTTATACTTATGGGCAAAGTGTTTGTGAAACTTGTCGTTTTCCGGAACAACTAAAAGACAGTCTTGGACAATACTTAACCACTGCCGATAATTTCGAAATTAAACTCATTGCGCAAACCGGCTGGACCACGACCAATTTAAAAACCGCTATAGCGGCTCAAAACCCGGCTAACGATTACAATTTAGTCACCTTACTCATAGGAGTCAATAACCAATACCAAGGCAAACCTTTCAGCCTGTACGAACAGGAATTTCCGGAGTTGGTGGACATTGCTATTGCCAAAGCCGGAGAAAACAAAAATAGGGTAATCGTAGTTTCCATTCCTGATTATGCTTATACGCCTTTTGGACAAGGTTCCGTTTCAATCTCAGAAGGTGTTTACCAATACAATGCCTTTGCGAAAGCCTATTGCGAAAGCAACGGCATTTCTTATGTTTATATCACAGACATTACGCGACTTGGTCTATTACAACCCGAATTGGTGGCGACCGATGGTTTGCATCCTTCAACGCAGGCTTATGCGCAATTTGTGGAGCGTATTTTACCCTTAGCGAAAGAAAAATTGGGATTGTAATTCAATCATTTGGTTATTAATTCTTTAGCCTTACTTTTTTTAAAAAACCGCTGACTTTTATTTTAACCTACATTTTAAAGGTGTTTGCCTCATATTTTTCGCCTTCATTATTTAGCTACTTACATTTGGTTAGAGAATACTAAACAAATCAAGATGCTAATTCAAAAACTCACTTTTATCTTACTGTTGCTCACGGCCGGATTGGCCAAAGCGCAAACGGGTGTTACAATCACTTACTACACCGGAACGACACAGAATTTTTCCGTAGAAAGCAATGGAAAATTATACTTTGAAAATGAAGCGTTGTATTTGAAATCTAACAGTACAACCGAAGCAACTGTTATTCCGATTTCCATCATTCAAAAAATCACTTTCTCCAATACATTGAATGTTGCCTCCTTCGGTGATAATAAAAACAACTTGACTTTATATCCGAATCCGGCCTCAGACTTCCTAAAAATCAATGGAACTGAAAACGAAGTGATAGCAGTGAAAATATATGCGCTTACCGGTCAATTAGTACAAGAAGGGAAATATCTTCTGGATCAAGAAATAGCTATTTCAGCCTTGTCAAAAGGAATTTATTTGGTTCAAGCAAATGGTGTAACTTTTAAATTCGTAAAAAAATGAGTCGATTATATAGCACAACCGTTCTTTTGTTACTAAGCTTAACAGCTTTGGGACAGCAAAAAATAAGAATTCACAACTCCGGCAACACCATGTATGCCAAAGAAATAACGGCTGTTGACAGCATTAAACTAGATAACACTTATGCCAAATTCAAATTGTCTGATGACACCAATCCTTTAAATATCCAGAAGGCTTTAATAGACAGTATAACTTTTACAACGGCAACAGTTAATTTGAATAAAATTTACATCATTTATAACGGAACCGACAATGCTACCATTATAAATCCGTATGCTAACGCCGGAGTGGCTATTAACGCTACTGCCGGAACCGTTACAGTAACCGCTACTTCGGGCATTGACAATTTGGAGTATAATATTTTAGGATCAACAACCAATGGTAGTTTGACGATGACTACCGACAAAGATGTGAATTTGGTTTTAAACAATCTTACATTAACCAATCCGAGTGGCGCTGCTTTTTATATTTCAGGAGGTAGAACTACTAACATTTACTTAACGCCCGGAACAACCAATACACTCACCGATGGTAGCGCCAGCACCCGAAACGGAACCATTCATAACAATGGCCCTATCGTTATTCAAGACACAGGAAATTTAGTTATTACTGGTATTAAAAAACACGGCATCAACACTTCCTCAACATTAACCATCAATGGAGGTAACACTACAATAACATCAGCCGCTTCTGACGGATTCCACTCTGAAGGTTATACGATGACCGGCGGTACTGTAACCGTAACTACTTCTACCGGTGACGGAATTGATGCCGGTGATGGCGCCATTGCAATTTCGGGTGGAACAATAAACATTACCTCAACCAGTGCCGATGTGAAAGCAATAAAAACAGGGGTAAACACTATCACCATATCAGGCGGCACGTTCAATCTCACTGTTTCGGGTGCACAATCCAAAGGAATAAGCGCTAAAGGAAATATAGCTATTAGCGGCGGTACATTTTCAGTTACAATTTCCGGAACTACAGTTTTAACTGCTTCTGGAAGTGGCTTTGATCCTTCGTATTGTACTGCTTTTAAATCGGATGGAAATATTGTTATTAACGAAGGAACATTCACAGTAAACGCCTTGGTTGGTGCCAATGGAGGAAAAGGATTTTCTGCTGATGGAGAAATCACTATCACTGGAGGCAACTTCACCACAAATACTGCCGGAAACGGTGGAACTTACACCAATGCTTCCGGGATAGCAGATAGTTTTTCAACCGCAAGTTTTACCTCCGACACCAATATCAACCTTTCAGGCGGGCAATTTAATATAACCAATACCGGTGCGGATGGCAAAGGTCTTTCAGCCGATTTGAATGTTATCTTATCGGGAACAGCCCAAATTTCGATTACCAATTCAGGTTCCTCAGGAAAAGCCATAAAAGCCGATGGCAACATCACAATTGATGGCGGAACAACAACAATAAACTTAACAGGAGCAACAGTATTAACAGCTACCGGAAGTGGTTTTGATCCTTCCTATCCATCAGGACTTAAAGCAACCGGAACCATCACTGTAAACTCGGGAAATATTACCGTTAGCGGAACAAGCTTGGCTACCGGAACTAAAGGTATATCGGCAGATGGTAATATTACCATTAATGGAGGTATTATTCAGATAACCACTGTGGGGAACGGAGCGGTTTACACCAACGAAAGCGGTGTAACCGACTCTTATTCCTCAGCCGCTATCACCACCGATGCTAATTTAGTAATCAATGGCGGAACTGTAACCACAACAAGTTCAGGAACAGGAGGCAAAGGATTAAAAGCTGATGGCAGTATAACTATTGGAACTACAACTTCAAATCCGATTTTAAACATTACAACAACAGGTGTACGATTTTTAGTTTTGGGTACTGATTATGCGCATCCTAAAACCATAGTAGCGGCCGGGGCAATTTCAATAATTAATGGCACAAACACCATCAATTCAACTGACGATGGTATTCACTCTGACACTTCAATTACGATTAGCGGCGGGAATACTACAGTAAATGCTATTTCAACTATAGCAGCTATGGGAGAAGGTGTTGAAGCGCCTATTATAAACTTTACCGGAGGAGTTACTTCCATCACAGCTTCTAATGACGGAATTAACGCTACTTACGGAACTGTGGCAGGCGGAACAGAATCTAATGACGGTAGTCAATTGAATATCTCCGGAGGTATTGTAATCGTAAACGGAAAAGACGCTATTGACAGCAATGGCAACATTACCATTACCGGAGGAACTACCATTGTTTGTGGTCCAACAGCCGCACCAGAAGAAGGCATAGATTATAACGGAACATTCAATATGAATGGCGGGTTTTTGATATCAGCCGGATCAAATGCAGGAATGACTAAAAATTTCAGCGCTACTTCCACCCAACGAACAATGTATCTAAAATCGAGTGCGCAATTAACCAATACTTCTTTATTACACATCCGAAACGCCTCCGGAGCTGAAATGGTAACGTTTAAACCTAAAAATGCGGTTTATTATTTCCATTTTTCCAGTACGAATGTAACGGCAGGAACAAGTTACCAAGTTTATTTTGGCGGTTCCTACACCGGAGGAAACTTTGTTGGGAATACTTCAGGTTGGGGATTATATTCCGGAGGAACTTATAATACATCCGGAGCTACACTTAAATCAACTTTTACTGCTTCTAGTTCGAGCACTTTAAATACCGTAACATTTTAATAGTTTTTTGTTTTGAAAGCAGGTGCCCATACTTTGCCCCTGCTTTCTTTTTTTAAATTAATTTACCTACAAAAGCATACTGTTTATCTCATTTGTTACAGCTTAGAAAATATTCTCGCTATCTTTGATAAAGCAAGAATTCACATGACAAATTCAACCCGTTTTTATTTAATTAATATAATAGGATGTTTTGCTTTTTTGAGCATTCCGGTCTTTTCATCACCTGATTTTGGTTTAGGATGGCAAATGATTTATATCAATCCTTTTCAAAAATCGTTTGTGCGTTTTGTACTGTTACTGATTTTATTTTACACTTCCTATTATTACTTTGTCCCGAAATTATATTTCAATCAGAAGAAATGGCTATTCGGATTGGCTTTAATAGTTTCATACTTAGCTTTAATAGGCATTACTAACGCCATCTTCGGTACGCATCAATTTATGCCCAAACCCAATAATAATCATAACTTCCCGCAACCTAGGGAACATTCTGAACTTTTTGATGCCCAATTTTTAATTCCGTTTTTGTTGGTCATTGCCCTGGCTTTTCTCATCAAAATCACCAATAGATTAACTGAAATTAATGATGAAAAGCGAAATGCAGAAGTGTCTTATCTTAAGGCGCAAATTAACCCTCATTTTTTATTTAATACCTTAAATAGCTTATACGCATTAACCTTGCAAAAATCTGACGAAGCACCTAATGCCGTCTTGAAACTCTCGGGAATTATGCGGTATGTAGTAACTGAAAGTAATCAGGAATATGTGACCTTAGATAAAGAGTTAAATTATATCAAGGACTACATTGCACTTCAAAAGCTACGATTGGACCAAAACGTTTCTTTAGTTTTTAAGGTGGAAGGGGAACCTTTCGGGAAGGCCATTGCACCACTTATTTTAATTCCTTTCATAGAAAACGCTTTCAAATATGGTATAAATCCTGACACGGAATCTTATATTCATATTGACATATTGATTGAAAATCAGACTTTAAAAATGTCGGTCAAAAATCCGAAAGCCGCAACAGAAGTGGATGAAGCATTAAAAACAGAAGAAGGTCTTAAAAATACCCAAAGACGTTTGGACTTGATGTATGCCGGAAAATATACGCTAACGGTATTGGAAGACGAAAAATCATATGATGTAACCTTAAAAATAGACTTACTATGATTCGTGCTATTGCTATTGATGATGAACCTTTAGCGTTACAAATTATTTCCCATTACTGTGACCAAATTGACTTTGTTAGCTTGGAAAAAACATTTACATCTCAAAGCGAAGCTTTAAAACACCTCCGAAAATATCCCGTAGACTTACTTTTTCTCGACATCCAAATGCCCAACAAAAACGGCATTGACTTTTACAAGCTGCTGGAAAATGACGTTATTGTAATATTCACCACCGCTCACAGTGAATTTGCAGTAGAAGGATTTAATGTAAACGCTACGGATTATTTACTCAAACCCTTTTCTTTGGAACGATTTGAAACTGCCGTACAAAAAGCGCGAAACGAGTTTAATTTCAGAAACAGTACTGCCGTTCAGACGCACTTAATGATTCGCGCAGATTATAAACTGAACCGAATCGAATTTGATGACATTCTTATGATTGAAGGACTAGACGATTATGTTCAGATTCACTTGCAAAATAATCGCAAAATTGTGGCTAGGATTTCCATGAAAAGTATGATGGAAAAACTTCCAGATAATAAATTTATACGAGTACATCGCTCTTACATTATTCCACTAAACCAAATTAAGAGTATACAAAACAAAAGTATACAGATTGGAGATTTTTCGGTACCGATAGGAGAAACCTATAAAGAAGAAGTCAACAAACAGCTTTTGAATTAGTAAGATGAACTATCGTTTTCTTAAAAATTAACCTTAAAAAAAACACAGTTCTCCTCATTTTTTTAAAAGATATTTTTTTTATGCCTATTTTAGCCGACTTAATTTGTAAAAACACTAATAACCACAATGAATATGTTAAGAACTTTTACGCTTTTACTTTTCAGTACTGTGCTTTTTGCCCAAAACCAAAACACGACTAACAGAACTGTTTTCGGTGCGCCACTACAAAGCATTAATACTGCAAATGGTTCTGTAAGATGTGTTTCGGATGAGTACGAACACTTTTTAAGAGTTAACAATCCTGAAAGAGCCAATACCGAAGCCTTCGAACAATGGATTGCTCCCAAAGTAGCCGAAATTCAGGAAAGATTAACCACCGGCAGAACACCTAACGTAGTAATTACTATTCCGGTAGTAGTGCACGTGATTCACAGCGGACAAAATGTAGGCACAGGTAGAAATATCTCTAACGCGAGAGTATTATCTCAAATTACTGTTTTGAATCAGGATTTCCGCAGAATGATCAATACACCGGGATACAATACCAATGCGGTAGGAGCTGATGTTGAAATTGAATTCTGTTTGGCTCAAAGAGATCCGAATGGTGCTGCTACTAATGGTATAAATCGCGTCAACTTAGGTACAACCACTTGGAATGAAAACAATGTTGAAACTATTTTGAAACCACAAACCCAATGGGATCCAACTCAATACTTTAATATTTGGGTTTGTCAATTTGGCGGTGATTTGGATGGAGTTTTAGGCTACGCACAATTCCCTAGCAATTCCGGCTTAGGCGGATTAAACACTAATGGTGGTGACGCTAGTACAGATGGTGTAATCATTGATTACCGTTGTTTTGGTTCTGCTGATGTAGCGCCTAATCAAGGTACTTATTTCACAGATTATGATTTAGGAAGAACAGCTACCCACGAAATTGGACATTGTTTCGGATTAAGACATATTTGGGGAGATTCTGCCTCTTGTACTGTTAATGGCACCGATAGTTTCAAAGATTATTGTCCGGACACTCCGGCTGCCTCAACCGAAAACTATGATTGTGCTGCAACTTACGATTCTTGTCCTTCAGCAGCCGGTGTAGATATGGTTGAAAACTACATGGATTATACCAATGATGCTTGTATGAACATCTTTACTTTAAACCAAAAAGCAAGAATATTGGCCGTGATGCAAAACTCACCGAGAAGAAATACTTTAGCTTCTTCTTTGGGTTGTCAAGCGTTGGGCACTTCAGAATTCGGTTGGATGTATGAAGTGAAATTGTATCCAAACCCAGCTTCCGATTTTGTGTCTATCTCTATCAACGACGAGTTACCTGATGCCTTCGCAGTTTACAATACTTTAGGCCAATTGGTTAAAGAAGTAAATGTTTCGACAGAAGCTGACTTAACCATCAACACCGAATCGTTCTCACAAGGTGTTTACTTTGTGAAAATCACCAAAGATAAAGCTACTAAAACAGTACAATTTATTAAAGAATAACGAACAATCAACTTTATAAAAAAAAGGCGAGAATTTTAGTTCTCGCCTTTTTTATTTTTCTAACTCTCCGGAGCCAATTCAATCTCTAGTCCGTCCATGTCCTCCGTAATGTGCAGCTGACATCCTAAACGACTGTTATCTTTCACATTAAAAGCCTCCCAAAGCATGGCTTCTTCATCAGGATTTTTTTCCGGTAGCGGAATATCATTTAAAACATAACATTGGCAAGAAGCACACATGGCCATGCCTCCGCAAATGCCGATAGTTCCTTCGGGAGCCAATTCGTAAGAACGAACCAACTCCATAATATTCATATTCATATCGGTTGGCGCCTGCACTTCATGCGTGACACCATCACGATCTGTAATTTTAATAGTGATGTCTTGTGCCATTAGTCGATTGATTTTACTACTGCTTTTTCTGCTTCTTTTCGAGTACCGTCAAAACCGTCAACACCGGAAACTGTAGTGTATTTCAATACATAACGTTTCCCCGGATTTAAACGATTGTAAACGCTTTGACACATTAAGGTTGCTTCGTGGAAACCACACAAAATAAGCTTCAATTTACCCGGATAAATATTAACGTCACCTATGGCATAAATACCGTCGATGTTCGTTTGGTAGTCGAGTGCATTGTTAACCTTAATTGCGTTCTTCTCAATTTCCAATCCCCAATTGGCGATAGCTCCTAATTTTGGCGTTAACCCGAAAAGCGGAATAAAATAATCAGTTTCGAAGGTTTGCTCTTGGCCATCGGAATTGATGGTAATGGCAGTTAAATGGTCATCGCCGTGTAAGCGAACTACCTCAGCCGGTGTTACTAAATTCACCAAGCCTAACTTTTTATATTCTTGTAATTTTTCTACCGAATCCAAAGCGCCTCGGAATTCATTTCTACGGTGGATTAAGGTAACCTCTGAAGCCACATCGGCTAAGAAGATACTCCAATCCAAGGCAGAATCGCCACCTCCGGCAATTACAATTTTCTTATCGCGGAACAATTCCGGATCTTTAACAAAGTATTCTACACCTTTTTCTTCGTAGAAACTGATGTTTTCAATCTCCGGTTTTCTTGGTTCGAAAGTACCCAATCCGCCGGCTATAGCGATGGCTTTAGCGTGGTGTTTGGTCCCTTTGTTGGTGGTCACGATAAACGTTCCATCCTCTAATTTATCGATGGTTTCCGCGGTTTCCGCTAAGGTAAATCCGGGTTGGAATTGTTTGATTTGCTCCATTAAATTATTCACCAAATCGCCCGCCAATACTTCGGGATAACCGGGAATATCGTAAATGGGTTTTTTGGGATACAATTCGGCCAACTGCCCGCCGGGTTGCGGCAAAGCGTCGATAATGTGGCATTTTAATTTTAACAAACCGGCTTCAAAAACAGCGAATAAACCTGTTGGTCCGGCTCCGATGATCAGTATATCTGTTTCTATCATGCTTTGAGATTCTGAGGTTCTGTGATTCAAAGGCGCTAAGGTCTTTAAACCCGAACTTTTATTTTATGATTTTTGTCATACCAAGCTACATTCGCGTTAGGGATAGTAGTGGAAATCCTTTTTGGGATTATCAATCCCGAAAAGATTGCAACGAATAGCCCGACCCGCAGGGTAACGCCCTACACTTCGACTGTGCTCAGTGTAGACATTAGGACAAAATGACTAAACTACGTTTTCTACGGTTTCGATTTGCGGCGCGTACTTTTTGATGGTGGTTTCCACCCCGGCTTTCATGGTGCTCACGCTCAAACTACAAGAAGTACAAGCGCCTTGAAGACGTACTTTAACGTGTTTTTGGTCTTCTACAGAAACCAAGCTGATATCGCCGCCATCAGAATTTAGAAACGGTCTGATTTCGTCTAGTGCTTTTTCGATATTGACAATTAATTCTTCGTTAGTCATAATTCAGACATTTTAGATGGTTAGATTATTAGACATTTTAGATTTTAAAATACTTCATTTTCTAAGAAGTCTAAAAATCTAAGAAGTCTAACCGGTCTATTTCTTCACAGCCGAACAACCGGCCATGGTGGTGATTTTAATCGCTTCAGTAGGCGGTAAACTTTCGTTTCTGTTTACCGTTTCCTGCACTACATTACGGGTGATTTCTTCGAATACATTTTCGATGACCGAAGCAGTTTGTAAGGCTGCAGGGCGACCGTAATCTCCGGCTTCGCGGATGCTTTGTACCAATGGCACTTCGCCTAAGAACGGCACGTTTAAATCGGCTGCCAAGTCTTTCGCGCCTTCTTTGCCGAAGATGTAATATTTGTTATTTGGCAATTCTTCCGGCGTAAAATAGGCCATGTTTTCGATGATACCCAATACCGGAACATTGATGCTGTCCGACAAGAACATGGAAACCCCTTTTTTAGCATCGGCTAAAGCTACGGCTTGCGGTGTGCTTACCACTACGGCGCCTGTGATAGGCAACGATTGCATGATGGACAAGTGAATGTCGCCGGTTCCCGGTGGTAAATCGATTAACATAAAATCGAGTTCGCCCCAAGCGGCATCGAATATCATTTGGTTCAAGGCTTTAGCTGCCATTGGGCCACGCCAAATTACAGCCTGACTGGGTGATGTAAAAAATCCGATGGAAAGCAATTTGATTTCGTAGCTTTCGACAGGTTTCATTTTGGATTTGCCGTCGACTTCAATAGAAAGCGGTTTTTCGTTTTCCACATCGAACATGATGGGCATACTTGGTCCGTAAATATCAGCATCTAACACGCCGACTTTAAAGCCCATTTTGGCTAAAGACACGGCTAAATTGGCTGTTACAGTTGATTTACCAACGCCGCCTTTACCGGAAGCTACCGCGATAATATTGCTGATACCGGGAATGGGTTTGCCTTTGATTTGGTTGGGATTTTGCTCTGGCGTTTCCACTTTGATGTTCACTTTCACCACAGCTTCGGGTGAAAATTTATCGTGGATGAGTTTTTTGATATCGTCTTCCGCACGCTTCTTGATGTGCATGGCCGGTGTTGCAATAACTAAATCAACAACTACTTCGTTACCGAAAGTCAGCACGTTTTTTACGGCACCGCTTTCGACCATATTTTTGCCTTCGCCTGCAATGGTAATGGTTTCCAAAGCAACCAAAATTTCTTTTCTATCTAATTTCATTTCGTACTAAATTTAAATCTTTCAGTTTCTTTTATTTAAACTGAATTTAGATTGCAAAGATAATACGAAATGTTTGGAAACAATCGTTAATGAATTGAAAATATTGATACAATAATAGGCTAAAAAACATTAGAAAGTGTTTCCGTTGAGCAAGCTGATTTTTAAAGCCACATAGTGTTGTTGCAACTTGTTTTTAAGCAAATCGTATTCGGCATTCAGCCACTGATTTTTAACACTCGAAAACACGATGGCATCAATCACTCCGGAAGAAAATTTGGCCTGTGAAGTGCGAAAAGAAGCTTCGGCGTAGGATTTGGTTTCTTGGAGTTTGGCAAATAATTTTTGGTAATTATTGCGGTTTTGATTTTCGAGGACAATTTGGTTATCCACTTTCAACTTTTCCTGCGCTATAGCGTATTGGGATTTCTCGGTTTCCAGTTTGGCTGCAGAGATTCTTTTATTGTTTCGGAAACCGTTAAAAATCGGCACATTGAGTTGAATACCCAATTGGTGATTCTTGTTGTCACTGATTTGTTGGTTAAAATCGGCTACCACTGCATTGGGTTGGTTCAGTGGTTTGTAATAGAAAGTCGAAAAACCGTAATAGGTGGTCAACGTTGGTAAATTATTGGCTCTTTCCAACTGAGTATCTTTGCGAATGCTTTGGTAATTGAGTTCGGCAAATTTAATTTTAGGGTTTGAAATCGATTGGTTTACTGCATCGCTATCAGCCGGTATAGCATTTTCCAATATCACTTCGGCTACAGCCACATCGTTCACATTCATGAGTTGAAACAACTGTGTTTTTTGGCGCAACAACGACTGTTCGGTTTCCATCATGCGTAACTCTTCTTGGGCAAAACTGAGTTGGATATCGTATAAATCGCTTTTGGGTTTGCTGCCGATTTCGACTTCCTTGGTCACTCGGTTCAGGTTGAATTGTGCGTTTTTGAATTGCTCTTTTTGGATCTTCAACAACTCTTGGGTAAACAAAGCTTGGTAGTAACTTTCTAAAATTTGAAGTTGGTATTCGTTTTCGATAATGGCCAATTGAGCCTTGGCTTTCTCTATCTCTATTTTGGTTTTTTGAGCGGTGGCAAAGGCTTTAAAATCGATAAGATTCATTTGAGCATTCAAAAAGAAATTGTCGTTTTGGATGTTAGAACTTACCCTGCCATTCGTAGCCGGGTCGATAGTTGACCCAAAATTATAGCTTTGATTTCCGGTAAACGAAACATTGGGCAACATTTGGTTAACGATTGAATTGTGTTGCTTTTGTGCCTTTTTTACGTTGAGCTGTTCTATTTTAATTTCGATGGCGTTTTTCATGGCTTCGGTAATGCATTTCTGCAATGGCCAGGAATTATCCTGACCAAATACAGAAGGGCAAAACGTATACAGTAAAACAATTAAAAAAACTTTTTTATTCATATTTCAAGTATTTCAACACATCCAATCGGGTAGCGTGATAGGCTCTGGAAAGCACTACTAACAGCGTCAACAGCAATAAAATGACAAACCCAATAACGAATGGCATAAAACTAATTTCAATGCGGAAAGCAAAATTTTCCAACCATTTGTTGAGTAAATAATACACCGGAAATAGTGCGATGGCAAACCCAATCAAACAAAAAATGATATACTGTTTGGATAGTTCTTTGAGCAAAACTCCGGTTTCTGCGCCTAGGGTTTTGCGAATGGCAATTTCTTTCATACGTCGCTGAATAGAATAGGAAGCCAAAGCAAACAAACCAAAAAGCGCAATCAGAATTACGATAACATTCAGCAATGCAAACAAGTTTTTTTGTTTGACGTAAGTCTCGTAAGTCCGCGCATACGCCTTGTCTACAAAATCATAACTAAACGGATATTCTGTGTCGACTTTTTTAGTCCAGAATTTTTCAATCTCTGCTAAGGTCTGCTCCGGATTATCTCCACTAATTTTGACATGAATTTTACTCGCGTTTTGCAACATCCAATCGATGGTTTTGAAGTGGAAAAACACCATCGGCGGAATCTCCGCTTGCGGCCCGAACAGGTTGAAATCTTTAACCACTCCGATAATCTTGAGTTTATTGCCGTTCCAATCCACTTCTTTCCCGATTGGGTTTTTCTCGTTCATCATCTTCAAAGTGGTTTCGTTAATTAACATCGAATTGATGGTGTCGGAAGCTATTTTATCCGACAAAAAGCGACCTTCTTTGAGTTGAATTTGCATCATTTCCAACATCCCGAAATCGACACCCATATTACGGCCTTGAATCGTATTTTCTTTGTAAACAAAACTCGACGTAGAACCATTGGTTGAGCCAAAAGAAAACGCACCGGTAGACACTTGCGCCACGCCTTTTATTTTAGACACTTCGGCTTTAATCAAATTATAACGATTGGTGAGTTTGGCCAAGTAATCTTTCTCGCGCCAATCGTAGGGATTTCGATAGGAAATGGCGACAACTTTATCGCCTTTAAAACCCAAATCTTTGGTGCTGATGTATTGGATTTGTTGGTAAACAATATAGGAACCGATAATAAAGAACGTGGCAATCGAAAACTGCAATATCAACATCGTATTTCTGAGCCAAATGCCGCTTTTGCTTCGCCCGAAATTGCCTTTCAACACTTTTAAAGTTTCAAAATTGGACACATAAATCGCCGGAAAAATGCCTGCTAAAACAATAGTCAAAACAAAAATCAAAATCAATTGCCCATAAAATTGATTGCCATGAATGAGTAACTTCTTGCCCAAAAACTCATTGTAATAAGGCAAAGAAAGTTCCACCAACACCAACGACAGCAAAATGGCAAACAACACGGTAAGTACCGTTTCAAACAAAAATTGCTTGACAATATTGCCTTTGGAAGCGCCTAAAATTTTACGAACACCAACTTCTTTCGCTCTTTTGATGGCATTGGCTGTGGCTAAATTGACATAGTTCACTATCGACAAGACTAAAATCAAAACTGACAAACCCAGCATAATCAGCAAAAACTGATAGTTGCCTTTGCCTTCTGCATAGCCTTCGGTTATGGCGTGTAAACGGGCGTCTTTGAGTGGTTCTAAAATGATTTGGGTTTTGCCCGGACCATTTTTTTTCATCCATTCGGCTATGGTTAACCCTTCTTCTTTGGCCCAACGAACCGCTCGATTTTCGTGAAGAATTTTCACCATACGAGCGCTTACTTTGTCTTTGTCGGCCGGGTTTTTGAGTTTTAACAACAAGCCGTAATTGAAGTTACCCCAATTGTCCTTGTTTTCTACCAATCGGCCGTCCATCAAACAAGTAACGGCATTCGGAGCCATAGAGGATTTTCCGGGAATGGTATAAACACCTCTTACCACTAATTTTCGGCCTGAGTAAGTCACCATTTTACCTATCGGCTCTTCTGAACCGAATAATCGTTCCGCTGTTTTATCAGAAATAGCAATACTGGCATTGTCTTGCAAAGCGCTTTTTGCCGTTCCTTTGATAAAGGTAAACGGAAAGAACTCGAAGAATGTTTTTTGGGCATCGGTAATCTTAACGATTTCCTTTTTGTTTTGGTACTGAATGATTTCTTCAAAATACCAATTGTCGAAATAACAATACGTGTCTAATTCGGGGAAATCTTTTTTGAAATAGGGTTCGAACGCTGCTACATTACTTGCCCAATAATCGTCTTCGCTGACTTTACTAATAGATTCAAAAACCTTTTCTTTCTCGGGATTCCAAGCATTGTAACTGTGCTCATCGTTCCAATACAAAATGGCAAAAATGAGTCCGGCTATTCCAATGCTTAATCCTAAAACATTCAAAGCCGTAAAAAGCTTGTTGTTTTTGATTTGGAATAAAAATATGTGTAACCAGTTTTGTAACATGATTTGTTCGTTTTTTGATGATGATGATTATCGTTTGTTCACAGAACCCGAAGAACTTTTATCGGTATTCACTTGAAAAGGGTTGCCGAAATAATCCACGCTACTGCTGGAAGTGGCTGTGGCATCTAATGATTTGGAAGCAAAAACAGTTACATCGGCTGAACTGCTAGCTCTTACCGTTACTTCTTCAGCCACTAAATCCTTGGCATTACAATCGGCTGAACTGCTGGCTTTGATGGTAACTTTATCGGCTTTTCCCATCAAATCGCAATCGGCTGAGCTGCTGACTTCAACTGCCACATTTTTGGCATTGACTTTTCCTTTAAAATTTCCGCTTGAAGAGATATCGACTTGCAAATCGGTACAATCAAAAGTTCCGGAAACTGTCGCCGACGAACTGGCAGCCACTTCCAATTGATCCACCGAATTCAGGTTTTCCAATTTCACACTGGCCGAAGAACTCGCTTTGATGGCTGTAAGTGCTTTGCCGGTGATGTATACTTTTAAAACTTTAAAACGCATTCCGTTGATGTTTTTTCCTTTACCGGTGCCGTAGCTGTAGTCTTCTTTGGAATTATTATCAACATACACTTTGAGGGTTTGGCCTTCTACCTCTGTTTTGATGTAGGCTAATTTTTCATTGTCATCGGTTTCTACTTTCACGCTTTGTGTGGTTGATACCGTATAAAAAACTTCAATACCGTGAGAGGCTTTCAACTTGGAAAACTCGGCTACCGTTCTGTTTTCAGACACTTGTCCGAAAGCCACTAAACTGATTAAAAAAGTAACAGTGGAGATGATTATTTTTGACATAATGATTATTTTAAAAGTTAGAATTAAGACACAAAAACATCTACGTTTCTGCTGTTGGTTTTTTCAGAAAGCACCATGCCATCTTTCATAATAATAGTGCGTTGCGAAAACGAAGCATCGTAATCCGAATGCGTTACCATTAGAATGGTCGAGCCGTTGGCGTGCAAATCGGTTAGCAGTTCCATTACCTCATTACCATTTTTACTATCGAGATTTCCGGTAGGTTCATCGGCCAAAATAATTTTCGGATCGTTGATTAAAGCTCTGGCCACAGCTACTCTTTGTTGTTGACCGCCGGAAAGCTGCTGCGGATAATGTTTTAAGCGATGTGAAATTCCTAAACGCTCGGCTATCGCGGCTACTTTTTGCTTTCTTTCGGAAGCCGGAACATTGTTGTAAATCAACGGCAATTCGATGTTGTCAAATACCGAAAGCTCGTCAATCAGGTTGAAATTTTGGAAGATGAACCCAATATTTTGCTTTCTGATTTTGGATTTTTCTTGTTCGTTTAAGCCGGTCATCTCTTGATTAAGGAGTTTATAGTTTCCGGAAGTAGCACTGTCTAAAAGGCCAACGATATTCAACAGCGTCGATTTTCCGCTGCCCGAGGCACCCATAATGGTAACAAATTCGCCTTGATTGATTGTGATTGAAACTTCGCTTAGGGCTTTGGTTTCGACTTCTTCGGTTCTGAAAACCTTGGAAAGATTTTGAATGTGTATCATAGTGTTCGTTTTTTGATGACATTGATAATATTTTCTACCGATTTTTCATTAGCGAAATAACGGTCTATTATTGTTTGCAATTTCTTTTCATCACGGAGCGTTTGACGCAAGGTTGACAACAGAAAATTGTAATTGGTAAAATCGGTTTTAACGGTTAAAAGAGTATGCATCCATTCCCACATTTTTTTGACCCCTATTTCTTTTTCAATGGCGATGAACATCATTGGAGCATAATCGTAAACAAAAGTTTCTCGGTCACCAATTTCAGAGATCGACTTTATTTTGGCTAACGGAATGGTTTTAAAATCGGTTAAATACTTAATACTTTCCTCTATTTTTTTATCGTAAATGTCTTTTCCTTGAATGTCCTCAACTAATTTAAGAGAGATGTATTCGGTAAATCCTTCCGACATCATATCGCCCAATTCCGAGTTTAAAACTTTGTAGGTTCCGAAATAATAATGTCCAAGTTCATGGCCTATATACTGCTTGTACCAATCTTGTTTTTTGTCAAAAAGCGCTCCTAATCCGTCGTTTCCATAACCGATGCCCATAATTGTAGGATATGAAACAAACAGCCAACCATACTTTGGTGCAGTTGGTGTTGTGCTTACAAACACCGGAGGTTCTGAGAATTTGATTTTCAATTTACTCTCATAGTATTGTTTGTATTGTGAAACTAAGCTTGAAAAATCGGTTACATCTTCTTTAGTAAAGGTTGGGTTTAGTAAAATGAGATTGCCGTCGTTTACAAAATCAAACTTTCCGCAAAATAAGGCCAATTCATAAGGTTGCTCACTCTTAAAAGTAACTTTCTGAGCGGTAACCGGCTTATTGCCATTGACATAAATGGTGGAGCAATCCACGCATTCAAAGTCTATTTCATAGTACATCTTCTCATATGAAATATCACTCTTGGCATCATAAAGATACGGATACCATGCACTTTGCCTTCCATCAGTTCTAACCGAATAGCCATTGAATGCAATATTACCTTTCCAATCTCCTTTGGAATAGTTTTCAATGGTATCGGTCGCAACCGGATATTTACCAACATACCTGAATTGGATTTCCTTGGGCAAAAATTTCCCCTTACCTGTATTATCAGGATAAAAATAGGCTAATGTTTCCCCTGTTGATGTAGAATCTGTTAACGATTTATTGTAGCCCAAAACAAACTCATTCGGCTTTTTGCTTTTCATGTGTAATAAATTCATCCCCGAATTCAATCTGATCACATAATCCTGAATAGCCGGAATTTCGCTGATGGTTAAATCACATTCAAAAGTGCCTTCTTTAATAGAAATTTTCACTTTCCCTTTTATAGTAGGCGCATTTTCTTGGGCCGAAATCGTTAAGCTTATTGCAAAACTGAAAATAAATGTCAATAATAGTTTCATTTGTTACTGTTGGTTGTTAGTTAAAATGATATTCATACTCTTTGTGTTATTCAATACTCAACACTTCCGCTTCCAAATAATCTCGATACGTGGAAGTAATTACTTTGTCGCCGGGTTGTAATCCTTTGGTAATTTCGTAATATAACGGATTTTCTCTGCCGATGGTGATGTTGCGTCTTTCGGCTTTATTGCCATTGACTACAAAGATCCATTTTCCGGCCGTTTCTTGATAGAAAGTGCCTTTAGAAAGTACAATCGATTTTGTTTTTTCAGATAAATTCAGTCGCACACTGAAACTCAATCCTTGTTTCAAATCGAGTTGCTCATTGCCGCTGAAATTCAATTCAACTTGAAACTTCCCGCCTTTGATTTCGGGTATTACTTTGGCAATTACCACAGCTACTTCTTGACCGTTAAAATCGACGGTTCCTTTTTGCCCTTGGGTTACTTTCGGCAAATAAAATTCGTCCACATCGGCTAATAATTTATAGCCTTTCATCACATCTATTTTACCCAAAGTTTGACCTTGTTGGTAGGTTTGGCCTAACACCGGTTCAAACGAAGACAATCGCCCTGAAAGCGGTGCCATTACCAAAAAATTCTTTTTATTGGTGCGCAAAACACCCAAACTTTTTTCCATGATACCGATGGATTGATTGAGCTGTCCGATTTGAATTTGGTTGGCTTGTTTTTCTTTGGTCACGCTTTGTTTGATAATGTTCATGCGCTCTTTTTGAAAGCGAAAATTCTCTTGGGTTTTTTCCCAATCGTTTTTGGCTAAAATTTCCTGGTCAAATAATTTTTTATGCAAATCATACAAGTTTTTGGCATCTTGATAATCGTGTTCAATCGATACTAAATCTTTGGCCAAATTCAGTTCTTGATTGCGCAAATCCAATTTGGCTTTGTTGAGATTATTAATTTGTTCGATAATAGCCGTTTCCTGTTGCATATAATTCAACTCGGTATTCGGATTGTATAACCTTGCCAACGGTTGGCCTTGGGTTACTTTATCGCCGTTACTCACAAAAATTTCTTGTACGGAACCGCCTTCTACTATGTTGACTAAAATCGAATTCATAGGTTCTACTCGGGCTTGCAACACCATAAAATCTTCAAAAAAGTCAGATTCTACGGTTTTGATAGTGATTTCGCTTTGGGCTACATTATAGGCTCTTTTTTTGGTTATCATGGCATAAGCGGCATAACCCAAAATAAGTGCCGCTAAAACCGCTGCGGTCAGATACTTTTTTTTGCTATTTTTACGTTCGAGGATGGTGTCCATTGTAACTATTTTAGTACGAGTGAGTACAATTTTGTGCCAAAGTTTTAAAATTTACAAAACGCTGTTTTTAAGCGATTTACAGCTGAATAAAAAATACAAGTGTTCATAATCGAACACCATTTGTCCGAAACCGAACAGTGATTTGAAATACCTGCTGCTTCAATGAAAAAAACAAACGCCAACATTTTAGTCATAGACGACCAAGAAGACATTCTTTTTGCGGCCAAAATGCTCTTGAAAAAACACTTTGAGACGATTTTTACACTCAACAATCCGAAAAATGTGCTTCGATTATTATCGGAAAACAACATAGATGTGGTGTTATTGGACATGAATTACCGCATCGGATTTGAAGACGGACGCGAAGGCTTGTACTTTTTAAAAGAAATCAAAACACTTTCGCCTAAAACCATCGTCATCTTAATGACAGCCTTCGGAAAAGTGGAAACCGCTGTAGAAGGCTTGAAAAATGGAGCTTTTGATTATGTATTAAAACCTTGGGAAAACGAAAAACTTCTGCAAACGGTAAAACTAGCTGTTGAAGAATCCAGAAAAGTTAAAAAGAAAACGGATCAAAATACTTTAACGGATTCATTTTTTATCGGGCAATCTAACTTGATCCAAAAGGCTTATGCTTTGGGTGAAAAAGTAGCTAAAACCGATGCCAATGTCCTGATTTTGGGTGAAAACGGCACCGGAAAATTTGTGATGGCGCAGTACATTCACCAACAGTCTAATCGAAAAAACAATGTGTTTGTGCATGTCGATTTGGGTTCGTTAAACGATAATATTTTTGAAAGCGAATTGTTCGGTTATGCCAAAGGTGCGTTTACCGATGCCAAAGCCGATACCGCCGGACGTTTTGAAAATGCGCAGAACGGTACCATTTTCCTGGATGAAATTGGGAATGTGCCTTTACATTTGCAATCGAAATTGTTGCAAGTCATCCAAACCAAAACCGTGACTCGTTTGGGCGAATCAAAGCCGCGTCCGCTGAATGTGAGAATCATCACAGCTACCAATTTGAACTTGAAGGAAGAAGTCGCCCAAAAAAACTTCCGCGAAGATTTGTATTATCGCATTAATACGATGGAAATTACCTTGCCGTCCTTGAAAGAACGCAAAGAAGACAAGATTCCGTTGGCCCAATTTTTATTGGATAAAATGATCGCCAAATACAACCGAAACAAAATTGTGTACAGCGAGAGAGCTTTGGAACAAATGGAGAAACACGCTTGGAACGGCAACATCCGCGAGATGGAAAACCGCATTGAACGCGCGGTGATTTTGTGTGACAACAACACGATTTCGGCGGCCGATTTAGACTTAGATCTGGTTACAATTTACGAAAGCAAAGACGATTTGCCGCTGTCGGATGTAGAGAAAAACACCATTGAAAAAGTGTTGGTCAAACACGGTTATAACATCAGCAAATCAGCGGAAGAACTAGGTTTGTCGCGTGCCGCTTTGTACCGAAGAATGGAAAAATACAATATCAATCCGGAATAAATGTTTAAAAATTACAAACTCTACCAACTGCTTTTCTTCCGCCTAATTTTGGTGGTTTTTTGTGTTGGGCTAAGCATTTATTTGTTTTCCGAAGATTTGATTTACACCGGATTGTTTTCGGGTTTTGTTACTTTTTTGTTGCTGACCGAATTGTACTTTTTTCTGCGCAATGCGTTTTTGGTGTTTGACCGAACTATTGCGTCGATTTTGCAAAACGATTTTTCAGCCGATTTTTCCCAACACAAATCCTATCACAACTACGCCAGTTTGTTTCAGTTGTATGGAAAACTCAAAGAAAAACAGCACGAACAACTTTCGAAAGACCTGATTTATCGGTCGATTCTAAACAACATCGAAACCGGCATCATCATCTTACAAAAAGAAAACGAATCATGGAACATCTTTTTGATGAACGATTATTTCTCGAAGCATTTTGAAGTACCGAAAGTTTCCAAATGGCATTATTTGAAAAACCAATTGCCATCGCTTTGCGAGATTATTGAAGCACAAGATTTTCAGGAAATGAAAACCTCATTGCAAATCAGGGTTAACAAACAAGACACCCAAACTTTCCTCATCCAAACCTCAGCAACCAAGACTTTTGACCAAGAATACTACATTATTTTATTGGATAGCATTCAGAAAGTAGTAGAGAAAAAAGAAAAAGAAGCTTGGATTAATTTGATGAAAGTCATTTCACACGAATTGTTGAATTCGCTCACACCAATTCGCTCGCTTTCGCAAAATTTAAACGAATTGGTCCAACAAGAAAGTTTGTCGGCCGAAGATTTGGAAGACATCAAACAAAGCGTAGCCACGATGCACAATCGCAGTAATCACCTGCAGGAATTTGTAGAAAGCTATCGAAAACTCGCCATGTTGCCATCGCCTAAAAAAGAAAAAACGGAGCTATCGGAATTGGTGGAAAGCTGTTTGCAAATCATGCAACCTTTGTTCAAAAAGGAATCCATTGCCGTGGTTAACCAACTGAACTTTAAACGATGGATTACAGTAGATCGCAATCAAATGGAGCAAGTGCTGATCAATTTGCTAACCAACAGCATGTATGCTTTAGAGGGAAAAGACCAAAGAGAAATCAGCATTAGTGCTGAACTGAAAGAAAAACGCCTTTATCTTATTATTACTGATACCGGTGCCGGCATTGAACCCGAAATTGAAGATAAAATTTTCCTGCCGTTCTTTACCACCCGAAAAGACGGTGCGGGCATCGGGCTGACTTTATCCAAAAACATCATCGAAGCGCACGGCGGCTATTTGGCTTTTGAAAATGGCGAAAACGGGACGAAGTTTACGGTTTGTTTGCTGGAATAATATCGCTTACAATCGCTTAACCTCAGGCTGCCAAAAATGCTTTTCAAAATCGACGATTTGGTTATCGACAACTTCGATGCCTTCGTTTTCCAACAATTGTTGCATCAAGTTCGTGCCGTCAAAATGGTGTTTCCCGGAAAGCATCCCAATGCGATTGACTACTCGGTGCGCCGGAACATCATCGTGTCCGTGACTGGCATTCATCGCCCAACCAACCATACGTGCGGAACGAGCCGAACCTAGAGCTTTTGCAATAGCGCCATAGGAAGTGACCTTTCCTTCGGGAATTTGGCGGACAATATCATATACTCTTTCGAAAAAATTGTCTTCCATTTTAATCGCAAAGAAGTTTTATTAGCGTTACAATAGCCATGAAAGTGGTCACCGAACCAATGACATAATTGATGTTTCGCATTAAAAATTCGGTTTTCTTTTCAATCTTTTTAAAGGCGACAATATACAAGTAAAAAACACTGAAAGAACCTAACACTACGCCACTAACAAAAGTTGACACCGGAATTTTATCAAAACTAAAGTAACCCGCTGCGGCTAAACCCATACTGGCAAATACGTAGAAAGGAATCGGCAACAAATTGAGCATCGAGAGCAACATACCAAAAAAGAAGCGGTTCGATTTGCCTTTGATTTTGGCTTCAGGTTTGATTTTCTTTGGCTTTTTGGCAATCCAGAAAAAATACACGCTCAATCCGGCAAAAATAAAGATACCAATTTCCTGTAAGGTCGCTACAATTTCTTGGTGTTGGCTGATGAATCGGGCGAACAAAACGGCAATAAAGGTTTGTACAAACACCACTACCGAAGCACCGACCGCAAAGCTAATCGCTTCGTTTTTACCTTCTTGTAAACTGATTTTGGCTGCTGTCATGTTGATTAAACCCGGAAGTATAACCGCCAAAAAAGCAATGCAAAAACCCAATACAAGCGGCAAGAAGTTGGTCATCTATTTGATTTTGAAACGAATATACGTAATTGCCTTGTTGATTTCCAAATATTGTTTCTCATAAAAAGTTTGGATACCGATTACTTCCTGAGGTGCACCTTCGTTTTTATATATATTGTGATTGGCGTATAACACTTCATGGCCTTCGCCGTGTAATAACCCTAAAGTATAACCGTGCATGAATTCGCTGTCGGTTTTTAAGTTAACCACGCCGTCCGATTGGAGAATTCGTTTGTATAATTTCAGAAATTCGCTATTGGTCATGCGGTGTTTGGTACGTTTGTATTTGATTTGCGGATCGGGAAACGTAATCCAAATTTCGGCTACTTCGCCTTCGGCAAAAATCCCTTCGATGAGTTCTATTTGGGTGCGAACGAACGCCACATTGTGCATACCGCTTTCTACAGCCGTTTTAGCACCACGCCAAAATCGGGCACCTTTGATATCGATACCCACAAAATTCTTGTCGGGATATTGTTCGGCCAAGCCTACCGAGTATTCGCCTTTACCACAACCCAATTCGATGATGATAGGATGGTTATTTTTGAAAAATTCGCTGTTCCATTTGCCTTTTAACGGAAATTGACCGCCTACTACTTCTTCACGAGTTGGTTGGAACACGTTTTGAAAGGTTTCGTTTTCTTTGAATCGCTTTAGTTTATTCTTACTACCCACAGATTTAATTTTTTGGTAAAATTAAGGAAATATAAACTATCCGAAATCTTTTTTACTTTGCAATGTTAAAAGCTTACCTTCCCAACTTGAAAACGACTTCGAAAAACATATTAATTGCACCGCTAAATTGGGGTTTGGGTCATGCCACCCGTTGCATTCCAATTATTAAAGAATTACAGCAATTCGGCTTTACGCCTATTATTGCTTCCGATGGCGTGGCTTTGCGATTGTTGCAAAAAGAATTTCCGGAACTTTTTTCCATTGAACTGCCTTCTTACGAAATAGAATATGCCAAAGACGAAAAGGACTTCAAATGGAAACTCATTAAGAACAGTCCGAAAATGATTCAGGCCATTTTTGAAGAAAAACAGAAAGTCAAAGAATTAGTCAAGCAATACGATTTAAAAGGCATTATTTCCGATAACCGTTTGGGCGTTTACAGCAAAAAAGTACCGAGCGTTTTTATCACACACCAGCTAAATGTATTGTCGGGTAAAACCACTTGGATTTCCTCCAAGCTACACCAATTTTTTATAGCAAAATTTACCGAATGCTGGATACCGGACTGCAAAGACCAGCCCAACTTGACGGGAAAATTAGGCCACTTGGAAAACAGTTCGCTTAACTTAAAATACCTTGGTCCATTGAGTCGTTTGGTCAAAAAAAACTTGCCGTTGCGATACGATTTGATGGTTATTTTGTCGGGACCGGAACCACAACGGACTATGTTGGAGGATAAACTAACAGCTGAACTTCAGGATTACGAAGGCAGTATTCTTTTTATCAAAGGAAAAGTAGAACCGGAGCAAAACATCAAAACAGACCGTCACATCACGTATTACAATTTTATGACTTCGGAAGAAGTGGAAAAGGCTTTTAATGAGAGTGACTTGGTACTTTGTCGTTCGGGTTACACGACGGTGATGGATTTGGCAAAATTGGAGAAAAAAGCTTTTTTTATTCCGACTCCCGGTCAGTTTGAACAAGAATATTTAGCCAAACGATGCAAACGAAAAGGCATGGCGCCCTTTGCCAAGCAAGGCGAATTTAAAGCCGAAAAATTGCTCGAAATCGATTTGTATAAAGGTTTCCCTAAAAGTGAGGCAACCGTAAATTGGAAACAGTTATTTATACTTTTCCATGGTGAATGAAAATTCAGAACCTTTGCCAAACTCGCTTTCCACATAAATTTTTTCGCCATGGGCTTCGATAATGTGTTTCACGATAGACAAGCCTAAACCGGAACCGCCTTCGCTGCGCGCTCCACTTTTGTCCACGCGGAAGAAGCGTTCAAAAATTCGCGACAAATTGTGCTTGTCGATACCTTCACCGTTATCGCGGATGCGGATGATGAGTTTATTGTTCACCAAATCTTCAATGCTGACTTCAGTAGTGCCGTTTTCTTTGCCGTATTTTATAGAGTTCATGATCAAGTTGGTCAACACCTGTTGGATCTTTTCTTTATCGCCAAAGACCTTGATGGGTTTACTGTATTTACGGTCGAACATGAGAATGATGTTCTTTTTATCAGCCTTCATTTCCAATAAATCAAAGACATTTTGGATAAGCTCGACGATGTTAAATTTAGACAACTCTAAGTTCAAATCGCCGGTTTCTAATTTGGAAATCATATCCAAATCTTCTACGATATAAATCAGTCGCTCTACGCCTTTCTCGGCTCTTTCCAAGTATTTTTTACGCACATTTTTATCGTTCATCGCGCCATCTAACAAAGTAGAAAGATAGCCTTGAACGGTGAATAACGGCGTTTTAAGTTCGTGCGAGACATTCCCTAAAAACTCCCGACGGTATTCTTCACGCACTTTGAGCGTTTCGATTTCCATCTTTTTATCCATTGCAAATTTTTTCACTTGCTTGGTTAACGTAGCCATGTCAGTAGTAATGGGTTGGTTTCGGAAAGAAGTCGATTCGAGTAATGAAACGTCATCGTAGATTTTTTTTACCCTTCGATAAATAAAATGCTCGACGCGATATTGTATAACAAAGAAAGAAAAGGTCGCCATTGACAAGGCAAAAACTAGTAGAATAGCCCAGGAGAATTCGTGGAAAAACCACAATAAAATACCAAGAAAACCGGTGGAAAAAAGGGTAATATACGTTGTAGAAACTAACGCAAAAGTATATGTTTTCTTGAAATTGACCTTCATTTAGACTTCGAGTTTGTAACCTACTCCTTTGATGGTTTTAAATAAATCTTCACCGATTTTCTCGCGGAGTTTTCGGATGTGAACATCAATAGTTCTGCCGCCAACAATAACTTCATTGCCCCAAACTTTATCCAGGATTTCTTCGCGTTTGAATACTTTCCCGGGTTTGGAAGCCAATAAATAAAACAATTCAAACTCTTTGCGCGGCAGGATAATTTCCTTACCTTCTTTGATGATTTTATATTCTTCGCGATTGATTTCAATACCGCCTACATTGAGGGTTTCGGTGGTTTGGTCATCGCTTTTTAGTCGGCGTAACAATGCTTTCACTTTGCTCACCAACAATTTCGGCTTAATAGGTTTGGTAATATAATCGTCGGCACCGGCATCAAAACCGGCTACCTGAGAATAATCTTCGCTGCGTGCAGTTAAAAAAGTAATAATGACATTGCTGAGTTCAGGTAATTTACGGATGTTTTCGCAAGCTTCCATTCCGTCCATTTCGGGCATCATCACATCCATAATAATCAAATGTGGCAGCTCTTTTTTGGCTTTAGTAATGGCCTCTTTACCGTTAGTAGCCGTTACAATTTGATACCCTTCTTGAGCAAGATTGTATCCAACAATCTCTAAGATATCTTGTTCATCATCGACTAATAAAATCTTAATGTCTTTTTTCTTCATAACAAACGCATACTATTTTCGCGGTAGTAAAGGTAAAGATAATACAAAATGATGATATATCGCTTTCGTGGAGTTAACGGTAATTTAATATGTTAACAATTTGGTAAAACTAAAGGAACAAAAAGGTAATAATGGAGTAACACGACCTTTACAATGCGATAGTTTCTTTGCACCAAAATTAAACACGACTACAATGAAACTTAAATTAATTGTTACCTTATTACTAATCAACCTTATAAGTTTTGCCCAAAACAAAGGAACCGTAAGCGGAACTTTGACGGATAAAGATTTAAACAATGAGCCTTTACCGTTTGCGAATGTTGTTATTAAAGGAACAAACATAGGCGTAACAACCAACGAAACCGGTAAATACAGCTTGAACATTGAAGCCGGAACTTACACCATACAATTCAGCTTTTTAGGTTATGAAACCATAGAAGAAAAAATTGTAGTGAAAGCCGGCGAAACTTTAACCATCAACAAAGCATTAGGCTCTGGAAGTTATCAATTACAAGATGTAGTAATTCAGAAAGTGGTGAGTCGTGAAAAAGAATCGGCTTTACTTTTAGAACAAAAAAATGCCGTTGAAATCAAACAAAGTATTGGAGCGCAGGAATTATCTAGAAAAGGAGTTAGTGATGTGGCTACTGCTGTAACCAAAACTACCGGAATCACCAAACAAGAAGGTTCAGGAAATATTTTTGTGCGTGGTTTGGGTGACCGATACAACTCGACTACTTTAAATGGTTTACCGATTCCGTCTAACGATCCGGAGAAAAAGAATATTGCTTTAGACATTTTCTCGACTGACATCGTAGAATCTGTTGGTATTGATAAAGTATACAACAGCAAATTGTTTGGAGATTTTGCCGGAGGAAACGTTGATATCGTTTCTAAAGAATACAAAGGAAAAGGATTTTTTAAAGTGGACATTGGTTCAAAAATCAACACCAATGCCGTAGCTGAAGACAATTTTCAGTTACAAAAAGGTTATAATGCTACCGGTTTCGGTTCTAAATCAATTCCCGGTAATGCTTTAACCGAATACAACTTCAGTACGTTGCAGTTAGAAGACAGAAATCCGTTTGCCGGCTCTATTGGTCTTTCAGGAGGAAAATCATTCGATATCGGAAAAGAAGGAAAACTAAGCCTTTTTGGTACAGCCAATTACAGCAATGAATACAATGCCATTACCGACGGTAGCGCCAAAAGTATCAACGGTATGGGTGTAGCTAATAAAGATTGGGAAACTTTTACCCTGATGAATTACAGCACCAATTTTACCGGTATGATCAATGCCGCTTACAAGATTAATGCAAGTCACAAAATCAATTTCAACTCGGTTTTAATCAACACTTCTTCTCTTTCTAAAGAAGAATATCGCGGTTATTTTGTTGATGGTGGTGAAGACAATAACGGTTTTGTTCGTAGAAATAAATACGACAAAAACACCCTTTGGATCAACCAACTTTTAGGAGAGCACAAATTAACCGAACGTTCTAAATTCAACTGGGGCGTATCTTACAACACTATTACCGGTGACCAACCTGACAGAACGCAAAACATCTTAAACGAATATGATTTCGGTTATATTTTACTAGGACAATCGGCAGCCAATAACCACCGTTACTTTCAAAAATTGGAAGAAAATGAAATCGCAGCTCATTTGGCTATCGACTACAAATTCAACAAAAATGCTGAAGGCGATTACAAAGGAAAATTCACTGCGGGTTATTCTGCCAAAATCAAACAACGTGATTTTGAAGCGACGCAATTCAACTTCAAACCGAATAACAACCATACCGGAGATGTTGTTGATATTAATAACTTGGATGCATTTTTCAACGCAACAAACTACAACAATAACTTTTTCGAAATCTCTACTTTCCGTGGGAATGCACAAGTAGCCAATGCTACAAAACCTCAATTTTACACAGGAGATTTATTGGTTAGTGGTGGTTATTTAAATACTGAATACAAGTTTAACAAACTAACAGCTTTCCTTGGATTAAGAGCAGAATACTTGTTGCAAGAAGTGGCTTGGAATACTTCACTTGATCCAACCGGTGACGACGACAAATTAGACAAAATGGCTTTCTTGCCGAGTTTGACTTTAAAATACGAAGTAACCGAAAAACAAAACTTGCGTTTAGGATTGAGTAAAACTTACACTTTACCGCAATTTAAAGAAAGAGCGTTGTTCATTTACGAAGAAGTAAACGAAACTAAAATCGGAAACCGTTATTTGTATGAATCAGACGATTACAACATCGATTTAAAATGGGAAATGTTCCCTAAAAACGAAGAAGTAATTTCGGTTACCGCTTTTGGTAAATACATTCAAAACCCTATCAACGAAGTAACTATTGTATCTTCTACCAATGACGTTTCTTTTGTAAATACCGGTGATTTCGGTTACGTAGCCGGTGCTGAAGTAGAATACAGAAAGCTATTGTTTAATTTCGATGAAAACAACACCCAAAAACTTAGTGCGGGAGTTAATGCTTCTTATTTATATAGTAACCAAGAATTAAATTCTAATAAAGTAATTCGCGAAACAGATTACAATGTTGATTTTACTGAAAAAGAAAGCAGATTAACGGGAGCTTCTGATTTGTTACTAAATGCAGATATTTCATTCTTGAAAGAATGGAATGAAAAACAAAGCAGCTTAACCAGCACAATTGCTTTTACCCATTTCTCTGATCGTTTATATTCTATCGGAACTAACGGACGAGGCAATCAAGTGGACAAAGCTTTTGGTTCATTGGATTTTGTAACCAAATTAAAGTTCAATAAAAACTTAGGCCTTGGTTTTGTAGCCAGAAACCTTTTAAATCCTGCCATTAACCGTGTGCAAGAAAACAGTTCGGGAGATGTAAACGTGCTCTCTTACAGAAAAGGGATCGCTATCAGTTTAGGTCTTAATTATCAATTCTAAAAATACCAGGGAGCAACGCAGAGTTGCTCCTTTTTTTTTGATATAAATTGAATTAACACAGGAAACATTCGCATAATATTAGAAATTGTTTTAATAATCTAAGTATCATACTCGCTTAACTTTAAAGAAACACTGCTGATTGATTTTTGTATCAGAGTTTAAACAACAAAAAACACAATAACAAAATGAAAAAAACAATCTTAAAAGCTTTCGGAATTTTAACAGTAGTAGCCGGTTTACTAACGGCTTGTTCGACTTCTGATGACAACGGACCTACATCAAGTTTTGAAGTTAATCCTTCTGATTTTAAAGGGAACATTAATGATGGCGAAGTAATATTGAATGCCAACACCGTTTACAATTTAACCGGTGCTTTAGTAGTAAGAGACGGCGCTACCTTAACCATTCCGGCAGGAACAGAAATTCATGCTACCGGCGGAACCGCTGCTTATATTGCCGTTGCACAAGGTGGGAAAATTTTCATCAACGGTACAGCCAACAATCCGGTTATCATGACCAGTGGTAATACTACTCCTGCACCTGGTGATTGGGGAGGATTAGTAATTTGCGGAAAAGCACCTATCAATACTGTAAGTGGTGGAGCTAGTACAGCACAATCTGAAGTGGCCGACTTAACTTATGGTGGAACTATTGCTAACGATAACTCAGGTTCAATCCGTTACTTAAGATTAGAATATACAGGAGCTAACTTTAGTGCTACTAAAGAATTCAATGGTGTATCTTTATTCGGAGTAGGTTCAGGAACTATTTTTGAATATGTGCAATGTTACCACGGTTCTGACGACGGATTTGAATTTTTCGGAGGAACTGTAAACACTTCTAACTTAGTTTCTTTAGGAAATGAAGACGATCAATTTGACTGGACTGAAGGTTGGAACGGAACCAACACCAACTGGTACGGCAAACTTGCTTTCGGAAGAGGAAACAGAGGAATTGAAGCAGACAATTATGAATTCGGATTTGCCAACACTCCTATATCTAATCCATCAATCACTAACTTGACATTAGTTGGTCCGGGCAGTACAGCAGATGCAGTAATTTACACAGAAAACCAAGGATTAAAATTAAGAAGAGGAACCAAAGCCTTGTTCACCAATGTAGTTTTAAGTGGTTGGAAAACCGGTGTAGATGTTGAGCACGACGAGACAATTGCTTTTGTAGGCACAGCTTTAAAAGTGACTAACTATGAATTTACAGATATTGCAACAAACACTAAAGGTAAAAAGACTGATGCCTCATCAGCTGATGTAAGCGCTTTACTAACAGGGACAACTACTGCAACTGGTGCAGGAAACGATACAGCTTTACCATCTTGGGCCACCGGCTGGACTTTATCGCAATAAAAAAAATAACTGTAAAAAACTCCTTCCTAACAAGAAGGAGTTTTTTTTGGTACAATATTTGAAATTATTTTTATACATTTGTCTTAACCAAATTTTTATCATGGCTAAAAACTACATATACACCATTTTATTTTTCTGCTTGTTCTCTCTCGGCGCTTTTGCTCAGGATGGGAAGCAACAAGGAGAAACGCTTGGTTTTTATCCAAATCCGGTAAGTAACGGAAAAATCTACATCACTTCAAAAACTACTCTAGACAAAGAAGTTTTAATTTTTGACGTATTGGGTAAAAAGGTGCTACAAACCACTATTTCTTCTCGCGAATTAAACATCAGCACTATTCCGCCGGGTGTTTATATTATCAAAATTACCGAAGGAGACACCACTACAACTAGAAAACTAATTGTCAGATAGTTAAACTTTGTAGGTTTAACTTTTTTTTAATCATTTTTTTACGCTCTTATTTTCGGCAAACAAATATTGTGCTTATATTTGTAGGCTAAATAAACTTAAAAAAATGAAAAAAATTTACTCTTTATTATTACTTACTGTAAGCACTTTGTCTTTCGGACAAGTATTGACAGAAGATTTTAATTATCCGGACAATGCTGTATTGACTGCAAATGGTTGGAGTGCACACAGTGGTGCTGGAACTAATGCCGTTGATGTTGGTGCATCTAACGGATTGACCTACACAGGTTACAATACCGTTGCCAACAATGCAGCGAGACTCGACAACACTGGGGAAGACATCAACAAGCCTTTTGCTGCCGCTGTAACGTCAGGATCTTTGTATTTCTCATTTTTAGTAAATGTTACTTCCGGAGATGCAGGTTACTTTGCGCATTTAGGAACTGCTCCAAGTACATTTGCAGCCAGAATTTATGTAAAACCGTCAACTACAACCGGTAAAATAAATTTTGGAATCTCAAACACGAGTACGGCTTCATTTGCAGCTACTCCTACAGATTTCGATTTGAATACTACCTACCTTATCATAGTAAAATATGACGTAACTGCAGCCGGTGCTGCCAGCATTTGGGTTAAATCTACAGGAGTTCCGGCTACTGAAGCTGCCGCAGGAACCCCTGAACATACTACAACAGGTGGTGGAACAGCCAGTATCGGAGGAGTGTTTTTAAGACAATATGCCGCTACACAAAATATTACTATTGACGAAATCAAAGTATTTACTACTTGGTTTGGCGCTGCTGCTTGTAGCTTAACTTTAAATGCAGAAACTGCTGTTTGTGATGCTACAACTTTGAATATAGACACTTACACTGCTACTATTCCTTTTACAGGTGGAAATACCGGTTCATACAATTTATCAGTTAATGCCGGAACTATTGGTGGCGACAATCCATCAACTACAGCCCAAGGTAATATTATCATCACCAACATCCCTGAAGGCACCAACGTAACTTTAACCGTTAGTGGCGCATGTGGCTTAACAAAAACCGTTACTGCTCCCGAATGTAAACCGGTTAACACTTTACCATTCACTGATTCATTCCCTTACACTGTTGGAGGCTCATTAAATGCTGAACAAAAATGGTCATTAGTTAACACAGGTGATAACATCACTATTGCTAGTGGAAGTTTATCTTATGCCGGTATCACATCATCTGGAAACTCAATCACTTTTTCAGGTGCTGGAGGTGAATCAAGAACATTGTTCACCAGTACAAACGCAGATTCAATTTTTGCTTCATTTATAGTAACCGCTTCTGATTTAGCAAACGTGACAACCGATTTAACAAGTAATTATTTTGCATTATTTACGGATGCTGCCGGCGCTTCTACTAATGCCAGACTTTGGATTCGTAAAAACGGTACGCAATACCAATACGGTTTAGGAACAGGTGCTTCTGCTACAGACTGGGACCCAACGCTATATAATGCAAGTGACATTCAGTATGTAGTTTTAAGATATGATTTTGCTGACAATGCTTTTTCTTTGTACATCAACCCTACTATCGGAGGAAGTGCTTCACCAACATTAAGCGTTACTCCTACTACTGCTTTTAGTGCATTAGGAGGATTTATGTTTAGACAAGACAGCAACACAACTACTCCAACTATTTTAGTTGATGAATTAAGAATTGCAACTACTGCTAACTTTACTTTAGGCACTACTCAAAACCAAATCTCTGGTCTAAAAGTGTATCCTAACCCGGTTACTAACGGTACTTTATTCATCGAAACTGCTGCTAACGGAGAGAAAACCGTTGCTATCTTTGATGTATTAGGCAAACAAGTATTAAACACTACAACGGCTGATAACGCTATCAACGTTAACGGATTAAACGCCGGTGTTTATGTGGTTAGAATTACTGAAGAAGGTAAAACAGCTACTACTAAATTGGTGATTAAATAATCCCAATCCTAACAATACCAAAAAGGCCCTAATGAACGTTAGGGCCTTTTTTATTTTCCGTATTTTTGCGCTAAATCTTTAAACACTTTGGTTCATCCGCAAGACATATTTACCATTTCCTCGCACAAGCAATTTGAAAAAATAGCGCTAAAGGTGTTTCGTTTCCAATACGAAAACAACAAAGTCTATAAGGAATTTTGCGACTTCTTAAAAACCGATGTACAAAAAGTAAAATCGCTGCAACAAATTCCGTTTTTACCCATACAGTTTTTTAAAAGTCATGAAGTCGTTTCAAACACCAATGAAATCCAAGAAACCTTCACTAGCAGCGGAACTACCGGAATGATTACCAGCCAACACCTCGTAACCGATGTTTCGCTATACGAACAAAGCTACCGCCAGGCATTTTCGCAATTTTATGGTAATAACGAAGACTATGCGGTTTTGGCCTTGCTTCCATCCTATTTAGAGCGCAGTGGTTCATCGCTTATTTATATGGTAAAAGATTTAATCGAATTATCTAACAACGAAAACAGCGGCTTTTACCTGCACAATTACGACGAACTGATTTCGAAATTGATTGAGTTGGATAACTCAGGCCAAAATGTAATTTTAATAGGCGTGACTTATGCCTTGCTCGACCTAATCGAAAAGCAAAACTTTCAGCTCAAAAACACCATCATTATGGAAACCGGCGGTATGAAAGGCCAACGCAAAGAAATGATTAGAGAAGAACTGCACCAAATCCTATGCAGTGGTTTTGGCGTTCCAAGTATCCATTCAGAATACGGGATGACCGAATTGCTCTCGCAAGCCTATTCCTTAGGCAACGGTATTTTCGAATGCCCGAGTTGGATGCACATCTTAATCCGAGACACCGAAGATGCGTTAAGCTATGTGGATTACGGCAAAACCGGCGGTATAAATGTCATCGACTTGGCCAACATCAACTCTTGTTCCTTCATCGCCACGCAAGATTTGGGCAAAAAACAACCCAACAACGCTTTCGAAGTCCTGGGTCGTTTTGATCATTCTGACATTCGTGGTTGTAATTTAATGGTACTGTAATAAAATTGGCTTTTTTTCGTTCTAAACAAAATGCCATTATGAAATTGATTGTCTGTCTCTTTTTCGCTATTACCGTTTTTGGACAAGAAAAACCTATCGAAATAAAAATCGACTCTTTATCGGTATTAAATTCCAATGAAACCGAAAGAAAATTTATTTTACATTACCACCTAACCAATCTTACCAACAAACCCATCACTTTTATCTTAGATCCGAAAGAGGTAATACCAATCGGAGCCGGCTCTCTCCGTCCCAATGTGTACTACAAGCTTTATGAAAACGACACGGCCATTGAGGCCAACGGCATTTTAACCGGCAATAGTAATATTAGGTATTTTAAATCGGAAGCCGACTATACTCGATATGTTGATTCTATGGATACTTACATCAAATCCAGAACTCCGGAACAATTATCTCAAATCAAGAAAGAGGGATTCTTAGAGCACATTCAAAATATGGAGGCTAATCAAACCAAACACTTCAGGTCAATTCTAGTCTGGGATAAAAGAAGATACCATAGAAACGATGCGATAGAATATTATATAGAAGAAAAAGAAAAGCATTTTATTGAACTCCACATCAACTTAATGACTGAAGAGCTACTGATGAGTTTTACCGAAGCAGAGAAAAAGGAACTTTTAAAAGACAAAACCTTAACCAAAGGCTGGTTTACATCCAACAAAATGGAAATCGATTTAGGCGAATAAAAAAAGGAACCTTATCGGTCCCTTTTTATTTATACCACTTTAATTAAGTAGTAATTCTTCTTTCCTTTTTGCAGCATCAAAAACTGACCGTTAATCAAGTCCTTTTCGGCAATCACATAATCCGCAGTCACTTTTTCTTTGTTCAACGAAATCGAGTTTTGCTGCAACTCTCTTCTCGCTTCACTGTTTGAAGCCAGGAAACCGGTCTTGGCTGAAAGTGCGGCTATCATATCCAAACCGTTGGCAATATCCGCTTTTTCAACTGCTGCTTGCGGCACGCCTTCAAACACTTCCAAAAACGTTTTGGTGTCTAATTTTTTCAAATCGTCCATCGTCGGACTAAAAAAAGCACCTGAAGCAAAAATCGCTTTCTCCAACTCTTCTCTACCGTGAACAAAAGTGGTTACTTCTTCCGCCAAACGTTTTTGCAACACACGCAAATGCGGCGCGGTTTGATGTTCGGCAATTAAAGCGTCAATCGTGTCTTTATCTAAAAAAGTGAAAATCTTAATGTATTTCTCTGCATCAACATCCGTAGTATTCAACCAAAACTGGTAAAATTTGTACACCGAAGTTTTATCCGCCGTCAACCAAACATTCCCGCCTTCGGATTTCCCGAATTTAGAACCATCAGCTTTCGTAATTAACGGACATGTCATCGCATACGCCTTCGCGCCTTCGCCATTCATTCTGCGCACCAACTCTGTTCCCGTAGTAATATTGCCCCATTGGTCGCTTCCGCCCATTTGCAACAAACAATTATGCGTTTTGTACAAATGATGAAAATCGTATCCTTGAATCAACTGATACGTAAACTCGGTAAAACTCATCCCTTCGCCGCTTTCGCCGCTCAAACGCTTTTTAACCGAATCCTTGGCCATCATGTAATTTACCGTAATTCTTTTCCCCACATCACGCGCAAAATTGATAAACGAAAAATCCTTCATCCAATCGTAATTGTTCACCAAAATCGGCGCATTCTCCGCCGTCGAATTAAAGTCTAAAAAACGAGATAACACCGCTTTAATCCCGGCTACATTTTTTTCTAAAGTCGCTTCATCCAACAAATTGCGCTCGTCCGATTTCCCCGAAGGATCACCAATCATCCCCGTAGCACCACCAACCAAAGCAATCGGCTTGTGACCAAAACGCTCCAAGTGCACCAACAAAATAATCGGTACCAAACTCCCAATATGCAACGAATCGCTGGTCGGGTCAAACCCAATATAGGTCGTGGTCATTTCCTTTAAAAGTTGCTCTTCTGTTCCGGGCATCATATCGTGAACCAAGCCACGCCATTGCAATTCTGCTACTAAATTCCTCATTTCGTAATTGTTTCTCTAATGAGCGCAAAGATAAACAGAATTAGGAATTTTAGAAGCGAAAGGCTCGGGATTTATCGGGAATCCATTTTCCTGCTGTCCGCACTACACGGTAGTAGCATCCATCAGGGCTAAAAGAATGACTAAAGGTGTACTTTTTATCCAATCTAATTATCTAAAAATCTAACAATCTAATTATCTTTACCAAATGATTTTAGTCACAGGCGGAACCGGATTAGTAGGCGCGCATTTGCTGTTGCAATTAACGGCAAACGAGACGGAAATTCGGGCCATTTACCGAAACGAAAAAAACATCCGCAAAACCCAATCACTGTTCCAATTGTATGGCAAGGAAGCCCAATTCGACAAAATCCAATGGATGGAAGGCGACATTATCGACGTGCCGTCTTTGGAAAAAGCCTTTCAAGGCGTAACACATGTTTACCACAGCGCCGCACTCATCTCCTACAACCCGAAAGACGAAAACAAACTCCGCAAAACCAATATCGAAGGCACGGCCAACATCGTGAACTTTTGTGTAGATTATAAGGTGAGCAAACTGTGTCACGTGAGTTCTATTGCGGCCTTAGGCGATTTAAAACCCAACGAAACCATTATAACAGAGGAAACCGAATGGAATCCGGAATACCTGCATAGCGATTACGCCATCTCTAAATACGGAGCCGAAATGGAAATTTGGCGCGGTCAGCAAGAAGGTTTAAATGTAGTGATCGTTAATCCGGGCGTAATTTTCGGAGCCGGTTTTTGGCAACAAGGCAGTGGTGTTTTTTTCTCAGCTGTTCAAAAAGGATTTCCGTTTTACACCAATGGCACTACGGGCTACGTAAGCGCCACCGATGTAGCTTCGGTCATGATACAACTAATGCAAAGTGAAATCTCAGGGGAACGATTTTCTGTGATAGCCGAAAATCGAACCTTCAAAGACATCATCTTTTTAATTGCAGAAAAGTTGGGTGTCCAAAAACCAAAATTAGAGGCTAAACCTTGGATGTTGTCTGTAGGTTGGCGCTTGGATTGGCTTTCGGCGACTTTCTTCAAGACCAAAAGAAGGTTGTCTAAATACAGTACCCGATCGCTTTTGTCTTCCGATACAATTTCGAATACCAAAATAAAAAATGCGTTGAATTTTGAATTCCAACGCATTGAATCGGTTATAGCCGAAGTGGTTCGTTTACACCAAAAATAACTATCGCACCATCGGTTCCTCCGGGCTGGATGGCGGAGCGCCTTGGGCGGAAGTGCTATTGGCTTTTGTAGTTTCTTCTTGAATTCTCTTCTTTACTTCTTCGTACATCTTTTTGTATTCTTCAATGTCAGAAGCGTAATATTTATTGTTTTCTTCCCATTGCAAACTGTCAATTTTGTATTTCTTGAACAAAAATTCATTGGATTTTTTGGAACTGATGCCGCCATTGACATTTTGCGATTTTATAGCTTCAAGCAAAGCTATATCGTACAAGATATCGACCATCTTATCTTTTTCAATTAACTTTTTAGGTTTTTCTACCGCAGTAGTACAACCAACAAAAACCAATAAAAAAGCCAGCAAAAGGGTTATTAAACGCATCTTTAAAATTTTAAGCATGTGCAACATTTTCAATAGTTTAACGGTCAAACAGCAATCGTTTTCCAAACGGTTGGTTGTTGACTTTAAAATTGTGATACACTAAGTTTCCGTTTACAAAAGTATGGGTAATTCTCGATTTAAAGTTATAGCCCTCAAAAGGCGACCATCCGCATTGTGCTAAGATGTTCTCCTTTTTAACATTCCAAGGCATAGCGGTGTCTACCAAAACTAAATCGGCATAATAGCCTTCTTTGATAAATCCGCGTTTTTCAATCTTGAAAATTTTGGCTGGATTGTGACACATTTTTTCCACTATTTTTTCAATAGAAATCTTGCCTTGGTGGTGTGCTTCAAACATCGCCACTACAGCATGTTGCACTAATGGTCCACCCGATGGTGCTTTGGTATACACTTGTTGTTTTTCTTCTAAAGTATGTGGCGCATGGTCGGTGGCAATTACGTCAATATGGTCATCCAACAACGCTTTCCACAAAGCGTCTCTGTCGGCTTCCGTTTTTACAGCCGGATTCCATTTAATCAAATTGCCTTTGGTTTTGTAATCGGCATCGGTAAACCACAAATGATGAATACAAACCTCAGCGGTGATTTGTTTTTCCTCTAACGGAATTTTATTGGTAAACAAAGCCATTTCTTTAGCCGTAGACAAATGAAAAACGTGCAATCGAGCACCGGTTTTTTTAGCCAATTCAATAGCTTTGGAAGACGACAAATAACAAGCCTCTTCACTTCGTATCAAATGGTGGTATTCCACCGGTATGTCTTCGCCAAACTCAGCTTTATACCGTTCTAAATTGGCTCTAATGGTTTCTTCATCTTCACAATGAACCGCAATCAGCATTTTGGTAGAAGAAAATATTTTTTCCAAGGATTCTTGGTTATCCACCAACATATTACCCGTTGAAGAACCCAAAAAAAGCTTGATTCCCGCAACATTTTTAGGATTGGTTTTTAACAACTCCTCTAAATTATCATTGGTGCCACCCATCATAAACGAATAATTCGCATAGGCTGTTTTGGCGGCTATTTGGTATTTGTCTTCTAAAAGTTCTTGGGTAATCGCATTCGGAACCGTGTTGGGTTGTTCTATAAAAGAGGTAATTCCACCGGCAACAGCAGCACGACTTTCGGAAGCTATAGTGCCTTTGTGGGTTAATCCAGGTTCGCGAAAATGCACTTGATCGTCTATAGCGCCCGGCATCAAGTATTGGCCTTCGGCTTCAATGATTTTGCAATCGGGCGATTTAGGGCTGATGTTTTCGGCTATTTCGACTATCCATTCGTTTTCAATCAAAACGTCACCAACTACAATCTTTCCTTCATTAACAATCTTGGCATTTTTAATTAAAACGGTATTCATTTTCTGGTATTTATAAACGATTTAAAAATTTCCTGAATCGGAGTGCAATCACCCCAAAAATGGCTTCTTTGATGATGGCACCACTCATTTTAGACTGACCTTTGGTGCGATCGGTAAAAATCACCGGTACTTCCACAATTTTAAAATTTTTAGCAAAAGCACGGTACTTCATTTCTATTTGAAAGGCGTAACCGATAAACTTAATTGCGTCCAAATTAACTTTTTCTAACACTGTACGACGGTAACAAATGAATCCGGCCGTGGCATCCATAATTTTCATACCGGTTATCATGCGCACATACACCGAAGCAAAATAGGATAACAACACTCTGCTGAGTGGCCAATTCACCACATTCACACCGGTAACATAGCGAGAACCAATAGCCAAATCAGCACCGTTCACACAAGCTTCATACAATCGTTCTAAATCGTTGGGATTGTGAGAAAAGTCGGCATCCATTTCAAAAATATACTCGTACTTATTTTGCATGGCCCATTTAAAACCGTGAACGTAAGCTGTGCCTAAGCCTGCTTTTTTCTTTCTCACTTCGAGGAAAAGACGGTTTTCAAATTCTTTTTGCAATTCGATGACTTTAGCCGCCGTTTGGTCCGGAGAATTGTCATCAACAATTAAAACGTGAAAAGATTTTGGTAATGAAAAAACGGCTCGAATGATACTTTCGATGTTTTCAATTTCGTTATAGGTCGGGATAATTACAATGCCGTCGCTCATAAAGATGCAGTCATACTTTGTGCAAAAATAAACTTTTTATCAGTGCTTCATCTTAATAATATTATAATAATTTAACAAATAAAAAATTAGTAATTTTGTCGGATATATGACGGAAATTGTTTTTGAACCAAGGGTAATCGATGCAAAAGATTGGGCAACTTATCTTTTCGTTTTCTCTTTTGCCTTAATTGCCATTACCCGAACAGCCTTTGAAACGCGTTTTAACGATTTTTTGAAGATTTTAGTTTCGGATAAATACATCAAAGTCTACAAAGATCCGTCACATTTAATGAGTGGTTTTACCATTCTCTTGTTTGTGGTTCAGAACATCTCTTTTGCATTTTTTATACAGATGGCGTTAAGTCATTTTGGTTATGTATCCAAAACCGATTGGCTGTTATTCATCAGAATCTTTACTTTTTTCGGCGTTTTTGTACTTTCTAAGTTTCTTATCGAGAAGATTATCGCCACGGTATTCAACATTGAAGAATTTGCCGAACAACTCAATTTGCAAAAAGTTAGCTACAGAACCTTCATCAGTTTGCTGATTCTTCCCCTAAACATTTATATGTTTTACAGCAACAACACATCAAATGTGCTGCTTTTTTGCATTATTGGTATCATTTTAATAATAAACTTGTATTCTTACTTAGTTTCTTTAAAGATTTATCAAAACTTACTTATCGGCAAGTTGTTTTATTTTATTTTGTATCTTTGCGCACTTGAAATAGCACCGTACTATTTTATATATTATTTGATTACAAAAAATTTAGCACATTAAAATGTCAAATTTGAAAGTGAAAACAATTTTGGTCTCTCAACCGGAGCCTAAAGTAGAGAACTCACCTTATTTTGAGTTACAACAAAAACATAAGGTAAAAGTTGATTTCCGCTCGTTTATTCACGTAGAAGGAGTAAGTGCAAAAGACGTTAGAGCTCAAAAAATAGACCTCAACAACTATACGGCCATCATTTTAACCAGCAGAAATTCCGTAGACCATTTTTTCAGAGTAGCTGAGGAAATGCGCTATAAAGTTCCGGAAGATTTAAAATACTTTTGCCAATCGGAAGCTATTGCTTTCTATTTGCAGAAATATGTAGTGTACCGCAAACGCAAAATATATGTGGGACAAAAAGATTTTGCTGATTTGTCTCCACTAATCAAAAAATACAAAGAAGAAAAGTTTTTGTTGCCGGCTTCAGATCAATTGAATTATGATGTGCCGCAAACTTTAAACAATTTAAAAGTAGATTGGACTCAAGCTACGTTTTACAAAACCGTAATGAGCGACTTGTCTGATTTAGCCGATGTGTATTACGATGTATTGGCTTTCTTTAGTCCAACCGGAATCAAATCGTTGTTCAAAAACTTCCCTGATTTCAAACAAAATAATACCCGTATTGCTGTTTTCGGAAGCACTACTCAAAAAGAAGCTTTAGAGCACGGTTTGCGCATTGACATCTTGGCTCCGACTCCGGAAACACCTTCAATGACCATGGCTTTAGAAAAATACATAGCCGAAGCCAACAAAGGAAAATAATTAACAATCCCGTTACAAAATAAAAAAGCCATTCAAAATCGAATGGCTTTTTCTTTGGTTAGTTAGTTTGGTTTGTTTATACCTGAGGCCCGGCTTTTACTAAGCTTTGCCCTTGCTCGTTATCGGTATATTGAGCGAAATTTTTAATAAATCTTGAGGCTAAATCGGTTGCTTTGGCATTCCAATCTGCAACGTTCTCATACGTATCTCTCGGGTCTAAAATAGCAGAATTCACATCATGCAACGAAGTTGGCACTGTCAGATTGAAGACCGGAATTGTTTTGGTTTCCGCTTTTTCAATCGAACCATCTAAAATAGCATCGATGATAGCACGAGTATCTTTAATAGAGATACGTTTTCCGGTTCCGTTCCAACCTGTATTAACCATATAAGCTGTAGCGTTATTTTCCTCCATTTTCTTTACCAATTCTTCTCCGTATTTCGTTGGATGTAAGGATAAAAACGCCTTACCGAAACAAGCGGAAAAAGTCGGCTCCGGTTGCGTAACACCTCTTTCCGTTCCGGCTAACTTGGCCGTAAAACCAGACAAGAAGTAATATTGTGTTTGCTCCGGTGTTAATTTAGAAACCGGTGGCATGACACCAAATGCATCCGCTGTTAAGAAAATTACTTTGGTAGCGTGACCGGCTTTAGAAATCGGTTTAACAATATTTTGAATGTGATAAATAGGGTAAGAAACTCGGGTGTTTTGGGTTACCGAACCGTCTTTAAAATCAATGGCACCGTTGGCATCAACCGTTACGTTTTCCAACAAGGCATCTCTCTTAATCGCTCCGTAAATGTCCGGTTCATTTTCTTGACTCAAATCGATGGTTTTAGCATAACAACCACCCTCAAAGTTAAAAACGCCTTCATCGTCCCAACCGTGCTCGTCATCGCCGATTAATTCGCGTTTAGGATCTGTAGACAAAGTGGTTTTTCCCGTTCCTGATAATCCGAAAAAGACTGCCACATCGCCGTCTTTTCCTTTGTTGGCAGAACAGTGCATTGAAGCAATTCCTTGCAATGGTAAGTAGTAGTTCATCATCGAGAACATTCCTTTTTTCATCTCACCACCATACCAAGTACCGCCAATCAATTGCATTTTTTCGGTTAAATTGAAAGCGATGTACACCTCAGAGTTTAATCCGTGAGCCGCATAATCTTTGAAAGCCGTTTTAGAACCGTTCATGACAATAAAATCAGGCTCACCGAAATTAGCCAATTCTTCTTCCGTCGGACGGATAAACATATTGGTTACAAAATGAGCTTGCCAAGCCACTTCCATGATGAAGCGAACTTTTAAACGGGTATTTTCATTGGCGCCGCAAAAAGCGTCAACCACATATAATTTTTTTCCGGATAATTGGCTAACTGTCGTTTCTTTTAAAGCTTCCCAAGTGTTTTGTGAGATAGGTTTGTTATCGTTAGCTGCCTTCTCGGAATTCCACCAAATGGTATTTTCGGTTACGGCATCTTTAACAATGTATTTGTCTTTAGGTGATCTTCCGGTAAATACTCCGGTCATCACATTTACTGCTCCGAGTTCAGTAAGCTGTCCTTTTTCGTAACCTTCTAAATTCGGATTTAGTTCGTCATTGTATAATTGGTCAAAAGAGGGATTATGAATGATTTCTTGAACGTTTTGTATACCATATTGGTCCAACGAAATCGATTTCGTAATTTGAGCGTAGTTCTCCATAAAATTGAGTTTGTGTTGTATTATGAAACAGGGTACAAAGGTAAAAATTAAATTTCAGAAACTATTTTTTTCTCTGAATATTATTTTTTTCGAAGTGTTAAATTCCACAACAAAGCTGTCCAGCCCAATATTAACAAGGCTCCGCCGATTGGAGTAACTATACCCAACGGTCTGAAATCAATTCCGGTAATGGTTCGAGTGGCCAAAACATAAATAGATCCAGAGAAGAAAACTACACCCACAACTACCAACTGAAATACCTTTTTTTTGACAACATCCGACACTAAAGCAGTTGTTCCCAAAAAAAGTAAAAACAGCGCGTGATACATTTGGTATTTGACACCGGTTTCAAAAGTTACTAATGCTTCTTCGGTCAATTCATTTTTTAAGGCATGTGCTCCAAATGCGCCCAAAATAATTGCTGTGATTCCTAAAATTAAGGCGGAGCTTATGATTTTTCGTTCCATAGGTTTTGTGTTGTATACTATTCTGCAAATTTATCCGTTATTTCAATTCCAAATCGAGGTAATTTCACTTTTCTTTTATGGCTGACCTTTTTTAAAATTTTATATTTGCAACTTAATTTTCAACTATGAAAAAGATTATTTGGGGCGTTTGCCTATTTGTTTTAGGTTTTTCAAACTTAAGTTTTGGTCAGGCAATTAAATCAGGAGAAAAATTAGTGTATGCCGGCTCCTATAATATGAGCGGATTGATGACGCAATTGGCACAGGTAACCATGAGCACCGAAACCGTATCGACTTCCAAAAATGCCTATTTGCATTTGAGTTGTGAATTGTCTACCTACAGCAAATGGGACTCGTTTTTTAAAATCAGAGACATTTATGAGTCTTATGTTAACCCCGCAAACCTAAAACCCAGTTTGTACAAAAGAAGCATAGACGAAGGCGGCTATACCAAAAAGGAAAAATATGCATTCAAAGGCAACACGGTAAACAGCACGACAAAGCGAAAAAACAAACCCGAAACCCAAAAAAAATTCACCATTGGCGCTTCAACCCAAGATGTGATTTCGCTTTTGTATAAAGTCAGAACACTCGATTTCAGCAAATTCAAAGTGGGACAAACCCAAAACCTAATGATTGTTTTTGATGAAAAACAGATTCCGGTTACCCTTAAATTTATGGGAAAAGAAACCGTAAACGCCGGTAATTTGGGCAAAAAAGAATGTTACAAATTGTCTATCAGCGCCAAAACGGATGCTTTAAAAGGCAAAGACAAAAATCTAATTTGGCTGACCGCTGACGCTAACAAAATTCCTGCCTTACTCAAATTCAGTATTCCTGTCGGCACCGGACAATTAACACTAACGTCTGCCTCGGGCATTTAAGACCTATCTTATGAGAAAACTATTTTTAATCTTATCCGTTGTTTTTGGTGTTTTAGGTATCGCCTTTACCATATTACCGCTAGATACTTTGGCCTTTTTGCCTATTGGACTGGCATTCGTATTTGGTTTACTAACTTTAAAAAAATCAGAAGACAGTCAGAAGAAATTCCCTAAAATCATTTTAACAATTGCCGCATTATGCTCAACTGTAGTATTAGGCAAAACTTTGTTGGTTAAAGACGAAGTCGCTACCGATACCCAATTTGAACAACAAAAAATCGAAACCAAACAAGAAGCCAAAAAAGAGCTCGAAGAACTCGAAGGTTTAGAATAACTGAAAGTCCATCCGAAACGATGGGCTTTTTTGTTAGAATCAAATTCATACATTTGTGACCAACAACAAACAAACGCATGAGACAAATTCTGATTATCGGTGCCGGTCGTTCCGCATCGTCTTTGATACAATACCTTTTAAACAAATCCAACGAAGAAAATTTACACCTAACCATAGGCGATTTATCGTTAGAATTGGCGCAACGCAAAACCAATAACCATCCCAACGCTACGGCAATTGCGCTCGACATCAACAACGAAGCCCAACGCCAAGCTGAAATCCAAAAAGCCGATATCGTAATTTCTATGTTACCGGCACACATGCACATCGATGTAGCCAAAGATTGTGTAGCCTTCCAAAAAAACATGGTTACGGCTTCCTATATATCCGATGCCATGCAAAGCTTAGATGCCGAAGTCAAAGCCAAAGGATTGATTTTTATGAATGAAATCGGACTTGATCCGGGTATCGATCACATGAGCGCGATGAAAGTCATAGACGACATCAAAGCCAAAGGCGGCAAAATGATTTTATTCGAATCATTCTGCGGGGGTTTAGTAGCGCCCGAAAGCGATACCAATTTGTGGAACTATAAATTCACTTGGGCACCGCGTAATGTAGTGTTGGCCGGTCAAGGCGGTGCTTCTAAATTCATCCAAGAAGGGAAATACAAATACATCCCGTACCATAAATTGTTCCGCAGAACCGAATTCCTGGAAGTGGAAGGTTACGGTAAATTTGAAGGCTACGCCAACCGCGATTCGCTAAAATACCGCAGTGTGTATGGTTTAGACGATGTGCTCACGTTGTACCGTGGCACCATTCGTCGCGTAGGATTCTCCAAAGCTTGGAACATGTTTGTACAATTGGGCATGACCGATGACACTTATGTAATGGAAGACTCAGAAAACATGAGTTACCGCGATTTCATCAATTCGTTCCTACCCTATTCACCAACCGATTCGGTGGAAATCAAAACCCGCTTGCAATTGGGTATTGAACAAGACGACATCATGTGGGACAAACTCCTAGAACTGGATTTGTTCAACCCGAATAAAAAGGTCGGACTCAAAAATGCCACACCGGCGCAAATCCTCGAACGCATCCTCAACGACAGCTGGTCACTACAACCCGAAGACAAAGACATGATTGTCATGTACCACAAATTCGGCTACGAAATCAATGGCAAGCGCCAACAAATCGACTCCAAAATGGTTTGCATCGGCGACGACCAAACCTATACCGCTATGGCCAAAACCGTAGGCTTACCGGTGGCTATGGCGACCTTGCAAATCCTCAACGGCAACATCAAAACGCCGGGTGTACAACTGCCCATCCGTCCCGAAGTGTATAACCCAATCTTAAAAGAATTGGAAACCTTCGGCGTGGTTTTCAAAGAAACCGAAATGCCATATGTAGGCTACAATCCGGATCGACTGTTAGGGAATTAATAGCGTAGCTGAGTTACTGAGAAGCGAATGGCTCGGGCATTTTTGGCAGCGTAATTCCTGCTGTCCGTTTTACTTCGTGCCACTCCCATCAGGGCTAGTCGGCAAACCATTTTACCTTCAGCAAATCGTATTATACAAACCAAAATCTTAACCGATTTTGGTTTTTTTGTTTAAACATTTAAAGTAAATCCTTATTTTTACTTTAAATATTTGAGTCATGAAAATAAATCAACTACAAATAGAAATTGATGGTATCGACAAAGAAATCCTCCGCGACCTTATGGAAGATGCCCGAAAGCCCATTTTACAAATCGCCAACAAAATCGGGATTTCCGGCGCGGCGATTCACCAACGTTTACGCAAACTCGAAGAAGCCGGTGTGATTTCGGGCTCTAAAGTGGTGATAGACAATAAAGTGTTAGGCTATAAAACCATGGCCTTCATTGGCATTTATTTAGACAAAGCTTCGAGCAATGCCGATGCCGTAAGAGAACTCAAAAAAATTCCTGAAGTATTGGAATGCCACTACACCACCGGAAACTGGAGCATTCTCATCAAAATTATTTGTCGCGACAACGAACACCTGATGCAATTGCTCAACAAAAAAATCCAACCCATCGAAGGCGTTTCAAGAACGGAGACTTTTATTTCGTTAGAACAACAGTTAGAACGACAAATTCAGTTGTAGGTTATAAGTTGTGGGTTATAGGTTCGTCAGTTCGAGTGGTTTTTGTGGAGTGCAACGGAACAAAAATTGACCCGAGGCTTTAGCCGAATTGAGCGAAGCTAATCGAGAACCTTTGCTTGCAAGTACACTTATTGCTTCTCTCTAGCCCCGATTGAAGCGGTTACCGCGTAACCCGAAAAGCGGGAAAACGGACCACCAATAAAGCCCGAGCCATTCCGCTCCCAAACAAAAAACCCGCTACTTTCGTAACGGGTTTGTTTTTATTCATCTCTGGAACCTCCAAATACTTGCAACGCCCAATACAAGAGCGAAGCCAAGGCACCGATAGCAGCAACTACATACGTTCGGGCCGCCCATTTCAAGGCATCTTCAGCACCGGCGTATTCTTGCTGGCTGACCATATTTTTGTTTTTCAACCAAGCCAAAGCACGATTACTGGCGTCGTATTCTACCGGCAAAGTGATAAAACTGAAAGCAGTAGCGATCGCCATCAAAAGCAATCCGGCTACAGCTATGTAATATCCTAGACCTAAACCGGCGGCTGCGCCTAAAATTAAACCACCGATAATTAACCATTGTGACATACCGGAAGCTACATTAACAATAGGCACCAACTGCGAGCGCAACTGTAACATATTGTAAGCTGTGGCGTGTTGTACGGCATGACCGCATTCGTGAGCAGCTACGGCGGCAGCGGCAGCATTGCGTTGGTTGTAAACGCCTTCGCTTAAGTTAACCGTTTTGTCGGTTGGATTGTAATGGTCTGTCAATTGGCCCGGTGTAGAAATCACTTTCACATCGTATATGCCGTGATCGTGTAGCATTTGAGTGGCAATTTCGGCACCACTCATGCCATTGCGCAACTGCAAATGGGAATACTCCTCAAACTTGCTTTTGAGTTTTGAACTTACTGCAAAACTCACCAAAGCAATCAAACCGATTAAAATATAATAGCCTAACATAATTTCTGAATTTAAGTTTCTAAACTTGCTTCAAAAGGTGCGCCAAAGCTAAACCAATGACAGCTTGTCACTATAACAAAGTAATTCCGAATACAAAACGATTGTTCCCTGATTCGCCGATATTATTCAAAATGCTACCAAATTCCGAATCATAACGTCCGCGGGTTAAGGCAAATTCATAACCGGCGTTGACTTTCACCTCAAAACTCGATTTTTTAAACAAGTACATCGAAACCGATGGACCGAAATACAACATTTGATTGTTAAAACTCACGTGTCCGCTATTGCTGTTCGGATCTAAATCGTTTAAGTCGATGGTGTTGTTTTTGGAGTAAATATCGTATTGACTGCCCATGTAGGCCAACGAAAGTCCGGTGGTAAAAGCAAACTTCTCTTTGTTTACCAAATTATAATGTACTCTCATGCGGGTATTGAATCCACGATATTTCATTTCGTTGTTGTCTTTCTCGGGTTTGGCAAACAAAAACCCAAACTCGATATCCCCGGAGTATTCTTTACCGAAAACATTGAATCCGAAAGTCAATTCGGGTACAAAACTGTCCAATTCCGGTAAACCGGCATTGCTGAGTTTCTTGTTGAGATTCATGTTGTCGTTAATGTTACCGTTGAATCCGATATAACCGTCTACTTTAACTTTTTTGGTTTTAGTAGAATCTGACGATTGCACCTGACTAAAACCAACATAAGAAGACAATAAGACTAAAGTGAATAATACTTTTTTCATAAGGTTTGTTTTTAAGTTATTCAAAAATAAAAAGAGATACTACTGCTGAAAATGGATTTAACTTTTTGTTGGCTAATGGTGAAGATAAAGAGGAAAAAGTAAAAAGGGATAAGGCAAAAGTTGGTTCACTTTTCCCTTATCCCTTTTTACTTATCCCTCAAATTATTACCCAACCAAGTTGATTACTTTGCCCGGAACGATAATAACTTTATTAGGCGTTCTGCCATCCAATTGTTTGATGGTACGCTCGTCTGCCATTACGATTTCCTGTATTTGAGCTACAGTTAAATCCAAAGGCAATTTGATGGTGAAACGCATTTTGCCGTTAAACGAAACCGGATACTCTTTTTCGGATTCTACCAAGTATTTCTCTTCGTAAACCGGAAAAGGAACAGTAGAAACAGAACCTTGATGACCTAATTGCTCCCAAAGTTCTTCGGCTATGTGCGGCGCGTACGGAGAAATAAGTACGGCCAATGGTTCTAAAATCGCTCTGTGGTTGCATTTCATGGAAGCCAATTCGTTCACACAAATCATAAACTGCGACACCGAAGTATTGAACGAGAAATTCTCGATGTCTTCCGTCACTTTTTTGATGGTTTTATGAAGCGATTTGTACATGTCAGCGGTCGGTTCCTCGTTAGTGACAATCAACCCATTATCGTCAAAATACAAACGCCATAGCTTTTTTAAGAAGCCTGAAACTCCGGTAATTCCCGCGGTATTCCATGGTTTGGCTTGTTCTAGCGGTCCTAAGAACATTTCGTATAAACGCAACGTATCGGCGCCGTATTGCTCGCAAATATCATCGGGATTCACCACGTTGTACCAACGTTTTGACATCTTTTCTATTTCACGCCCAACAACGTATTTACCATTTTCTAGAATGAATTCAGCCTCTTTAAATTCTGGAATCCAATTTCTCAATTTATCCAAATCTATTTCATCAGAAGCATTAACGATATTTACATCAACCCTTAATTCTTCGGTTTCATAATCTTTTTTAAGATTTTTAGAAACATATTTATTTGTTCCCGAAACTCTATAAACTATAGCACTCATCCCCAAAATCATTCCCTGATTGATCAATTTCTTGAACGGTTCTTCGGTAGGTGCAAAACCTTTGTCTTTTAAAAATTTGTTCCAAAAACGCGAGTACAACAAGTGACCGGTGGCGTGTTCGCTTCCGCCTATGTATAAATCTACGTTTTCCCAATATTTTAAGGCATCGGCTGAGGCAAACTCGGCATCGTTGTGCGCGTCCATATAACGCATCCAATACCAGGAACTGCCTGCCCAACCCGGCATAGTGTTTAACTCTAAAGGGAAGACGGTTTGATGGTTAATCCATTCGTTGCTCACTACTTTATTGGCAACAGTATCCCAAGCCCAATCCGTAGCATTACCTAAAGGTGGCTGACCATCTTCAGTAGGTAAATATTTTTCTACTTCAGGTAAAACGATTGGCAAGTATTTTGGGTCAATCATTTGCGGTAAACCGTTAACGTAATATACCGGAAACGGCTCGCCCCAGTAGCGTTGGCGAGAGAAAACCGCATCGCGCAAACGGTAGTTGGTTTTGCCTTTCCCCTGCCCGATTTTTTCTAAGGCTTCAATGGCTTTTTTAGTACCTTCTTTGTAGCCCAAACCGTTTAGGAAATCGGAGTTCACCAATTCAAATCCTTCTTTGGCGGCAAAGGCTTCTTGCGAAATATCCTGGTTGAAAATATTTTTAATTTCGGGCATCCCGTTTTGTCCTTTGAAGAAATGGGCAAAAGCATAATCTCTTTCGTCACCGCAAGGTACAGCCATTACTGCTCCAGTGCCGTAACCGGCCAAGACGTAATCGCCTATCCAAACCGGAATCGACTCTTTGGTAAACGGATGTTCGGCAAAAGCGCCGGTAAAGACTCCGGATATGGTTTTGACATCGGCCATTCTTTCACGCTCAGAGCGTTTGGCAGTGGCTTCTACATAAGCTTCCACAGCGGCTTTTTGTTCCGGTGTAGTGATTTGAGAAACCAATTCGTGTTCCGGTGCTAAAGTCATAAAAGTTACACCGAAGATGGTGTCAGGACGTGTTGTGAAAACCTCAATTTCGTACTTCGTACTTTGTACTTTAAACTTTACGGATGCTCCGACCGATTTTCCAATCCAGTTTCGCTGACTTTCTTTAATGGATTCGCTCCAGTCAATAGTGTCTAAACCTTGTAATAAACGTTCGGCATAAGCGGAGATGCGCATTGACCATTGGGTCATTTTTTTGCGAATGACCGGATGACCGCCTCGTTCGGAAACGCCGTTTACAATTTCGTCGTTGGCTAAAACGGTTCCTAAAGCCGGACACCAGTTGACTTCGGTCTCGGCCAAATAGGTCAAGCGGTATTGCAATAGTATTTTTTGTTGTTGTTCGGAGGTAAAAGCCGTCCACTCGGCTGCGGTAAACGGCGCAATATTATCGTCGCAAACGGCATTTACAGTAGTATTACCCACTTTTTCGAAAATAGCGATTAGCGTGGCAATGTCTTCGGCTTTGTTGGTCTCGTTGTTGTACCACGAATTGAACAGTTGGATAAAAATCCACTGCGTGTGTTTGTAATAATCGGGATTAGAAGTGCGTACTTCTCTACTCCAATCGAAAGAAAAACCGATTTTGTCCAACTGCTCGCGATAACGGGCAATGTTTTCACGAGTGGTTTTTTCCGGATGTTGACCGGTTTGGATGGCGTATTGCTCGGCCGGCAACCCAAAAGAATCATAGCCTTGCGGATGCAATACGTTAAAACCTTTGTGTCGTTTGAAACGCGCTACTATATCGGAAGCGATGTAACCCAGCGGATGCCCAACGTGTAAGCCGGCTCCGGAAGGATACGGAAACATATCGAGTACGTAATACTTGGGTTGGTCTGAATTGTTAGCGGCAGCAAACGTTTGGTTTTGGGCCCAATACTGTTGCCATTTGGCTTCGATTTTTTCGTGGAAATATTTCATTACTCGATTATATTTTTTTATCTGTGTAATGCTTTCGCTGATGCTCAAGTCATTCGTAGTTTATATTGTTTTTTATCGGTCTCATGCAGTCGCTCTTGCGAGCTCGTGTCATTCTTATAAAGGTTCTAAGGCACTGAGGCGCTACAGTTCTAAGGTTTTAAATTCGTTTACTTTCTAGCCCCGATTGGAGAGGTTACCGTGTAACCCGGAAAGCGGGAAAATGGATGGCTGAAACTGCCTGAACCATTCGCTTCCCAAACTCATTTTGGGACAAGCCTAAAAATTTTGAGCGACAAATTTACATTTAATATAATAAAGTTAAAAGTTTGTCCGTTATAAAGGGGAAAAACAATTTTCTTTATTATTTTTACCCCATAAAATACAGTCTATGGCATCATCATTTGAAAAGTTTCAGAAACGCAGGGTAATTACCTCTTATTTTTCGGTAGTGTTGAGTATCTTTTTAGTGCTGTTCTTGTTGGGTTTATTGGGACTTTTTGTATTGAATTCCAAGCGCATTTCTAACAATTTCAAAGAAGAAATTGCGATGACCGTGTTCTTTAAAAACGACGCCAACGACTCCATCATCAAGGCTTTTGACGAAGAGTTGAAAACGGCCAAATTTGCCAAATCTTACGAATATGTTTCTAAAGAAAAAGCGGCTGAAATGCATAAAAAAGATATAGGGGAAGATTTTATGCAGTTTTTAGGTGTGAATCCGTTGCAAAATTCCTTTGACATTTATTTGAAAGCCGATTATGTAGTGAACGACAGTATTGCTAAAATCCAGAACCGTTTGCGCAAAAATGAGATGATTGCGGATATTGTATACGACAAACAGTTGGTGGATAAAGTCAACGATAAAATTCAGGAAGTCAGTCTGTGGATACTTATTTTCAGCGGGATTTTTGCGGTTATTTCGGTGTTGCTCATCAACAGTTCGCTGCGTTTGTCGATTTATGCGAATCGATTTATCATTAAAACAATGCAAATGGTTGGCGCTACCAAATCATTCATCCGTAAACCTTTCATTGTCAGAAGTTTGATTCTCGGATTGATTGGTTCGTTATTGGCGGTATTTGCTTTGATTGGCGTTTTGGTGTATTTCGAAACCAATTATGATAACTTGGGCATTATGGACAATCAACTGGCTATTGCCGCTGTTTTATTAGGCGTTGTGGTTTTAGGAATGTTGATTACTTGGTTGAGCACCTTTTTTGCCACCCAACGCTTTTTGAATTTAAGAACAGACGATCTTTATTGATTGTTGCTTGAAGAATAACGATTTTGATTTAAGAATTTAAGAAATAATACATGAAAAACAACGAGCAAAAGCCGGATTTTCTTTTTGAAAAGGTAAACTACAAAATATTACTCATCGGTATTGCCGTGATTGCTTTGGGCTTTATCTTAATGAGTGGCGGTGGCAGCGATGACCCGAAAGTATGGAATGATGAAGTATTCAATTTTCGCAGAATCCGTTTGGCACCAACCGTTGTTTTGATTGGTTTCGGGATTACCATTTACTCGATTTTCAAGAAAAGCAAATAGACATATTAGACACCTTAGTCCCGAAGGTTCGGGATAGACTTCTTAGAAGTGTTTATCTAAGGTCTAATGATCTAATAATCTAACAATCTAACCATGGATTACATTCAAGCGATACTCATCGCCATAATCGAAGGCTTAACCGAATACTTGCCGGTTTCTTCGACAGCTCACATGATTTTTACCAGCTCCTTTTTCGGTATCCAAGAAGACGACTTTGTAAAATTATTTCAGGTTTCGATTCAATTCGGAGCCATTTTAGCGGTGGTGGTTTTGTATTGGCGAAAGTTTTTTGATTTCAGTAAACTCAGCTTTTACCTCAAATTGGCTTGTGCTGTCATTCCGGCTTTGGTTTTGGGAAAATTGTTCGACGACAAGATTGAAGCCGTATTGGGTGACCCGATTCCTATTGCGATTGTCTTAATAATCGGCGGAATTATATTGTTATTTATTGACGGTCGTTTTAACCATCCTACCGTCGCTAATGAAGAAGACATTACCGTAAAAAAAGCGTTTACCATTGGCTTTTGGCAATGTTTGGCGATGATGCCCGGTACCAGTCGTTCTGCAGCCTCTATTATTGGCGGAATGCAACAAGGATTGACAAGAGAAACGGCGGCGGAATTTTCGTTTTTCTTGGCGGTTCCTACCATGTTGGCGGTAACAACTTATTCGTTGTTCTTGAAAACTTATGAAGCTTCTCAGCTTAAAGGTTACGAATTGCTGACGCAATCTTCCGATAATTTAAAACTGTTTGTAGTGGGCAACATCGTGGCGTTTATAGTCGCCGTGATCGCCATTAAATTTTTCATCGGCATCATCAAAAAATACGGTTTTAAACCTTGGGGATATTACCGAATTATAGCTGGTGTAGCCTTGCTGATTTACTTCTCTTTAAACCGATAGCCATTGAAAACTGCTGAAGATTTTTTGCAAGGTCAGGTCTTGCTCATCGACAAACCGCTCACTTGGTCGTCCTTCCAGGCAGTGAATAAACTGAAATATGTTTTAAAAAGAAAATACGATCTTCCTAAAAAATTCAAAATCGGTCATGCCGGCACTTTAGATCCGTTAGCTACAGGATTACTGATTGTTTGCACCGGAAAGTTCACCAAAATGATTCCGGAAATTCAAGGTCAGGCGAAAGAATACACCGGAACCATAGTCTTGGGCGCCACCACGCCGTCGTACGATAGAGAAACGGAAGTTGACGCCACTTTCCCAACCGAACACATCACCGCTGAATTAATCGAAGCCACGCTTCAACAGTTTTTAGGCGAAATCGACCAAAAACCACCGGTATTTTCGGCCATCAAAAAAGATGGGAAGCGTTTGTACGAACACGCTCGTGAAGGTTCTGAGGTGGAAATCGAAGCCCGAAAAACCACCATCTACGAATTTGAAATTACTCGTAAAGCGTTGCCGGAAATTGATTTCAGGGTTAAATGTAGTAAAGGTACTTACATTCGCTCCTTGGCTTATGATTTTGGAAAGGCATTGCAATCAGGCGGTTATTTATCGGTTTTGCGCCGCACTAAAATTGGGGATTACTCCGTGGAAAACGGAATCACTCCGGAAGCTTTTGAACAAAAAATAAATGCCGATGAAGCCTAAATTATGGTTGTTGTTTCTGGGTTTATTTCAATTGGGTTTTGCCCAAGTAGTAACAGTAAAACCGGAAATGTTTCCCGAAGACGACAAACCCTTTTACAAAAAATTTGAACTTTCGTCTCCTTTAAGAGTCAATCAATATGCGGGTGAAGTCAATCCGTACACCGGAGAAAACGAACCTTGGTTTTTGTTGGATGGTTTGAGTGCCAGAGCCGGAATCGGAACACATTACGACAAATGGGTTGGCATTGGAGTCAACGTTGGCATCGACTGGAAGGCCAATAAAGGCTTGATAGTTGCCCCCGTTTTTGGCTCCTTTCGCTTGAGTCCCAAAGTAGGTGAAAACACCAGAATCACCACTGAAATTGGCTATGGCAGAAGTCTGTCGCTAACCGGTGATAAGCTTTCCGGGAATTTCCAAAAAATCAGCTTAGGCTTGGAAGACGACGACAGTGGTTTAGGCTTGTATATAGAATTGTGCCAATACGGCTTTTCAAAAGTTACCCCGGAAAGGATCGGTAGTTTTTCGATTGGCCTATACTACATCATGTTTTAACTCGGCTGCCGCCATAACTGCCATGATTTCTTGCTGAGTTGACAATCCTTTATCGTGCAAATACCACAATTGCAAATTGGTTTTCGCCGTTTCATCCACCACACCATGTTCCGCTTTGTAATCTAAAATCAATTGCTTAGCCTCTTGCGGTCTTGGCCCGAAATCGCCTAAAACTTCTAAAGTATTTTTATCTAAGATGATCAACTTGGGAATACTTCGGGCGCCGTTAGTCAGAAACAAATTCATCAAAGCATCATTGTCATCACGCAGGGCTATTTTCATTTCAATATTCGGAGACAACTCGGCCATTTTATGGAAAATGGGTACCAACTGTGCTGCATCGCCACACCAACCCTCTGAAATAACCAACCAGAAATAGTCGCCTTTTAATTCTTTTAATTGCTCGGCAAATTCCGCTGCCACAGTCATGGTTTTGTCCAAACGATTCATTCGAGTAACATTAAGCTCCGAGTAATGCGTTAAGGCTTCCGATTGCTCATGTCCGGTTGACTTGCCTTCTTTCAGCAAGGTATCAATGGTGTTTCTGTAGTTTTCGTAGGTTATACTGTTCGCTACACTGCTTTGAATGATAGATTCCATAAATGTGAATTTGATGTTGCAAAGCTACAAAACCCTTCAGTATTTAAAAGTGATAAATGTTACTCAACAATATTTTTAACGAATACTACAGCAAAACAGAATATGTTTATATTTGCAACACTTTTGACCGGAAAGCGAATCCTAACTTTTTTCAACAAAAACAATGGCTGCGCCTTAGTGACAAAAGCAAAACTAACACAACTGATGACTCGAGCTCAAAGAGCAACAGCATGACTCCTAACTAAAAATACACACAAGAATGAAATACAAAAGAATTCTTCTGAAATTGAGTGGCGAAGCCTTGATGGGCGACAGACAATACGGTATCGACCCTAAGCGTTTGGCCGAATATGCAGACGAAATCAAAGAAATCCACGACAAAGGTGTTGAAATTGCCATTGTTATCGGCGGTGGAAACATTTTCAGAGGCGTTGCCGGAGCCAGTAACGGTATGGATCGTGTACAAGGCGATTATATGGGGATGTTAGCCACCGTGATTAATGGTATGGCATTGCAAGGTGCTTTGGAAGACAAAGGCATGTTGACCCGTTTGCAAACCGCTTTGAAAATTGAAGCGATAGCTGAGCCTTACATCAAAAGAAGAGCTGTTCGCCATTTGGAAAAAGGCAGAATCGTGATTTTTGGTGCCGGGACCGGAAATCCATATTTTACCACTGATACTGCAGCGGTTTTGCGCGGCATTGAAGTACATGCTGATGTGATTTTAAAAGGCACTCGTGTTGACGGTGTATACGATGCCGATCCGGAGAAAAACCCGAATGCCGTGAAGTTTGAAAGTATTACCTTTGATGATGTCCTTAAAAAAGGATTGAATGTAATGGATACGACAGCATTTACCTTGAGTCAGGAAAACGAATTGCCGATAGTGGTATTCGATATGAATAAAAAAGGCAACTTACTTAAAATTTGCGAAGGCGAAAACATAGGAACAGTAGTTAAAATATAGTTGTCAGTTGTATGTTGTAGGTTATATGTTAAAAACTTACAACTCACAACCTACAACATAAAACTTTTAAAAAAATGGAAGAAATTGAATTTATCTTAGACAGCACTAAAGAATCTATGAACGGTTCTGTGGCGCATTTGGAAAAAGAATTTTTAAACATTCGCGCCGGAAAAGCAACCCCTCAAATGTTGGGCGGTGTGTTTGTTGACTATTACGGCTCACAAACCCCATTATCACAAGTAGCTAACATTAATGTTCCTGATGCGCGTACTATTACCGTTACGCCTTGGGAAAAAAGCATGTTGCATCCTATCGAAAAAGCCATTATGATTGCCAACTTAGGGTTTAACCCTATGAACAATGGTGACAACATTATCATTAGTGTTCCGCCGTTAACAGAGGAAAGAAGACGCGACTTGGTAAAACAAGCCAAAGCGGAAGCAGAAGACGCTAAAATCGGTATCCGCAACGCTCGTAAAGATGCCAACACCGAAATCAAAAAATTAGAAAAAGAAGGCACTTCGGAAGATGACTGCAAAAAAGCAGAAGAAGATGTTCAAAAATTAACTGATGCTTATATCAAAAAAATTGAAGAACATTTGGTCATCAAAGAAGCCGAAATTATGAAAGTGTAACTTTTGTTAATTCATACTAAAATCCGTCTCGTACGGATTTTTTTATTCCTATTTTTGTAAGCCGTTTTGTATCAATTCCTTTCCAATGAAGCTACTGCCTTTTTTGTTTCTTTTTTGCACCTTGTCTCTGCAGGCACAGTTTCAAATTAACGGTATTGTAAAAGATTCACAAACCAAAAAAGCACTGCCTTTTGCCACCATTGCCACCGAAAACGGAACCGTTTCCATAGCCGATGTCGATGGTAAATTCAGTTTCACTTTGCTTACACCACCCGAGATTTTAAAAATTTCTTATGTTGGTTATCAATCGCAAACCATTTCCTTATTCGAAAAGAAACCTTACTTCATCATCTTGCTTTCACCGCAAACCGATGCGTTACAAGAAGTAGTCCTAAGCACTGAAAATCCGGCTAACGATCTTATTCGAAAAGTCATTACCCATAAAAACAACAACAATCCGCTCAAAAAACTAACTGCTTTTCAGTACAAAACCTTTAACAAACTCTTAGTAACCGCTAATCCTGATTCTATTTCGGGTAAAATAGATACTGTTTTTGCCGATTTTACAACCAAAGACAAAATCGCCAAAATAGATTCCTCCGACTACAAATTCAAAAAACTCATCACCAAACAGCATTTGTTTTTAACCGAAAAAGTCTCTCAGTTTCAATTCGAAAAACCGCTATTGAAAGAAACCATACTCGGCACCAAAATGGCCGGTTTTAAAGAGCCAATTTATGAATTGTTGGGTTTTAGTTTGCAATCGTCTTCGGTGTACGACGATAAATACGAACTGTTCGAAACCAAATACAAAAGCCCGATTGCTGATAAAGCCCTTAAAGAATATCGATACAAAATATTAGATACTACTACCATTGCCAATCGCAACGTGGTTGTGGTGTATTTTAAGAATAAAATCAGCCGCAAAGGATTGGAAGGTTTGCTGTACATCGATATAGAAAATTTTGCCGTAGCCAAAGCAATAATGCGCATTCGAAGCGTTTTAAACATTACCGGAACACACGAATTTAGGTATTTGAGTGAAGAAAAAGTTTGGTTTCCTACACGCAAAAACTTCAAAATCATCAAAGGTAAAAGCAAAGAACCAACCGCGGTTTTGGGTGGTCGCATTGAGTTTGCTGCCGAAGACGATGACAATCAAATTCGTAAAGACGCTTCCGATTTTACCTATCTCGCCTCCGAAATGCAAGTCTACGATTTGCAAGTGAATCCGAAATTGAAAATCAAAAAAACAGCCATTGCCATCGATGTTAAAGCCAATGCTAATCAAAGAGACGAAACTTTTTGGCAAGAAAACAGAAGCGACAGTTTAGACACCAGAAGCGAAAGAACCTATGTCGTTTTAGACAGTGTAGTAACGAAGGAAAAAATTGAGAAAAAAATCAAATTCGGACGAAAAATCATCAACGGTTATTTGCCTTTCGGACCAATAGATTTTGATTTGCGCTACTTGTTGAGCTACAACAATTACGAGGGATTTCGTTTGGGATTGGGCGGTGTAACCAACGAACAATTTTCCAAAATATTCCGTTTAGAAGGCTATGCCGCATACGGTTTGAAAGACGAAAAAAACAAATACCATATAGGCAGTGCTATCCGCGTAGGCAACTTCTCAAACACCTGGATTGGCGGCTCTTTTACCGATGATGTTCGGGAGATTGCGAGTACCAATTTTGCTATTGACAAAAGGGTTTTCAAGTTGTACGATCCGCGACCGATTAACATCAGCACCTTTTACAACCATCAAACCTGGCGGGCGTTTATAGAAACCAAAATCATCCCAAAAACGGAAAGTATTTGGCAAATTGCACACAGCGACATCACGCCTTTATTCGATTATACCTTTGTGTACAAAGACCAATTGTTTCGCAACTTCGCCATGACCTCTGCTATGGTTTCGATTCAGTGGAATCCGAACAGCGCCTACATGCAAACGCCAAACGGCAAAATTGAATACGAAAAACGGTATCCGAAATTCACTTTTCAGTTGACTAAATCACTGTCTAATTTTTTCAATAACGACTTCGAGTTTAGCAAAATTGATGCGCGCATCGAATACGAAAAAAAATACCTCAACGGCCAAAAATCGGCAGTATTGCTCCAAGGCGGTTATGTTTTCGGCGACTTACCGTTGACGCATTTGTACAATACTTCTCCCAACAATTTAACCAAAGACAATTTGCTGCAACGAGTTACCATAGCCGGTAAAAACAGCTTTGAAACGATGTATTTCAATGAATTTTTCTCGACCGAATTTGTGATGCTGCAGTTCAAACACGGCTTCAAACGCGTGGAATTGTTCAAAAAAGTTAAACCGTCTTTGGTATTGGTAACGCGTATGGCCTGGGGCAATCTTAAAAATCCGGAAGACCATATCGGCATTGAATTCAAGACTTTAGACCGCGGTTTCTTTGAATCGGGCATCGAGTTGAACCAAATTTACAAAGGTTTCGGTTTGACCGGATTTTACCGTTACGGCCCGAATCAATTGGCGCGTTTGGAAGACAACATTGCCATTAAATTGAGTTTTGTTCTTGATTTAGGACTGTAAAAAAAGGCCAACAATCTAACGATTATCAGCCTTCGCAATATTTTCAGATTTCTTCTGTTTAAGGTTTTATAATCAACACCGACGGAATATCCTGCAACCACGACACTTCTTCATCCACCAAATGCTTCCACGTCTCCAAACTGAAAATCACCAAATCTTGCTCTAATAGAAACGGTTTGGTAATTTGGTTGGGTTGGAAAACATCAAACTTATCACCGTGTTTTTGCTCCAAAGCCTCTAATGAATTTTGAATCAAAAAGTTGTTTTTGGTGTGGTCGTTATTATCTAAAATCGTCACTTGTGCGTTATTGTTTTGCATCAATCGTTGGGCGTAATCAATCAGAAACACATCGCCAACGCTATAAATACCCAAGAAAACTTTATCGACTTGCTTTAAATCTTTGTCAATTAAAATTCCTAACGGTGTTTTGGTTTTGGAGATGATTAGTCGCGTTCTGTCATCGAAAGGCGAATTTTCGAACAAACCTTCTTTTCCTTTGAATTTGTCCAACAAACGATCCGGATTGATGATACGCGACGTAAAGCCCAACACTTTCCCTAAAATCGTACCTTCAAAAATAGATTTTCCCAAACCTACCAAAACCAAATCGTATTTGCCTTCAAAAGCCACATCGGCTATATCGGTTTCAATATCTCCGGTGGCTTTGAAAATGGTAGTAATCTCTTGGTTGAGCTTTTTCGACTCTTTTACAATTGGGTCAAAGGTTTCCTTTTCGTATTCTTCTATGTTAAAGGCATGCATTTCGTCGCTCATGGTTAAATGCATTGCGGTCACGTTGGCGGCTTCGGGCTGTCCTTTTACCAAGCTGTTGGCCAAGCGCAAAAGTGATTTGCCCTTTTCGTTATTCCCAAAAGAGATCAAGATTTTGAACTTTGAATTCTTTTTGACTTCCGAAGGAATAATGACATCTTTGGTTTTAAAAATAAAGTTGATGATGTCGAGCGCCGGACCGGTCATAAAGGTGGTTACCAAAGCCATAATCACCATCATGGTAAACACTTTTGGCGATAAAACGCCGAGTTCATAACCGATGTTCAATACGACCAACTCCATCAATCCACGGGTATTCATCAAAGCGCCGATGGTCCAGCTCTCTCTCCAGTTCTGTCCGACAAAACGCGCCGCCAAAGCACTACCGAAAAACTTCCCTACTACAGCCACCAAAATGATATAGCCGGTAATTTTCCACAAATACGGTTCGTTGATTAATCCGATTTCGGTACGTAAACCGGTGAAAACGAAAAACAACGGCAATAACAAAATCACAGAAACATCTTCTACTTTTTCTATAAAAACATTCCTGAATTTGGCAATATCGGGCATAATAGCACCGGCCATGAAGGCTCCGAAAAGCGCGTGAATGCCTATCACTTCAGTCAAATAAGCGGAAACCATCAAGGTCAGGAAAAAGATAGCTACTACCGATTTTTTAATATTTTCTTTCTTAGCATACAAATCGCCAACGCGTTTTAAAAACGGTTTCACTACAAAAAGCATCATTAACACATACAAAACCGCCAAACCTATTATGTACAGCGAACTCACAAAACTGCCTGCTTTTACAATAGCAATTACGGCGGCCAACAAACACCAAGCAGTGATATCGTCGGCGGCGGCGCAGGTAATAACAATGGTTCCCAATCGGGTTTTGTGAATGCCTCGTTCTTGTACAATTCGGGCCAACACCGGAAAAGCTGTAATACTCATGGCAATTCCCATGAATAAGGCAAATGATAAAAATTCGACACCCTCAGGCGTAAATTCGTGATTTTGATAGATAAAATAAGACAATCCGATACCTAAGGCAAACGGAATAACAATACTGGCATGACTGATGACGACAGCATCGTTGGCTTTGTTTTTGAGCACTTTTAAGTCGAGCTCCATTCCAATGACAAACATGAACAAAATCAATCCAACCTGACTCAATACTTGCAAATTGCCCAAGGAAGCCACAGGAAACAAGGCGTCTTTTAAATCGGGAAAATACAATCCGAATAACGACGGTCCGAGTACAATTCCGGCTATAATTTCACCAATGACAGACGGTTGCCCAATTTTTCTGAATATCCACCCAAAAATACGCGCCACTATGACGATGGAAATGATTTGTACGAGCAATAACGCCAACGGATGCTGCAAGTTATGAAACAGCGAACTCAAGAATTGTATCCACTGGCTGTCGGAAGAAGTAGGTGAAACAATTTTTCGGCCTACCTCTAAGAGTTTGCCTTGCTCAATTATCCAATACATCAAGGCCGTAAAACCACCGGTAATGACTAGATAAAATAACGTATTTTTTAAATTTCTCATCCGAAAAAAGTTGTGCTTGTGCTTACAAAGATGCTAAAAAGCCACGTATTTTTTTCACTTTTTTTACATCGATAACTATTAATTAAAATCAGCTTGAAAATTAAAGCAAAAATTAAGAAAACTTTACCCTGTATCATCCTAATTTTTTGAGGTTTTGATTACCTTTGCAACCCATTTTAGGTTTTATGAAAAAGTTGTTAGGTATTGGTTTTTGGGAATTGGTAGCCCGAATTATTCTGAGAAACAGAATTGTCATTTTGGGCAGTATTATTCTGATTACCATATTGCTTTCCCTACAATGGAAAAACATTCGTTTTACCCAAACCGAAGCCAATTTGATTCCGGCTGATGATAAAGTGAATGTAGACTATCAAAAATTCCTGGATCAATTTGGCGAAGAAGGCAATTTGATTGTCATTGCCACCAAAGACAATCGCTTATTCACCCCAAAAGTTTACGCCGCTTGGAGCGAGTTGATGACGACTATCAAATCACACAAAGAAGTGAGTTTGGTGGTTTCGGTAGACAACTTGCAAAAACTAATCAAGAATGATTCGCTGGAGACTTTCGAACTCAAACCATTGGTGGATTCGAATAAAGTCAAAGATGAAAAGTATCTGAAAGCCATCAAAACCGAATTGTTTACCCGCTTGCCGTTTTACGAAGGCTTGTTATTCAACAAAAAAACCGGTGCGGTTCGTTCGGCCATTTACCTCGACAAGAAAATTGTAAACACCAAAGCCCGAAAAGAATACGTGTTAAACGACTTGATTCCGGCCATAGAAAAATTTGAGAAAACAACTCAAATTGACCTCCATACTTCCGGTATGCCTTACATTCGAACTTTGAATGCCAAAACCATCATTGACGAAATTGGCTTGTTCATCGGCGCGGCTTTGTTGATTACTTCACTGATTTTCTTCTACTTTTTCCGCTCATTCCGCGCTACGCTAATCTCGATGATCGTGGTTATTATCGGCGTAATGTGGTCGTTCGGGTTAATGGGATTATTGGGTTACGAGATTACGGTTTTGACCGCTTTGGTACCAACATTAGTGATTGTAATCGGAATACCGAATTGTATTTTCTTCATCAACAAATACCATCAGGAATACCACAAACATTCCAACAAAGCCAAATCCTTACAACGCGTGATTACCAAAACCGGTACAGCGACTTTGATGACCAACATCACTACAGCGGTTGGTTTTGCCACTTTTATTGCTACCAATAATGTGTTGTTGCGTGAATTCGGTGTAGTGACTACCATCAATATTTTGGCGATTTATCTCTTGAGTTTGTTGTTGATTCCGATATTTTTCAGCTACATTCCATCGCCTATCCCAAGACATTTAGGTCATTTGGAACGCGAATCGTTGACATCATTTTTGAAATGGATTGTCAACACGGTAAAATACAACCGATTGGGAGTTTACATCACCGCAATTTGCTTATTGGTTTTCGGTTTGATAGGTATCAACAAAATTCGGATTTCGGGCAGTATTATTGAAGACATGCCTAAAAAAACGGCTTTTTTTGAAGACATACGCTTCTTTGAAAAAGAATTCGACGGCGTAATGCCTTTGGAAATCATGATTGACACTAAGCGGAAAAACGGCGCCATGAAAGGCAGCAACTTGCGCAGAATGGAAGAATTGGAGCAAACCATTATAGACATTCCGGAGCTTTCCAAACCGTTGTCGATTGTGAATATAGCCAAAAGTTTCAACCAAGCGTATTACAACGGGAATCCCGATTTTTATACGTTGCCGTCTTCCAATGAAGAAATGTTTTTATTGCCTTACATCAAAAATTCGATTAAAAACGCCAAGGACAATCAACTGAAAAGTTATATCTCTTCGGATGGAAGTGTAGCGCGCATGACCACTTTTATCAAAGACGAAAACGGTGAAAAAATGGACGCCATCGAAGCACACATCCGCAATAAAGTCGACAAATTATTCCCGTCACCAAGATACGAAGTCATCATTACCGGAAAACCATCGGTATTTCAAAAAGGAACGCAATATTTGCTAGACAACTTATTGTCTTCCTTGTTATTCGCCTTTTTCCTTACCGGAGCATTGGTAGCCATTATGTTCCGTTCTTTCAAAATGGTGTTGGTTTCGATTATTCCGAACCTACTACCTTTAATCATGACTGCCGGTTTGATGGGCTTTTTAGATATTCCGTTAAAACCGTCAACCTTATTGGTGTTTGGTATTGCTTTCGGAATGTCGGTCGACGATACGCTGCGGTTCTTAGCCCAATACCGATTGGAGTTATCTCGCAACGATTGGAAAATCAAAAAATCGGTTTTTGCTACCTTTGATGATGCCGGAATCAGTATGTTTTACACATCAATCGTATTGTTTTTCGGATTTTCGGTATTCATGTTATCGAGCTTTGGCGGAACGGTCGCTTTGGGCGGATTGGTCGCTTTAACGCTTTCTTTCGGAATGCTGTCTAACTTGGTATTGTTGCCATCGTTAGTACTGTCGTTAAATAAAACTTTGGCCAACCAGCAAGAATTACCGGAACCAACCATCGACATCTTAGAACATACCGACGAAGAAATTGATGCGCTAGAAAAAAACAATAAATAATTTATATTTGCGTTAAGATTCTAAAATCTACTATTTAAAATTTAATATCTGATATTCTAATGAGACATTCAAAAGTAAAAGACTTACTGAGCAGCGAGAAAACGAATTATGAGGTAACCGTTAAAGGTTGGGTAAGAACTTTTAGAAACAATCAGTTTATTGCTTTAAACGATGGTTCAACCATTCATAACTTACAGTGTGTAGTTGATTTTGAAAACACACCGGAAGCCACTTTGAAAAGAATCAACACCGGAACGGCTGTAGCTTTAACCGGAAAGTTGGTAGAAAGCCAAGGTGCCGGTCAAAAATATGAAATCCAAGTTGCCCAATTGGAAATTTTAGGCGATTGCGATGCCGAGAAATTTCCAATGCAACCAAAAAAACACTCATTGGAATTCTTAAGAGAAAATGCGCATTTGCGTGTGCGAACCAATGCGTTCGGAGCTATTATGAGAGTGCGTTCGGTATTGGCCCATGCGGTTCATACCTATTTTCAAGACAGAGGTTTTGTGTATGTGAACACGCCAATTATCACCGGAGCTGATGCAGAAGGTGCAGGCGAAATGTTCCAAGTTACTTCTTTGCCTTTGGATAATTTGCCTAAAAACGAAGAAGGCAACATCGATTACAAAAAAGATTTCTTCGGAAAACATACCAATTTAACCGTTTCCGGTCAGTTAGAAGGCGAAACCTTCGCTATGGCTTTGGGACAAATTTATACTTTCGGTCCAACGTTCCGCGCGGAAAACTCGAATACTTCTCGTCACTTGGCTGAATTTTGGATGATTGAGCCGGAAGTAGCGTTCAACGATTTGATAGACAACATGGATTTGGCAGAAGATTTCATCAAGTTTGTCATCAATTATGCGGTAGAAAGATGTGCCGATGACTTGAAATTCTTGGAAGGCCGATTATTAGACGAAGAAAAACAAAAGCCACAAGCGGAACGCAGCGAAATGGCTTTGTTAGAGAAATTGAACTTCGTTTTGAACAACGATTTCAAACGTGTTTCTTACACTGAGGCTATCGATATTTTAAGAGATTCGACGCCGAATAAAAAGAAAAAATTCCAATACCTTATTGAAGAATGGGGCGCCGATTTACAAAGTGAACACGAACGTTTCCTAGTTGAAAAACACTTCAAATGTCCGGTAATTTTGTTTGATTATCCGGCCAAGATTAAAGCGTTCTACATGCGTTTGAACGACAATACCGAGCCGGGCAGAGAAACCGTTCGTGCCATGGACATCTTGTTCCCGGGTATCGGAGAAATCGTAGGCGGTTCTCAAAGAGAAGAGCGTTACGATGTTTTGGTAGAAAAAATGAAAGCCATCGGCATAGATGAAGAAGAATTATGGTGGTATTTAGACACCCGTCGATTTGGTTCTGCCGTTCACTCCGGCTTCGGATTAGGCTTTGAACGTTTGGTGCTTTTTGTAACCGGAATGACCAACATCAGAGACGTAATTCCGTTCCCGAGAACGCCGCAAAATGCAGAATTTTAAAGAATGTTTTGGGTTGTAAGTTGTAGGTTCTATGTTAACTTCAACTCACAACCTACAACTTACAACATACAACAAAAAATGCTCAAACAATTTCTAAATCTTAAACTCACCCAGAAATTATCGCCTCAGCAAATCCAGCTGATGAAGTTAATTCAGTTGCCTACGCAAGCTTTTGAACAAAGGCTGAAAGAGGAATTGGTAGAGAATCCGGCTCTGGAAAGCGGAAAAGAAGAAGAGGAATTGTATGAGAAAGACGAATTTGACAACAATGACGAGTACGATGAGTTCGACGATAACGAAAACATCGACACCGATGAAATCAACATCGACGAGTATTTAAGTGACGACGAAACGCCCGAATACAAACTACAAGCCAACAACTACAGCGACGATGATGACGACCGCGAAATGCCGTTCGCCGCACCGGTTAGCTTTCATCAGGATTTGATCAACCAATTGAATACCTTTATTTTAACCGATGAACAACGTGAGATTGCCGAGTTTTTGGTGGGCAGTATAGACGATGACGGTTATTTGCGAAGAAGCATTTCGGATATGGTGGATGATATGGCCTTCACCCAAGGCATCTATACCGATGAAAAAACGGTGGAAAAGATATTACACATAGTCCACGAATTAGAACCTGCCGGCGTTGGTGCGCGCGACTTACAAGAATGTTTATTATTGCAGTTGAAGCACAAAACGCCAACTGAATCCGTTGATTTGGCCATCAATATCATCGAAAATCAGTTTGATGCTTTTACTAAAAAACACTACGAAAAACTATTACAGAAATACGAGATTACCCAAGATCGCCTAAAAAAAGCCATTGAGGAAATCGAAAAACTAAATCCAAAACCGGGTGGTTCGTTTGACAGCAGTAGCCGAGTTATCGAACAAATTGTACCCGATTTTACCATCAGAATTGTAGATGGTGAATTGGAGTTAACACTTAACGGCAGAAATGCGCCAACCTTACACGTTTCCAAAGATTATCAGGAAATGTTGCAAACGTATAAAGATTCCCGCGACAAATCGCACCAACAAAAAGATGCGGTACAGTTCATCAAACAAAAATTGGACTCGGCCAAATGGTTTATTGACGCCATCAGACAACGCCAGGAAACGCTTTATGTAACCATGAATGCCATCATGCATTTCCAAAGAGAGTATTTCTTGGATGGTGAAGAAACCAAACTCAAACCGATGATTTTAAAGGATATCGCTGATTTGGTTGGATTGGATATCTCAACGGTTTCTCGTGTAGCCAACAGCAAATATGTGGATACACCTTACGGCACTAAATTGATTAAAGAATTTTTCTCGGAAGCGATGAAAAACGACCAAGGCGAAGACGTATCGACTTTGGAAATCAAAAAAATTCTGAAAACGGTAATCGAGGAAGAAGACAAAACCAAACCGCTACCGGACGATCAATTGGCTGAAATCTTAAAAGAAAAAGGTTATCCTATTGCCCGAAGAACGATTGCTAAATACCGTGAGTTATTGGACATTCCGGTGGCTAGAATGAGAAAAAAGATTTAAACCAAATCACTTTTGAAAAAATTCCTACCGTTTTTCTCGTACGCCTTACACCCTATTTTTGTTCCGCTGTTGGGAACCCTTTTTTTTGTTTGGCTCGACTCCCGTTACATGACTTTCGGACAATACATGGTTTTGTTTTTACAGGTCATTATTATCACTTTCTTTTTGCCTATCGCCTTTTTTTACCTGTTGCGAACCTTTGGAAAAATCGATAGCATTATGCTCTCGGATTTGTCTCATAGAAAGATTCCGTTAGTGCTGCACATCTGCTTGTTGTCGGTATTAATCCAAAAAAGCATTACAGCGGACTTATTCCCTTCTCTCCATTATTTCTTTATGGGCGGCATTATCAGTGCAGCTGTTGCCTTTTTATTGTTATACACCAAAATAAAAGCCAGCATACACATGATTGGCATCAGTGCATTGACTGTTTTTGCAATTGGATTGAGTTTAAAAAACGAATTGAATACTGTTAGCCTAGTGGCTTTTTTGGTAGTGCTGAACGGTCTAGTGGCTTCCTCCCGTTTGGTAATGAAAGCGCATACCAACAAAGAATTGCTGATTGGGTTTTTGTGTGGTGTTTTACCACAAGTCGGATTGTTGTATTATTGGTTATAAGATGTAAAACATCAAGCCAAATTTGGCCGTGTTCATATCGATAGTCTGCCCGTCAATTTTGGCATCAGAAGTAAAGATGGGATTAAATCCGTAATAGGCGTAAATATTCCATGTATTCCATCCGGTAGATAGGTAAAGTCCATAATTAAACTTACTCAAGTCGTTTAAATTAGTGTTGGTCAAATTTCCGGCAGTAGAAACCAGCTTGTATTGATTTGCAACTAAATAGCTGAGTTTAACTCCCAAATGCACACGCCAAAATCGGTGATTGTCAGGCGTTGCGTTTCGCCAACGAAATTCAACCGGCAAATCAACATAGTGTAAAGAAAGTTTGTCTTTAGAGACAGAAACGCCTTCAGCATTTAAAATCTCATAAGTAGTGGTATTATTACTCTCAAAAATCCCTAAATTCTGATTATAAACCGACAACGAATAGCCCAAACCGGCTGCCATAGCAAAGGTTCTGGAAGCATTTATCGGCATGTCGCGTAAAAATCCAACCGAAAATCCGGGTGAAAATTTAGTCTGTTGTAAACCATCGGGAACTTTTTGTAGCGTATTGTAGGTAATGTTAAAGTAAAATTGGTCTTCACGGAAGAGCGAATCAGGCGCATCAAAATCGGTTTCCACATTCTGAGCCAAGGCACTTGCTGCGGAAAACAAGAATAATAAAAGGATTTTGATTCTCATAACTTGAACTAAAGTTTAGCGAATGTACGGCATTTCAACGGAATAAACAATCGTTGAAGGTTCACTTATTACAATAGAATTATGGTTATATAGAATGTTCTTCGGGATTACCTGCGGTGATCCGCAATAGGAAAACTGTCGTTGAAAACCAAGCCATTTGCAATGGCTGTTTTCTTTTTACAGAAAAAAAATTAGAAAGTGATTGGGATTACCTGCGGTGATCCGCAATGAGGAAACTGTCGTTGAAAACCAAGCCATTTGCAATGGCTGTTTTCTTTTTACAGAAAAAAAATTAGAAAGTGAACTTTCCATTTTTTTTCTGTAAAAAGAAAACCGAAGCTTTCGCTTCGGTTTTCATCGCAGAGAGGAAGGGATTCGAACCCTCGATGCAGTTACCCACATACAAACTTTCCAGGCTTGCTCCTTCAACCACTCGGACACCTCTCTAATTTTGTGGTGCAAAGAACAACAAAAAAAATGATTTATAAAAGCGTGTTGCAAAATTCTTATTGCATTTCTCCACGCAAAGCCGTTTCAAATATGGTCTTGAAAACAGTGGGTGAAACATTTTGTCCTAAAAGATACATCAACTTAGTTATTGCGGCTTCCGTTGTAATGTCCTTCCCCGAAATAATGCCGATATTTTTCAGTTGTGTACTGGTTTCGTATTGACCCATATTAACACTACCACCTGAACATTGGGTAACGTTAACGACTTGCAATCCTTGCTTGATAGCTTTCTTCAAAATTTGAATAAACCAATCTTCAGTAGGTGCATTGCCGGAACCATACGTTTCTAAAACGATCCCTTTTAAGTTAGGCGTCGCCATAATCGCCGACAAAACATTTTCGTTAATCCCGGGAAACATTTTGATAATGACCACATCATCATTTAATGTTTTATGAACTACTAACTTTTTATTGGATTGTTTGGCTAAAATCACATTCGGATTGACATTCAAATGCACACCGGACTCGGCCAATGGCGGATAATTAGGCGAAGTAAAAGCATTAAAATGTTCAGCACTTATTTTAGTAGTTCGGTTGCCGCGGTACAATTTATATTCAAAATACAAACAAACTTCTTGAATCACCGGCTTGCCTTTGTGTCGTAACGACGCTATTTGAATGGCCGTAATCAAGTTTTCTTTGGCATCCGTGCGCAAATCGCCTATAGGCAATTGAGAACCGGTAAAAACCACCGGCTTGGCCAAATTTTCGAGCATAAAACTCATGGCAGAAGCGGAATACGACATCGTATCTGAACCGTGTAAAATAACAAAGCCGTCAAAATCGTTGTATTTCTCTTCAATAATAGTCGCAATTTGAACCCATTTGTCCGGACTCATATTAGACGAATCAATAGGTTTGGCAAAGGAAATGGTTTCTATTTCACAATCCAGTTGCTTGAGTTCGGGGATTTTTTGCAGCAATTTCTTGAAGTTGAAAGCCTTGAGCGCACCCGTTTCAAAATCTTTCATCATTCCGATAGTACCACCGGTGTAGATGAGTAAAATATTGGGTTTAGCCTGCGTTTTCATACTTCATTTTATTGACTACCGGATTGGCATACATAGCTAAAAAACCTTCTACCATTTGCGGATTGGTTTCATCAATGCGCATTTCTAAACGTCTTTCAAAAAGGGATTTTTCGTTTTCTGTGTAAAATGCTTTGAATTGATCTGTTTTAAAAAGCAAATCGTAAGCGATGTAATTGGTAGGCCAAAGCTTGTAAGTCTGCAAAATAGCATCATCTATAACTTGAGCCAGTGCTTGAATTTGCTTATTAGTATTGTCGAACTCACATGCAATTTTATCGATTTCATTCGTTAAAACTTCGCCAACGTGAATATGAATCCGTTTCTTTTGTCCGATAATCCCACTTAAGAGGGTAATAAAATCTTCGTTCTTGTCTTTGATGTATTTTTCCGCATTGGCTTCGGCCATAAGTTGCGGCATCTTTAAGGCATCAGTTGGGTCGTATTCGTAGGAAATAGAAACCGGTACAATTTTTAGTTTTTTAAAATAATCCAGCATAGTCGCCTCACCTGAAGCCATGGCCAACATTTTTAAAACACCGCTATGCGTCGCATCGTTCCCATCTTTGGTTCGGCCTTCCCGTTGGGCAATCCACACCGAACGGTTTTCGCGCAGTAGCAACTGACCGATGTACTCCGACATCAATTTGGAACTTTCCAATAATTCTCTCGGTGGCAAACCACGTTGCACTAAAAAATTACGATTGAGCTTAGATAAGGTTTTTAAAAAATCCTTTTTGACCAAATTGTCGCCAATGGCTGAGGCCGTCATGACCAACCCGTGTTCGTGTAGGCATACGTTCAACAATGACGTGTCTAAAATAATATCGCGGTGGTTGGAAATAAACAAATACGAGGTATTGGGTTCTAATTTTTCAAAACCCGAAGTAGAAAGTCCGTCTGAGCTTTTCTCTAAAACTTTCTTAACCGCCTTGTAGGCAAAATTGATTTGGAAATCGCGGATAGAATGCGTGCGCTTCAACTGTTCTTTCCAAACCGAATCGTCTTCATTTTCGTAGGCAAAATTCATCAACGCCTTCATCATCGGATGATTTATCGCTGATAAAATGGCTTGGTTTACCTCGGCATCATAATAAGGTCGGATAGCATCAAACTTTGACATGTTCGTATTGGCTTGTTTGTAGAACAAATGAACAAAAAAAATCTCAAATGCCCGTTATAAAATGATTAAATCCCGAAAACGGCTTTGGAATTTTCTGTGGTAATTCGTGCAATTTCGGCTACCGGAAGCTCGTAAATTTGGGCTAACTTTTCGGCTACCAGCAAAGTATAACTACTTTCGTTTCGCTTGCCGCGATACGGTACCGGTGCTAAATACGGCGAATCGGTTTCCAATACAATATGTTGCAAATCGATTTCTTTTAAAAACTGATCAATCTTCCCGTTTTTAAACGTGGCCACACCACCTATCCCCAATTTCATATTCAAGTTGATGGCACGTTGGGCTTGTTCAAAATCACCGGTAAAACAATGAAAGATACCAAACAAATCTTCTGACTGCTCACTTTCCAGTAATTCAAAAACTTCGTCAAAAGCGTCTCGGCAATGGATATTGATACCTAATTGATACTTTTTAGCCCATTGAATTTGTCGGCGAAAGGCTTCCTGCTGAATGGATAAAGTGGTTTTATCCCAATACAAATCGATACCGATTTCGCCTATGGCTTGAAATTTCCTTTTGGCCAATTCGGTTTCAACGTGTGCTAATTCTGCTAAATAAGTATCCGGTTTCACATAACACGGATGCAATCCCATCATTAAAAAAATGTTTTGTGGAAACTGCGCTTCCAACTCGTACATTTTTTGGGTATAGGTCGAATCAATCGAAGGAACAAAAAAACGAGAAACTCCTGCATCGATAGCTCTTTGGATCATTTCGGTTCGATCGTTTTCAAACTCTTCGGAATACAAATGCGTGTGGGTATCGGTAAAAATCATTGGAATTAAAGGCGCTAAGATTCTGAGGCGCTAAGGTACTAAGTTTACAGAGAATTTTCCAGCATAATGGAATTTAGATTACTTTTGGAAACCAATTCAAAGCTATGAAAGACTTGCAGGAAGTGCTGAAGAAAGAAAAGTACAAAAAGATCCATTTTAAAGTTTCAAAAACGCAACATTTACTAATTAAAGCGAGTCTTAACGGCGTGACCGGCAATTTTATTTTAGATACCGGTGCTTCCAACAGTTGTGTCGGTTTTGACAATGTAGACTTTTTTAACCTTACCGCCGGAAAATCGAAAACCAAAGCAGCCGGCGCAGGAGCTACAGGGATGTTTACGCAATTGGCGAAAAACAATGATTTAAAAATAGGGCGATGGAAAACGGATGGTTTTCACTTAATCATTTTCGATATGACACATGTGAATAAGGCTTTACAACAATACAAAGCCAAACCGGTTCACGGCATTATCGGTGCTGATGTTTTATTGGAAGGGAAAGCGATTATTGATTACTATAATCACTGCCTGTACCTGAAGTAAAATGTTTCTTCATCGAATAATATGCCAAAATCGTACTGACTAACATCAAAAAACCTCCCAAAATAAAAGGTGCTCCGGGTAATTGAAACGGTGCTTCATCGTGGGTGAAAAAGTAAAAAGTGTTCGTCATCATAGGCGGACCGATAATGGCTGAGGCACTCATCAAACTCGCCAATGTCCCTTGAATTTCACCTTGTTCATTAGCCGGTACTTTTCCGGAAACTTCCGATTGCAAAGCCGGACCGGCAATACCGCCCAAACAATACGGGACTAAAAAGGCAAACATCATCCAGCTTTGTGTGGCAAAAGCAAACAACAACATTCCGATAGTATATAACGATAAGCCTAGGTAAATACTTTTCTGGTTCCCCAAACGCGGACTCGTAAAACGCACCAAACCACCTTGTACGAGACCGACAAGAAGGCCGACTACACCTAGCGAAATTCCAACCATTTTTTCATCCCAACCAAAGCGATACATGGTAAAGAAACTCCAATTGCTGTGAACTGCGTGTGAACCGACGTACAACAAGAAAATGGCTAGTATGAGTCCGATTAAGGAAGGGTATTTTTTCAAATTCAGCAAGGCGCCAATCGGATTGGCTCTTTTCCATTCAAAGGCACGACGGTTTTCTTTAGACAACGATTCAGGCAAGATGAAATAGCCATATAAAAAGTTCAGCAAACACAAAACGGCTGCGGCATAAAACGGCACTCGGGAACCGTATTGCCCTAACAAACCCCCAAGCACCGGACCAATGATAAAGCCCAATCCAAAGGCTGCGCCTATCATTCCGAAGTTTTTGGCTCTGTTTTCCGGCGTGCTTACATCGGCTATATAAGCGGAAGCTGTGGTAATACTGGCTCCGGTTAAACCGGCTATGATGCGGCCTACAAAAAGCCAAACAATGGTTGGAGAAAAAGCCAAGAGTAAATAATCCAGCGCAAAGGCAAAGAGCGAAATCAGGATAATCGGGCGGCGTCCGTATTTGTCGCTCAAATTGCCAATTAAAGGAGCGCAAACAAATTGTGTTATCGCATAGGCAAAGGTTAACCATCCGCCGTATTTGGCTGCTTCACTAATATCACCGTGAATCAATTCGGCTATCAACTTTGGAATCACCGGGATGATTATTCCCCAGCCGGTGATATCAATCAGCATTGTGATAAAAATAAATCCTATTGCGGCTTGCTTCTTGTTTTTCTTCATAGTTGATTTTGGGCTTTACCAAAAGGTGCGGGACAACTTCCTAATAATTTCTAATGCAACACAAATAAACAAAAAAATCCCAAACTCTTTTGGAATTTGGGATTGGTAAATTTAGAATTTTAAAGTATTACTGTTTAAACACTTTTATGGTATTTACAGTATTAGCTGCGTTTATTTTAACCAAGTAAGTTCCGGTTGGCAGTTTTGAAACATCAAGAACCGTTTCATGAGCGTTAACCGATTTTACAATTACTTCTTGACCAAGTAAATTATAAACAGCCAGAGATACAATTTCATGATCACCTGAAACAGTTAACACCTCATTCATTGGGTTAGGGTACACTTTTATTTCATTTTCTAAAACTACAGTATCGTCAATTCCCAGATTAGATGTCGGACAACTGATGGCTGTTGGCACACTGCGTAGTGTATTGGTTCCATCACCCAATTGGCCTAAATTATTGCGTCCCCAAACATACATCGTACCATCAGTCTTGATGGCAGATGTTGTTGAAACACCCGCGTCAATAGTTAACCAATTTGTAGCTGTCCCTATTTGTACCGGAACACTACTACTTACTGTAGTGCCATTCCCCAATTGAGAGTAACTATTAATTCCCCAAGCCCAAATAGTACCGTTATTCTTTTTACCCACGGCATGAGCACCCCCTACGCCAATGTGTTGCCAGTCGTTTGCTGTCCCTATTTGTACAGGTGTCGTTCTATCGGTGGCCGTTCCGTCACCTAACTGGCTATACTGGTTATCACCCCAAGCCCAAATTGTACCATCCGTTTTTAGGGCATATGAACTACCATTTCCTGCATATACTTTTGACCAATTGGTTGCAGTGCCAATTTGTACCGGCGCATTGCTGTTACTCAAATTTCCGTTACCTAACTGACCTTTGTTGTTGTAACCCCAAGCCCAAAGCGTACCGTTGGATTTAACTGCTAAAGTATAATCATATCCAGCAGAAACATGCGCCCAAGTATCGGTTCCTAATTGTGTTGGTTCAAAATAATTCAAACTCGTGGATAATCCGAGTTGTCCATAGCCATTTGAACCCCAAGTCCAAAGCGTTCCATTGGTTTTTATAGCCGCAGTATGGCCAGTACCTGCCGAAACGGCTTGCCAATTATTGTCAGTTCCTACTCGAATAGGTGCCAACACAGCACTTCCCGACGTAGAGTTGAGGTTTCCAATATTTTGTCCCCAGCCCCATAGGGAACCATCATTTTTAATAGCCATACCGGTAAAAGCAGTTTCAGAAACACTTTGCCAAGTATTTTCATTTCCAATTTGTACCGGGTAATTTCGGCTGGTGTTGGTTCCATCTCCAATTGAACCGTTTACACTGGAACCCCAAGCCCATAATGAGCCATCCGATTTGATGGCAGTAGCGCCCAAAGCAGCACAGCTAAGTTTGGAAAAACAAGTTTCAGCAGTCGTTACAAAAAACCCTCCGTAAACCCATTCCGTTTGAGTGTTACCACAAACTGAGGCAACCCACCAATGGTAATCTGTATTCGGCAATAATCCGGTTAAATTTGCTGAAGTAGCAACTGTACTTCCGTCAATTCCACCAATAGTAGGTGTGGTATTATACAAATACAGGTAAGTATTCGGAGCAGGTGTCGCAGCAGTCCAATTCAAAGTAGCTGTAGTCGAGGTAATATTGGTAGTCGAAAAATTAGACGGAGGATTACAAGACGACGTATTAGCACAAGTTATTGAACGAATTCTGGATGTATTTTGAGTACCGCAATTGGCATTGGTACTGAAATGATATCTAATAACGCCAGAGGTAGTATTTGAATTCCAAACTAAAGGAGTTAGTCCACTTGCTAAGACCGAAGTTCCTGTGGCATTGGTAATGGTTATAAAATCGGTTGCAATAGAACTGGAAAAAGTATACTGCCTATTTGAAAGTACATTAACATTAGTATATTCTCCAGCCCATGCGTCTGCAACAATTTGTTCTGCATTTCCTGTACATGAAGGGGTAAAAGTAGTGTCAGGATACAATCCATAAATGGCACCATTACATGTTAATGCTGCAATCGTTGTAAAACTTCCTCCTGACACCCAAGCACTTTTGTTTCCATTACAATTAGAACGTATCCAGTAATAATAGGTAGTGGCAGCAGTTAGTCCGTTTAAAGCGCCCACAAGATTAGCCACGCTGGTTTGGGTAGCATTTGTGGAAGTTAATGGAGCAGTACTATTGGTGCTCAAATAAATATCGTATGAATTGGCCACAGGTGTTGGGGCAACCCAAAACAATCGGCATGAATTTGAAGTAATATTAGAAACTGTTAAGCCGGATGGTAATCCGCAACTTACAGGAGTTCCACATTGAATATACCTGATTCTGTTGGTATTTTGAGCGCCACAGTTAGCATCGGTATGAAAATAATAACGCACTACTCCGGTATTTGAAGCAGATGCCCAACTTAGCGGGGATAATCCGCTTGCTAAAACAGTATCGCCGGCTTCATTGGTAATGGTAACAAAATCGGTAGCGACTGAACTTGAAAAAGTATACTGTGTATTTGACAATATATTTACTTTTGAATATTCACCGGCGTAAGCATTGATTACGATTTGCTCTGCGCTTCCTGAACATGACGGGGTATAAGTTGCCGCCGGCCATTGCCCGTAAGTAGCCGTAGTACATCCGGTTAAAGCAGCAGTAGTAAAACTTCCTCCTGAGGTCCATGTGCTCTTTTCTGAACCACAATTGGAACGAACCCAGTAATAATAAGTTGTTCCTGCGGTTAATCCGTTAGTAACACTCACGCTGGGAGCAGTACTTGTTAAGGTTGGTGTTGTGTTGGTTGTAGGGGCAACAGTAGTTGGTGCAATATAAATTTCGTATCCTGAACCAGGGACTGATGCCGGAGCTGTCCAAGTTAATTGACAAGTAGTAGACGTTATGTTGGACACTGCTAAATTAGTTGGAGGATTACAAGTGGTAGCGCTTGGTGTCATTTTCACCAACCCCAATTGCAAAGTTCCTGCCCAAATAACCCCGGAAGATTGGGTTCTGAGTGCACTAAAATAATTATCAGGCAACCCTGAATTTGAAGTGTTATAGGTAACACAGTTGGTGAAATTTTGCACACCATCTCCGTTAAAGGCAATCCATACCTTATTGTTACTATCTACATCTAAGGCATTTAATTGATAGCCCGCCAAACACGAATTACTCTGGTAGTAGTTGCTAAAAAAAGTTCCTTCAATAGTATAGGTCAAGAAACTATCAAAGCCAGCAACGTAAATCAGATCACCATAGGCTTTTAATAATTTATCTGTGCCTTGGGCAATGAAATTGTAATCGGTGCCGTTGAATTTGTACAAATTGCCGTTGTTGGTTACCCAAATGCCATTAGCATAATCAATCTCGATGGAGTTAATATTAGTCAATGCATTATAAGTCGTCCAAGTAGTACCATTAAATCTGGTAAGACCGGAAGTTGTTACTACCCAAAGATTGTTATTGCTATCTACGTCGATACAAACAATCGCGTTGTTAGGAAGTCCCGAATTGGAGCTGGTATAATTGGTCCAAGTGGTTCCGTTTAATAAGATGATTCCATTGTTTTGAGAAGCCATCCATTTTCTTCCCAAACCATCAATTTCGATTTCGAGGATAGCATTTGAGGCTATTCCGGAATTTCCTGTATTGTATTTGGTAAAAGTAGTGCCGTTGAAAGTTGAAACGCCGCTAAAAGAGGAAATCCACAATACTCCATTGGCATCTGTTTTTATATCTCCAACGTAATCACTTCCTATTCCGGAATTTGAGGTGTTATAAATAGTGTAATTGTAATTTTGTCCGAAAGAAATAAAGCTGAACAATATCAATCCGAGCAAGTAAAGTTTTTTCATGTAGTTTTAATTAAGTTTTAAGTAAATAGTCCCTTAAGCAATCTAGGCGAACAATAGAGTTTAACCTCTAACCAGACAAAATATGGCTGGAAGTATAGTGTCTCTATTCCTGTCAAAAATTACTTAAGGGACTTTTTTGGATAGTCAGCATGATATTTGCCAACAAAAAATGGTTTTCCAGATTGGTATTATTTTTCCAATTTCAACCAGAAATAGTCGTTCCATCCTTCTATAAGTCGGGTTGGATCTGTATTTTTTGATCGGTCTTGTTCCGGAATCAACACTATTTTTTTGTCTTTAACCGTGAATTTGTAAATTCTTGGTTTGGCTTCTCCTTCTACAGTTAGTTCGATTCTGTAACTACCATCGGTTAAGTCAGCAAATTTAATTTCGCCCGGTTTGCCAACCAATTTGAACGCACACTGATTCTCGTTCCATTTGGCTTGTTCTACTTGAGCCGTGTTTGGACCGTTCCCGTAATGTTGCGCATACAACTTGTTGTCTTTAAACATGTTTACAGACCATTTTACGCTTTTGTTTGTTTTTCTACTGTTGGATGGATTCGGCATAAATTCTTCGTGAGTTAGGTAAAAACCAAAAAGAAGATTTCCGGTATCGGCATGATTCAAATAAGCGAAGTTATTCCATGGTCCACGAACCACATACATTTCATTCATCGCCGCATAAGTATCATTATTGGTTAATTTTACCAATTCAAAGTCAAAGGAATAAAACATTTTATCACCGGCATAAAAATCCAATCGGTAATTGCCCGGTCCCCAGTCTGTAATAAATGATTCAGAATGTCCTACCCATTCGCCATCACGTTGGTAGCGGCTGCTTGGCTCATTGAATTTTGTTTTCTTACCATCGTCAAAAACTTGGTCACCGGAATACTCAAAATAGTTCATGTATTGGTTGTTTTTGAACACTTTGATTCTCAAATACTCCGATTGATCCGAAAAAGCATTAACCGTTTTTCCGCTTACTGTTTTATTAGGAATGAAAGTCGCAGTATAACTGTTAATTGTACCAGCCGTGGTTCCGTAAAGGAGTGAGCTCATAGTTATTGCCGGTGTTTGTTTGAACTGTGTCCAATCTAACTTTAACCCAGCCGAGAAACCGCCACCGCCGCCTTTTTTGCTTTTATCGCCTTTTTTGACTGCTTCTTTTCCTTTCTCTACAGTCTCAACCACTTCTGATGCTTGATTGGCTGTGTTTTTTGCTTTGTTTAATTTGTTTAATAATTGCGCATTAGTTGTGACAACAGAACACAATACTAATCCCAAAAGAATGGCTCTTTTTTTCATTTTAATTCATTAATAGTTTAGACGTAAATTTCTTCCAGATAAGAATGGTTATTTGAAAAATAAAATCAATTGGTTGAGAAGAATGGTACAAGAATAAGTGAGAAAGTTTTTGGAATTATGGGCACAATTCAGCTACTAGACTTTTCACATTTATCTACTATTGTCTTCTGTCACTCTGACTTTATTTTGCTCAAAACTATTAGAAGTGTACTATCGGAACAATTAATGTATTGGACTATTTATAAATAATCAACTGATAAATTAGAGTTATTTGATTGATTTTAAAGTACTTAACTTTTGTTTTCCAGCTTTTCAATATAGTAATTAGGAGAAAGTCCGGTTTGCTTTTTAAAAACACGAACCAAGGTGTTAGCATCTTTATATCCTACTTCTTCGGCTATGGCTTGCAAGGTATATTTGCGAAAATAAGGAGCGTCAACTAACTTTTGAAGCACATAATGAATGCGCAATTCTTGGGTGTATTCCGAAAAAGATTTTTGCATGACCTGATTGAAATATTGTGACAAATAGGCCGTGTTTGTATTTAATTTTTTGGCTACAAAAGCTAACTTAAAATTTGGATCCAAATAAGCTTCTTTCTGTTCCAGTTTTTTGAGTCCAGAGGCTAATTTTTCGACGAGTTCCTCGTCTAGAAGTGCCTTAGGTTGCGCATCAGTAATTGCAATTTTGAGCTCCGCTTGGGCATTCTCGGTCTGTTTAGACTCTTTCAGATTTTGAATGATTTTTAAAAATTGATTGTGCTTTTCTCTCTGATTCTTGTAGTAGTAATAAAAACTGAAAATAACGATTCCTAATACGACCAGTATACTGAAAAGCGAAAATTTAAAATAATTCTTAGAGGCTATTATTTGATTAGATTCCGCTTTGATGACCGCTAAATCATAGTTGTGCAAAAAATTCAAAGATTTACTTTTAATGCCTTCAACAGATTGAATTAGGGCTAAGCTTTTTTGGGCATAGCGATAGGCATTTTTAGTGTCCTTTTTTTCATTATAACATTGCGTCATGATGTTATACGCCATCAATAAATTTTCATTAGACACCTTAGTCTGCTCATAACTTTTTATGAATCTTTCCCCGTAGTAAAACGCGGAATCAATTTGCTTTACATGATAAAAACAATCGGCCATCCCTAAATCAAACATCTGTACAGTCCTGACATGTTCTTGAATAACCTGAAACTTTTTCCCTTTTCGGTACAATGCCAATGATTGATGGTAATCTCCTGCTAAAGCTGCACTTTTAGCCTCTCGCATATACAACAATGCTTTAGTGTAATCAGGATAAAAGTGCTCTTGCAGTAACATTTTGGCTGCTATCGTGAAGTGGTAATTTGCGGAATCCAATAAAATAGGTTTCTTCGTCTGTATGAAGTACTGTTGGTATGCTTCCCCAATGAAGTTGTATTTATCTGCAAATAATTTTTTATTCATCGCTTTTTTTTCGCCTACTCCCAATTTGAGGTGTGGCGATGTCTTTAATTCTCTCTTCAACAATGCGATTCCGTTAACATAATCGCCCATCGCTACTTTTATCAAGCCGTATTGCTCGTTAAACCGATTTTCGGGCAACTGTTTTTTATATTTATCCAAATAAAACAAAGCCGAGTCGTACTCTCCTAAATTCTTGTAGAGGTAAAAAAGTTTGTTGACACACATGCCTATCAAATCTTGATACACTTTGCTTGATTTGGGAATGTTACTTTTTTCAATATTGCTTATTAGTGAAAGAAGCTGTTTTCTAGAAGAGGTATAATCGGATTTATTATAGCAGTAATTGGCGATATAATAGTTACCATAAAAACGAAACAACTCATTTTTTGAATGGCTAACTTCCAACGCTTCAGCATGAGCTTTTTCGGGAGCTGCTATAAGATTTTCTTGTATTCGTCGGGTGATTTTAATTTCAGACTCGCTTAATCCCTGAGCCAATACCGAGGAAAAAGACAATAGTAGGAGACAATGACAAATAATTCTATACATGGGGAAAGCGAAAAATGCAACAAAATTCAAACCGCTAAAATAAATAATAAACCGTTGCTTTTTATGAATTAGAAGTAAGAATCGCTTTTATGCTCTCTTTCATTTTAAAAAAAAGGAGCAAACTTTAACCAAAAAATCCCGTCTCGTTTACAACAAGACGGGATTTACATATATATAGGCGCCTCATCCGAGGCAGGTAGAAACCCTATAGCTCTAAAGCTTTCTTAGGGTTGTTATTCATCAAAATTTCTACCGGATTTTCTAACGCTTCTTTTACCGCTACCAAGAATCCAACCGACTCACGTCCGTCAATGATTCTGTGGTCATAAGATAACGCCACGTACATTACCGGAGCAATAACGATTTGCCCGTTTCTAACGATAGCTCTTTCCACTACGTTGTGCATTCCTAAAATACCCGATTGCGGTGGATTGATAATTGGCGTTGATAACATACTTCCGAAAACTCCACCATTTGATATAGTGAAAGTTCCGCCGGTCATTTCGTCAACGGTAATTTGTCCGTCACGCGCTCTTAAGGCCAAACGTTTGATTTCGGCTTCTACACCTCTGAATGATAAGGTTTCGGCGTTTCTCATTACCGGAACCATTAACCCTTTAGGTCCTGAAACCGCTACTGAGATATCACAGAAGTCATAAGAGATTTTCTCTTGACCGTCAATCATTGAGTTTACGTCAGGGTATAATTGTAACGCACGTGTTACCGCTTTGGTGAAGAACGACATAAAGCCTAATCCTAAACCGTGTTTGGCTTTGAACTCTTCTTTGTATTGATCACGCAATGCGTAGATGTTGGTCATATCCACCTCGTTGAACGTAGTTAACATAGCGGTTTCGTTTTTAGCCGAAACTAATCTTTCCGCTACTTTACGACGCAACATCGACAATTTGGTTCTTTCGGTACCACGATTACCACCGGTAGGTGTTCCCATTGATGGCACAGCGTTAACCGCATCTTCTTTGGTAATGCGTCCGCCTTTTCCTGTTCCTACTATATCGGATGGTTGGATGTTTTTTTCTTCTAATATTTTACGAGCCGCAGGAGATGGTGCTTGCGCCGCATAAGTAGTAGCCGGAGCCGGTGCTGCTTTAACTTCTTCTTTTTTAGGCGCTTCTGCTTTTGGTGCTTCAGCTTTAACTTCGACTGCTGCCGGAGCTCCCGAAGCTTCGGGACCACTTGGTTTAGCGGCACTGGTATCGATTAAACAAACTACTGCGCCAACCGCTACTGCGTCACCTTCAGAGGCTTTTAGCGTGATAATTCCGCTGGCTTCTGCCGGTAACTCTAAAGTCGCTTTATCTGAATCTACCTCAGCGATGGCTTGGTCTTTTTCTACATAATCACCATCCTGCACTAACCAAGTGGCAATTTCTACTTCTTTAATCGATTCTCCCGGTGAAGGGACTTTCATTTCTAAAATCATCTTTTATAATTTTATAGTGTTGTTTTCTACTTTATTTACTAGCCCCGATTCCTTCGGCAGTCACTTCGTTCGTGTGCAGCAAGTATCCTTTTTTTATCCATTGCCTCTCGACTGCGCTCGAGGTGACAAAAAAGATACTGTGGAAAGCGGGATTAAGCTCCTAATTATCTAAATAAATTCTTGTCGAATACCATTCTAATCGCATCGGCATGTCTTCTTCTGTCTCTTGTGTGACTACCGGCGGCCGGAGCGGCATAGGCTTTTAACGAAGCCAATCGCCATGGCACTAGGTCGAAATTCATCAACATATAGCTGTAAGCACCCATGTTTTTCGGTTCTTCTTGTGCCCAAACGAAATCGTCGGCATTCGGGTAACTCGCAATCACTTCTTTTAATTGCTCTGTCGGTAACGGGAACAATTGCTCAATGCGAACCAAAGCTACGTCATTTCTGCCTAAGTTTTCTCTTTCGGCTAAAATATCATAATAGAATTTTCCGGTACAGAACACTACTGTTTTTACTTTTTTCTTGTCGATTGACGCATCATCAATCACTTCTTGGAATTGACCGTTATACAATTCTTCACGAGTGGACACACACAATGGGTGACGCAACAAACTTTTTGGCGAGAATACAACCAACGGTTTGCGGAATTTGGTTTTCATTTGGCGACGCAACAGGTGGAAGAAGTTGGCCGGCGTGGTACAATCGGCTACGAACATATTGTGTCTGGCACACAACTGTAAATAACGTTCCATACGCGCTGAGGAGTGCTCAGCACCTTGTCCTTCGTATCCGTGAGGCAATAACAATACGATACCGTTTTGGTTGTTCCATTTGTCTTCGCCACAGGAAATGTATTGATCGATCATGATTTGGGCGCCGTTAGAGAAATCTCCAAACTGTGCTTCCCAAATGGTTAAGGCATTCGGATTGGCTAAGGCATACCCATAGTCAAATCCTAAAACACCATATTCAGAAAGGAACGAGTTGAACACGTTGAACTTCCCTTTTTTATCTTTTAAAGCGTTTAATAAGATTACTTCTTCCTCGCTGTCTTCTACTTTAACCACGGCATGACGGTGCGAGAATGTTCCTCTTTCCACATCTTGCCCGGACAAACGAATATCATAACCTTCTGTAAGCAATGATCCGTAAGCCAAAGATTCGGCGGTTCCCCAATCGATAGCATCGTTGTCGTACATGGTTTTTCTGTCGGTTACGATTTTGGTAATCTTACTGATGAATTTTTTGTCAGACGGTAACGTGGAGATGGTTTCCAAGATAGCGTCTAATTTCTTTTTATCGAACTTGGTATCGACTTTCTTCAGCATTTCGTCATCGGAAACCTGTACAAAACCTTCCCAAGCGTCTTGCAAGAAAGGCTTGATGATGGTCAAATCTTTTTTGCGGGAAGCCTGAAGATTCTCGTCGAGTTTGGCTTTGTATTCGTTTTCTATTTTGGTCACAAAAGCAGCATCAACGATACCGGCTGTGATTAATTTTTCAGCGTAAATATCTCTCGGATTTTTGTGACGAGCGATTAGTTTGTACAATAATGGTTGGGTAAAACGCGGTTCATCGCCTTCATTGTGGCCGTATTTTCTATAACCTAACAAATCGATGAATACATCTCTTCCGAACTGCATACGGAAATCTAAAGCGAACAACATGGCGTGCACTACAGCTTCGGCATCATCTGCGTTCACGTGTAATACCGGTGACAAAGTTACTTTAGCAATATCGGTACAATACGTAGACGAACGTGCGTCTAAGTAGTTAGTGGTAAATCCAACTTGGTTGTTGATGACAATGTGAATGGTTCCACCGGTTTTGTATCCGTCTAATTGGGCCATTTGTACAATTTCATAAACAATCCCTTGTCCGGCTACTGCAGCATCACCGTGTACAGCGATAGGTAATACTTTGGAGAAATCATTCGGGAAATATTTGTCTTGTTTGGCTCGGGTAATTCCTTCAATTACAGCCCCTACTGTTTCCAAATGCGAAGGATTCGGTGCTAAATTGATGTTGATTTTTTTGCCCGATTGGGTTTTTCTTTCAGAGGTTAATCCTAAGTGGTATTTTACGTCGCCGTCGAAATATTCTTTATCGTAATCTTTTCCGTCAAATTCAGAGAAAATATCTTGAGTTGCTTTTCCGAAAATATTAGCCAACGTATTCAAACGGCCGCGGTGTGCCATTCCCATTACGAAATGCTCTACACCTCTTTCGGCTGCTGCTTCGATTACTGCATCTAAAGCCGGAATAACACTTTCGCCACCTTCTAATGAGAAACGTTTTTGCCCTACGTATTTGGTGTGTAAGAAGTTTTCGAAAGAAACAGCTTCGTTTAGTTTGCTTAAAATATGTTTCTTTTGTTCCGCGTTAAAATCGGGTTGGTTGTCGTTTTTATTCAATCTTTCTTGAACCCAATTCACAAAAATCGGATTTTCCATGTGCATGTATTCCACGCCAATATGTTGGCAATACATACGCTTTAAAACCTCTAAAATTTGCTTTAAAGTAGAAGGTTGTTTTCCTAAAATTTTGGCCGCGTCAAACACGGTATCCATATCTGCTGCTGTCAGACCGAAATTTTCGATGTCTAAATTAGGCTCATAAATTCTTCTTTCGCGCACCGGATTGGTTTGGGTAAACAAATGTCCTCGGGTTCTGTAGCCGTCAATTAATCGTAAAACATTGAATTCTTTTTGCAGTTTATCGGATACAATACTACAATCTTGATTGCTGTTTGAGGCAATAACCGCTTGACCTTCGGCTTGTTCCTCATTGTAAGTGGTCATACCAAAATCGAAGCCTTGAAAAAAGGCTCTCCAACTTGGCTCAACGCTATCGGGATTTTGAAGGTATTGTTCGTATAAATCGGCAAAAAATTCGGTGTGTGCTGCGTTTAAAAAGGAAAACCTATCCATGATTGAAGCTGTAAATAGTCTTAGTATTAGAAAATCAGTTGCAAAAGTATGACATTTGTAATAATCTTTCAATCATTTTAGTATATTTATAACGCTAAATAACTATATACATCGCTATGAAAAAAAATACTGTTAAAAGCGGTCAAAATTTATTGTCATTACTACTGTTGTTATGGTTTCCGATCAGCGGATTTTCGCAAGAAGCCAACCTGCCGAAGGCGAAAACGGATAGTTTTTGGGACAACGTGCAATTTGGCGGCGGATTAGGGTTGGCTATTGGTAACGATTTTACGGATATGACAGTTGCGCCAAGTGCCATTTACAACTTCAACGAGCACTTTGCTTTGGGCACCGGTTTGCAATACAGTCGCTTAAAACAAAAGAATTTTTACGATTCCAATGTGGTAGGCGGTACACTCATCGGTTTGTTTAATCCAATAGAGGAAATTCAGCTCTCATTGGAATTGGAGCAAGTACATGTTAACACTACCTACACCGATTTATATGATAATGTAAAACGCAGTTTTTGGAATACCGGTTTGTGTGTTGGAGGTGGCTATAGAGCTGATAATGTAACTATTGGCGCCCGTTTTAATTTACTTTTTGACAAAGACAAGGATTTGTACGGCGATGCTTTGATGCCGTTTATAAGAGTTTATTTTTAATATTTGAATAAAAAAAACACTTTCAAGTGTTTTTTTGTGAATATTTTTTTAATTCTCGAAGGTGTTAACTTAGTTGAACAGTTGATCCCAAATTACAACTTATTTTTTATGTTTTAATAGGCATGCATAAATTCATGAATGATTGTTTTGAGTGCTTTATTCTTACTAATAGTTTATGATGAAGTCTTTAATTTGGACAAAAAGTACCTCCTCTAACCTCTTTCAAAATGTAATTGCCACAATTTTTTTCATTTTCTTCAACGATAAAGACTTTCTTTTTACCAGAATTTATTAAATCTGACAAATCACAAGGGCCATATTTTTTTAAGAAATTATAATCCACTGTTTTTTCTTTGTTCTTTTTTAGAAATTTTCTTTTTTCAAGGCTGCATAAATAATCGTTGCTCCATCTCATGTAATAAATCTCTGGAAAATTATTGTTAAACTCTTTTAAATTAAAATAATAATTTTCCTGATATCCATTGCTTCTTTGTGAGTTTTCTGCATGATAAATTGTTTTTTTATTTTTTTTAAAATAGATAAATAGCGTGTCTAAATCTTTAATCCGTTCATAAGTTTTATCATAGAAATAAGATTTTAATCTAGAAAAATTCTCTAAAAAAATCTTTCTTTTCTCAAAATAAGGATATTTATATTCTATAAATGTTTCGGGAGAGTAGCTATACAAAATTAAAATTTTGTCCTCTTTATATAATTCAATTTTATACTCTGAGCCGTCTTGTACTTCAATTTTTTCTCCTTTGTCGTTTGTATCTAGATTGAGTGTCTTGGGATTGATAAAGGACAATGTGTCAATAATTGATTTGCAATTTAAAAAACCTTGATTGTCTATTTTTTTTGAATTTATTATTCGATTTGATACAACTGTGAAAATTACGGCCTTATTATTACTTATTGTAATATATTTATTTCCATCAAGGTTAACAATCAAAGTATTTTTATTTACCTTTAGAAGAGTTCTTATTCTTTTTCCTATTTTTTTTGAGTCAATGTTTTCATATTGTGAAATTGAAAAGTTTTGACCATATGTTATAATCGTAATCAAATAAACTATTAAAACAAGATGTTTTTTCATGATCTTAATTAAATACAAATACGTTGCAAATACAAATGTCCAAAATAATTATATGAGTTAAATTTGCTCATTTTAGTAGCGTCTACAGTGTTTAAAATATTACCTTGACCATCAAAAGTCCCTATTTCATTTTGAAAGAAATTACAATTTTGTAAGCCATTTAGAGAAAGATTTTCATAAAAATCATTCCAATCCCAGGGAGAGCCTGGAGATGACTGCAAAGGATAATGCAATGTTAAATCTTGCATCTCTGAATTATTTTGTGGAGAAACTAAAGTATCCTTTATTTCACTTAAAATAATTTTTAATGTTGGCAGCATATGATTGTAAATGAAATCATGTTGGTCTTGTGTGTTTGGTGTAAAACTACCATAATATTGATTAATACAACTGAATAGCTCCAAATTGTTAACCGAAGGGATACTCATTCCAATACTTTGATCACATAATTTAAAGTTTAAAAAAGCGTGAATACATTCGTGAATTATTGTTTTTGCAATCATCATGGTGCTTCCGTTTTGAAGTAAATCAGAATCAATTCGTATTAAATTATTTAAAGGATTTTGATTTAAAATTTCAGTTTCTCCAACGGTTCCAATATTGGCATTTCCTGATAAGTTTGAAATTTCAAAAATAACATTTAGTCTGACGTCCTCCTCAAACATATCAGTAAATAACCTCTTGAATTCAGGTGATTGTGTTAGTTTCTCGTAAACACATCTAAATTTTCTGGCAGCAGCAGTTGTATCTTGAACGCGAGACATATCAATATTAGCAGGGGATTTGATTGAAGTTTCAAAATTCAAATTCAAATCAGGATTCAACATAGTTTGAGTAATAAATTGATTGGTAAACTCACGGTTTTCCTCAGAAAACTCATTAAAGCTAAAAAAATATCTAATTTGGTGCTTTGTACTATTTGAAGCAGGTTGATTATTCCACCATTCTAATTGTGTTGGTTCTAAAATACTGATGATGTTAGCTTCTACTTTTTCTAGGTTAAGAATTGGTGTTGTTATGATTGGACTATCATTCGCACCTGTGGATGGTGAGCTAACACCAATTCCTCCTCCTGAATTACCTCCCGTAGAACCTGTGCCTGTAGCACCAGAACCATCAGTAAATGAAGACCCAAAAGTTCCTCCGTATTGATTCAAACAGCCTGAACTTATTGAAACTACAACATAGGTTTCTTCATGAGATGGTATTGGACAATCACCTAAATTCCCTTGAGAAACAAACAAATTACCTTCGTTATCTTTACAATATGTGGTGGTTATTGAGACAACTGAGACACACTCACTGTTTACTGCTATACGCTCATTACCTTCTAACTTTTTAATTGCATCTGGATATTTTTCAATTTCATTGTATTGATCTTGAGAAATTTGATACAATTCTGTTTGAGAAAGAACATACTCTGTAATAAAAACTTCATAATCTCCATTCTCCTTTGATTGAAGTACTAAATTTTCAATTTTATTATTTACTTCTTGATTTATAATTCTAAATGTAATTGAATGTTTATCAAAATCTTCAATTACTCTAATATCCGTAGTATCTATATAAACCCCAAATTCATCAAAATAAACACCTCTGTTATGAACATTTGAGTTTTTTTTAAGGATGCTCTCTCTCAGTTTATTTAATGCTTTTCTATTTTGCTTAAAATCTGTAAAACTTATTTTCTTGACCTTATAATTAGCTGATTCATTTTTAATTGCATCATCAAATAAATCCTTTTCACAACTGACATAAAACAAACAAGCGATTACCGTTAAAAACAATAATAAAATTTTAGACATCTTCATAGTAGATTAATTTTTAAATAATTAAAATATATCAAATATATAAAAATGTAATCAAAAACTGTATTTTCTATGCTTTTAAACTAGTCCTAAACAAAATAAATTCTAAAAAGACTTATAATGATTTATCAAATTTGAAATGCCTTTTAGAAAACTTTGCAATTTTAAAAATTATATACTGTCGAAAATATTTAATATAGAGGTGTAAAAGTACTGAAATATTTGACTAATACATATTCCGGAACCAAACCTTCATCCATTCTCTTCGCAAAATTAAATAGGCGATTTGCTCGGACAATTCAGCGGTATCCATGCCTTGCAGTTGTTTGATGTTTTCTTCCGGAACATCAATAATATAAAGTAAATTGAGTAATTCGGTGTATTTATACTGAATCAAACGATAGATTTTTTCGTGCAGTTGCACTTTCAATTCGTAAGGTGAAGTGCTTTGGGGAAAATCAATCGCTTCGTTGGCAAAGTTGAAATCCTTGTTGATTTGCTCAATCAGTTTTGAGTACAGGTTTTCATTCTCGGCCTCGGAGAGTAATTGGTCAGTATTAATTGGTGCTACAAACAAATGGAAGGAAGATTTTAGATTAACGATTTAAGATGGCAGATGGATTCTCGCTAAACAAATATAGCAATTCTTAAATCAGCAATCTAGACGTTTCTACTCATCAACTTGTTTCCGAAAGCTTTTAAAATGGCTTTCTTATCTTCGCTGATGTTCATTTTATCCAGCGTTTGAAAGGCTTTTAAAGTAAAATCTTGTATGGCTTGTTGTGTAGCGGCATCGGCTCCGGTTTGGGTAAAAATTTGTTTCACCGACTGAATTTTATCCGTATTATCGGATGGATGAATGGAAAATAAATGCAACAACTGCTCTTTCTCTTCGGCTTTGGAAAACTCTAAGGCTTTCAGGTACAAATAAGTTTTCTTGTTTTCGATGATATCGCCGCCTACTTGTTTCCCAAAGGTTTCCGGATTACCAAAAGCGTCTAAATAATCGTCTTGCAATTGAAAGGCAATGCCCAAATTTAATCCGAAATCGTAAATCGCATTCGCATTTTCGGTTGAAGTTTCGGCTACAATTGCACCCATTTTCATAGCTGCGCCAACCAAAACAGCCGTTTTGTACTCAATCATTTTCAAGTATTCCGGAATGGTCACATCGTCACGCGTTTCAAAATCAACATCGTATTGCTGCCCTTCGCAAACCTCCAAAGCTGTTTTACTGAACAACTTGGCCAAATCTCTAAAGACTACAGGCTCGTAATTTTCAAAAAATTGATAGGCCAAAATCAACATGGCATCACCGGAAAGTATGCCGGTGTTTAAATCCCATTTTTCGTGAACGGTTTCATTTCCTCTTCTTAGTGGCGCATCATCCATAATATCATCGTGTATCAACGAAAAATTATGAAACACTTCAACTGCCGTAGCCGCCGGGATAGCCTTTTCGCAATCAACATCAAATACTTCGGTAGCCATTAATGTTAACACCGGACGCAATCTTTTCCCGCCGAGTGACAAGATATAACGGATAGGTTCGTATAAATTATTAGGCTCTTTAGTCAGGTTTAAAGCCTCAAAATGTGCTTGAATAATATCTTGATATTGAGAAATGGCTCGCATGTACAGGTATTTATTTGATTGATTCAGAAGTTAATCTCTGAGTGGGCTAATTTAGGCTATTCTGACTGCTTTACAAAAAAGCTCATTTTTAACTAATGTTAAATTTACGTTAATACTATGGAAACTATTTTAGTGTTAAAAGTTTCCGTTTTACATTTGCCCCATAATTTTAACATTCTAATGAAAGATAAAATCATCAAAAAAGCAACGGACATGTTCTTGAAGTTAGGATTCAAGAGTGTTACGATGGATGATATTGCCTGTGAAATGTGTATTTCTAAAAAAACGATTTACAAATATTTCAGCAACAAGGAAGCCTTGATTGAAGAAGGCACTGAAGTGGTTCATCAAAAAATTCACGCCATGATGGACGAAGTTATGGCTCAGAACCACAACGCCATCGCCGAGAATTTTCAAATGCGGGAAATGTTCAAACAAATGTTTCAATCCTTTGATCAGTCGCCGGCCTATCAGCTCAAAAAACATTATCCGGAAATTTACCAAAAAATGGTAGCCAATGAAATTGAAGATTGTAGCCACATGTTTCGCCAAAACATTGAAAAAGGAATAGCCGAAGGTTTATACCGCAAGGAAACCGATATTGAAGCAGCCGTCAATTTTTATTACACCTTAATATTTTCAATTAATGAAAATACAGCCTTAGAAAAAGATGCCTACGAAATGGAACTCAAAGCGCTCGAATACCACACCAGAGCCATTGCCACTCCAAAAGGCATTACAGAACTTGAAAAACATTTACAATTATTTACATAATCATCAATCCATGAAACAGAACATCATTATTACTTTGCTCTTGCTCGTGAATAGCGTACTGGCCCAAGACAAAACAGAAAGCTATTCGTTCAGCTTACAACAGGCTATCGAGCACGCTATTCAACACAACTATTCGGCTATCAATGCCAATAGAGATATTGAAGCAGCCAAACAAAAAAAGTGGGAAACTACAGCCAGCGGTTTGCCGCAAATTAATGCGGGTGTTGACTACCAAAACAACTTTGAACTGCAAAAATCAGTCGTGCCGGCCGAGTTCTTCGGGGGAAATCCGGGTGAATTTGCCACAGTCGCTTTCGGCACCAAACACAACATGACAGCGCGTTCAACTTTAAGCCAACTTATTTTTGACGGTTCTTATATAGTAGCGCTTCAAGCTTCAAAAACCTATTTGAAGTACTACGAAAATGCCAAAGTTAAAACCAACTCCGAAATCAGAGAATTGGTTATCAATGCTTATGGCAATGTATTGTTAGCCCAAGAAAGTATCAGTATTTTAGAAAAAAACAAGGCTACCTTAACCAAAACCTTGTTCGATACCGAGCAAACCTACAAAAACGGTTTAATCGAAGAAGAAAATGTAGAGCAACTTCAAATTACTTTGGCAACCATCAACAGCAATTTGAACAATACCAAAAGATTATTGGACGTAGCTAATAAAATGTTGAAGTTCACCTTAGGCATCGACATCAATGCTGAACTTACACTAACCGATAAATTAGACAGTCTTTCAAGCTCTAATTTGGACTTGGCTTTCGGTCAGAGTGAATTTGCAGTAGCCAACAACATCGATTACTTGATGGCTTCCAACTTCCAAGAACAAAAAACATTAGAGTTAAAATTGGAAAGAAGTAAAGCCTTGCCGTCGTTGGCTGCCAATTTAAATTTTGGATACAACGCTTTTAACGACCAGTTTAAATTTTTCCAAAAAGACCAAAAATGGTTAAACTACTCAAATTTAGGCATTAGTTTAAATGTGCCGATTTTCAGCAGCTTTGGTAGAAGCGCCAGAACGCAACAAGCCAAAATCGCCTTGGAACAAGCCAAAACACAACTCACCGCTACCGAACAACAACTGAAATTGCAATACGAAAAAGCCAAAAGCGAATTTGAATTCAGCATCGAAGAATATGCCACATCCAAAAGCAATTTGAACTTGGCGGAACGCATCGAGAAAAAACAACAAATCAAATTTACCGAAGGTTTGTCCTCCAGTTTCGACTTCAGTGAAGCTCAAAGACAGTTGTACACGGCCCAACAAACTTACTTACAATCGATGGTGGACATCATTAACAAAAAAGCAACTTTAGAAAAAATCATCAATAAAAACTAATCCATACCAACATGAAGAAGACACTTATACTTTCCCTTTTGGCCGTAATCCTTTACGCTTGCGGGAACAAAGAAAACGCCCAAAACGTAGACGAACTGATTGCAGCGAAAAACGTAACGGCTTTACAAGCTAAAAAAACAGCTTTACAGGGAGAAATTGCTAAAATTGAAGAAGCATTGGCTACTTTAGACGTGAAAAAAGAAGAAGCCTTAGTAGCCGTACAAACGGTTAAAGACACAGTATTTACGCACTATCTTGACATCCAAGGAAGTGTGGACACCAAAGAAAACATCATAATCCAACCGGAATACAGCGGAACTTTAACGTCTTTAACGGTTAAAGCCGGACAAAAAGTAGCCAAAGGACAAATCTTAGGTCGCGTAGACGATGCCGGTATGAGTCAGCAATTGGCCAGCGCCGAAAACCAATACGCCTTAGCCAAAACTACTTTTGAAAGACAGAAAAACCTTTGGGACAAAAAAATCGGTTCTGAAATTCAGTACTTGCAAGCGCAAACGCAAATGGTTTCTGCCCAAAAAGCCGTAGCACAAATCAAAGCCCAATTGGCTAAAACGGTTATCCGCGCGCCATTTACCGGAACCATCGACGAAGTATTTGTAGAAAAAGGTGAAGTAGTAGCGCCAAGCCAACAAGGTTTAATGCGTATTGTTAACTTAAGCAATATGTATGTTTCTACCAGCGTTCCTGAAACGTACATCGGCAAACTAAAAATCGGTACAGAAGTAGATGTATTCTTGTCTTCTTTAGGAAAAACCTACAAAGGAAAAGTGCGTCAGGTTGGTAACTTTATCAACCCGAACAACCGTAGTTTCGGCATTGAAGTTAGCGTGCCAAATCCGGAAAACTTATTGAGACCGAATCAGGTAGCGAAGTTAAAAATCATCGATTATGTAAGCAAAGAAGCTACTGTAGTGCCAACCGGAATCATCCAAGAAGACGGAGACGGAGCCAAATTCATTTACACTGTAGAAAACAGCAACGGCAAAACCGGAACGGCTAAAAAAGTAATCGTTACTACCGGAAAATCTTCGGATAACGTAACCGAAATCCTAAGCGGTCTTGCGCCTAATGCCATTATTGTTACAGATGGTATCAACAACATCTCTGACGGAATGAAACTAAATTTCTAAAATCGTTATAGGTCCTAAATTTTAAGTTCTGGGTTGTTCTCAATCTTTAACTTATAACTTATAACTCATAACTTATAACTAAACTATATGTCACATCAAAATAAAGAATTCGGAATTTCGAGTTGGGCGATAGACAACAGAGTAACGGTGTACATTTTCACCTTGCTGATTGTGGTTACCGGTTTGATTGCCTATGTAACTATGCCTCGTGAAGATTTCCCTGAAATCATCGAAAATAAAATATATGTTTCTTCTGTTTTTCCGGGTAACTCGGCAGAAGACGTTGAAAAGCTCATTGTTAAGCCACTGGAAAAAGAATTCAAAAACATCAGTGGAATTGAAAAAATCACCGCCAGCTCTTTCCAAGATTACGGAATGATTATAGTGGAATTTGGTGATAAAGTGGGCATTGAAGAAGCCAAAACCAAAATCAAAGACAAGGTTGATATTGTAAAAGCCGATACCGATTGGCCGAACTTAGACAACGGCAGTAAAGTAGAACCGAGTGTTTTTGAGTTGAATATTTCGGAAGAAGTGCCGATTTTGAACATCAACTTAAAAGGAAACTACACCACGCAACAACTTAAAAAATACGGCGAATTGCTTCAAGACGATATTGAAGAAATTGCCGAAGTGAAAAAAGTGGACATCTTAGGGGTTGACGACAAAGAAGTGGAAATTGCGGTTGATATCTTCAAAATGACCGCTGCCCAAGTTTCTTTCGACGACATCCAAAATGCAGTGAAATACGAAAACATGACGCTTTCGGGCGGAAACTTAATTTCTCAAGGTTCGCGTAATAATATCCGAATCGTAGGAGAAATTAAAGATCCGAAAGAACTGGAAAATGTAATCGTAAAATCATACGGCGGTTCAGTATACTTAAAAGACATCGCCAAAGTAAGTTTTAAAGAAAAAGAAAAAACCACTTACGCCCGTGAAAAAGGGAAAGAAGTGGTAATGTTGAACGTAAAGAAACGTTCGGGTCAAAACATGATTTCGGCTATTGAGCAAGTCAAAGAACGAATCAAATTAGCACAAGAAAATTACTTGCCGAAAGATCTGAAAATCGACTTGACCAACGATCAATCATCGCGCGTTGAACACCAAGTTGACGAGCTTTCCAACCATATTATTTTCGGAATTGTATTGGTAATGATTGTATTGATGTTTACTATGGGATTGCGCAACTCGTTGTTTGTTGGTGCTGCTATTCCTTTATCCATGTTGATGGCTTTCACCATTTTATCAGCATTTGGTATGACCTTGAACACTATGGTGTTGTTTGGTTTGGTTATGGGATTGGGAATGTTGGTTGACGACGGTATTGTGGTTGTAGACAACGTATTTGCCAATATGAAGAAAGGCATGCCGCGTGTACAAGCCTCGAAAATCGGTATCGGGGAAATCGCCTGGCCGGTAATCTCCTCAACCGCTACAACCTTAATGGCGTTTTTACCATTCGCCTTATGGCCGGGCACTATGGGTAAATTTATGATTTACTTCCCGTTAACGCTTTCGGTTACTTTGGGCGCTTCGTTATTTGTAGCGATGATTGTAAACGCTGCCATGACCGGTGGTTCTATGGATATTGAAGATAGAAATGTAACCAATAGTTCGGCAAAAACGTACTCTATCATCTTCGGAGCAATAGGAATCCTATTTGTGATTCTTGGGAATGTATACGATTCTAAATTAGGTCGTGGTATCGGACATTTAGCCATAATCGCTTTAGGCTTAATGTGGTTGTACAAATGGAAACTGTACCAATGGACACAAGACTTCCAACACGATTTCTTCCCGAGAATGGAAGAAAAATACAAAGCTTTCTTAGCCAAAATACTTACCGGAAGAAATGCTTGGTATGCCCTTGGTGGTATCATTGCGATGTTATTCTTGTCGTTTATACTATTAGGTATTTTCCCGAGAAAGGTATTGTTCTTCCCGGATAATATTCCGAACCAAGCTATCGTATATATTGAATATCCGCAAGGAACCGATATTGAAAAAACCAACAAGGCGACCTTATTTGTAGAAAAACAAGTAATCAACATCTTAAGTAAATACATAGACGAAAAAAATCCTAACGAAAACTACTTGGCCGAAAGTATCGTTTCACAAGTGGGTGTTGGTGCGGGAAATCCGAATGTAGATGCCGGTTCCGCTTCGGAAACCCCTTTCAAAGGAAAAGTAACGGTAAACTTCTCGGAGTTTAAATTCCGTCGCGGCGTAAATACTTCTGATGTTTTAGAAGAAATTAGAAGCAAAGTAAAAGGCATCGCCGGAGCTATCGTAACCGTTGAAAAAGACTCTAATGGTCCGCCGGCAGGTTATCCGATCAGTATCCAATTAACCGGTTCTAATTACGACCAGATGTTAGTGGAAGCCGACAAAATGATGGCCTTTATCAATAGTAAAAACATTCCGGGTATCGAGAAATTGAGTGTGGATGTAAACAAACAAAGTCCGGAATTAGAGGTGATTGTCGACCGTGTTAACGCCGGAAGTACCGGAGTTTCTACAGGTCAATTAGGATTCAATTTGCGTCGTTCGGTTTATGGACAAGAGATATCGACTTACAAAGAAGGCGATGACGACTACAACATCGTAGTGCGTATGCAGGAAGACCAACGCAAAAATGAAAACATCTTGTTCAACCAATCGCTGACCTTTAGAAATCAAAACAACGGTCAGATGATGCAAGTGCCGATTTCTGCGGTTTCCAAAACAGAGAAAACATATACTTATAACCAAATCAAACGCAAAGGATACAAACGCATCATGACGGTGTATTCTAACGTATTGACCGGATACAACGGAGACGAAATCACCAAGCAAATCGCTACCGAATTGAAAGGGTACAATTTGCCGAAAGGCATCACCTACTCGTTCTCGGGAGTTCAGGAAGAGCAAGGTAAAAACCAAAGCTTCTTGATGTATGCCTTGTTCTTGGCCATGGCCGGAATCACCATCATCATTGTATTACAGTTCAATTCGGTTTCGAAAACCATAGTAATTTTATTTACTGTATTGCTCAGTTTCAGTGGTGTATTCTACGGCTACGTGATTGCCAATATGGATTTCGTAATCCTGATGACCATGATGGGAATCATCTCACTGGCGGGAATTGTGGTGAAGAACGGTATCGTATTAATGGACTTCTTCGTCTTGCTTTTAGACCAAAAAGTGCGTGAGAAAGAAGTGGAATCGCATGACGATTTGAACTTAGACGAAATTAAAGAAGTGATTATCGAAAGTGGAAAATCGCGTTTACGTCCGGTACTGTTAACCGCTTTAACGGCAGTATTAGGGTTGATTCCGTTGGCTATCGGATTGAACTTTGACTTCTTTGGCTTGGTAACCGATTTGAACCCGCACTTATATATGGGTGGAGACAATGTAATTTTCTGGGGACCATTGGCTTGGACCATCATCTTCGGATTGACTTATGCTACTATCCTAACCTTAGTAATGGTACCGGTAATGTTCTTCTTAGTAAAACGAACCAAATATTGGTTGCGCGATCGTAGATTGGCGCGTAAAGCTTTAGAAGCTTAATTTCAGATTTTTAAAATGAAAAAGGAACCCGATTTGGGTTCCTTTTTTTATATTGCGCAAAATTTATCTGATGAAAAAAATACTCTTCCTAATGGCTTTAGTAGTCATTTCCTGCGATGTTAAAGAAGAATTTAAAACGATTACCATAGCCGATAAATATTCGCTTGATATCCCGGATAGTTTTGAAAAGGTAGACAATCTTAATGATGATGCCTCGTTACAATATCAAAATGCCTTTAAGGAGTTTTATGTGATTGTAATGGACGAACCCAAAGAAACTTTCGATACAGCAGTCACTACCAATGACGTAGATATGACTCCGGATTTAGAAGGTTATTATAAAGCCATCCAACTGAATTTGAAAAATGCCATCAAGAACATCAAAATCTTTAATGAAAAAAACACTGAAATCAATGGCAGAAAAGCTAAAATATTTTCTGTCACCGGAAATGTTGAAGGCTATGATATTTTTTATCGCTATGCTTTAGTAGAAGGCAAAAAAGAATATTACCAAATCATGTTATGGACCGAACAAAAGAAAGGCGAGTCGTATTTAGAAACCATGAACCAATCCATCAATTCTTTCAAGGAATTAATCCGACACGATAAATTATACAAAGGACAATAAAAAAAGGACTTCAATTGAAGTCCTTTTTTTGATTGCCGTAAAAGCAATTTATTTGTTCACTACGCTTGTTGCGTCCAAGACTTAACCGCAGCTACACGACTATCTGAATAATCTACTTCGCTCAAAGCTTTATCATTCCAGAAAAACCATTTTCCGGATTTGGCACCGTTCACATATTCTCCAATAGATTTTTTATTGCCTTGCTCATCAAACGCAATCCACTGACCGGTTAGTTTACCGTCTTTAAAATATCCTTGTTGTTGTACTTTACCATTATCGTAATAATAAGTAGCCTTAACCAAATTTCCTTCTTGTTCTAAAACCGGCTTAGTGGTTTGGGCAAAACCAACTCCAACCAGTAAAAACGCTCCCAAAATCAATATCTTTTTCATAATCGTAGGTTTTAATTGTTTACATTACAGAAACAAATATAGATATTATTTTACATTAAACAAACTTTTACTTAACAATTTGGTAACATTGAAGAAAATTTAACATTGGCTCGCAAAAAAGCCCCGCAAAAAACGAGGCTCTATATCGATCAGATAATGAGGTAATTATTTCACCAAACCATCCAATTGAGTTTTTAATTTAGGATTTGACGGACGCGCTGCATCGGCATCAATCACTACTCCTTTGGGATCAATCAAGATAAAACGTGGAATTGATTCAATCCCGAAAGCTTTGATAAAATCGGAATTCCAGTTTTTATCAGCAAACAATTGGGTGCCACCCAATGCCTTTTCGGTTACAAAGGTTTTCCATTTTTCATGGTCTTTATCCACATCTACAGAAATGCTCACAAACTCGATGTTTTTCCCGTGGTAACTTTTTTCCAACTCTTTCAAAAACGGAATCTCTGCTCTACACGGTCCACACCAAGTCGCCCAAACGTCTACATAAACATATTTTCCTTTTAAGCTTTCCAAAGACGTAGTGCCGCCTTTGTGATTTTCATATACAAAATTGGGGGCCGCTGTATTGTTAAGCTTTTTGTTGGCCATAATTTGAGTATGGTATTGCTTTAATCCGTTCAAATTGGCTTCCAGGCTATTCTTAAATAAGGTCGCAAAATTGGCTTCTAGAGCCGCTTTTTCTAACCGAGCGGTATCAGCATTTCTTTTCTCTTCAATGGCTTTGTTGAAATTGGTTTCATCCAGAGCCAACATACTGTCAAAATCGATTTTTTGATCAATCAAAGTTTGTGCGGCCAAGAAATTATTTTCTTTAGCACCGGTGCCCGAAAACTGCAAAGTTGCGTCAAACTTAGTAGCATCTAAAGTCATTTTTAAATCGTATCCCGGTTTTAAAAACAACTGCGCATATTCGTTTCCGTCAAAAAAAGTATACATTCCTTCTTTGATAGCAAAAGTCGATTTGAACACACCTTTGTCATCGGCTTTAATTTCCTTGATGTTTTTTCTGCCTTCACGCAAATAAACCACATCGCCTTTACGGTTGGTAATATCAACTTGAATCGTCATAGTTTCCTGAGCGAAAACGGTCATCGAAACAAAAAACAACAAAGCTGCTGAAATCCAATTTTTCATAGTAATAGATTTTAATTTAGAAGAATCAAATATAGCTTTTTTAAAATCTTCTGCTGAAATTACTGCCAAAAATTTCGAGTCCATTTTAGACTCTGTAATTGATTTTAGTTTTTTACTTTTGCAACCGTGACCCAAAGGTCAAATTTTAGGAACAAAAAAACAGCTATTTAGATGTATAGAAGTCATAACTGCGGTGCGCTCAACAGCGCTGATATCAATAAAGAAGTTACCCTGGCCGGTTGGGTACAAAAATCTCGTGACAAAGGATTCATGATTTGGGTGGATTTGCGCGATCGTTACGGTATTACCCAACTCATTTTCGATGAGCAGAGAACGGACAAAGCTGTTTTCGACAAAGCCAAATCTTTGGGTAGAGAATTTGTCATTCAGGTGAAAGGAACCGTTATCGAACGCGAGTCTAAAAACCCGAACATGGCAACCGGTGACATTGAAATATTGGTATCCGAATTAAAAATCTTAAACGAAGCTTTACTCCCGCCTTTTACCATTGAGGACGAAACCGACGGAGGTGAAGACATTCGCATGAAATACCGCTATTTGGACATCCGAAGAAATCCGGTAAAAAATTCGCTCTTATTCCGTCATAAAGTTGCGATGGAAGTACGCAAGTATTTATCCGACTTAGATTTTTGTGAAGTAGAAACGCCATATCTCATCAAATCAACTCCGGAAGGCGCACGCGATTTCGTGGTACCAAGCCGAATGAACGAAGGCCAATTTTACGCCTTACCTCAATCGCCACAAACTTTCAAACAATTATTGATGGTTGGTGGCATGGACAAATATTTCCAAATTGTGAAATGTTTCCGTGATGAAGATTTAAGAGCCGACAGACAGCCGGAATTTACCCAAATCGATTGTGAAATGGCTTTTGTTGAGCAAGAAGATATTTTAAACGTTTTTGAAGGCTTAACCCGTCATTTATTAAAAGAATTAAAAGGTATAGACGTAGCCCAATTCCCTCGAATGACCTACGATTACGCCATGAAAACTTACGGTAATGACAAACCGGATATTCGTTTTGAAATGAAATTCGGAGAGTTAAACGCTGTGGCCCAACACAAAGATTTCGGTGTGTTTAATTCAGCCGAATTGGTCGTTGGAATTGCCGCACCAGGCTGTGCTTCCTACACGCGCAAAGAAATTGACGCCTTGATTGATTGGGTAAAACGTCCGCAAGTAGGTGCTTCAGGAATGGTGTATGTAAAATGTGAAGAAGACGGAACGTTCAAATCTTCGGTAGATAAATTTTACGACCAAAGCGATTTGAAAAAATGGGCCGAAGCCACAAACGCCAAAGCCGGTGATCTTATCTTGGTATTATCCGGTAACGCGCATAAAACCAGAACCCAACTTTCAGCCTTGCGCATGGAAGTCGCCACACGTTTAGGTTTGCGCAAACCGGACGAATTTGCCCCGCTTTGGGTAGTGGATTTTCCTTTGTTGGAATGGGACGAAGAAAGCGGTCGCTACCACGCTATGCACCATCCGTTTACTTCGCCTAAGCCGGAAGACATGAGCCTTATTGAAACCGAACCGGGTAATGTACGTGCCAACGCTTACGATATGGTGTTGAACGGAAATGAAATTGGTGGTGGTTCAATTCGTATACACGATAAAGCATTACAAAGCAGAATGTTCAGCTTGTTAGGATTTACACCGGAACAAGCCGAAGCCCAATTCGGATTCCTGATGAATGCGTTCCAATTTGGCGCCCCGCCACACGGTGGATTGGCTTTTGGTTTAGATCGATTGGTAGCTATTTTGGGCGGACAAGAAACCATCCGCGACTTTATCGCTTTCCCTAAAAACAATTCCGGACGCGATGTGATGATTGATGCACCATCATCAATTGACGAAGCTCAATTACAAGAATTACACATCAAATTGAATCTATCGGAATAAATATCATATTCTCATTTTAACAGAGCGCCATCATTTAAAAATTTATAAATGATGGCGTTTTTATTTGCATTTTTAGAATGTTTCAAATATTTCATTGAAAATCATTCAATTAAAATTTTAATTTATTGTTGTTTTTTTATTTTTTTTAAGACAATTTGTTGGCTATGTTGCAAATAAGTATATCTTTGAGCATTATTAATTTTTTTTTATTACAAAATGCGCACAGGTAAAGTAAAATTCTTTAACGAATCAAAAGGTTACGGTTTTATTACTGATGACGAATCAGGAAAAGACATTTTCGTACATGCTACCGGAATCAAATCAGAAGGTTTGAGCGAAGGTGACAAAGTATCTTACGAAGAAGAAGAAGGAAGAAAAGGTAAAGTAGCCGCTCAAGTAGTAGCTATCGAAGACTAATATATATTATTTTTTGATTACCTAGGTTTAGCGCTCCGAAATTCGGGGCGCTTTTTTTTGGCCTTTTACGTCCTTATTTAAAATCAGTTTAAATAAACATTTTTAAAGGAATAAATAACAAACGTTTAGCCATTCATTTTTGCGAATTCAATATTGCAACGTATATTTGTGGCTATTTTAAATACACCTAAATTTTAGCCTTATGCAGTCTAATCAATTAGATTATTTACCAATCCTGATGCAAGCAGGTTTAGCCGTAGGATTCGTGGTGTTAACCATTATCGGCTCCAGTTTTTTAGGACCGAAAAGACACTCCAAAAGCAAAGACAAAAACTTCGAATGTGGTATCGAATCTGTAGGTAACGCCAGGATTCCGTTCTCTGTAAAATATTTCTTGGTGGCTATCCTCTTCGTTCTTTTTGACGTAGAGGTGATTTTCTTATACCCTTGGGCCATCAATTTCAAAGATTTAGGCATGGAAGGCATGATCAAAATGGTCATCTTCATGTCGCTTTTACTAGTAGGTTTCTTCTACATCATCAAGAAGAAAGCATTGGAGTGGGAATAATTACTATTAAATTTTAGATTTCAAATATTTGAAATGTATTGAAATCTGGGATCAATGTCTGTTAAAAATAATATTTGATATTTAATATCTTATATCTGAAATGGAAAATAAAACAAATATGGTCGCTCCACCGGAAGGAGTAGTTGGTGAAGGATTCTTTGCTACTAAGCTGAATGATGTTGTAGGTTTAGCCAGAGCCAACTCGCTTTGGCCATTACCGTTCGCTACTTCATGTTGCGGAATTGAATTCATGGCTACGATGGCTTCTCATTACGATTTGGCGCGCTTTGGTTCGGAAAGAGTAAGTTTCTCTCCACGTCAAGCCGATATGTTAATGGTAATGGGCACTATCTCTAAAAAAATGGCGCCTATTTTACGCCAAGTTTATGAGCAAATGTCGGAACCAAGATGGGTAATTGCTGTTGGCGCTTGTGCTTCATCAGGCGGTGTTTTCGATACTTACTCTGTATTGCAAGGCATTGACAAAGTAATTCCGGTTGACGTTTACGTGCCGGGTTGTCCCCCAAGACCGGAGCAAATTGTAGATGGCGTTATGCAATTGCAAGAATTGGTGAAAAACGAATCGGTTCGCCGAAGAAATTCACCGGAATACAAAGAATTATTAGCTTCTTATAACCTATAATATGGCTTTAGAAACGGCTTACATACAAGACAAATTGGCGCAAGCTTTCGGCAACAATGTACTGAATTTTGAAATGAAACGCGATATTTTCACTTTCGAAGCTACGCCAAACACCATACACGAAGTGATTCGCTTTTTGAAAGAACAAGAAGATTTAAACTTTCACTTTTTAACCGATTTAACCGGAATCCACTTCCCGGACAACGATGCCGAACACCAATTCGCTGTAGTATACCAAATGCACAATTGGATTGAAAACGTTCGCATCCGCGTGAAAACATTTTTGCCGGATCCGGCAGAAGTAGCAACGGTAACCGACTTGTTTTTGTGTGCCAACTGGATGGAAAGAGAAGCCTGGGATTTCTTCGGAATCAATTTTAAAGGTCATCCACAGTTGAAACGCATATTGAATATGGAAGAGATGGTTTCTCACCCGATGCGAAAAGAGTTCCCGATGGAAGACAGCGGAAGAACCGACAAAGACGACCGCTTCTTCGGAAGAACACCAGCTAATTGTTAAATCAATACACATTTCCAATGTCCGATTTATTACTATCACCGGAGCATCGTTATGCTAAAATTATCGAACAGACTCGCAACGAAGACGGAAGCGAACTCTCTATACTAAACCTTGGACCAACGCACCCGGCTACACACGGCATTTTCCAAAACATCTTATTGATGGATGGTGAAAGAATTTTAGATGCCGAACCAACCGTGGGTTACATCCACAGGGCTTTTGAAAAAATTGCCGAAAACCGTCCCTTCTACCAAATCAACGTATTGACCGACCGTATGAACTATTGTTCTTCGCCTATCAACAATATGGCTTGGTGGATGACTGTGGAGAAATTATTAAATATTGAAGTGCCGAAACGCGCACAGTATTTAAGAGTTATCGTGATGGAATTGGCCCGAATCACAGACCACTTGATTTGCAATTCGATTTTGGGAGTTGATACCGGTGCTTATACCGGATTTTTATACGTATTCCAATTCAGAGAAAAAGTATACGAAATCTACGAAGAAATTTGTGGCGCTCGTTTAACTACCAACATGGGAAGAATTGGCGGTTTCGAAAGAGAATGGTCTGACGAAGCCTTCAAAAAATTAAATACTTTCTTAGAAGAGTTCCCGGTAGCTTGGAAAGAATTCGAAAACCTATTCGAAAGAAACAGAATTTTCATCGATAGAACCGTTAACGTAGGTCCGATTTCCGCTGAAAAAGCAATGCAATACGGATTAACCGGTCCCAATTTACGTGCAGCCGGAATTGACTACGATGTTCGTAAAGCCGCTCCGTATTCTTCTTATGACGATTTTGAATTCGACATTCCGGTTGGAAAATCAGGTGATACTTACGACCGTTTTTGCGTTCGTAATGCCGAAGTTTGGGAAAGTTTAAGCATCATCAAACAAGCGTTAGCCAAATTGCCGGAAGGACCAATTCATGCCGACGTTCCGGATTATTATTTACCTCCAAAAGAAGACGTTTATACTAATATGGAAAGCTTAATCTATCACTTTAAAATTGTGATGGGTGAAGTACCGGTTCCGGTAGATGAAATTTACCACGCTGTAGAAGGCGGAAACGGTGAATTAGGTTTCTATTTAATTTCCGACGGTAGCCGAACTCCATACCGCCTTAAATTCAGAAGACCTTGTTATATCTATTACCAAGCTTATACTGAAATGATTAAAGGCGGCATGCTATCGGATGCTATCGTTATTTTATCAAGTTTAAATGTAATTGCCGGCGAATTAGACGCCTAAAGAAATAAGATTGCAGAATCCAGATTTTAGAAAGCAGATTGGAAATATCTAATATCTAAAATTTAATATCTAACATTAAAAATGGAAAGATCACATATCAAACAAGAGATTAATATTACTGAACCGTTGATGGCTCGCATCAATGAACTCATCAGTCATTATCCTGCCGATAAAAAGAAATCTGCTTTGTTGCCGGTTTTGCATGAAGTACAAGATGCCCACGACAATTGGTTGAGTATCGAGTTGCAAAACAAGGTTGCCGAGATTTTAGAGATATTACCTATAGAAGTATACGAAGTGGTTACTTTTTACACCATGTTCAACCAAAGACCTATAGGAAAGTATATGTTTGAGTTTTGTCAAACGGCTCCTTGTTGCCAAAACGGTGTAGAAGATTTAATGGATTATACTTGCTCTAAATTAGGGGTGAAAGTGGGCGAACCTACCGCCGACGGCTTGTTTGAAGTGCGCGGCGTAGAATGTTTAGGGGCTTGCGGTTACGCGCCAATGATGCAATTGGGCGACTTCTACCAAGAGCATTTGACCCAAGAAAAAGTGGATCAATTGATTCAAGATTGCAAAGACGGAAAAATCACTTTACACGATAAATAATATCATGGGAAGAAAAATATTATTAGACAAAATCAATGTTCCGGGGATTAAAACCTATGAAGTATATCGTCGTGAAGGCGGTTATGCTTCAGTAGAAAAAGCCTTGAAAAAAATGACGCCCGATGACGTAGTGGAAGAAGTGAAAACTTCCGGATTGCGCGGTCGTGGTGGTGCGGGTTTCCCTGCCGGAATGAAATGGAGTTTCATCGATAAGAAATCAGGCAAGCCAAGACATTTGGTATGCAATGCCGACGAATCGGAACCAGGCACCTTCAAAGACCGTTTCCTGATGGAATACATTCCGCACTTGTTAATCGAAGGTATGATTGTATCAAGTTATGCCTTAGGTGCTAATTTGTCTTACATCTACATCCGCGGCGAATACATGTGGGTGTACAAAATTTTAGAAAGAGCCATAGCCGAGGCCAAAGCTGCCGGTTGGTTGGGTAAAAATATACTAGGTTCGGGTTACGACTTAGACCTGTACGTTCAAATCGGAGGCGGTGCTTACATCTGTGGTGAAGAAACGGCTTTGATTGAAAGTTTGGAAGGAAATCGAGGTAATCCTCGTTTGAAACCACCATTCCCTGCTGTACAAGGTTTGTGGCAAAATCCAACCGTAGTGAATAACGTTGAAACCATTTCTGCAGTGCCATGGATTGTAAACAATTCAGGGGCTGATTATGCAGGAATTGGAATCGGACGTTCTACCGGAACCAAATTGATTTCAGCTTCCGGAAACATCAAAAACCAAGGCGTTTACGAAATCGAATTAGGGTTATCCGTATACGAATTCATGAATTCCGACGAATATTGTGGCGGGATGCAAACCGACCGACCTTTAAAAGCATTAGTGCCGGGAGGTTCTTCGGTGCCGATTTTACCCGCCAATTTAATCTACAAAACTGCCGCCGGCGAAGACCGTTTGATGACTTATGAAAGTTTATCCGATGGTGGTTTCGCTACGGGTTCCATGTTAGGTTCAGGAGGATTTATAGTATATGATGACCGCGCTTGTATCGTTCGCAATACTTGGAATTTCTCTCGTTTTTACCACCATGAAAGTTGCGGACAATGTACACCATGTCGCGAAGGAACCGGTTGGTTGGAAAAAGTATTGTGGAGAATTGAAAACGGACAAGGACGTGAAGAAGACATCGAATTGTTGTGGAGCATCCAATCTAAAATTGAAGGCAACACCATTTGTCCTTTAGGTGATGCGGCGTCATGGCCGGTGGCAGCAGCCATTCGTCACTTTAGAGATGAATTTGAATACCACATTCGTTTCCCTGAAAAAGTAAAAAACAGAGACCACTTTGTAGCGGAACCTTTTGAAAAGGTAAGACACTTAGTGGGCAAACAAGAAGTTTAAAATAAAGTTTGATGCCACAAGGCATAAACTTAAAACCTGAAAACAATTAATAAAAAACTCCGTAGGAGTGATATATTGGTATGAAAGTAACCATAGACGGTCAAGAAATTGAAGTAGCACCGGGGACAACCATCCTGCAAGCTGCTCGTATGATTGGTGGAGAATCTGTTCCGCCGGCCATGTGCTATTATTCTAAATTAAAAGGAACCGGCGGTAAATGTCGTTGTTGCTTGGTTGACGTTACTAAAGGTAGCGAAGCCGATCCGCGCCCGATGCCTAAACTTGTTGCTTCATGTGTAACGGGTTGTCAAGACGGTATGGAAGTAGCGAGTAAATCGTCAGACCGCGTAAAAGAAGCGCGCAAAGCCGTAACCGAATTCCTTTTGATCAATCACCCGCTCGATTGTCCGGTTTGTGACCAAGCAGGCGAATGTGATTTGCAAAACCTAAGTTTCGAACACGGCAAACTGCAACAACGTTTTGTGGAAGAAAAAAGAACATTTGAACCGGAAGATATTGGAGATAAAATTCAACTACACATGAACCGTTGCATCGTTTGCCAACGATGCGTAGAAGTGGCGGATCAATTGACCGACAAACGTGTTCACGGCGTTTTAAATCGTGGTGATCACTCTCAAATTTCGACTTGTGTATCCGCAGCCATCGACAATGAATTCTCCGGCAATATGATTGATGTTTGTCCGGTGGGAGCTTTGACCGACAAGACTTTCCGATTCAAATCGAGAGTTTGGTTCAACAAACCTTTCAACGCTCACAGAGAATGTACTACGCCGGGTTGTTGCGGAAAAACCACTTTATGGATGTTCGGTAACGAAATCCAAAGGGTAACCGCTCGTAAAGACGAATTCCACGAAGTAGAAGATTTCATCTGTAATACTTGTCGTTTCGACAAAAAAGAGGTTTCTGATTGGGTAATTGAAGGACCGCGTCAATTTGAGAAAGATTCGGTAATCAACCAAAACAAAAAATACAACACTACCGATAAAGTGGTGATTGAAACCGAAAAAGGCATCTTGATGGGTCGCGAAGAAGACCGTAAAAAAATCAGTATGGCCGACATCGATTACAACGAAAAAATAGATGGTAACCCAATAAACACTAAGAAATAATGGATAGTGCTTTCATCATAGAAAAAAGTGTGGTTATCGTAACCGTATTCGCCATTACCATGATTATGGCGATGTATTCCACTTGGGCAGAGCGTAAAGTAGCCGCCTTTTTACAAGACCGTGTTGGACCAAACCGCGCGGGTTGGGGTGGTTTATTACAGCCTTTGGCAGACGGTATGAAATTATTTGCTAAAGAAGAATTTGAACCGAATACACCTAACAAGTTTTTATTCTTTGTTGGACCGGCCATTGCCATGAGTACAGCCTTAATGACCAGTGCTGTTATTCCGTGGGGTGACCAATTGGAAATCTTCGGCAGAACAGTTCAATTACAAGCAACCGATGTGGATGTGGCTTTATTGTACATCTTCGGCGTGGTTTCTGTTGGGGTTTACGGTATTATGATTGGTGGTTGGGCTTCTAACAACAAGTTCTCGTTAATGGGAGCGGTTCGTGCGGCTTCGCAAATGGTTTCTTATGAAGTAGCCATGGGATTATCCATGATTGCTTTATTAATGATGACCGGAACCTTGAGCTTAAAAGAAATCTCTGAACAACAAGCGGGCATGAACTGGAATGTATTCTACCAACCGGTAGGATTCTTAATCTTCTTAATCTGTGCTTTTGCGGAAACCAACCGTACACCTTTCGACTTAGCGGAATGTGAATCGGAGTTGATTGGTGGTTACCACACCGAATATTCTTCCATGAAAATGGGATTCTATTTGTTTGCCGAGTACGCTAATATGTTTATCTCATCGGCTATTTTAGCCATCTTGTATTTCGGGGGTTACAACTATCCGGGCATGCAATGGATGATTGACAACGTTGGCGTGAATACCGCAAACTTACTAGGAATTGGAGTTTTATTCATCAAAATCTGTTTCTTCATCTTCTTCTATATGTGGGTACGCTGGACCATCCCGCGTTTCAGATATGATCAATTGATGAACTTAGGTTGGAAGATTTTGATTCCGCTTTCTATCGTGAACATCGTAATAACAGGAATTTGCATTTTAGCTTTTAAATAAGAAACTATGTCAACAGCAATACAAAGCATATCGCTTTCCGGAAAAAAGAAGCAAGTTTCCAATAAGGAAATGACGTTCTTGGAGCGACTTTATTTGGTAGCCATTGTAAAGGGCTTACTCATTACTATTAAACACTTCTTCAGAAAAAAAGCTACGATTCATTACCCGGAGCAAGTGAGAACTTTTAGTCCGGTGTACCGTGGTCGTCACATGTTGAAACGCGATGAGCAAGGTCGTGAAAACTGTACCGCTTGCGGATTGTGTGCTTTATCTTGTCCGGCCGAAGCCATCACTATGAAGGCCGCCGAGCGCAAAAAAGGTGAAGAGCATTTGTACCGCGAAGAGAAATACGCCGAAATCTATGAAATCAACATGTTGCGTTGTATTTTCTGCGGCTTGTGTGAAGAAGCTTGTCCGAAAGACGCTATTTACTTAACCATCTCTAAAGAATTGGTACCGGCGCAATACGACCGTGAAGATTTTATTTTCGGCAAAGACAAATTGGTGATGCCTTTAGAAATGGCTATCAAAAATACTCAACTTAAAAACGCTAACTAATGTCGCCTATCTTAATTACCTTCTACTTTTTAGCAGCCATTACGTTGGCCACGGCGTTTTTAACCATTTACAGTAAAAACCCTATTCACAGTGCTATTTACTTGGTACTTTGTTTCTTCTCTATTGCCGGACATTATTTATTATTCAACGCGCAGTTCTTGGCGATTGTTCACATTATAGTGTACTCGGGTGCAATTATGGTACTCTTCCTGTTTACCATCATGTTGATGAATTTGAATAAGGAAAATGAAGTCCACAAACCTCGTATTACCAGATTGGGTGCTATCGTTGTTTTTATCCTAATGAGTATCGTTTTGGTAACCATCTTTATCAATTCGAAAACCATCATGGGCGAATACGATACTTCAGGCGAAGATTTCCAATCGATTAAAACCCTTGGAAAAATATTATTGAACGAATACATGGTGCCATTCGAATTTGCTTCCATCTTATTGTTGGCCGCCATGATTGGTGTGGTTTTATTGTCTAAAAAAGAAAAAACGGAGAAAAAATAATGAACAATATTTTAAATCAAATAGGAATAGAAAACTACATCTTCCTTTCGGTACTGCTTTTTTGTATCGGAGTTTTCGGAGTGTTGTACCGTCGAAATGCCATCATTGTTTTCATGTCGATTGAAATCATGTTGAATGCGGTGAACTTATTGTTTGTAGCTTTTTCAACGTACCACCAAGATGCCGAAGGGCAAGTATTTGTATTCTTCTCGATGGCGGTTGCTGCTGCAGAAGTAGCAGTTGGATTGGCTATCTTAGTTTCGGTATTCCGCAACTTAGGGTCGATTGATATTGATAATTTAAAGAATTTAAAAGGATAATCTGAGATGGAAACAAATTTAGCTTTAGTATTACTTTTATCTCCATTTGTTGGATTTCTTTTCAATATATTCTTGGGCAGTAAAGTAAGTCGAAATGTATCCGGCGCAATCGGAACACTAACTGTAGTGGTTTCGTTCTTATTAAGCATCTGCTTTTTTGCCCAATTGAACCAAAACGGAAAACCGTTTGAAATTGCTTTATTCGATTGGATTCAAGTAAGTAACTTCAAATTAGACTTCGGGATTTTATTAGACCAATTGTCGTTATTATGGTTGTTGTTCGTAACCGGAATCGGTTCGTTAATTCACCTCTACTCTATCAGCTATATGCACGATGACGAGAACATGCACAAGTTCTTTGCTTACTTAAACTTATTCGTTTTCTTTATGATTACGTTGGTTATCGGAAGCAACTTATTGGTAATGTTCATCGGTTGGGAAGGCGTTGGATTGTGTTCGTATTTGTTAATCGGTTTTTGGTACAAAAACCAACCGTACAACGATGCCGCTAAAAAAGCCTTCATCATGAACCGTATCGGAGATTTAGGTTTCTTAATCGGAATGTTTATCATTGCCGCTTTATTCTCCACTTTAAACTACACCGAAATCAAAACCGCACTCTCAGCCGGTAATGCCGATTCAGCTATGTTAGGTTTAGCCGCTTTGTGTTTGTTCATCGGTGCTACCGGAAAATCAGCACAATTACCTTTATACACTTGGTTACCCGATGCGATGGCAGGACCAACACCGGTTTCTGCGTTAATTCACGCCGCGACAATGGTTACTGCCGGTATCTTTATGGTAACGCGCATGAACTTCTTATTCGAATTGACGCCGGATATTCAACAAATTATCGCTATTGTTGGAGCAGCGACTGCTTTGGTAGCCGCCTCGATTGGCTTGTTACAAAACGATATTAAAAAAGTTTTAGCCTACTCTACCGTTTCCCAATTGGGATTAATGTTCTTGGCTTTAGGCTTAGGCGCTTACACCGTAGCGGTTTTCCACGTAATTACACACGCGTTCTTCAAGGCTTGTTTGTTCTTGGGTTCCGGTTCCGTAATTCACGGCTTGCATGGCGAACAAGACATGCGAAAAATGGGTGGTTTGCGCAAAGCGATGCCCATTACCTTCTGGACAATGATGATTTCTACTTTAGCGATTGCGGGTATTTTCCCGTTCGCAGGATTCTGGTCGAAAGACGAAATCTTGATGGTGGCTTTTGAACACAACAAAGTATTATGGGTAGTGGCTTCGATTGCTTCGATCATGACCGCCTTCTATATGTTCCGATTGATGTACTTAACATTCTTCAAAGAATTCAGAGGCACTGAAGAACAAAAACACCACTTACACGAAAGTCCGAGTTTAATCACCATTCCATTGGTAATCTTAGCGGTTTTAGCGGTTATCGGAGGCGCTATTAACTTACCGGGCAGTATGTGGTTGAATCATTTCTTGGAACCAATTTTGGCAGCCAAACACGAAGCACATCATTTGGGAACTCAAGAATTTATGTTGATGGGTATTGCTTTAGCAGGCGCTATCGTTGGGATTATTTGGGCGAATGCCAAATACATCAAAGGTGGCTTTGTACCGAAAGAAGATGCGGATATCAGCGGCTTCAACAAAACGGTTTACAACAAATATTATGTGGACGAATTTTACACCTTCTTAATCGTAAAACCGATTAACAGTTTGTCTAATTTCTTCCGTACAGCATTGGAACCGGCTTTAGGCAAAGTGGTTTTCAGTTTCGGAACCTTAGCCAACGGCATCGGAACGCAAGGCAAAAAGTTACACAACGGAAACATCGGATTGTATCTTTTCGTTTTTGTACTTGGTATTTGTGCCATCATCACTTATTTATTTATCGCTCAATAATTTTTACACAATGGATGTAACTACTATATTATTATTACTGCTGATTGGTTCGATTGCTACGTTTTTCGCCGGAGATAAATTAGCTTCAAAAGTGGCCTTGATATTCAGTTTGGGTGCTTTAGGATTATCATTGTATTTGTTGAACTTAATGAGCCAAGGCGCCAACATCAGTTATATAGGCGAATGGATGAGCAGTCCGAAAGTTTCCTTAGCATTCAAAGCCGATGGTTTATCGATGGCCATGGTTTTGTTGACCACTGCTTTAACACCCTTAATTGTATTTTCTTCTTTTGGAAATAGTTTCAATAACAGCAAAAACTTCTACGCCTTAGTCTTGTTCATGTCGTTTGCCATGGTCGGAACTTTTTTAGCTGTAGATGGTTTACTATACTACATCTTCTGGGAATTGGCTTTGATTCCAATTTACTTCATCGCTTTAATTTGGGGTAACGGAGATGCCGAAGAGCGCAAGAAAGCTGTGGTGAAATTCTTCATCTATACTTTGGGAGGTTCATTGTTTATGTTGATTGCTTTTGCTTACTTATATTCTAAAGCCGGTAGTTTCTTGATTGGTGATTTGTACCAATTGGAATTAACGGGTACAGAAGAGTTCTGGATTTTCCTTGCCTTCTTCTTGGCCTATGCCATCAAAATTCCGATTATTCCTTTCCATACTTGGCAGGCCAAAGTATACCAAAAAGCACCAACCGTAGGTACCATGCTTTTATCCGGTATCATGTTGAAAATGGGATTGTACAGCGTGATTCGTTGGCAATTGCCTATCGCACCAAGCGCTGCTAAAGCTTACATGCCTATCCTAATCGGATTGAGTATAGCCGGTGTGATTTACGGATCTATCGTGGCTTTACGTCAAAAAGATTTGAAAAAACTATTAGCGTATTCGTCCTTAGCGCACGTTGGTTTAATCGCCGCAGGTTGCTATACTTTAACGCTTGACGGATTAAGCGGTGCGGTTTCGCAAATGATTGCACACGGTTTTGTGATTGTGGGCTTGTTCTTCGCCGCTGAAGTAATTTTCAGAAGATACGAAACCAGAACCATAGCCGATTTAGGCGGGATTCGTTCACAAACCCCAAAATTCACTTCGATGTTTATGATTTTGGTATTAGCCTCTGTGGCTTTACCGGGAACCTTTAACTTCGTGGGAGAGTTTACGGTATTGTACAGTTTGAGTCAGGTCAATATCTGGTACGCTGTTTTAGGTGGAACCACCATCATTTTGGGTGCTTACTATATGTTGAAAATGTTCCAAAACGTAATGTTAGGCGAAACCAATACCAAAGTATTTGCCGAAGTAACGACTAACGAAGCCATTACTTTTGTAGTGATTATAGCGTTCTTACTGTTCTTCGGATTGTATCCGAAACCGATAGTAGATTTGGTAACGCCGAGTTTGAATGAAATTTTAGCCGTAATTAATAAATAATAAAATGCAAGTATTAATAACAATAGTATCATTAGGTGTTTTTTGTCTGTTGGCAGAAATCTTCAATTTAAGAAAACTACTGGTTCCGGTTACTGTCATAGGTTTACTTGCCATTTTAGGAATCTCTTTGAACCTTTGGGCTATCGACCCGAGCATCGACTCCAACTATGCGAGCATGATTGCCGTTGATAAATTTTCGAACGCATTCAACTCTTTGTTCATTGTACTAACCATTTTCTTAGTTGCTCTAAGTGGTGATTTTTATAAAGAACACCAAACCAAGATATCCGACTTTATTGCCATCAAAGTTTTTCTTTTGGCGGGAGCCGTTGCCATGGTTTCGTTTAGCAATTTGGCGATGTTCTTCTTAGGTATTGAAGTATTGTCGATTTCTTTATACGTTTTAGCAGCCAGCAAAAGATTGGACATTAAGAGTAACGAAGCCGGAATGAAATATTTCTTGTTAGGCTCATTTGCTTCAGGAATTATATTATTCGGTATCTGTTTGATTTACGGCGCTACAGGCTATTTCAATGTAGCGGAGATTAAAGACTTGTCTTCCGGTGCCGGTATTCCGGTTTGGTTTCCTATCGGAATGGTATTGATGATTATCGGAATGTTATTCAAAATTGCCGCTGCACCTTTCCATTTTTGGGCTCCGGATGTTTACGAAGGTTCTCCTTCGATTACCACGGCTACTATGAGTACACTGGCTAAAGTGGTAGCTATGGCAACGCTTTACAAATTGTTGAGCGGCTTGAGTTCGGAGTTAATCCCAACTTTTGAAATGGTGATTGTTGTGATTTCGATTTTGTCTATGACTATCGGAAACATCATGGCTTTACGTCAGGACAATGTAAAACGTATGTTGGCCTTCTCGGGTATATCACATGCCGGATTTATGTTGATGGCTATTTTAAGTTTGTCTACCGCCGCAGGAACACTCTTGTATTATACGGCAGCTTATGCTTTAGCGGGTATCGCTTCGTTTGCTGTAATTATTGCCGTAACACGTGACAGCGGTAACGAACTGACCGAAAACTTCAACGGGTTAGGAAAATCCAATCCTTTATTGGCTGCTGTTTTAACCGCTTCGCTATTGTCTATGGCAGGAATTCCTATTTTCTCCGGATTCTTTGCTAAGTTTATGTTGTTTAGCGATGCCATCAAAGCCGGTTACTTGTTTTTAGTAATTGTAGGTGTTATCAATTCCATCATCAGTGTGGGCTATTATTTTAAATTGATTTTGGCCATGTACACCAAAGAAGCATCAGCCGAAAAACCAACTGTACCGGCAGTGTATTACCTTGTAGCCGTAAGTGCTATTGTATTAAATATTGCCATCGGATTGTATCCGTCCTTGGTTAGCCATCTATTGAACTAAAAAATCTTACTTCAGTATATTAGAAACCATCAAGAGTTATTTTGATGGTTTTTTTGTTATCAACAATCGACAAAATTAACTTTTGTTCCACTGCAAAATCCTTAATTTTATACCATGTATGCGTTAGTCGATTGTAATAATTTCTATGCTTCTTGCGAGAGGGTTTTTCAGCCGCATTTGGTGGGAAAACCCATAGTGATTTTGTCTAATAACGACGGTTGCATCATTTCTCGCAGCGATGAAGCCAAGGCACTCGGCATTGCGATGGGTGCGCCCGAATTTAAAGCGCGACAAGAACTTAAGGACAAAAACATACAGGTCTTTTCTTCTAATTATCCGTTGTATGGCGACATGAGTCATCGGGTAATGAAAATCCTCGAAGGTTTTACCCCGCATGTGGAACCGTACAGCATCGACGAAGCCTTTATGAATTTTGATGGCGTACCCGTAACCGATTTCCACGACTATGGTTTGCAAATGAAAAGCCGCATTATGCAATGGCTCAGCATTCCGGTTTCGGTGGGTTTTGCGCCGACCAAAGCGTTATCGAAAGTCGCCAATAAAATCGCGCGTAAGTTTCCCGAAAGAACAAAAGGTGTCTATATCATCGATACGGAAGAAAAGCGCATCAAAGCCTTGAAATGGACGAAAATTGAAGACGTTTGGGGCATCGGATTTCGGCTGACTAAAAAAATGAAGTTGAGAAACATCCACACAGCTTACGATTTCACCTTGCCGCAACACGAAGCTTATATCAAGAGTACGATGGGCGTGGTTGGTTTGCGGTTGAAATATGAACTTGAAGGCCAATCGGTACTAGGGCTAGAAGAACCAAAGGACAAAAAAAACATTGCCATCACCCGAAGTTTTGCCGGTAACATCACTACACTGGATGCCATGAAAGAACGCGTATCGACCTTTGCCACGGTATGTGCCGAGAAACTCCGCAAACAAAAATCGTGTTGCCAGGGTGTCATTTTGTATTTGAGAAAAGACAAATATAAAGTGGATCGGCAGCGCTACAATTTCTACCGTATGGAAACCTTGCCGTATGCGAGTAATTCTTCGATTACCATCAGTAACTTGGCTGTAAAAATGCTGAAGGAAGTTTTTGAAGAAGGCGAAATCTATAAAAAAGCCGGCGTGATTGTGACCAATATTATTCCCGAAAGCCAAAAGCAATTCCATTTGTTTGAAGAAGAAAATCCGAAGCACTTGAAGCTCATGCAAATAATGGACGACTACTATAAAAAAACCGGGGAACGCAAAATTAAGCTCGCCAACCAAGACTTAGCGCGCACTTGGACGATGAAGCAAGAACATTTGTCTAAAAAGTACACCACCGATATCCGTGAAATCTTGACCATAAAATGCCAATGAAAAGTCCGTTAACCTTTTTCAAACCCGATTTCGAAAATTCGAGATCCCTACCCTATTTTGAAGGCGGTATCAAAGCCGGATTCCCTTCGCCGGCCACCGATTTTGAAGGCACCCAAATTAGTTTAGACAAGGTATTGGTGAAAAACTTCGAAGCTACTTTTTACGCCAAAGCCGACGGCACTTCGATGATAGGCGCCGGGATAGACGACGGAGACATCATGGTAATCGATCGCAGTTTGGAACCTACCGAAGGGAAAATAGCGGTTTGTTGTATAGACGGCGAATTCACCGTGAAACGCATTAAAGTTGAAAAAGATGCCCTCTACCTCATGCCGGAAAACGACGCCTTCCAACCGATAAAAGTGACCGAAGAGAACAAGCTGTTGGTTTGGGGTATTGTGACTTATGTGATTAAGCGTGTTTAATTGCTTTTCTATTTGACATAATGTATGTTTTGATATACTACTCATATACTAAGTAGGGCTTTCCTAGGGAGGAGATATGGGAGAAGCACGAAGTCGAAATAGATTCATCCTATTCTTTCTATGCGGAGGTGCATTGCCAATTGTCAGAAAACAGTTTGCAAAAAAAAGAGCCGGCATAACCGACTCTTTTCCCCTTAAAACAATTACTAATTCCAACCCCCGCCGAGGTCACGGTACATGTGTACCACAGCGTTGAGTTGTTCTTTTTTGGTTTCCACCAATTCCAATTGCGTTTCCAAAGCGTCTCTTTGTGTCATTAAAACTTCAAAGTAATCTACTCTGGCCGATTGGAATAAATCGTTTGCTATGTTTATCGAAGTACTTAAAGCCGCTACTTGTTGGGTTTGAAGCGCGTAATTTTTGTTCAAATTCTCCATCTTTGACAACTGCGTCGCCACTTCCAAATACGCATTTAAAATAGTACGCTCGTAATTGTAAAGTGCTTGCAACTGACGGGCATTGGCATTTTTAAACTCGGCCTTAATCGCATTTCGGTTGATTAAAGGTGCAGCGATGTCACCGGCCAAAGAGTACAACAACGACTCAGGCAAGGTAAACAAATACGAAGGTTTAAAAGCCTGTAAGCCATAAGAAGCCGAAATTCCTAAAGACGGATAAAACTCGGCACGAGCGGCTTTGACATCCAGTTTGGCCGCCGCCAACTCCAACTCTGCCTGTTTGATATCGGGGCGATTGCTGAGCAATTGCGACGGAAGTCCGGCTTTTACCTCGGTTGGATTCAAGTTGAAAAAGCGACTCTTGTCTCTGGCAATTTCTTGCGGATAGCGTCCGAGTAAAAAGTTGATTTTGTTTTCGGTTTCTTTGATGCGTTGTAAGATGACAAACTCCAGATTTTGGGAACCCAGCACTTCGGCTTGGAATTTCTGCACGGCCAATTCTGTTGCGCGGGCGGCTTCTTTTTGGACTTTCACAATTTCCAAAGCGCGTTGTTGCAAGGTGATATTTTGGCGTACAATATCGAGTTGGTTGTCGAGCGCGAGTAATTCGTAATACGAATCCGCCACCTCAGCGACCAAGTTGGTAACTACAAAATTCTTTCCTTCAACAGTGGCCAAATACCGACTCACAGCAGCTTTTTTGGCATTGCGGAGTTTCTTCCAAACGTCTACTTCCCAATTGGCATAAGCCGCTATGGTAAAATCGTTGAGCGGATCGGGCATTTCCACGCCCGGCATGATCTCGGTAGAAGCATCTCCGGCACCTTGACTGGTATAACGACCCACTTTTTCTATTCCGGCACCGGCTTTCACGCCTACTGTAGGCAATAAGGCACCTTTGCGAACACGGATGTCATTTTTAGCGATTTCAATTTCCTGCAAGGTAATCTGCAATTCTTGGTTTTTTTGCAAAGCCGCAGCAATTAAATCGTTGAGATACGGATCTTGGAAAAACTGCTTCCAAGGCGTCTTGCCTGTATTGGCGGTATCAGTACTTCCTATAAAAGTTTCCGGTAGGGCAGGCGATGCTTGTGTTGGCGCAATGGCCGGGGCTTTACAACTTACCACCACCAAAGCCAAACCTATGGGCAAGAAGTAATAGTATAATTTATTGAGGTAATTCATTGTGGTCAATTTCTTCGGTTAATGGATTTTCTTCTTCTTTTTTGACAAATTTGACTTTCTCGGAGATTCGGCCAAACACATAGTACAAGCCCGGAATGAGCAACACTCCGAATACTGTTCCTAACAACATTCCTCCTGCGGAAGCAGAGCCAATAGTTCGGTTCCCGATAGCCCCCGGACCCGTGGCAAAAACCAATGGTATCAATCCGGCAATAAACGCAAACGACGTCATCAAGATAGGACGGAATCGCACCGCAGAACCTTCGATAGCCGCTTGCAAAACGGTGTCGCCCGCGGCGTGCCTTTGGACGGCGAATTCCACAATCAAAACGGCATTTTTACCCAGTAACCCTATGAGCATTACCATGGCCACTTGCGCATAAATGTTGTTTTCCAAACCAAATAACTTCAGGAATAAGAAAGCCCCGAATACACCGACAGCCAATGATAAAATCACCACGAAAGGCAGGATAAAACTTTCGTACTGAGCCGCCAAAATGAGATATACAAAGCCCAAACAAATCAGAAAAATATAGATGGCTTCATTGCCTCTGGCTACCTCATCTTTAGAAATCCCTGCCCAATCGATGGCGTATCCTCTGGGTAAAGTTTTAGCTGCTACTTCATTAATGGTCGCAATGGCTTCACCGCTACTGTAACCCGGAGCTGCTTGCCCGCTGATTTCAGAAGCGGTGTACATGTTTTGTCGGGTAATTTCGGAAAGACCGTATACCTTTTCCATTTTCATAAAAGCGGAGAACGGTACCATTTCATCACGATCGTTTTTCACGTACAATTTTAAGATATCCGAAGGCAAGGCTCTATATTCCGGCGCTGCCTGAACCATTACTTTGTATTGGCGTCCGTATTTGATAAAACTGATTTCGTAATTACTTCCGATAAGGGTTGACAACGTATTGGTGGCATTTTCGATGGTCACGCCTTTTTGCTGGGCAATATCATTATCGATGCGTAACATATACTGCGGGAAACTCGCACTGTAAAAAGTAAATACCGAAGACAATTCAGGACGTTTGTTGAGTTCTCGAACAAAGTCGTTGCTCACGGTTTCCATCTTTTTATAATCACCCGTTCCGGTTTTGTCGAGTAATCGCAGCTCGAAACCACCCGCAGCTCCGTAACCCGGTACGGCGGGTGGTTGGAAAAACTCGATAGTAGCGCCGGAAATATCGGTTGATTTTTCCTCGAGTTCTTTGATGATTTCTTGGCAAGAGTGTGAACGTTCGTCCCAGCTTTTGAGGTTAATCAAACAGGTTCCCGAATTCGCTCCGGTACCCCCGGTTAAGATTTCGTAACCGGCCAAGGAAGAAACCGATTTTACATCGGGAATCTCTTCGGCTATTTTTTGTAAATGTTCTGAAATTTGATTGGTACGCTCCAAAGTGGAACCAGGCGGGGTTTGGATTACGGCATAAAACATCCCTTGGTCTTCATTGGGAATAAATCCGGACGGCACGCTGTTGTTGAGCAACCAAGTCCCGATACAAAATCCGATAAGCATCCCGAAAGTGAGTGTTCTTCGGTTCACAATGAGCGTAAGTAAGTTTCTGTAACGGTCTGATACACCCCCGAACCAACGGTTAAACCCTTCTACAATGGCATTGATAGGCGTTTTCTTTTTCGGTTTTCCGTGGGTGTTTTTGAGCATCATGGCACAAAGCGCCGGTGTTAGTGTTAAAGCTACCAAACCGGATAAAACGATAGCCGTAGCCATAGTAATTGAGAACTGACGGTAGAAAATACCCACCGGTCCCGACATAAAAGCAACCGGAATAAATACAGCTGCCATTACAAAGGTGATGGCGATGATGGCACCACTAACTTCATGCATGGCTTCTTTGGTAGCTTTGCGGGCCGAAAGATGTTGGGTTTCCATTTTGGCGTGGACAGCCTCAATAACTACGATAGCATTATCTACCACAATCCCGATGGCTAATACCAAAGCGAAAAGTGTGATTAAGTTAAGTGTGATGCCAAAGTATTGCATGAACATAAATGTTCCGATTAAAGAGACCGGAACTGCAATGGCCGGGATTAAGGTAGAACGCCAGTCTCCTAAGAACAAAAAGACTACAATCCCAACCAACAAGAACGCTTCGATTAGGGTGTGAATTACTTTTTCGATAGAAGCGTCAAGGAATTTGGACACGTCGTAACTGATTTCATAATCCATGCCTTTAGGGAAGGTGGACGCTTTGATTTCTTTGAGTTTCGCTTTTACGTCTTCGATAACCTGGCTCGCATTACTGCCGTAAGACTGTTTTAAAACGATGGCCGCCGAAGGTTTTCCGTTCAAATTCGAATAAATATCGTACATGGAGCTTCCGAACTCGACAGTGGCCACATCTTTCAAACGCAAGATTTCACCGTTGGGCGTGGCTCTTAAGATGATATTGTTGTACTGCTCTTTAGTGGTAAAACGTCCGGGATATTTTAATACATACTCAAACGATTGGGATCGCTTTCCGGAACTTTCTCCGGTTTTCCCGGGTGAGGCCTCTAAACTTTGTTGGGCTAACGCTTCCATCACTTCTTCAGCTGAAATTTTGTAGGCCAACATACGGTCGGGTTTCAACCAAATACGCATGGCATATTCTCTGTTCCCTAAAATATCGGCAACACCTACCCCATCTACTCGTTTGAGTTCGGGTAAGATGTTGATATCGGCAAAATTGAACAGGAACTTTTGGTCGGTATTTTTATCGGTACTATACAAGTTGACATACATCAACATGTTCGATTCTTCTCGGGTAATCTTTACCCCTTCGCGCACCACCAACGGCGGTAATTTATTCACCACCGAAGCCACACGGTTTTGGACGTTGAGTGAGGCTTGATTGGGATCAGTACCCAAATTGAAGACTACTTGTATGGTTCCTTCTCCGTCGTTACCGGCATCGGAGGCCATGTATTTCATGCCCGGTACTCCGTTGAGCGCGCGTTCGAGCGGTAAAATGGCGGATTTCACCATTAGCTCGTTGTTAGCTCCCGGATATTCTACGGTTACATTTACTTTAGGCGGTGAAATAGAAGGAAACTGTGTCACCGGCAAGGCCACCAGGGCTAAGGCTCCCATGAAGACGATAATCAATGAGATGACAATAGACAACACCGGTCTTTGTATAAACTTGTTAAACATGAGGTATCAAATTAAGGGTTGGACTATTCGGCTTTGAGTTTCAAATGAGCGATGACTTCCTCCGGTTTGAGGAAAGTGAATTCGATTTTCTCATCGTCTTTGGCTTTTTGAACACCATCGAGAAGGATTTTATCATCGGCTGTCAGTCCGCTTTGTACCACATATAAATCGGGCATCTCTGCGCTTATCGTAATTTCTTTAGATTTGAGTTTATGATTGGCATCGACTACAAAGACATATTTTTTATCTTGGATTTCATAGGTTGCTTTTTGCGGAATCAACAAAGCGTTTTTCAGCGGCATAACCATTTGGACTTTCCCGGTTTCGCCATTTTTAAGCAACTTGTCGGGATTAGGGAAACCGGCGCGAAAGGCGATATTTCCGGTCTCGCTGTCGAATTCTCCTTCTATTACTTCAACTTTTCCTTTGTACGGCAAAGGCTGATTGTTGGCCAAAAGTAAAGTTACTGTTGGATTGCCGCGGTCTTTGATGTGTGTTTGGTAATCGAGGTATTCCGGTTCGGACACGTTGAAATAGGCAAACATTTTGCTGTTATCGGACAAACTCGTCAACAATTCGCCTTCCTCTATTAGGCTACCCAACTTCATGGGAATGCGGTCGATGATACCGGCAAAAGGCGCACGGATTTCGGTAAAAGACAGATGCAATTTGGCTAAGGCTACCTCAGCATTCGCTTGGTCTAATTTGGCTTGCGCAATGGCTTGTTCGTTTTTGGAAACGATGTTTTTATCGGCTAAGGTTTTGGCATTGCGCCATTCGATTTCGGCTGCTTTGGCTTCGGCTTGCGCTTTGAGCAATTCAGCTTCGTATAATTTCGGCATGATGCGGAATAACAATTGTCCGGCATTCACGTGTTGGCCTTCGTCGACATAAATATTTTGAAGGTATCCTTTTTCCTGAGCGCGTAACTCGATGTTGCGCACAGAACGAATTTGGGAGACATATTCTTTGGTAAATGTGGTATCGATTACCAGCGGTGCTGTAACGGTAAATTTACCGGCTTCTTCTTTCTCTTCTGTTTTGGTTGAGCAACTGTTTAGACCCAACAAGGCTACTAAGCCCAGTAACATGACTGATTTGTACATGACTATTTTTTTGATTTTTAGAACTGTTTTAACTAATGCAGGAAAACCTCCAAGGGTTAGGAACGGAATAAAAAATCAAATCACAGTCGAAGTACTCTTAGGCTTATAAAGTTGTGACGTGGTAAACGCGAGCTGTTTTCCCTGTAGTAATTTTGGGAAATGGCGGAATTGAAAGTGTTAGTGGCTATCCAATCAAATAGTAATCCGACTGTTTTGGGAAAATCAATTGAGACTGCTTGTTTTTCTGCAAACTCTTGCTCGAATTCGTTTTCCTCGTTATCGTTACCGTTGACCAACTCGCATTTGGAGAACTCAAAGAGGTTGGCAGTTTCGTTAAATTGAATGCGCTCTGATTTTGAGGCAACCTCATTCAGGGTTTTAGTACCATAGGAAATGGGTGATGCAGCGTAGCATTGACCACTTAAAGTCGACACTATGCTGAATAAAAAGCAATATAAAAACAGTCTTTTGCTCACCTTTACACCTAATTTGAACTGAATTTCGGCACAAAATAAAGTCTATTTTTTTATGGTTGTACTATGGCTTTGGGAGATTTAAGGGAAACTTAAGTTGGAAGTACGATGTAAGAAGTACTAAGTACGAAATGTGGAGTATCTTGTATCGCTTGTGGTTTGATGGTTTTTGGGAAGAAGAATACTGAATAAAGTAAAGCCCACCGGGCTTCCTCCTCTTAATATCACACGAGCGTAGCGACTGCCGAAGGAAATCCCTCATGGGCTCTTATCGCCCAAGAGTGGTCGCAAATGAAAAAGCCTGATACTTTCGTATCAGGCTTTTGTTTTGCTCCCCCTCTTGGGCTCGAACCAAGGACGGTAATATCAGCAAAAGAGCTGTCTTGTGAAATGTAATGTTTTATGTTGTCGGATAGTATGCTGATTTGAAATTATATATTTTTAATAGACAACCTGTTAAATCTGATTTTTTATTTTGTCTTACATTGCTTAACAAAATATAGCCCATAATAAGTAAAGTGAAAATCGTCCGATTTAGTATAATTTGCAGTTACATCTAAATTGAGTTCTATTGTTTGCTCTTTATTTCTATCTTCTATAATTTCTGCATCTGAAAAACCATTATCAATTCTTATATCTGGATCTTCATTGCGGATAATACCAAGAGATTCTAAATTTTCAATGTATATTCTAGCTAATTCATCAGTAAGTGAAAAGTGTTTTTTTAAACTGGAAAAAAATAGATGTATGCTCTCAGGTTTGACATCATCTATTGAATTGTATCTTTTATATGATGATGAATTATAACTTTTAAATACCTCTTGTCTTTTTTTAATAAAATACTCATAGAGAAAATCTAATATTCCAGCCTCAAATGATGATAGACTAGATAACGTATGAATAAGTTTTGGTTCTAATCCATTTTCTGGTGATGATGCAATATTAGCTATTAAATATGCCCATTTATTTTGTAACTTCTCATCCTCTTCAAGAGAAGATTTTTCTATTAAGGGAACTAATGTTTTAAGATTTAATTGATGTGCTTTCAAACCACTTTTTTCCATTATTTCATTGGCTTGGTTCAGAATTAATATTTGAGTTTTAAGTCTTTTTAGCTTCATTTTATCTCCAAAAATACCCCCGAGCTCTTTGAAGCCTTCTCCAAATAAAGTGTTTAATAGTTTTTCGGATTTGTCCAAAATCTGTTTAGGGAGATTTAACCCATCTATAATTTCTTTCATAATGTTAAGAAATAATATTTTACGATTTTTTTAATACTATTACACTTTCTCTTACAGGAGATTTAATATTCTGCTGACTACTTGAGCCTATATTTCTTGCGATTCTTATTTCTTCAACTTCTAAATTATTTTTTTCAGCAATTTTTGCCAGAATGAGATCTACTTCACAAATTTTATTGCCGTAAGAAGAGTTGGAAACATTAATGTAAGCCTTACCTCCAATATTAAGTTTATGATAAAATTGGTTAATAAGTATATCCATGTCATTAAAATAACCTTTAATCATATTTGGGATGTTTTTATTCCATAAATTTCCTTTCAAACTTTTTAAGTGAAGAAGGAATGTATTTATTTCATCAACATCTGGATATTCTGTTTCTGGTAATTGTATTTGAACATGAGAAGTCAAAGAAGACCTTCTTAGACTACGCTCGTCCACAAACTTATCAATGTACCCTAAAATCCATAACTCAAGTCTATAAACATCGGTGTAGTCTCTAGAATTAAGATATGGAGGAGATGTAATGATTAAATCAAATTTGTCGTTAATATCTCTAATTACTTTACGAGAATCCCCATTATAACAAGTTGATGAGTTATAGACAGTATTTATCATATTTTCTCTAGAACGGATATCAACTAATAACACACTAATACAAAAATTAATAAAATTTGAATGAAACTCTTCTCTTGAAATGCTTTTATCTTTCCAATTCTTTCTAAAAGACATGCACTTGCCATTTCTAAAAACGTTACTCGAAGGGACAAGTTGATTAGCCAATGCTATCTTAAAAAGAATATGATTTTCATTGTTATCGTCTTTAATTTCGTTAATTCTTTCTAAAATATCAAAAATACCATGAGTGACTGAAATGTCAAAAATCCACTTTTCTCTCTCTTCGTTTTGAAAAAATGTTTTTGATTCTAGAATTGGAATCTTAGGAATTGCTTTGCACCTTTTCAAATATGATGCGAAATTTACAATATCATCTTCAAATTTTTTACTATCAAAGTTTGAAAGTTTTGCTTTTGTCACATCATAAAAGAACGGGTTTACTTCTATTGAATGACATTTAATATTTAGATCTTGACATGACAAAGAGGTAGTTCCTATTCCCCCAAACGGCTCAAGACAATTACTTGGTGTAAACTTTTGTTCTCCGATTATTCTTTTCACAAGCTCTGATGAATAGCCTTCAACAAAAGAATACCACCTATGTACAGAAAGATTTTTATTATTATTAAAAGATACAAGATTTGAGTACTTCTCTCTGTAATCTATAATTTTAATACTTTTTTCTACTTCAATAAAACTCATTTACTTCTTTTTTTCTTCGTCAGTTATTCTTTCAGCTTTTTTGGAAGCGCTTTCAGTTTTTAATTTTACAATTGTAGGCGGTTTGTCAATCCTCAAATCCCAACTAGATTGATTTTTTATCCATTTAATTTCTTCATCTTCTAATCTCCCATCAAAAACAACTAAAGCTCCCTGTTTACATTTCCTTTCCGTTAAATATTCTTCTAGCTGAACAATTCCAGAACTAGCCCGGGTATGTGCACCTGCTCCATTATAGCTTGAGCTGCTTTTAGTTTTACCGATCCATTTTACTTCGTACACATGTATATTTTGATCGGGCGACGTTATTATTCGAACATCTGTTCTGTTTTCCGTATGCTTACTAAATGCCTCTCTGTCAACATGTCCTCCTGTTATAGTATTTTTAAAAAATAAAAACAAATTGTTACTGAAATTACTTTCAGGACTTGGAATAAGTTCACCTCTGGTTTTAGACTCCCAAAAATCATCTTGAATTACTTCAGTATCAAAAAATGTTACATATCTTGATAGGAGCGCTTTACAATCGTTAGCGGGTATTTTAAATGAAAAAGCTCTTATTTTATCAGTTGATAATACATTTGGGACCATATGTAATGGAATTCCATTTTGTATGGTTGTTATTGTATTACCTTCCACAAGAAAAAACTTGTAATTTTTAAACACTTTGGATAAAGGAATTACATCCATTTGATTTTCTATAATGGTTGTATGAGAAAGTAAACTTATTTTATTTTCAAAACCATTGATTCCAATTTCTAAAATATTATCTATTTCATGTCTTCCATTTTCAATAAATTTTTGTTTAAAAATTTCAAAGTCTAAAATTTTATCCTCTCCCCCAGTTGAATCAGTTAAAACTACTAAATAAGGTCCTAACATTTGAATAATTCCTTGGTATGGTGCTGAAATCATTAAATCTACAATACTCCTAAAAACAAGCATGATATTGGTAACAGGCAGCACTTGAAGATCTACCTCTTTGTCTTGAAAATTAAGTATATTACTCTGAAAACCATTGTTGAAAATTTCAATAATTTTTTCCTGTTCCGTCATATTTTTTGTCTAAAAATTTGGAATATAAAAATTCAAAATATGTCAAAATAATTACTTCTGACGTATATCTTTCATTATCCAGATTAAGAATATTTTTATTACTTTCAATATAATTTTTAACAAACTCAATTAGTTCATAAGTTGGTAAGTTTTTATCGTGAACATCTATTGGATAATTTTGTTTAGCCTTTTTCTTAATAGTCTCAAAAGTAGAATCTTTATAAACGAGGTTAACAATTGTATCAAAACCAGTATACTCTTTTTCAATGTCATATAGATTTTCCTTTGAGTATATAAATGTACATTTCGTTATAAAACTTATCCACCAGTTTTTTTCTTCTTCCTTTGAATATTTGATTAATAAATTAACAACTTTTTTCCCCTCCTTATTAATTCTGTATTCAGATAAAGAAGCATTGAACTTTAATAATTGAAAATTACATACATCTACGAGTCCATAAGCAACAAGTTGATCAACCGTGTTTTGAATTTCAGAATTATACGGCCCTCTGAAGTGACTATAAAAACGGACTATATCTAAAACGATATTTTTAATTGGCGATAATAACGATGATAAATAGTAAATTTTTTGTAAGCCAACTTTAGATATAGAAGTTTTTCCTACTTCATCTATCGCATTCAGTATGTATAAAATTTCGTTAGCTTTTTGAATATTTTTCTCCTTAATTAGCATGTCTTGTCCATTGGATTAATTTTTCTTCAAATTCTATTTTTTGCGCGCCATTTTTGAATCGTCCAAACTCAAAAAACTTTAAAACTCTATCATCACTTTTTACATAGTTATTTAACTCATTAATAAAATCTTGTTTGCTTAAGTTTAAAATTAAAATTAAAGAATTATTTTCATCATTAAAACTCATAAAAAGCTCTGCTAAATTTTTGGTTTGTTCAAAATCAAAACTTCCTTCCGATGTTTCCATTATCATAAAAGTTTTATTTTTTGAATTTTCCTCGTAAAGTTTCAGTAAAGAAAGTCGGAAAATATATTCTAAAAAGAGCCTCTCAGATGTACTTAAACCTTTTGTTGTTAATCTTTCCTTTTTATCAAAAAAAGGAGCGTAAACTTCTTGTTCTATATCACCGAAATTATTGGTTTTAGTGATGAGTTTTGAATGTGTAACTAATTTGCTGTCTGATTTAAAGTATTGTGAAGAAAGGTCGCTAAAAATTTTATTTAAAGATTCTAAATTCGATCTAACAACATTCGTTAGTTCATTATTTAATGAGCGTATGTCATTTGAAATAGAATTTAAATCACCGTCATTAACAGCATCTTTTTTTTCTTTTTCGGTTTCAAGTTTAATAACTTCAATTTGCTCCTCAAGTTCGTAAATTAAAGCGTCCCAATAAGTTGTTTCTTTTTTTTCTTCAATACTATTTATATTTACTGTTAGCTTGAATTGCAATTGCTTTTTGTTTTCAATCTCTTTATCAATTTCACTAGTTAGTTCAACTAAACTTGAATCCTTCAAAGTTAATCTTTGTGTTGTCAAAAGCTCTAATGCTTTCTTTTTGCTCTCAATTTTTTTTTGTGTCTCGGAAATTTGATTTAAAACTTCACCACTTGGATCATTTTTCTCTTGAATTTTTTGTTGCTCCTTATGAAGTGCAGAATCACATACAGGACAACAATTTTGAGTTAATTTCTGTTTTATTAACCGCTGTTTTGTTTCTCCAACTTTTTCATCACAATAAATGCAAATATTAAGGGTATTTAATTTGTGTACCGCAGTATTAATTTTTTGATCAGTATAGACAACATGATAAAATGTTGACTCTAATGAGGTTAGTTTACTTGATTCTTCAGCTATTTCAAAATTTAAATTTTGTATTTGAGATTCCATTTTTAAAATTTCCTTCTTATTTTCATTCCAAGAAGAAAATATTTTTTCTCTTTCCTTTGATAAGGCATCAATAGATTTTTTAAGATTCTCACTTTCCTTTTTTAAATCCCATAAATTATATTTTTTGTTTTCATCTTCTTTCTTTTTTTTCTGAAAGTTTTCAATTTGTTTTCTCAAGGACTTAATTTTTGAATAACTGGCTTGTTTTTCAATTGTGGTTATTTTTGATAAGTCATTTAATCGTTTTTGATATTTGTCCTTAAAACCAATTGGAGATAATAACAATTGTAAAATTCTTGATTGCTCATGGGCGTCCCAAAGTAAATAATTACCTTCTTCTTCCTTTACTAGAAATTTTTCTAGGATAAATGCCAAATCAGAAAGTTTACTTAGCTTAGTTTTTTCAATAATGAAACCCTCATAATCACAAGATTGTAACTTTCCATCTACTTCAAACAATGTTATTTCGTTAACAAACAACCTTCTTCTAACCTTTATCAGTTGTTTTTTTAAATAGAACTCCAATTCAATACTTGCCAATTCATTTTTTCCTTCATCTTCAAACTCCCTATTTTTAAAATAATTAGAATCAATTTTAAACTTTTGTTCTGCTATTTTTTTATCAAAAATAAATTTAAATTCTTCTTTGTCTTTATTAAACCCTGTCGTCTCCCCTACTAAACCATAAACTATTAAACTTGTTGAAGTGGTTTTCCCTAATCCATTTACTCCAATAAATAAGTTTACACCATTTTTAACTTTATAATCCCAATTCCTACTGTACAAAGTATAATTTTCAACTTTCATAGAAACTAAATCAGGCAAAACGATATATTCATTAATATTATTCATTTATTACGGGTATAAATTAATTATTAACTAAAACAAAATAAGAATAACCACCCCAAAAGGTAGCAATAGTTCTATTTTCCTGAAAATTTGTGGTATTTTTTTAATTGAATTAGGCTAAAATAATAAAAAAGATATAAAATATGATACATTTTGAATTTAATGTTAAGGTTATTGTTTTATAATATACCATTATCTGCAAAACTGTAATATCCATCTTTTGAAAAAATCAAATGGTCCATTAAATTAATATCTATTAATTCACAAGCTTCTTTTAATCTTTTTGTAATTAATTTATCCGTATCACTCGGAATTAACTTTCCGCTTGGATGGTTGTGAATCATTATAATACTTGATGCACCACACTTTAATGCTACGCCTAAAATTATTCTAATGTCTACTATTGAACCGGTTATTCCGCCTTTCGACATTTCGTAGATTCCAAGCACTATATTACTCCTATTAAGCAATATTATTTTAACTTCTTCCTGGTATTCAATTATATCTAAATCCCAATGATTAATGATTAAATCATAAATAATTTTACTATTTGTAACCTTTACTTTTGATTGGTTTTTATTTGAATAAGAAACCTTTATTTCTGATACTTTCATAGTTTAATTTTAATGTTATGTAATAAAAAGGGCGGTCTATTAAACCGCCCTTTCTGCTTTAAGAGTATTTCCAAATAAATCCTCCAGAATGTTCCCGTTCTCCTCTACAGCACCTAGTTATACAGGTTTTAGATATTCCTGTTTTTCTCGATGCTTCCGATGCAGAAACATACTTAGCCAGTAGATTTCCATTTAGAGAATACTGTAAAACCTCTTTTTTTCTGTTATCCATCTTTGGAATAAATGGCTCAATGTAATCATAACTCCACAGATACCCCCCTAAAGTGTGATTGATACTCCAACAAGCCCTGCTTATATCCTGTTTTCTAACGTTAACACTCTTACCGGCATCTGTTAAACTTTCATAAGTTGAATTTAAAGACCCGTCAAGGTTATACTTATAAATTGTTTTTTTGAAACCTCCTCCTTTATCAGAATTGTAGCCTTCTTCTAGAGAATTAAATTCATTGATATATTGAATTTCTTTTTTGGCTAATTCGTCAACATTTGCAGCTGTATCAATTTGTACCCAATGAAAGGAATCGGTTCCATATGTATTAATAGCTTTATGAAATTTAATATCATTCCCTGTCGCTGATTTTTGAATATGGTCCTGCTTTCTATCTTCAATTGATTTTGTTGTCGCTCCAATGTAGACCTGATTGGTTTCATCATTTGTTACTTTGTATATTATTGAATTATCGTTTTTCATGAATTTTAATTTAAAGGTGGGTGGGCAAGTAGTTTCACAAAAAAGAAATTTAAATTAGCAGAATTCAAATTAGTTTTAAAATATACCTACCCAACCTGCCCAGTTACCTTTTATTTAAGCTTACTATATATTTTGAAGAACCTTTAATTTTCTTTCTCAGAAAACCCTTAGCTGTCATAATCTTTCCAATCTGCTGAATATCAATTCTTGTATTGATATTCTTCATTCTTTTGATATAAGAAAGAATCTCTGTAGCATTCATGTATTGAATATCATCTTTTTCTTCGGCAACCGAAAAAAGTTCTTCAATCCAATCCAACTCCTCATTCGATTGAATATACATTTTATTGTTCTCCTCCAATCTTTGTATATCTTCTTTTTCAAAATGATAACAAAACAATCCATCCTTAATTAAGCACATGACCTGACTGTATACTAAATCCATTTCAATATTGTGCATAAAATCAATTTCAATAGCTTCAAAACATAAGAATCTTCTGTTTCCAGTGACATCCATCAGAAGTTCATTATGATTAGAACTACCTACAAAGGATGCTCTTCTAATATAGTTTTCATTAAAATGTGCATAAGCGCGTCTTTCGGAAATCATACTTTTAGTAATCATTTCTTTGAAACTTTCAACTTGTTTTTTATTCAATGATGCCATCTCATCCATATTAATCAATAGTTTTTCACACATCAATAATGTTGTGTCTTTATTGTTTGGATTGATATTACCGCTATAGAAATAATCGGATAGTTTTACCGGAACTAGTTTTTTTAACCAAGTCGTTTTACCCAACCCTTGCTTACCTGTTATAATTAAAATGGTTTGATTAGTTATGTCTTCATTAATTGCACAGGCTACCATTGCTACTAACCATTTCTTAAATGCCCATCCAAAATCACTTTGGTTAGTAGTTTTAACTGTTTTTATTAATTCTTCAATATAATCGGTTTTCCCATCCCACTTAGGCAAGTTTTCAAAATACTCTGAGAATGGATTGAATTTGGGTACAAAATCAGACTCTAGAAGACACTTTAAATCTGACATTGTAGATGGAACTCCATTATTATTAAGTTCCCGCTTTATTGAGTTAAACTTGTAGTTTTTAAGAAGCTCGAAATCAGCTTCCTTTTCTTTTTCTTTGTAAAAAGTTCTGTTTAAAATTTCATTGTATTTAAAATCATACTTTTTGTTTAAATAAATCTCCAACATATAATTAAATTAAATTTCCTCTCTCTTTCAAATAACATTTCTCTTTTTTCATGGCGGAGAGTTTTAACCATACTCTGTCTTCAAGACAACAATACGAGCTCTAAAAATGTATTTATATCAATACGGATTTTAGAATTTTTCATTAATACTTTATTCCATAGGCAGTGAGGTGTTTAATTAAACAATGATTTTATTTTTTGGATTTAAACTCTTTTCAGGATTGAAAAAGAGATGGAAGGATAAGAACTATCCCAGGACTGATTTACACAAATATACAAAAAACAGGTAGGCGAAAGCAAGAAAAAACCCAAAAAAATACAAAAAAGTCCCTTTTAATAATAGCTAATTTGTTCATTTTTCAATATGTATTTGAACCCGCTTTTTTAAAATTTAGGCTCAAAAATTGAAGATTTCGATTTGAAACTTAAAAATTGAATCATAAATAAAAGTACTTCTTGAATGATAAAAAGCTACACTATAATATCAAAATGATAATAGTAATATGCTTTACCATTGATTATATAAATTGTTATTAATTCCGGTGTAACTTTGATTTCATCCACAAAAACAATTTCGCCCACTCGCAGTTCACCGACTGGGTTTAGCACTCTTACCTTGAATGGGCAAAAAAGTCTTTTGAATAGATTATTCCAAGTAATAACATACAATACTTTAGGCGAGCAATATTTTAGTATTTCTGCCAGTTGATTTTTGTTCATTTTACTTTTTTATTTGGCTTTTCTACATATCAATTTTTGGTTATTGACATGCTAAAAAAGCTATATTATTATAATGAAAGAAACCAATTTGGCTGTTCGTTTTGAAGCGAATTAGCTATGAAATTTATAAACTCGTATGCGTTGGCATTACGCTCTAGATTACTATCAATATAACTGCTCTTATTAGCTTCTGTGAACAGATTGTACAAGTTCCAAAGAGAAATATTATTGTCTCGGTCTCTTGAAAAATTTGGACAGGTGTAATAATCTTTAACAACAGAGTTAATCTGCCCATCATTCAACAAAAACGGTTGTTTTGACTTTTGCTCCTCTCTATCCAAATGTTGGTACATTCTGATTTTACCAATTAAATGAGCAAACTGCTCTTCATTGAGGCAAAAACGACTCATTCGCTCCATCATCCCTAAGTGCTTTATTCTGTCATAGCTACTAAACAATTTAGTCATATCGCTTTGCAATTCATTTATAGAAGATATTCTAACTTCATTAGTGAATCCATCTGAAGAAATACACATGTTGGTACAAACCTTGTTTTGATAGCCAATAAAAATCTTGAATTTTTCCAACGTTTTCTTGTTGTATAAGTTCTCTTGGCTATAGCTTCTAACTCCACCTACTGAAAGAGTTAAGGTATTGCCATTGACAACCTCTTTAGCTTGATGCAATTCGATTAAGAAAGCACAACGCTCATAGTAAATAGTTTTTTCTTCTTCTAGGAGCTCTTTAGCAGGTTTTCCAATGGCGATTGGTGTTCTGCCCTTAATAACATGAGAAACTCTAATCTCAGGCTCTTTAGGGCTAAAATCAGGGAATAAATCCTTTACAACTTCGTATGCTTTAGAAATAAATTGAAAATGTGAAATAGTGCTTTCATTATCCTTTGAAAAAACAGGAATGATACAATCTTCTTTTAGGTGCTTTAAATCAACCTTTATTGTGTTAGCTTCGATAAAGCTACTTGATGACTTTTGAATTACATCTGATTCATCAATAATTTGGTTGTTGATACTACTGCTCAATACTACTGTTTCCATTTTCAAAAATTTTGTTTGGTTCTACTACTTCTTCATTGGTTACTAATTGACTATTTAAACCATCTAATTGTTCTTTTCTCTTAATAATCAGTGGATGTGTCATTTTCTGAAAACTCGGATATTTGGCATAAAGCTGTTTTAAGGCTTCAATGGTTTCACATTTTAATATCTCTTCTTTGATTTTATCAATTGACACTCCCTTGTTACACCATTCTATTAGTTTTCTTCCAGTAGTTGAGTTAATCACAAATTCAGGCTTATCCATAAACAACCCTGTGCGATCTTTGCTTGCTTTTGCCAGATGCTTATCGTTAATCAATTCAAAATTGGCTGTAAGCTCATACTCAAAGCCTTCTCTGGTAATTTCTTTAGTACCGTGTTTGACTACTTTTGATTTACCATTCATATCTGCATCCATAGCATAATCAACTTTTCTTCTTACTGTTGTAATAATATGGCAACTTGATTGAATGATTTTATCAACAAAGGCTTGATGGCGTGGAGAAATCTTTGACCAGTCCTGAAAACGTCCACCAAGCTGCTCATGAAGTTCTAAACAACCTCCTTTGCCATTCCACTCATGAGAAATAGAATCAATAATAATTACTTCAATAGAAGCTTTTTCACAAGTTTCAATGGCTTCAATGTATCTTTCCGGATTAAATGGTTCATCCAAAGTCAAAGTATTGTAATCCCCCAAATGAGAATACAAACTTGCACTACCGTTTTCTGTATCAATGACAGCAATCTTGCTCCAATCATCTGTAATACCAAAGGCTAATAATAATGCGGAATAGGTTTTTCCAAACCCACTGGCTCCAGATAGCCCCAGTCTGAGTTTGACTTGGTGACGTTCTGCTTTTGTTAACTTCATAATTTTAATTTTAATAGTTTATAATTTATCGCACCTATCCATATTAAGACAGATGGCTTTTGTTAAGTTATTGATTATAAACTATATCTCTCGGATTTCCGATAGGTTTATAGTTATTGAAATGTTTTTCTTCAACTACCGCATTTTTAAGCAGTTGCAAGAAAGAATCTTTCTGTAAATGACGGTTATTGAATTTATACGAGTATTCAGCGAGGTAAAAAGGCAAGTATTTTTTACTTACACTTCGGTAACTGCCTTTGATTCCGTTTTTTAGAATGCTCCAAAAGCCCTCAATTGTATTTATCGTTTTCATTCCTTTACCATAACCCTCACTATGTTTTATTGTAATGTGGGCTACTTCGTCGTCAAACGCTCTGTAACTTTTAAAATCATCTGTTATAACAATAGTATCATTTATCTTGACTACTTTTTTTAGCATTGCAAGTAAATTACGCTGTGTTAACTTTTCGATGATTTTAACATACACTTTGCCTTTCTTTTCAACAGCACCTACAACAGGTACTTTTGAAGTTCCTCTCCCTCTTTTAGAAGTAATTCGTGCTAGGTTTGCTTCACTTGGCGCAGAGGTTCTTTTTCTCGCCTTTCCACCAACATAAGCCTCGTCAAATTCAACTACTCCCTCAAGACGTATTTCGTTGTTAATCATAGCGCATCTAACTCTATGGGCAACATACCAAGCCGTGTTATATTTAATTCCTACTGCTCGTGATATTTCGGAAGCAGAAATACCCATTTTGGCATTATTCATAATAAACATTGCTTGAAAAAATTGTGGTAACGGTAAACGAGTTCCCTCGAATATCGTACCCACTAAAACACTATAATCTTTACGACAGCTATTACAATGCCAACGGAAACCATCAGTACGTTTTCTAACGTTAGTAGATTCACAATTGGCACAAATAGGACGCTTACCCCATCTTATCTTTTCAAGATAGGCGATACACTTTTTTTGAGTGCCAAAGTCCTTATTTAACTGTCTTAGATTCATTTAATTATGGTTAATAAAACCGTTAATAAAATTTAATCAGAAATTTAAACTAAAAAGCAAAACCACTACTTTTATAAGTCAACGCAATTGCAAATCACTCACTTGCGTTGAATTACTTATGTACAAAATAGATACGTACGTGAGTAATGGTAAAATTGGGATGAAATTTAATACCAACAAGACCTTACTCGTTGTTGGCATTGGTTTCTTGCTTGGTTATGCTTATTGCAAAAGTCAGCAATCCCAAATTTACCGTTACTAATCACTAATGGGCAAACGTGAGTTTGTCCATTTTTGTTTAGTAGCGGTTCTGTTTTTTAATGTTTTCATCTAATTTACTGCTTTATTTATTATTTTTACGATGCGTTTGTCTTAATATGGATAGGTGCGTAATTTATTTTATTATGCCGAATAAAAAAAGGAGTCCCATTGCTGAAACTCCTTTAATCATAATAATAAAAAAGAGGTCACAAGACCTCTTCCATTTCAATCACATTGCTCTTCACAATGGCTTCTTCTTCACTCATGTACTCATAACGGTGAGAACGTTCGACAACTTCGCCGGTTTCAACAATAGTGAACTCATAAGGCTCAACGTCAACTTTCTTTATTGAACCCGGAAGCATTGTTCCTATTAACGATTTACACGTTGGCTCATCAAAAGTGCATGACACTCGTGTTGTTTTAGCAGTTAAATAAGTTCTGCCTGTTTTTCTGCTTTTTACTGGCTCTACACCACCTTGAACAACAAGAACATTGAAGGTTTCTCCATCTTCTCTTTTGTAGGTCTTGTAATCTGTAATTTGTACCATAGTTTTTTAATTTTTTAGATTATACAAAACGGCAAAGCACTCATATAAGATGGCAGAAGCAGAATAAATCAACAATCAACCAAACTAGTACGGAGTACCTCCCAAAATTGCATTGAAGCCCGGGGTGTATGTTTGGTTTAGATTACATTTACAATAGAAAAAGTTTCAAAAAAAATTAAAAAAAATTTTTAATCGGATGCTTTTTTGGAAAACACAAGCTTGGTCAATCTAATCTCTGAACAAATTTGCAATCTCAACATCAGTTTCGTAATAATCTTTATCTTGACTGTTAAAACTGTTAAGGCTTTTGAAAGGATCACTTACAAAATAATTACTTGCTGTATATGGTTTATATTCACCTTTTAAGTAAGAACCATTATTTCTGTAAATATTGAATCTTATTTTTGAAATTTTAGAATATTTCATTTTTTCAATTTCATTCAGAGTTAAACTGTATAAACTAGTACTTGTTTCATCAACATAATCTCTAATCCCTTTATCAATGCATTTTATCATTGTTCCATCATCTAATACAATTGTCAAATTCCCTTTAATACTATCTGAAGAAAAAGGAACTTTTATTGAAATCATTAAGTATCCGCCGCTAGAATTTTTAGCAATTCTTATCTCAGGATTTCCAGTCCAATAAGTTGCATTCAGACTGAACTCCCAGGAATTTGTGGCTTCAAATTTTTTGTCACCTCTGTAAATATAGTTTTGAGCATTCATCTCTAAATTGAAAAAAAAGCCCAATATCAGTATCATTAATTTAGTTTTCATTGATTTTAAATTTTTAAAAAATTGATTATTTTAGTTTAATATCCAAATTGGCTTCGATAACATTTTATCAATAAATCAAACGATTTAAAGACATTTCAACTCACTTATAAATATGTCTTTATTTTCAATCACTGTTGCACCAAACATCTTACCCTCTAAATAAAAGAACATACTTTTTAGTTGGTATTTCTTAAGTTCTTCGAGACAAGACTTATCAATCTCGTATAACCCAATCGATAAATTCCTCCCATTCATTTCAACTTGTTCGCTTTTGACTAATTTGAGTTCTATTCCTTTTTGTCCGGTAGTCTGAATTGTTAAGCTTCCTACGATATTTTTAGGAGATATTGTTTTAAACAAAACTGAAATGTTAACCATGTACATTCCAGATGTTTCATTTTTATAGATTGCTGTACCAACTTCATATTGGCTTTGTCTAATAACTGGTTTGGGATTGAAATATGATATTTTGTTTCCATCAGGTCTAATGGTAGATTTAGTGTTACATTGTGCATTTAGGTTAATGCTGAATAGTGTAATAACAACCGTAATAAGTAATTTCATGATTTCTAGTTTTAAATTATTTCAAATATAAAGAATATGGGCATATTTGCCTATACAAAAATATTCTTATTCATCGAATTTTATTTCGTGGATAAAGAATACAAAAAAGAGCTACTGATTAAATTTGGAATTAACCTAAGAAGGCTAAGACTTGAAAAAGGTTTTAGCCAAGAACAACTCGCTAATGAATTAGGTATTGAAGTATCCCAAATAAGTAGGATTGAAAGAGGGTTAATAAACACATCTGTCTTGATGCTTCATAGTATTTCTAAAATCCTAAATACTTCTGAAGACAAATTCTTTGAGTTTGATTAACAATAACTCACAAATACTAAAAACTTAGTTTCATTCCATAGCTCCTCATTCTTTTTGTAGAAACGATAAATTTTACTTTTACTCGCTTTGGTAGTTAGTTTAAAGGTTGTAATATTTTCATACTTCATTTTTTAAAAGGTTAGTATTGATGTTATTTCTAGATACTCTATACCCATACAAGGGAGTTAAGTGAGTATCGTTTACAATAAATACTAACGATTTTCAAAAAGTGTAGCGTTTTGGGACTTTTTTTTAAAATATTTTTAAAAGCTAGCTTTTATAGCTGTTTCAAAGTGAGACAATCTATTAATGGTCGTGCATACTGTCAAAATTTTGAACGTACCTTTATGTTAATGGACTAATTATATGTACACATTTTGTAATCTTTAAGGCGGTAACTTAAAGTTTTCTTTATTTTGATTGGTGTATAGAGGGATAAATACAGGGCGGGAGGACGCATAATCTATGATTGTTAGATTATAAGTTAAAGAGTAGATACAGGTATGGTGATACACTGTAAAATAACAAAACCACCCGTGAAGGTGGTAATGTATTGTTATAATATTTCAATTAAATTAGGTATAACCACACGAATGGATTCGTGCTAGACTATTTTTGTTCTTATTCCTCATTATGCTTACCATCTATGTCTGGCGTATTATAAATCTTACTCCAATAATTAGAGCATCCGTGCTTTTTTCTTATTTTTTCCGCAAAATACACACCATATATCAATCCTATAGCGGATACTATAACCCATACATAGATATTGATATTTAAGAAAGAGTTCGCAATTAATAATATAAGAAAAATTAACAATAATTTTGACAATACCAATAAAACCCAAAATGTTGCTTCTACAAGAATATGAAATATTTTCTGCATAATTTTTAAATTTTTAACAAAATAATTAAATAAGATTTAATTTAAATTTTTCTATTTTTATAATTTTCTTAATTAGATTTAAACTCTTGAATAGCAATACTTACTTTTTTTGCTTCTTCTTTTAGTTTTTCTATTTTCTTTTCTATTTTTTGAATTCTATCATTATTCAAAGCACCTCTTACAATACTACCAAACCCCATTCCTTTATCTCCTCCTGTGCCATCACTTGCATCCGACATATTTTTTTCTATTTCAGCTGTTTCAGATTCAATTTTATTGATTTGCTTCTTAAGCTCTTTAATTTGATTATTCAAAGTTTTAGCTTTGCTTTCAAGGTAGACTAAATACTTTTCATTTTGCTCTTTTTCAAAAGGCAAAGTGTTATACATTGATGGTTTTGGAATTTCAGGCCCCGTTTTTTTTGCTTTATTCTCTTTTTCTTTTGGGCCTTGGTCATTGTCTTGATTATCCGCCCCTCCATTTTCATCTAATTCATTTCCATCATTGTCTATTTTTTCATTATTATTATTTGAAAAACTACCATCATCATTATTTGTCCAAATAGTTCCGCTAGCGGAACTTATGATTTTATCAATGAACGATTGAGATAACATTCCATCAGGGTCAATAAAATAAACAGGATTATCCATAGCATAATTATAAGGAGACCATCTACGCCCTTCTTCAGCTAACGGGTCAATGTTCATCCACCTACCCAAAGCAGGGTCATAATTCCTTGCTCCATAATCGTAGAAGTTAAGCCCCAGTTCATCCTGCAACTCCTTCCCATTGTATTTATACTTATAATTACAATTCACACAGTCCTCAATCCCTATTGCCCCACCAGATTGAGTGTATTGTTTACTGGTTACATTGTAATTTTTGTGTTTTAGTCCAAATGGATAATAATTATTTTCCTCTAAAATGGTAAGAACGTTATTCGAAAGTCCGTAACTTAATCTAATATTTCCTAGATGGTCTGTATAATTGAAAACATAACTGTAAACATTAACATTGTTAACCATTGTATTCTTTATATAACCTTCTGCATGAGGAAAAAAGTCTAACACAGCTGTTCCTGTTGCTCCAGTTTGATTATACTGATATCCATTGAGATAGTCAGTAGTAATGACTGAAGTTCCTTCTGTAACAATTTTTCTTAATTTCTTTCCAACCGCGTCATAAAGATAATCAATAGTTCCGATTGATACAAATTCGATTTTTATTGGTAAATTTAAATGATTATAGATAATGCTTCTTATTCCTTTGTTTTTATCACTTATCATATTACCATTAGCATCATAGGTATAATCTACTGGGTCAGTAACATCTTTGAAACCGTTTGGATTGTATGAACTATCAAAGACTTGAATCAAACGATTTTTATTGTTTTGATCATAATAATAAATCAAATTGTCGATTTCTAAATTATAGACTGCGTCATCGAACTCACCAGTACGAACTAACGTTTTAATATTCCCATTTTTATCATAGGTTAAACTTTCATTGTAACTGTTTGTCACAGGCACAGCATTATTTGGCTTTTGATATACTGCACTAGTTAATCTGTTTAAATCATCAAAGAAATAACCGTATTTACGTTTCACATCATCTGTACTTGTTGTCCAATAGGTTTCTGCAATATTCCCGTTAAAAAGAGATTTCCCGCTATAATTTGTTGCATTTTCTACTTCATTGTAATTGAGTTTGAATGCAAATAAATCTTTAGGGGCTCCTGATTTTTGCAGTTGATTAACATCATTAATTGTTTTTAACCAACCTCTGATATTATAGCTGTAATCTACTTTCTGCAAGCCAATGTAATTAACCACATCAGTTCCTCCAACTTGTTTGGATAGTAGTTGTCCTAGTTCGTCATAAGTATTTTTGGCTAATAATTGTTCCGTTCCGGTTGTCCCAATTTTATGAATATGAGTTAAAAGCTTATCTTGATTGGTATAGGTGAAAGTGTCTTTTACATATAACTCTGCGTCTGTTGACAATCTTTTAGTTCTTGTTTCAGTATAATTGACTCTTCCGGTCATGTACTCCAAATGACTATCAACTCTGCTATAACCTCCCAAATAATTGGTCGTGACACTTCTAACTGCTCTTCCTTTCAAATCATACATAGTATAACTTCTTTCTGACTTGTAAAGAGTAGAGGTTTCGGGAACTCTTACCCATTTCATTGTTGGCAAACCAATGGGTTTTGTTCCATTGGTATTGTTTAGCAGGGTTTGTCCAAAGATTGCGGTGTAGGTAATTGCCGGACTGAAAGAGAGATTACTAGTATAGTCGTCATAATAATCTATTGTAAGTAAGTGGTACCCTGACGTAGGCCATGCGGTGTTGGTATATCTGAAAGCAACTCCGTTAATTGTTGTATTGGTAGTAGTTTTAGATTCGTTAATTAACGTAACTGAATTTTGGCTGTCTTGCAATGTTTTTCTACCTGAGGAACTTATAGTGCTTGATTGTAACCAAGCAGTCATTATAGGTCGATTGAATGAATCGTATTTTGTAATCAGCCAACCAACATTACTGGGGCTAGTGAAATTGGTAAATGGCGATAGTGCCGGACCTGTGGCTACAACTCTGTCTAATTTGTCATAAACTATGAACTCCCATTGTTTTCCAGGCAACTTCTTTTCTACTAGACGATTGCGATTGTCGTATTTGTATTGGTAACAAAGATTATCTAAAACGTCATTCGTGATATTTTGTTTGGTATTTACCTCTGGAGGTAATACAAAAGTTAGGTTGCCATATTGGTCATATATGTAATAGGTGTCGTGTTTAACTGAGTTATTGTAGGTTCTTTTCAATACTGCTCTGCCTTCCTTGTCTTTAAACTCCTCGGTGGTATTATTGTTTCCTGATACCCAATTTTCGTTTTTGGTTACAGTCTTGTATAACTGTAAATTTGGATATGTATTAACAGAAAGCGCTGTAGGAATTTCATATAATCCCTTACTGGAATCCCATGATGAATTAACAGTAAAATATCTCACTGAATCTTGAACAGTATTGGTCTGGTATTCAAACCTAATGGCATGATTACCATTAACTGACCAATCATTACCTGGTGCTCCTTGCTTTAATACTCTGTTTAAGGGAGAGTTTTCAAAAAGTTTTTGGCTAAATGCTATTGAATCACCATATTGAGTTTGATACTGTAAAATTGTACTGGCTTTTAATGAATTCCCATTTACTATAGCCATATTATTTTGCGTTGAAGCAAAAGGCAAGTATTCTCTTGGCTGTCTACCAAAAGCATCATATTCAATGTGCGTGATGATATCTTTACCTGTACTTGATTGTGCATTGGCATTTTTCTGAATAGGTCTTCCTAAACCATCAAAATAAGTTACACTTTGTATAGCCTGCGCAGGGGTTGGTGTTGCAATACTTGTTGTAGTGATTTGCTTATACGTTTTACTTTTAACGTAATTTTCAGTTTGTGTCGGTGTTTGACCAATAACCATGATTGGTAAAAACAATAGAAAGTATAATATTTTTTTCATGGTTATATTAGTTTTGAGTTCTGTAACGGTATTCGTTTTCGGAGAGTAGATTGTTATTTTTATCGCGAACCTCTTTTAGCCTATTGAAATCGTCATAAACATAGGTTATGATGTCACCCTTAGAATCAGTTACAGAAGTTATGCCCACTAATGGTTTATAGGTAAAAGTGGTAATCATAGCCTTTTGCATATTGACATCCGTACTCGTTCTTAGAGCATTTAGTGCTGCTGTTATTTGAGCCTCTGTTGCTGTTGCTGAACTTGTTAGTGACTGAATATTAGCAATTAAAGTTGATGGGATATTGGCATAAGCTATATTCTCTAATTTGGCTACCGGTTGGGTTTTGTTGTAACCCCAGATGTAACAAACTTGCAAACCATTTTCTTTTTGCACTTGTAAAGGATTACTAAATTCATCATACAAAACATAGCGAAGTCTATTTTCAAATGCATTAGTCCCTTTAGAAGTTTGTATGGTTTCCGGCAAGTAAGAAACATTACCTGCAAACGTGTTTACATAATTGATTTTACTGGCGTTGAGTAATTCGGTTCCTTTGAAAGTTTCTATTCTTTCAATTTCAGCAATTCTGTTTTGAGACAAAGTTGAGTTACCATTATGATAGTAGAACTTTGTGATTAATGATTCCCCAAGGCTGTTGATTTTAGTTTGAGTATCAATTTTTAGATTGGATGAATTATAAGTAAAAGATTCGGTATTTATTAACGGAGTGTTAGAGCTTCCATTAAGGAATTCAGAAGTTACAGAACTTGATAATTTTGCCCAAGTTGGTTTAGTTGTGAAGTTGTTAAATATCAAATTTATTTGTCCATGACTAAAAATGGTTTGATTACTTTCTTCAAAGACAAAATTGTTTTGGGTTGATTTTAATAAATTACCAAAAGAATTAAAATATTCTACTTTGTTTAATAAACCATTTTTATACGCAAAATAGTACTGATAATAAGGGAAGTTATTGTTGTAATAGTTTTGAAAATACTGTGTGTCAAAATAAGAATAGTATGTGTGTCTTGTAAAACCATTGTTTTCAGTATCATGAATAGTTACATTTTTGTAACAAATCTGAGTTTGTATACTACTACCTGTTAAAAAGTTTCTATTGCCTCCATCATAAATTTCCCCACTTGACTTGTTAGTATTATTAAACATTTGATAGTTGTAATTAATCTCCCTAGCCGGTGTGACATTGGAATCTGAGCTAGTGTAGTGTGAGATTTTTTTTATTCTTAAGCCGCCTCCATAAAACCACTCTTTGACTGGTTCCGTTGTTCTTGAGCGTTTAGTGACCACGACGCTTCCTGTTGCGGATTCGTTGCCAACATGCATAACTTGTAGGGTATAATTTCCGGGAGGCATTTCAATGTATTCTCCTAAACAACTAGTAGATGTATTTGTAATTGTTCTATAATCTCCGTTAACAAACACTCTTAATGAAGCATAAATTGGTTGGTCAACAGGATCGTTCAATTCGCTATAGTAAGGGTTGGCATTTAATTTAAAATAAAACTTACCAGCCTCTGTTCCTGTAACGGTAAAAGGGATTAAAGTTTGATTGTTCGTGTTGAAGGAAGTATTTAAGACCTCTGTGTATACATGATTGTCCGGATTGAACGTATAATATTCCTCAAATCCTGTTGTGTTCAAAAAATCAGCGTAAGCATAGGTATGAGATTCAAAATCATAATCAACTCTTCCTCCTGATGGATAGACAATCCTTTTTAATATACCATATCGCAATACATTTTTTGATGGTTGCTTGATATCATTGATTTCCCCATCAAAATTTTCGAAGATTGACAAAGGATTCACATTGGAATTTAAATACCCAAAATAATCAATGCCGTAATAACCTTCATGACAAGAGTTTGGATGACTTGGAAGAGAATAAACAGCTGTATCGTAGTATAAATGTGTATCAATACTTGTTGTTTCGGTATTATTAAACTCTTGTACTTTCTGTAACATTCTCCTACTAGCAATATCATAATTGTTTAATTCCAATTCTGAGAAAAAATAGTCGAAAGAGAATTTCTTGATAGTCTGATTGAAAATATTCTTAATAGTAATATTTTGTAACTCAAAAGTGTCTGATTTAGAAATTTCCAAAGTTGCATCATTATTAAAGCTAAATATAACTTTACCAATACCCTCAGAGACTATTTCACTTAATTTATTGATTTTTATGTCGTAACTTGTATTTGGAAATCCTTGATAATATTTAGTTGTAGTATTATAAAAATAACTAACCAACTCCTTTCCATTATTATCATAAACTTTTGATAAATGATGTGCATTTGTGTAAGGATATGGGGATTGTAGATAAGCTGTTTCTAAAACAACTGCAACTCCACCATTTGGATTAAGTAATGAAGGCTTTACCATGTCATAGGCAACCTTTGTGTCACTATCTTTGATATCAAAAACGTACTTATAACCTTTATCATCATAAATAACAAATGAATTAACGGACTGTGTTCCGTTAATCATCTCAAATTCAATTTTTAAGTTATTATAATCTAATTTTTGGATAGAAAATGAACTATTGGTTGCATCAAAGTAAATCATAAAGTTACCAGAATACCCCATAAAATTATAGCTATACACGTCATCAAAACGAACACCGTTTAAGTTTGATAATCTTGGTTGCCAAAAAGGGATAAGATACTCATCAGGCATATCTCTTATAGTTCTTGAAATAACTCCATCACCTATCAAGTTCCAACCTAGACCAACATCACTAGCTTTGTTATTAAAAGAAATACCTGAAGGATGATAGCTTAATTCTACATTAACATTAACATCTTTACTTCTTGTTGGCAAAGAGGCCAATGGTATTGAAATATTAGGAGTGCCTGTGTTAGTGTTGACAGGTACTTCAGCAAAACTCATTAAGTTAGCAATTGTTGGGTTTGCTTTAGTTATAATGGGTTGGTCGCTACTTATTTGTGCATTTACACTTGAAAGAAAGAGTGTAAATAATAGTATGTGTATTTTTTTCATTTTTATTGATGCTTAATTTCTTTTTCTTCCTTTAATAATTTTCACGCCATCACTTTGCTTATCCGTTTTGATATTTACGATGTAAACGCCTTCAGGTAGGCCTTGTAAGTCTATCGGAACTGTTCTGTCGGTGATTTGAAACTGTTGCAAAACATGACCTGCTATGTCCACTAATGTTGCGGTACCTTTATTGAACTCATAGCCTACAATTATGTTGGTATAATCGATAGCTGGATTTGGAATGGCTTCCAAAGGATTCTTTTCTTCTTTGGGTTTTTGTTTGTCTTTGAGCTTGACTACCCAGAAATCAGTACTACCTATGCCACTGTTTTTGTCATTGGAAATTTTACCCTTGCTAGTACCTGCTAGTAAATAACCGCCATCTCTAATTTGAATGACTTTCTTTAAAATGTCTTGCCCTTCACTGCCGATATTCTTACGCCAGATTTCTTCCCCTTTTTCGTTGAGCTTAATGGCTACATAATCGTCTGTACCTGATTTTACTTTTGGCTCGGCTTCTTGATTGTTGCTTTTCCCTTTTTTAATCGGACTTTTTCTATTGATGATTTCACCTTGTGCATAACCGCCTAAAAGAATGGTTTTATCATCGTTTTCAACCAATGAGGTTAGCACATCAACTTTTGCAATATTGTATGTCTCCTGCCAAAGTATTACACCTTCCTTGTTAAGTTTGACTACCCAAAAATCAGTACCACTTTGGTTACCACTTCTTTTGTCTTCGCCACTCTCAGAATTAGAGTTGCCGCCTAACAAATAATTGCCATCGGCTGTGGTATGAACCACGTATAATTGGTCGTCACCAGTACCGCCAATGTTTTTTTGCCATTGTTGTTGACCATCTTTATCAAGTTTTACAATCCAGTAATCTGATTGCCCTAAGTTTTTATGTAGTTTATTGCCACTGTCGGGTGAATTGGAACTACCGCCTAACAAATAGCCTCCGTCTTCAGTAATGGTGATGCTTCGCAATTCATCATTGTAAATACCACCGAATGAATTTTGCCAAACTATTTTGCCTTCAGTATCGATTTTCATCACCCAATAGTCCATACCTCCGTAAGCCTGAGTTGTTTTATCCCCAGTATTGGAAGAGCTGCTTGAGCCTGCCACGACAAAACCACCATCTCGAGTTCTTACTACAGTAGTTAATTCGTCTTGTCCTGAACCGCCAATGGTTTTTTGCCATTCTTCGCCACCTTTTGCATTGAGTTTTATAATCCAAAAATCAGAAGCCCCTTTGCAATTGTCTTTTTTATCAAGTCCTTCTCCTGATTCTGAAGAACCTGCTAATAAAAATCCGCCTTCATTAGTTAGTATTACACAACGTAATTTGTCTTGTGCTGAACCTCCTAAGTTTTTTTGCCAGTCTAAATCGCCTTTTTCATCCATTTTCCAAACCCAATAATCTAAATCCCCACGATTGTCTTCAGTTTTATTACCGGATTTTTTAGACACTGAACTGCCTGCTAAAATGAATCCATAATCTGGAGTAGCAACTACATCGAATAAAAATTCTGCCTGCTTACCTCCATAGCTTTTCTCCCAAAGAATGTCTTGAGCTGACATTGGGATAATACCAATTAAAAAAATGCAACATATCGAAATTCGATGTGGCATTTGTGAAAGTTGTTTTTTCATAAAAATTGTTGTTAGTAATGTTGTACCAATTTAATCAAGGGGTGTAAATTTAAATTACACTAAAAGTGTATATTTTGTTAAATTTTCTTACAATAAGTTTTCAAATTGTAAAAACAAAAAAGTCCCCGTAAATGGGGACTTTAATCGTTTATTTTATTATATATTACTACAAAAGGTAGCTATTGTATGTTAAATGGATTTAAAATTTTTCTATTTTAGAGGCTAATTTTATCATTTCTTGACTAACCTTTTTCTTTACTACTTTAGCATAATATTCCTGAGTTATTGTGATTTTTGAATGCCCTAAAAGTTCTGAGACAATTTCCATAGGAACATCATTATAAAGCAAAACTGTAGAAGCAAAAGTTTTTCTGGCAGTATGGTGTGTTAGTCTTTTTTCAATCCCTACCACGTCTGCAATTTCTTTGAGATAAGAATTAAACTTTTGATTACTTATCTTGGGAAATATGTAATCATTTTCAGGTTTAAGATACTTATCTATGATTTCTTTACTTCTATTAAGTAATGGAATTGAAATTTGTTTGCTCGTCTTCTCTCTAATCATCTCAATCCAAGAATTATCATCAAATCCAACAACAATGTGCTTCAATTTTAAATTTGACATTTCATTATAAGCTAATCCGGTGTAACAACAAAAAACAAATAGATCTTTCACGAGCTTTAATCTGGATTGTGAAATCTGAAATCTTTCAAGTTTTAAAAGTTCTTCTTTGGTCAAGAAAACTACATTAGTGATTACTTTTTTTGACTTATATTCTTTAAAAGGGTTTGACTCAATTAATTTTTCATCTTGAGCAGCCTTGACTACTTTTTTAAATCTTTGCAAGCATTTATTAATAGTGACTTGCTTTTGCTTTTTTTGTGTCTTTAAATAAAATTCGAACTCTTTAATAAATGAATATTCCAAATCTTTCAGAAGAATATCAATTTGTTTATACCTCAACTTGATGAATTCTTTCAAATCATTGTTGATATAGTTGAATTTACTCCACGTAGATTGCTTAATTTCTAAACCAATTAGTTCCTTGTATTTTAAAAGATACTGATTGTAATATGCTATTATACCTATATTTTGTTTGGACGGCTTACCTTTAAATTGATTATAAATTTCTTCTACAGTAAAATCATTCTCTTGAATTTGAAGCAATAAAAAAGCCTGATTAATTTTATTTTTAATCAGGCTTAGTTGGTTGTTAATATATGTATTTTCGTCATTAGGCGGTTTGGTTAATTGTTGCTTACTATACCATTGATTAGGATGTATAAATAATCCTGTAGAAAATTCAAATCTTTTCTTTAAATAAGTTATTCTACATCTTACTGGACATTTTCCAGCTGAATTTATTCTGTTCTTAGACAGAATAAAGGTAATTTTATTTTTAGGAGTTGTCATAATTTATAAAGTTTTAGATCAGTTGATTAAAGCTTTAACAATTGCACACCTTTTTTAAAAGATGTACACCTAATTGTTAGCCTTTTTTTGAATTAAATAATAGTTTGATTTTTGAATTCGTGTCTTGAGTAAAATTGAATTCTCAATAAAAATGATAGGGAATAAGTAAAAACAAAAAATCCAACCTAAATAAATAGATTGGATTTCTGCTGTTTGCTCCCCCTCTTGGGCTCGAACCAAGGACCCTCTGATTAACAGTCAGATGCTCTAACCAACTGAGCTAAGGAGGAAGATGTTATATCTTTTAAGCGGTTGCAAAGATAGAACGAATTTTATTTTTTGCAAATAAAAATGAATAAAATTTCAAAAAAAATTACTTGCCAACTATCGCTTTGTAAATGTCGTTTCCGTTAGCAAACAACAATAATGAAATAAGTAATACAAAGCCAACCAATTGCGCTTTTTCCATGAACTTATCACTTGGTTTTTTGCCCGAGATCATTTCGTATAACAAGAACATCACATGACCTCCATCTAAGGCCGGAATCGGTAATAAATTCATTACTCCCAACATGATTGACAACAAAGCGGTGATGCTCCAAAACACTTCCCAACTCCAACTGTCCGGAAATACATTGTAGATGGCATGGAATCCGCCAACTCCTTTATAAGCTCCGGTACTTGGATTGAAAATCAGTTTTAACTGTTTCCAGTAATTTTCCAATTGTGTAAATCCTTTCTCAATTCCGATCGGAATAGACTCAAAGAAACCGAATGTTTCAGTGTTAAATTTGTAATACCCTAACTTCTCTAAATTGGCTTCGGTAACTTCAGCCGGACCAATACCCAACTTACCTTCTTGGTTTACCGATAAAGTTACCGGAGTTTCTTTACCATCACGCAAGACAACAGCAGCAACCTGCTTGCCTTTATGAGCGGCAAAAATAGCTTTTGATTGGTCAAAATATCTTAACGCTTGCCCGTTAACCGAAACAAAAATATCTTTAGGCTTTAATTGTTCTTTGTTAGGTGAATTATCGGCAAATCCGCCCACTACGAAAGGCATTCTCAAGCTAATCAACGACTTTTTATCTTGATCGATAAACTTCCCGATAAAATTGTTAGGCAGATTTACAGTTGTTTCTTGACCATTGCGATTCACTATTACGGTTTTGGCCATCAAAACATCCATATTCACAGACGGTTCAAACTTTTCGATGGGCTTGCCATCAATAGCCACTAACTTATCTCCGGTTTTAATACCCGCTTTTTCCAACTCTGTATTGTGTACCCAAACACCATCTTTTATGTTAGCGTTTTCGATGTATTTTTCGCCATAAAAGAATGTCATCCCAATGTAAATAATGAACGCCAAAATGAAATTTACCGTCACTCCACCCAACATAATGATTAAGCGTTGCCAGGCTGGTTTAGAACGGAATTCCCAAGGTTGCGGCTCTTGCGCCAATTGCTCAGTATCCATACTTTCATCTATCATACCCGAGATTTTAACATAACCTCCTAAAGGCAACCAACCGATACCGTATTCGGTTTCACCTATTTTCTTTTTGAGCAGTGAATATTTAATATCGAAAAATAAATAGAACTTTTCGACTCTTGTTTTGAATAATTTGGCCGGAATAAAGTGCCCTAATTCGTGAAGGATGATAAGTATTGATAAGCTCAGTAAAAACTGAGAGAGCTTGATTGCAATTTCCATGTGTTAAACTGTCATTTCTTTTAAACGCACAAAAGTAAGGTTTTCACCTTACTCCTGCATATATTATTTGTGTTTGGTTATTCTTTTATGAATTTTTTATGAATAGTCCCTTCAGCCGTCTGTATTTCAACATAATGAACTCCGGTTGAAAGACTGCTTATGTTTATATCCAAACGATTGGTACTAAGTATTTTTTGCCCTAAACTATTGTAAATCATTACTTGTTCTATGGCCAAATCCGCAGGCATTTGAAAATGCAATTCGTCGCGACCCGGATTAGGATACAGTACTATGGCTTGTTCTAATGAGAACGTTTCATTGGCCAAAGTAGCATTGGAGTTCTTAGAAATGAGATGAACTTCGGGATCAAACTGAACTCCGGTTATGGTAAAAGGCACATTTTGAATAAATACCTGACCGTTAGTTGTATTGTTTAAAACCAAATTAGCGGTTTGCCCGCCTGTTCCGGTAATGCGAATCGGTACCGGCATCTCAAAAAAGCTAACCGAAGGATCCGATTGGGTTTGGTTGATAACAAATCGCGCTTGACCGGCGCCCCAATTTTGAGCCGTAATGGTATACGTTGGATACCCTTGATTGTATACCCAATCGTTAAAAAACTCGGTTAAACTTTGTCCGTATACCGCTTCCAAATGCGCTTTTAAATCGGTAGTAACCGCGTAATCATAAGCCAAATTAGGATCAGCTAAATAATTGCGAAGGGCTTGAAAAAAAGCAGTATCTCCCATTTTAAATCGCAACATTTCCAATACCATCGCGCCTTTGTTATAGGTTAAACGACTGCTGAAAATTCTGCCTACATCAGTCAGTTGCACATCGGTTAAGTACAAATTCCCCGATGGACTGGAAGTAATATAGTCAACCATACTCGCCTTTTGTGCAATAAAGGCGTTCAAGCCGTCTAAGTTTTCAATTACTAATGCCGATAAATACGTCGCAAATCCTTCATTGAGCCAAATGTCTTTCCATGTACCGCAAGTAATTTTGTCGCCAAACCATTGGTGCGCCAATTCGTGAGCAATCAAGCCTCGTCCAAAACTTCCCATGAATGAAACCGTAGTGTGTTCCATACCGCCTCCCCAACCAAATTGGGCATGACCGTACTTTTCATTTCGAAACGGATAAGGTTCAAATAAGGTTTCGAACAAATTCATGATGGGTAAGGTCTGCGCCACAGCAGTCACGGCCGATGTGTAATTTTCCGGGTAGATATAGTTCACAATCGGAAAGGTATTCGGCGCAGTCCCCGCGGTTTGGGTGTATACTTGGTAATTGGTTACCGCAAAGGCAATCAGATAAGCCGGAATCGGATAACTGTGATGAAAATGAGTTGTCTTGGTGCCGTTGCCATTATCCACTTGGCTTTGTTCCATTCCGTTTGCCACGCTTACATACTGACTCGGCGCTGTAACAAAGACATCTATATTGTTGATTTTATCACTTAAATCCTGTTTGCAAGGCCACCAATCTCTGGCGCCGTAAGGTTCTGATAACGTCCACATTCCTGCTGCTCCCGAATGCACACTAACCGCAAACGCTTCAAACGCATTTTGTGGTGGTTCACCGGAATACATCATTTCTAGGGTAGCTGAATTTCCGGTAGTCAAGGTACTTGGTAGGGTAATAACCAACTCGTTGTTCCCGTTTTGCACAAAACTCAAGTTGGTTGTTCCCTGCTTTACGGTGGTAACATTTAATTCATTGGCCAAATCAAAAGTCACCGAATTCATATCAGCCAAAGCTGTAAAAGTGGTGGTTACTTTTCCGGTAATGAAATAAATAGCCGGATCTACTGTGAGTTCCAACTTATGATAGGTCACATCATAATTGAGTGTATTGGCGTTGGCCTGAAAATTTAGGGTACGCGAAGCCGATTTCCCTTCTATTTCAGCAATCGTATGGGTTTCTAAAACATCGCTTTGAGCAAAAACCGAAGAAATTGTAAAAAAAACCAGTAAAAAGTATCTATTTTTCATAGCAAACTGTTGAATTTCTGCGAATATAACAATAATTACAGAAAGCCGAAGCGCCTTTCACCATAAAAACAGCTTGCTAATCAACGGTATCTTATCGGGGTAGGGACTGAAGTTTTTGAGCATCCCAAAGGTTTTATCAAACATTTCATTAAATTTGCGAGCGTAATAAAGAAAACCGTCATGTTACAAATCAGTTACATCAGAGAAAATAAGGAAAAAGTGCTGGCCGCTTTAGCCAAAAGAAATATGGATGCTACCGCTATCGTGGAAGAAGCTATCCAGTTAGATGAAAATAGAAGAAGCACGCAAGTGGCACTCGACAATACCTTGGCGGAAGCCAACAAACTCTCCTCGGCCATTGGCGAAATGATGAAGAATGGAGAAAAAGCCAAAGCCGAAATTTTAAAACAAAAAACGAGTCAACTCAAGGAAACCAGCAAAGAATTGTCTGAGAAATTAGATACTTATGCCAACGAGTTGTTGCAAAAGATGTATTTGTTGCCAAACACGCCTGCCGATTTGGTACCGCATGGAAAATCGGCTGATGACAATTTGAATGTGTTTCAAGAAGGTGAGATTCCGGTATTGCACGAAGGTGCTTTACCACACTGGGATTTGATTAAAAAATATGACATTATTGATTTCGAATTGGGCACCAAAATCACCGCTCCGGGATTTCCGGTCTACAAAGGCAAAGGTGCCAAACTACAACGCGCTTTGATTTCATACTTCTTGGATAAAAACACCGAAGCCGGTTATCAGGAATTCCAAGTGCCGCACATGGTGAATGAAGCTTCGGCTTACGGCACCGGACAATTGCCGGACAAAGAAGGCCAAATGTACCACGATGCCAAAGACGATTTGTACTTGATTCCAACCGCTGAAGTTCCGGTAACCAATATTTACCGCGATGTGATTCTGCAAGAAAAAGACCTACCAATCTTAGCCACCGGTTACACGCCTTGTTTCCGTAGAGAAGCCGGTTCTTGGGGCGCGCATGTTCGCGGTTTAAACCGTTTACACCAATTTGACAAAGTAGAAATTGTTCGCATTGAACATCCTGATAAATCCTATGAAGCCTTAGATGGCATGGTAGAACACGTAAAAACCCTATTGCAAGAATTAAAGTTACCGTACCGTATTTTGCGTTTGTGCGGTGGCGATATGGGATTTGCTTCGGCGATGACCTACGACTTTGAAGTGTTTTCTACTGCGCAAGACCGTTGGTTGGAAATTTCTTCGGTGTCGAATTTTGAAACCTACCAAGCCAATCGTTTGAAATTGCGTTTCAAAGGAAAAGACGGCAAGACCCAATTGGCACATACTTTAAACGGCAGTTCATTGGCTTTGCCACGTGTATTGGCCGGCATCATAGAAAATTACCAAACTCCGGAAGGTATCGTTATTCCGGAAGTGTTAAGACCTTATACCGGATTTGACATCATTAACTAATTGCGTTAAACTTACCTAAACAATGTACTAAACGAACACAAAAAGTGTTACTTTAGTACATTGTTGTTTTACTGAAGCCATGAAAAAATTACTCACTGTTTTGTTGTTTTTATTGTCGATTTGGGCTCAGGCTCAAAACGAACAATTGGCCAACAATTACTTTGACCGTGGCGAATTTGAAAAGGCTTTGGTGAGTTATGAAGAACTACTTAAAGGCCAACAAGGCAACACCAATTACTTTCAAAGAGTGGTGGAATGTTACCAACAATTACAACAGTACGACAAAGCCGAAAAAGCCATACAGGCGCGTTTAGACAAATACCGTCAAAGCACGTTGTTGGTTGAATTAGGATACAACTACCAACTGCAAAAAAACCAAGAAAAAGCCAATAAATATTTTGACCAAGCCATAGACAAAATCAAAAAAAATGCACCCGAAGCTTATGGCATCGCCTATACTTTCGAACGAAAAGCTTTGTTTGATTATGCGCTTTTGGCTTATAAAACGGCTCTGGAAACGGATCCTAAATTAAGTTTCAATTTTCAAATGGCGATGATTTACGGCCAGAAAGGTGAACCCGATTTGATGATAGAAACCTATTTATTGGAAGCCTATCAAAATCAGCAAAACTTGCCCATCATTCAAAATCAGTTGTCGCGCTTTATGACTGAAGATGCAGATGCCAATTTTAACGACAGTTTAAAAAAAGCCTTATTGCTGCGTGCCCAAAAAACACAGGATGTATTTTGGAACGACTTTTTAAGCTGGTTTTTTGTCCAACAAAAAGAATACGGTAAAGCTTTTATCCAGCAAAAAGCCATTTACAAAAGGAATCCGGATTCGTTTAGCAATATTGTCAATTTGGCGCAAATGGCCATCAGCGATAATGATCAGGATTCGGCTTCGGAAATCTTGACTTTCGTTTTGGAAAACACTAACGATTTGGAATTGCTTATGCAAGCCCATTCTTATTTGTTGGAGATGAAAATCGAACGCGCTACAGCGAAAGATTATCCCGAAATCACCGCTACTTTAGATAGATTAATCAAAGAATTCGGCGTTAGCCCCTACACTTTGGAATTGCTCGAATTGGAAGCTGATTTTACCGCTTTCCACCTGAACAATCCCGAAAAAGCCAAAATGATTTTGAAAAACGCCATGGAAATGCCGGTGAACCGCTACCAAATGGCCGATTTGAAAATGCAAATGGCAGACATTCTTTTGTTTGAAGAAAAGTTCAACCAAGCTTTAATCTATTATTCGCAAGTCAGCGAAGACATGAGCGGCGATGTTACCGGGCAAGAAGCACAACTCAAAACGGCCAAAACCAGTTACTACAAAGGCGATTTCGAATGGGCTTCGCACCAACTCAAAGTACTAAAATCGGCTTCTACCCAACTGATTGCCAACGATGCCATGGATTTGTTCTTGCTTATCAGCGACAATACTGTGGAAGACTCAACTCAAGTGGCTTTGAAAAAATTGGCTCGTGCGGATTTTCTACTGTATCAAAATAAAAAACCGGAAGCCTTGGCGCAGTTCCAACTCATTTTAAAAGAGCACAAAGGCGAAACCATTGAACCGGTGACTTTACTTCGATTGGGGAAAACCTATGAAAAAATGGGCGATTATACCCAAGCTTTAGACTATTACGCCAACCTTTTAAACAACCATAAAGACTGTATTTACCGCGACGAAGCGCTGTACTATTCAGCCGAAATTTACAATGTGAATCTGAACGACGCCGAGAAAGCCAAACCGATGTATGAGGAAATCATCTTCAAACACGAGGACAGCATTTACTTTGTCGACTCGAGGAACAAATACCGAAAACTGCGCGGTGACACCAATTTATAGTCAGCAACAATAACATTCAGAAATCAAAAATCGTTACTCAAAAATCTACAATCACATGATACTCTATAACGTTACTATCAATATACACGAAAGTGTGCACGACCAATGGATGCAGTGGATGCAAGAAAAACACATCAACGACGTCTTGGCTACCGGCAAATTTTCGGCTGCGCGTATGGTGAAAGTTTTGGTAGAAGAAGAAATGGGCGGCACTACCTATTCCATTCAGTATACCACAGACAGTAAAGCCACTTTAGAACGCTACTATGAAGAAGATGCGCCGCGATTGCGCGAAGAAGGCCTTCGTTTGTTTGGTGATAAAATGTTGGCATTCAGAACGGAATTGGAATTGATTAGTGACCATTAAAAGACTAACTTAGACTTCTTAGACTGGCTTAGACTTCATAGAGAAGAGTCTAAAACGTCTAATAATCTTGCAAACTAACACTTCTAAATGAGCCAAGTAAAAGCCAAAAAACACCTCGGGCAACATTTCCTAACGGATGAAAGCATTGCCAAAGACATAGCCGATACCTTAGGGTTGGAAGGCTACGATAACGTATTGGAAATCGGTCCGGGTATGGGCGTGCTGACCAAATATTTGTTAGAAAAACCCATTACCACTTACGTCATCGAAATCGACACAGAATCGGTGGATTACCTTAATGCACATTATCCTAAATTGCACGGGAAGATTATTTCTAAGGACTTTTTAAAATACAACATCAACGAAGTGTTTGAAGGCAAACCGTTTGCCATCACCGGTAACTTCCCGTACAATATTTCGTCGCAAATTGTCTTTAAATGTTTGGAATTACGCGACCAAGTACCCGAGTTTACCGGCATGTTTCAGAAGGAAGTCGCCGAACGCATTTGTGAAAAGAAAGGCAGCAAAACTTACGGAATACTATCCGTTTTGGTACAAGCTTTTTACGAGGCTGAATATTTATTTACAGTACACGAACATGTTTTCAATCCGCCGCCCAAAGTAAAATCGGGGGTTTTGCGTTTGCGACGGAAAGCTGATTTCACCTTGCCTTGCAGTGAAAAGTTGTTTTTCTCGGTAGTAAAAACCGGGTTCCAGCAACGTCGAAAAACATTAAGGAATAGCCTAAAATCCTTTAATTTGACGGATAATTTAAAAGAAGATAGTATCTTTGACCTCCGTCCGGAACAGCTCAGTGTTGAGCAATTTATCGAACTCACCCAAAAAATAGAAGCCAATGCAGTTTAAAATCAGCAAAGAACTTTTAGCACAAATTGAGCAACTCATCCATGCCAAGAATGACTCGGCATTGGAAGCCTTGCTGAATGACCTGCATCATGCTGATATTGCGGAGATTTTCGAAGAGTTGGAAATTGCAGAAGCGACTTATATTTTCAAAATTTTAGATAGCGAAATCACCGCGGAAATCTTACCGGAATTGGAAGATGATTTGCGCGAGAAAATCCTCCAAGGTTTATCGGCTAAAGAAATTGCCGAAGAGTTGGACGAGTTGGACACCGATGACGCTGCCGACATTATAGCCGAACTTTCCCAAAGCAAAAAAGAAGAAGTAATCTCGGAATTAGAAGACGTAGAACACGCCAAAGACATTGTTGATTTGTTGCGCTACGACGAAGATACTGCCGGAGGTTTGATGGGAAAAGAGTTGGTGAAAGTCAACGAAAACTGGAACGTACTGACTTGCGTTAAAGAAATGCGCATCCAGGCGGAAAATGTAACCCGCGTTCACTCGATTTATGTGGTGGACGATGAAAACCGTTTGAAAGGCCGTTTGTCTTTAAAAGATTTGTTGACCACTTCGACCAAAACACCGATCAGTCAGGTGTATATTAAAAAAGTAGATTACGTTCGCGTTGACACTTCGAATACCGAAGTTGCCCGTATCATGCAGAAATACGACTTGGAAGCCATACCCGTAGTAGATGAAATGGGCCGATTGGTGGGTAGAATTACCATTGATGATATCGTAGACGTAATCAAAGAAGAAGCCGATAAAGATTACCAGTTGGCAGCAGGTATCTCACAAGACGTAGAGGCCGACGACAGCATACTTGACTTAACCCGCGCGCGTTTGCCATGGTTGGTTTTGGCGTTGTTTGGAGGATTTATCAGTGTGAGAGTATTGGGATTGTTTGAAGGCGCTATGGCCAACCATGGAAACCTATTCTTTTTCACGCCGTTGATTGCCGCGATGGCCGGAAATGTGGGCGTACAATCTTCTGCAATTATTGTACAAGGTTTGGCCAATCAATCCATCAGTGGTTCTTTATGGAACCGCTTAATTAAAGAAGTTTCCCTGAGTTTGCTCAACGGCATCATCTTGGCCTCTATATTGTTTGTTGGAAGTCATTTTTTATTGAATGTAGAAATCATTATTGGCGAAATTGTAACCATAGCATTGATTTCGGTAATCGTCATTGCCTCGCTTATTGGTACATTTATTCCTTTGTTACTCCACCGATTCAATATCGACCCTGCTTTAGCGACCGGACCATTCATTACCACCAGCAACGATATTTGCGGAATTTTGATTTACTTCTCTATAGCCAAAATGATCCTTGGATTTTAAAATAAAAAAACCTCTCATTACTGAGAGGTTTTCTTTTGTACCCGGAGTGGGAATCTTTTGCATGCAAATTACCTTTTGGCTAAAGAACTCATTATTCGAGTAAACCTCCTTTAAATTCAATACTTCACAAGGCTAAATGTAATCCTTTAGCCAACTCCAATTTTGAAGTAGATTGAAGTAGATTTAATGCTACCGTACAATTACCGTACAGATTTTAGATTTGTGTTGTTACTATACAATTTAGAACTTATGGCAACAATAAACTACCTATTCAGGTCAACAAAAAATAAAGCAGAGCTTACATTGAGATTACTCTTCAGACACATGGGTGAAGACTATAGCATAGACTCAAAGTCAGGAATTGAGGTTGAACATGAATTTTGGAAAAAGCACTTCGCACAAAAGAAACTAAAAAACATCCATTTAATCAATGAACAGACAAGGGTAAAAAAAGCAATGAATGACCTAACTGTATTTTTACTTAATTGCTTTGAACAAACCAAATCTCTTCCTGTAGATAAGTTTTGGCTTCAGCATCAAATAGATGAGTATTATAATCCAAAGGTTGATAAGCCAAATGTACCAACATTACTAACAGACTATTTTGATTACTACATTGATCTTCTCATTACTAATAAAAATACAAAAAAGAAACTAATTACAACAAAAAACAAGCTACTCAAATATCAAGAGGAAGTCTTAAAGAAAGCAATTGAAATAGAAGAAATTGATAACTTTTTACTTAATGATTTGAAAAAGAATCTAGTCAAACAAAAGTATAATCAAAACACTATACTTGTGGACTTTGCCAATATAAAAACTATTTGCAGACACGCTAAATCTTCTCTAAATGTTAAGGAGCAAATTTTCTCTTGGTCATTGAAAAAAGAGAAAACCCCTTTTGTTTATTTGACATTTGAAGAGATTGATGCAATTATTAAATTATCCAATCTTCCTGAGTCTTTAGATAACGCAAGAGACTGGTTAGTTATTAGTTGTTTTACAGGGCAAAGAGTTTCTGATTTCATGCAATTTGATAAATCTAAGATAAGAGTTGAAAAAGAGCAAAATGGAGGTGAGATTAAGCTCATAGAATTTACCCAGCAGAAAACAAAACAACATATTGCTTTACCACTTCATCCAGAGGTCATTAAAATTTTAGACAAAAGAAACGGCGAGTTCCCGAGACCCTTATCAGATGTCAACTATAACAAGTACATAAAAGATGTAGCTTTAAAAGCCGGATTAGTAGATGAATTGGAAGCATATAAACTAAACGCCGATATAAACAGAAAAGAGAAGAAGCTTTACCCTAAGCATGAACTAATAACTTCTCACATAGGCAGAAGGTCATTTGCTACTAATTACTATGGTAAAATACCAACAGTTTTTTTAATGAGCGCAACTGGGCACATGTCTGAAAAAATGTTCTTAAATTACATCGGTAAAACTCAAGCTGACTTAGCAAGGTCATTGTCAACATATTTTAAGTATGAAGTTTAAGGAATTATATCAAAATTTAACTGACGCAGAAACAAACTTATCTGATTTAGAGAGTGGAAATTCAACATCATCTAACTTAAAAGAACATTTACATGATATTAGAAGATTTATTTATTTTCATTCATTGAAAGTATTTTTGGCAAGCAAAGAAGAAGATATTTATTGGAGTCATTGTTCAACAGCCACATATTTTTCAACTTTTGATTTTCGATTAGAGGAAGCAATAAAGAATGATAAAAATAACATTCACAATGATATTGAATTTGTAGAAAGTGAAATTAAGCAATTAAATTATTTCAAAGACCGTTTCAGTTCTTCAAATTATCATTTTGAACTATTCAATCCAATAAATAAGAAAATTAGACTCCTTGAGTATAAAAAGCAATTACTAAATCCAAATGAGAAAGAGGAGTTATTGGATTTTAGTGATTCTTCTGTTTCAGAAAAAATCATATACCTCCATAAATTGGGAGTCTTGGATTTTCTAAGAAAAAAAAGCCCTTTCATTCATTCCACGAACAAATTTGCTGAATATCTATCCGCTGTGACTGGCGAGAATGTTGGGACGCTTCAGTCATATCTCAATCCTATTTATAGTCCTCAGACTGACCAAAAAAATAATCCTTTGAACAAGAAAGCGGCTATAGAAAGAATTGAAAAGCACCTAAATATTATGGGAATTTCGGAATGAGATTTATTTAGGGAATCCCTAAAAAAAACCTAAGACTACTTGCAGCCATAATTTTAAACAAAGATTATGGGACAAAGTATATTAGTCAACAACTTAGACATAGAAGAACTTAAAGACATCATTAACACATCACTAAAAAAACAATTAGATGATGTCTTTAATGCTCTTAAAAGAGAAAAAAACGAGACTCTATTAACAAGAGAAGAAACCTGCAAACTTCTAAAGATTAACTCAACAACTTTGTGGAAATGGACAAAGGAAGGAAAGCTAATTTCATATTCTATTCACAACAGAATTTATTACAAAAAGAGTGAGGTTATAGACTGTTTAATCCCAAGCAAAATCTGACACTATGATAGATTTTGTAAAGATAAAGTACCGGGATAAAGAGAAACTAAAAAAATTCATTTTACAGTCTACTACTTTTGATGCCGTTAATGACGTAGTTGACATCAACACAGGTGAGCTCAGAGACTTCCTTTCGACTAAATTAGGAGTGCTTGACATTAGAATATTTAACAATTCTGCTTATATCCAAAACTCGCTTCACAAGCAGTACAACTTCCTTAAAACGGGAGTCAGTCATAATCACGATGATTTTAGCTATTCAAAGCTATGTGAAATTGTAGATTATTTGGTAAGTAATCTTGTTGACTTAGAAAATACATATCTGACTCAATTTGAGTTTGGTTTTAATTTGATTATCAATAATCCCCCTGAAGTAGTAATCAGAAGAAATGTTCTTTTGCATAAGAAAATAGCCGGTTCTGTGAACAATTTTTATGGTAAAGGTGAATACAAACAATTTGCTCATAGCAACTTCATAATTAAGGCTTATGACAAAGGAAAACAATTTGGTTTAAGCGCAAATACTATGAGACTTGAAATTAAGTTCATAAGACGATATGAGTTTCTAAAACTTGGCATAAGCAACGTGCAGGATTTTAAAAATAAAGCTATTTTGAGTAGGTGTTTTATTTACTTCATTATGCGGTTTGATGAGTTAGTCATTGTAGACAATTTTGACGAATCTACTATTTGCAACCTTGAAGACTACTTAAAACTAAACAAGTACACCAATCATTTATTTTGGTCTGAAGAACTTAAAAATCATCATCCTCAAAAAGTAGCAAGATATAGAAAGGATTTTAGTGGCTTACTTAGAAAGTATGACCTACTACAAACAAGAGATTATCTACGAAAGTTGTTATTTCTAAAGTTTGAGCAACTAATGAAAGAGTAGCAAATTGTGATAAAATCACAATATACATGTTGTGATTTTATCACAATCAAATGTAATAACCGTGGATACTTATAAACCAAAATCTTTGTCAAACAACTTATGTGTCGGTGATAAGATTAAAATAGAGTTTCTATCAATATACTCAGGTTCTACATGCTCACTATCTCCAAACTTATCTGTTAAAGTTCCCTCTTCGTTGATTGTGGTTATATACTGAATCTTTTTTCCAACATTTGACACTCCATCTATTAGTTTACATACAGACACAAAGTGTGCCTTATCTACCCCATCGAAAATACCATCATGAATTAAGAATCTAGGAAAATTAGTAGTATTTACAATATTTGAAATTAACACTGACAAATCATAAATCAAAGTTCTACCTTGATTCTTTCCCTTTCCAAACATGTCAGGCAATGTAATATCTATCTCTATCAAACTTTCTTTTTTAAAGTTTTGCGTAATTGAAAACTGTGACAAATCTTGATTTCCAATATAGATTGCATCATAAACATTATTAAAATTCTTGTAAAAATCGGCTATGATTTTACTAATGGAATCAATGTAATCAAGTGAAGCATTTTTTAGCTTATTAATCTCTGTCTCAATTTCATTTAGCTCTTTTGTCAAATCCAATAGAATTTTTGAGTTGGATTCTAGTTCTGATAACTTTGTTTTCTTATCACTTAAATTGAAGAACGCTTCTGTCAAGTCTGAGATAGCCTCTTTAGCAGATAAAAAATAAAAAAGTTTGGCTCTTTTCTCTTCCAAATCCTTTACTATTTGCTCTCTGTCTTTTATGAAAATTTTGAGTTTGTCTAACTCTGCCCCTATGAACTCTTTTCTTGAGTTTGAAAGTTCAATCCTAAACGCCATAGCCTCTTGAATTGTCTTCTTTACTTTGAAAGACAAATCTTCAGATATTTGATTATACATCGAAGTTATTCTACGAATGTTAACCTTTTCTGGCAATGAATAACTTTCTTCGTAAGACTTAATTTTTTCTCTATCAATAAAATTTTGATAAAGATTATTCTTTATTGCCTCAGTTAATCTATTAGCTTCAATTTCTGCATCTTCATAATGCTCTCCAAGTTCAAATTTACTAATAGCAACCTGAAGTTTTTCAATATCAACTCGTAACTTATTAATCTCATTTTGTGTCTCCTTTAAGTTTCTTAAATCATACTTTTCTTCAGCATATCTTTTTATCTCGGACAAAGATGCATTTAGTCCCTTCTTATGAGTATTGTGCTCAAATACTTTGAATGGTATAGAATTATCAAGTCCTAGTAAATAGAAATGATAGATGTTTAGCTGTGCTTCAGATAGTTCAGGAATATACTTAATTGGATCCAAAAATTTTGCTTGTTTAAATTTTTGAATTTTTGTAAAAAATGAAATTAAAGAGCGATACCACTTAACATTAAATTTGCCTTGGTATCCATTTGTTTTAAAAATTAGAGTTGCAAATTCTGCTTTAAGTTCTTCAATCGAGTACTTAACCATACTACCTTTTGTAAATCCAAATTCAACAATATTTGGATTTTCAACATTTCTCTTCACTGTATATGCCTTAGAATCAATCGAAAATTCTAATACAATATCATAACCCACCATCAAATCCCTCGCAGCAAACAACCTAGGATTATGATTTTTTTGATAAGACGACAGTAAACAAAAATCTATTAGGTCTAAAAAAGTTGATTTTCCAATACTATTTAATGACTCTTTTGGACTGTGCTCTTCCTTTTTTCCGTAAATAATGTTAAGCCCACTTCTAAACTCAGTTGTTGGAAACAATCCTTCCGGTTCAGAATAAATTTTTTCTAAATACATTTAGATATTTTATTTTCATTAAAATTGATAGCATCAATAAGCCATAAGAAGGTAATTGTATCGAAAAAATATTCTAAAGCAACATTTTTTTCTGTTTTCAATTTTTGATAAACTTCCTCAATAGTCAGTCCTTCTTTCTTAAGAAAATGGAGGATATCAGCGCCTAGCACTAACACGTTTATGTTTAAATCTTGATGTTTTGTTGGTAATAACATAACTTAGATGTTTTCAAATAAACTTTGTTGACCATTTTCCTCAAGTATTGTTTTTTCAAATATCGTACAGTCATCAAAAAAGAATAAAACAATTGACTGAGCAATACTCACATAAGTTGGATTCTTGTGTTGAGCTGGTGGTATGAATATTTCTGCTAATTTTTTTAAAATTTCGATAGGTTTCAATTCTTTTCTCTTAAAATCATAATACTTACTTGAGATATAAAAGTGAATAGACTGTTGTTCATTTTCGTCTAAAGTCTGAAATGATTTTTCAACACTATGAATTTTAGTAAAAAGAGTCGTGAAGTATCGTTGAACTTCTATGATTTCTTCTTTCTCTGGAAAGTTTAAAACAATTTTATTTTTTATGTGAATAAGTCTATCCGATGTAAAAGCCTTTTTACTATTCTCAACGTCTATATTTTTAGCTTCTTCAATTACAAAATTGAAAATCTCATTAATAATTCCAAGCTCTTCTTCCTGATTATTTGCATTGGTAACATACTGATTGAAAGTAGTGTCTCTACCAGAAGTTATATTTTTATTTCCATTAACTTTGCTCATTTCACTTATTTATATTACTGTCTCTTCCTGAAGTAACATTGCGATTTCCTTTAACTTGTGGGCTATTTTTCTTTTCTTTTGTTTTTATACTGTTATCTATTTTGGATACTTTATTGTAAACCAAAATTGAAATTATTAACGATAAAATTGTTGCGATAGATGCTAATATATTGAGTATTTCCATTTTTATTATTTTCTAGTTCATTAAACTTATTATTCCTGCCTCTAGTATTTCTGTGAGACTTTTGGTTTTGGAAATCTTGTCAAACTCTTTCAAAAAACCCTCATCTAAAAATCCAACAATTGCAGATGAACTATTGAGCTTGGTAGGTATAGTGCTTAAAGCTCCTCTAATATTACAATCTTCACAATTTGTTTTCTGTCGACTTAAATTATGAATATCGTTGTGCAATGATGAGAATTCACAGCTTAAAGGATAGCAATCATCAACTTTGTAGTCAAAGCTCTTAGATGGTTGTATATTGTGAAGAGGATCAAGAAGAGTTATGTAAAAAACTGAGTGATCTTCATTCCAAAAACCGATAACTCTCCCTTTTGCCTTAGAAACTTGAAATTGATGAAATGGGAAATCATCATCATTCTCAAGATATACCTTGTCAACCCAATTTAAATCTGATTTCTGAATAGGAATGTTTTTACTTCCCCAATCAATTTTATGATATCTGTAGAAATTTTTCATGTTTTTATCGCTAAAAATTTCTGAAAGGTTCTTTTGACATAGTTCTCTTAATCTGAAAAGCAATGAACTAAACCATTTTGGCTCACATCTATCTAATCCGAAATACTCTATTTGATTAAAGTATTTAAATGAAAAAGCCCAACTTCTGCTTTTTTCAAGCTGTGTTGGAACAACGGACTTTCTTCTATCAATTTCAGTTGGAGTAATTTCTATCGGCATACTACAATCACTGAACTCTCTTTCTGAAATAATCTCCCAAAACAGTTTGATCAATTTCAACTTCACATCTTTCGTTTGGAGAATATCCCTCACGTGCTGTAATCCAAGGCTCTTCCTTGTGAGACATCTCCTCTAATTCAACCCCGCTAAATGGAGCATAAGATTCTAAGACTAAATTTATATGATTAATCTCTTCAGTTGTTAATTTTTTATCAACATTAATATCATTTACATCTGAAAGTGACATTTCAGAATAAAGATATTTACTTGGATTAAATCTATCATAAATTTGTCTGTTTACTGGACCATGTATCCAAGCTTGAAACTTACCATCAAAAAGAGGCTGACCATTTTTCAATGCCAAATGCCAAGCCTGAACATAATAAAGCAATTTTTGCAGTTTTATGTTACTTAAAGGCATGTCTTCATCTCTTTTTAATCTGAGAATTATGTAATCACAAATCTGATTAATGTCTTTCATTTTCACCCTAAGTTTAGCTTATTATTTCGCAAACGTAAGCTTTTTTGCTTTAAAACAAATTAAAATTAAGCATTAATTTTCTTACTACCAAATACCTAATGGTTAATATTTAATTTGAAAAGCTCTATCACAAAAGATTACAACAGTTTTATTTACAGCATTTTATATTTTTATTTTTTTTAAATTTAAAAAAAGTGTTTTAGACCCCTCAAAATTGCCCCCACCTATCTTAAGTCATCACAACACCCCCACCCATGTTCAGCTTTGCAAAATTCATGTCGGAGAAAAAATAAGGTGATAGTTATTCTTTTTCTCCAAGTGTAAGGTCTTGCATTTGAACTTTAATTGTTAAACTTAAAAATTTAGAAAGATGGTAAAGATTGTTAACTATCAAAAAAGAGAAAATGAAGAAGGGAACCCTTTCTTTGTTTTGGAACTTCAAGGTGGAATTGAAGTTGTCAAATCCCAAGATTCAGGTAAATTTTACGTCACAGCAAGAAAGACAACCATTTCATCAACCTTTGATGAACTTACTTGTCAATCTTTAATTGGTAGTGAATTACCCGGAAGAATAGTAAAAGTTTCATGTGCGCCATATGAGTACACAATCAAGGAAACTCAAGAGGTAATTACTTTGTCTCATAGATATGAGTACGTTGATGAAAATGTTGTTTCAAAAACAGAGAAAAGCAATTCTACAATTGAGGAATTTATGAGCAAGAACCCAATAGGAACTGCTTTCTCAACTAATGGGCATTTTGTTGAACAAGATTAAAATCAAGCCTATGCCTTTGGGCGTAGGCTTTAAAATCGATTATTATGTATGAACTAGCTGAAATTAAAGTATCATATAATACCAAAAGTACACCTAAAGAAAAGGTCATTTCGAGCTTCAAAGCTTATGAAGTGCTACTAAAAAATTGGTCACTTGACACCATAGAACTTCAAGAAGAATTTAAGATTTTATTGCTCAATAATTCTAACCATGTCCTAGGAATTTATCCTATGTCTAAGGGAGGAATTACGGGAACTGTTGTTGATGTTAGATTGTTGTTTGCAGTAGCTTTAAAATGTAATGCAACCGGAGTTCTTTTAGCTCACAATCACCCATCAGGTAAGCTTATTCCAAGTGAATGTGATTTAAGCTTGACAAAAAAAATAAAGGCTGCATCAGAATTGCTTGACATTAGACTGCATGACCATATAATTGTGACAAAGAATGGGTATTACAGCATGGCAGATAATGGTGAAATGTGAAGCGTGAGAGTGCTAATTTAGAGATTAATTTTCCTTAAACTTGGAAGAGTAGAATTATGTTTGATTATTATAATAGCCAAAACCGTAATTTTTTAACTTTTGCCAAATACTAAAATTTAAAAAGCTCAGCTATTTCAACCTCTAATCCATTAGCAATTCTGTAAAGAGTAGATAGAACAGGGTCAGTTCTACCGGCTTCAATCCTGGACATATTACTCTTATCAAAGTTACATTTAGACGCTAAATCTTGTTGAGAAATATTCTTCTCAGCTCTAATTTGCTTTATGCGTTGTCCTAATTTGTAGCTTAAATTTTTGTCCAAAATTTGTTGTCATAATCACCAACTCAAAATTTGTGTTATTTTTGCTTTGTTGGTTATCATTCATGACAACATTGACACCAAGTTTACTTATCCATCTAACAACAAATACAAGTAGAATTATATTTTATGGAAAAGATAATTTCAAACACAATTAAATCAGTACTTATTGGATTCATAATAGCTATAATCTCAGGCTACATGTTTTCAATCACAAAATATTATTATGAAGGAGAAGAACTGTCAGAACAAACAGATTGGTCTATAACAAAGGAAGAGTTTAATTTTAAAATTGGTCTTGTTTCAGGCGCTATAACAACTATGCTGTTTTTATTTGTTGTCTATGATGATAGAAACAGAGCTATTTTATTAGTAAAGGGAAAAAACTTTAAAAATTCACTCTCAAAAATAAAATTACAGAAAAGCAGCACCTTTGAAGTAAACCCTTTTAAGACAATGTTTAACAGTGATGGAAGAATGGGTAGGTTAGAGTATATTGTCAAGTTATTACTATTGAAGCTTTTCTGTTATGCAGTATTCAGTATTTTTGGAGAATTAGTTGAAGGAGTGGTTCAGAAAATAATTTTAGTGAGTACACTAGGATTATTCTACTTCGTTATGCTTTCTATTTTAATAACTAAGAGATTGCATGACATGAACTTATCACCATGGAGCATCTTTATTGCAAGTATTCTTATTGGAATCTCTTTCCCATTATTTGAACTGGAAACATTTTTAAACATTGTAAGTGTTATCTATGTTTTCTTCTTCGTAATAATTCTAACCTTTTACCCTGGATCAAAATCTGAAAACAAGTATGGTGTTAAACCATAATTGAGTAAAATCTACATCAGTTTAAAATTGAAGTCTATACCTTCAATCATTAAAAATTAACCCAACAATACAAACACCGTACAAATTGTAAAAAGAAAAAACCTTAGTTTGCTAATTATCAGCTAACTAAGGTTTTCTTTAGTACCCGGAGTGGGAATCGAACCCACACTCCTAAGAACACGAGTTTGAGTCGTGCGCGTCTACCAATTCCGCCATCCGGGCATTTCCTAGTGGAACACTTTTGGTGTTTTGTGGGTGCAAATGTAAATAATTTTTTCTCATATCCTCAAAAAAATAGACAAAAAAATGCTTTCAGAGTCGGATTTAATTTCTAAATTTGCACCGCGTTACAGCAACACACAACTAACTAACTACATCCGAGGCGTTTATGCTTATCGGCTTTTGGGATCCCAAACAGCAAAAAAAAGCAGCAACCAGTCGGAACTAAACAACAAATTACAATGTCGCATTTAGAACCCGAAGCAAAGATATTTGCCTGTTCCCAAAGCGTCCATCTGGCCGAACAAATAGCTAAAAACTATGGTGTGCCGCTGGGTAAAGTTACGTTCTCAAAATATAGTGATGGCGAGTTTCAGCCTTCGTTTGAAGAGTCCATAAGAGGATTACGCGTTTTTATTGTTTGCTCTACTTTTCCGAGTGCCGACAATTTAATGGAGCTGTTGTTGATGATTGATGCCGCTAAGCGTGCTTCAGCCCGACACATTACTCCGGTAATTCCTTACTTTGGATGGGCCAGACAAGACCGTAAAGACAAACCTCGTGTGCCGATTGGCGCCAAGTTAGTGGCCAAATTATTGGAAACTGCCGGTGCTACCCGAATCATGACGATGGATTTACACGCTGATCAAATCCAAGGTTTCTTTGAAAAACCGGTAGATCATTTGTTTGCGTCGACTATCTTTTTACCGTATGTAAAAAGTTTACAGTTGGACAACCTAACGATTGCTTCTCCCGACATGGGTGGTTCTAAAAGAGCCTATGCTTATTCTAAATTCTTAGAATCGGATGTGGTGATTTGTTACAAGCAACGCAAAGCGGCTAATGTAATTGACACTATGGAGTTGATTGGGGAAGTAAAAGGGCGAAATGTAATTTTGGTGGACGATATGATTGACACCGGAGGCACCTTAGCCAAAGCAGCCGATTTGATGATAGAAAAAGGCGCCTTGAGTGTGAGAGCGATTTGTACCCACGCTATTCTTTCGGGAGAAGCGTATGAAAAAATTGAGAACTCTAAGTTATCAGAATTAATAGTCACCGATTCTATTCCGTTAAAGAAAGATTCGAACAAAATAAAAGTGGTGAGTTGTGCACCGCTCTTCGCCGAAGTAATGCACATGGTGCAGCACAACAATTCCATCAGTGGAAAATTTTTAATGTAGAATTTTTATTTATTAACTATATATTTTTACAATGAAATCGATTACGATTAAAGGACAAGAAAGAGAAAGCGTAGGCAAAAAAGCAACAAAAGCCTTACGTGATGCTGGAATGGTCCCTTGCGTTATTTACGGAGGAGAACAACCAGTACATTTTGCAGCAGAAGAAAAAGCATTCAAAGGATTGGTTTACACTCCAAACGCTCACACTGTTGTAGTTGATTTGAACGGAAAAACGTCTAACGTTATTCTTCAAGACATTCAGTTTCACCCGGTAAGTGACAAAATTTTACACATTGACTTCTTCCAGTTGAACGAGAGCAAAGAAATCATTATGGAAGTTCCTGTGAAAATTACAGGTACCTCACCAGGTGTATTATTAGGAGGTGACTTGCGTTTGAACCAAAGAAGATTAAAAGTGAAAGCTTTACCTAAAAATCTTCCTGATTTTGTGGAGGCTAACATCTCTGAATTGCAAATGGGGAACAAATTGTACGTTACTAAATTAGTAACTAACAACTTCAAATTGATGCACCCGGACAACACTGTGGTTTGTCAAGTGAAGATTTCACGTGCCGCTATGAAAGCCGCTCAAGAAGCAGCCAAAGCAGCCAAAGCTCCGGCAAAAGGAAAGAAAAAATAATTCATTTCCAAGTTATATTAAAAGCCTCGTTTTTCAACGAGGCTTTTTTTATTTAGAAGCGACCCGAGCGACAGTGAATTGGCGAAGCGAATGGCTTGGGTATTCTTGGCTTCCGTATTCCCGCTTTTCGCGCTACAAGCCTTGCCTGCCGGCAGGCAGGGTAGCTGCTTCAATCGGGGCTAGATAATAAGCAAAAGGCACTTTATAAACATAGTGCTATAAAAAATTTGAAGCCTAATTGTATTAGCACGTTTATTTTCTTTGCCACTGACTACACAGATTTAACGGATTAATCTCTGCTAATCCTTGAAACCCTAAAAATCTGTGGCTGAAATTTTTTCCTCTATCCTAATAATTAGTTTAATTTTGTCCCATGAAATGGTTGACACAACTCTTTAGCGGTGAACCCAAAGAGCAAAATACAAATATGAAGAAATACCTTATCGTTGGTTTAGGAAATATTGGGGCCGAATATGTAAATACCCGTCACAACATAGGCTTTAAAGTGGTAGACTTTGTAGCCCAACAGCAAGGCTTAACATTTGAGACCGCCAAATTGGGCGCCATCGCCGAATACAGCGTAAAAGGCAGAAAACTGATATTACTCAAACCCAACACCTACATGAACCTCAGCGGTAAAGCCGTACACTATTGGATGGAAAAGGAAAACATTCCTAAAGAAAATGTATTGGTAATTACCGACGATTTAAACTTGCCTTTTGGCACCATTCGCATCAAAGGCAAAGGCAGCGATGGTGGTCATAACGGTTTGAAAAACATTCAACTGTTATTAAACTCTACGGAATACCCAAGGTTTCGCTTTGGCATCAGTGACCAATTTAAAAAAGGCCAACAAGTAGATTATGTGCTAGGCGAATGGAACGACGAAGAAAAAGCCAAGCTCCCCGAGCGCTATGAAGTGGCGAAGCAAATCATCGAATCGTTTGCTTTGGCCGGTTTAAACAATACCATGAACAGTTTTAACGGAAAATAAAAAAGGGAACCAAATGGTTCCCTTTCTTTTATCTGTTGCTTGCGAATTACTCTACAGCAATTCTTTTTACAATTTTGTTGACACCGTCGGAAACAGAAACCAAATAGATTCCGGTTTGCGCGTTGTTCAACTGGATATTTTCATTGAAAGCACCTTCGCTGTTGTAGCTGTTTTCAAATATTTTTCTTCCTCTCATATCAAATACTGTTACCTCAATAGCTGAAGTAGCTGCCTTTGGAAACTGCAAGGTAAAGTTTCCGTTGTTCGGGTTAGGGAAGATACTGAAATCTGTTAAGGTGTTTTCAGGGGTATTTAAAGTAGCGGTAGTCGAACAAATTTCGATTGACCAGTTACCCAAAGAACCTGTATCACCATTATAATTGTCGTTCGCTAATAATGACCACGTACCGTTCATTGGTTTTCCATTGAAAGCCGACAAAGCAGCAGCAGGAGCAAAAGTTCCGGTTAAGTTAGCCGCACAAACAATAGCCGGAGAAGCATCATTAAACAACACATTGAAACCGGTTGTAACTTGGTTACAGTTTCTGTTTAACAAAGCCACTTGTGTTCCGTCAGGATGATTCATGGCTACAACCAAATCCCAGAAATAAGTATGGGTTCCGGCCAAAGTAACATTCACATCAGAGATGGTTCCTGTAGCAGGCACATTGATTGTTTTTTGCACAGTAGCACCCGGTGTGTTAGCTCCTAATCCGTCAGGAATAGTCAGCGTATTATTGTTGGTATAAGTGGCACAAGATGATGTAAAAGTATATCCTAAAGCAATATTTTTAGAAACAGCATAGAAAATGTTTCCTACTGCTTCAATCATCAATCTACAGTTTGGTGCCGGAGTTGAAGGTAAAGTAATTGCTTGAGAACCGTCGTTCGGAGTATTAGAAACTAAAGTAGTAAAGGTTGTTCCACCATTGGTAGAAAACAAAATATTTACGTTAGCTGTATTGATGCCGTTAGCTGTAGTACCAGCCACATTCCAAGTAACGGTTTGTGTTGATCCCGGAACCCAAGAAACGTTTTCTACACTAGGGTTAGTAACGGCAAAAGCACCACCGCCATCAACAACTGTAACAGCCATAACGCCTGTATTGGTTTGTCCGCCTCCTAATACATTATCTCTAACGGTAAGTGTAAAGGTTAAAGTTCTGGCTACTGATGATACGGTTTCCCAAGTATTCACCAATTGACCATTCAATACATTTTGGAAAGGAGGCATAAAACGTACCGGTGAAGCACTTGGCACTCTTGATCTCCAGTTAGGACCATCGGTTTTGGTTGGAGAAGGGAAAGTTGCCGTTCCACCTACTGTGGTAGCATCATTATTTTGCTCCCAACAATACGTTAGATTTTGACCTGCTGTATCCGATCCTGTACCTGTTAATTTAAAAGCAGTACTTACCGGAATAGTATAACTGGCTCCCGCAGAAACACTTGGTCTAGGATTAGTAGTAGCTATGTTGGTTGAAACCGGACATGACTTACCACTTAAGTTGGTTTGAATTTGCAATATACTTCTGTAAGTAAAATAATCGTCAGAGTTGCCTTGCATATCCGTACCGCCACCACCAATTCCGGCATAAGCCATGATGGTTGATCCACTACCCGGCTCCACATTTACCGCGTTGTTTTCGGCTGTGTGGGTAAAAGTATGGTTGGCTCCCATTTGGTGACCCATTTCGTGAGAAACGTAATCAATATCAAAAGTATCTCCCATTGGCACTCCGTCGGCAGGAGATGTAATTCCGCTTCCTTTTTGATTGTTCACACATACACAACCAATACAACCAGCACTTCCTCCACCACCTGTGGCACCAAACAAATGTCCGATGTCGTAGTTGGCTTCACCAATAACTGCTGTTAAATTAGCTTGTAATTCCGCATTCCAGTTATTCATCCCGGAAGCTGGTGAGTAAGGATCGGTATTCGCATTAGTATAAACTACCAAGTTATTGTTGGCGATAATAATTAATTTCACTGCTAAATCTCTCTCGAAAACACCATTACAACGGGTCATAGTAGCATTCATAGCCGCTAAAGCTCCGGCAGCACCTCCGTGATAAGTTCCGTATTCACCGGTACAAGACAAAGCCAAACGCATAGTTCTGTACACTTGGTCATTAGATTGTACTTGGTTGTTAATGCCTTGACGTAATCCGTTAGCCATCGCTACATCTTCGGTAGCACAAACAAACGGTAAAGACGATTTAGTTCTGGTTTTTGAGTCGAATACTACATAAACCGAACGGTCTTTGGTGAAAGGCTCAATAAACTCAGATCCATTGTCGGCTCTGAAAACCATAGTTTGAATTCCTTGCGGAGAGAAACTTAAGTTCAATATTGCTGTTGGATCAGTAACTCCTTTTCCAACATAAGCTCTGATTTCAGGAAACTGCGCTTGTAATTCAGGTGCAAAGTTTGACGATTCCCAAATTAAGAAAGATTCCAACTTCCCTTGAGTGTTTGGTAATTGAATTTCAACACCGGCTTGTCCTGAAGCTTTCTCAGCTACATTGGCTAATGTTTGCTTAAATTGTTCCGCATTGAATTGCAACAATTTCTGATTGGCAGAGTAAGTAGTTTCTCTGATTTTTTCTGCGGTAATTACTTTATCACTGCTCAATACTTGCCATGGATTGTTTCTTTGAGCGGAAACCCCTGACATTGAAGCGATAAAAATTACTAAAAGTAAAATTCTTTTCATTGTGGTTTGGTTAAATAAAACGTTGCCAAATATAGTTATCTTTCAACAATTTACAAAGATCAATGATGATTTTGCGTTTTTTTTCATTCATTTTTAACAAACTCATCATAAATTGAATTAATGATTGTAATTCTTCTTTTACAGCTATTATCTACGAGAAAATTACCATAATTGGTTTGTAACACTTATTTTTGCGCCAATATCATTTGTTTATCATTGAAAATAGTTCACTCCATACCTTCTTTTGTTGCCGAAAAACCGACTATAGTGACCATCGGTACGTTTGACGGTGTGCATTTGGGTCACCAAAAAATAATTGCCCAAATTACAGCTGCAGCCAGAGACAAGGATTGTGACAGCTTAGTACTGACCTTTTTCCCGCATCCCAGAATGGTTTTACAAGAAGGTACCGAGATGAAGCAACTGAACACCATTGAGGAAAAAACTGCGCTTTTAGAGCAGTTAGGCGTTGACCATTTGGTTATTCATCCTTTCGACAAAGCCTTTTCCAGAATGACCGCAGAGGAATTTGTTAAAGAGGTTTTGGTGGACACTTTCCGGTTGAAAAAAATCATCATTGGTTACGATCATCGCTTTGGCAGAAACCGAACCGCTGACATCAACGACCTGATTACTTATGGTGAAACTTACGGATTTGAAGTGGCTCAAATTTCGGCCGAAGAACTCAACGCTGTCTCCATCAGCTCTACTAAAATTAGAACAGCACTGAACGAAGGCAATATAGAGTTGGCCAACAATTACCTCGGTTATCCTTATGCCATTACCGGCAAAGTAGTGAAAGGCCAACAATTAGGTAGGACTATAGGTTACCCAACTGCTAATATTTCGGTACGAGAAGACTACAAACTCATTCCGCAAAATGGCGTGTATGTAGTACAAAGTACTATTCAGGAGAAAACTGTATTCGGGATGATGAACATTGGTAATCGACCAACCGTTGATGGCACTTTGCAAACCATAGAAGTTCATTTTCTGGATTTCGATCAAGACCTTTACACCCAAAACATCAGTGTATCTCTTTTAAAACGGTTGAGAAGCGAACAAAAATTCCCTTCGCTTGACGCTTTAAAAACCCAATTGCATCACGACAAAAGAGACACCGCAACTTTTGTCGCTTCATTGCGTTAAACGCTATGCTCTGATTTACCTTCGAAAACACCCTCAAAGGCTAATACAGTACAAGCTGTAGTTTGTTACTATTTTTCGCCCTTCCTTTTGTTAGGAGCAAAATTGTAACTTACATACAAATTACCTACTTTTGGAGCAATATAAATTAGCACCTATGAGTATTACCAAACACAATTGGACTAAAGAAGAAATTATAGCTATATACAACAAGCCTTTGATGGACTTGTTATACGAAGCTGCCACCATACACAGAGAACATCACGATCCAAACGTGGTACAGGTTTCCACTTTACTTTCTATTAAAACGGGTGGTTGCCCGGAAGATTGCGGGTATTGCCCTCAAGCCGCGCGTTACCACACCAATATTGAAGGCAACGATTTAATGACTGTAAGTCAGGTAAAAGCGCAAGCCCTCAGAGCCAAATCTAACGGTTCCTCCCGTGTTTGTATGGGTGCCGCTTGGCGAAACGTAAAAGACGGAGAAGAATTTGATCAGGTTTTGGAGATGGTAAGAACCATCAATAAACTCGACATGGAAGTGTGTTGTACTTTAGGAATGCTAACCGAAAACCAAGCCAAACGTTTGGCCGAAGCCGGATTGTATGCCTACAACCACAACTTAGACACTTCGGAAGAATACTATAAAGAAGTGATTTCCACTCGTGGTTTTGAAGACCGTTTACAAACCATTGAAAATGTTCGTAAAACCAATGTTACAGTATGCAGTGGCGGTATCATCGGAATGGGTGAAAGTATTGAAGACCGTGCCGGAATGTTGGTGGCTTTATCTACCCTAAATCCGCAACCCGAATCAGTACCGATTAACGCCTTAGTGGCCGTTGAAGGTACCCCTATGGAAGATGAAAAACCGGTAGAAATTTGGGAAATGATTCGCATGGTAGCGACTACCCGTATCGTGATGCCGGAAACCCAAGTGCGTTTGTCTGCCGGAAGAACTGAAATGTCTCGCGAGGGTCAAGCCATGTGCTTCTTTGCCGGAGCCAACTCTATCTTTGCCGGAGACAAATTATTGACTACCCCAAATCCGGATGTGAATGAAGACATGAAAATGTTTGAAATGTTAGGATTGCAACCGCAAAAACCGTTCATCAAAATCATGCAACCTAAAACGGTGGAAGCCGAAGATTCTCAGTACAAACCGTTGGGAGAAAAACCAAAATGGTCTCGCCCGGGTCACGTTATCGAACGCAACTTAGAAGCCTCAACTAAAGGAAAATAAGTTAACATAATCCTAAAGATTTATATTTTATAAACCTTTTTTTAACTTTGCTCTCGGTATTTCTTACCGGGAGTTTTTTTTATCTTTTACCTGAACAGTCTATGTCGTTAAAACTTACAGAAATTGAACGCGTAAAAACCATATCCAAAGCTGATTTTTACAACTTGTATGTAAAAAAACAGAAGCCTGTAGTAGTTGAACAACTCACGGCAGATTGGCCGGCTTATGAAAAATGGAACCTGGCTTACATCAAGGAAGTCGCCGGCGATAAAATAGTGCCTTTGTATGATGACCGTCCGGTTTCTCACAAAGACGGTTTCAATGAAGCGCATGCCCAAATGAAGATGAGTGATTACATTGACTTGTTACATGCCAAACCTACCAATTATCGTATTTTTTTATACAACTTGATGAAAGAAGTTCCGGTATTGAAAAACGATTTCAAATGGCCGGATATCGGATTGAAATTGGTCAAACAATTGCCAATGCTGTTCTTTGGCGGCGAGAACTCGAAGGTTTTCATGCACTACGACATTGACTACTCCAACATTTTACACTTCCATTTTCACGGCAAAAAAAGATGTGTTCTTTTTGCGCCCGACCAAACACCTTATTTATACAAAGTGCCTCATGCCTTAATTTCGAGAGAGGATATTGATTTTGATGCACCCGATTTTAACCAATGGCCGGCACTGGAAAAAGCACAGGGTTTGGTAACCGATTTACAACACGGTGAAATGCTCTACATGCCTGAAGGCTACTGGCATTATATGAAATATGTGACTCCGGGATTTTCGATGAGTTTAAGGGCCTTCCCGAGACGATTGGGCAACCTCTCAAAAGCCGCTTATAACGTATTCATCATGAGGCATTTTGACAATTTGATGCGTCGTTGGAAAGGACAAAAATGGATTGATTACAAAAACGAACAAGCCATCATTAATACCAATAAAAACTTAAAAAAAGCGGCTTAATACCACTTTTTTTATTGTACCAGAACCTTTCTGGTTTCGGTGACGCCATTTTCAAAAGTTACCTTAACAATTAAGGTTTGTTGGTTGCGAATAGGTGCTGTTTGATAAGTAGTGCGGTTAATATCTTTAGCAGAGAGCAGACTTCTGCCCAACAAATCATACACAATCACCGAAACGATATTCTCGCGATTGCTAAACAAACTTATTTGATGATTTTGTAAGCTTACCACCCAATCAACATCCTCAGTAAAGTCGGCATTACCCAATGTTTGGTTGGTAAAACGCAATACAAAACGACTATTAAAAGTACCGGTAGCCGTAGTAAAAGTATACGGGGCTGTTTTTAAATTATGAATGGTATTAAGCTGTTTGTCTTCTAAATAAATGCCGGATAAGCCGGTAAACAAACCGTCAAAGTTTTCCAAACTGATGCTAAACTGTCCGGCCAATGTAGAGGAATATCCTAACGGAATACTATCATTTTCATCAAATGGCAAAGCCCTTCCTTGTATGGCCAACAATTGATTTTGACAAAGTGAATAGAAGTTGATAACATTTCCGGCATTCAAGGTAGTTCCATCAAAATCTCGGTCTAAATCGTTAGTAGCATTTTGAACATACCCTACTAACGTTTGCTTAAATGCGCCTTGCGTATTACTTAAGTTGAGCCAAATACGATTGCGTTCCAAACCACTTTCAGAAGTGGTAACCGATTGGTTTCGGAAAAATTCTGCATTGTTTCCGGCCACTCTCATCGTATTGTTAAAAGTAGCATTTCCATTGGCTAAGCCTTGCACAAAGAAGCCTTGTCCGGAAGCAATTTTCCCGGTAGGAATGGTATTATTTACACCTAAATTAACCGCCGCTGTACCTACACCACCAAGGGCATTATATACCGCATAATCATTTATTGTATAAACATTATTAGCCAATGGTGTGTTGTGCGTCCATAAATAAATGGTTCCACTGATTAAACCAATGTTAGAAGAAAAACCTAAAAAGGCATCCGCATCTATAGCAGAAGCATAAGGGTTTCCAATCAAATTCCAAGTACTGGTTCCTATAGCAATTGGGGTTTGGATAAATCCGTTATTGTTGCTACCGGCAAACTGGGCATTATAAACGGTTGGTGTAGCCGTAAATGATTCCGGTGAACGAACGATATAACCTTTCCCGGGAGCCATAACAGTTGATCCCAGAGTAAATTGCCAATTGCCACTGGTTGGATTAAATGCATAATAACGATCCGGTGAGGTTTGAGGTGACAAATTGGTTAAAGTTTGTCCGCCAACCGGTGAAGACCAATACGTATAATCGTAAAGTTTCATTGGCGCTGTTGTTCTTTTTACAATAAGATTCCCCGAATTTACCGCAAAGTCATTTCGTTGCACTAAACTACCTGTATTTTCAACAACAATGGTTCCGCTGCTTTGCAAATCACTTTCAATAACGGCATAAGTAGCAGGATCAATCGTTAGGGTTTTACCGGCATTAACTTGACATTTACAGCCCAACAAGTTCCCTTGTGCTCCGGTACTGTAATCAGCATCTAATATGGCTTTTACCCCTGAAGTGGGTTGACCGTTACTCCAAGCTGTACCATCCCAAGTAGAGGTTAGCTCTTTTCGGCCGAATAAGGTTACATTATCTACTGTCCAGATTTCTTGCGCGGAATTGGTGATTAAAGTAATTCTGACTGACAAGTTAGCCACTTTTGGCAGGTTGGACAGCACTACTGTACTGAAACCTTCGGTGGTTTGGTAATTGATGGTTGAAGGGGCTACCGTAGGGGCGAAAATAGTGGCAACATTAAATCCGGTGTAATTTTTACTGGCCGTTCCTATACCGGCTGTGTAATTCCACACTGAGTTATTCAATCCTTGTATCTGAACTTCATTCGACCAAGTCGTTCCTCCATTAGCACTCACCGCCACAACTATCCTATCAGTATTATCCATACCATTGGATACCACGCTGGAAAAAGCAGCCAGTCTGACGTTTAATTCTACATCACTAAAAGTAGTGGTATTGATGTTAGACATGGTCAAAACACCGGTTCCTCCTGCGGTTTGCAAAGCTGATGCTCCTAAAAAGCGATTGCTCAAACCAGTGTCTCCGGATACAGCAAAACCTACTCCGGTTGTTAACGAAGCTGTAGCTCCCGTTAAAGTATAGCCCCAAGTTGGTGTGGCCGGTGTGGTTTCAAAATCTTGAATAGCTATCGTTTCTCTGGCGCCAAAATCACAACCGGTATAATTCAAACCATAACCACTGATGACAAAGGTATACGGATTTTCATTGACGTCATTATTCACTATGCTCACCATAGCATTCCTAATCCCGATGGCTGAAGGGTCAAATCGGATGGCAAAAGTGGTTACATCGCCAACGGCTAAAGGCGATGTGGGCAATGAAATTACGCTGTAATCAGAAGCAGCAGCTCCTGAAATGGTTATCGCTCCTATATTTAAAACGGCTGAACCATTATTTTGGATGGTAAATACCCTGTCGATAGTTCCTGAAGTGACATTGATATAATCGAAAAAAGTATCATTCACAAAAGTCGGAATCGTACTGCCACTGGCTATAGGCTGTCCGTTACCGAAGATATCAGCCTCCGGTGTAATTCCCGTTCCTTGAATCAAAAAGTTGTATGGATTTTCGTTGCTGTCGTTGTTGGCAATCGATACTATCGCGGTTCTGATTCCGGGTGCTGTTGGATTAAAGTTAATCGAGAATGTTCGGAAAGAACCCGGTATAATTAAGCCGGAAGTAGGCACTGTTACCAATGTAAAATCGCCCGGATTGGCGCCGCTAATGGTTACATAGGGCGTTGGATCTGTAAGTTGCAAGGTAAACGTTCCTGTATTTCGGATACGGAAATCTTTGGTTTGAGTGGTAACCCCAATTGATTGCGGATCAAACAAGGTATTATTACCCAAAGAAGGAATCAAACTACCATCAATAATGGTACCTGTCCCACCAGTATGTCCTACCATATCAATCTCGGGTACCGGATCAAAACCATAACCTTGTATATGAAAAACATAGGGGTTTTCATTGGCGTCATCACTAACAATATTGACTATGGCTCTGCGCAGTCCGGCCGCACTGGGATCAAAAACTATCGTTAGTTGTTTGAAACTTATAATACCACCGGAAACCGGATCTACTGTTCCCGGCGGATCTGTACCTGCAGGTAAAATAGTAAAATCACCGGGATGTAATCCTGTAATCGTAACTGTCCCTGTAGTTAAAGTAGCGCCACCTAAATTTTGAAGTTCAAAAGTTCTGGATACCGTAGTGTTTAAAGTTGACGTTGGCGAAGCCAAGCTCGAAAACTGTGTCCCATCCGCTACACTTGGAGTGGTATCGTTATGGAGAATGGTCGTTGAAAAACAAGTCACATTAATTTCAGGTGCCGGTGTTCCGTAAGTGCCGATTATTCTAATATCATCTAAACCAAACTCATCACTGCTTCCGGTACCACTGACCTCTTCACAGGTCCATCTTAAATAATATAAGGATCCTGGAGGAATATTCAAACCGGTAATAATAATAGAACGCGAAGGCGATAAACCTATACTTACCCATTCCAAGGCATCTGAAACATCGGGAGAAACATAATCCAAAAGCGCCTCCTCTTGAAACACTATATTATCGGCAGAATGTGAAAAATTAAAGGTACTGGATTTGTTCCCATCGTTTCTCACAAACAAATTATAATCGACTTGAAGCTGAGTAATACTGCTGGTTCCGTTGTTTCTTATTCTGAGTGTGATAGACCCCGGAGAAAACTCGGTCCCCGAAGGCTGAACCATTAAAGCCGGATTGGCCACAGAACCGGGCAACTCGGTAAAAGCATAAATACCATGGCTGACAACGGCTCCGGTTACAGAACCTCTACCAAAAGCATCCACTGTTTGGGTACCACCAAATCCTAAGGTTCCAAAACTAAAACCTTTGATATCCCAGGCATTAGAATTAAGCCTTCCGGCTACCGTAGGGTTAGGAGAAAAACCTGCACCACTAAATGCCGTACTCGGGTTGGTTCCCGCTGTGGTTGGCATGGTGTTGGAAAAGTTGAGTGTAACTGATGGGGACGCGTTAGTAATGGCTACTTGTCCAAAAAAGAATACCGGTAAAATCAATAACAAAAACAAGAAATATCTTGCTTGGCTTGTCTTATCGAACGGTATTTTTGCATTCATTTGCTTACTAAATCACTTAAACAGAATCACAAATTAAACATTTTCAACTTATTACCACAATTTTGTCTGTAAATTATACAATTTACTCGTTTATTAACAGTAAAATACTATAACAAGGTCTTTTTCGTAATCAAATTACCACTTTCTAATTTGACTTTTACAATCAAAGCTTGATTGCTTTGCGTAATGTTACTTCCGGTGAAATTCAGACTGTCTAGTCCTTCGGCTCTGAGCAACTCTCTGCCTAAAACATCATACACCAAAACCTCTTTGATGTTTTCGCGTTGCGATGTTACCGATAACACACCGTTGCTTCCGGATATGATTACCGTATTGGCCAAAGCCTCAAACTCATCGTTACCCAAAGTGCTGTTGGTGTATCGGATGATAAAACGATTGTCAACGATTCCTTTCCCGGCTGTAAAAGTGTATGGCGACTGTTTCAAATCGTGAATCACATTCAACTCTAAATCCTGCAAATAAATATTGATGTCGTCTACAAAGATACCGTCGGTCTTTTTGATAGCAATAGTGTGGCTTCCGTTCGAGACGATATTGATTCCCATCGGGACTTGATCATTAATGTCAAAAGGCAACGGACGTCCTTGGATGATAAACGGTTTTTGATCGATTAACGAATACAAGCTCACTTTACCTCTTGGCGCGAAGAAACAATCGTAAGCACTGTCGTAAGCCGCAGTAGAGTTAGTAGAATAACCCAACAAAGTCGTATCTACTTGTCCGTCGGCAGTATTGATAATATCTAACCAAATTCGGTTTTTCTCTTCTGTTGGTAAGCCGGCCGTCGGACTCATCGTTGCAGTGGCATTTCTGAAGAAAACGGAATTGTCATAAATCGCATCGGCAGTGCCTAAACGCAAGCTGTTGTTAAAGGTTACATTATCAGCATAAGTGTCCGGACCGGTTGAAAATAAAGTTCCGGCACTGTGTAACATATTCACCATAAAGCCTTGTCCGGAAGCAATTTTTCCGCTAAAGCTCGGCTCTGTCGAACCCAAACTGTTGTACATTAAATAATCCGGCAAATAGCTGTATCCGAAATTATTGTAGTATGGATTAGAAGTATTGGATAATCCTAAACCGTGACGCCAAATCCAAATGGCCGGCTCAATTTTAGTAGCATTCAATGCCATAAATTTATCAGCATCAATGGCTGACGGGTATGGGTTACCCACTAAGTTCCAATTGTCGTCGTATTTGGTGGTTAACGCATTGGTGGTATTTACCGGATCGGCATCGTAATCGGCGCCGTTATAAGTACCGCGTTTAATTTGAAGCGTTAACAAACCGTTGTTAGGTTTTCCTTGGCGGAAAGTATGCGTAGCGGTGATTGGCGTGGCCGAACCGTTAAAAGTACGGGCTATATACCCTTTCCCTTTTTGCATAATACCAGCGGCTGCTTGCCAGTTCCCCATAGTGCCGTTGGTATTCACTAAAGTCGGATTCCATTGGTAACGGTAACCGCTTGGCAAACCGGTTACATTATAGTTGTCTATAGGTGAACTCCAATATACATAATCGACATGTTTGGCCGTGAAACCTCTTCTCACTTGGAACTTGGTAGTTGTACTGGTGTAATCTCCGGCGTTGGTGTCGGTATCATTTACCTGAATCAACTGGGCATCATCGTCTATTAGAATGTTACCATTATTGGTCAAACGATTGTTGACGCGAATGTAATCACCTACAGAAGCCGTTAAAGTTCTGCCGGTAGCCAAAGTCAAATCGCCCGAAGCTACCAAATCATTAGACACCGAAGTAGTGAAGTTGTTATCCATCAACACGTTGTAAAACACTTCTGTTCCTAAAGGCGCAACCGCACTGATGATTTGTGGCGTTGGCGCCCCAATAAAATGTACGGTACCGTTTCCTTCATCAAAGGCATTGTTGTTTTTGTTGTTGGTCCAATTGCCGTACAAATAAATTTGACCGTCGGCGGTGGCATTGTTCCCATCGTTCATGTCCAAAGCACCATCAACAACCGTATTGGCTATAGTTAAATTACCATGGATTTCTAATTTGTTGTTGCTGTTACCGGAAACTTCTAAACCTTCTCCGCTAATGGTTAAATTTTTTGCTTTGGCAATATAGCTTTGGTAAATCGCAAAAGGCGCAGTAGCGTCTACCACTGCTCTGCGGTCGTAAGTTGTATCCGGTATAACTACATCAACGGTAGCATCCGGTACGATTAACGTATCCCAGTTTTCACAGTTGAACCAGTTGGTGTCTTTGCGTCCGCTCCATCTTCCGTTTACGTAAATATCGGTATCAATGTACACCAAAGTACAATTTCCTTTGTAGTTGTAACCGCCGGCATCAAAAGTAGCTGCATCGGCATACGAATCCCAGTTGGACTGACTGTTAATCGACGCAATCCAATCGAATTTACCATTAGTTAACGTTGAGAAATCGGGATCGTTAGGATCGTCATACTTTACAAAGCCATCTCCAACCGGAGCTACAGTACTGAAACATTCCATTAATGGATATAAAGTAGACCACTTGGTATCTCCTGTTGGACCGCCCGGAGCGGCATCCCAACCACTTTCGGTCCATCCGTACAATACATTTCCGGTGTAAGTTGAGGAATGACCGGTGTCGTTGGTCCAAACACCGCCTTGCATGAACCACATATCGTCGTCGGAATTCAAATTGAATCCGGAACCTCCGATTGCCGATTTGGTCCAGTTCGCATCAATAGCGCCGCAAGTATATACATTATAATGGCTTCCCAAAGTTACGTTAGCCGTAGTAGTTTCAATAGTAACAATGGTGCCTTTTGGTAAGGTACTACCGGTTCTGGTTAAAACAATTACCCCTTCGGTGCCGCCCCATAAACCGGCATTTTGTCGTTCATAACCATTATCCGTAATGTATAAGGTTGTTCCCGGTAACAAATCGCGGAAACATACAAAGCTCACCAAGTCACAACCCGAAGGCGCGTTGGTATTGGTATTAATAGCCAGTACAGCCAAATCCCCCGGATTTAAAACGGTTACTACTGAAATGTCAAACAAGGTACTTCCGGCTCCGGTTAAACCTACAGCAGTGGCGCCCATAGTGTAATCGGTTCCAACTACGGTATGAATGATTCCGGTAAAGGTAGCTTCTCCGGCAACCGCTGCTACTGTTAAAGGTGCTCCGGTCATGGTACCTGTACTAGTTAAGCTCACCGTACCGGTAAAGTTGATGTCTTTGTTCCCACAATTATCTGTAGCGGTTACCACCACATTACTCATGGCACTGTTTACTCCGGTGGTAATAGGCTGTGTAGTAAACAACAATTTGGTTGCCACTACATTAATTACGTTGGTTGTATTAGGTGTAAGGCGTGTGTAGGCTGTTGTTGCTCTGCCTGAACCTGCCGTACTGAATACAATGTTAGTAGCGCTGTTTACTATGGCCAATCCAAAATCTTCACTATCAAAAGCGTCCGGACCTAACGGACATTTCAAAGTCAATCGCAATGACAATGTTTTTTCAGTACCATCGGCTACCGAAACGTTCATCCCGGTAAATTGAATTTGAGTCGCCGTTACTGTTCCCGTTCCTACCAAAGTAGCCCCATCGAATAAGGCTACCGATTGGATGCCGTCGGACCAAGTGCCAACTGCATTATTTACAGATTGGGTAATGTTTAAATCGGTTAAAATAGTCGGCAAGTTATCGGTATCTAACAAATCAGCGCCACCGTCTCTCACTTTAAACTGCCACGCTTGAACCCCGTCGGTTACCGCTGTAATAGTACCGTTAACAGTTGTTGGAATAATAGCCGCTTCTGAAGCAGTTACCCCTATTATATCCGATTCGGCAGTTCCGGTTCCTACACCGCTAAAGTTTAACACATAACTCGCCTCATCCGGATCATTGCTCAAGAAGGTGATACTTCCTGTAAAAGTGCCGGTGGCGACTGGTGCAAAACGAATGGTAAAAGTAGTTGGTGTAGCATTAACCACAGTTACAGTATAACCCATAGTGGTTTGCAAACTGTAAGGCGGATTTCCGGTAAAAGTATTGTTGTACAACAACAAGTTTTGGTTGCCTAGATTTTCTAAGGTGAATACCACATCAACAAAATTTCCGGCTGGTGTACTGGCAAAGGTATAAGTACTTCCTGTTAAATAATTGGTAGCGCCTTGTCTGATGTTGATATCGGCATCACGCAAACCTCCGGTGCAGTGGTTGGTAGCCGGCAATGCTGTTATCCCTGAAAGCGAAAGGGTATTTGCATTTAACGGAGCTGTTCCGGTTAAAGACCAAGCCGAACCATCCCATTGTTGCGATAACGAAGAGGTTTCGGTACCGTTGATATCTGCCGGTAAATATGTACCGTTAAAATTATATGTAGCCGTAAAAGTACCGGCTTTGGTAATCGACCAATATCTGGAAATAAAATGGGTAGACGCAGTCATGTTTGGGTGTTTGGCATCTACTACCGAAACTCCTAAAAAATCTCCGGCATTCAAACTGGCTCCTGCCGTTAGACTGATGGTAGCCGGTGAGTAGTCCATAGTGCCGGTTTTCTCCCCAATCGGATAGATAAAACTGGATGGCGCTGCAGTAAACTCCTTGCTCAACGTTCCGGTGTTTTCGGCTATGATATAGTTGGAAGCGCTTGCCCCGGTAATAGCAGCGGCGGCTTTTAAACTCATCGTGTTCACATCTAAATCGATGATCCCTGAAGTAAGTGTTAAGCCGGTATTGATGGTTAAGGCCGAACCCATGACACAACCAATGGCACCCGAAGTGCGGTTTAGGGTAAAGTTGGCCAAGTTCAAGTCGTTGATAAATCTTATTGTTCCGATGTTGCCTGTTCCTTGTAAAGTAAGGTTAGACGTGATGCTTCCCTCAAAACTACCGCCTCCGCTAATGGTATTGGCTACGCCGGCTGTTCCTATGGTAAGCGATTGATTGTTTAAGTCTAAATTATCGGCGACGCTGTTAAAGCTGATGGCATTGCCGCCCAGTGGTGCAGAAAAAACAAAAGTTCCCGAACCTGTTCTTGTTAACTGTACGGTAGTGCTACCCGAAGCCGGAGCAAAAACCACATACGGCAGGGTAAGCGGATTTAATGAAGTTGATACCACTTGGGTAGCGGCATTGTTGGTAAAATAAACCGCTCTGTCGTTGCCGTTAAAAGTACCTGTAACCGTTAAGTTTCCGCCTACTCTAAGGTCGTCTCCAGCCGCTTGTCCTAAAGACAAGGTTCCGGTAACCGACACGCTTCCGCCTACAATTAACGAACCTCCGGCAGAAACACTACCATAGTTCATGTGTAAAGCTGCAGTAGCCGAACCAATAGTTAATGAGCCTGCGATGGCTTTAACACCTACTGCTCCCGAGGCTGCTCCGTTGATATAATCTATAACGGTATTGGCTGTGGAAATGGTTACATTGTTAGGATAACCCGGCGTTACACCGATGGTTCCCACGCCCAAAGCACGCCATTCAAATCCGCGACCGTACACACCACCGGTGCTGTATTGCAAAGTAGAAGCGGCGCCGTAAATAGGCGAATTGGTATTTACAAAACCGTTGGAATTGATTCTTAAAGTTCCGTTTACGGTAAGCGCATTGGCTACCGCGATGTCAATGCCGTTGTTCAAGGTTAAGGTTCCGTTTACCGGTCCTACTGCCATGTTTAAACGGGTTGGTGAGTTGGCCGAAATGGTAACGTTAAACGGCGGATTGGCTACCGGCCAAAAGGCTTGTCCGGCATTCAAGTCGTAATACGTACTGTTGGCATGGTTCATCACCAAGGTACTGGCCCCGCCATATACAAAGTTATTCCCGGTGGCATACCCTCCGTTTTGGATGGTAAAAGTTCCGTTTACGGTGGTGCTACCGTTGTTGGTATAGGTAAAGGCTCCGGTAGACAAACCGGCTCCGAGATTAATTACTGTAGTGGTTCCGGCGTTGCGGGTAATATTGGCACCGCTGGTAGTGTTGGTTACCAAGTGCGCTACAATTACATTGTCTGTATTGGAAGGCACTACACCGCCTACCCAAGTGGTACCTACATACCAAGGACCGTTTTGTGTAGTAATTCTAACCGGTGCGGTAATGGTTTGTGTACCGCCTGCAGTAGCGCTGCCCGATTTGGTGCCCGATGCAAACGTTAGGTTGGCATTGGCAATAGCGTTAAGGTTGATGGTGTTGTTGATGGTAGCACCCGAAGCCACATTGGCGGTAACCCAAAAATAGCCCACGCCTACCGGAATAGATTGCGTTAAGCCTGTAAAGTTAAGTGTTTCACCACTGCCGGCTGCTGCCGAACTCAAGGTGCCCAAAGCCGTAGCCGACCCAAAAGTATTGGTAGCACTGTACCAAAGGGTAAAGCCCGAAGCTGCAATATCGGCTGCTTGGTAATTGCCCGAAGTGGTAAACGAAGCCGCGTTTAAAGTAGCCGCCGCATTGGCTACGGTGACTTGAAACGAAGACAAAATATGATTGGTAGTGCCTTGGCCTACCGTGTTGGCTGTGATTTGGGTACCGTTGTCGGCTAGGGTTGCGCTTGGACCAGAAAATGTTGCCGTGAGACTTAAATTATCTATTCCTATTCCTTGTCCATTGGTTGAACCTCCCACTCCAGTAAATGTCCAACACAAATAATATAATCCTGAAGGTGTTATGTTTAATCCTGTTAAGGTTACTGTTTTTGTAATAGATGTTGGTGGATTATTGATTGTAGTGTTATTGGCATCAGCAGCATAAGCCTGATCTCCAGCTGTCGCAGAAGTGTTAACTGCCGTTGAAGTTGCCCCGTGAAAAAAGGCCCAATTAAATGCTCTAGTTCCTGAACGATACTTTTCGTAATCAAAAGTTATAGACAGATCCGTTATATTACTTGAACCTGTATTTTGAATTGCAACAAAAATCGTTCTAGGACTAGAATAACTTCCAGTGGTCAAAAACCCTAAAGCTCTGTCTGTTGATGAAGCTGTAATTCCATTCGCCCAATTTATACAACCACCCGAGGAAGTACTTGTCACAGCACCCGCACCTGTTGAACCATATGCCAGAGTTGTTGCTGTCGTGTTTGCTACATTTGTAAAATCAGCATTTTGACCAATTTTAAAACCACTTGGCAAAGTTGCTGTAGCTGTATTTCCAATCCCATCAAAATTTTGAGTAACAGGTGTAGTATTCGGTATCGCAATCTGCGCCTTCGCATTAAAAATCCCAACCAATACAACCGTTACGGCAACGAGTAATTTTTTAAATGTCATATAAAAATGAATCTATAGTTTCATAGACAATAGGTATTTGTGAACGAACCACTTAGCGTAGCGCACACAAAAAAAGGTCAAGTGATGACAAGGTAGGATTTGGGCATACAAAACTACATCTAAATTAATAATTTACAAGTAGTTTATCTTAAGAAATCGTCATGAAAATGTAATTTTTACCAATAATGAAACGAAAGCCCTACAAAGCTTGCGTTTCTTGCAAAGTTTTCAATGAAATGTTAAGGTATTGATTTGAAAAACAGCATTTTAAGAAGTGTTGAACGTTACGGGTTGTAGGTTGAAAGTTACACCGAGATCCACGGAGAAAAAAAGAGATTCACGGAGGGTTGCGGGTTGGTATTCAACTTTAAACTCGAAATTATCTTCGAATCAACAACTAATTCTTTGGAACACGGATGAAACAGATACTACGGATAAACACAGATAGAAAATCCGTGAAATATGTGGCTAAAATAATCTGTGAAAATCTTTATAATCCGTAGCGAAAAAAATCCGTGAAAATCCGTGGCATCTGTGTAATCTGTGGCGAAAAAAAATTGTGAAAATCTTTATAATCCGTGGCATCCGTGTGCTAATCCAAAGCAACTGGTTCCCATTTTCTAAATAATCGTTACTTTTACACCTATTCCCAAGATTTTATGCCTGAAAAACCAACCCTTGCCGAAGCCACACTCAAACTGGAATATTATTGTTCCTACCAAGAGCGTTGCCATCAGGAAGTGTTGGATAAGTTGTACCAACTGGGCATGAAAAGTGACGAAATTGATGCAATCGTTGTGCATTTACTGCAACACAATTTCCTGAACGAAGAACGTTTCGCCCGCAGTTTCGCTCGGGGCAAACACCGTATCAAATCTTGGGGCAAAATCAGAATTGTTAACGAACTCAAACAAAGACACATTTCGGCACCCAATATCAAAGCGGCTTTAAGCGAAATTGATGACACCGAATACTATCAGATTTTTGAGACCCTGGCGCAACGCCATTGGAATAGTTTAACCGAACGCGATGGACAAAAAAAGAATAAAAAATTCTGTGATTACTTATTGCGAAGAGGCTGGGAAAGTCAGCTAGTCTATGAGAAGATGAAGGAATTGGAAAAGTTATAAGTTGTGGGTTATAAGTTGTTAGGTTAAAGACAAACAAAAACTTACAACTTAGAACTTACAACCAAGAACTAATTTCTACTCACCAAAACACTCACCGCATTACCACCGAAACCTACGGCATTCAGCAGTACTTTGCGGATGGTTTTTCTCGGATTAGGTTCCGCTACATAAGGAATCCCGATAAAAGTTTGGTGTTGGAGCATGAGCAGTGCCAATTCGAGGTTCAACATGCCGGAAGCGCCAAAGGTGTGCCCGATTTTCCACTTGTTGGTGGTAAGCATCGGCAAGCTATCGCCAAATATTTTTTGTATCGCTTTGTATTCTGAAGTGTCGCCTTTCAACGTACCCGGCGCGTGCATGACTATGGCATCGACTTCTTCTAAAGGTGTATTTTGCAAGGCCATCGCCATCGATTTTTGAAAACACAAGGCTTCTTCAGAGATGGAAATGTTGTGTTGTAAGTCGTCGGTAGCATAGCCCATTCCGGTAATGTACCCTAAAGCTTTTGTGTTATCGCCTACTTCCAAACAGGCTACAGCAGCGGCTTCGCCCAAGACCATCGTATTTTTGGTTTTGGTAAAATCGAAGGCGCGACAAGGGTATTCCACTGCATCAGGCTGCGCATAAATTTTTAACGCTTGCATTTGCGCCAAGGTAAAAGGCGTTAAAGGTGCTTCGCTGCCGCCTACTAAAAATTTAGTTGCCATCCCCGATTGCAGCCAAGCCACGGCATTCAACACGGCATGTAAAGCCGTCGAACATGTGATGGAATGGGAGATTTCGGGACCGGTACTTTTTAAGTCGTGGGCAATCCAAGAGGAAATATTTCCCAAGGTTGTGGTAGGCGAAGTTAGGGTGGCGGTTTTGCCGGTTTCGATAAACTCTTTGTGGTATTTCTCGAACAGTTGCGTAGCCCCGCGAGACGAACCAATGTTGATCCCGAACACATCGCCAGATTGCCAACCGGCTTGTGCCACTGCTTGACGAGAAGCCAAAATAGCCATGAGCACGGTTTCGTCTAGGGCTTTGTATTTGCTGTCTTCTTTACGCAAGGCGTCGATTTCCAAACGCAGTGCTTGCGGGATGGTAGCCACCAAACGACTTTGCCCATCGAACACTTGGGTAGTAATGAGTGTTTCGGGCGAAAGGTATTGTTTCCAAATCCCATCGGCTTCCTTTCCTAAAGGAGACATAGAAGCTAGTGAGGTTATGGCGATTTTGTTTGTTAACATGGCAGTCTATTGTGGAACAAAGGTAGTTATTATTGGGGAAAGTTAGCGTTGTAAGGTGTAGCACTCGGATAATTAGCAAACAGATTTTTTTGGCCACAGATGCCACGGATTAAACGGATTGTCACTGATTTTTTCTGTGTTTATCCGTGGGCCAAAAAATCAAATCATTTCAACTGCTTCCTCAACAATAGCATAAACCTTTTCCAGTTGTTCGGTGGTAATAATATACGGTGGTAATATGTACACAATGTTGCCTACCGGTCGCAAAATCACGCCGTGTTCGATAAAGAAATTGTAGAGTTTCATGCGCATGGCGCCATAGTAACTTTCGTGGGTTTCGGTTTTGATTTCGAGGGCGAAAATCACGCCTTGCACGCGGGTGGTTTTCACTTTGGGATGGCTTTGCATTTTTTGGGCAAAAGCCAAATGTTGGGCGTTAATGCGGGCGATGTTGTTTTGCATTTCGGGCGTTTCCAGCAAACTGATGGCAGCCAAAGCAGCGGCACAACCCGTTGGATTGGCGGTAAAAGTATGGCCGTGAAACAGAGCTTTGTTGACATCGCTGTCGTAAAAACCATCGAAGATTTGTTGGGTAAAAGTGGTGATGGCCATCGGAATCGTTCCGCCGGTTAAGGCTTTGGACAAACACATCATATCGGGTTTGTTTTGCAGGTAATCTGAAGCAAAAGTTTTGCCTGTTTTCCCGAAACCGGTCATCACTTCATCGGCTATGGTAAACACTTGGTGTTGTTGGCAAAGGGCGATCATTTGGTCTAAAACTGCGGCTTCATACATGACCATACCGGCAGCACCTTGCACCAGTGGTTCGAAGATAAAGGCGGCGAACTCGTTGGTTTGTAGCAATTGGGTCAACGCTTGTAAAGCTTCGGTTTCTTTCCCGGGCACAGGCACCGGAATGCGCACCACTTCGAGTAACGAACCTTTGAAGGCTTCGGTAAAAAAAGTAATGCCGCTGGACGCCATAGCGCCAAAAGTATCGCCGTGGAAAGCATCTTCAAAAGCAATCACTTTAGTGCGCTTTAAACCTTGATTGTAATTGTATTGCAAAGCGGCTTTGAGGGCGACTTCGACCGCGGTAGAACCGTTATCGGAATAAAAAATGCGCTTTTGGTTGGCGGGTAAAATCGACAATAATTTTTCGGATAATTCAACCGCTTTGTTATGGGTAAAACCGCCGAATAAAACGTGTTCTAAAGTGGTCAACTGTTGGTATATGGCATCGGCCATCACTTTATTGGCGTGACCAAAAGGGTTCACCCACCAAGAGGCGATGGCGTCGATGTATTCTTTGCCGTTGTCATCCCAAAGCAATGCGCCTTCGCCCTTTACAATAGCCGGTAAAGGCCCGGTGGTTTTGTGTTGGGTGTAGGGATGCCAGTTGTATAGTTGGTCTTTTTCGGATAGTGTCATTGGGCGTGAAGATTGTTGATTAACGATTTTTGATTTCAGATTTACAAGCGCGTCAAGTTGTCTCGAAACTTATCGGCGTAATAGGCAATCACATTGGCGTCGAAGTAGGGTTCATTGTCAATTCGGCCAATCAATTTAACTCCGGTTTTGTTGAGAATGATGGTTTCTGTAGCTTGGTTTTCATCACCTGAAAAAATAATCCCGGCTACGGTAATTTTTCGGTTTTTAAGCGCTTCTATAGTCAATAAGGTATGGTTGATACTGCCTAAATAATGTCGAGACACGACAATGACTTTATAATCGGGACGGATTAAATCGATGATACAATCGGTATTATTGAGCGGAACTAATATCCCGCCGGCGCCTTCAATAACCAAGTGATTGTTCGTCACGGGTTCTTTGATTTGATTTAAATCGATGGTAATTCCGTCTAACTCGGCGGCTAAGTGCGGACTGGCCGGCGTGTTGAGCGCATAGGCGTTGGGATGGAAATGGGAATTAGCACTTCGACTTCGCTCAGTGTGACAAGAAATAAGGTTTTTGACTTTGTACGTGTCGGAAAGTTCCAAATCGCCTGCTTGCACGGGTTTCCAATAATCGGCTTCCAAAGCTTGGGTTACTATGGCGGAAGCGACTGTTTTACCTACATCGGTACCGATACCTGTGATGAATAATTTCATATAATTAGCCACGGATAAAACGGATTGAACGGATTATCACTGATTTTTTAAATTATTTTTTTTTTCATTAGTATAAATTAGCCTTTTAAACTCGGGTTCTTCACCGAAATTTAACAGTAAGCCAACTTCAATTGGAGTAGCTTTAAGATAATTGATTGTTTGAGCTACATGGACATTCATAATTAATTGAGTTGCTTTTAATTCAACTATTACTTTATCTTCCACAACCAAATCTGCATAATATTCCCCTACAAGTTGTTCTTTAAAATAAACTTTAATTGGTTTTTCAATTTCAACTTTATAGCCTTTCTCCTTTAATTCAAAATACATTGCATTCTTATAAACTTTCTCTAGAAATCCATAACCCAAATGATTATAAACATCAAAATATACTTTTAAGATACCATCAGTAATTGGTTTGTGCAATAAATTTGTCATTTGCAAACTGTATAAATCAGTAAAATCCGTTTCATCCGTGGCTAAAACACAAAGGTAGCTAACAATTCCAACACATTCAAGATTTCCATTTCGGAATTGTAGCTGTGCAGGCAAAAGCGGAGGCGTTCTTGGCCTTCGGGTACGGTTGGTGACAAGATGGGTTTGACATCGAAGCCGTGTTGTTGCAATTGGGTGGCGATGTTTTTTACGGTATCGTTGCCTGGAATGATGGCGGATTGTATAGCGGATTTGGAATACACAAACATTGGTTTTAATCCTAATCGCAATTTCTCTTGGTTGAAGAAAATGATATTGTTTTTCAGCAATGCTAAAGTTTCCTTTTCTTTTGCTAAATGTTGGTAAGCCACTAGGATTGTCGCTACACTGTGCGGAGACAAGCCGGTAGTATAAATAAAACTGCGAGCAAAGTTGACTAAGTAGCTTTTGAGTTCGGCACTGCCTAAAATAGCGGCGCCGTGACCACCGAGTCCTTTGCCGAAGGTCATGATGCGGGCGAAGACTTGTTCTTGTAATCCGGAGCTTTGGACTAGTCCTTCACCCTGTTCCCCGAATAGGCCGAGTGCATGGGCTTCATCAACCACTAAGTAGGCGTTGTATTTTTGGGTGAGTTGGGTAAGTGCTTCCAAATTTGGTGAATCGCCGTCCATAGAAAAAACACTTTCGGTGACAATGTAGAGGGTTGTGGGTTGTGGGTTGTCGGTTGTCGGTTGAAATCTGCTGAGAAGTTCTTCCAGATCTGCTACATCATTGTGTTGGAATTTAAAGGCTTTGGCGTGGCTCATTTGGATGCCGTCGCGGATGGAAGCGTGACACAATTCGTCGTACAGGATAATATCGTTGCGTTGCGGAACACTGCTGAAAAAGCCCACATTGGCGTCGTAACCCGAATTGAAAATTAAAGCGGCTTCCGCTTGGTGGAATTGGGCGATAAAGTTCTCGGTAACTTCATACAAATTATGATTGCCGGAGATTAAGCGGGAACCGGTGGCGCCATTGGTTTTGATATTATGGGCTAAAAGATACTGATGCGTTTGGTGAAAGAGGTTTTCGTTATGCGCAAAGCCGATGTAATCGTTAGACGCAAAATCGACTAAAGACTTGGCTTTGGGCAATTGACGCAAGGCGTTGTTGGCTTGGCGTTGTTGGAGTTTGGCTTGAAGGGATTTTGGCAGTTCCATGACTACAAATATAAGGAAAGGAGAGCGGTTTTTAGCCCGGATGGGAACGGCATCCTTTTTATTTTGTTTGCAAAACGAAATAAAAAGATACAGTGGACAGCCGGAATAGCTTCTACAGACTCTAAATAAAAAAGCCCAACATTAATGCTGGGCTTCTTCTTTTATACAAAATCGGATTAGTCGGCTAACACGATTACTTTGTTGTCTTTCATTTCGATAGTTCCCGAATTGATTTCCAAAGTGTAGTTTTGATCATTTACTTTGGTAAACTTATCGGCTACATCTTTGTCGAACTTAAAACTGTTAGCAGCCAATTTTACGGTGCCTTGTTTTAAGATAGAAACTATAGGCGCGTGGTTGTTCAAGATTTGGAAGGAACCGTCAACACCCGGTAGGGAAACTGAGGTTACTTCGCCTTTGAACAAGGTAGCTTCCGGTGATACTATTTCTAAAATCATAAAATTTTAATTACGAATTTGAAATTACGAATTACGAAAATTATTCATTCGTAATTCGTAATTCATAATTGATTACGCTTCTGCTAACATTTTTTGTCCGGCCTCGATAACGTCTTCGATGGTTCCTTTCAAGTTGAAAGCTGCTTCCGGTAAGTGATCTAATTCACCGTCGATGATCATGTTGAATCCTTTGATGGTGTCTTTGATATCAACCAATACCCCTGGGATACCGGTAAACTGCTCCGCTACGTGGAACGGTTGAGACAAGAAACGTTGTACACGACGCGCACGAGATACGGCTAATTTATCATCTTCTGATAACTCTTCCATACCTAAGATGGCGATGATGTCTTGTAACTGTTTGTATTTTTGAAGAATCTCTTTTACTCTTTGGGCACAATCGTAGTGCTCGTTACCTAAGATTAGCGGCGTTAAGATACGTGAAGTAGAATCCAATGGATCTACTGCAGGATAAATCCCTAACTCAGCAATTTTACGAGACAATACTGTTGTAGCATCTAAGTGGGCAAAGGTTGTAGCCGGTGCCGGATCCGTTAAGTCATCCGCAGGTACGTAAACCGCCTGTACAGAAGTAATAGATCCTTTTTTAGTTGACGTAATACGCTCTTGCATCGCACCCATCTCAGTAGCCAAAGTTGGTTGGTAACCTACCGCTGAAGGCATACGTCCTAACAACGCGGATACCTCAGAACCTGCTTGGGTAAAACGGAAGATGTTGTCTACGAAGAACAATACGTCTTTTCCTTGGTCTGAACCGGCTCCGTCACGGAAGTATTCCGCGATAGATAATCCTGAAAGCGCTACACGAGCACGAGCTCCAGGTGGCTCATTCATTTGTCCGAAAACGAAAGTAGCTTTAGACTCTCTCATGCCCGGTTTGTCAACTTTAGATAAATCCCATCCTCCATTTTCCATAGAGTGCATAAAATCTTCTCCGTATTTGATAATGCCTGACTCTAACATCTCACGAAGCAAGTCATTTCCTTCACGAGTTCTTTCTCCTACTCCTGCGAATACAGAAAGACCACCGTGACCTTTGGCGATATTGTTAATCAATTCCTGAATCAATACTGTTTTTCCTACTCCGGCACCACCGAACAAACCAATTTTTCCTCCTTTTGCGTAAGGCTCGATCAAATCGATTACTTTGATTCCGGTGAATAAAACTTCGGTTGAAGTAGACAAGTCTTCGAACTTAGGTGCTTGTTTGTGGATAGGCATCCCGTTAGCACCATCTTTTGGTAAATCTCCTAAACCGTCGATAGCATCTCCTACAACATTAAATAATCTTCCGTAGATATCAGCTCCGATTGGCATTTGTATAGGTGCTCCGGTAGCGTGTACATCAGTACCTCTGCTCAAACCGTCGGTTGAGTCCATAGAGATGGTACGCACCGTGTTTTCACCAATGTGAGATTGAACTTCAAGAATTAATTTTGAACCATTTTTATTAATGATTTCTAATGAGTCGTAAATTTTTGGCAACTCAACATCTTTAGTATCAAATACTACGTCAACTACGGGACCGATGATTTGCGAAACTTTTCCTATTGCTTTAGACATTGTTTATGTATTTATTAAATAGCTATTTAGGTTTGAAAAAAATACCTCTTTTTTCAGTGCGCAAAGGTAAATTTTCTATTTTAAAAAATCAATCTTTGGCAAGAGTTTTTTTCTTATTTTTTGATAATTCTGTTTCTCAAAAGAACCATCACTGCGTAAAAAGCAAAAACCACCTGACATAGCAAGTGGTTTTTGTGTATTTGAAAAAATTGGTTAGGTTAGAAATTAGCCGGATCCATTGGGTATAGAATTCGGTACAATCCTATGTTTACTCCTTTAAAATTAGAGCCGTATGTTTCATTGATAGCCTCTAAGAATTTGTTGGCAATTAACGCATACCCTCTTGGACTTGGATGCACACCATCTAATGAGAATCCACCTCCGGTTACGTAGGCTGAAGTAACATTAACATTGTTAGCGGCAATACCACCAGTTGCAATTTGCGTTTGTAAAGCATTAGCATTTACAAAAGCCAATCCTTTGGTTTGAGCGATAGACTCAATAGCGCTGTTGTAAGCATCAGTAGCCACTCTAACTTCTTGGATTTCATCTTTAGACAACACCCAACTGTCGGCCAAAGGAACAGATACTCCGTTTACTTGAGCCGGATTTCCACCCACTGTAGTACCAATAAATGTTCTGGCCGGCAACACGATTAAATCTTCGCTGGTAGCCATACGGTAAGAAGGGATTCCGAAACCGGAAAGGTTAGTCAAATAACTGTCTACAATAACCACCGGATTGGTGCTGGAAGCCGAGAAAGAAATGGTTCTTCTGGCTACTTCAGCAGCGCTTAATAAACCGTTAGATTGCGCAAACAACAAACCGTTGTTATAGGCAGTATAACCGGCATTCAATTGAGCCGCTGTTGTTGCGTTAAGTGCAACAGGATTGTAAGGCACTGTAGTAAAGTATGGAATGGTCGTTACATAAGGCAAGTTGGCCACTACTCCTTTAGCTCCATTAGCGGTTAACTGATCTACTAAACCGGTGTAAACACTGGCAAACACATTAGGGTCGGTGATGTCGTTAGCCCCGTAAGTAGCCGGATTTAAGTTTCCGGTTTGGTTCACTCCGGTACCTCCAGAGGTAGCATAAGCCAACACGTCGTTGTTTCCAATCCAAAGCGAGAAGAAAGTCGGACTTTGCGCAACAGCGTCACCAATCACTGAGGCAGAAGTAGCAGAAGCGAAACGTACAAAGTACGGGTTAGCGTAACTTCCGATACCGGCAGGATTTCCATAGGAAGTAGACAATAAGTGGAAACTTTTTGCCCCAGGCACACCCATATTATTGAATGGTCCTGACAACACATTGGTTACTTCAGTAGTAGGCACACCAGGCACTGAAGCCGGAGCACTTCCGTTAAAGTACAATCTGGTTCCGGCAATTGGATTGCCTCCCAACAATAGTCCTCCTGTATTATCCGCCATAAAAGGAATTTTAAATTCCCCGCCGCCTACCAAAGCAAACTGGCTGGCCAAGATACTTGGATACGACCCTTGTTGTCCCGCAATGAATAGCGCATTATCAGCATATCCGGCTGTTAAGGAATTCCCTAAAGCCACATATTTTGAGAAATCGGCAGATCCTGCGGTTAATGGTGTTCCGTCTGTAGAATTAGGATCTACAAAAGGCTCATCATCACTATTACATGCTACAAAGGTTAATGAAACCAATAGTAACCATTTGAAATTTTTTATCATAGTATTATATTTTAAGTCTGATTGATAATTACGGATTAACAGTTAATGACAAGAAATATTGTTGACCGATTAATCCAGGTCCAAGAAGCTGTCTGTATTCTTTACCGCCAATGTTGGTCGCTCCCAATTTGAAAGTAGATTTGATACTTGGTACCAAGTAGCTGATTTGTGCATCAATTACGGTAGCGGCATCAATCATACCGTCAGCAAAAGTAGATTCCCATTTGTATTCATCACTCCATCTTCCACTGATGTTGAAGCCGAAGTTTTTGAATAAATTATCATTGCTGATAGTGGCTTTCACACGGTGTTTAGGCGTATTGAAACCGGCTTCGAAGCTTGGATCTTTAGCTTGATCAAAGTTGAACTCTGCATAGTTATAGTTGGCTGATACCTCAAAGTTTTTAGGTAGTTTTTTTGCCAAACCTACACCAAATCCAATTGATTTGATTTCGATATCGGTATTGGTGTACAATTGGAACGCTCTGGTGTTTCCGGTTACCAATGCATCAACCGATTGAACGCCAGGGTTAGAAGCACCTAAAGTAAGATCCGGAGCGTCTTGTGCTGTACCGTACAAAGGCGCCACAACGGTTAAGTTACCGATGAAATCGTTGTAAATGTTATAGTATCCGTTGATGTCGTAAGTAAATCCTTTTACTTCACCTCTGTATCCTAATTCAAATGCTTTTACAGTTTCAGGTTTTACTAAATCTACATTTGTTCTTACCAATAAAGCCGCAGCTGCTACCGGGTTAGACGGTGCTAAGGCTGCAAAGGCAGTTGCAGATTGCGCTGTATAAGAGTTGTAGTAAGCATTGTTACCATTGATGGTAGTGCTTGTTCCTACTAAGGCTTGCCCTAGCGGCGATGTTACCGGTAAAGTTTCTTCGTAACGGGTTAAGTTGTCCGGAGCTGAACCTAACAAGATAGCATTTCCAACGTTGAATCCGATGTATTGATCTTGTGTAGTCGGGTTACGGAAACCGGTTTGGAATGACGCTCTGAAGATGTGATTTTTAGCTTCTCCTGCACTGTATACAAAAGATACTCTTGGGGAATAGTTTCCGTCGAAATTTTCCGCTTTATCGTAACGAACCGAACCGGTAAATTTCAATCTGTCTTCCATGAATTTTTTCTGAACTTGAGAATAAACACCATATTCATCGTATTTGATGCCTCCGAATTGTGGTGTATCAGTGTAAATTCTTCCGAAAGAATTCAAGTCGTATCTGCGGTAAGAACCACCTACTTGAATTTCAGCAAATTTGATTAAATCTCTAAAGTTATAGTTAGCATCCGAGTGGTAAATTTTAGAATTGTCCACCAATTTAGATCCTGTTAATACATTTGGATCAGAAGTAACCTGATTGAATGCATTTTGGAATTCCGGTGTACCCGGTAAAAATCTTCCGTTATCTGCTGTTGCTCTTGCTGCTAAGTGTGCTTGAGTTGGTGTAGCACCGGCTAAAGTAGATTGAACAAAAGCTCCGGCATATTGACCGAACCATGTAGCATCCGGTTTCCAAGCTCTGTTGATGTTTAATCCGGTGAACAACATATCGTATGATTTTCCACCGTCTTCTGTAGTGTAGTATCCTCTAACGAAGAAGTTTTTCCCGGTGAACTCCAATTTGTGTTGTTGCATTTGGAAGCCGTTCAAGTAATAACGGTTAGCCCCTTGGTAAACAGAGTTCCCGAAACCAAATTTACTTTGCCAAATAATTTCAAAGTTTTCGTTACCGAAAGGTCTGGCGTGTAAAGAGAAGTCGATTTTAGCATTTCTAACTTTATTATCCGTTAAATCTACTTCGTTGTAACCAGTTCTTGAAACATTCTCGTTAGGTAAAACATTCAAGGCAGATGCCGGTAATAAACCTAAGTTAACCAATGACTGTCCAACACTTCTAATGTTCGTAGTAGCTTCGTCACCATAAACGTTCATACCGTTATAATTGTGGTGACTTCTGTCTCTTCCTTCTACTGTTTTATCAGTATAATCGGTTGCCCACCAATCGGTACCTCTCATGTAAGTGAAGTTGGCTTTGGCTGCAAAATAATCATTGAATTTGTGTGCCGCTCTTACACCATAGTCGTAATATTCGTTCGCACCAGCCGCTTTTTGGTTAGTTTGACCATATTTTACATAGGTAGAAATCCCTTGGTATTTGAATGGACTTTTACTGTTCATAAACAAAATACCGTTGAACGCGTTGGCACCATATAATGCTGATGAAGCACCCGGTAAAAGCTCTACGCTGGCCACATCAATATCAGATACTCCAATCAAGTTACCTAACACAAAGTTTAATAACGGAGAAGAGTTGTCCATACCATCCACCAATTGCATAAAACGGGTATTGGCTACAGTAGCAAAACCACGGGTATTGATAGATTTAAACGACATACTACTGGTATTCATTTGAACTTCTTTTAAGTTCTCTAAACCATCGTAAAAAGTCGGAGAAGCTGTTTTCTTCACATCTTTGATAGTCATTCTCTCGATGGTTACCGGAGATTCTCGGACTTTCTCAGGAGCTCTGGAAGCCGATACTACAATCTCGTCTAATTGCGTTTCTTTCTCTGACAAAGACACTGTGATTTTTTGGTTGGCGGCGGTTACTGTAGTAGTAGTAGAACCGTAACCCACACTGGAAATTTCGATGTCAAAAGGTGGTTTTTTTGTTGTAGACAAACTAAAATTACCATCGCCGTCGGTAACTGTTCCGGCACTATCGCCAACCACTTTAACGTTGGCACCGGGAACCGGTTGGTTTTTACTGTCTTTTACCGAACCGGATATTGAAGTTTGCGCGTAGGTGATACCGCAAAAAAACAATGAAACGATAAATAAATAAATCTTCATTTGGTTTTAAATTTTGTTGGTTTAAGTAGCCAATGTACAAATATTTTTTTTCAATTGTCAAAAAACAAGCTTAGTTTTTAAGAATAATGTATTGCAACACCTGATTATCAATAATATGATAAAATATAAAATTGTTACGCATTTTTTAATGTTTTCGCCCAATCGATAAAAAAAATACTATGCACACATACAAAATGAATATTCTGTTAAATTTATGATAAATTCAAGGTAAAAAAAAAGCGAGAACAAATCTCGCTTAAACCTTTATATTGTAGTATAAATATTACTATTCAACGGTCACCGATTTGGCTAAATTTCTGGGTTGATCAACGTTACAGCCTCGTAAAACAGCAATGTGGTACGACAATAACTGTAATGGAATAGTCGTAATCAACGGAGATAGCGCATCTGAGGTTTCCGGAATTTCAATAATGTGATCGGCCAATTGTTTCACTTGCACATCACCTTTAGTGACAACAGCAATAATTTTACCGCTACGGGATTTGATTTCCTGAATATTGCTGACCACTTTATCGTAATGCCCTTGTTTAGGCGCAATAACCACAACCGGCATTTGTTCGTCGATTAAGGCGATTGGACCGTGTTTCATTTCGGCTGCCGGATAACCCTCGGCGTGGATGTATGAAATCTCTTTTAACTTTAAGGCACCTTCCAAAGCTACCGGGAAATTATAGCCTCTACCCAAATACAAACAGTTGCTGGCGTCTTTAAACTTTTCAGCAATTTCCTTTGCAGTCTCATTCGACTCTAAAGCTTCAGCTACTTTTTCCGGGATCACTTCCAACTCTTGTAAATAGCGGTGGAAATCAGAATTAGATAAAGTTCCTTTTGCTTTAGCCAAACGCAAAGCTAACATAGTCAATACGGTAATTTGAGTTGTAAATGCTTTGGTAGAAGCCACTCCAATTTCCGGTCCGGCATGTGTGTAAGCTCCTGCATGTGTTTCTCTGGAGATAGACGAACCTACCACATTACAAACTCCGAAAACAAAAGCCCCTTTTTCTTTAGCCAATTTGATAGCGGCTAAGGTATCGGCAGTTTCACCCGATTGAGAGATAGCAATCACCACGTCTTCTTTGTTGATGATAGGATTGCGGTATCGGAACTCCGAAGCATATTCTACTTCCACGGGGATTCTGGCAAACTCCTCGATGACGTATTCAGCCACCAAACCGGCGTGCCATGAGGTACCGCAAGCGATGATTAGAATTCTTTGTGCATTGAGGAATCTTTCGATATTGTCTTCTACACCGGCCATTTGTATGATGCCCTGATTGGCCAACAATCGCCCGCGATAGGTATCTTTAATAACATTAGGTTGCTCGTAGATTTCTTTGAGCATGAAATGATCGTATCCACCTTTTTCAATTTGTTCCAAATTCATTTGCAACTCTTGTACGTATGGATCAACCAAAGAATCATCTTTGATTTTTCTTATTTTAAGTGGCTTGTGTAGTCTTACAATAGCCATTTCTTCGTCTTCTAAATAGATGGCGTTGGAAGTGTATTCGATAAACGGAGAAGCATCTGAAGCGATAAAAAACTCATTTTCTCCTAAACCAATAGCTAGCGGGCTACCCAATCGGGCCACTACAATTTCATCCGGTTTCTGTTTGTCAAAAACACAAATCGCATAAGCACCAACCACCTGATTTAAAGCGACCTGAACAGCCTTCCCAATTTTCAAATTGTCTTTCTTTTGTACATCTTCGATAAGATTAACCAACACTTCTGTATCGGTATCCGAAGTAAAAGTGTAGCCTCTTTTGATTAATTCTTTCTTTAACGGCTCATAGTTTTCGATAATTCCGTTGTGAATAATCACTAAGTTGCCGGAATTAGATACGTGCGGATGTGAGTTTACATCATTAGGCACTCCATGTGTTGCCCAACGTGTATGTCCCATCCCAATTGTGGCTTTTGAAACGGCTAATGCTTTGGACTTTTCTTCCAAGTCAGATACTTTTCCTTTGGTTTTTGAAATGGCAACATCATTACCATCGTAAAGCATAATACCCGCGCTGTCGTAGCCTCGGTATTCTAATCTTTTTAAACCTTTTATTACTATAGGATACGCTTCACGGTATCCGATGTAGCCTACAATTCCACACATAACTTTATAGATTAATCTGGTTTGGTATAATAAATTTGAATTTTTAGTCTTTTATCCTCCGGCACAGAAGAGTGAGATCCGTAAAGGATAGTTCCCAAAGGGTTTACCACCGACATACTTGGCGCACTTACAGTATTGGTGTTTGGTGTTTTCAATTTAGAAAACGCAATATTGTTAATACTTTCTGTAACTGCCAATCCTAATCTGACATTGGTAGAATCGTTATTGATTAGATTCCTTAAATGATTGGTGATTCTCACCTTGTACTTGATTCCTCTTCCGTTGTCAACATCTTCTTTTTCGATGATGCCACCATGGACAAATTTATTAAATTTAGGGTAAGCTGCGTTAGATGAAAAATCAAAAGAATAATCCACCAAAGGTCTTTTGTTGTTCAAATCGTATAAAAAGATACGATTAGGCTCGGAAATACCCGTGTTTGCCATTGCTGTTCTATCGATGTAAAAAGTCAGGTTGGCTTCATTAATCATCCAACCATTGGCTTTGATAGCCTCAATTTCATCGGCAATACCATTGTTATCAGCATCAGGACCGAATACATCAATGACCGCCATTGAACCTTCGCCTCCTTTTAGGTATAAGGTAGAAGCTTCTTGCGTGTTATTGGCCGTAGTGTTCAAATAATCTGTGTTCTCATTACTGTTGTTGAGCAGGCTTACAGAGTTTCCGGTTAAATTCAGCGCCAAAGTTTTGTTGACTCTTTTATACACCGTTGCGCCGTCTACAGTACTTGCCTTGTCTTCATTGTAGTAAATGGTAATCTTTCCGCCTTTGAAGTTAAGCATGGCCATACTGCCGGCATTTCCAATACTTTCTGTTTTAAAGTACAAGCCTCTGAAATAGTTTTTGAAAACTTGGTTGTTGGCCAACTGTCCCGTTGGGGCATTTAAAATTAAATTGGTAAAAACAGCTTTGTTTAAATGCAATCTCATCGATGGCGCAAATCGGGTTTCCACTTCTTCTCCATCGTCATTTAAAGTTACGGTTCTGTGCTCTCTTTTATCAAAAAAGAATTGGGCATTTTGTTGACCGTTTAAATTCTGAGGGTCTGTTGTAGGTAAATCATTCAACAAGGTCGGAACTTTGAAATTGTCAATTTCAGTATTCATATCGGTATAAAACAATTGTTGTTCCCCTAAAGACTGTGTCGGATCTAAATCTCTTAAATAGTAGTTAGATTGGTAAACACTTAATTTGAACTTTGATTCAGGATTTCCGTAAATAGAATCCAAGTCATAGGTTTTAACACCGTCCTCATCTTCATCTAAAAACGTACTGAAATAAGGAATATCTAATACAACACTGTCAATTGCAGTAGGTTGTGTATCGTAATCTTCAGGATCAATATTGTTAAATTGAGGATCAGAAGTTCCTAATTCTACTTGTGTCACAAAATTAGCTTGTGTAGTTCCGAAAGCAGGGTTTTCGTAAAATCCGAGTGCATTAATCGGTAAATTGTTAGACGCTATTGGCCCTAACTTTTGGTTGTATGCTTTAACAGTAGCGCCGCTGTACAATTCAAATCCAAAATGATCGTCGCCTACAATATCGGTTCCGATTTCGTTATAATCTTTGTCACATGACACCAATAAAGTCAAAGCGGTAAGCCCTAATGCGAACTGTTGTAAAAATGATTTTTTAAACATAAAATGTAGTAATTTTTATGAAAGCATGGTTTTGTAAAACTGCGTGTATGCTTCCGCGAATTTATCTTTCGGGGTGAAAGGTAAAAAAGGTTTCTCTGAAGATTCTATAAATTTTGTTAAACTTGCCGATACATTGTCAGACGCTATAATCACGCCATCGGAGTGTTTTACAGCTGCCATAATCAAATGGTCGTAATTAGGTGTTTCCAATTCTTTTACTGCGTCTTCAGGGATGTTGTCAAACTTAACTTTATTGATCATTTCCTGATCCAAATTCCCGTCAAAAGACTGACTGTAAACAGAAGTTACAATTTTGGTATCCGAAAACAAGGCCTCGTCTTTGTAATAATGTTTCATATAAACAGGCAACAAGCTGGCCATCCAACCGTGAACATGAATAATATCAGGTACCCAATTGAGTTTTTTCACCGTTTCTACTACACCTTTGGCAAAGAAAATAGCGCGTTCATCATTATCGGGATACAATACTCCGTCTTCATCGCTGAAAGTAGCTTTGCGCTTGAAATACTCGTCATTATCGATAAAATAAACCTGGATTCTTTCTTTAGGAATAGAAGCTACTTTGATAATCAAAGGCATGTCTAAGTCGTTTACCACTAAATTCATTCCGGACAAACGAATCACTTCGTGTAATTGATGCCTTCTTTCATTGATATTCCCGTATCGTGGCATAAATATTCTTATTTGTCCTCCTTGATCATTAATCATTTTAGGAACGTCATACGACATTAAAGAAACCTCATTTTCAGCCAAGTAAGGCACCACTTCAGATGATACATACAATATCCTCTTATCTTCCATAATTTTTGTAACTTTATTTATTGGCAATAAAAAACAGGCAAAAGTACAAAAATTTATGCAGTTATTTATGAAAATAGTAAGTTTGCAACTCATTTACCAAAGCCAATGCTCATTTTTAACAATCAAAATGAATTAGTTGCTCATTTAGCTGCTGTTTCAAAAGCCACTACCAACATTGGTTTTGTGCCTACTATGGGCGCTTTGCACGAAGGCCATTTGTCTTTGTTGCGAGCAGCTGTGGCGAATAACGATTTGACCGTCATCAGTATTTTTGTCAACCCAACGCAGTTTAACAACGCCGATGATTTGGCCAAATACCCCAGAACCTTAGAAGCCGATGTGGGCAAAATTAAAACTGTTTCTGATAAAATTATAGTGTTTGCTCCTAGTGTGGACGACATTTATCAAGGCAACACCGTTTCGGAATCTTTTAATTTTGACGGATTGGAACACCAAATGGAAGGACAATTTCGTCCCGGCCATTTTAACGGCGTAGGCACGATAGTAAAACGATTATTCGAAATTGTAAAACCCACCAATGCCTATTTTGGCGAGAAGGATTTCCAACAGTTGCAAATCGTAAAAAAAATGACTGCAAAAGAAAAACTTCCGGTTACTGTAATTGGCTGCCCGATTTTAAGAGAACCCAACGGCCTGGCCATGAGCTCTAGAAACGAAAGACTGACGGATGCCGAACGAAAAGAAGCCGCCATCATTTATAAAATATTAAAAGAAAGCCGAAAATTGTTTGCTCAAAAATCGGCAGCCGAAGTTACCCAATGGGTTCAAAAAAGCTTTGCCAAACATCCTGCTTTTGCGTTGGAATACTTTCAAATTGCCGACGAAGCCACTTTGTTGCCTTGCGTTCGTAAAAGCCAAAACAAAAAATACCGTGCTTTCATTGCGGTTTTTGTCAACAATGTCCGATTGATTGACACTATTTCATTAAATTAATTAACTTTGCCCCATGCAAATTCAAGTAGTAAAATCTAAAATACACCGCGTTAAAGTTACCGGTGCCGATTTAAATTATATTGGCAGCATCACCATTGATGAAGCCTTAATGGATGCTTCTAACCTAATTGAAGGTGAAAAAGTGTCTATAGTGAATGTGAACAATGGCGAGCGTTTCGAAACCTACGTCATCAAAGGGTTAAAAAACTCCGGCGAAATTACCCTTAACGGACCGGCTGCTCGTAAAGTGCACAAAGGCGACATCATCATTATTATGTCGTATGCCATCATGGATTTTGAAGAAGCTAAAACCTTCAAACCTTGGTTGGTTTTCCCTAACGAAAACGACAATTCTCTTACCTAAACCTTGAAAAAACAACTTCGTAAATGGCTCACTATCCTCATTCCTCTTTTGATAGGAATCGGGATCATTTACTACCAATACACCACACTCCAACCGGAGGAAATTGACAAAATTAAAATCAGCTTTCAAAAAGCCAATTACTATTACATTTTGTTGTCTTTAGTGATTGCGGTTACCGGACATTGGTCCAGGGCTTACCGTTGGAAATTTGCGCTGAATCATTTGGGCTATCAAACGCAGTTTTACAACAACTTTTTCACCGTTTCTGTTTCTTATTTGGTGAATCTTACGGTGCCGCGTTCGGGTGAAATTTCAAGAGCAGCCTTATTAAAAAAATACGAAGATGTGCCGTTTGACAAGGCTTTCGGAACTATTGTAGCCGAGAGAATCGTGGATCTGTTCATTTTTTTCTTGTTTGTGCTTATTGGCTTCGTATCGCAATTTGATGCCATCTATCAATTCTTATTGAGCAAAAACATTTCCCTGCAAACGCTTATTTACTACGCTATTTTTGCTGTATTTCTGGGCATTGTTTTTCTGCTGATTTGGATTTATGCCGAATGGAACATCATCCTTAAACTCAAGAAAAAACTCTCCGGGCTCATTGAGGGCATGATGACTATTTTTAAAATGGAGCAAAAATGGGAATACCTATTTCATTCTTTCTTTATTTGGTTCTCCTATTTGGCCATGTTTTACGTTACTATTTTTGCCTTGCCCGAAACGGCCGAGATGAGTTTTGACATCGTAATTATGGGCTTTATCTTCGGAAGTTTGGCGGTTGGTTTTTCTAACGGAGGTCTTGGCGCCTACCCGTTTTCCATCGCCTTGATCTTCTCTCTTTACGGCATTTCTAACGATATTGGCACGGCTTTCGGCTGGTTGGTTTGGACTTCTCAAACCTTGCTCATTATTACTTTGGGGTTAACCTCTTATGTTTTGTTGCCGGTGTTTAACCGCAATAAATAATTTACTATCTTGCTGAGCATTTCAGCATTTATTTCTTTAACCAAAACCAAAGCCCATGAAACAATTGTTGTTCCTTTTTCTGTTTGTTTGCTCCGGTTCTTTGATGGCCCAAAAAACCATAACCGACACCATAACCTCTCAAAAATTAAACGAAGACCGCGAAATCAAAATTAGTCTGCCGCCTTCGTATTCTAAAAATAAAGCTCAAAAATACCCGATGTTATTGTTGCTGGACGGCGACTTCCTGCACGATGCTTTTCAAGGTGCCTTGAGTTACGGATATTATTGGGATGATTTGCCCGAAGTGATTATAGTATCAGTTAGTCAAAATAAAAACAACGAGCGGGAAACCGATTGTATGTTGGATGAAACCACCGGTTTACCTTCTGAAAAAGGAGAAGCGTTTTTCGAGTTTTTAGGAATGGAATTGATTCCGATGATTGAGAAAAACTTCAGAATCGCTCCGTTCCGAATTGCCGCCGGTTTAGATACTACTGCCGGATTTTTAAATTGCTATTTGTATAAAGAACAACCTATTTTTAACGCTTTTATTTCGATGAGTCCGGAATTGGGAACCGAAATGGAAGAGCGTATAGTGGATCGTTTAACAGCCATACAACAACCGCTTTTTTACTACCATTGTTCTGCCGATGGTGATGTCAAAAAAATGAGAACCCGTATTCAAGCCTTGGATGAATTGGCTGGTAAAATCAACAATCCAAAAGTAAATTACCGTTACGACGACTTCAAAGGTTCTTCGCACTATTCCTTGGTTTTACATGCCATTCCGAGTGCTTTGTACCAAATATTCTCGGTCTACCAACCGATCTCTACAGTAGAGTTTCAAGAAAAAATTGTGGTATTGCCTTCAGGTTATGTGGATTATTTGGTTCAAAAGTACGATATGCTTGAAAAGTCATTCAACCTGAAATTACAAATCAGAATGAACGATTTCAAAGCCATCGAAGCCGCCATCTTAAAAAACAAAGCATATAACGAATTCGATCAATTGGCGCAATTGGCGCGCAAAAATTACCCAAAAACCATGTTGGCCGACTATCACATGGCGCAGATGTATGAAAAAAAAGGAGACAATGCCCGTGCACTTAAATCCTATTTGGCCGCATTCCAACAATCAGAAGTGGGCGATTTGACCAAAGACATGATGATGGAAAGAGCCGATGAATTGAAAAAATCAATGCCAAAAAAAGGTAAAAAAGGCCAAGAAGTAATCGAAGAAACGCCGGTAGAAGAAGTACCGGCAGAAACGCCAAGCGAAACGCCGACAGAAACCCCAACAGAAGAGAAAAAATCAGAATAATGGCCAAACTCAAAACGACTTTCTTTTGTCAAAATTGCGGTACCCAATTCGCCAAATGGCAAGGGCAATGCAATGCTTGCAAAGAGTGGAATACCATAGCCGAAGAGATTATTCAAAAAGAAGAAAAAACAGATTGGAAGCCTTCAGCTTCTGAAAACAAAAGAGTTTCCAAACCCCTGAAAATAAAGGAAATCGATTCGACACAGGAAGTCCGCATGGACACCACCGACAGCGAATTGAACCGCGTGCTTGGCGGCGGAATCGTTCCGGGCTCACTCATCCTTTTGGGCGGAGAACCGGGCATTGGAAAGAGTACGTTATTGCTTCAAATTTCCTTGAAACTTCCCTACAAAACCTTGTATGTTTCGGGTGAAGAAAGTCAGAAACAAATTAAAATGCGCGCAGAACGCATCAATCCCAACAGTGAGAACTGTTTGATTTTAACCGAAACCAAAACACAAAATATCTTCCGTCATATTGTAGAAGTCGAACCCGATATCGTGATTATCGACTCCATACAAACCCTGCACACCGACCATATTGAATCGACTGCCGGCAGCATTTCTCAAATTAGGGAAACCACTGCTGAGTTGATTAAATTCGCCAAAGAAACCAACATCCCGGTAATCTTGATTGGGCATATCACCAAAGATGGTAACATAGCCGGACCGAAGATTTTGGAACATATGGTCGATACCGTATTGCAATTTGAAGGCGACCGAAATCACGTGTACCGCCTATTGCGTTCTTTAAAAAACCGTTTTGGTTCTACCGCCGAATTGGGCATCTACGAAATGCAAGGTTCCGGTTTACGCGAAGTCTCTAATCCGTCGGAAATCCTCATTTCCCATCGCGAAGAAGAACTTTCGGGCACCGCCATTGCCTCAACTTTAGAAGGCATGCGCCCATTAATGATAGAGATTCAGGCTTTAGTATCTACAGCAGTTTACGGAACACCGCAACGCAGTACCACGGGTTACAACGCCAAACGATTGAATATGATTTTGGCTGTCTTGGAAAAACGCGCCGGGTTTCGCTTAGGCACCAAAGACGTATTTTTAAATGTAACCGGCGGTATTTCGGTAGATGATCCGGCGATTGATTTGGCTGTAGTGGCTGCTATTTTATCTTCTAACGAAGACATAGCGGTTGGAAAAGACGTTTGTTTTGCCGGAGAAGTTGGTTTGTCCGGAGAAATCCGCCCGGTAAACCGTGTAGAACAACGCATCCAAGAAGCTGAAAAGTTAGGCTTTGCAACGATATTCGTTTCGAAATACAACAAAATTGCACTCAAAAATCCGCTCATCAAAATCGTTTTAGTTTCCAAAATTGAAGAAGTCGTCGAACAATTGTTTGGCTAAACTGAAATCTGGTTAAGCCATTATTTAGTCTGCTTTAGAAGTCGTATCAATCATGAGAACCACCCGACAAAAAGTTTTTTTAGGTCTTAAAATCAGTGGCGTTTTGCTGTTGTTAGGCTTGGTATTGCTCTTTGTTTTTAGAGGTAGTCTTTTGAGCAAAGTTATTGATAGGATTGATGCCAAAATGCAGCGCGATTACCAATGCCGATTTCAAGTGGCCAAAGCCGAGTTTCAAGGATTATCCGATTTGGAATTCCAACACATTACTCTGGTGCCCAACCAAGCCGACACTTTGGTGCGTATAGACAATTTAAAAACCAGTGTGAATTTTTGGAAACTACTCACCGGTGATATCCAATTGGGCAAACTCGACATCAACCGCGGCTATATTCAGTTGGTAAAAACCAAAAACGGCAGCAACTTCAAGGCATTTCTGCGCTCCAAAAAAGAGCCAAAAGAAACAGCTGAAGTCAATTATGCCAAACTTCTGAATCGCCTAACTTCTAATTTACTCGACTTGGTTCCAACCGACATGCAAGTGAAAGGTTTTGCCGTAAAGTTGGACGATATGGGACACAAAGTAGTTTTCGATTTCAACCAATTGGCCTTATCCGATAAAAAATTGAACACGTTGATTAAAGTGACTTCTGAGGGCTTTTCCCAACAATGGGCGGTAACCGGATTTGCCGATCCACGCGATAGGAAAGCCGATTTGGAATTCTTCAACCCGAAAAGCGACACCATTCGATTGCCCTATTTGGCCCAAAAATTTAAGTTGAAAACCGGATTCCAATCGATTCATTTCAACTTGGAAAATTTGGCGATGGACAGCGGCGAATTGCACATAAACGGCTATTCTTCCATACGCGGTTTGGTGGTCAACCATCCCAAAATCTCATCCAAAGATGTGGTGATTCAAAATGCCCGATTTGATTACCGCTGGGTTGTCGGCTCTCGCTTTTTGGCACTCGACAGCACTTCGACTTTGCAATTAAACAACATCAAATGCAAACCCTATGTGGCTCACACGAATGAAGAAGATAAGATTTACGCCTTGAAATTAGCCATTCCGAAAATGAAGGCACAAGATTTTATCAACTCCTTACCTACCGGATTATTTCGCCATTTTGAAGGTATGGAAGCCCAAGGCCATTTTAGTTATGCCCTGCATTTTGAATACAACAACCACAAACCCAAAGACCTGATTTTTGAGAGCAAACTGCAACCCGAAGGTCTTAAAATTACCAAATACGGAGAAGCCGATCTGAATAAAATCAACGGTGAATTTACCTATCGCGCTATTGACAAAGGCATCCCGCAACGCCCGATAGTAGTTGGCCCGTCAAATCCGAATTTCACGCCATTGACTGAGATTTCACCCTATTTGCAGAAATGTGTGCTTACCAGTGAAGACCCATCGTTTTTCAACCATCGCGGATTTATAGGTGAAGCCTTTAAACAATCGATAGCCAAAAACATCAAAACCAAAAAGTTTGCCCGCGGCGCCAGCACCATTAGTATGCAGCTGGTGAAAAATGTATTTCTCACCCGCGAAAAAACCTTATCGCGAAAGCTGGAAGAAATTTTGCTGGTTTACATATTGGAAAACAATCGCATCAGCACCAAAGAGCGCATGTTAGAAGTATATTTTAATGTCATCGAATGGGGTCCGAATGTATACGGCATCGGCGAAGCGGCTCAGTTTTACTTCCAAAAAAGACCGGCCGAATTGAATTTGAACGAATGTTTGTTCCTGGCTACCATTGTCCCGAAACCCAAAGGATTTATGTACCGATTTGACGGCGAACAACAACTCAAATCTTTTGCCCGTCAGCAAAGCGATTTCCTAACGCGATTGATGCTGCGCCGAAAACTACTCACCGAAACCGACACCATAGGCAACTTCCCGTTGACCATTTCAGGAGCGGCGCAACAATATTTAAAACAAAAAATTGTACCTGCTGTTGTGAACGACAGTCTCAACACGGAAGAGTTTGATTTTTAAAGACTTGTATTAGTAGTTGGTTTTTTTTAACTTTACCCAAAACCAATTGCTATGAAAACAAAATTACTATTCCTTTTCGGACTGTGCTGCTTCGGTATTTCGGCACAAACCATCAATTTACAGAGTTTTGCCACCGGATTTTCCTCTCCGGTAGAAATCACTTGTGCGCCCAATGATACGCGCCTTTTTGTAGTCCAACAAAGCGGTTTAATCAGAATACTGAATCCCAACGGAACCGTTAATACCACTCCTTTTTTAACCCTAACCTCTTCCACTATTCTATCTGGTGGTGAGCGAGGATTGTTGGGTTTGGCTTTTCATCCCAATTATGCCACTAATGGTTATTTTTATGTCAACTATACCAGAGCCGGTGACGGGGCTACTGTTATTGCACGCTATAGTGTTTCATCAGATCCCAATATCGCGGATGCTTCCAGCGGAACCGTTTTGTTAACTGTAGCACAGCCTTTTAGCAACCATAATGGCGGTTCGATTAAATTTGGCCCCGATGGCTATTTGTACATTGGCATGGGTGATGGTGGCAGTGGCGGCGATCCCGGAAACAGAGCACAAAACATCAATGAAAATTTAGGTAAAATGCTCCGAATTGACGTAGACTCCGCTTCACCATACGGCATTCCGGCAACCAACCCTTATGTGGGCATTACCGGAAACGATGAAATTTGGGCCATTGGATTACGCAATCCTTGGAAGTTTTCCTTTAATCGTTTGAACGGAGATTTGTGGATAGCCGATGTTGGGCAAAATGCGATTGAAGAAATTAATAAAGTAAGTGCTCCTGCGTCCAACACCGGATTAAACTTCGGCTGGCGATGTTATGAGGGCAATGTTCCTTATGATACTTCCGGCTGTCCGGGTTATAGCGCTACATACGCCCCGATTGCGGTTTATGTTCACGGTACTACCAATCGATGCTCGATCACCGGCGGTTATTTTTACACCGGTACAACTTATCCTAACTTTGCCAACAAATACTTTTTTGCCGACTATTGTACAGGAGAAATCGGATGGGTTAGCAGCGACGGAACCATCACTTGGAACTACAACGGTCCGAATTTAATTACCACTTTCGGAGAAGATACAAACGGAGAATTGTACGTGGCCATGGGTGGTACTATTTACAAAATGATAGATGCCAGTTTATCGGTTAACGACTTTGGTAATAAAGGCCTTCAGCTTTATCCGAATCCGGTTCAGAATGAATTAGTGGTTCAAAATGACAATAATCTTTTGCTGAGAGCGGTTACCATTACCGACCTTACCGGAAAGGTAGTTTTAACTCAAGGTTTAGACGCTTTAGCAGTCAATCGTATTTCAGTGGCCTCATTGGCTAAGGGAATTTATTTGGCTACCGTTGACGGTCCAAACGGTAGATTGTTCCAAACTAAATTGGTTAAAGAATAAATAGATGAAGCAACTGTTTGGTCTTCTTGTTATAGTGTTGATTTTAGGGTTGGGCTATTGGTTTACGAAAAAATCCGCACCACTGTTCAGTCAGTCCAAACCCCTATCGGATGATGTTGCCCAAAAGCGTTTGTCATCGAAAATAAAAGTATTGCAAAAGTTTTTGGATAAAAATCCGAAGTACAATAATGAGTTGGTTTTTCTGGCCGATTTAAAAATCATGTCGGGTAAAAACAGGTTTTTTGTGTACAATTTGAAACAAAACAAGATAACAGACCAAGGATTGATGGCGCACGGATCGGGTTCTGAGACCGGCATAGAAGGCGAATTATATTTCAGTAATATTCCCGATTCTAATACTACTTCTTTAGGCTTGTATGCTATCGGAAAAGATTATGTTGGGAAGTTTGGCAAATCGTATAAGCTTTTCGGATTAGAGAAGACAAACGACAAAGCTTTTGAGCGATTCATCGTTTTACACCACTATGAAAAAGTGCCTTACGAAGAGCAAAGTAACCCGATTTGTAATAGCTTAGGGTGTCCGATGGTGAATGAAACTTATTTTGGCCGTTTGGAAAAACTGATTGATGCTTCGGAAAAACCCATCTTATTGTATTTATATTATTGATTCACGTTTGATCACGTTTCATTTGGGCAATTTGAAATAAAAGTTCTTGAATTCGGTGTTCTTTGGAGCGATTATCAACAATAAGAAAATGGATTTGGTTCATCACGCTGTCTTCAAACGCATCGTGAATGGTACTTAGTGAAAGCTGTCCTTTGGTTGGTTGCCCCTCGGCTTTGTAATCTATGAAATGATCAAATCCCACTCCGAAAAATTGGCAAACTTTATGCATAAGCACAAAATCAATCGATTTGTCTTCATTGCTTTCTATAGTACAAAGTTTAGATTGTGAAATGCCTAAAATATAAGCCAACTCCATTTGTGACATTTTTTTGGCTTCGCGTAATTTTCTGATTTTAATTCCTATCTCCATAATTATTACGTTTTAAATCAACACAATTCATTTTTAAATAGAATTTTACTACAAATATATATAGTTTTGGCTGTATTTATTTGTTAAATTTTAATTTATTTAATTATGAATGTAAGAAATTTGTATCTTTGGGGAATCCTTTTCATTAGCATTTGCTCCCTGCAAAGCTGTCAAACAGAAGAAATGTTTGTGAAAGAAAAGGGATTGGGTAGAAAAAGCGGTATTACAACCGAGTATTTGAAAAGCGCTGAGGCCAAACGAATTGCCAACACGCTGAAAACTAAGTTTACTAACTTAGGGGGAAACGGTCAACAACAATCTTTATCGAGAACGGATTACGAAACGATTGACTACAGCACTATCTTACTTGTTGTTGATTCATTAGGGGTTAGAAATTACATTTTCAGGGTTACCAATCATCCGGAAGACGATTACAAGACCTTCCACAATTTGGTAATGACGGATAAAAACGGGGAATTGGAATTGACTTTGATGAAATACGCTATGACAGATGTGTTTGCGCAAGAGTACCAAGAACAACTCAAAAAAATTCAGGAATTTAAAGGGACCGTAACCGCCAAAGGATTGTTAAGTACAAACCCTTGCGAAGATATTGAAACTGACTTTTCTGATAATGAAGACACCCCTGAAGTTGGCGGCGGTGGCGGTTCCTATGATGGTGGTAGCGAAGGCCCTACAGGATCTCAAGGAGGAGGCTCGGAGGATACTGTTTGTCTGGATGTTTCTCTCTCTGTAGTTTGTGAATGCGGAAGAAGCTATCCTGATTGGAACTCATATCTCGAATCGATGTGCGGCAACGGATCCAATCCCGGTTATGATGTAACCTTAGTGGTAACTTTCACAAATCTTTGCCCTATGGGTTTGAATCGGTGCGCACCGAGCGGGGTGATTGGGGTTATAGAAGGCGATAAAGATTGTAACACGTTTGACAAAAGAGTTAACAACATCATAGATGCTGAGGGTGGTTTTACATTTGATCCTATTGATCCGGGTGGTGCCACTAACAAGGGGATTAGCTGGAAAGTATGGGTAGCAAATGCAGAAAGCATTCTAGGGGTTGAACCCAACATTGAGAACTTAGAAATGTTGACAAATGATCAAGCTAAAGCGATGTATAAATCACTGTATTGGGATAAAATAAAATGTGACGATATCATTGATGGTGATTTGAGATACATACTTTTTGACTTTTATGTTAATGCAGGATCTAATGCAATAATCACATTAAAAAAGACGCTTAACAATCTAGGTTACAACTTAACTTTGAACGGTTCTGTAGATGACAATCTTATAAGCATAATAAATAATCATCCAAACCAAATGGCTTTATACAATAACTTTAAGTCAAATAGAATTCAATATTACGATAACTTGGTCAACGCCAGCACATCAAGATATATTGCTAAATATCCAAACGCAACTAATCAACAGTTGTTAACAAATACCCTGAAAAAGTACCATAACGGATGGCTGAACAGAGCCAACAAGTTCATCAATAAAACTAATCAAAATTCAAAAAATGTTAACTGTTAAAAACAAATATTATGAAAAGAGCTACAATCATTATACTCACCTTACTAAGTGTAGTGTTAACTTTAAACGGCACCAATAATATTGGTAAATATTTTAAAATGTCATTAAAGAATGATGATGTAAAAAACGAAAACTTATTCGCAAATTCAAATCCTTCTTCACAAGCAACTTTAAGTGGCACTTGGTATTGGAAATCGACCACAACTGACAGCAACACTGAGTTTTATCTAATTCAAACCGGAAGTGTAGTAACAGGCAAACACTGTAGCAGCTTCATGAGCGGTTCAAAACTTGATTGCGTGGACAGTAATGGAGAGGATTCTATCACACTTAATTTGGTTTCGGAAAATGTTTATGAAGGTACTATCAAAAGTGGATTCTCAGAGGCAATAATCAATGTCAGACTTACCCTGAATCCCAATGACAATACCGTTTATTTTAAACAATTGTCACAACCTTCTGAGGAATATTATTTGCCAAATCATGTTTTTATGACTTTGGCTCAACAATAAAGTGCCTTCTTATGGCGCAGGATCAGGAAATACCGCTTGAATTTTGTTAATTTCGGCAACAACTTCAGTAGAAAGTACGGTGCTAAAAGCCGCTATGTTCTCCTGGAGTTGTTCCATTTTAGTAGCACCGATAATAGTAGACATCACAAAATCTTGTTGGTGCACAAAAGCCAATGCCATTTGGGTTAGGGTCAAACCGTTATCCAATGCCAGCTGATGGTACAATTGGGTAGCCTTCAAACAATTTTCACTGGCATAACGCGTAAACTGAGGAAACAAGCCCAAACGAGAATCCGGTTGTAAACCATTCAAATGCTTACCGGTTAAAAAACTAAAAGCCAATGGAGAATAGGCCATCAATCCTACTTGCTCTCGCATACAAATCTCAGACAAACCTACTTCGAACAATCGGTTTAACAACGAATACGGATTTTGAATAGTGGCGATTCTAGGCAGATTATGCTTTTCACTCTCGCTTAAAAACTTCATCACGCCATAAGGGTTTTCATTAGAAACGCCGATATGTCTAATCTTACCTTCTTTAATTAAACCGTCATACACTCCTAAAACTTCTGCAAAATTATCTTGCCATTGGGTGTCAATTTTCGAAACACCACGCTGACCAAACATGTTCATCACCCGCTCCGGCCAATGCATTTGATACAAATCGATATAATCCGTTTGTAGGTTTTTCAAACTCAACTCCACCGCTTCGTGTATGCTTTTCTTAGAAAAGTTTAAAGGTTGACGGATGTACTCCATACCGCGATTCGGTCCGGCTATTTTGGTCGCAATCACCAAATCCTCACGCTTACCGGTTTTTTTTAGCCAAGTCCCTATATACCTTTCCGTCGATCCCAAAGTCGCTTGTCTGGCTGCAATCGGATACATTTCAGCAGTATCAATAAAGTTAATACCTTTTTCAACCGCGTAATCTAATTGAGCATGTGCCTCACTTTCGGTGTTTTGCTCTCCGAAAGTCATGGTGCCTAAACAGATTTTGCTGACTTTAATATCGGTATTCGGTAAAGTGGTATAGTTCATTTTAAATGGCTTTTTGCCCCGCAAAAGTAGCGTATTGTGGTCGTTATTTTATTTCGATTAACAGATTTTTTGGAAACGTTTGAAACTAAAAAGGTTCTAAGCAAAAACTTAGAACCTTAGTTGCTCTGCGCCTTAACACCTACCTATTAAAACTCATTCAACATCTTGGAAATTTCATCCAATTTCGGTGTCAAAATAATTTCAATTCTGCGGTTTTTGGCTTTGCCTTCCGGTGTATCGTTACTCATCAACGGTGCAAATTCTCCTCTACCCGCTGCGGTTAAATTTTTCTTTTGAATCCCGGCATTCTCTCCCAAAATATTCACAATAGCTGTGGCTCTTTTGGTCGATAAATCCCAGTTGTTTTCTATACCTCCACCAATAGCGCCGTAAATTTTGTCGTTGTCAGTATGGCCTTCAATCAACACCGTAATATCCGGGTTTTGGGCCAATACTTTCCCAACTTCTACTACCGCTTTTCTTCCTTCGGCACCAACTGCCCAGCTTCCGGTTTGGAACAACAATTTGTTTTCCATCGAAACATAAACCTTCCCATTCTTTTGTTCTACAGTTAACCCTTTTCCTTCGAAAGCATTGAGCGCTTTGGATAAGGTTTCTTTCAGCTTTTTCATGCTGGCATCTTTGGCTGCAATCATGCTTTCCAATTCATTCAAACGTTGGGTACTTGAAGCCAATTCATCTCTCAATTTATTCAAACGATCTTGCTCAGCTGCCATGGCTTTCTCCTTGGCTTCCAATTGGGCAAGCAATTCGCGATTTTTGTTCATATTTGAAGCCAAAGCATCATTGCTGTTTTTTTCTAAAGCAGCATACGATTCTTGTAACGCTTTTAAATTATTAGTGGTTGCGGCACAATCGGCTTGCAACTTATCGCGGTCGGCTTTCAATTTAGTTAATTCGGCTGTCAGTGATTTGTTCACCGAGTCAAACTCGGCGTTGGCTTTGTGCAACTCATCTACCTCATCCGATAACGAACGATTTTCCTTTTTTAAATCGGTGTATTTGTTTTCTAAATCATTGTAGATTTTTTTTGACACACACGATGACATCACCGTTAATACTAGGATTCCTAAAACTACTCTTTTTATCATTTTATCTATTTTAAGGCTGTTTTTACTTAATCAATTTCTACCAAAACCGGGCAATGGTCGGAATGTTTGGCTTCGGGTAAAATTACCGCTCTGCGTAAACGGTCTTTTAATGGTTCGCTGGCCAAACAATAATCAATTCTCCACCCTTTGTTATTCGCTCTGGCATTGGCACGATAACTCCACCAACTGTAATGATGCGGCTCTTTGTTAAAGAATCGGAAGGTATCGATAAACCCATTTTTCATGAATTTGTCCAACCATGCGCGTTCTTCCGGTAAGAATCCCGACACGGTTTTGTTGCGTATCGGATCATGAATATCGATGGCTTCATGACAAATATTGTAATCGCCACAGATAATCAAATTCGGAATTTCTTTTTTCAAATTGGTGATATACTCGTGAAATTCATCCATGTATTGGAACTTGTAATCCAAGCGATCCATGTTGGTTCCGGAAGGCAAATACAAACTCATCACCGAAAAATCATCGAAATCCGCTCGCAAGTTTCTGCCTTCAAAATCCATATGATCAATACCGGTCCCGAAAACTACCTTGTTGGGTTTTACTTTCGACAAGATAGCCACACCACTGTAGCCTTTTTTAGTTGCGGGAAACCAATAGTGATAAGGATAGCCGGAAAGTTCCACGTCTAACAACGGAATTTGGTCTTCGGTGGCTTTGATTTCTTGGAGGCAAATCACATCGGGATTGGCTTGCTGCAACCAATTCAAAAATCCTTTTGAAATCGCCGCGCGAATGCCGTTTACGTTATAAGAGATGATGCGCATTAAGCTTTAGATTAAATTGTGTTGCATACTGTTCGACCGAAAGGCCTTGGGTCAAAAATAGGCAAAAACCCAAACATTTGAAACCCAAAAACCTTAATAAAAAATTAAAGTTTCAACCGTGTTTTCCACATTTTCTCAAGGCTATTTCAGCAGAATTACTATCTTTGTTTCTTACTCAAAAATAAACGGTATACATGGGTTTAGTTACTGCTAAAGAAGTTGCAAAAGCAATAAACGCTGATAAATACGGGGTTTTCGGAACTTTTTGTGGCTGGTTACTAATGAAAGCTTTGAAAATCTCCACCTTAAATAAAATCTACGACCGCAACAAACACTTGAGCGAAGTAGAATTCCTAAACGCTATTTTGGATGAATTTCAAATTAAGTTTGAAATTCCGGAAGACGATTTAAAACGATTACCGAAAGACGGCGCTTATATTACAATATCTAACCATCCTTTGGGTGGTATTGACGGTATTTTGTTATTGAAATTAATGCTCGAAAGAGAACCGAATTTTAAAATCATCGCCAATTTCCTGTTGCATCGCATCGAACCGATGAAACCTTACATCATGCCGGTGAATCCGTTCGAAAACCACAAAGACGCTAAGTCAAGCGTCATCGGCATCAAAGAAACGCTACGCCATTTGAGCGACGGCAAACCTTTAGGCATGTTTCCTGCCGGAGAAGTTTCTACCTATAAAGACGGAAAACTAGTAGTAGACAAAGCTTGGGAAGAAGGCGCCATCAAAGTGATTCGCAAAGCACAAGTTCCGGTAGTGCCGATTTATTTCCACGCCAAGAACAGTCGCTTTTTCTACTTCTTATCAAAAATTAATCCTACGCTGCGCACCGCCAAATTACCCTCGGAATTGCTAACCCAAAAGGACCGAGTAATTAAAGTGCGCATTGGGAAACCGATATCCGTAGCCGAACAAAACGAACACAAAACCATTGAAGAATACTCGGAATTCTTGCGTCGTAAAACTTATATGTTGGCCAATTCTTTTAACGAAGAATCCAAACTATTGAGTTCGCAAAACCTCAACTTGAATTTGAAAACGCCTAAGAGTCCGAAACAAATTGTAAAACCGGCCAACCACGACAAGATTTTAGAAGAAATTGAAGTATTAAAGGAAGGCGATTACCGTTTGTTACAAAGCAAAAACTACTTGGTTTTTTTAGTAACTGCCGATAAAATTCCGAACATTTTACACGAAATCGGACGTTTGCGCGAGATTACTTTCCGAGCTGTAGGTGAAGGCACTAACGAATCCATCGACTTAGACCAATACGACAATTATTACCATCACATGTTTTTGTGGGATGATGAGAGTCAGCAAATCGCCGGTGCCTATCGCATGGGATTAGGCGCAGAGATTTTCCCGAAATACGGCATCGAAGGCTTTTATTTACAAGATTTATTCCGTTTCGAACCGGAGTTATACGACATGATGTCGAAGTCTATCGAAATGGGTCGCGCCTTTATCGTGAGCGATTACCAGCAAAAACCAATGCCTTTGTTCTTGTTGTGGAAAGGCATCGTACATACTACCTTGCGTTATCCGGAGCACAAATATTTGATTGGTGGCGTAAGCATCAGTAACCAGTTTACCGAGTTCTCCAAATCGTTGATGATAGAGTTCATGAAATCGCATTACTACGATCCGTATGTGGCGCAGTACATCAATCCGAAGAAAGAGTTCAAAGTAAAATTGAAAGATGCCGACAAGGATTTTGTATTCAATGAGACGGAAGCCGATTTGAATAAATTCGACAAAATCATTGATGAAGTCGAGCCGGGCAGTTTGCGTCTTCCGGTATTGATTAAAAAATACATCAAACAAAACGCGCGAGTGGTAGCGTTTAATGTAGATCCGTTATTCAACAATGCTGTCGATGGCTTGATGTACATTCGCATTGCCGACTTACCCGAAAGCACTGTAAAACCGGTTATGGAAGAATTCCAAGCCGAATTGGAACGCAAAGAAAAAAATTACAAATAGAAAAAGCCGGTAGTAACTACCGGCTTTTTTATTGAATGTCAAATTGGATTATTCTAATCCAATCTGACTGATATCTTCTGAACCATCTGCTTTTGGATCCGGTCCGTATTTGTTTTCTCCAACATCTCCATTGGTACAAAACATCACAAGCAACCAAATGGCCAAACCAAAAACAACCACTCCGGCAATAATTACGCCTATGCCAAATCCTTCCGGCGAAGCTACTCCTGACAAAGCTGACAAACTAGCGCCAACCATTACAGCAGCACAAATAATCATCGCTAAGTAAATAATCACCAGCAACCATCCACTTTTTCCAATGTCGTGCAATCTTCGGAAAGCAACAGCTAATCCCGGAATAAAAACAGCCAAACCGTAAACGGTGTTTAGACCAATTTCCAAATTCAACGCTTTGTCAATGGCCATTGTAATGACTGAAAAAATCAAATTAAAAAGCGTGAAATACCAATACTCTGATCGGCGTGCTCTGCCGTTAAAATTGGCATAATTTTCAAATACAACTTTTTTGTACCAGTTAAACATAATTAATAGTTATTAGTTAGTCCTACTCTTAAGGATTTTCGGTTACTCCATGGGTTAATAGACTCAAATATAAAGAAATTTTGTAATAATATTATGAAGCTGGGTATTTCTTGAAACAAAAAAAGCAATCTTAAGATTGCTTTTTTGCTATTGTTGTTCGGCTAATTTTTGAAAAGCCTGCCATTCTTTTTCGGTTATAGTAGCTTTGCTTTTGAGTTTCTTTCCTTTAATGTATTCCAAAATATACTGGGCTCGCGCTTCTGATTCCGGATGCGAAGCAATCCAATACATTTCTTTAGGCATTTGGTTTTCGAGTGCCATTTGGTACATAAAATCGGCCAAAGGTTTCGGATCGATATTGGCCGCTATCATATAATCGACACTGGTTATGTCGGCTTCTTTTTCCAAAGAACGGTCGTATGCTGAAGAGGATAAAGTTCGGAAAATTTCCTTCAATACTTCGCCTGCTTTGCCACCGGTGGTAGCCGAAAGCAATACGGAAAATCCAATTTCTTTGGAAAGTTTCTTCATCACATGTTTGTTTTCAATATGGGCGATTTCGTGTCCTAAAACACCTTGCAATGCTTGTTGGTTTTTGCAATCTACAATCAAACCGGTATAAACCACCAAATGATTATTAGGCAAAGCAAAAGCGTTGATTTCATCTTTTTCTATGATATGAACTTTTAAGGAATCACGCTCAATTCCGTTAGCTTCACATAAAGGATTGATTAATTTATCGAGGGTTTTAACCAAGCTGTCGTTAAGCACTACATCTTCGGTTTTGGCTATTTCATCCCAAATTAATTCTCCCAAAGCGGTTTCTAAATCTTGACCATTCTGCTTCACTTTAAAAAAGGAAACATAATCCAACTGTGAAAAGCCCAACCAAATCAAAAACACCGTAACGACTATGGCTAATCCTTGTAATGCAATTTTCATAAGTGTAGTGTTTTAGGTTTACAAATCAAATCTGTTAGTCCGCCAAAGAAGAAGAACTTTATGTGTATGCCTTTTCTAACTTGAACGGCTGCATAAATCGTAGAAATCAATTCGATGATATTAACCACAATTACGGTAAGCACATAAGCAAAATATTCATTGGTAAACTTTACGTCGCCAAACAATATAGAAACCGTCCACCAAAAACTGTAACTGTTCATAAAGAAAAGCGCAAATTGTGACAGCAAGGCTTGTGTACAATGCCATCTTACAAAATAAGGCTTGTTGCGGTTGGCCACGTAAAAGAAGAAAGTGGCAATCAAATTCAGAATCGGCAACGGTAATCCGGCTACCACAGCCACTAACGACATGAGATAACTGTTCGACGCTTTCTCACATTCACTATCCGAAGGCTGATAGGGAAAATTCGTTATTTGTCTTCTCATAGATTTTTAGTTAGGTTCCAATACCAGAGCAATAAAATCAGTAAAATAAAAAAGCTTGCGACCAAGGGTTTTCTCAAAAAAACCTCAGTTTGCTTGTACTTTTGAAACAAAGTGTCTTGCTGGGTCAGCAAGTCAACGGCAATCCAAATAGGCGCTAAAACCATAATAAACAATACGATTAAACCCAAAGGATTGAACTGAACAGACTGCAACAAGTTGCCCTTAAAAAGTAACAAAACAGCTCTCGTAGTGCCACATGAAGGACAATTGTACCCAGTAACATTCTTAAACCAACAAAGCGTTGTGCCAGATTGCTGAAAGTAATAGGTACTTAAAAAAAGGTAAACAAACCCAAGGAAACAAGCCACACCTAACAATCCGTATAACTTGTTTCGGGTCATCATTTACTAGTATAAAGTATTTTGAAAAAGCTCAATGTTTTTCTCACGAGTAGCTCCCATAATTAAGAACCAATCGATGATAGTCCAAATTCCTAAACCACCACAAGTCAACAATTTTCCTATTCCCAATCCGGTATCACCAATAAAGAAACGGTCGATTCCCAAAGAACCACCACCTACAATAGAAATGATTAAAGCAGTTGTAGGATCTTTAAATTGCATGGTTTGAACCATACCCCATCTTGACTCGTCAAGGGATAATAATTTCTCTCTAACACTTGGCAAATGATGCGCTTCGAAAAACTTAGAGTTCATCATTAAAAACATGTCGACTTTTTGTGCGTCCATAATAAATTGTTTTATTGGTTAAATTAATTGATGGCTCTAATATATAAAATTCTTATAAAAAATCGAACTTTTAAAAAGTATTGCCCCCGAAATTTAAAGAAAGTCCTTTCGGAATACAAAACAACCTCAGTAGTAGTAACGGTAAAAGAATTGGCTAACGGAACATTTTTAAAATTTTATCCACTATCGTCTGGGCCAATTTCTCATGACTTTCAAACGTCCATCCGGCAATATGTGGCGTCAATAAAACATTGTCCGCTTGCAATAAATACGCAAAGGCTTTGGGTTTTTCGCTGTCGATAAATAAATTTTCAAAAGACAACTTTTCGTATTCCAACACATCCAATCCGGCGCCCAAAATTTTCCCGGTGGCTAAAGCTGTGACCAAATCATCGGTCACCACATTTTTACCTCTTGAGGTATTAATCAACCAAAAAGGTTGGGCAAAAGCATTGATGAAATTCGTATTCACCATCTTATCCGTTTCGGGTGTCCATGGTATGTGCAAACTCAACACCTCCGCTTTGGCTTGCAACTCGGCCAACGAAACTTGACGCGCATTGGCATCGCCCACATTTGGTAAAATATCATAACACAAAACGCTAACGTCAAATCCACGTAGTTTTTTGGCAAACGATTTGCCCATATTGCCATATCCTATAATACCAACGGTCTTGCCTTCCAATTCATAGCCTCGATTCCCTTCGCGTATCCATTGGCCTTGACGCACCAAACGGTCAGCCTTGTTGAGTTTGTTCATTAGCGACAATAACATCCCCAAAGCATGTTCTCCAACCGCATTAGAATTGCCTTCCGGCGCTGCAATCAAATGAATGCCTTTGGCTTCGGCATAGTCGCAATCAATACTCTCCAACCCCGCGCCAACTCTGGCAATAAACTTAAGATTGGTGGCTTTATCTATAAAATCACGGTCGATTTTAAAACGACTACGAATAACAATACCGTGGTACAAATGAATTTTAGCTTCAATGTCACTTTTGGAAGAAGTAAAATCAGCTTCGTTTTGAAATCCGGCGGCAACCAATTGTTCCCACAACAAAGGGTGATTGCTGTCGATATGTAATATTTTGATGTCTTGATTTGGCATAAGCAGTATTTGAGTAGTAAAGATAGGATTTAAAAACACACTTTAAAAGGCAATTTAAAATAGTACAACTGCTACTTTCTGCTTACCCCTACAATTGATCATGACTACCTGGCTATCAGAATCATAGATTTTAACAACTGCGCCGAAAAACTTTCCTACACTTTATGATTGTAATCATAAAATTAACAACTGTTTAATAATGAAATTTGTAATATGAATTTTTAATACTTCCTATCATGAAAAAATTATTGTTTACCGCGCTTACTTTTTCCTTGCTGATTGCTTGTGGAAAAAAAGAAAAAGAAACTGAAGAATACAACCCTGCCGCCGACCCGTCTGCAACAGAAACAAAAGCCGCTGACCCATCAAGTTACGACCCAAAAAGAGGTGAAGGAAAATTTACCAACGTAGAATTGGGCGCTACGCTCGACCAAGCCATGGCCGGCAAAGGCGAAGAAGTAGCTGCTGTAAAATGTACTTCTTGTCACAAACCAACCGATGAAAAACTCGTTGGTCCGGGGTGGAAAGGCGTAACCGAAAGAAGAAGACCGGAGTGGATTATGAACTTTATCACCAATCCGGATCCTATGATTGACAAAGATCCGGAAGTACAGGCCCAATTGGAAATCTGTCTGGTTCGTATGCCTAATCAAGGATTAAGCGATGATGACGCTCGTCATATTTTAGAATACATGCGAAAAATTGACGGTGTAAAATAAACCAAAACCTGAGATTGGTTAACCCGTGAAAGTGCTGACCAATCTTATTTAAATCAATAATAATGAAAAATAAGTTTGTAAAAGCAATTTTTGCTATCGTTCTCGGAAGTGCTTTGTTCACTTCTTGTAAGCCAAAGAATTCGGGCGATGCGGTGAGTGGTGATGCCGCTCAAAAAGCCTATGTCGCTCCGGGTAAATATGATGAATTTTATAACTTCGTGTCCGGAGGTTTCAGCGGACAGTTGAGTGTTTACGGTCTGCCAAGCGGTAGATTATTCCGAGTAATTCCGGTGTTTTCCGTTGACCCTGAAAAAGGTTGGGGTTACAGCGAAGAAACTAAGCCGATGTTAAACACTTCCAACGGCTTTGTGCCTTGGGACGATTTACACCACACCGAAATGTCACAAACCAATGGTGAAGTAGACGGTCGCTGGGTTTTTGGTAACGCCAATAACACTCCTCGTATCGCTCGAATCGACTTGAAAACATTCAAAACTGCCGAAATTATCGAGCTGCCCAACAGTGGTGGGAATCACTCTTCTCCATTCATCACCGAAAATACAGAATACGTGGTAGCCGGAACTCGTTTCAGCGTACCGCCGGATTATACCAACGGTGACGTAGCCATCAATACTTATAAAGAAAACTTCAAAGGCCACATCAGCTTTGTAAAAGTGGGCAAAGAAGGAGAAATGGACTTAGCATTCCAAATTGTAACGCCGGGAGTTAACTTCGACTTATCGCACGCCGGTAAAGGAAAATCACACGGTTGGTTCTTTTTCTCTTGTTACAATACCGAACAAGCCAACACCTTATTAGAAGTAAATGCGTCTCAACGTGATAAAGACTTCATTATGGCGGTGAACTGGAAAAAAGCTGAAGAGTACATCAAAGCCGGAAAAGGAAAAAAACAAAGCGTGAAATACGCTCACAACAAATGGAATGAAAAAACACATAGCGCGACTTCTGAAATGAAAAATGAAGTTTTAGTGTTGGATGCCGCGGCCTTAAAAGACATTTGTTACATGATTCCTTGTCCTAAATCACCTCACGGTTGTGACGTTGATCCAACAGGTGAATACATCGTAGGTTCCGGTAAATTGGCTGCCTTGATTCCGGTATTCAGTTTTGATAAATTGATGGGCGCCATCAAAGACAAAAAATTTGAAGGTGACTACGGCGGAATTCCGGTAGTAAAATACGAAGCGGCCTTACATGGTGAAGTGCAAAAACCGGGCTTAGGACCATTACATACCGAATTCGACGGTAAAGGAAATGCTTACACCACTTTCTTCGTGTCTTCTGAAGTGGTAAAATGGGACATCAAAACGTTAAAAGTATTGGATAGAGTACCTACTTACTATTCTGTGGGTCACTTGTGTATCCCCGGCGGTGACAGTAAAAAACCTTTCGGTAAATACTTAATCGCCTATAATAAAATTACCAAAGACCGCTATTTACCAACCGGTCCGGAGTTAGCACAATCCGCTCAGATATTTGACATCAGCGGGGATAAAATGCAACTCATACTCGACTTCCCGACCATCGGTGAACCGCACTATGCGCAAGCCGCTCCGGCCGATTTGATTCGAAACAATGGTCAGTTGAAATTCTATAAAATTGCCGACAACAATCACCCTTTTGTAACCAAAGGAGAAAAAGAAGCCAAAGTGGTTAGAGAAGGCAACAAAGTTCATGTATATATGACTTCTATCCGTTCTCACTTTGCACCGGATAATATTGAAGGCATTAAATTGGGAGACGAAGTATACTTCCACGTAACCAACTTAGAGCAAGACTGGGATGTACCACACGGATTTGCCATCAAAGGTGCCGACAATGGCGAGTTACTCATCATGCCGGGCGAAACCACAACCTTGAAATGGATTCCTAAAAAAACAGGAATGTATCCTATGTATTGTACCGATTTCTGTAGCGCACTACACCAAGAAATGCAAGGTTATGTAAGAGTTTCTCCGGCAGGAAGTAGTGTTCCGCTCACCTGGAGTGTGGGGACCAACTTACCGAAGGCTACCAAATAAAATTAACCAAAGGGAACAGATTTTATTTGTTCCCTTTTTTTCTCTGAATGCAATGAAAAATCTATCCATTTCAGGTCTGTCAAAAGTATTGCTTTTGATAACCGGAGCCCTATTTGTAGGAGCTTTGTTTGTACCCATGTGGCAAATCCAACTCGAAGCACCTCAATACCCGGAAGGCCTTGTATTGCAATTGTACGCCAACAAAATTGGCGGCGATGTGGAAATCATCAACGGGTTAAACCACTACATCGGTATGGCCACCTTGCATACCGAAAACTTTTTCGAGTTTACCGTTTTGCCTTATGTCTTCGGTGCTTTTGCGCTTATCTCCATCGTATTAATTTTTGTAGCCAAAAGAAAAGCAGTACTCGCTTTTCTAATCACTTATATAGTTTTTATCACCTTAGCTGCTGTAGATTTCTATCGATGGAATTACGAATACGGACACAATCTCGATCCAAATGCAGCCATCAGAGTCCCGGGTATGGCTTACCAGCCGCCACTCATTGGTTACAAACAACTACTCAATTTTGGGGCTTACTCCATCCCAGACACCGGAGGTTGGTTGTTAACTGTTGCTGGAATATTACTGTTTTTTGTGGTTCTGAAAGAATATAAGTTTACTAAAAAAACAACCTTATGAGAACTCTAGCTTTAGCGTGTATCGCATTCCTTTTCTTGGCTTCTTGTAGTTCCAAAGAAGCTAAACCTCTTAAAATCAATACCGATGCTTGCGATTTTTGCAAAATGACCATCGCCAACGGTAAATTCGGAGCCGAACTGATTACCCAAAAAGGCCGTTATTACAAATTTGACGATTTGGGCTGTATGGTGCAATTTGCCAAATCTAATACCGTAGTGCCTTACCAATCTTTCTTTGTAAACGATTACACCAAAGACAACACTTTGATTCCGGCAGAAACAGCTTTCTTTATCAAAAGCGACCAAATCAATTCGCCCATGAGAGGCAATATGGCAGCATTGGCAACCGCAGCAGAACAAAGCGAATACGCTAAAAAGTTCAATGCAAAACCTTTAAACTGGACAGAAGTTTACAACAGTTACAAATGAAAAACTTAGTGTATATCCTTTACTTTTTTTGCCTAATCAGTAATGCTAAAACCATTACCGTTGGGAAAACCTATCCGGTTAAAACCATCAAACAAGCTTTGGCTTTGGCAAACGATGGCGATACGGTATTGGTTACTCCGGGTATTTACAAAGAAGGAAATATTCTTATCAACAAAAAAATCATTTTCTTGGGTAAAAACTTCCCAACGCTTGACGGCCAAAACAAATTTGAAGTAGTATCTGTTGCTGCCGATAATGTGGTAGTCAAAGGCTTCAAAATCATCAATTCGGGTTATGCCGCATTGGATGATCCTTGCGGGATTAAAGTGTATGACCGAAGCTTTGTTCGGATAGAGAACAACATCCTCGACAATAATTTTTTTGGCATTTACCTCCAAAACTCCAAAAACAGCCTTGTCAAAAACAATAATATCAGGGCTTACGGCAAACAAGAACAACTCATCGGAAACGGCATTCACTGTTGGAAAAGCGAAAACCTGCAAATCATTGGCAACAAAATTTCAGGACACCGTGATGGCATCTATTTCGAATTTGTAACCAACTCGGTGATTTGGCGCAATATCTCCAACCACAACATTCGGTACGGTTTGCACTTTATGTTTTCTAACGACGATTCTTATATCACTAATGTCTTTAAAGGAAACGGAGCCGGAGTAGCCGTGATGTTTACCAAAAACGTCAAAATGTTCAATAATTATTTCGAAGAAAACTGGGGCGATTCGGCCTACGGTTTATTGCTCAAAGAGATAGCCGACAGTTACATCTTTAACAACCATTTCAAACGAAATACTTCCGGAATTTATATGGAAGGTACGTCCCGAATTAAAGTCGAAAAAAACGTTTTTGAAGCCAACGGCTGGGGCATGAAAATCCAAGCCAGCTGTATGGAAAACGAAGTGGTAAATAACAATTATGTCGGCAATACGTTCGACATCAGCACCAACGGAAGTTTAGTGCTCAATACTTTCAACAGCAATTATTGGGACAAATACGAAGGCTACGATTTAAACAAAGACGGCATAGGCGATGTGCCTTACCATCCGCTCAGTTTGTTTGCGGTACTCACCGAAAGTAACCCATCGTCGATGTTATTGTACCGCAGTTTTATGATTACCCTTTTGGACAAATCCGAAAAAGTATTACCCAGTATCACACCTGATAATTTTATTGATAAAACGCCTTTAATGAAGTCGCTGCCGCTATGATATCCATAAAAAATATAAACAAAAAATTCGGCAAATTAGCCGTATTACAAGACATTAACCTTTCGTTTCAAAAAGGCCAATGCATTGCCCTCATCGGACCTAACGGATGCGGAAAAACCACTTTAATCAAATCGATTTTAGGCATGGTGATTCCCGATAACGGTTCGATTACTTTCAACGGAAAATCAATCCTCGGTGATTATTTGTACCGAAACAACATAGGCTATATGCCACAGATTGGGCGTTATCCCGACAATATGACCATCGGTCAAATTATCGAAATGATTAAAAAAGTACGGCCTTCAACCACCGAATTAGACGAAGAACTCATCCGCGCTTTTGAACTCGACAAATTATTCGACAAACAAATGCGAACCCTTTCGGGCGGAACTACCCAAAAAGTGAGTGCTGTTTTGGCTTTCTTATTCAATCCCGATGTATTGATTTTAGACGAACCTACCGCCGGTTTAGATCCGCTGGCATCCGAAATTTTAAAAGAAAAAATCATCCGTGAAAAAGAAAAAGGAAAACTAATCCTTATCACTTCGCACTTGCTTAGTGAACTCGACGACTTAATCACCGAAATCATTTTTATGCAAGAAGGCCAAGTGCATTTCCATAAAAATGTAATGGTTATCAAAGCGGAAACCAACGAAACCAGAATCTCCAAAGCCATTGCCAGCATCCTAAAAGCCAAACAAACCACAACTCGTAACTCGTAACTCGCAACCCGTAACTCACCATGAACCGCATCATTAAAATCATCTTGCTCGACATCCTGAAGAACAAAATTGTGTTGGCCTACACTTTAATTTTGGCAGCACTCTCCTGGAGTTCTTTCGCCTTAGAGGACAATTCGGCCAAAGGATTGCTCACGATCCTAAACGTCATTTTATTTACTGTGCCCTTGGTTTCCATCTTGTTTGCTACCATTTACTTGTACAACAGTTCGGAATTTATCGAACTACTACTCAGCCAACCCATCAAACGCCGAAAAATTTGGACCAGTTTGTTCTTAGGATTGTCACTTTCTATGGTATTAGCCTTTGTGGTCGGTGCCGGCATTCCATTACTGATTAATGCACCCGACAGCGTTGGACTAATGATGATTGTGGTCGGCAGTTTAATCTCAGTCATCTTTGTAGCGCTGGCTTTTTTGAGCTCGATTCTAACCCGAGACAAAGCCAAAGGTATCGGAATTGCCATCATGACTTGGTTGTTTTTTGCCTTATTATTCGACGGTATCGTGTTGTTCTTACTCTTCCAATTGGCCGATTATCCTATCGAACATGCCATGGTAGCCATGACGGCTTTAAGCCCAATCGATTTGGCGCGTATTCAAATTTTAATGCACTTGGATGTTTCGGCCATGATGGGTTATACCGGAGCTATTTTTCAGGATTTCTTCGGAACAGCGGTTGGTTTAATTATTTCATTTTTGCTGCTTTGTTTGTGGGCGATGGTGCCGTTTTTTATCTCACTGAAAAAATTCAACCAAAAAGATTTGTAACATGAAAACCGATATCCGAAACCGCAAAGACATCGAGAAATTGGTCAATACCTTTTACGACAAAGTAAAAACCGACGAGGTAATCGGTTATTTGTTTAACGATGTCGCCCAAGTCAACTGGGAAAATCATCTGCCTAAAATGTACAATTTTTGGGAAAACATTCTTTTCTTTACCGGAAATTACGAAGGCAATCCGATGGCCCGACACAAAGAGTTACACGAAAAAAGCCCAATGAATCCAACACATTTCGGACATTGGAATAAATTATTCACTGAAACCGTAGACAAACTTTTTGAAGGTCCGAAGGCCGAAGAAATCAAAAATCGTGCGCTGAACATTTCCGCCGCCATGATGTACAAAACCTTGAGCTGATGACACATCAAATTATTTTAATCTTTCATTTACTGGCCGCGACCGTTTGGGTTGGCGGTCATTTGTTTTTAGCTATTCGCTATTTACCCGAAGCCTTGAAAAAGAAAGACGCTTCAGTATTAATCAATTTTAAAGACAAATTTGAACCGGTAGGCTTGCCTTCGCTATTGACTTTATTAATCACCGGAATTGCCATGGCGTATCATTACGACGTTACGTTTACCCATTGGTTTTCGTTTTCAGGCAGCATCGAGAAAGTAGTTTCCGCCAAATTACTGCTACTATTTATTACTGTAGGCATGGCCATCAATGCCCAATTGTTCGTTTTCCCAAAAATCAAATCCGACAATTTACGCCCGGTTGCTTTTCAAATTATCGCCATTACGGTGATTGGCGTAGCGATGCTAATCTTAGGCAGTTGGGTTAGAATTGGAGGTTTATAGTTTGGCCTTCTTTGTAAAAACTGCCTTTGTTTTCATGTCGTTTTAAAGAAAAAGCAACAATCGGAATACTAACCTCAATACTGTTTTTCAGTTCTAAAAAATCTTTGGTCACCGCATATTCCCGTTCCATTTCCCGACACTCGTTTTTCCAAAGTTGCAATAGCTTTAAGGTGTTTTTTAAGTCGATGTCGTGCCGAACAATCCCGGCATTTTGCTGCATTAGGTTTTGCAGTTCTTCACGATGTTTCGATACCCATTCAGAGGAAACGGTTTTGGTTGGCTGATGGGATTTACTCGGAATTTTCAAGGAAAAAGAGCGGTTCTCCGAATCCGTTTCGCTCAAATAATTATAAATCTGATGGGCATACACCAAAGCTTCTAACAACGAATTCGACGCCAAACGGTTCGCGCCATGCAAGCCGGTTCGGGAACATTCGCCACAAGCAAATAATCGATTAATGGAAGTCAATCCGTTTGTATCCACCTCAACGCCGCCACACAAATAATGCTGTGTCGGAATCACCGGAATCCAAGCTGAAGCGATATCAACGCCTTCCAACAAACAATTCTGATAAATCGTCGGGAAATGCTTTTTAAATTCAACTAAATCCAAATGCGTACAATCTAAATACACGCAATCGTCACCCGATTTTTTGAGTTCGGTTTCAATACTTCTGGAAACGATATCGCGCGACGCCAATTCGCCACGCACATCATAATCCAACATAAACCGACGACCGTTCTTCGTTTTCAAATAAGCCCCAAATCCACGAACTGCCTCAGAAATCAAAAAAGTCGAAGCCGACTGTGGCGCATACAAAGCCGTTGGATGAAATTGGATAAACTCCATATCGCTAATCTTAGCTTTGGCCCTAATCGCCATCGCAATACCATCGCCCGTGGCTATTGTAGAGTTTGTCGTTTGCTGATACACTTGCCCGATTCCGCCGGTCGCCAAAATGATAAAGCTAGAGAAAATCGGGAACATGTCGTTGGTTTTTTCATCCAAAACACTAACGCCGAAACACCAATTGTTTTCAGTAATCAAATCGGTGGCCAAATGAAAATCGAGGATTTCAATATTAGGTTGTTGATGGGCTTTGGCCAAAATAGCGCGCTCAATTTCCCGTCCGGTTTGGTCTTTATAATGCACCACTCGAGAATTGGAATGTCCGCCTTCTTTGGCTAAATCAAGATTTCCCGTGTCGTTTACATCGAATTGCGTTCCCCATTCAATAAGTTCGGCCAAGCGTTTCGGTCCTTCTTTCACCACCATTTCCACCACTGCTCTATTGCACAACCCATCGCCACACACCAAAGTATCGTGGATGTGTTTTTCAAAATCATCGCTCACGCCATCCATCACCACGGCAATCCCGCCTTGGGCGTATTTGGTATTCGACTCGTCTTCGTTGGATTTGGTGACAATCAATACCTTTCGCTCCGGAAATTGTAGCGCCAATTTGATGGCAACTGTCAGTCCGGCGATACCTGAACCTAAAATCAAATAATCGGTTTCTATCTTCATCATTTCGACAATTCAAGCATGCGTTGGATGGGAATAAGGGCTTTGTCTGCAACTTTCTTCGGCACATTGATTTCCGGAGATTCTTTGAGCAAACAATCGTATAATTTGCGGAGCGTGTTGAGTTTCATATACGCACATTCGCTGCAAGCACAAGTATTGTCTTCCATAGCCGGCGCGGGAATTAAAACTTTATCGGGTACAGCTTCCTGCATTTTGTGTAAAATGCCGGCTTCGGTGGCGACGATGAATTCGGTTTTCGGACTTTGCTTTACAAATTCAATCATCCCTGAAGTGGATCCGATATAACTCGCCGTTTCTAAAATATGCGTTTCCGATTCGGGATGCGCAATGATTGCAGCATTTGGGTGTTCTTTGTGTAGCGCGATCAGTTTCTCTAAAGAAAAAGCTTCGTGCACTACACAACTGCCGTCCCAAAGCACCATTTGGCGTCCGGTTTTTTGGTTGATATAGTTTCCGAGGTTTTTATCGGGCGCAAAAATAATCGGGATGTTTTCGGGTACCGAGTTGACTATCTTTTCCGCATTGGACGACGTGCAAACCAAATGGCTCAACGCTTTGATTTCGGCGGAGCAATTCACATACGTAATCACGATATGATTGGGATGGGCTTCGATGAATTTCTTAAAAATATCAGGCGGACAAGAATCGGCTAACGAACAACCGGCATTCAAATCAGGCAACAAAACCTTCTTCTTCGGATTTAATAATTTGGCCGTTTCAGCCATAAAATGCACACCGGCAAACACTATAATATCGGCATTTACTTTCTCCGCTTCTTGCGACAATCCTAAACTGTCGCCCACATAATCGGCTATTTCCTGTATGTCGGGTTGTTGGTAATAATGGGCTAAAATCACGGCATTCTTCTCTTTTTTCAATCGGAGAATCTGCTCTTTTAAATTTTCCATAGGCATAGTTTAAGAAGCTACAAAATAACCACTGAAAAAATCCAATTTATATGACTTTAATCATATATCGCAACAGTGTAGTAGTCTTAATTTTGGAGAACTTTAAAATTAAAACACCTTATTTATGAATGCTTTAGAACAAATAACCGTAGGAGAATTTGTAGCCGGAGATTTTAGAACAGCAGCGGTTTTCTCAAAATATGGCATCGACTTTTGCTGTAAAGGCAATAGAACTTTAGAAGAAGTTTGCGAGAAAAAAGGAATCGATATCCATGTAGTACAAGACGAATTGAATGCTGTTTTGGAATCGAAATCGGATAACAATATTGATTTCAAATCTTGGCCCATCGACTTATTAATCGACTACATCGAAAAAACGCACCATCGTTATGTAGAAGAAAAATCGACCGCCTTACTTTTTTACCTCGACAAACTCTGCAAGGTACACGGACAACGCCATCCGGAACTTTTTGAAATTGGACTTCACTTTAAAATTTGCGCTACCGAATTGGCCCAACACATGAAAAAAGAAGAGCTGATTTTATTTCCGTTTGTCAAAAAGATGTACTACGCTTTAAGAGACAATACAGCCATCGAGCAGCCGCATTTCGGTACCGTTGACAATCCCATCGCCATGATGCAAGACGAACACGAAAACGAAGGCGAACGCTTCCGCATCATTGCCAAATTAACCGACAACTACAATCCGCCGGTTGATGCTTGTGAAACCTACCGCGTAACTTTTGCCATGCTGAAAGAATTCGAACAGGATTTACACAAACACATCCATCTGGAAAACAATATCGTGTTTCCGAAAGCGCAGGCTATGGAAGCCAAATTCAACCTTGTATAATACCAACTAATCTAACCAAAAAACACGCTCATCATGGAAAAATATGTGATTAAAAGAAACGGAGATTATAAACCTTTTGAACCTTTTAAAATAAAGGATGCAATAGTCAAGAGCTTTACCAGCGTTTCACTTCCTTTTGACGAGCGTGTTTTTGAAAAAGTAATGGCCGGTTTAGACGCCAAAGAAACTTGGGCAGTCGAAGAAATTCAGGACATTATTGAAAAAACGCTTTTCGACTATCACTATTTTACAGTGATGCGTTCGTTTATGTTGTACCGTCACACGCGAAAACTGCAACGCGAACACGTACAAGGATTGAATGACGACACGACTTATGTAGACAGTACCCAAACCATCGAAGAGTATATCGCACAAACCGATTGGCGCATCAATGCCAATGCCAACACTTCCTATTCCAATGCGGGTTTGGTGAACAATGTGGCCGGAAAAATCATTGCCAATTATTGGCTGGATAAAGTCTATTCCAAAGAAGAAGGTTACGCCCACCGCAACGGCGATATTCACATCCACGACTTGGATTGCTTAACGGGTTATTGCGCAGGTTGGAGTTTACGCGTGTTACTCAACGACGGTTTTAACGGCGTTCGCGGTCGTGTGGAAAGCAAAGCCCCTTCGCATTTCCGGGAAGCCTTGGGACAAATGGCCAACTTCCTCGGGATTTTGCAGAGCGAATGGGCCGGTGCCCAAGCGTTCAGTTCTTTTGATACGTATTTGGCACCTTATGTTTTTAAAGACAATTTGTCGTTTGACGAGGTGCTCAAAGCGGTGCGCAGTTTTGTGTACAACTTGAATGTTCCGGCGCGCTGGGGACAATCGCCGTTTACCAACATTACCTTAGATTGGGTAGTTCCGGCGGATTTAGCGGTACAAGTTCCGACCAAAAACGACCGGCATTTATTTGAAAAAATTACCGATGAAAAAATCTTGACTCGTGCCCAAGAACGCGGTGTGGAAAGCTTAACCGAACTGCGTTACGAACATTTTCAGGCCGAAATGAACCTGATTAACAAAGCCTATTATACCGTAATGACCGAAGGCGATGCCAATGGCCAACCTTTCACTTTCCCGATTCCGACCGTAAACATCACTGAAGATTTTGATTGGAACGGCGAAAACACCGAACTGCTGTTTGAAAACACCGCTAAAATCGGTTCGTCCTATTTCCAGAATTTCATCGGAAGTCAGTATACTACCGACGAAAACGGAAACAAAATGGAAAACCCAAATGCCTATAAACCCAATGCCGTGCGCAGTATGTGCTGTCGCTTGCAACTCGATTTACGGGAATTGTTAAAACGAGGAAACGGTTTGTTCGGTAGTGCCGAAATGACCGGAAGTATTGGTGTAGTAACCCTCAATATGGCCCGTTTGGGCTACTTATACGAAGGCGATAAAGAAGCGCTTTTCTCCCGATTGGACGAGTTGTTGGCATTGGCCAAATCGACTTTAGAGAAAAAACGACAATTCATACAGGAAATGTACGACAGAGGTTTGTATCCTTACACCAAAAGGTATTTGCCGCATTTCCGAAATCACTTTTCGACTATTGGGGTGAACGGCATGAACGAAATGATTCGCAATTTTACCAATGACCAAGAGGACATTACGACGCGTTTCGGCCATGACTTTTCGATGGAAATCCTGAATCACATCCGCAATCGCATGAAAGAATTCCAAGAAGAAACCGGAAATTTATACAACCTCGAAGCTACGCCTGCAGAAGGTACTACTTATCGCTTTGCGAAAGAAGACAAAAAACGCTATCCGAACATTGTACAAGCGGGTAGCGACGACAATATTTATTACACCAACAGCTCACAAATTCCGGTAGATTTTACCCAAGATCCTTTTGAAGCCTTGATGATGCAAGATGAATTACAATGCCAATACACCGGCGGCACCGTACTGCATTTGTACATGAACGAAAGAATCAGCACTTCGGAAGCTTGTAAAAACTTTGTCAAAACCGTACTATCGAAATTCAAATTGCCTTATATCACGGTCACGCCTGTTTTTAGTGTATGCCCGGTGCACGGTTACCTCAACGGCGAACACGAATTTTGCCCGAAATGTGACGACGCTTTATTAGAAAAACTAAACCAAGATAACTATGAAAACCAAAACTAACCCTGTTCTGGAGCAACACCAAGAACTACGCACCAAATGCTTGGTGTACACCCGAGTAATGGGCTACCATCGTCCGGTAGAAAGTTTCAACATCGGTAAAAAAGGCGAACACAAACAACGCCTGCACTTTAAAGAAAGCTGAAATGGTAAAATCGGTTAGCAATATAACACCGTTCACACTGTTGGACTATCCGGATAAAACCGCCTGTATCTTGTGGTATGCCGGCTGTAATATGCGGTGTTTGTATTGCTACAATCCTGAAATTGTTTTCGGGAAAGGGAAGTTTACCTTTGCTGAAATGGTCTCTTTTTTAGAAACCCGAAAAGGCTTACTCGATGCTGTAGTATTCAGCGGCGGCGAATGTTTGCTCCACAAAGACATCGTCGAGCAAATTCAAACGGTGAAAACCATGGGCTTTTTGGTGAAAGTAGACACCAACGGCTCTAAACCTGAAGTGTTGCAAAATTTACTCGATAAGAAAGTAATTGACTATGTGGCACTCGATTTCAAATCGACCAAAGAATCGTTTGCTGCCATTACACAATCGGACTTGTTTGACCAATTTGAAAAATCGCTGCAGTTATTACTGAACGCCAATATTCCTTTTGAAGTGCGCACCACTTACCATTCAGAATTATTGGCCAAAGAAGAATTGTGCGAGATGATTGATTACCTGCAATACAACCAATACACAGGAACGTATTACATTCAGCATTTCCGAAACAGTGTCGAAACCATAGGCAAATTGCCGGATTCCCGAGATCGTTTGGAACACCAACTCCCCGAAAATCCTAACCTGAAAATCAAATTTCGCTAAATTAAGCGGTCTCTAAAACAGGAATCTCCAATCGATTGACTGCCGCTTTACATTGCTGTAATTGCTGTACTATAGCCTGTTTTTCACGGCTGAAATAATCGGTATTACTGAATAAATCCGAATAATACGCTATACCCGAAAGCAAATTGTTTTTAAACGCGCTCCATTTTTTATGTTGGGCCGAGGTAAAGTCATCGGTAAATTGCTCCAATTCGTTTTTGAGGTAATCCACATACATTTTCAGCTCTTTGATAAACATATGCGGACGATTATTATCGGCCAACACGTTAGCATTGCCGTAAATGTGTTTCACCATATCGGCCAAAGAAACTTCGCGGTCAAAATAGGCTAAATTCGGTCCCGGACAAATCACCACACCCTGTTGCTGGCCTTTAACTTCCATCTCATTTTCCAAGTAAGACGCATTGGCCAAGCCTACGCACAAACACGATTTCTCGAAGATTTTGGTTTGCTTTTGCTGAATTTCTGACTCTGATAATTGGTCTTTTTGTGCTTCCAATTCGGCTAACTTAATATCCTGGTATTTTTTAGAAGCCGTGCACATCCCTTGCGGATCGTATTCTTTACTCAAAGCCAACAATTTTTTTGGACATGAACTTCCGGCCTTATTTTCGTTAATACGTTTTTGTTTCCAAAAATCATTACTCATTCCTTTAACCGTATTAAACAATACGCCGAGCGGCGAAATATCGCTTAAATAAAAATCTTTTTCTTGGGCTTTGGCCAAAAGCGTTCGGGTGGCTTCATCTACCGAAGTCGCCTCCGGAACCAACAAAAACGGCGAACCCCAACCTACGGCGTCCATGTCAAAATGCTGCAGTAAAAACTCGTGTTCTTCAGCCGTGCCAACGCCGCCTTGGGCAGTGATTTTCAATGCTAACGGTTGGGTTGGTATCGGCAAATTTTTCGCTTGCAAAGCTTTAACCATCAGCTCATGTGCCGATTGGATGAGTTGCTCCTTTTTGGATTTGAATTCTTCTAAAATCGGACCCATTAAAAATCCTTCGGTAGCAAAGGCATGTCCGCCACAATTTAAGCCGGATTCGATGCGGTATTCCGACACCCAAAGGCCTTTTTTGGCCAAGAAATTCCCTTGTATCATAGCCGAACGAAAATCGCTCACCTTCAGTATAATTTTCTGTTGCAACTGTCCGTCAGCATTCGGATAAAACACCGGAAACTGCTCGAAATAACTGTATAATCTCGGATTCATTCCGGCCGAAAGTACAACCGAAGACGTCAGATTACTCTCGGCAAAACCGCGCAATGAGGCATGCGCATCGTTAAATTCCACGGGCAAAGGTTCATTTTTATTGTAATTCTCCTTATCCACTTTGGTCATAATATTCACATCAATACTGCCGGGCGCAAAATGTTCGGCCAGATAATTTTTGATGTTTTCTTTAAAAGTCAACCCTTCTGCCACAAGATTTTGCAACCCTTTTTTGAACTCAGATTGGTTGGGTAACATCGCAATGTAATTGTCTAAAGTGGTTTTGTTTTCTGCCAATTCGATTTTAAAGCGTTCGAATTTGTCTTTCACCACGGTATCGACCAAATTCAAATAATGCTTGATGCGTTCGGCGCGGTAATCGTGGCATTTTTGGGTAATTTCACGATAAGGCAAACTGAATTTTCGGCTGTAAAAGGCGCGCATTTTTTCAATCAGTTCGTCATCAGTAATGGAAATTACAGAGGAAATGCCGTAATGAGCCAATCGTATCGGGCTGTCTATGGTATAAGCCAATCCCATAACAGGTATGTGGAAAGTATGGACGTTTTTAGTAGTCATGTAGTGCGTTTTAATAAGGGGCGAATTTTGTAAAATCATTCGGGAAAAAGTATGATATATGTCATCTGCAATCATTATTTGAGGGTTAGGCGCAAACCGCTGAGCAATTCGAATACGATGCGGTACAAACCGATAAAAATCCCCAAGCCGAACAGCACGAAAACCACATAAAACCCATGCATAGCATCTTGGAATTGACCAAAAGACAACGTTTTGTCGAAGAAAGTCCAATGTGCTTCCCGAACACCCATCAACAACAAACAGCCCCAAAACAATACAAAAGAAGTTTGGAACAAGCGAATGCCGAATCGGATTTTTGCCACGGAAAGCGAACACTGATTCGATTCGAGTATATAAGTCACGGAAGACAGTAATATCAGGGTATTGATACCGATAGTTGTTCCCATAGAATGCGCCACGGTAATGTGCGTTCCGTGGGTAAATAAATTAACCGCCGGTATAGATATCAACAACGCCAAAATAATATTCAAAAACACCCAAAAATCGGCCAATCGCATGAATTGGTGTGCAATAGGAAAAGCTGTTTTTTGGTCTTGATTCAAATTTTTTTTCCAATCGTAAATAATAGATGCCAAAATAATCCATTCGGTCATACTAATTCCGTAAGCCAAATACCGAATCCAAGGCGCAGTAGGCACTATATACACATGATGCGCCCAGCCAAACATAAGGTTGGTTAATCCCAAAAAGTAAAAGAAAAATGCTTTCCCTGAGGTAGCATAATGTTCGTCTTGGCTGATTTTGGCCATAACATAAATGGCGGTACCGTAAACCAACATATTCCAAGAGCCTACATAAGAACCGCCGGCTTTCCATTGCAGCGCAGTGTTTTGTATGAAATGCGATTTAAAATAAGGCAACAACCACAAATGGGCTTCGGTGAAATGGTAAATCATCATCACAATTCCGGTGGCCCACATCCAATAATACACCGGCCAGGTTTTGAAAGTAGCGGCCAACGTTTTGAAATATTGAATGCCAAACAACAGCCAGCCTGAAACAATGGGGAAGTAAAAATAACTCGGAAATTCCAGGTATTCTTTTCCGGCAAAATTTCGAAACAAATAAGACAAGGCAATACCAAATCCCGTTAAGATAAAAATCCAAAAATGCGTTTTAACCAAAAGCTGATTGGTCGGTTTCTCGTTGGAATTCCGACTCAAATAATAGTAAATTCCGCCGATAGCAGTGAGCAAAACCCAAGAAACCACAAAGAGTGTGTGTAACGGTCGCAGCGCCGTAAACGGTAAAGCTTCTTTGATGAAATCGGGGACAACATACTGAAAACCGGCAAGTAAACCGCAAAGCAAGCCCAACAACAATGACAATAATCCGGCAACAATAAAATAAAACGGGTAGCGATTAGTGTTCATAGGTTTCCTTTTTATATTGAACTTTTACCCAACCATCGGGTTTAATCGTGGCTTCGGTATTAGGATAGTTACCGGTTTGATCCACTTCCATTAAAAACTGCAGCAATTCTTCTTTTTCAGTTTCGTTAAACTCAAATCGCGGCATGGCTTTGACACCGCTGTTGAACATGGTCTTCAAATAATTGCCGTCGTTTTTTCTGAAAGAATACACATTGGTCAAATCGGGTCCGAGATAACCGCCCAATCCGTACAATTGGTGACAAGCATTGCAGTTGTTTTCCCGCCAATGTTTTTCGCCTTGCAGGGCTTTTTCGGAAAGTCTGATTGTCCCATAGTCTGATTGATTCGTATAAAGTGAATAATTATAAGCTGTAAAAAAAAACAACAGCAACAGTAAAACCAATAGGTATTTTACAGAAGAAAACATAAGTAAGGCATTGAAATGGAAGTACAAAGAGACGCAAAGAAAGTGGCTTGATTTATGATTTTAATCACAAAAAAGGCGTGAATGACAACTTCCACGCCTTTTCTCTTTCAAAAAAGAAAAACAAGATTTGAATTAATAATTATCCTATTTTGGAAGTAAAACGTCACCAATCACGTGAATAATACCGTTGGAAGTTTCTATAGAAGCTACAATTTCGGAACCGTTAACAAAGGTTTTTTCACCTTGCTTGGTAATTTTTACCTTACCGCCGTATACCATATCAAACTCCTGACCATCTTGCATGTACTCGGGTTTCAAAACCCCTACATAAGTGTGATACCCTAAAACATTTTGCAAATCAGTTTTTTTCTCCGGTTTCAACAAGCCTTCCACCGTTCCGGCAGGCAATTTATCAAAAGCGGCATTAGTTGGTGCGAACACCGTAAACGGTCCGGCATTGCTTAATGAGGTAACCAATTCAGCAGCTTTAACAGCCGCCACTAAGGTAGTGTGGTCTTTACTTCCGGAAGCTACCTGAACAATATTCGGGTTAGACGTTTCATCTTTTACACCTTCTTGACCCACGTTTTGGGTTGGTGTACTTTCGGTGGTTTCGGTTGGGGTTTCGCTGCTTTGCTTACAACCTATGGTCGCAAAAAAGCAAGCTAAAAGCAAAATTTTGATAGAATTTTTCATAATAATAAATACTTGGTTTATGCATACAAAGTACCTAACTATGAAACCGTTATTTTATGATTGCACTCATAAAACCGGAGGAATTTTAACTTTTTTTATTGAGTAGTAAGTCGTAACCGCAATGCCCAGAACCAACAGTACCGCCACCGCAAAAAGCAACTCATTCACCATTGGGATTAAAGTATAACTGAAGGAAGCAATGCCTTGAACAGCCAGCACCAATTCATTTAAAAAAACGCCGACAGAAAACAAAATAACGCCAAACTTAATGGGTTTGCTGATGTAGAAATAATGGTTCACATAAATATAAAACAGCAAAAACAAACTAATCACAGCCAACAACACCAAGTGCAAATAAGCAATGACTATCGGTCGGAATCCAAAGGCTAACTGACTCAAAGCCGGTATAGTCGAGCCCAATTGCAACAACAATTTAATGCTACAAGCTACCGCTACAAACACTATAATATAACGCAAAAAGAACGGATAATTTTCAAAATAGCCTTTCCGGGTTTTGGCCAAAACGGCCAACAGCTTGAACCAAGCAAAACTTTGAACAAAAGCCGCTACTACGGTTAAAACATAAAGCCAAACCGGTAAGTTTAACCACAAAGTCGATAAAAAATACGCCGGGATACAAGCCGCAAAAAACAACCAAAACACTTTTGTAAAAAAAGGATGCTCCGTGGTTTTCAAGTTAAAAAAATGAAACAACAATCCCATACAAGCAAAGAAAAACCATCCGTTGTATTGGAAATGCAGGTAATAATAAATAGAAGCCAAATACTCGTTTTGGTGAATGTTTTTGGTAACCATCATAAAGGCCAAAACAAAAGTCCCAAAGGAAGAAATCACATTGAAGAAAATTGCCGCTTTAAACCAATTTATTGAGAGCCATTCCGGGTTAACCTGTTTCAAATCTTTCCAAAATTGGTAGCCGAAAATATAAGCCACAAAGATAGAAGCCGTAGAAAAAACAATCGATAAAGCCGCATAGCCTTGAATAATGAAAAACACCAACATCCCATAAGCACAAATTAAATTGGCTGTCAATAAGGTGTTGTACGAAAACGTCCTTTTCATTTTTGTCACCCTGAGCGCAGTCGAAGGGCCTTTTCTCTCCAAAAACCCAACCATCAATACCATTAAAGTGTGACTAATCCAACCGGCAAAAGCAAAATGAGAATGGGAATGTTGTAAGTTCTTTTGGTTCAGAAAAGGAAACTCAAAACCTATTTTGTAGCGCATTAACAAACCCAGTAAGGCTACGATGAGTAAATTAAACAATGAAAATTGTAACCAGAACTTAGCTTTAAAGTGCATCAGAAATATATTTTATGGTTGATGATGTCCACCTTTTTGTCTTTGGCCATTTTCGATAAGGCTCGAATAACGGTCTCCACTCTTAATCCTGTAAAATTGGCTATCTCTTGTCGGGTAAACGGAATTTGCTCTTTTTCGTTGGAACATTTTCCTTTTTTGTGTGCGTTTAAAAACGCCAGTATTCTAAACTCGGGCTTCTGATTAATGATATCTTTCGAGGTCATCGCTTTAGAATGAATCCGGCGCGACATTTGTACTAAAAACTGTTTTTGTATGCTTGGGTATTCCTCCAATATTTTCAGAAACTTGTCTTTCGACAACTTCACAATTACGCTATCCTGAAAAGCTTCTGCTGTAGAAGGATAACATTCATTAATAAACAAAGGCGGCTCGCCAAAACTTTGTCCTTCATGAAAATACCCTTGGGTAAATTCTTTGCCGTCGTCATTCGAATTGTACATTCGGACACTGCCTTCCATAATTTGATAATAAAAATAGGCCGTCTCTTCTTCACAAAAAATCATCTCACCTTTTTTATATTCCTTAGCAATGGCACCCCAAGTGTAGAGTAAATCTAAGTCTATTTGCATAATTGATTTTGAGTGTTTTAAGCTAAAAAGGCTTATTTCATAAGGCTTTACAGCTAATGGTTACAAATTTAGTTTTAATAAAAATACTAAAAATATGACTGAAATCATACAAATGACCGTTTTTTAACTACTATCTTTGTCTCATGAAAAGGTTAATAATCATAGTGGCACTTGTGATGTTCGCAAAACCGATACTTCCGGTGGCCGACTATATGATTAACTACGATTACATCTCAAAAGTACTTTGTGAAAACAAGGCCAAACCCGAATTAAAGTGTAACGGAAAGTGTCAGTTGATGAAAGAATTGGCCAAAGCTTCGGAACAGGAAAAACCGATTACCCCAGTAAAAAAAATCCAAGTACAAGAAACCGAAGTGCTGTTCTTTCAGGAAATCCAACCGTTATTGACAAGACAAACTTTTTTTCAGCATAAAAATGCTATCAGCAACCACTACGCCAATCTTTACTTTCACTTAGCGTGTGGTTCTGTTTTCCATCCGCCCACTTATTCCGCTTAAAAACTTTTTATTTTTTGATCAATCTTACTGAGATTGACCGGACGATTTATGTCCGAATCGCATTGGAAAATCTTCCAATCAAATCTTTATTATTTAAAATTTACAATCATGAAAACCTTATTAAAATATACACTTTCCTTATTCCTATTGGCCTCAGCCCTAACCTTTACTGCTTGTTCTTCAGACGATAGCAATCCCGAAGCCGACGAACTGGCCAACCTAACCAAATTCCAAGAATTCGCTAACGAAACCCATACTATCGAATTGTATTCCCACATGGGCAGCTTGGAACAAGGCTATAACGAAGTCGCCCTACGCATCAAAGACAACGCCACCGGCGACTACGTAAAAAATGCTGAAGTCAATTGGATGCCGCTCATGCACATGACCATGATGAACCACTCTTGTCCTAAATCGGCAGTAGAAAAAGTAACTACAAACGGTACCTTGTACGAAGGTTACATCGTCTTCCAAATGGCGCAAAATGCAACAGAATATTGGGATTTAAAAGTAAACTACACCATCAACGGCACTGCCTATTCAGCCACTGCTGTTATTGATGTTCCGGCTTCGACAGAACGCAGGGTTAATACCTTTACCGGAACCGACGGCACCAAATACATCGTGGCTTATGCCGAACCACACCACCCAAAAGTAGCCGTTAACGATGTGGTTTTCGGGGTGTGGAAAATGCAAGACATGATGAACTTCCCGGTAGTAGATGGTTACACGGTAAAAATCGACCCGAGAATGCCAAGCATGGGCAACCACAGTTCGCCAAACAATGTAGATGCCACTCAAGTAACAGCCGGCGGTTTATACGAAGGCAAACTATCGTTAACCATGACGGGTTACTGGAAAATCAACTTGCAATTGTTGAATGCCGAAGGTACCGTTTTAAAAGGGGAAGCCATTACCGACACCGTGTTGGAAAGCAGCATTTTCTTCGAACTCGAATTCTAAAAAATCCACTCAAAAAAGGTCTTGCTCATAGCGAACAAGACCTTTTTTAAATCTCAGATGCGATGAAAAATCTATTCCTATTGCTCCTATGCAGTGGCTTCTTTTCCTATGCCCAAGAAACCAAAGATTCCTTGGTGCCTAAAGATTTAAAAGAGGTGATTGTCATCGGCAAAAAAACACAAATCCACGAAAAACAAAGCAAATCGCTGGCTACTATCGATGAGTTTCTCGACAAAGGAAGCAAAGTCGATTTGGTCAAACGCGGCGCTTATGCTTGGGAACCGCTCATCAATAGTATGGCTACCGAGCGAACCCTAATTACCATCGATGGCATGCGCATTTTTGGCGCTTGTACCGATAAAATGGATCCGATTACCTCCTATGTGGAAGTCTCTAATTTATCGGAAGCCACCATAAAATCAGGGCAGCAAGGCTCGTGTTTCGGGTCAACCATTGGTGGTGCTATCGATTTAAAACGAAGCCAAAACCGTTTCGGAAGTCAACAATGGGATTTCGCCCTCAACACCGGTTTCGAAACCAACAACCGTCAGAAAATCATTGGGTCTTCTGTGAATTATGCCGACAGTACGTATTACGTAGATACCGATGTCATGTTCCGCGAAGCCAATAACTACTCGGCCGGCAATGAGCGCGAAATCTTGTATTCTCAATTCCGTAAACTGAATTTCTCGGGTACCGCAGGGTTCAAATTCTTTACCAATAAACTACTGGAAGCTTCCGTCATTTACGACAAAGCGACTGATGTAGGTTATCCGGCCTTGCCCATGGATGTGTCATTAGCGGAAGCGTTAATTACCTCACTGAAATATGTAGTAATTCCGAAATCATCCTTAGTTAAAGATTGGGAAACCAAAGTGTATTTCAACACCATCACCCATCGCATGGATGATACCACGCGGCCATCAGTTCCCATTCACATGGACATGCCCGGCTGGAGCAAAACTTTTGGGATGTATTCTAAAGCGACTGCCGTAAAAAATCGCCATCACTTTTTGGCCAACTTCAATGCGTTTTACAACCAATCCGTAGCCGAAATGACCATGTACCCGAACGACCCTAACGAAAACCTGATGTTCATGTACACTTGGCCCGATGTGCGCACCTTATACACCGGTTTATTTGCCGAAGACCAATGGGTTTTCAACTGCCACTCGGGACTGAAATTGTCGGTTTCAGCCGGAAGTCATACGAACGATGTGGCGAGTGATTTTGGCTTACAAAGTCTGCAAATCTTTTACCCGGAGATGCCGCGCCAAAAAACGCGTTTCCTAAAAAGCATCGCCGCCCATTACAACTACCACAAGACCAGTTGGGAATACGGTTTCGGATTGGGTTATGGCGAAAGAGCGCCGTCGGTTTCCGAAGGCTATGGCTTTTACCTGTTCAACAGTTCCGACCGTTTTGACTATGTAGGGAATCCAAACTTAAGCAACGAAAAATCCATCGAAACCCATGCGTTCATAGGCTATAAAAAGGAAAAAATCAGCACCAAAATCAGCAGTTCTTTTTTCCGCATTTCGGATTATATCATTGGGACGCCCGACGTTTCTTTAGTCCCTATGACCATAGGCGCCAGTGGCGTAAAACTATACACGGCTTTGTCGTATGCTACGATTTTTAATGTCGATTGGAATTCGGAAATCGCCCTCAGCAACTCCCTGAAATGGAATGTCGGCCTATTGTATAGTTTAGGCAAAGACAGCAACGGCAATAACCTTCCGTTGATTAATCCGTTGAGCTATAAAACGGCTTTAACGTTTACCAAACCCAAATACAATGCCGCTATAGAATGCGTTGGAAACACCGCTCAAACCCGTTACGGTGATGTGTATGGCGAAACCAATACCGCCGATTTTGCTTTGCTGAATGCTAATTTCGGTTACAAATGGGTAGTTTCAGGCAGCAAGTTATACACCAAAATAGGCGTCGAAAATATACTGGACGCTTATTATACCACTTACTCCGACTGGAACAAAGTGCCGCGTATGGGAAGAAATATTTTTGTGAATCTGAATTTCAATCTGTAATAGCCAAATAAAGCAATGGCTTTTTTCATTACCTTAGCTTTTCAATTCAATCAAAAATATAAATGAGAAATGCAACCCTTACCTTGCTGGCAGCCTTATCTTTAGCTTCCTGCAGCCAAAAAGAACTCACTTCGGGTATCAACAAAAAAAATATGGATACGCTGGTCAAACCCGGCGATAACTTTGCCATGTACGTAAACGGTACTTGGATGAAAACCGCCAAGATTCCGGCCGACAAATCCTCTTATGGTGCCTTTGACATGTTATACGATCAATCGCAAAAAGACGTCAAAGCCATTATTGAAGAAGCCGCCAAAGGCAACAATGCCGAAGGTACCGACGAACAAAAAATAGGCGATTACTACGCCTCGTTCATGGACCGCAAAGGCCGAGATGCTAAAGGAATTGCACCCATCCAACCGGAGTTAAAAGCCATTGATGCTATTGCTTCCTACGATGACTTGGCTGCTTATTTCGGAAAAGCCAACCGCGCCGGTGTTGACATCCCGTTTTCAGTTTCGGTGATGTCGGATTTTAAAGATCCAACCAAACACACCTTAATCACTTGGCAAGGAGGCTTGGGCCTACCGGAGCGCGAGTATTATTTGGCAACCGATGCCAAAATGACCGACATCCGTCAAAAATATGTGGCACACATCGAAAAGATGTTCCAACTAACCAACATGCCAAACCCTGCCGAAAGTGCGGCTAAAATTATGGCGTTGGAAACCGCATTGGCCAGCCAACAAATGAAAAAAGAAGACACGCGCGACATTGTAAAATTGTACAATGCTTATGCGGTAAAAGACTTAAAAACCTTGATGCCCGACTTCAATTGGACGGCCATGCTGAAAAATGCAGGAGTTGCCCAAGAGAAAAAATTGGTGGTAACACAAGTGGATTATACTAAAAGCTTGAACAACCTCATCAAAAACACGCCTATCGACACTTGGAAAACCTATTTAAAATGGGGCGTGATTAATGGTTCTGCCGGCTTATTGACTACAGCACTCGACAAACAAAACTTCGAGTTCTATGGTAAAAACTTATACGGCACCGAAAGCCAACAAGAAGATTGGAAACGCGCAGTAGAAATGGTGAACGGTGGTTTAGGTGAAGTAGTTGGAAAAGTGTACGTTAAAAAACACTTCTCTCCGGAAGCCAAAGAGCGCATGACGCAAATGGTGAAAAACCTTTTGAAAGCCTACGCAGAAAGCATCAAAACCCTCGATTGGATGAGTGCCGCTACTAAAAAAGAAGCCTTGAAAAAGGTAGATAATTTTATGATTAAAATTGGCTATCCCGACCAATGGCGCGACTACTCTGCTCTAAAAATTATGAAAAACGATTTGTACGGTAACGCTACCCGTGCGACCGAATTTGAATACAACCGCAACTTGGCCAAATTAGGCAAACCCGTGGACCGTGCCGAATGGGGTATGAATCCTCAAACCGTAAATGCATACTACAACCCATCGTTAAACGAAATTGTATTCCCGGCTGCCATTTTAAAACCGCCTTTCTTTGATTTAAATGCAGACGATGCGGTAAACTACGGTGGTATCGGAGCGGTTATCGGACACGAAATTGGCCACGGTTTTGACGACCAGGGTAGTGCCTTCGACGGTACCGGAACCATGAAAAACTGGTGGACACCACAAGACTTAGCGGCCTTTAAAAAGAGAACTTCTGCTTTGGTAGCACAATACAACAGCTTTAAAGCCTTCCCGGATTTAAATGTGAACGGCGAATTTACCCTAGGTGAAAACATAGGCGACTTGGGCGGACTAAGCATTGCCATCAAAGCTTACAAAGCCACTTTAAACGGCAAAGAAGCACCGGTAATGGACGGCTTTACCGGTATGCAACGCGTGTTCTTAGGCTGGGGACAAGTATGGGCTGAGAAAATCCGCGAAGAAGCTTTGCGCAGTCAAATTGCAGGCGACCCACACTCGCCGGCCTTATTCCGTGTGAACGGAACCGTACGCAACATTCCGGAATTCTATGAAGCGTTCAATATTAAACCTACCGACTCCTTATACTTAGCACCCGAAAAGCGTGTGAAGATTTGGTAGTAGTTACCACTTAATTTATAAGAAACCCCGACGGAAACGTTGGGGTTTTTTGTTTTGTACATTTTGTCACCCTGAGCTCGCCTGCCCTGAGCTTGCCTGCCCTGAGCGCAGTCGAAGGGTCGAAGGGTCGAAGAGCAGCAGTCACTTCGAGTGTTTCAAATCGTTCGCGGACGATATGGTACTTATCGAGAAGCCTTATCAATATAACGGTTCTCGATACACTTTTTTATTCCGTTGCACTCCATAAAAAACCACTCGAACTGACGGGTGTTGTAGTATTTTCAAACCCTATTTAAACATGACATCCTTGTTACGTCACTTCGAGTATTTCAAATCGTTCGCGGACGATTTGAAATGTATCGACAAACTAAACCCTCCCACTTCGCACTTCCCACTTCGCACTTCCCACTTCGTACTTCCCACTTCGTACTTTGTACTTTGTACTTTGAACTTAGTACTTTGCCTTCTAACATTAAGAAATTGAAAACACCAAACCGCTTTGGTAACAAAGAATAAAACTTCCGCCACCACTTCTTAATAAACCAATGTCGTTGACTTAATCACCAATTAACACTGTAAGAAGAGCTTTGCATCAATCAAAACAAAACAACTATGAACCACAACTACGCCCAAAGATTGTTGATTTTTACCATACTGTTTTTACTGACCAATTTTTCTTTCGGTCAAACTTTAGTACACTATTGGAATTTCAACAACAACACTTCAGTAACTACCATTACTACGCCCTCTCAAACCCTTGGTGGTGCAACTCTTACTGCCATTCCGGGAGGCATCAGCACTATTGATTTTGCCGGCGGAACCGGACAAAACTTTAACGTACAAAACCTCAATGCCCGTAACGGCGATGCTTCGGGTACGCACTTGCGCTTCAACGACCCTATTGGCGGTGCGTTAGAATTTGCCTTGCCCACCACAGGTTTTGAAGACGTGATTGTAAAATTTGCTACCCGCCGCTCAGGCTCAGGTGCCGGCACCCAAGTGTGGTCTTACAGTACCGATGGCAGTACTTATACTTTCTTAACCAACATCATTCCCAACAACGGTGATCCTGCCTTAGCGACACTCGACTTCACCGCTATTCCTACTACCGATAACAATCCGAACTTTAAACTGAAAGTGGAGTTTTTACAAGGTTCAGGCGGCACTGTAGGGAACAATCGCTTTGACAATTTTACCTTGGAAGGCAATCCTTCCGGAGCACCCGATACAACGGCTCCCGTAACGCTTTTTGTTCCGGCCGATGGCGCAGTAAATGTAGCGGCCACCGTAAACCCAACTCTCACCTTTAACGAAGCCGTTCGCTTGGTTGACGACTCAGCCCTCAACAACAGTAATGCCGCTGCCTTAATCGCTTTCAAACTCGGCAATGCCTCGGGCAGCGATGTGCCTTTTACCACTACCGTAAACGGCAACACTATAACTGTAGTTCCAACTGCTGCTTTAAACAACAGCCAAACCTATTACTTGGCGTTATTGCCTAACACTATCGAAGACGTAAACAACAATGCTATCACCGCTACAACTGCGGTTACTTTTACTACCGGTAATGCTACCGCCGCCTTAGCGTCTAATTTTATTACCGTGAACGAAAATGGCGGCTCAGTAGCTTTGACCCTAAATTTGTCCAACCCGCAAACCGGTTCGGTAGATGTGGTGGTTAAAACAGCCCCGTTTAGTACTGCCAATGCGGCCGATTTCACATGGACCACGCAAACGCTCAACTTCAATAGCAGCAGTGCTTTAACCCAAACCCTCAACATCCCTATTGTTGACGATACAGCTGAAGAACAACAAGCCGAATATTTTGTAGTGAGCTTAGAAAATCCTGTTGGATTAACGCTTACCGGAAATACTATGGCTACGATTTACATTATAGATAACGACCGTTTGGCGCCTGTGGCCAGCGAAGAAATCGAGTTAAATTACATCGGCAGTTTTGATCCTTCGGGCAGCAATAGCAGTACTTGCGAAATTGTAGTACACGATGCCGCTTCCCAACGGTTATTTACCACCAGTGCCGTAGCCGGATTTTTAGACATCATCAACTTTGCCGACCCTACAGCGCCTTCCGTAGTTAACTCCATCAATATGAATGTTTACGGCGGTGTAACCAGTGTAGCGGTAAAAAATGGCGTAGTAGCCGTAGCCTCGCCCAATGCCGATGAAACCTTAAACGGTTCTGTAGTGTTTTTCGATACCAACGGTACTTTCTTAAACCAAGTTACCGTAGGCGCCTTACCCGATATGATTACCTTTTCGCCCGATGGCACTAAAGTCTTAACCGCCAACGAAGGCCAACCGAACACCACTTATACCGTTGACCCGGAAGGTTCGGTAAGCATCATTGATATTTCGGGCGGCATCGCTTCGTTAAGTCAAGCCAATGTGACTACTTTGTTGTTTACGGCTTTCAATGCACAGGAAACCGCTTTAATCGCTTCGGGTGTTCGAAAATTAAAAGCGACGAGTACCTTGTCGCAAGACTTCGAGCCGGAATACATCACCATTAGTTCGGATTCCCAAAAAGCTTGGGTAACCCTACAAGAAAACAACGCGGTAGCCGAAATCAACCTTAGCAACACTACCATTACCGGCGTTTGGGCTTTAGGCACCAAAGACGTCAGCATCCCGGGCAACGGTTTTGACATCTCCGATAACAACGGTCAAGTGCTTATTGCCAACTGGCCTATCAACGCCTACTACATTCCGGATGCCATTGCTAACTATACGGTTGGCGGCAACACCTATTTGGTAACCGCTAACGAAGGCGACGAAAAAGAATACGACGGTTTAAATGAAAGAACCACAGTAGGCGCAGCCGGTTATGTGTTAGACCCTGCCGTATTCCCTAATGCTGCCGTGTTAAAACAATCCTACAATATGGGGCGTTACCGTGTAACCAACCTGAACGGAAATACAGATGTCGACAGTGAGTTTGAAGCCATCCATGCCGTGGGTTCGCGTTCCTTCTCTATTTTCAATGCCAATACCCAACAGTTGGTGTATGACAGTGGCGACGATTTTGAAAGGTACACGGCCGCCAATTACCCAACCCTTTTTAATGCCGACCACGAAAACAACACCCCAAAAGGCAGAAGCCGTGCCAAAGGACCGGAAGCCGAAGGCGTAACCTTGGCCACTATAGGTGGACAAACCTTTGCGTTTATTTCCTTAGAACGCATAGGCGGTGTGATGGTGTACAATGTAACCGATCCCAACAATCCGACCTTTACCGATTATAAAAACAGTCGCAGCACCTCGGCCTACAGCGGAGACCATGGTCCGGAAGGCATTACCTATGTAGCCCCTGAAAACAGTCCAACCGGTTTGCCCTATATTTTGGTTGCCAACGAAATCAGCGGGACTATTACCATTTTTGAAGTGAACACGACCAACCTTTCCACTCCGGAGGTTAACCAACCTGGGAATACCTTTGCTATGTTCCCGAACCCAAGTGAAAACAACGGCTTGGTGTATTTTAACCGCGCCGCCGATATCGAAGTGTACGACTTAAGCGGTAAACTACTACTGTCACAAAAAGCAGCACAAACCCTCAATACCCACAACTGGGCGGCAGGCCTCTACTTGGTCAAAACAGCCGAGGGCATCACCAAAAAATTACTGATAAAATAAATTGGGTTAGTTGAATAAGTAGTTTTTTTAAACCCCGGCGGAAACGTTGGGGTTTTTGTTTTGCACATTTTGTCACCCTGAGCTCGCCTGCCCTGAGCGCAGTCGAAGGGTCGAAGGGTCGAAGGGTCGAAGGGCAGCACATGACTAGAAGCCGACTGCCGAAGGAAATCGAGAAGCCTTATCCATACAAAGGTTCTCGATACTCCCGACACTTCGGGATTTATTCCGTTGCACTCCATAAAAAACCACTCGAACTGACGGGTGTAGTAGTATTTTCAAATCCTATTTAAGCACGACGTCCTTATTACGTCACTTCGAGTGATTTTGCAGGGTGAAAACGTTAGTTTTTACGCTGTAAAATAGTATCGAGAAGTTTTCGCTTTGTCACCTTAAGCTTAGTCACGGGGCATTGTTCATAAATTTTGGGAACAAAGAGGGTTTGTGCTTACAATTGTAGGCGGGCCAATTGTAGGCATAAACATAATTTTAAACACATGAATATCAAAGAAAAATTCGGCGAAAAAGTAAAATCGCTCAGAGAAGCTAAAGGCTTCTCCATAGAGCATTTAGCCAATATTTCCAACGTAGACCGAAACTACATTTCTGATATAGAAAAAGGAAAAAGAAATGTCTCCATTGAGATTATAGAAAAAGTAATAACCGGTTTAGAGAGTGATTTTGCGACATTCTTCAACGATAAAAGTTTTAAAAAATGAAAGAGAAAATATCAATTGATATCCTGGACGGGAAAAAATTTAAAGAAAAGTTTGTTGATAAAGGAGAAGATAAAAAAGCTGTTTTAACCCATTACCTTCATAACTATCATAATGGAGTAAAAGCTCATTTTGAAGAAGACGCTACAACATATTTAAAGCAAATTGTTGAATATAAAAACGAAGAAGAGAAAATTAATCTGGTTGAAGATGTTGCCTTACAACAGCTGCTTTTTGAAGTAGAAGATGTTCCATTTCCTACTCCTGAAAATTATACTTTTCAATTTATTGATTTGTTTGCCGGAATTGGCGGCTTCAGAATAGCAATGCAAAATCTTGGTGGAAAATGTGTTTTCACAAGTGAATGGGATAAAGAAGCTCAAAAAACGTATAGAGCAAATTTTGGCGAAGTCCCTTTTGGTGATATCACAAAAAAAAGAACCAAAGACAACATTCCTGATCAATTTGATGTGCTTTGTGCCGGTTTCCCTTGTCAAGCATTCTCAATAGCAGGTAAGCGTGGTGGTTTTGATGACACTCGAGGCACATTGTTTTTTGATGTAGCTGAAATAATCAAACAAAAAAGACCAAAAGCTATTTTCCTTGAAAATGTGAAAGGATTAAGAAATCATGACAAAGGGAAAACATTAGCAACAATACTCAATGTCTTGAGAAACGATCTTGGATATTATGTTCCCGAGCCAAAAATTATTAACGCTAAAGATTTTGGCGTACCACAAAACAGAGAGCGAATCTATATTGTTGGATTCAGAAATGATTTAGGAATTGATTCTTTTCAATATCCTGAACCAACCAATAAAGATGTAGTTCTTGAAGAAATATTAGAGAAAAAAGAAGTGTCTGTTAAGTATTACCTATCCACAACTTACCTCAGCACACTGAAAGCTCACAAAGCACGACACGAAGGCAAAGGAAATGGTTTTGGTTATCAAATAATACCAAATGACGGCGTTTCCAATGCCATTGTTTGTGGTGGTATGGGAAGAGAAAGAAACTTAATTTATGATGACAGATTAACTAATTTCAATCCTGTAACCAAAATAAGCGGAGAAGTCAATCGTGAAGGGATTCGTAAAATGACCCCGAGAGAATGGGCAAGACTTCAAGGATTCCCTGATAATTATGTTATTCCTGTAGCTGATGCTTCTGCATACAAACAATTTGGAAATTCAGTTGCTGTTCCCGCTATACAGGCTACTGCTGAGAAAATCATTAATTCTATACAAGAATGGCTATAATCAAAGGAAATAAAGGAGAATGGAGTGAACTATATGTATTTGTAAAACTATTATCAGAAGGCAAACTATTCCAATCCGATATGAATCTTGAAAAAGATGAAAGTAAATATTACGAAATAATAAAAGCGTATAGAGAGGAATCTACTTCAACTTTAGAGTTTGAAAGAACTGAAAACATTTCACTATACAGAGTCCAAAATAATAAAAGAGAACTGATAAAAACTTTGAGTATAGATTTTTTTAAATCAAATGTAGAACTTTTATTAAATGGAATAATAAACGGAACTGGTAAGAGTTTTGAAATTGAAAGCTCTAATGATTTCCTTCAAAAAACAGAAATAAACAAACTTACTGCACTTGTTACAAGTAAATCAGACATTAGACTTAGAATTTATGATTATCGTTTAGCTACAGAAACTGATTTAGGCTTTAGCATAAAATCATTTTTAGGAGGAGATTCAACACTATTAAATACTGGTCCTGGAAATAACTTTATCTATGAAGCTGATAAATTGCCCGCATTAGATATAATTGATTTTAATGCCAAAACATACAAGCCAGAAGGGAAAATTTCCAAAATAACTTATCGTTTACAAAAATTAATTGAACATGATGTCTCACTAAACTTTAGTGAGATTCAGTCAAAACAATTTTGGCGAAATTTAAAAATGATTGATGGAGATCTTCCTGAAATTCTTGCATATGCGCTTTTATATAGATGGACAGATAGAGAATCATCTCTATATAATGTTGCTCAAAAGTTAGAAGAGAGAGACCCTTTAAATTTTTATAATGGAGAAATTGTTGAGCAAAAGCTATATGAATATAAATTAAAGAAGCTTTTAGCTGAGTGTGCCATGGGCATGACATCGGAAACCCCTTGGCATGGAATTTATGATGCCACAGGAGGAATAATAATTGCGAAAAATGATGGTGACGTTGTTTGTTTCCACATTTATGATTTCAATCTTTTTAGAGAATACTTACTTAAAAATACTGTTTTCGAACAACCTTCAACAGGAGAAGAAGAAAGCTTACCAGGTTCTCAAAGAACAACTAAAGGAACAAAAAAATTCTACTATGGATGGCTATTCGAAGAAAATGAAAAGCTTAAATTTAAAATTAATCTTCAGATAAGATTTAGGTAATGGACCGCCACACTACCGAACAACGCTCTAAAAACATGCGTGCTGTCAAAAACAAAGGCAGTAAGGAGGAAATAATGTTGGCAAAAGCATTTTGGCATTTAGGTTATCGGTATCGTAAAAATGATAAAACTGTTTTCGGTAAACCGGATTTAACTTTTAAAAAATACAAACTCGCTGTTTTTGTGGATAGCGAGTTTTTTCATGGCAAAGACTGGGAAATCAAAAAGCATGAAATCAAATCCAACCAAGAGTTTTGGCATAAAAAGATTGAACGCAACATAGAACGCGATAAAGAAGTAACCTCATTTCTGGAACGATCAGGCTGGACAGTTTTGCGCTTTTGGGCTAAAGATGTTAGAATGGAATTGGATAGTTGTATTACGCAAATCGTATCAGTAATTCACAAAACTAATGCGATTCCTCCTCCGTCGGAATGACAAATCAATAAAAAAAGATAGCCTCTCAGCTATCTTCCATTATTTCTTCAACTGCTCCAACAAAGCAACCTTTTCCCGCTCAGCTTGAAGCAACCTCTCGTAAAGTTCAATGATTTTCTCTATGGGATTAATAGAACATAAATAATTATTGTTATTTGAACTATTGTCAGTAAAAGTGTTGTTAATAATATTAAACACACTCTCTTCACTAAACTGCTTTATTCCTTCAACACTAACACCAAGCGCTTCGGCTATTTGTTTCAATTTGTCTTCTTCAACGGTATCGCTATTCTCAATAGCTGAAATCGTCTGTTGGCTTACCCCTATAGCTTGGGCTAAGGCTTCTTGCTTCATTTGGCGCAACTCTCTAATACGGCTAATGTTGCGGCCTATATGTTTGGGTTTTGTAGTAGTTTCCATACTTCAAATATAATAAAAGTATTAAATAATGTGTTGGTTATTCATGATAAAAAACTAACAGGCTTAACCTTTACAAAAGAGCATGCAAATAATTGGCGGTCTCGGTCAATCCTGCTTTACGCAACTGTTCGAGAACCATAAATTCATCTAGCACAGGGTTTTTCTTGGTCAACACCATTTCTTTAAAAGCGGCTATAGCTTCATCCTGGTTAAGATCAATAATATCAGTCAAAAAATCATCCGCTGTCTTGGCTGTCAACCCAAAAGTGTCAAGATAGGCTGCCGGAAAATCTTTGATGTTATTGGTCACAATTATATCCGCATTAATTTTAATGGCTGCCGCTAATACATGACAATCATCCTTATCCGGAAGTTCTAAGCTGTCAACTAAACCATAATAGTTTTGTACTTCGGCGTCAGGAAAAGCCAAATTTATTTTTTGTACTCTCTTAACGGCCTCCTCATTACTCACCCCCTTACGCTCCATAACCGTTTGCCATTCATCAATAATATTTTGACTCCACTTTGGAGTATATAAATCATAATTTGCAAACCAAAGCAGTAAATCCCGTATAATCACGGGATAAATCACATTAGTGTCTAATACTGCTTTAAATCGTACGCTATGAATCATACAAACCTATCTCATCATCAAAATTCATAATATCAATAATATGCTGCTTTTGTTCATTTTTCATGGCTATTTTATAATTCATAACATCTTCAAATTTCAAACGTCGATGTTTACCCACTTTTACAAATGGTATTTTACCCTCCTCTATCAGTTTTACCAAATGAGGTCGGGAACAACCCAATAACTCAGCAGCCTTTTGGGTAGTAACTTCCGTAGCTATAGGAACTATCGAAATAGGTTTCCCTTGCCCCATAGCTTTTAATATATCCCCCAATAGCTTCAAAGCTCTCGAAGGGATAACTATTTTGTCGTTGGTCTCCTCTATTTCTATCTCCGTTTGCTCTGCACTAATATGTTCAATGGCAGCAGTCAAGGTGGCATACGAAGCCATAGCAACACGTTGCTCAGTTTTAGAGGGCTTTTTTAGTTCGTTCAAAGTTTTCATAATGTGTTTTAGGTAAGCTAATTTAAACGAAATAAACGAAACGAACAAAACATTCGAAATATTTTAACAATTAATACTTGTAAACTGTAAGGTTTAAAGCTAGGCTAATTAGCTTACTTTGTGTATGCAATTTAGTAAAATTACTATGCCAAAAGGGAGCGTAAAATACCAAAGCCATTGGTAGCATACAAGCCATTCTGGTTCGGTACACGGTTAAGGCTTAGTAACTTGCCTCAAAATTCCAACACCATGAACCAGTTAAACCTCCCTCAGCAACCCGTATTAGAAATTTTAGAAAACTGTTGTATGCGCTACGAGCCATGCACTGTGTATATCTTAGGGCACCACAACAGCAATATCATAATCGAGCAAATTTCAAAAACAGCCAATTGGGCGGTACACCACTTTTACCTGTTGGTCATAACCGCCAAGCAAATCCCGGCTACGGGTTCTATCATGGCTAATAGTATCCATGAACTATCCGGCAAAACCATAACCGCTACCGTCATGCTTCATAAGCCTACAGACCTTGCCACCAAACACCCTCACCAAATCCACTTCTTCAACCAAGCCCTTCGCTTTGGGCACCGCCTATGCTTAGACAAAGACTATCCGCCTTACCTCGTCGCCAATACTATACCACCGTTAAATAGGGAAGAAGACACGGCCTTCTGGCTCAAATGCCAAGCCGTGGCTCTCTTCAACATCCAAGCCGCCAAAGAAAACCCACAACAAGGCGTAGAACTTTGCAAAATAGCACTGCTCAACACCGCCTGCACCCAAATCGCCCTAGGCCTCATCAGAGTCCTACTGCACTACACCCCCAACGAGTTCGGCCTAAAACACCTACTCCAACTCTGCAACTACTGCACTTTGTCAGACCCCAACTGTCATTCCCGCGAAGGCGGGAACCCGTTGCCAGCTGCATTCAACCCTAAAACAATGGCAGATTGCTACCGTTTCAATTGTCTATGTGCTCCGCCATCTTTGCTTAACCACAGGCTACACCTCAACGCACCCGAAGAAGATTTCATCTACCTCCTAACCGCCACGCAAGATTTCCTAAACCAAGCCACATTACACATAACCCAAAACCTTGAACTCGCAACCCGAAACCCGCAACTTTAAACCAAACAAACTTATCCCTTTTCCCTAATCCCTAATCCCTTAAAAATGAAAACACTCACCCACCTCCCACAACCCCTCCGCGAA